>Ga0078972_1000213_pt1 | contig 238449 bp, 180 predicted proteins | sample YelNatPaOPGAMG01_FD_67568 | JGI IMG/M metagenome (GOLD analysis project Ga0078972, IMG submission 67568) | Hot spring thermophilic microbial communities from Obsidian Pool, Yellowstone National Park, USA - OP-RAMG-01 (SPADES assembly) (version 2) | ecosystem: Environmental > Aquatic > Thermal... | reverse complement strand
AGCCCGTTGAGCAGTGACCTTGGAGCGTCGCGCCCGTTCATCACGTGGAACAACGTGGACTTGTTCACCCCGAAGGCCCTCGCCATGTCTTGAAGCCTCATCCCGGATGCAGCCTGCACCAACGTCAGCTTCGCCCCACAACTGTCAGCCGTGATCTCGTCCGCAGCCTTTTTGTCGCTCTTGTCCTTGACAATAAGCAGCATCCTTTTCGCTGAAACCGCGTCGAGTATACGTCACCATCCTGAGTCAGTCAACAACAAAATACAACTCAAACTAAGGGGTCTGTTCGGTAGGCTTGTGTTAGGTAGAAATGCCTCGAGCGCATAGCCTGTCCGCGAGTATGTATGGGATCGCAGTGTTATTCCATATTTCGTTATCGCACAGGGAGGTGCGTTATGACGCGACCGCGAGCCTCGATGGAAGCCATGGTGACCAATCTCAACTGGTTCGTCCAGCCCATCGGCGAGAATCTGACCAAACCCCAGCTGATGGAGGCAATAAGTGCCCGGGTTTACTGCGGGAGGGCTGTGCCACGACTGAGCTTGCGGAAAAAGACATGAGTTTGAGCATTAATCAGCTTGACGAGCGCAGAGCGCGCGATATTATTTAGCAGTGCTAAATACAGTCGCGCCATGAACAGCACGCCGTCGATCGCCCAGCGAATTGCCCAGGGGCTGGCGAAGATCGCCATCGCCATGCGTCACGATGCATGGCGCGGCGCGGGACGCCGGCATATAACGCCCACGCAGGCGCAGATACTGGACCTGGTCCACCGGCGTAACAGCCCGCCACTTGTTGGCGACGTGGCCGACGCCCTTGCCATCACGCCCGCCACGGCCAGCAGAGCGATTGCGGCCCTGGTGAGGAAGGGTTTGCTGGTCAGGGGGCGTGCGCAGCTCGACCGGCGAGCCGTCTCGCTGGCGCTGACGCGCCGGGGGCATGTGGTGGCGCGGGAGCTTATCGGCTGGCCCGAGGTTCTGGCAGATGCGTGCGGCGAACTGCCCGAGGCAGAGCAGACGGCTCTGCTCCGCATGGTTATGAGGATGATCCGCTCGCTACAGGACCGGGAGTTGATCCCCATCCAGCGGATGTGCGTCGAATGCAGATTTTTCGCCCCTTACGTGTACGAGGACACCAACAAACCTCATCATTGCCATTTCGTGAATGCGCCGTTTGGCGATGGCGAACTGCGCATAGATTGCAGCGATATGCAACCTATGGCCGCCGAATCGCGCGCACGGGTATGGCAACTTCTGGTCAACGGCAAACCCGCCGCCGGGAAGTGCGGGGACTCTTCTGAAGGAGCCTTGCCATGATGAAGAAGAAGGCCGTGTTCTACCATGCGGGTTGTCCGGTGTGCGTCAGCGCCGAACAGTCGCTTGTAGCCGCGCTGGACCCCGATCGCTACGAAGTGGAGATCGTGCACCTCGGACAGGAGAAGGCACGCATCGCCGAGGCCCGACAGCGAGGTGTAAAAAGCGTGCCTGCCCTGGTGGTGGATGGTCACACATTCCACATCAACCACGGGGCCGACCTCAGCGCGCTGTCCTGATCGCTCGCTGCCGTCCGCTCAGCCCTGACCTCCGGCGCATGCTGCCTGTGCGCGCCCATCGGGAACGGGCGGGCTGGCGACTGCCGGACTGATCGGCCGCGAGATTACCAGATCACGCGAACCGCCGCCAACGTGGCGGCTGAGCTGCAATACGCGCTTGCCGGCAGTCTATTTGCAGCCGTCTTTCCACCCTGCGAGGAACCTGGAGGCTGGAGGCTCCGTCGTGCGCTGGGGCATTCCGCGAGGATTCCGGCGCCCGATGTTCCCGTCGCGTTGCGGCAGGTCCCCACTGGCCAACTATGCGGCGATCCAGCTGGACATGGCTCATTCCGTCCGTAACACGCGGGCCATGATTGCGGTTCGCCCATCCCCCTGGCCCTTCTCATAGACCGCCAGCAGCCCGCCCGCGCCGTCGCTCGCCAGCGCCGGACATGTCTCCTCCGCTTCGCTGGCAGCCACCGGAATGCCGGTGACATCGAGCGATCTGTATCCATCAACGCGCGCCGCAATAAGATCGCAATTTGTGAAATTGGTCATCTTTTCGCCGCAAAGATGATGGCGTTGCCACACCACCACCGAGCGTTTGCCATCGAAAGCGCTGGCGCTTGCACCCCACGGCCAGGTGCTGCCCTTCGTTTTTTCCCGGCCCATATCCAGCCAGCCCGGCAGCTGCTCCTTAACGCCGGCCGGCTCCTTCACGCCGTCGGTGTTTTCCGGCCGGCCGTCGGCGTTGACGAGCACAGCGCGCATCGCCCCGGGACCGCCCCAGCCCCATGGGTCAGGCGGGCTGCGATGGCTGACCACCAGCCACCCGCGCCCGGGCACTCCCGACAGCGAGAACACGGCCGCCTTCGTACCCTTGATGACTTCCACCGGCTTGCCCAGCGGCGCGCCGTTTTCGCCCAGACGAACTGCGTACACCGAACCCTGCCAGAAGCCCGCCCCGCCGCCCGCGGCGAGATATGCCGTCCCGTTCCACGCGACTCTCGGTTGCGGCGTGATGCCCGTTTCGACGGCCGGCCCGACTTTGCCCTCGCCCGACACCACGGCCGCGTAGCCCCGATACGCCGTCTCTTCTCCGGACAGCCCCTGCCAGACGATCAGAAAACTGCTGCCATTGCTCGCCACATCCGGCAGAACCTGATTGCGCGGGCCGCCGGCCACCACTACCGGCGCAGTCCACAGCAATTTGCCCTCCGGGCTGATGGCGGAAGCCACAACATCGTAATCTCTGCCGTTGCGCAACTCCTGCCACACCACCACGAACACGCCGGCCCCGAAGGCAACCCTCGGCCGCTCCTGGACGCCGCCGGCCGCCGGCGCGATCTGGATGCCCCCCGCGTCAAGTACTTTCCCCTCCGCCGACACGCGCGTCGCGCAGATGCGCGCCGAGCCGCCCTTGCCATGCCATCCCTCGCGCCACACCACAAGATAGATCCCCTGCCCGAAAGCGCAGGCCGGCGTGCCCTGATAGCCGCCGCCAGGGCCGTTGACCAGAAGGGGGAACTCATCTCCCACTTTCATGCCCTGGGCGACGGCAACAGCCTGGACGCCAAGCAATACTGCCGCAGCGCAATACATTATCGTTTTCATGGCCGGCTCTCCGTTCATCTTCCCTGAGCGCTCTTTCTGTATGCCCGCCACAAACCGTGCGGATCGGACGACGCGCAGAGATAGGCCCGTCCCTGCGAGTCCACCGCCGCCACCGCATTCCATACGAGGCGCACGCTTTCCGCAGGCACGCCCAGAGCATCCTTCGGCCACTTTTCCGCGCCCTTCGCACCGATGACCGTAAGGATCTGCCCGTCCTTCAGCCAGCGGAATCTGTTTTCGTCCGGTCCCCCGCACCACAGCGCTTTGTTGACCGGATCCCAGCACACATAAGCGCAGCCGGAGTTGAAACTCGCCCACGTCAGCGCCGGTCCGTCGCTGTTGCGGTTGTAGCGCTTCTCGCGGGCAGACTGTTTTGCCGGTTGCGACTCCTTTGGTTTGGGCATGCCGGCAACCGTGCTGACCGTTTTGTTTTTCAAATCGATCCTGCGCACGACGAAGTTCCAGTGGTCGGACAGATACAGCGTGTCGTCGTCCTCGCCGCCGCACAGGTTGCCGCCAAGACCGATCATGCGAAAGGCCGCTTTCTCCAGCGGCCCGTCCACCAGGCCGGCGCTGCGGACCGACGCATTCAGGGTTACAACCTGCCCGTCAGCTATCCTGCGGATGCGCTGGTTGTAATCCAGCACGTATATCTCGCCGCGACCGTTGATGACGATGCTGTCGATGCGGGTGAATCTGGCGTCCTTCAGCGCACCGTCATCAAACCCGGCATGATCAGCTTTCCCCGCTGCAATCTCGACCTTCCACGGGCCGTCGTTGCGCTCGATGAGTCTGCCGAGGCCGTGTCCCACCGCGAGATATACGCATCCGTCCTTCGGGTTGTAAGCCATGACGTTCGCGGTGACCTGCGCGGTCGTGCCGTTCAGCGGATTGACGGGCGCCACCAGGCGCAGCGTGCCCTCCGTGTCCACCTCGGCCACGCCGCCGCCGAAGGGTATGAGCACCCGGCCGTCGGGCAGCGGACATGCTCCGCAACGGCCAAGCCCCCCTGCCTCGCGCGCGGGTCCCTGAAGGAACGTCGGTCCCGCGGTGCTGTTGCCCGCAAACCTGTCCACCAGCCACTCGCCGGCCGACGGATCGGGAATAATCAGCGGCATATCGTCCGGCTCGGCCGGCGGCTCGGCACCGAACCCGACGGCGTAACCCAGCAGCATTGTCGCAAACAAGATGCATCGCATGTGCCGTCCTCCTCGTTCCCGCGATTTCCGTGCGGGCCGCGCGACCCGCGTCCGCCATTCACTGCGCGGCACGTCCGGGCGCCCCGCCGCCCAGGCGCACCGCCTCGGCCGCGGCCGCAAACAGCTTCTCGCGCATCCCGCGCCAATCGACCTCCTGCACAAACCACTGCCAGCCTTTGGCTTCTTTCCCCCGCGTGGCGGCAAGCAGCAGATTCACGCGCTCGTCGAGCACACCCTGAAGGCGGGCAGCGACGTCGTCGGGCAACCGCGCGCCCGTCCGAACCGGCTGGGTCGTGGCGGCAACACCGCGTCCGGCGGGCGCAGCGGCCGGCGGGTAATTCGCCGCAACCGCCCTTTCCACGGCAATCCGCGCTTCAGCCTCGTACATGCCCTCGCGCAGATTCTCGAAACGTACGGTGGCCAGCGGCCCGTCTGGCCCCGGCTCCACCAGCATGGCGGTGGCCGTGCTTACGCTGAGTTGATGCCATCGCCCGCTTATGGGGAAGCGGTTGAGGATGCTGGAGCGGCCGGATTTGCTGTCCAGCACCGGCCAGAAGTCCAGCCCTATGCGCCCGAAGCCCCGCAGATTGTAGATGGTGCATATCTCCGCGAGCGTGTGATACGTGCCCAGATGGCCGTTGGTCCACAGAGGCGGGCTGACGGGAAAGTTGTTGCCGCCTTCGCGCGGGAAGATTGTTACCAGCACGGGGTTGTTCCAGCCATGCCAGCGCGTGTTCGGCAATTGCGGCGCCCGGCCGCACCCCCATACGTGGCTGATATAGCCAACTCTGGTCCCGGCGATTTCGGCAGCAAAACCGTGCGAGTGAACCAGCCACCGGGCAAACGGCGCCACCGCGCGGAAAAACGCCACAACCTCTTTGCTCGGCCGAACATCGCCGGCAATGCCGATGGTGATGGTCTTCTCGCCCAGACCCCGGCGCACCAGCATTTGGTGAATGGCCGCCATGACCGGTTTCCACAGCGACTCCGCCTCGGGCGTGGCGTATGGAGGGGTTTCGACGGTGCCGATCCGGCCATCCGGCTCAACTACGCTCACGGGAACAGCCTCCGGCTTCTGCTCTTTCTGAGAGAAATAACCGCCTCCGCAGAACAGGTCCCAGGCGTACAGACAGACGACGTCCGGTTTGCCGACGTGCTTCGTGTAGAGATCGAGGTATCTCTCCATGATCGACAGGTCGGGCCTGTACGTGCCGTCGCCCTGCCGGATCAGCCGCAACATGCTCTGTTCGTTGCCGATGTGCGTCTGGCAGATGGTTGTGAGGAAGACGACCTTGTTGCCCAGCTGCCCGAGCAGGTCCATCGACTGGGCGAGCAGCTGCCAGTGCCGTTCGGACCAGAGCGGCACCCCGTATTGCATGGCCACCGAATCCGGCGACTGCATCACGCCGGCATGAATGGTGAAATCGGCTGGCGCCGGCGCTGTCCACCCGGACACCTTCAGCACGACCGGAACACTTATCGTTTCCCCCGCGACAATGGACAGCGTGCCCGAATATGTCCCGGCCGGCACGTCGGCCGGGATACCCACCGTTATCCATACAGGCTGAACCGTGGCGGACTCCGGCGGCACGGGCGACAGAGCCTCGAAACGCCGCACGGTCTTCAGGCCCGGAAACAACTTCCGCGCGTCATACTGCGACCCGGTCGGCAAGGCATATCTTATTCTCACGCCCGAGGCCGGAATCAGTTCCGACCCGTCCACCCTGCGAAGGTCGCTCATTTTCGCCCTGACACCGGCCAACGGCGTTCTGCTGCTCAGGACGACCTGTCCGGAAAAGTACCCGTTGCGCGCTCCGACGATGAGCACGGTGCACTTCGGATCGTGCCGGCCGGAGTAATCCGGACCATCGAAGATGGGCGTCATGATGCTGGCCGTCCAGACTTCGATCGCCGCACATTCGGCAACCGCGACCATCGTTGCCGCCAGTATCGCCAGCACTCGCCGCAACCGCATGGATCACCTCGGGGATATCCCAATTCCCTATACAGCGCCGTTGCGCGGGTGTTAGCTGTCCCCGGCGGGCGATGCCCTCGCGCGCAGGCGCCCATGCCGGCTGGCGACGTCGGCAGAGCAGGCCGGGCGGCCGTGTGCTGCTGCCTGGCGGCGCGACGCCCGTCCGGTCTCATAGCTCCCCGCTCGCTCTTTCCACTGAGCGCACACCTTCGCTTAAGCCGATTAATGACGTCGATACTGTGCGTCCGCTCGTCTTCGTTTTTCCGCCCGTCGCGGCAAGGATTGACTCTGCATCGCGGAGGTGTAGCATGCCGTGTGGTGCGACCGCCACCACGGAAGGATCGGCGCGAATGGACTCGCAACAGACCAGCCGGTTTCGGGGCAAGCGCATCCATTTCATCGGTGTCGCAGGCTGCGGCATGGCCGGGCTGGCCCGGATGCTGCTCGATAACGGCGCCATAGTGAGCGGCACCGACCTCAGGGAAACGCCGCAGACCGAAGCATTGCGCCGGCACGGCGCGAGCATTTCATGCGCCCAGGACGGGACAATGTTGTCGCCCGACATCGATCTGGTGGTAAGGTCGGCTGCGGTCGCCGACACCAACCCCGAGTTCGCACGGGCGCTCCAGCTGGGGCTGCCGAACCTCAAATACGCCGAACTGGTGGGACTGGTGATGAAAGAGCGGTTCGGCGTGGCTGTTTCGGGGGCACACGGCAAGAGCACCACCACGGCCATGATCGCCTGGGCTTTGCTGCAATGCGGAGCGGATCCCAGCTTCATCATCGGCGGATCGGTGCCGCAGCTTGGCGGCTCAAGCCGCTCCGGAGCAGGACCGGCTTTCGTCGTCGAGGCGTGCGAATTCGACCGCAGTTTCCACAATTACTGGCCCAGGGTGGCCGTCATAACCAACATCGACGCCGAACATCTCGACTGCTACCCGGGAGGCATGCCGGAAATCATCGATTCGTTCCGCAGTTTCGCCGGCCGGGTGCCGCCCGAAGGGCGCATAATCGCCAACGGCACCGACCAGCGCGTTCGCCAGGCCGTCGAAGGGCTGCCCGCCATGGTTGAATACGCCGGGCTGGAGGAATCGCCGTCTCTCGTCTGGTCCACGCGCGTAACGGGCATCACAGATGGTTGTTACAGCGGCATACTGCATCATTACGGCAAGGCGGCGGCGGAGATACGGCTGTCGATTGCCGGTGAGCATAATCTGTTCAACGCCACGCTTGCCGTGGCGGCGTGCTGTGCCTGCGGAATAAGCGCTGCCGCTGCCGCCGAGGCGATAGGCCGCTTCACAGGCGTAGAGCGGCGCATGAGCGTCGTGGGCACCTTCCGCGGCGCGACGGTCGTGGACGACTACGGCCATCACCCCACCGAAATACGCGCAACCCTCAAGGCCATCCGCGAGCGGTTCCGCCCCCATCGCCTCATATGCGTTTTCCAGCCTCACCAGTACAGCCGTACGCGGTTGCTTCTCGATGAATTCGGAAGGAGTTTCGCCGACGCCGATTTGACGATCCTGCCCGATATATATCCCGCGCGCGATACCGACTACGACCGCCGCAGCGTAACCGCGACCGACGTCGTAGAGCGCATACGGAAGAACGGCGCCCAGGCGATGTATCTGGCGCCGTTGCCGGCCATAGCGGAGTACCTGTCGCACTTCGCGTGCGACGGCGACATAATCGTCACCATGGGCGCCGGCAACATACACGAATTAGGGACGCTGCTGCTCTCGACTTAGGCTAAAATAGACGGTGGAGATACCCCCGGCATAGGTGCTCGACCATGTGCGATCCGGTTCCAAAGGCGGCCGCCCCCTCAGCGCCGACGATAATGCGCCTCGTCGGACCGTTCGCAGGTCTGGAGGACTACGTATCAGAGAACGTACCCCTGGCGCGTTTTACATGGTTCAAGCTGGGCGGCCCGGCCCGATGGATGGTTCGTCCGCGCGATCTCGACGAGCTCAAGGAAGCGGTCCGCCGCTGCGTGGAGAACAACATTCCCATCTACGTTCTCGGACTGGGCGCCAATCTGCTGGTCAGCGATGCCGGCGTCGATGGCGCGGTCTTCCGACTGTCCGAGGAGTACTGGCGCGGCGTGCAGTTCGAGCAGGACTGCATACGCGTCGGCGCCGGCATGGAGATGCAGAAACTCCTGCTCAAGAGCATCCGTCAGGGCCGCAGCGGTCTGGAGTGCCTTGCCGGCATACCGGGCACCATCGGCGGGGGCATCCGCATGAATGCCGGCGGGCGCTTCGGCAGCATCGGCACCATCGTCCGCACCGTCACCGTCATGGATACCCTCGGCGCCGTCTTCGAGCGCACGCGCGAGGACATCGTCTTCGATTATCGGACCAGCAACATACTGGCGAAGTTCATCATCGGCGCGATCCTCGAAACCACCGAGGACGACCCGCACCGCATCATGCAGCGCACCAAGGAAATCTGGATGTACAAGCAGAACACCCAGCCTCTGAGTGCGCGCAGCGCGGGCTGCGCCTTCAAAAACCCGCCCGGCAGTTCGGCAGGATTGCTTATAGATCAGACCGGCCTCAAAGGGCTCACCGTCGGCGGAGCGCAGGTGAGCACGCGCCATGCGAACTTCATAATCGCCGGCCCCGGCTGCACCGCCGAACACGTCATGACGCTGATGAAGCTCGTGCAGCAGCGCGTCTTCGAGGCCAAAGGCGTGCGCCTCGAGCCGGAAGTGATCATCTGGCCGTAGCCGCCGCGCCGCCCCGGCGCCGCGCCCTGCCTTTCATGCGGCAGCCTCGGACCTCGCGGGCACAGGCGACGCCGCCGCCAGCGCTTTTCTGACGCGGTTCTCGAAGTCCACAATTTCTTCGGTCTTCTCGAACCCTATTATCAGCGTGTCCACGCAGCCCAGGCCCAGCACGTATTTAACCGACTCATCGCGCTGCTGATCGCTGTCGCGGAACCGGCCCTCGCCGATGATCTTCATGCCTACGACGCCCTTGCCCGCCTCACGGAACTTCTTCAATACGGGCACCACATCCTCGGGCTTGCCGTCCATCGCCACGCCGTATGGATTGATGCGCGCGTGTACGGAATCCACCCACGGCGATTCGGCGGCCGCCTTCAGCGCCGCCAGCGAATGCACCGACACGCCGTGCGCCTTGATGATACCCTTGGCCTTGAGGTTGGCCATGATGTCCATCTGGCGCTTCTGCTTGTCCGTCCAGTCGGCGTCGGTCATGCAGTGAATGAGCAGCAGGTCGATGTAGTCGGTGTCCAGTTCCTTGCGGAAGCGGTCAACGAGCACATCCGCGTCGGGCCTTTCCTTTTCCGGGATACCGCCCGGCCGAACCCATATCTTGCTCACGTACACCAGTTTCTCGCGCGGCAGCCCCTTGAGGGCGGCGGCCACGAAGGGATGCGTGCCGTACATGTCGGCCATGTCGAACAACCTGATCCCGCGCTCATAGCCGAACTTCAGAAGCGCCGTGGCTTTTTCCATGCCCATGCGCGTCAGATTCGTCTGCCTGCCGCCGCCGCGCATGCCCGTCCCGAAACCAACCCGCGTAACCTTCAACCCCGTCTTTCCCAGCGGCACCAGTTCGTATGGGTCCGGAGATGCTCCCGCCGCACCAAGCCGCTCAGCCATCACCGCCGCGCCTGCACTCGCGATCGCCGTCGTCAGAAACTCCCGCCGATTCATGCTCATGATGGACCTCCGTTATCCTCACTATAACCGCCGGACATCCGGGCGCACAGGGCCGTTCCCGCGAACAACAGCCGTTCACGCGCACAATGTCTGCCGCACGCCCGCGGTTGCATTCGCCTCGACCGCGCGCCGCCGCGCGCTCATCCGCCGGCGCCCTTGCGGCACAGCACCATGTATTGCGCTCCCAGCGGCAACCTCGCCACCAGCGGCTCCAGCGGCCGCAACCAGCGGGCAAAATGCGGGAAGATGAAAAGATAATCGGTCAACAACGGCTCCAGACCGCACTCCCGCGCCAGCCGCCGCGCCTGTCGCGGCCATACCATCACCGCATCGCGGTCGAAAGGTATCCGCCGCATCACCAGACGCGCAGCCGGGCTCCACGGGTTGTTTTCCCACAGAGCCAGAATACCGCCCGGACGCAGACACGCGGCTATGAAACGCATGGCGTTGGGGCGCTGGGGCGGCTCTATATGGTGAAACACCCCGTTGCAGAACACCACGTCGAACGACCCGTCGGGGCTCACCGCGTCCGTCAGCGCAAAATCGGCCAGATGCCCGAAACGCCGGCGGGCCTCGTCGATCGCCCCAGCGGATATATCCACCCCTGCCAGCCGCCGCAACCCCGGCATGACGGCGCGGAAATGCACGGCTGACCGCCCCGTACCACATCCGAAATCGAGCAGGCTGCCGGCTGTGTGATTCGCCTGACGCAGCCGCCGGTCAAGCCAGCTGATGCGCGCCGCAGCGAAATAGTCCACATCCTCGCCCGCAAGCGCCAGACCCCTGCTCAGCGCCGCGTCGTAATCGGCGGCATATTCGTCGAACGGCGCAGATGGAGGAGCATTACACAAGACGACCGGACCTCCGCACACCTGATATCATAACGGCGTATGCTGCGCGAAGGACGCCCGTTTATCGGACTCACCACCGACAGCGCCGACAAGCCCGGACGCTTCCAGCTTAACGGCGATTATGTGAAAGCCGTCGAAGCCGCGGGAGGCGTCGCCATCCCCCTGCCATTCATGATGAACCGCCAGCTGCTCCCGGAACTGCTCGACGCTCTCGACGGCGTGCTCTTTACGGGCGGCGGCGACATCGACCCCTCGCTTTATGGCGAATCCTGGCACCCGCAAGCCGTCAGGCTCGATGCCGCGCGTCAGGATTTCGAACTCACGCTCCTGGCCGAACTGGAAAAACGCCGCATGCCGGTGCTGGGCGTGTGCCTCGGCTGCCAGATGCTCAACGTCTATCGCGGCGGCAGCCTGCATCAGTTCCTGCCCGACCTGCCGCGCCCCAATCCCATCGAACACCGTCGACTCGATCGCGACCTGCCGACGCACGCGGTCAGCATCGATCCCGAGTCGATCATCGGCCGCGCCATCGGACGCGCGCATCTCACCGTCAACACCTACCACCAGCAGGCCGTCAAAACCACCGGCCGGAATCTGCGCGTGGTAGCCACCGCGCCCGACGGCATTGTCGAGGCCATCGAAGACCCTTCGCTGCCGCTTTTCGCCGCCGTGCAGTGGCATCCCGAGCGTCTGACCGATGTCCCCGAGCATCTGGCCATCTTCCGGCTGCTCACCGACGCGGCCCGCTGCTATCGGCGCGAGAAGTCGGCGACGCGGGCGACCGCCGGCGCTGCCACGGCATGACCTGTCAGTCGATCCTCAGCAGCCGCATGTACTGCGGCAGAACAACGTCCCATGTATAACGCGCCCGCACTTCCGCAGCGGCCGCCTGCCTCAGCCGTCGGCGCAGAGCGGAGTCGCCGATGACCGTCCGGATGGCTTCCGCCAGAGCAGCCGGCCTGCGCGGCGGAACCAGCAGACCGGTTTCACCGTGGCGCACCACGTCCCGGATGCCCGGAACATCCGTCGCCACGACCGGTATGCCCGCCGCCATCGCTTCGATAAGTACCAGCCCGAATCCCTCGGCCTCGGAGGGCAGCACCAGCAGATCGATCAGGCGCAGTGCATCCTGAGGGCGCCTCACCTCGCCATGCATCGTAACGACGTCGCGCAAAACCGGATCCTCCAGCGCCCTGCGCAACCGAGCCTCCTCGCCGCCCGCGCCGAAGATGTGCACCTGTACCGCGCCCCGCAGCAGCCGCGCCGCCGCCAGCAGATCGCCGATGCGCTTCACCGGATCGAGTCTGCCGATGAAACCGACGGCCGGCGGACGACGCAGCTCCTCCGCATCGCAACGGCCGACGCCCTCGAACTGCGCGGCGTCCACGGCGTTGGGGATGATAACGATTTTTCGCGCGGGGACGCCCGCCCGCCGCGACGCCGCCGCGGCCGCCGACGGACTGGGCACGACGATCGTATCGGCGGCGTGATGCACGAGCCTCTGGAGTCCCCAGTGCCATGCGGGATACGGCTGCGTCGTCTGCACGGACTGTATCAGCCGCACGCGCGGACACAGCCACTTCGCCGCCGCAGCCATCGCGCTGGCGTGTATGAGGAAACTGCAACAGGTGTCGATCCGTTTGTCGCGCAGAATACCCGCCAGCCGACGCACGGCCAGGACATCGCGCACGCCGCGCATCCCCAGCGCCGACACGGATACCCCCGCCCGGGCGATTTCCGCGCCCACCGGGCCCTCGTCGGCCAGCGATACGACATGGATTGACGCGCGCGTTCGCAGGCGCAGCGCCAGTTCCCGCACCACCGTCGGCGTGCCGCCGATGCGCAGGTCGGTCACCACCAGCATGATGCGTCGCATCGTTATCAGTCTATAGCGCCGCACCGCCGCCCCCCAGCGCGCCCAAGCGCGCACACGGGGGCGACCGGACCTACAATCAGACGGCCAGTACGTCTATGCTGTTGCGTCATGTTCACCGGCATTGTCGAAAAGACGATCAAGGTAATCGAGGTCCGTGACGGACCCATGTTCCGGCGGCTGGTGATGGAGTGCGACTGGCCCGACATCGAGCACGGCCAGAGCATAGCCATCAACGGCGTGTGTCTTACGGTGGCCGACGCGGCCCCGGGGCGGATCGGCTTCGACGTAATCGCCGAGACGCTGGCCAAAACGAATCTGGGGCTGCTGAAGCCCGGCGACGACGTGAACGTCGAACGCTCGCTGTGTGTCGGCGACCGCATCGACGGACACTTCGTCCAGGGCCACGTAGATGGCACGGCCCCGCTGGTGCGCATCGTCAGCAACGAAAATGAGTTCCGGCTGGCGGTGGAGGCGCCGGCCCATCTGGCAAAATACATAGTCCCCAAGGGCTCGGTCGCCATAGATGGCGTGAGCCTGACGGTGGCGGCGGTGTCGGGCAATGTGTTCGAGGTGGCGCTGATACCCACGACGCTGAAACTTACCACCCTCGGCACGCGCCCCATCGGCTGGCCGTTCAACCTGGAGACCGACATACTGAGCAAGACGATAGTCAACTGGCTGGAAACCAGAGGAGTGTAAACGGAGCCGCGCTGCCTCATCGGCAGCAGAACCGACAACGGATCATGGATTACGTGCCGACCATAGCGATCACCATGGGCGACCCGTGCGGCATCGGGCCCGAGGTGATAGTCAAGGCGCTGGCAGACCGCAGCCTGCGCCAACGGGCGCGTTACGTGATCTACGGCATGAACGAACTGATGGCCTATGCTGCCGACCTGGCCGAAATCGATGTCTTCTGGTGGCGCGATCAGTACACCGGCAACCTGCGCCAGTATCCCCATGACGTCGTAGTCGTCGATTACGAGCAGTATTCGATACTCTCGTCGGCCGTCAGGGCTCCCAGCAAGATCGGCGGCGAGGCGTCCATGCGCTTCTGCCTCGATGCCATCGAAGCCGCCACGCGCGGGCTGGCCGACGCCGTCGTCACCGCGCCCATATCCAAGGAAAGCTGGCGGCTGGCCGGTTATCACTATCCCGGCCACACTGAACTCTTTGCCGAGAAGACCGGCGCGCGGCGTTTCAACATGATGTTCACCGGCGGCCCGCTGAAGGTGGTGCTGGCGACGGTTCATCTGCCGCTCAACGGCCTGTGGGGACGCCTCAACATCGGCGCGGTATTCCAGCCCATCGAACTGGCGCATCAGACGCTGGTGGAATGGTTCGACAAACCCCATCCGCGAATAGCCGTCTGCGGACTCAACCCCCATGCGTCGGAGAACGGCCAGTTCGGCGACGAGGAACAGCGCATAATCGAACCCGCCATACTCATGGCCCGCGAACAGGGCATAGACGCCGTCGGACCATTCCCCGCGGACACCCTGTTCCTGCGGGCCCTCAACGGCGAGTTCGACGCCATCATCGCCATGTACCACGACCAGGGGCTCATACCCGTAAAACTGCTGGCCTTCGACAAGGCCGTCAACATGACCATCGGATTGCCGATAGTGCGCACCAGTCCCGACCACGGCACGGCCTTCGACATCGTCGGACGCAACCGCGCCAATGCCGGCTCCATGACCTCGGCCATCGCGCTGGCGGTCGATCTGGCCATCAAACGCCATAACCGCATGACGGCGACCGCCTCGACCACCGGCCCGCAGAACGGTCAGCGTTAAGCAACATCGCCAAACCTGCGAACGACCATGCGACGCCACGCTCTGCTGATCACCCTTCTACGGCTCAATGCTCTTGCCTGCTGGCTGGCCCTCATAGCGGTCGTCATGCCGCGCGCGTGGATGGATGCCGCGCACCGTTTTCTGGGACTGGGACCGCTGCCTCCCGGACCCGTTTTCGACTATCTGGCGCGTACCATCTCTTATCTGTATGCCGCACTGGGAGGCTATGCCTGGCTTTTCTCGCGCGACGTGCCCCGCTATCTGCCGGCCATAAGGTACCTCGCCTGCGCCTACGCGCTTTTCGGCGTCGTGACCTTCATCATCGACCACCATGTCGGCATGCCGTGGTTCTGGAGGACGGGCGAAGGACCGTTTCTGGTGATAGTCGGCCTGGCAATGCTGGCGCTGGCGCGAAACCCCGGCCAGCCGGGCAACGCAGCGCCCTCGTCGTAAAACCCTTCCTGCATTACACTGCCGCCGCTCCGGCATTGTGCATTGTGCACTGAAGGAGGATTTTCATGCCCGTACCGCCGCTGCCATCAGCACAGGAGTTCCGCGACAGGGTGGCCGTCGTAACCGGCGGAACCAACGGTCTGGGCAGGCATCTGTGCCAGACGCTTATCGAACTGGGCGCCGAGGTGTTTTTCTGCGGCAGGCGCGAACAGGCCGGCCGCCAGCTCGCCGAGCGCTGGGGAGCACGGGCGCATTTCGTGCAGTGCGATCTGGCCGACGTGCGCGCCGCCAGCTCGTTCGTCCGCGAGGCGGGCGAATTCCGCGGTCATATCGACTATCTCGTGAACAACGCCGCCATCGACCCGGTCATACCCTTTCAGAAGGCGACGGTGGCCGACTTCGACCGCGTCATCGCCATAAACCTGCGCTCGTATTTCGTGGTGGCCAGCGCGGCGCTCAACTACCTTCAGGCAGGCGCAGGCAAGGCGATCGTGAACATCTGCACCACCAGCTACATGTTCGGCTGGCCCGGCGCCACGGTGTACAACGCCGCCAAGTCGGGCATCGTGGGATTCTCGCGCTCGCTGGCGCGCGACCTGGGACCGCTGGGCATTCGCGTCAACGTCGTCTCCCCGGGCTGGATCATGACCGAACGCCAGCTGGCCGAGAAGGTCACCCCGCGCGATCGGCAGGAACTGCTCGATACCCAGTGCGTCAAGGAACTGCTCACCGAGGAGCACGTAACGCCGGTAACGCTCTTTCTGCTTTCGGCCGCGGCCCGCGGCATATGCGGACAGAATATCGTCGTTGACGGCGGGAAATTCATGTACTGACCCGCGGCGAACCGGCCCGGCATGCGCAACGCGCCATGCCGGCCGCGCCGCATGCAACTGCCCGGAACAACCTCCATGACCGACCAGTCGCACAAACCGCTTGTGGTGGGAATAGGCGAGATACTCTGGGATGTTCTGCCCTCCGGCAGACAACTCGGCGGAGCGCCGGCCAATTTCGCGTGGCACGCCGGCGCACTGGGCGCCCGCGGCCTCCCCGTCAGCTGCGTCGGCGACGACGATGACGGCCGCGAGATAATCCGCCGGCTGCGCGCGATGGGCATGTGCTGCGATTACATCTTCGTGGATAAAGCCCATCCCACCGGCACGGTCGATGTCGCGCTCGATTCCAGCGGTGTTCCGACGTTCGTCATCCACCAGAACGTGGCGTGGGATTTCATCCCGTTTACCGATTCGCTCGAACAACTCGCCGCCCGCGCTGAGGCCATATGTTTCGGCTCGCTGGCGCAGCGATCGCCCGCGTCGCGCAACACCATACGACGGTTTCTCGAGGCGTCGCGGCGCCAATGCGTCAGAGTCTTCGATATAAACCTGCGGCAGTCTTTCTATTCGCGGCAGATAATCGAAGACTCCCTTGCCGCCGCCGACGTGCTGAAACTCAACGACCAGGAAATGCCCGTGCTGATGAAACTGCTGGATCTCGACGGCGGGGAACAGGCCGCCGCCCAGAGCCTTATGCACCGCTATGACCTCCGTCTGATCGCCCTCACGCGCGGCGGCGCCGGCAGCCGGCTGTATCTGAACGATGGCGACCCTGTGGAGCACCCGGGCTATCCCACGAAAGTGGTTGACAGCGTCGGCGCCGGCGACGCCTTCACGGCGGCCCTGACGGTCGGGATTCTCCGCGGACTGCCGCCCGAGCGCATAGGCCACGCGGCCAACCGTCTGGCCAGTTATGTCTGTTCGCAACCGGGCGCCACGCCCGCCGCGCCGCAGGAACTGGCGGACTTGCTGGCCTGACCGCATCGCCCGCAGTCGCAGTCCACATCCAGGTTCCTCCGGCCGGCGGATGACATTCGCGCCCGACGTTCCATATCATTCCGTGTTTTCCGGCCCGGCGCGCAGGTGCGCCTGCGCCGGATGAAGAAGATGCGCCGTACGGCCTGTCGCGGTGCGCATGCACGGTCCGGGCCGTATCGGCTTGCGGAGGTCGCCGCAGTATGGAACATCCCCCGGCACAAACCCTGGGCCAGCTGAAACAGACCGGTTATCGCCCGTGCACCGTGAAGGATGAGTTGCGCCGCAATCTCATCGCGCGCCTGCGCGCCGGCGAAGATCCGTTTCCCGGACTGGTGGGCTATCAGGACACGGTAATACCGCAGCTAATCAACGGCATCCTCTCAAAGCATGATCTGCTGCTGCTGGGACTGCGCGGACAGGCCAAGACGCGCATACTGCGCATGCTGCCCGATCTGCTGGACGAATGGATTCCCGTGCTGGCCGACGTGGAGATAAACGACGATCCGCTTGCGCCGCTGACCCCGGCCGGACGGCGGATCGTCGCCGAACAGGGCGACGACGCGCGCATAGAATGGGTCCACCGCAGCAGCCGTTATCAGGAGAAACTCGCCACTCCCGACGTTACCATAGCCGACCTCATCGGCGAGGTGGACCTGGTCAAGCATGCCGAAGGGCGATACCTGTCAGACGAATCGACGATGCACTACGGGCTGATACCGCGGTCCAACCGCGGCATCTTCGCCATAAACGAACTGCCCGATCTGCCGCCGCGCATACAGGTCGGCCTGTTCAACGTGCTGGAGGAGCGCGACGTGCAGATACGCGGCTATCCCATACGTCTCAATCTCGATGTGTGCCTGGTATTCAGCGCCAATCCGGAGGACTACACCAACCGCGGGCGCATCGTTACGCCGCTGAAGGACCGCATAGGCACGGTCGTGCGCACGCATTACCCCGAGACCGTCGAGGACGGCATCCGCATCGCCGAGCAGAATGCATGGCTTGCGCGCAACGAAAGCCCCGCCGCCAGCGGCGTGCGCGTGGAAATGCCGCGCTTCATGGCCGAGGTGCTCGAAGAGGTGGTGCGGCTGGCCCGTTCTTCGCCGCACGTGTCGCAGGCCTCGGGCGTGTCGGTGCGCACCAGCATAGCCAACATGGAAACCGTGTATTCCAGCGCCGAGCGGCGCGGAATCATCACCGGCGAAAATCGCGTCGTCCCGCGCATCTGCGACCTCAACCACCTGGTCGCCTCCTGCCGCGGCAAGATAGAGATGTCCCTCGCCGATGAGGACGCCGCCGAGGACAAACTCATACGCTCGCTGTGCGGCGAGGCCGTCAGGACCGTCTTCGCCAGCTACGCCGATCCCGACGAGTACGAGCAGATTATCGCGCAGTTCCGCAATAACCTCACATTTCCGGCCGGCGATGACCTGCCCGCGGAGGAGTTTGTGGCCAACATGAAGGCCGTGCGCGGACTGCATCAGGCCGCCGTCGCCCTGGCGCGCAAGATGCGCCTGGATCCCGCCGACCCCGCCATCCTGGCATGCGTGGGCGAGTTCCTGCTCGAAGGTCTGTATGTGAACAACCGCATCGGCAAGTATAACGCCCGCGGCAGGACATTTTTCCGCAAATAATGCGGACGCGATCAGCCCCCCTGCCGATACAATCTGCTACCAGCCGCGCAATTGCGGCCTGTCGTCATGTCCATGTGCCAGCACCTGCCTTCATCGCCGGGCCGGCAACCGGAACTGGCGGGCGTGGTCTTCGACCTCGACGGGGTTCTCGTCAGCACCGAACATCTCCATTATGCCGCGTGGAAACAGATGGCCGAAGAAGAGCATCTGCCCTTCGGTCCGCACCTGTCGGGCAAGCTGCGCGGCGTCTCGCGGCCGGTGTCTCTGCGCATCATATTCGACAGCGCCGGCCTGCCCCCGCCCGACGACGCCCTTTCAGCGCGGCTCTGCGATCGCAAAAACGAACTTTATCTCCAGCTCATCAGGAACCTCGGGCCGAGCGATCTTTTCCCCGGCGTCCGTGAACTGCTCCTCGAACTCCGGCGCCGGAAAGTTCTCTGTGCCGTGGCCTCCGCCAGCAGAAATTGCCTCATCGTTCTGGAGCGCACCGGCCTGCTGCCGTTGCTGGACGCCGTGATCGACGGCAACTCCTTCGCGCGATCGAAGCCCGACCCGCAGTGCTTTCAACTCGCCCTCGAACGGCTGCGCCTCGACCCGAACCGGTGCGTGGGTGTGGAGGACGCCGCCGTCGGCATCGAGGCGATACACCGCGCGGGCATGGCGGCCCTGGGCATCGGACCCGACGCGGAGGGCGCTGATGTGCGCGTCGGTTCGCTGGCCGAAGTCTCTCCTGAAATGCTGCACGACGTACTGCGCCGCTTCGGTCCCGTTTATGCAAAAACACCGCAGGCCGGCGTCCCTCAATAGGTGCCCCGCCGGCCAGCCGTGTTATCAGGTCGGCGTCCCTCAACAGGCGCCCCGCCGACCTCAGCATCCTCCCCCGCCTCCTTGCCCTTTCATCATGCCGCCGCAATCACCGGCAGCACGAACACAATCTCCAATTCGCACGCGGCGAAAGCAACCGCCGGCGCGCTCGAAGATTACGTCCCAGAAAAAATGGCCCGCCCCGCGGCAGTATCGAACAACGCGCCTGCTGAGAACCGCCGGCGGTATTCAGATGAGCTTCGTCACGCCCGGCTTCGCCACGGGGGCAACCGGCATCGGCCCCCACTCGAGTTTTTCGGGCATGAGTTTTTCCTGCGAGTTGATCGCCTTCTCCCACGTCACAACCTGGCCCGTGTACGCCGCCATGCGCCCCATGATCGCCATCATCGTGCTGTTCACCATGCGCGGGCCGTCGTTCATCGGCTTGCCGGCACGTATCGACGCGAACAGCTCGTCATGCTCCGTCTGATACATGTCGTTGCGCGGGCCCTCGTATTTCCACACCGTCTGCCCGCCGCTACGTATCGCGTGCGACGGACTGCCCAGAACGCTGGCAATGCCCTTCGTCCCCAGGATGTAGTCCGACACGTCGCCGGCCGTGTTGCCCTGCTGCCGGCAGTAATGAAAACCGCGCACGCCGTCAGGCCATTCATACACGATGGCGAAATGATCGAAGATGTTGCCGAACTGCGGGTCGGTGCGCACCTGCCGTCCGCCCGTGCCCACGGCGCGCAGCGGCGGTTTGTCGCCCATCGCCCACGCCATCTTGTCGATGGTGTGCACGGCCTGCTCGACTATGTGGTCGCCCGAAAGCCATGTGAAATACAGCCAGTTGCGCACCTGCCATTCCACGTCGCTGTATTCCGGCTTGCGCGGATGCGACCACAGAAACCCCGTGTTGTACGTGCCGTACACGGCAACTATGTCGCCCACGGCCCCCTCGTGAATCTTCTGAAATACCGCCCGCTCCGGATAACTGTAGCGCCAGCAGAAACCCGATACTACCGACAGATTCTTCTTGCGCGCTTCCTCGCACGCCTCCAGCACCATCTTCGCGCCCGGAGCGTCCACCGCCATCGGCTTCTCGCAGAAGATGTGTTTGCCCTTCTCCACGGCGTACTTTATGTGCGCCGGTCTGAAGCCCGGCGGCGTGGTCAACACCACCACGTCGATGCCCGAATCGATAACCTGCTTATATGCGTCCAGGCCGACAAAACAGTGGTCGGCGTCCACCTTCACCTTGTCCGGCAGTTTCTTCTTGAGGCTCTCCAGACTGCTCTTGAGCCTGTCGGCGAACGCATCCCCCACGGCCGTCAGCACCACGTTCTTATCGGCGTTGAGCGCCTGACCGGCCGCGCCTGTCCCCCGACCGCCGCAACCGACCAGCCCCACTTTCAGCACGTCGCTGCCGGCAGCATGAACCGCCCGCGGAATCGCCATCGCCGCCGCGGCGGCAGTGCCAGCCTTCAATACTTCGCGCCGTGTTGTAACCGCTCTGTCTGTTGTGTTGTTCATAAGGTCTTTTCCTCCAACCGGAAAGCCCATCTATCTGTAACGCGGCGGCGCGTTTGCCGACCGCCGTTCATCTGCTTTCATCTCCGCCACCATCGGCACGAGTCTGCCCGTCGGGCGGCGGCGCCGGGGCGCGCCGTCCGGCCTCTTCCCATGCATCCGAATACCGCGTCCTGGCGCGCGGCGTTGTGCCGCGAGGCAGAAAGAACCTCGCCGGCCTGACTATCACCACCAGCACTATGAACAGACACACCAGCAGCACCGCCAGCACCAGCGCCGACAACGCGCCCAGTTGCCGCCGCGTGGTCTCGTCGGCATCCCGCAATCTGCCGGCCAGCACGCTGAGCCGATATGCCACAATCGAGATTATCACCCCCATGATGAATACAAAAACCACGAGCCTGGCAGCGCTCTGGGCACGGCGAACGGCAGCGAGACCGCGTCTCACAGCCCGCCATTATCGCGCGCCGGCGGCACATAACCAGCCGTTTCCACCGCCTGCCGCGCATACGCGGCGGTATTCTGCCTGGCCGATGACGTCCGCCCCCCTCCGTGGCATGGCGGCGCGCGCAGGTGTATAACACGCGCATGCCAAAGCGCTTCCGTCAATTCGCGTCAGACAACTACGCCGGCATATGTCCCGAGGCATGGGCGGCCATGGAGCAGGCCAACCGCGGCCACGCCCCCTCTTACGGCGACGACGAATGGACCGCCCGCGCCGCCGACCTCATCCGCGAAATCTTCGAAACCCGCTGCGAGGTGTTTTTCGTTTTCAACGGCACGGCCGCCAACTCGCTGGCGCTGGCCGCCATGTGCCACAGTTATCACAGCATCCTCTGCCACGAAACGGCCCACGTCGAGACCGACGAATGCGGCGCTCCGGAGTTCTACTCCAACGGCACAAAGATACTTCTGCTGCCCGGCGCCGACGGAAAACTGACCCCCGAACACATCGAGCACGCCGCCACGCGCCGCACCGATATCCACTTTCCCAAGCCCCGCGTCGTAAGCATCACGCAGGCCACCGAACTCGGCACCGTCTATCAGCCCGAAGAGCTTGACGCCATACGCGATTGCGCCAGGCGACTGGGCCTCAAGCTCCATATGGACGGCGCCCGGCTGGCCAATGCGCTGGCTACGCTCGACGTCCCGCCCAAACGCATAACCTGGCAGGCCGGCGTCGATGTGCTCTCGTTCGGCGGCTGCAAGAACGGCGGCGCCATCGGCGAGGCCGTGGTGTTCTTCAATCTCGAACTGGCGCATGAGTTCGAATGGAGGTGCAAACAGGCCGGCCAGCTCTGTTCGAAGATGCGGTTCATGTCGGCCCCGTGGGTGGGTCTGCTTTCCAACGGCACGTGGCTGCGCCATGCCCGCCACGCCAATGAAATGGCCGCCCTTCTCGAGCGCGAACTGCGCAAGTTGCCGGTGGAGATCATGCTGCCGCGGCAGGCCAACAGCGTCTTCGTGCGCCTTCCCGGAAACGTGATAAGCGCCATGCACGCCCTGGGATGGCATTTCTACACGTTCATCGGACAGGGCGGCTGCCGCTTCATGTGTTCATGGGACACCACCGAGCAGGACGTCATGGAGTTCGCCGCCGACCTGGCGCGGTGCCTGCGCGTCTGACAGCGCGGCCCGCACTTGCGGCACTGCTAACGGCGCATCCGCACCGCCGTTAAACGCACCGGCAGAATGGGACCTATAACCGCAATTATCCTCATAGCCGGCGGCCCTGATGCCGCTTATAATACAGCGGTTCTTTGAAAATACGGGGCCGAAAGGTTTCGACCGGACAGATCCGGCTTATCGTGGCACGCCGAGGCGCACGTTGGCCGCGTTAAAAGCGTGCAAAACCAAACTGCCAACAACGATGTTGCTGGCCGGATCGGCTTCGCGCCGGTCCGCATGGCTGCCTAGAGCGGCCATGGCCGTGGATGACCGCCCGTAAGATTCCACGGCCAACTGATCATCGGGCTGGTCCAAAGGCGGCGCATCAGCGCCGGCGGACGAGAAAACACTGATGCTGGACAGGGCCGTATGCCGCCGCCGGCAGACGCCCTGCCGAGATCAAAACGGCGGATAAGCGTGTAGAGGCGGTAAGTCGATCGTCTCGGGACCGGGGTTCAACTCCCCGCGGCTCCATTGTCAGCCGCTCCGCGCGGCGCTGCGGCTCCGCGCCGGCGCCCTGGCGGACGGCGGTGCCAGAAGTCAACACCGGCGGCGCTGGAGGGTATCGTTCATCGCCGTCAGCGCATGACCCCGCGCAACGGACCGGCGCAAAACCGGCTTCCGGCGATGTGTGAACGGCTGATGTTCACACCGGTGCGGTGCACGTTCGTGCGGAATTGGCGGCGGTGCGGCATCGCCGACGACGGAGAACATAAAGCCCGATGCGCCATACACGCCATACAGCATTCCTCTTGATTTCCGCGCTCGCCTTTGTGCTGGCGCAGCATTTTCCCGCGGCCGTTGCGCCTGCCGGAGCAGCGAAGAACGTTATCATCTGCATCGCCGACGGCGGCGGCTTCGGAGCGGTACACGCGGCCAGCTATTACCAGTACGGCCGGCTCGGCTGTCAGCCCTACGACCAGCCCGGATGGATGCAGTATGCCGCCCGAACCATCTCCCTCAACCTCATGAACCGCGACACCAGCGGTTCGAACACGGCGCTCACCCCGGCTTTCGAGCCCCCTGACGTGTGGGATACGCGCATAGAAACCGCCATCACCATGAGCATGGCCGCTGGCCTGCCCTTCAAGGGCTATTCGCTCCTGAAAAAAAGTCCCACCGATTCCGCCGCCGCCGGTACCGCCATGTCCACCGGCGTCAGCACGTGGAACGGGCGCGTCAATTACCTGGAGGACCCCGACGGCGGCGAATCGCCGGCCATCGGGCGAACCATCGCCGAAATCGCCAGGGCGTCCGGACGGGCAACGGGCGTAATTACCAGCGTTCAGTGGACCGATGCCACACCGGCCTGTTTCGGAGGCGCTCACAGCATCGCCAGGGGCAGCCGCCGCGACATTGCCAACGAGATGCTCAACAGCGACACGCTGGACCTCATCATGGGCATCGGCCATCCCGAATACGACCGCAACGGCGCGCCCCGTCAGCCGTCCCGCGAAAGCGATTACGACCTGGTAGGCGGCTCTTTCACCTGGGCGCTTCTGAAATCCGGCACCCACGCCGGCGGATGGAAACTCATCGAAGCGAAATCCGATTTCGAGGCTCTGATCTACAGACCCCTGCGCCGGCGCATTCTCGGCGTCCCGCGCGTCGCCGGCTCGCTCCAACACAATCGGCAGACGCGCGACTGGAACGGCGACGGACGCGTTGACAGCGCCGATACGAAGGTCTCCCCGCCCTTCGGCGACCCCTTCATCCCCACCGTGCCCTCGCTTGTCACCATGACCAGGGCGGCCCTGAGCGTTCTGAGCACCAATCCCAAAGGCTTCTATCTCATGATCGAAGGCGGCGCCGTTGATCACGCCGCCCATTCCAACGAGCCGGGCCGGCTCATCGAGGAAATGATCGATTTCAACAACAGCGTGCAGGCGGTGGTGGACTGGGTGAACCGCTACAGCAACTGGGAGGAAACCCTGGTCATCGTTACCGCAGACCACGAAACCGGGCTGGTGTGGGGACTCAATTCCGACAAGGCGGCCTTCGAGCGCATCATAAGCCGCGGCAGAGGAAAACCGGTTGGCCTGTGGTTCAACAGCGGCGGGCACACCAACAGCCTCGTTCCGCTGCGCGCGCGGGGCTGCGGCGCCGGAGAGTTCGCCCGTTACGTGCTCGGGCGCGATCCCGTCTATGGCCAGTACGTGCCCAACACCGCCATATTCGAAGTCATGAGAAGCGCCATGAGCGGCGGGCGCAGCGACTTCGATTCCGCCGCGTCGCCCGGCATCAGCCCGTGGAACACGGCACCGGCCCCGGGCCCGCCCCGCAAATCAGTCAGAAACGCCGGACCATCGCCGGACTATACGAGCTCCAAGGACGAATGATATGCGACTTACAATAATTGTTTGTCTGGCCGTCGCCCTTGCCGGCTGCGATGACGAGGAACACGAGTCGCGCGCGCCGGCTCGCGCCCGACCGGAGGTCAAGACCCCGCCCGCCAGCCAACCGCACAGCGCTGCGCCTGCGACAGCCCCCGCCGCCGAACTGGCTCTTGCAGGCGTCACGCTCTTTGCCGGCGGCACGGCGCAGTTCGTTCACGAAGGCACGGTAGCCGACCACGCTGCAATCACGCTGAATTTCAAAGCGGCCCATGTTCCAGGCGTGGTCCGGAGTCTGACGGTTCAGGACGATGACCCCTCCGCCGTCGTGCTGGTAAGAACGCCCTCCGAGCGCGCTACCACGCGCTCGTCGCGGCTGGACCTCGCCCGGAACCCCACCCTCGCGGAAATGCTCCAGCAACTGCGCGGGGTTGCCGCGAAGATCGTGCGCTCCGGCGAAACGCTGGATGTGACCATCCTCGGCCTGGAACAGAAGGACAAAGGATGGCAGCTCAACGTACTGTGCGATGGCAGCATCCGCTCGGTTTCCATGGACGGCGTACAGCGCATCGAACTGACCGACGCGCGCGCCAGGGATGAACTGAAACGCGCCGTTCAGGCGTTGTGGAACAACGATCAGGATGCGCAGCCGCTGCCCGTCTGCATCGAACTGCGCGGTGCCGGACAGCGCCGCGTGCGCGTGTCCTACATCCTGCCCGTGCAGCCGTGGACGGTCAATTACCGCCTGTCGCTGGGCGACCGGCCCCACCTTCAGGGATGGGCCAACATTACCAACGACACCGATGCCGACTGGAACAACGTACAGGTGATCCTGGCGGGCACACAGCCCGTAGTTCTCGGCGCCAGCGCCGCGCTGGACTCTGCCGCGCTGAACCGCGCGGCGAAGGCCTCCGCCGTACCTCCCGGCGAACCGCTGCGCGAACGCCGACCCGTACCGTCGCGGGCCGCCGTCGATGTTCAGGAATCCCCTCCGCCGCGCCTGCTCTGGCAGGAACCACCCTCAGCGCCTCTGACGGACCCCGATGCTTTCCGTTATGCCGTCCCTCAGCTGGCCGTACCCCGCAAAGCCGCGGTGGTCGTGCCGCTGCTCAGCGCGCCGATAGCGGCAGAGCGACTGGCCCTTTACAACGAATCCCTGTTGCGCCGCAATGCCCTCGTTGGAGCACGCCTGCGCAACACGACGCGTCAGTATCTGCCCCGCGGGCCGCTGACCGTGCTCGACGGCCAGAATCTCGCCGGCGAAACCGTGCTGGAAAACCTCGCCCCCGGAAGATCCTGTCTGGTCACGTGGGGAATCGACCTGACCATGATCGTGGAGGCCTCCGACGAGTCAATGAGTTCGACAGTCGCCGCAGGCAGCATCGAAAACGGCGTGCTCAACCTCACCCGCCGGCATGTCTCCACAAGGCGCTACGTGGCACAGAACGAACAGCGCGATGAAAGGCTGCTTGTTATCGAGCATTCTCCGCGCCGCGGCTGGACGCTTGTCGAACCCGACGAACTGCTCGACATGACCGAAACGGTCTGCCGCATCGGGCAGGTCATTCCGGGAGGCCAGAAGCGGACGATAACCGTCAGGGAACAGATCGACGAGGCCGAGTCCATCGACCTTTTCAGCGCCGAACCCGACGGACTGGCGGCGCTGGCAAGAATCGACACCCTGTCGCAGCCCGTTCGCCAGGCTCTGGCAAAAGTGCTTTCCGCGAAGAATCGCATAGAAGAGCAGCAGCAGCGCTCATCGCAGCTCGCCGCCCGCATCGACAGTCTTTCGGCAGAACAGCGCCGCCTTTCGGAAACGCTCAGCACCCTGCCCGAGCGCTCGCCCGCGCGCGATCGGCTCCAGGCAAAGTTCGAGGAGACCGAGGCCCTTATCGTGGAACTTCAGCGCGACCTGGCCAGGTCTGTCAGCGAGGCCGAGAAACTCCGCTCCGAACTCCGCCAGGAGCTGTCAAACCTCAGCGCGGACAGATGAACAGATGCGGTTCCGGCGGCTCAGTTGAATGAAGGGTCGGGCGGAATGGTTTTGGGATTCACTCCCGGCATCAGCAGTTCCGGGCTTATCTGCCGGATGATCGTTGTCCACTGATCATCCGACTCGGAGAACACCAGCTCCGGCGTCGCCGGCGCCACCAGCCAGGAATCGGCGGCCAGTTCGCCCTCGAGCTGTCCCGCCGCCCAGCCCGAGTAGCCCACGAAGAACTTCATGCGACTGGCATTACGGCGCACCAGATGCTCGATCGAATCGCGATCGGTGCTGAAATGCAGCCCCGGAAGGATCTCAATGTCCGACACGCGGCGGTTGGTGTGAACCACCATCAGCGGGCCCTCGCACGGCCCGCCCTGATACAGCACGCCGTCAACTTTGCACGGCTCCTTGGCCACCTGCCGCCAGGCTTCGCGCACGGTCGTCGTCAGCGGCCGGTTTATTATCAGCCCCAGCGCCCCGTCCTCTGTGTGCTGAACTATCAGCACCACCGACCTGAAGAAGTTCGGGTCCAGCAGCGTTGGCGCGGCGATCAGTAGATGGCCTTGCAGGGATTTCATCTGACTGGTCAATCATACCCCGCCCGCAGGCCCTTGTGGAGCGCATTTACGCCGCATAGCCTCGCGCAACAGCATGGCGGCGCGCCGGGAACCCCCCAGCCGCCCTGCGCGCCGCCATCCGCCTTATTCCGCGGTATTCTGTTGTCCGTCGCGCCGATCAGGCCCGACGCTGCCCGGGCTGGAGCGGCAGTTCGCCGAATTGCTGCTCGTACCGCTTGATGAGCTGCCCCAGCGACATCGCCAGTCGCTTGGCGTTGACGTAGCTCATGATCACCCGGTCCGTCACCTTGAACAGCAATTGCGGCGCACCGCCCTGCTGATTCGGAGGCTGATTCGGATTGGCCATGTTGAAGCCGAGATCAATCACGACCTCTTCCGGCGCCGTGTGAATGCGGTAGGCATTGGTGTACGTTGTCCGCAGTTCCCGCTCATCGAGGAGAATCTGCACGCTCTGCTGCTGCTGTTGCTGACCTTCGACCTGGATGTCTTCCGACATACTCCGTCCTTTCCCTTAAAAAAGCCGTCGCGGCATTATCCAGAAAAAAAAGCGTTTGTCCACAGCGCCGGCGCTTTTTTTCGCTGCCCGCGCGCAGTTTCTCCGGTCCGGCAAACGCCGCGGCCAATCGCCGCGTTGCCTGAAACCCGCCGTCTGCTGTACCCTGTACGCGCGGCTCACAACGAGGATCTCAGCATGGTGCGGATATCCATCGAGTATCAGGGCCAGTTGCGCTGTCTGGCGCGCCACGAACCGTCCGGCGTCACGCTTGTAACCGATGCCCCGGTTGACAACATGGGCAAAGGCCAGTCGTTCTCTCCCACGGATCTGGTCGCAACCGCCCTGGGCACATGCGTGCTCACCATCATGGGCATAGTTGCCCAGCGCCACGGCATCGACCTCGCCGGCACCACCGTGACGGTATCGAAACACATGGTTTCCCAACCCGCGCGGCGCATCGGCAGACTGGAAGTATCCGTGAACGTGCCGGCGCGCCTGTCTGAAGAAGACCGCCGCAGGCTCCAGAGCGCCGCTCTTGCCTGCCCGGTGCATCAGAGCCTGCACCCCGATGTCCAGACCGACATCCGCTTCAACTGGGCATGAAACCGCGGCAATGTCGCCCGGCGTCGCGTGATCGCTGATGTTCCGCAGCCCCTCTGGCCGAAGTTCATAACATGCTCGAGCACCTCGAAAACCGCCTCCTGCTGTCCGCGAAACTGACCGGCGGACTGCTCGCCATCTCCGGCACCGCGCGCGCCGACACCATCCACACGCGCCTCGTCGGCGCTTCCGTGGTGGTGTTCCTCAACGGACGCGAAACCCGCTATCAGGCCGCCGCCGTCTCGACCATCGTCATCAACGGCAAGGCCGGCAACGATTTCATCGTCAACGGCGCCGGCGCCATCCCTTCCCGGCTCATCGGCGGAGCGGGCAATGATCTGCTCTCCGGCGGACTGGGCAACGACACCATCTCGGGCGGCCCCGGCAACGATCGCCTCTACGGACAGGACGGCGATGATCTGCTCGACGGCGGCGCAGGCAACGACGTGCTCACGGGCGGCCCGGGCAACGACACCGCCTCCTACGCCGGCCGAATAATGCCTGTGCGCGTTTTCCTGGACGGCTCGCCCGGCGGACAGCGCGGCGAGGCCGATATCCTGACGGGCATCGAAAACATCATCGGCGGCGCAGGCGATGACCTGCTCGTCGGCGATGCCGGCGACAATATTCTCCGCGGCGGACCCGGCAACGACACGCTCGATGGTCAGGGCGGCCAGGATACGCTGCTTCAGGACGACGACGCCCTGCCGGCGTGAGCGCCATCCTCAGTGCCACGTGATCAGCCCCGGCTCGAACGGCGTGGCCATGCCTTCGCATTTCGGAAGCACACGCACGGCAAAGCCGTGGCGCCCGCTGCTGGCGCACTCCAGCCGTCCGACGAAAAGATGCCTGTTGGGCCCCATCTCGCGTGCGTGTTCCATCGGCAACGGGCGGGCATTCTCCAGCTGTCCTGAAGAATTGAGCATCCCCGCGTACAGCTCCACCCGCACATCCTGAGGCGACAGGTCCGGCAGATCTATCAGCGTCTCGACCTGGATGGTCTGCCCGACCTTGTAATGCCCGTTGCCGCTGGCATGCACGCCCACGATGCGTATGTTGCCCCACCGGTCGCGCAGACGGCTCTTGGCACGGGCAAGTTCCACGGCCCCCTTCAAACCATCCACCGCCAGCTTCTCGCCGCGCTCATATGCCGGCAGGTAATACTGTTCGGTGTACTCGCGCACCATGCGGTTGGTGTTGAAGCGCGGCGCAAGCTGGCGCATGCAGTTCTTCATGCGGGCGATCCAGCCGCGCGGTATTCCGTCGGCGCCGCGGTCGTAGAACAGCGGCACGATCTGTTTCTCCAGCAGATCGTAAAGCGCCTGGCTCTCGATCTGGTCCTGAAGGTTCGGATCGCTGTACGTCTCGCCGCGGCCGATCGCCCATCCGACGTCGGGGTTGTATCCCTCCACCCACCATCCGTCGAGCACGGAGCAGTTAAGCACGCCGTTTATCGCAGCCTTCATGCCGCTGGTACCCGAAGCCTCGTAAGGCCGGCGCGGCGTATTGAGCCACACGTCCACCCCCTGCACCAGATACCGGGCTATGCACATGTCGTAATTCTCGAGGAACACCACCCGCCGCCGTACATTGGGATGCCGTGCGAACTGCACCAGCATGCGGATGAGCTCCTTGCCCTCGTTATCCGCCGGATGCGCCTTGCCGGCAAAAACGAACTGGATCGGCCGCTTCGTATCCTCCAGCAGCCGGCGGAACCGCTCCTGATCGCGCAGCAGTAGCGCGCCGCGCTTGTAGGTCGCGAAACGGCGCGCCGCCCCTATGGTAAGCGCCTCGGGATCCAGCACCTCATCCGCCAGCGCCACCTCATCGTAGGCGGCCCCGCGGCGCACCAGCTGTTCCTTCAGCGCCTGCCGGCACCACGCCACAAGCCGTTCGCGGCAGCGCTCGTGCGCCCGCCACAATTCCTCGTCGGGAATCTGCATCACCCCTTCCCAAACGCTCTGATCCGTCGGCTCCGTCAGCCACCGCCCCGGCAGATAGCGGTCCAGAACGAAACTGATATCCGGCGACAGCCACGTGCGCGCGTGAATGCCGTTGGTGATATGCCCTATGGGCACCTCCTCCACCGGCACCCGCGGCCAGAGGTTATGCCACATCTTGCGCGAAACCTCGCCGTGCAGTCTGCTGACCGCATTGACGTTGTCGGCAAGCCGTATCGCCGCCACGGCCATCGAGAACCCCTGCTTACGGTCGTTCACATCCTCGCGCCCCAGCGCCAAAAATCCATCCTCGTCCAGCTTCAACGATGGTATGTACTTCCCGAAGTACTTCAGCATCAGGTCGGGATGGAAGGTGTCTATTCCCGCAGGCACCGGCGTGTGAGTGGTGAAGATATTGGTGGCCATGACATACTGCCTGGCCTCCTCGAACGTCATGCTGCTGTTCTCTTCCAGCAGTCTGCGTATGCGCTCCAGCGCCAGAAACGCCGAGTGCCCCTCGTTCATGTGGAACACCGTCGGCGCGATGTTCATCGCCTCCAGCGCGCGCACGCCGCCTATGCCCAGCACTATCTCCTGGCGTATCCGCATCTCCGGACCGCCCGCGTACAGTCGCGCCGTTATCTCACGGTCGGCCGGCGAGTTCTCCTGAAGATTGGTATCCAGCAGAAACAGCGGCACGCGCCCGACGTTGATACGCCAGACCTTGCAGAATACCGCGTTGTCGGGCATGTCCACGCGCACATGCACCGGCGAACCGTCGGTGTAACGCACCGGCTCCACCGGAAGGTTGTAGAAGTCCAGCTCCGGATAAAACTCCTGCTGCCATCCGTCGGCCGACAGATACTGCTGGAAATAGCCGTTACGATACAGCAGCCCCACCGCCACGAGCGGCAAGCCCAGTTCGCTGGCGCTCTTCAGATGGTCCCCCGCCAGCACCCCAAGACCCCCCGAGTACATCGGCAGAGATTCGTGCAGTCCGAACTCGGCCGAGAAATACGCCACCAGCATCCGGCTCTTATCGCCGTGCACCCGCTGAAACCACCCCGCTTCCGATTTGTGCCGCTTGAACGCCTCATACACGCGCTTCATGTGCGCGATGTATCCGTCATCCTCCGCCGCGGCGTTCAATCTCGATTGCGGCAACACCCCCAACAGCTTGACAGGATTATGGTTAACCGTTTCCCAAAGCCGCCTGTCCAGACGCCGGAACAACTCCACCCCGTCCGGCTGCCAGACCCACCACATGTTGTGGGCAAGCTCCAGCAGCGGCGCCAGCGGCTCGGGAACATCCGGAAACACCTGAAAAGGACGGATAGTCGGCCAACCGTTGCCTTCCATATGCGCCACCTTGCCTTGACAGAAATCAGCCCGGTTTAACACTCCCGCCGGGCCTCACACCTATTACCTTCGTCAAAATCCCCACGCCCATAAAGCATATCCCCCCGAAAATTATCTATCTTAACACCCTTGCCCTGCCTTACTCATGTTTACGCAGCCGCCCGGAGACGGTTCGCACCCAAATCCCAGCAGCCATCTTATCGCACTTATTTTGTCCCATACGGCCGCCCATGTACAGCGCCGATCGTTTCATCTACCTGGCCGGCCCCATCCGCGCAACCGCCTTGCGGAGCCACGTTTGCCCACGTACACTCCACAACCGGCAAAGCAGCGTGCGAACCCGAAGCGGATTTCGTTGACCCGGCGTCTGGCGGGAGAAAACGTCATGCGTCTCGGTGGCCCGATATTCAGTTCTGCCGACAACCCTGAGCGTTGGGCAGAGGCCCACAAGAAAAGCGGCTATGCCGCAGCATATTGCCCGGGACCTCTTATCAGGTCCCCGGAAGATGCGAAACTTGCCGAGGCGTTTGTCGCGGCCGCCAAAGCCGCGGACATCGTGATCGCCGAGGTGGGCGCGTGGAGCAATCCGATGGCACCCGATGATAACGCCCGCAAGAAGGCCATTGCCCTTTGCGAGCAGCGGCTGGCCCTGGCCGACCGCATCGGCGCCCGGTGCTGCGTTAACATCGCAGGCTCGCGCGGAGCGAAATGGGATGGCCCGCATCCCGCCAACCTCACGCAGGAAACCTTCGACATCATCGTGCAGACCACGCGGCGCATAATCGACGCCGTCAAACCAACACGCACCTTCTACACCCTGGAGATGATGCCCTGGTGCTGGCCGGATTCGCCCGACTCGTATCTGGCACTCATCAAGGCCATCGACCGCCCCGCGTTCGCTGTGCATCTCGACCCGGTGAACATAGTCAACTGCCCGGCGCGCTACTTCGACACCGGCCGGCTGGTGCGCGAATGCTTCGAAAAACTGGGACCGTACATCCGGAGCTGCCACGCTAAAGACATAGTCCTCAGCGAGCGACTGACTACACACCTGGACGAGTGCAGGCCCGGCACCGGCGGGCTGGATTACACGGCCTACCTCCGCGAACTGGCGAAACTCGACCGGGATACTCCGCTTATGCTCGAGCACCTGCCCAACGAACAGGAGTACGCGCAGGCCGCCCACCACATCCGGTCGGTAGCGGCAAAGGCAGGCGTTTCGTTCTACCAGCCGCGGGCTTAGTAATCGCCCCCCTTGATGTCCCGAAAGAAGCGAGCGCTGGCACTCGCACTGCGCGGCCGCTATCATCTCGGTCCGTCGCCGGATCGGCCGGCGTGCACGCGCTGTTGCACACGGGCGGCGCATGCCACGCCCGTTCTGCGTCGGCCAACAGAAACCGCGATTTATACTCGTAAGGAGATGATGAGATGCAAACCGATGACAACCTCCGAGCCGCCTTTGCCGGAGAGAGTCAGGCTAACCGCCGTTACCTCGCTTTCGCCGCGAAAGCGGACGCCGAAGGATTCAAACAAGTTGCCAGGCTTTTCCGCGCCGTGGCCGAGGCCGAGACCATTCACGCTCATGCCCACCTGCGCGCGATGAAGGGCATCGGCGCTACGGTGCACAACCTCGAGGCGGCAATAGCCGGCGAAGCCTACGAGTTTCAGAGCATGTATCCCGACTTCGTCAGGACCGCCGAACGGGAGAACAGCTCAGCCGCGCTGCCCGGCTTCAGGAACGCCATGGCCGTCGAAAAGACTCATTTCGACCTGTTCAACGAAGCGCTTAACGCGGTCAAGAGCGGCAAGGACCTGCCGGCCGCCCCCATCCGCATATGCATGGTGTGTGGACACACGGTTATCGGCGACGCCCCCGACCGCTGCCCGGTATGCAAAGCCGCGCGAGATAAGTTCATCGAGATCCGTTAGCCGCCGGTCGCATAGACGGTGCCGGAGGTTCGGGGTCGCTTCGTATCGCGGGCCGCTCGCAGGCACCATTGGCGTCGCAGAGCCGTCGCCGGATCAGAAATCGGCGAAATCGAATCGAAGCGCTGCTTGATACCGGCATGGTTGCTGCCGATACAATGGTGCATGAGCGGCGAGTCCCTCTCCCTGTTCTGCAGCCTCGAGCCTCTCGAGACGCGCTTCCTGCTCAGCTGGCCCGACGCGCCTTTCGCCGGAGCGGACTACGAGAACACGCTATACGTAAATCAGTTCGGCGACGCGTACTTCAGCGAAAAAGTCCTGTCGCCCCGCGGCGACTTTGACGGTTACAGGCTTCACTTCGACGACCCCGGTGCGATCGTCGTAAGCACGCGCGGCGTGCCGGCTCAGATCGCTTATTACCTTGGCACGGGCTCGCCCGCGCGAACGGCCGATAATCCTTCCGCCAGCAGCGATGTGAGCCTGCGCGCGAAGGTGCCCGACAGACGGCTGGTTTTTGCAGGCGTACGGGCAGTCGGCTCGGCCACGGGAAGGTACAGCCTCCACATAGACGGTCCGCCCGAGGGGCACATCGATACAATCAAGGTGTCTCCCAGAACTCACGCCGGCTCCGACGGCTCCGACATAAACCCCGCGTCCGACTATGACTTCCTGAAGTTCACCACCACGCGCGCGGGCGTATGGAGCGTTACGGTCATTCCGGACGAGCATCTCGACCCCACGTTGAACATCTTCGATGCCGCCGGCAAGCCCATAGGTGGTTCGTTTGCCCGCCCCATCAATAATGGCGGCGTCGGCGAGGCTGAAACCTGGACCAGCCGGCATCTGGAAAAAGGGCAAACTGTTTTTCTCCGAATCGACGGACGCGGGCAAACCACCGGCGGAGTAACCGTGCTGGTTCACTACGGCAAGCCGGCCACCGTGAACGTTAACGTCGTTTCGGGCACGACGACGGAGGGTTCCGGCGAAGGCGCCATCGTGAGGTTCGTGCGCTCCGGCACAGCGACTCGCGCCATACCGCTGACGGTGAATTACACGGTGGGCGGCACGGCCACGCCGGGCAGCGATTACCCGGCACTCGGAGGTTCCATAACCATACCGGCCGGTAGAACGTCGGCTGCGCTGGTCATATCCGCGTTGGCCGACGATATCCTTGAAGGCGACGAGACAATTCAGATAACCCTTGTCGAACACGCGACTTACACGCTGGGCAAGGCAAAGACGGCGATCGTCAATATCCTGGACCAGCAGTAACGCCCCCGCGCACCACAGACGTCTTATTAACTCCCGATACGTAAGTCCCGCCAGTTCGCCAACGGCGAACCGCCAACCGTATTTTGCGTCCTATATCGTTTTCCCGTTTGGCTATTCGAGATATCGCGCTATTATTGCCATAGCGGAAGGCGTATATCGCACTTTCGGAGGGCGTGTAAATGCGGACTCGGCCTATCCTGATTCTACCGTTTTTGTTCCTGCTGTCTCTCCATGCGGTACCCGTCTGCGTCGCGCAACAGGTTGTCGATCCTTCCCTGATCGTGACCACGTGGCTGAGCGGCGTTCCGTCGGTAAGCGGCATGGCATTCCTGCCCGGCACTGATGACGCGTTCGTCATTCAGCGCAATACGGGCAGAGTTTTCCATGTTCACGACCAGCAGATAGCAGGAACCGCCCTCGACCTGAAGGTCGCCAATGCCGGCAGTCAGGGGCTGTTGGGCATCGCCCTTCATCCGGACTTTGGCAACAACGGCTTCGTGTACCTTTCCTACACCGCCGCCCCGAAGGACGGTGGAAAAGCCATCGCCAATCGCATCGAGCGATACCGGTGGGACGGCACGAGGTTGCTTTTCGACAAGACGATCCAGGTACTGCCTGCGGCCAACGGCTCGCAGAACGTCGGCGGGAAGATCGCTTTCGCCCAGGACGGCAAACTCTACGGGGTCATTGGAGACCTGGACCTGCGTCAACGCACGCAGAACAGGGTGGATTCCAAGTCCACGAGCCTGACGTCGGTGATCGTGAGGCTGAACGATGATGGCAGCCCGCCGGCGGATAATCCCTTCTTTCTTTCGGGCAATCCTGCCGCCACGATGCGCCGCATATACGCGTACGGTGTGCGCGATTCCCGGGGACTGGCCATCGACCCGCTGACCGGCCGACTGTGGGCCACGGAGACCGGCCCGGGACAGTACGACGAGATCAACCTCGTGCGTCCCGGCTTCAACAGCGGCTGGGAGAGGCTCATGGGCCCCAAGAGCCGCAACGGTTTTGCCGGCGGTCCGCTGGTGCTGCTGGGCAGCGCCGCGAAGTATGCGGATCCGAAGTTCAGCTGGCGCACATCGATCGTTCCGACTGATCTGGAGTTCGACGGCGACGGGGGACTGGGGGCTGGTTATGCGGGCGACCTTTTCGTGGCCAGCGCTGGAGGCACGATATACCGCTTCAGGCTGAACGCCGCCCGTGATGATCTTCTGCTCAGCGGCGCGCTGGCCGATCGTGTTGCCGACAACCAGTCGGATCCGCTGCATAGCCAGCAGTCCGCGATCCTTTTCGGTTCGGGGTTCGGACCGGCCGCCGATATCATCGACGGCCCGCGAGGCATTTATGTCGTCGATCCGTCGGGGGGAAAGATATACGAGATAAGCCCGATTCCCGAGCCGGCCGGACTGCTTGCCGGCTGCATGGCCATCATGCTGCTTGCCGCCCGGGCTGCCCGGCGGCGCCGCCGCTTCGTCACCAGGCCGTAACGGCCGATTCCATCGCCGGCACAACGATCTGGCGCGCCCCCGCGGCGCGAAGCCGTTCGGCCAGAGCATCGGCCTGCTCGGCCTCGCCATGCACCACGTGGAAGACCGTGTGCGGACCTGTCGCTGGCGCAAGAAAGCGCAGCAGTTCGTCGCCGTCGGCGTGGGCGCTCAGCCCGTGAATGGTCCTCACCTCGCACGCGACATCGTACCAGCGTCCGTAAATGCGCACGCGTTTCTGGCCGTCCTGAAGACGCCGGCCCAGCGTGTTGGCAGGAGTGAAGCCCACGAACAGCACCATATCCTGCGAACGCTCGAGGCTCACCTTGAGATGGTGCAGAATCCTGCCGAACTCGCACGTTCCGCTCGAGGCGATGATCACGCACGGCCCGTGGTCGGAATTGACGTGTTTGCTCTCCTGCCGCGTGCGGACGAAGTTCACGCGGCTGGTGCCGAACAGATCGTGTTTCCCTATCGCGCCGGCAGTTTCCTCGTCGTAATACTCAGGAAACCGGCTGTGCACATCGCTCACCTCGGAACCCATGGGGCTGTCCACATAGAGCGGGATGTCCGGAATGTCGCCGTTCTGGATGAACCGCTGGAGGTACCACAGAACCGACTGCGTGCGTCCCACCGCAAAGGCCGGTATGAGCAGCCTGCTGCGGCGCTGGATGCAGCGGCGCACGGCGTCGAGAAGCTGCGGCGCAACGCTGTTCATGGGCGCATGCTGGCGCGCGCCGTAGGTGCTTTCCGTGATTACGTAATCGACGGGACGCTCCACGGGCTGCGGGTCGCGGATGATGGGCGTGCTGTAGCGTCCCACGTCGGCTGTGTACATCAGACTGCGGGGCGTGCCGCTTGCCTCCTCCCACTCCAGAAGCACCCATGATGAACCGAGGATGTGGCCGGCGTCGAACAGCGTGAAGTGCGTTTTCGGCGCAATCTCCACGCGCTGCCCGTAGCGCACGCGCCGCATCAGCCGCAGCGTGCGCTCCACATCGTCGGGCGAATACAGCGGCTCGATGCCCGGCTGGCCCGGGTCGGTCTGGCGACGATTCAGGTATTCGGAGTCTTCCTGCTGAATGTGCGCGGCGTCGTGCAGGACGATGCGCGTCATGGCCGCCGTCGGCTCGGTGCAGTATATCGGCCCGGAAAAACCGGCGCGCACGACGACGGGCAGCTTGCCGCAGTGATCGAGGTGGCTGTGCGACAGTATCACCGCGTCGGCGGACAGCACGCCTGGCGGAAGCCACCGGTTGAGCGCCTGCGCCTGCTGGCGCGGCCCGTGGTACATGCCCATATCGAGCACGATTCGCACGCCGTTGACTTCGACTATATGACACGAGCCGGTGACAGTGCGGTCGGCCCCCGCAAAAACCAGTCTCATGGACTATTCCTCATGTTCCGGCGAAAAGACCTGCGAACAGGGCTCCGGCAGCGGCACACAGCCTATTTCGGCGGCTCGTCGGTGTAAACGTCTATCTCCAGCACGATCTTCGGCTTCTTCGGCAGATGTATGCGGACCGTCCATCCGTCGTCCACACCGCGATCGGGCACCACGCGCAGCGCAAAACCATGAAAGCGCGCATCGCCGGCGGCGATGGACCGTATGGCGCGCGTCACATCCACCTTGAACACCTGCGGTGGATTCCAGTCCGCGGCGTCTTTGGGCAGTTTGGGCACAACCACCGTGCCCAGCACGTCGCCGAGATTGGCGAAATCGTATTTCGCGCCCGGCTGGAACGGCGCCTTCAGAGCCACCGCCCCCACCTTTGTGGGCGCTTCCTGATGGGCGCGGATCACGGGAAACACCAGCCGCGCCGCGGCCACGTCCTTCAGCGGCGGCAGATCCTTCAGCTCGCCGCCGATCAGAAACGCCATCGGTTCGACCTTTTCATCCGGGCGCTTGGGCCACTTGATGAAGTCGGTCGTCGGCACCTCGCCCGATGCGGTGACAAAGTGCCCCGGCGTCAGTTCGACGGTTACGGTTCTCGTCGCCCTGACAACGCGCGCGGGAGCCGGCTGCGTCCCCATCAGAAACGGATTGGGCAGGGTTTTCAGCTCATCATCCGGCCCTGCGCGCGGCTCCTGAGCACCCTCGGGCAGAGCCAGCGGCTTGCCGCCGGGGGCAACGATTTCCCGCCGCAGAAAGATCATGCGCGGATACACAGGGTATTTGCCTTTCGGCGTGGGCACGTCGATCTCGAAGGTGGCCGGCAGATCGCGCGCCGTGAAAACCTTCTGCACGACCGTGGGCCTGTCCGCCCATACGGCGTTGTGCTGTTTGGCGATCTCCTTGCCCTCGATGCACAACTGCTCGAAGGACTTGTTGCGGTAGCCCGGCGCATAAGCGTAGGTAACCACCAGGCGGTTGTCGCCAAGGGCCCTGGCGTCGGCCACCGATACCGTTACCACGTTCCTGCCGGGCGACAGATAAGGCAGACTGCCGGCGTTGTTCTGGACCATGACCTCCAGCTTCAGCGACTTGAGGGCCTTGTTGAAGCCTATCTTCGCCAGCGCCCGCACCTGCCCCCTGACGGCGTCCGTGAAGTTGGCGATGTCGGCCGGCTTGAACGTCCTGCCGCCGTCGATGGATATCTCGAAGGAATCCGCGCCATCCGCCGAGCCGGACGCTTTCGTCATGACATAAGGCGACTGGAGCAGAACGCTTATGCTCGCCGGCGAGCCGGCCGCCGCGGGCACCAGCGCGCCGTTTTCCCATTTGACGTTTTCCCGCCCGGCCAGCGACTTGAGCAGCGCATCGCTGGAAAAATCCGGACAGAACATGAGCAGTCCATTGCAGAACGAGCGAACCTGCTGGTGGTAAGGCTCGAGGATCATGCCGTGGCCGGGATCGTTGCGCAGGTCCTTGTTGCCGCACGTGTGTCTTGGCGCGACTTTGCTGCCGGCCCAGTACCAGCCGTCTTCGGCCAGCGGCGCCCAGTGGTTGGTGAGGCTGAACCCCGGCGCCAGGTTTACATCGGCCGAATAGTTGCCCGTGGCGTGGTTGATGTTGCCCCAGCTTTCGCTTGGTCCGCCGGGGCGATGCGTCTTGAGGCCCTTTATGACGTCCTCGATGGTGTCGCCGCAGACCAGAAAAGGCGGCGCCGTCCAGTTGGCCTTGTCGTTGATCAGCTCGAACTGGTTGTCTTTCATGTACACGACGTTGCGGCTCTTATCGAGCACGAACGCATCGCGGATGAGCGTCTGGGCGTTGGCGGTGAGATCGGCTTCGCCGGCGATTGTGCGCCCGCCCGGGGCGCTCGGGTCGGGCATCCATGCATAGAACTTCAGAAACACGTCGAGATAGTGCCAGCGTCCGTCGTATTTCGCCTCGACGGTGGTATGCCCGCTCCACCCGACGAAGCGCCATTCCCAGCCGAGTTCGCGCCACAGTGCCGACTGGGTGGAGTGGAGTCCGCCGCAAAGACTCCATCCGTAGGTGTTGATCTCCTTGAGCGCCGGCACGCCGCCGGGTTCCGTCGGATACTGCCGGTGATAATGCGACAACAACATGAAGTTGTAGATGGCGATGGCCTTTTCGTCGTTGGTCTTGCAGCCGCGCGTCACCGTTTCGACGATGCTCCTGAGCGACGAACAGTCCGGCGCCTTGTCGGGCAAGACCTTTATCGCCCGGACCATGCCCTCGACGAGAGGCTCCGGTGGTGCGCTCTGGGGCTGCTGGGCTGCTGAAACGACAGTCGCCGCCGCCAGAATGCCCGCGGCGGCCAGTAAGAACGGCCGGGTTCTGTTAAACATGGCCTATCCTCTGGAAGAACCGAACGCGCACAGCGCCCGCGCGTCCGACGCGGCGGCGGGCTTCACAGCACACTATACCACCGCGGCGGGCGGAGCGCTGGCGCGCCGGCATGGTTTCGACACCCTCGGCCGTCGCGCAAACGCCGCCGTCGGGTCGCCGCGAAAAAGGGCGGCCGGCAAACCCGGGTTCCGGCGACGTGCAGCCGGCGCCGTGCCGATTTGCGGAAATGGACGGGCGCTCAGAAAGGCGGAGATTCGCCGTGCTTCCACCAGTCCGCGGGGTCCTGCGATTCCGGAGGCGACGGCCGGTCGGCGTCATCCGGAGGCGGGTCGGCGCCCTTGACGGCCCTGGCCAGCGACACGGCGAACAACGGAGCCACCGCGCGGGCGGCGGCGACGTCCTCGTCGCAGAACGGCGTGCGCGAATCGCGGAACAGCAGCATCACGGCCAGGGTTTCGCCGAGGTAGGTGCAGTTCATGCCTATGAGGTCCTGGCCCGCGAGAAATTTCATCTCCGCGGGCGTCAGATAGGCCTCGAGATCAGCTCCGCGCAGGCGCACGAACCCGCGCCTGCGGCACACGGACAGCAGGTTGCGCTGGAGCGCCTCGTTCATTTCCTGCCTGGCGGCGACGGTGTACTTCATGTAGGCGCCCAGTTGAAGGTCGGTGTCGGAACTGGCCAGCCATATGCCGATATTGCAGTAGCCCACCTGCCGCAGCAGCCAGTCCATGGTATTGCACAGCAGTTGTTCCAGCCCCGTGGCGCGGTCGATGAACTGACGATAGCCTTCCTGAAGCCTTATGCTGTCGAACTGGCGCGACAGGTCGCTGTAGGCGCCGATGAGGTCGTTGCACAGCAGATCAACCTTGCGGCTGACGATCTGTCGTGCGGCTTTCAGGCGGCGGATGGTGGACCGCATGGCGCTCAGCCGCCGGTATAGCGCGGCCCGCTGCCGCTGCTGCTGAAGCGCCACGCTCACGCGCGCAAGCAGTTCCTCGGGCGAGAACGGCTTGGTGATGATGTCCACCGCGCCGCTCCGCACGACCCTCACCAGCGCGTCAACGTTGTGAACCGCCGTGACGACGATCGCCGCGGCATCGGGGCGCGCGGCGCGCAGCTGTTCCACCAGCGCCGTGCCGCTGCCGTCGGGCAGGAGCAGATCCGTCGCCAGCAGATCGACAGCGCCGGCGCCGATGGCCGCCCGCGCTTCGGCAGCCGTGGAGGCAGTCAACATCTCGCACGGCATGGCCGGCACGATCTTCTCGCGGAAAACGCCGTGAAGCGTGGGTTCGTCATCGACGACGAGGATGTGCGGCCGTGCAGACTGTCTCGCCCTGCAATGCGCAGATTTCATATGAACTCTCTCCCGCTCCGGGGGACACGCTCCGGTGAACCGGATGCCTGCGACGCCTGCCTGAGATCCTCCTGTTTCGCGGGCAAACGCCCCGGGGCCCTCTGCTGCCTCTCCTGCCGCCTGTTTTTGTCGCTGCCTACGCGCCCGCGGCCTTGCGGACGGCACACGCTCCCGGGGCAGCCGGCCAGGCCGCCGGCAGAAGCACGATCGCCCGCGTGCCCTGGTTCGGACGGCTCTCCAGCCTGATGGATCCGCCGTTGGCTTCGATCCACCGCAGCGCTTTGGCCAGCCCCATTCCGCGCCGCCGTCCGGCCGGCTGGCTGCTGAAGAACGGATCGAACGCCCGCTTGAGCGTGTCAGCATCCATGCCGCAGCCGTTGTCGGTCACAGCGACCACCACGCGCGACGAAAGAACATCGTACGCCGCGTGAATGGCGATGTGTCCATCCTTTTCATCGGTCGCACGGACGGCGTTGTGAAGCACCTGCACCAGGGCATTCTGCACCTGTACGGGATCCACAACCACGGGCGGCACGTCGGTTATCGAGACCTCGATGCGGCGGGCGCCTGGATCCAGCATGCTGCGCACCTCGTACAGCGCGCGGTCGAGCAACTCGGCGATATCGGTTTCGCGCGGTTTGGGAGGTTCGGGCCGGGCGAACTCCATCAGGTCGGTTATTATCTGACTTACGCGGTGCGCCTGATCGACAATCACGGAGGCGGCCTGCCGGAGTCTGGGGTCGGTAACCTGCGACGCCAGCAACTGCGCCCGACCGCTCAGCACGGCCAGCGGGGTGTTTATCTCGTGAGCCGCCCCGGCGGCCAGTTCGCCCACCGCCGCCAGACTGCGCGTGCGGACAAGCTGCTCCTGTGCGGCGTTGAGCTGGCGGTTGACCTCGGCCAGTTGTTCGGCAAGGTTCCGCGATTCCTCGCGAACCTGCGCCATGCGCAGCGCCAGGCTCCATCCCGCGCACAGAGCGCTGAGCTCCTGCGCCTGCGGTGCCAGGCGCTCGGCTTCGCCGGGCCTGGCGCCCCATACCACGCCCCCGATGCATGCGCCCTCCGATTCCAGACACATCCAGTAGCGCTGCGCATGCCCCAGCCGCGGCGAAACGGCCGCCAGAACCCATTCCATCTCCGGACCGGCGGACAGAACCGGTCCCTCGCCGCCAGCCGGCTGAGGAAGCGTCGGGGGACAGTCCACAAGACTTGTTGCCAGCGGCTCGCCTTCCTCGTCAACAAGCGCCAGTTCGGCGATGGTCTGCCCGGGATGCACGGAGAACACCGCCACGGGCGAAACGCCCAGAACCGCGACGGCCGTCTGGCCGATGGCCGGCAGCACCATCGACGGAGCGGCATCCGGGCGCAGCTCGCCCTGAAACTGAGCGAGGGCATCGAAGAATCTGGAGCGAACGGCCAGTCGCCGGTTCTTGGCGGCCAGCTGCTCGCTCACGCGGCCCAGCTCCTGGTTGGCGCGGGTCAGCGCCGACAGATACAGTTCCGCTGTCGTGGCGGTGCCCAGCCCCAGAATGGCAGCCCGTTTCTCGATGTGCTCCACAAGCTGTTTTTCCACGCTTTCGACGGCCTGCTCGTCAAGCCCGACGGCTCGAAGCAATGCCTGCCGCGAGACCGGAAACGTGTGGTTGCCGCTGTAACCCAGGTGGCGCTGCCTGACGATGACATCGGCAAGCGTAACGATGTTGACCATGCGCTCGTCGGCCGCCGACGCGGGCAGCGCGGCAGGCGATTGGCCGTGCAGCCACATGCAATCGCGCACGGCGGGCGGCAGCGACCACATCTCGGCCAGACGCTTGCCGGCAACCATGTGGTCCAGTCCGATGACCGACCGTTCCACGTCGGCGATGTCGCCGCGGAGAAGGTCGGCCGCCTCGACTATGCGGTCGTAACTCTTCGGCAGGACGGCATCGATGGCAACCTTGCCCAGATCATGCAGCAGCCCGCATACAAAGGCTTCTGAGTTATCGACATGGCGCGCGCCGGAACGGCCGCCTCCGGAGCCCGCTTTCTGTCCGCACGCCGCGGCCAGAAGCTCGGCGCAGCAGGCGACGGCGAGACTGTGCTTCCAGAACTCCGCGCGGTCGAATTTCGCCGCGGTCTTGTTCCCGTCGCGTTCGAAGACCTGAAACACCGTCAGCGCGAGAACGGCGCATCGCACCATCTCGAAGCCCAGCAGCACCACGGCGCGCTCGACGGTGGCGGCCTGCGCTGGCACGCCCTGATCCGCGCGGCGGACCAGCTGAAGAATCCGCGCGGTAAGCGACTGATCGGAGGAGATCAGCTCGACGACCTGCCGGGCGGTCGCCTCGTCGCGGCCGGTGAGCTCCAGCACGCGTACGGCCACGGCGGGCAGGGTCGGCAGCTGCCGCAGCTGCTGAAGGATTATCTCCGTTTTCTTTTCTTTGATGTCGAGCATGAGAATGAACACCGCCGCCGCACAGCAGCCTGTATTGCCCGCGGGATCCGGATCAGACTTCGAGCATCTGGCAGATCTTCTCCATGAGCTTCTCGATGTTGAACGGCTTCTTGACGAAGTCGTCGGCTCCCGCTTTCAGAAGTTCGCTGACCTCGTCCTGGTTTACGACGCCGGAGATCACAATGATCTTCACCGACTGGAAGGCGGGGTTCTGTCGAAGCGTACGGCAAACCGCATTGCCGTTTATATCCGGAAGGAGATAGTCCAGCAGGATGAGGTCGGGAGAGAACTCGTGAGTTGCCAGGCCTGCTTCATAGCCCGACGTCGCGGTGCGCACCTCGAATCGTCCGTCGCGATTGAGAAAATCAACGAAGAGTTCCACTATGGCCGGGTCGTCATCGACAACCAGTATGCGTTTCTTGCCGCTGGTAAGGGCGTCGGTGGGGATGCCGTTCTCCTTCATGAAGGCAATCAGCGAGTCGCGCGGTATGCGACGGAACCGACTGCCCGGCACCCGAAAACCCTTCAGTCTCCCGCTGTCAAAACAGCGGATTATGGTCTGCTGCGACACTTTGCATATCTCGGCTGCCTCGCCAGTGGTGAAAACGCTTTTCATGGCTTCTCAGTCTCCCGGGCAAGCCTTGGCGAAAGAGATCGGCACCGGTGTCGGCACACCAGTTTAACCGCATTCTCCAGCTTGCCTAGCTTCCAAATCGGTAACTTTTCGCACAATCTTGAGAGTAACCCGCATTCGCAACACTCGCTATTTTACCACAGGGTCCGATAAAGACAGTTACTCCGGGACGGGCAACGTGGTGGGCGACAGGTCTGCGATCCGCTGCATGCGCCTGCCGGCCGGACCGGCGATAGCGGCAAGCCGGCCGTCTTTGTCGTAGTACCAGCGGCTTGACCAGCCAGTGCCGCATGGCATCACCGCCCAGCAGCGCATAGGCTCGACATCGGGTGGAGCATACCGGGGCAGATCAAACGCGGGCTCAACCAGAATGGTAAACGGTCCTGCCATGATGCCCGTTGCGGGCTCCGGCAGCGATTCGGTGCTGAGCACCATGCGCCTGTAGGGAGCGCGACCGAGGAACACGGGTAACAGCGCCCCGGGAACGAAGTTCTCCCGCGGCTGGCCGCCGGAGGCGCCGGCAGACTGTTCGCCGGAAACGTCGGACAGGTTCCAGCGGCCCTGTTCCGCCCGGGCATTGAATGCGCATGCACGCGCCGCGCCGTCGTACGCGCTGCGCGCTTCGCAATGATATCCGGCCCCGTCGCGCGATATGCGCCATCGCCGAATTACTCCGACACGTGAACGCTCTGGAGGCTCGTCCCATCTGTCCACGCCCTCCACGCAATCCCCGGACACACGGACTGCCGACCTCATCACCGCTTCGCGCGGGAGCGTCTCGTGATACAACTGCCAGGCCGACTCCGCCGGCTCTTTCGCCAGATGCTCGACAATGACAGGCGCAAGAGTTCTGCATGCCTCGGCGCCGTCTTCGAGAGCCTGCCGGATGGAAAAGCCCTCTGCGAAAGCGACTGACGCGGCAATCCTGCGCCATACATCGTCACACCACTGCGCCACAGCGCGCCGGCTTTGCGCTCCCGAATCGCAACGAAACTCGGCCAGAATGGCGCGCCCGTCGTCGCTTGCGCGCAGAAACGCCACCGTGCATGACATTCCGGCGGCTGCAACGGCGCGCCATGTGTGCGCATCCCATGCTTCCACCGCCGGCCGGGGCAACGTCGGGTTGCGCACCGCAAACGCCTCGATGAGGAACTGCCGGGCTGTCGCGCCCGGCACGATGCACGGCACGAGCTCCACAGCCGCCCATCCGGGCGCCCCGCCGGGCATGACCAGGCAGGAAACCGTCAGCCGGTCGTCTGCCGGCGCGATGCGCCAGCGCTTATCGGCGCAGCGCAGTTCGATGTCGCACCCGAATCTGCGCGATTCACCGGGCAGACAGCGGACAGGCGCGACGTCGCACTCGATCCGGCGCGCAATTTCTCGGACCAGATCCGGGCCCGAAGTGCGATGCGGATCGTTGCCGGTAAGCGAAATAATCAGAGCATGCGACGGCCCCATCACGGCGGCAGCAAGTACTTCGCCCCCCTGCCCGCCGGCGATGACAGCGTCCGCGGCGCTCTGGCGGCGGACCGCATAAACGGCCGGCCATCCCCCGATTTCAAGTCCTGAGAAATGCACGTCCCAGCCGCCCGCCGCGACATCCTGTAGCGTCACCGCGCCGCCGAACAGCCGCTGGAGAGGCGAGCGGAACATAACCGTAGTTTCGTGCCTCACTTCCAGAACGCGACTGCCCCTGGCAACCGGCTCGGCGAAGATCGCCGCGTTGCCGGTCTGTCTTACAGACCATCCGGCCGGACCGCGGACAGATATCGGTCCGGTCTGCCCCCTGAGCGTGCCTGCGACCGGCAGCCCCCGTTCGACATGCTTCTGCACCGTCACGCCAATGGCAAAAACGGCGCACAGCAGCGCCCACAGCAGCGCCTGCGCGATGGTCCTGCGCACAAACCAGTTGGCGGATGCGGCCGACATGTCTGTTGCGTCGGGAATCAGTATAACCCGCCGTGTTTGCGGGCAGGATATGGCATCGCAGTGCGCTATCCGGCAGCGGCAGATGGTTGCGGCGCACTGCCGTAACGGGCCGGGGTTGCGGGCGGCACCATCGCTCAATGGCGGGTCCTGCGCCGCGAGGATTTGCCGCCGCTCCACGCAGCGAACCGAGGCAAACCGTTCACCTCGGCGGCGCGGGTATGCGGTGAACTTCCCAGTCCTTCCTGTTCTCCAGGCACATGACCCATTGCGCGGCAGCGCTGATGACGTGCGCGTAGGCGCCGCTGTCAGACCAGTTGTCGTTCATGGGCCGGCGATTTATGGAACACGGCAGATAGCCTTTTTCGCGGAAAACCGCGTCCCACGTGCGCAATCCGCAACCCAGCTCGTGTTCCAGCCACGCTTTCACGTCGGCCTCGTCGCTGGCGCAGTACAGGTTCTTCACGGCCGCGCCGCACTGCACCGAGCAGCGCATATGCTCCAGCAAGTTGAGCCACGGGGCCTTCTGTTCCCTGGCCAGCGTATATGGCAGCTCGACCGAAAAACTGAACCCATCGGCGGTCTGGTCTATCGCCGCCCTTATAAGCAGCTCCTGCCCTCTGCCGTTGGCGGCCGACGCGGTCTTATCGCGGCCCAGCCGTATGACGGCACGGGGTTCTTTGCCGTCGGGCTGTGCGAAGAACGTGATACTGAGTGTTTCGCCGCGAGCTTCGCCTGCGATTATCAGTGCGCGCCGCCGCGCAGTCAGGCGCAGCGCCGCATCCCCGAGCCCCAGGACAGTCGGCGCGGGCGCGCGGCTCTTAAGGCCCGACGTTTCGTCTTCGAAATACACCCGGTGGTCGTTTGCGAACAGCTCGCGGTAGCGTTTGTCCCAGATGCCCTTGCGTTCGCCCAGTATCTGTAGCGCCCAGCCGCATACGACCATGTTCTGCGCCCCCATGCGGGCACCCACGGCGTTCCATCCGAACTTGCGGTCGGAGCGGTATTCCGTCGGTCTGCCGTCCACGGCGTATCGCGGCGCTTCGTCGAAGTTAATCCCCGGCGGCACCTGCGCGTCATCGCACCAGACGCGACAGGAAATCGGCTCGGTGAAGGCGTCGTACACGGTGCGGAACGCCAGCGATTCGGGCACTGTGCCCCCGGCGCCGGCGATGCCGTGGTAGTAGCGATATTGGGCATCGTCCATGAAGGTGGGAAAGGCGCGCCGCTGCCCCGGGGGCGCATCGCCGAAGGCCCGGGTATGGTGGTTGGCCGGCGGCGGGCGCAGGTCGTCGTTGAACAGGTTCGCGCGCTTGAGTTCGTCGGGCACTGAGTTAGTCAATCCGAAAGCCGCGCAGCACGCTGGTATATGCCCGTGATGGCGCATGCGGCATTCGTGCAGATTCTTCGCCGCCTCGGCCACCTCGCGGGCAAGCGCAGCGTCGGCGGCGGACTCCCGCAGAACAAGCCACGCCTGCTGAAGCATAACCGCAAGATCCTGCGCCATGTGATTGGACGATCCCAGCGACCAGCCGCGCAGAAGGAACTGGGGATTGGGCTGGTTGTTGGCCAGATACCAGCAGAACGCGGGAAACTCCGGCAGCGGACTGCGATTGTACCGGCGCTCCAGGCTCACCGACGCGCCGTCGTCCCACCAGTACGGCACGAAACCCTTTTCTCCCTCCTGAAAAAGCCACTCTTTCGACTCGCTCCACGTGTTCTGCCGATCGGGCCGGACGTGACGCACCCTGCCGCTGAAAAGTCTGTCGCTGTTGTTGAGCATCAGGCAGTAGAACGGCAGTTGCCAGCGCGTGAGCATCTGCCTGTACAACGGCTCGTCGCTGACGCGCATGGCGTTGACCATGGCAACGGCAAACCACGCGCCGTCGTGCATGGTGTCCAGCGCCTCGCCCTGAACGAACTGATCAAACTGTCCTTTGCGCGGCACATCGAGGTATTCGTAGATCATCCCCCGCTGCTGGCTTTTCTCATCTTTCTTGAGGTGGTTGTCGAACACGAACTGCGTCAGCCGCTTCATCAGGTCGCGCGCCTCGGCGGCGTTCATCGGCCCGGCGCGATATGCGCCGGCCCATGCCGGCTCCGCAGGGCTCTGACCCGCGAAAGCCGCGGCGAAACCCGCCAGAACACCCGCTGCGAAAACGGCTGCGATGCACCGCATGGAACACCTTCTGTGCAAAAGAGTCCGCCTGCGCGCTTCCCGGCGCGCGGTTCATGAGTATCTACCCGAACTGCTCCGCAGCGCTTAAGGACGGGCGGTATCCGCGCCAGAATGCCGGCCGACGTCGCGCGGGGGGTTGCGATGCGCAGTTTCGGCCCGTACAAAGTCCGCTGATGATAAGCATTCGTGCCGTGACGCCCGTCATTACGGCGCCGGCGGGCATAAACCTGGTGGTGGTGAAGGTCGATACGTCCGAGCCGGGTCTGTATGGCCTGGGCTGCGCAACGTTCACGCAACGGTGTCTGAGCGTGGCGTCGGCCGTCAGCGATTATCTGGAGCCCCTGCTGGTCGGGCGCGATCCCGACCGCATCGAGGACATCTGGAAGCTGATGATGGTCCATGCATACTGGCGCAACGGTCCCGTGCTCAACAGCGCCGTTTCCGGCGTGGACATGGCGCTGTGGGACATCAAGGCCAAGCGCGCCGGCATGCCGCTGTATCAGCTTCTGGGCGGCCGCATGCGCGGCGGGGCGACGGTGTATCGGCACGCCGGCGGAAAGGACCACAAACAGATCGAAGACCAGGTGGCGGCGTACCTCCAGCAGGGCGTCCGCCACGTGCGCGTGCAGCTCGGTCCGTACGGGGGGCTTGCGCACACGGCCGCCCGGCCCGAAGGAGTTTACGGCGGGCCGGCGTGCGGCGCACAGGATTCGCCGGGCGCCCCTGACGGCGCATACTACGACCCCAGGCTGTATATGCGCACCAATCTGGCGGCCCTGGAATACATACGCGCCAGGTTCGGTCCGGAGGTGCAGCTGCTGCACGACGTTCACGAACGACTGGCTCCCTCCGACGCCGTGCAATACGCCAGGGCCGTCGAGCCGCTGCGGCTGTTTTTTCTCGAAGACGTTCTGGCGCCGGAGGACATCGACTGGTTCGCCAACATACGCCAGACGTGTGTAACACCGCTGGCCATGGGCGAGCTGTTCGTGAACATCCGCGAGTGGCTGCCGCTGGTGAGCGGCCGGCTGATAGACTTCATCCGCATGCACATTTCGGCCATCGGCGGACTTACGCCGGCGCGCAAGGCGGCGGCTGTGGCCGAGGCGTTCGGCGTCCGCACGGCATGGCACGGTCCCGGGGATGTCTCGCCCGTCGGGCACGCCGTCAACGTGCATCTGGATCTGGCGTCGCCCAATTTCGGCATACAGGAGTTCTGCGGCTTCGACGATGCCACGCGCGAGGTTTTTCCGGGCGCTCCGGAGCAGCGCGGCGGATGTCTGTATGTTAACGAGCGGCCCGGCCATGGCGTCGATATCGACCTGAAGGCCGCGGCCAGATATCCGCCGCGACGCGCGGTGGACTTCTGGACGCAGGCCCGCTTGCCGGACGGCACAATCGCCAGGCCGTAAGACGAGGGAGAACGCGAAGATGATCGATCAACCGCACATCGCGTACTTCTCGATGGAGATAGGACTGGAGCCCGCGATTCCGACATACAGCGGAGGTCTGGGCGTGCTGGCCGGCGACACCATCCGCTCGGCGGCCGATCTGAAGGTGCCGATGGTGGCCGTGACGCTCCTGCACCGCAAGGGCTACTTCTATCAGCGCATCAACGCCAGCGGATGGCAGGAGGAGGAACCCTGCGAATGGGTCGTCAGCGATTATCTGACCGAGATGCCGCAGCGCGTAACGGTGATGATCGAGGGGCGCACCGTGCATCTGCGCTGCTGGCAGTATCAGGTGAAGGGCATCAGCGGCGCCGTGGTGCCGGTGTATTTCCTCGATGCCGATCTGCCCGAGAACGCCCCGGGCGACCGGGCGCTGACCAACCATCTGTACGGGGGCGATCAGTACTACCGTCTGTGCCAGGAGGTGATCCTGGGCATCGGCGGCGTGCGCATGCTGCGCGCTCTGGGATACAACAACATCGTGCGCTTTCACATGAACGAGGGGCACGCCGCCCTGCTGGGGCTGGAACTTCTGGAGGAACACGCGCAGGAGAGCGGGCGCAGCGCCATAACCCGCGAGGATGTGGACGCGGTGCGTCAGATGTGCGTGTTTACGACGCACACGGCTGTGCCCGCCGGACACGATCAGTTTCCGCTCGATCTGGTGCGCCGCGTGCTCGGACAGCGCGACATACTGCTGGACTGGCAGCCGCTGGTGATCCACAACGGACTGTTCAACATGACGTATCTGGCGCTGAATCTCAGCCACTACGTCAACGGCGTGGCCAAGAAACACGGCGAGGTGTCGCGGCTTATCTTCGCGCGCTATGAGATCGACTCGATAACCAACGGGGTTCACGCGGTCACGTGGACGAGCGAGCCGTTTCAGCGGCTCTTCGACGCGTACATACCCGACTGGCGCCGCGACAATTTCTCGCTGCGTTATGCCCTGAACATACCGCGCGCCGACGTGTGGGAAGCCCACATGACCGCCAAGCGCCGGCTGATACAGTACGTCAACCGCGAGACCAACGCGGGCATGGATGCGGAGGTGATGACGATCGGCTTCGCCCGGCGCGCCGCGGCCTACAAGCGCGGCGATCTGCTGTTTACCGACCTCGATCGTCTGGTGAGCATCGCCGGCAAAGCCGGGCAGTTTCAGATAATCTACGGCGGCAAGGCGCATCCGGCCGATCAGGCCGGCAAGGAGACAATCCGTCGCATCTGTCAGGCGCGCGATGCCCTGAAGGGGCGCATCCGCGTCGTGTATCTGAGCAATTACGACATGGAACTGGCCCGTCTCATGACGGCGGGAGTGGATGTCTGGCTCAATACTCCCGAGGTTCCTCACGAGGCATCCGGCACCAGCGGCATGAAGGCGGCGCTCAACGGCGTGCCCCAGTTCAGCGTGCTCGACGGCTGGTGGATAGAAGGCTGCATCGAGGGCGTGACCGGCTGGTCGATCGGCGCCGACGGCAAAGGGCCGGCCGAAGTCAGCGACCGCCAGAAGGATGCAGCAAGCCTGTATGAGAAACTGGAGTCGCTGATCCTGCCGATGTTCTATCGCGACCGCGACCGCTTCATCGAGATCATGCGCCACGCCATCGGGCTGAACGGATCGTTTTTCAACACCCAGCGTATGATTCAGCAGTACATCGTCAACGCGTATTTCAGATAAGCCGCGGGCACAAGCTTCCGCTCGTCGGCACATGCCGCGCTAGGGGGCGGGTCTGGCGGCAAATCCGGCCGCCCGATATCCCGCCGCCGTTATGGAATCCACAAGCTGACGTATCCGGACGGCTTTCGGGTCGTACAGCACCGACGCCTGACCGGTGTGCAGATCGATTTCCACCTCGTGCACGCCGGGATTTGCCAGCAGTGACTTGCGCAGGGCCTTTTCGCACGAGTGGCAGTGCATACCTTCGATCTTTATCACTACGAGTTTGTCGCCGGTGACATCCTGGCTCATAGGCCTGCACCCCGGAGGCACGCTGGGAATACGACAACAGCATACCCGCAAAAAGCCCCGGGGAAAACCTTGCGCTGCGATATATCACGCCGTGGCCGTCGGACGCGCCCCCATCATCAGCCGGACGGACTCGTAAACCGCTATGCACTGGCGCGCGGCGTCGGCCCACGTGCGCCGGCGCACATCTATGGCGCCGTGCTGGCGCAGCGTGCTGGCCAGCGGCGGATGCCGCAGGACGGCGACTATCTTGTTGGCCATCTCATTGACGTCCCAGAAGTCAACCTTGAGCACGTGGGTAAGCACCTCGCTGACGCCGGACTGTTTGCTTATCAGCACGGGCACATCGTGGCTCATGGCCTCCAGGGGAGCTATGCCGAACGGTTCGGAAACCGAGGGCATCACGTAAAGGTCGGCCATGCGGAACACCTTGTCCACGTCGGCGCCGCGCAGGAAACCGGTGAACAGCACCTTGTGCCCGATCCCCATCGCCGCCGCCATTTCTATCACCCGGCGGATCATGTCGCCGCTGCCGGCCATGACGAACTTGACGTTGTCCATGACCTCCAGCACTTTGCGGGCGGCGGCCAGGAAATACTCCGGTCCCTTCTGCATCGTGATGCGCCCGAGAAACAGGACTATCTTCTCGTCGCGTCCGATGCGGTATTTCTCCTCGTCGAAGGGCGGATTGCCGTTGAGGTCGATGGCGTTGTAAACAACTTCGATCTTGTCGGCTTCCACGCCGTAGCGATGCTGGCAGATGCTCTTGGTCAGATGGCTGACGGCGATCACCTTCATCGCCCCGTGCATGCCCCGGCGTTCGATGTCGTATATCCGCTGGTTGACGTTTTCGCCGCTGCGGTCGAACTCGGTCGAGTGAACGTGCACCACCAGCGGCACGCCCTTGAGGGCGGCCACGGCCAGCCCCGCCGGATATGTCATCCAGTCGTGAGCGTGCACCACGTCGAACGTTTCATTGCGCGCGATTTCCACCGCGAGTGCGGCGTAGCGCTGCACTTCGGAAAACAGGTCGCCTCCGTATGGCGAGTCGGCGTGCGCAGCAGGTGCGGATGACGCAACACGTGCGGTCTGTCCCGCAGTGCCCGGCGCGCTCTGTCCACCCGTGCCGGGCACGGCGACCGCCGCCGTTTCCTTTACGGTTTCCTTCTCCGTTTTCTGCTGCTTCTGGAACTCGTCGGGCCGCTGATATGGACTGGCGATCGCCGTCTCGATGGCACGAAACGTGACGCGTTCGAACTCATCGAGCCGATATTCCGTGGATGGCACCGCCAGCGGCGATTCGGGCCGCGGGCTCACCAGCCGCACGTGTGTTGAGAAAGGCGTCGAAACCGGGCGCGGGAGTACGAAAATCACGTCCGTGCCGAGAGTGCTCATGGCCTTCGTCAGGCCATAGCACGCCGTCCCCAGCCCGCCGCTGATGAAGGGAGGAAACTCCCACCCGAGCATGAATACGCGCATCTGGTCCGCTCGTTTCCGCGATGCAGGCCTTTCGTCAGCACCGAACTGTCGGGCCGCATCGCCTCTCCAGCCGTGGCCAACCTTCAACTCCCCTCGAGCAGCCGGGCACACACCCGGCAACTCCCGAGCGGCACATGCTGTTCGGGATACGTACATATATACCGTCAGCCCGCTTACCTTGTCAACATAACTGCAATCTTTTAACGACTTTTCCCAGATTACCGGCCGTTCGTAAATCATTGCCAAAATGAGCCGTTACAGCCATGCGCCTGCCGAAGAGATTCAGCGGACGGTGATGCGTCGTTTCGATAACCATTTACGCATGTCACGCAGCAGGCAGGCGCGCTAGAGGAAATGCGCTGGCCAGAGAAACGTCCGGCGATTTCTTATTTGCGGTAAGTTATGACTGAACAAAGAGTTATCAAGCGCTTGTCTTCGGCCGGCACAGTTGCTGGCTGTATGATCAGTTTGTGGGCGCTGAGCGAAGCTTTTTTTGAGTTGCCCCGACCTCTGATGAAAAGGATAATTCCAAGTGCGCCGATACGTCGCGCAGCACTTCGCCGGGCGTGATGCCACCTGGAGGGTGTGGTGCCTTTGGTCGAGACGGCAGTTCAGGAGCGTCACTTGTGGCGGTTCGCTGTTAACGTCTTTCTTTCTCATCGCGCCAGTGGGAGGTTCTCTCCCCGCGCAATGCCCTCGGCCCGACGACGCAGAGACGATGATTCGCCACGTATTGTCCCTGCGACCGTCGAGCAGTTAGAGAGTCGCATAACACTGAGTGTACTCTGCGAGACAACAGAAGAAGCGGAAGCGCTACCGCTGCCCGGCCATATACCCGAGCAGATGGCCGCCGAGCTGGGCCGCCGGCTTACAACCACCGCCACCGGGCAGGTGGTTTTCCAGAAGCTCGGCTGGGAAAGCCCCTCTGGCGGGGTGGGTATCCAGACGGTCCAGTCTTCGGGACTCATAAACCTCAACGCATTCCGGAATGATCCACGCTTTGCCGGCATCGACGGAAGCGGTTTCTCGGTGGTTATCATCGATACCGGCATAGATCTGAACCATCCGTTCTTCGGTACCGACGCCGACCACAACGGCATCTCCGACCGCATCGTCTTCAGCTACGACTTTTCCGGCTCGAACGACCCGGACGCCAGCGATTTCGACGGCCACGGCTCCAACGTCGCGAGCATAGCGGCGTCCAGCGACAGCACGTATCGCGGCATGGCGCCCGGCGCCAATATCATCGCCCTGAAAGTGTTCCCCGATGGAGGCGACAGCGCGTATGACTCCGATATAGAGGAAGCACTTCAGTGGGTCGTGAACAACGCCGCCGCCTATAACGTGGCGGCAGTGAATCTGTCGCTGGGCAGCGGCAATTACGGCTATATCATGGATGACGGCTCGCCGTTCAACGATGAGTTCGCGGCCCTTGCGCAGATGAACGTCATAGCCGTCGTCGCCGCGGGAAACAGTTTCTATCCGAGCAGCGCGCAGGGAGTGGGCGACCCGGCCAACGACCCCAATGTCATCGCCGTGGGCGCTGTCTATGACGCCAACATCGGCCGTGTGGATTATTACAGCGGCGCCATCGCCTACACGACCGCGCCCGACAGGATATGCCCGTTTTCGCAGCGCCATCAGTATCTGCTGCATGTGCTGGCGCCCGGAGCGGCCATAACCGGCGCCAACGCCACCGGCGGCACGGTCACCATGCACGGCACGAGCCAGGCCGCCCCGCACATCACCGGCATCGTTGCGCTGATGCAGCAACTGGCCGTGCGCGAACTGGGCCGACGGCTCACTCTCGACGAAATGCGCACGCTGCTGGCGCGGACGGGCGTAAGCATCAACGACGGCGACGATGAAGACGATAATGTCACCAACACGGGACTTTCCTGGCCGCGCGTTGACGTGCTGGCCCTGGGCAACGCCGTCATGAATATGAAGCCCGCCGCAGTCTCAGGGCGCGTTTTCGCCGACCTCAACGGCGACGGCAATGGCAGCGGGGACCCGCCGCTTGCCGGCTGGACCGTGTACATCGACGCCAACAACAATTCCGCGGTCGATGCCGGCACGGCGACGTACAACTCGTCCGATGTGCCGAAATCCATCCCCAACGTGTCCATGATAAGGTCGGCCCTGACCATCAGCCCGGGTCCTGGGCCTATCACCGACGTCAATGTTCGTCTGAACATCTCCCACAACAACGACGCCGATCTCAGCGCGTATCTCATCAGTCCCTATGGCACGAGAGTGATGCTCTTCTCGGACGTCGGCGGCAGCGGCAACAATTTCAACAACACCACCCTCGACGATCAGGCCGCCACGGCCATCACTTCCGGCAGCGCGCCGTTCAGCGGCACCTACCGCCCGGAAAGCCCGCTGTCGGTGCTCAACGGACAGAACCCCGCCGGCACGTGGTGGCTGGAAGTGCAGGATGACAGGTCGCCCACCACCGGCACGCTCAACTCGTGGTCGCTGATAATAAGCACCGCCGAGCCGACGCGCGTCAGCCAGGCCGATGGAACATATTCGTTTGCGAACCTGCCAGCCGGCTCTTACATCCTGCGCGAGGTGCTTCAGAGCGGCTACGTGCAGACCGCGCCGCCGGGCGGGTACTATTCGCCGAACCTTTCGCCCGGCCAGACCCTCGCTGACCTGGATTTCGGCAACAGCAGTTCACCAAGCGCCTCTCCCGCCACGCCGGTTCTGCTGCCCGAGAGCGATACGGGCGCGTCGTCCGCCGACCGCATAACCATGCTGAACAACAGCAGCGCCGGCGCCGTGCTGCGCTTCAGCGTCGGCGGCACGGTGCCCTCGGCGACGGTGGCGCTTTACGCCGACGGCATGTTCATCGGCAGCGCCGTCGCCGGCGGCAGCAGTGTTACCATCGTCACCGACGGCCTGCCCGAGCATACCCTTGCCGACGGCGTCCGGCAGATAACGGCCGTGCAAACCGAACCCGGCAAACTGCCCTCGCCGCCGTCGCCGCCGCTGGCGATCACCGTGGACAGTGCTGCTCCCTGGGCGAGCGTGCCCGATCTCAACAGCAGCTCGGACACCGGCCCTCTGGACGATGACGATATCACGCAGGGGCTTTCGCCAGGGTTTGGCGGGACGGCCGGCGATACGGGATCGGGCATCTGGAAGGTGCGCGTTTTCAGCGACGACGGCGCTGACGGCTGGGATACGCAATCGCCGTTCTACAGCGTCGTGCTGCCGACGCTGGAACAGGGAGCGCGCGCGGTGCGGGCAACGGTGTACGACGTCGCGGGCAATGCCTTCACCACGGCCGCCCTCAACGTGGTGGTGGACCGCACGCAACCTTCGTGCACAACGCCAGACCTCGACGCCTCAACCGATACCGGCAGGAGCGACAGCGACAACATCACCTCGGCCGATGTTCTGCTGTTTACGGGCAGCGCTTCGGACAATCTCGCCGGCGTATGGAAGGTGGTGCTGACGAGCGACGACATGGCCAGCGCCGCCGACGAAACCCCGCCGTATTACCAGATATGGCTGGCGGGCGTTTCGGAGGGCATGCGCGTCATAGCCGCCACCGTGTACGACCTGGCCGGCAATTCCTGGACTTCGCCGGCGCTCGCCGTGCACGTTGACCGCACCGCGCCCACAGGCAGCGTGCCGGATCTCGCCGCCGCCAGCGACACCGGAGTGTCTGACACCGACGATATAACGCGCGGTGTCAACGCCACGTTCAGCGGCAGCGCATCGGACGGCGGCAGCGGTTTGTGGAAGGTGATTGTGCATACTGACGACAACGCCACGGCGGTATGCGATGAAGCGCCTTTCTACAGCGTTACCTTCGCATCGCTGAACGAAGGCGTCCGTCACGTTGCGGCCACCGTGTACGATGTCGCGGGCAACGCCTTCACCACGGCCGAACTTGCAGTAGTGGTGGATCGCACGCCTCCGGCAGCGAGCGTGCCCGACCTTCTGCCGGCGGCCGACACCGGCGCGTTCGACAACGATGACATCACGCAGGGAGTCGATCCCCTCTTCGCGGGAACGGCCGAAGACGCGACGGGAATATGGAAGGTCGTCGTCAGCAGCGACGACGGAAAATCGGCGACCGTATTCGGCGCCGCATCGTGGCAGGCGATACTCGCCACGCTCGATGAGGGTCCGCGCGTTATTTCCGCGACCGTCTGGGACCTGGCCGGCAATAGCTTCACCACAGCCGCCGTGGGCGTGCTGGTGGACCGCACCGCCCCCACGGCGTCGATACCCGATCTCGCCGCCGCCAGCGACACCGGCGTGCGCTCCGACGATAACGTCACGCAGGGAATCAGCCCGCTTTTCACAGGCGCGGCCGACGACGACCGCGCCGGCGTGTGGCGCGTGGTAGTCTTCGCCGACGACGGCGCCAGCGCCGTCGTCGGATCGCCTCCCTTCTACAACGCTGTGCTGCCGACGCTCAGCGAAGGCATTCGCGCTGTGCGCGCTACGGCATACGACCTTGCCGGCAACAGCTTCACGACCGCGCCGCTGGCGGTTACGGTCGATCGCACGGCGCCGGCCGCTCCGCCGGCGCCGGATCTCCTGCCCGCCAGCGACACCGGCATAAGCGACAGCGACGATATCACTGCCGACGACACCCCCGCGCTGGCCATGTTCGCCGCACCCTTCTACCGCGTGTACATCGACGAACGGATCGCAAGCGGCGACTACGAGTCGGCAGCAACGTGGTTGCCGTCAGCGCCGCTGACGCCGGGTCTTCACAGCATCACGGTTCGGGCTGTGGATGCCGCCGGCAATGAATCAGCGCCGGGCGATCCCCTTACCGTACTGATCGACACTGCCGCGCCCGCGGTGACCATCGTGCCTGTCTGGCCCGACCCGCGCGGCGAGCCGGTCGAGGAAATCGCCATAGTTTTTACCGAGCCGGTGTGGCAGTTCGACCTCGACGACCTGTCGCTTGCCAGGGACGGACAGATAATTCCATGGCAACCGCCCGCGACGGCCCTGAGCAGCAACGACGGCACGGCGTGGAAGCTGAGCGGACTGGAGGTTCTGACCGCTCTGGCAGGCACATATGGCCTGCATGTTGCGCCCGGGGGTGTGATGGATCGGGCCGGCAATACTCTCTCGGCCGGCGGCGACATCGCGTGGGTCATGAACGCCATAATCGGCACGGATTCGCCCGACATCATCCGTATCGCGGCGGCCGCTGGCCATTCGGGCGTACTCGCAATAACGGTCAACTCGCAGCCCGCATATACGGTCGATGCCTCGAACATCGGAACGCTGAGCGTGACAGGCCGAAGCGGCGACGATGTTCTTATCCTCGACGCCGCCGGGGGCAATCCCCTGCCGCCCGCGGGGATCGCCTTCAGCGCCGGCGAGGGCGATGACGTGCTGGTGTTCGCCACCACAAGCCAGTCCGATGCCCTGGCGCTGAGCGCCGGAAGCGCGGTTTTCAACAGCATGCCGGTTAACTGGACCGACCTTGAAAGCGTCCGTATCGGCGAGTCGCCGACGGAGCCGATCTTCATCGGCGCGCTCACCTTGAGCGGCACGCGGCTGGGTCTGGCGCCCGGAACTGCGCCTCTGTGGACGGCCGCCCTCGCGCTGGACGACTACGCCACGCTCGACCTGGGCGATCGCCCGATGCTCATCCGCCCGTCGCCGGGAACAGCGCCTGAGGTGCTCGACGCGGTCTGGCAGCGGGTATCCAGCGCGCGCAACGCCGCGCCGTTGTGGTCCGGTCCCGGCATAGGCAGCAGCTCGCTGTCGGCAGGCTCGAACATGGGCTTGGCCGTGCTGCTCAATCGCGACTCCTACGGCGGGCCGCTGATAACCGATTTCGACGGGCTGCCCGCGGAGCTGGATGACGTACTGGTGAAACTCGCCCTCAACGGCGATGTCAACCTCGATGGTCTGATCGACGCTGCCGACTACTTCCGGCTGGATCAGGCCTTCCTGAATCAGCCTTCACCGGCCCGCTGGCAACAGGGCAATTTCGACTATCGGGGCGGCATCGATGCCGATGATTACCTGCTGATCGACGAGGCGTTCCTGGCGCAGTACTCCAAGTACCGCACTGGAAACGTATCGTTATCGGACGGCTCTGCCGCGAATGCGTCGCGGGACCACGGGGCCTACCAGATCGTCGCCGGCGACCCGACGAGCATAGTCGGCATGCCGCCGCTGTTGAGCGGCCCTTGTCAGATTCGGCCGTGCGGCGTAGTCTCGTCGAACAATGCTGATGAGCACACTACGGCCGACCTGCTGCGACAGGAACAGACCGACGAGATCCGGGCGCTGCTTATCTGATCGCACGTGCCGGGCGGCAGTGGGCAAGACCGTATTGCAGACAGACGGGCACGTCGCCCCGGCGATTGGGGGCGCACATGCGCGAAAACGGTGGCGGTTTGTACTGGCGGCGATATGCGCCGTGGCGGTGTGGTTCTGCGCTGCGACATGCGGCGCGGCCGTGGCGGTGTCCGAGCCGCCCAGCGCGTACTATCCGCATCCGTCTCCGCCCGCGTCGGCGCGGTGGACGGGCACGATGCTGACGATAATCGGCGCCATGTTCGCGGCGGCCGTCCTGATAGGCGTCATGGTCCGCCCCGTAACCGCGTCGGAACCGCCTTCGAACGGTGCCGATGCGGAGCATCACGCGAACCATCCGGACAAGTCGCATTAGCCACGCGGTTCAGGCGCCGGGCCTGCCGCCGGCATGCTGGGAAGATTTGCTGAGCGACGCCCGGTCAGTCCACCGCCGGCACGGCGGTGCCGGCCGTTCTGGGAATTGGCGCTGCGGGCGTTATCCGCTGCTGGCGCATGGCCGAGGGAAGCGGTCCGGTGTAGGGTCGCGGACGGGTCGGCTCGGGCTCCCTGGCGCGCTCGGCCGCAGGGGGATTCACACCCAGCCGCGCCAGCGCTTCGCGCACATCGGCGTCGTTGGGGTCGATGCGATACGCCTGCCGCAGATAGTATTCCGCCTCGCGCGGCTGGTTGAGCGGATCGAGAAGATAAAGCCCGAATTCCTTGCGGATTTCGAAGTTGCCGCTGTCCCAGTGACAGGCGCGCCGGTAGGCGTCTATAGCCAGATCGGCATCGCCCTTGAGGCGGTAAACCTTGGCCAGCAGAAGCCAGTCCTCGGCCTTCTGGCTCTCTCGCGCGCGTTTGACGGCGCGCGTGAGTTCTATATCGCGGTCGTCGTTGCGCGCGATCGCCGACGCCAGCGTCTCATACACCACCGCGCGGAAGTCCGTATCGGCGCGGCCCTCGGGCGTCTGCATCATGATCTCGCGGGCGGCGTGATACTGCTGAAACGCCTGCTGATACTGCTTCATCTCGTCGTAGCACACGCCGAGGTAGAAGTGCGACCGATAGTCGCGCGGTTCCTGGCGTATGGCGGTGCGAAAGGCGCCGGCAGCATCGCTGTACATGCCTTCGCTGTACAATCGCAGCCCTTCTTCCCGGGCCTTGTTGGAAAACGTGATTACGTCGCCGCAGCCGCCTGCCAGCAGCACAGCAGCCAGACAGACCGCACCAACCACGCGGACGAGATCGCGTCGGAAACACCTGAGGGACATGGCTACCTCCATGCAGCGTTGACCGCTCCGCGACGCGACTCGCCGGCCGCACGCGAAGCACTCCCTTAAGCACACTATAGCCTACCGCGCCGCGCACACAATGCAAGCGCGAACATCGCGCGCTATTACCCGTTTCAGAGCGACGGTGCCGGTTCCTCGCGTGCGCATCCGCCCCCCCGTTGTTTCCGCCGGCCCCACTGTCATTCCCGCGCGAGCGCTAGTCCAGAGAACGACTTCAATGCTGCGACGCATACGGTGTCGTCATTCCCGCGCAAGCGGGAATCCAGACCATCCCGCCACGTGCGGGATAGTGCAAGGGGTTCGGGTGAAGGATACCGTCCATGATTGCCATCCCCCCGCGTCGGCGCTGATTCCGCCGAGCGTGGAGTTAATAACGCTCAAGTCCGGTGCCGGCCGGCCCGCCGACAAACGCGCCAGACCCGTCGCCTTCATCTAAATGGCTGTGTAACAATGGTTTATGATAATAGAAACAAACTTCGCACTTGTATGAGGCTGTGAACAGGCACCTTGAGACTTGACTTGGCCCGGCCGGTGGCTACCCTTATCGCCGTATGTCTCAGGCGATGGTATCGGTTGACGGAGCGACGGTCGAGGCCGGACAGGAAGCTCAAAAGTCATCGCGCCAAGTTCTGGAGTTTGAGGCTCCCTTCGCCAAACTTGAACAACAGATTCGGGAACTCGAAACGCTGCAATCCCAGAAACAGCTCGACTACAGTAAAGAGCTTCGCCAGCTTCGCAGCAACTACACGGAACTGCTGCGAAAAACTTACAGCAACCTCACCGCGTGGGACACCGTACAGGTCGCGCGCCATCCTAATCGCCCGCTGTTCACCGACTATGTGGAAATGATGTGTCGGGAGTTTCGCGAGTTGCACGGCGACCGCGGCTTCGGCGACGACCGGGCCGTCCGCTGCGGACTGGCACGGCTCGGCGGCCACAAGGTCATGCTCATAGGCCACCACAAGGGCCGCGACACCAAAGAACGCCTGGCGTGCAATTTCGGGCTGGCACATCCCGAGGGCTATCGTAAGGCATTGCGCTGCATGAAGTTGGCTGAGAAATTTGGCCTTCCGGTGGTGGCTCTGGTGGACACGCCCGGGGCATATCCGGGCGTCGGGGCCGAAGAGCGCGGCCAGGCGGAATCCATAGCCCGCAACCTCATGGAGATGTCGCGGCTGCGCGTACCCATCGTAGCCGTGGTCACCGGCGAGGGCGGCTCGGGCGGCGCCTTGGGAATCGCCGTGGCCGACAGGGTCGCCATGATGGAGTTCAGCTGGTATTCCGTGATTTCGCCGGAAGCCTGCTCGGCGATACTTTTCAGGGAGCTCAGCGCTTCTCCCCAGATGGCCGAGAATCTCAAGCTTACCAGCCGCGAATTGCTGCGGCTGGGCATCATCGATGCCATAGTGCCCGAACCGCTCGGGGGCGCTCATCGGGAACCGCGCGTCGCCGCTCATAATCTGGAACAGTACATCACCAAGACTCTGCGCGACCTCAAACGCTGCAAAATAGAGAACCTCCTGGAGCGGCGTTACGAGAGGTTCCGCAATCTGGGGGTGTTTATCGAGTCGCGGAAGCAGCAGTCGGCCAAGGTGGCCGGCTAGGCATCCGGATACGCCGGACGATGCACAGCGGCCTGTTCATCGCCAGCGCAGGGGCGCGGATGGCTTGGCATGAGCGGCTACACCGAAAGCATTCAGCGTCTGATCGACGAACTGGCGCGCCTGCCGGGCATAGGCACGCGCTCGGCTGAGCGCATTGCATTTTACATACTCAAACAGAAGCCCGACGAGGCTTTGCGGCTTGCCGATGCCATCCGCGATGTGAAGACGCGCATCCGCCACTGTCCGCGGTGTTTCAATCTCGCCGAGGGTGATCTCTGTCCCATATGCGCCGACGCCTCGCGCGACCACGCGATGGTATGCGTAGTGGAACAGCCAAAGGATCTGCTGGCACTGGAATCGGCCGGACTCTACCGCGGCGTGTATCACGTTCTACTGGGCAGGATCGCGCCTCTGGAGGGCATCGGTCCCGAGGACCTGACCATAGATGCGCTGGTGAAGCGTGTGGCATCCGGGAACGTGCGCGAGGTCATTCTGGGCACCAATCCTACCGTGGAGGGAGACGCGACGGCGCTGCACATCCAGAACGCGCTGGCAGGGTATCCGCAGGTGCAGATCAGCCGACTTGCGCGGGGGCTGCCCACGGGCACCAGCATTGAACACGCCAATAGAAACATACTTGCCGACGCGATCGCCGGACGACAACGCATCACATAGCCTCCGGCGGGCGCGCGGCGATCCAGATTGCGGGGCTGAATCATGCGCAGCGGACCAGCGATTCGCGGCGGCGTGCTTGCAATCATGTGGGCGGCGGGTGTCTGCCTGGCCGGCCAGCCGGTGAAGTGGGAACCGGTTGGTCTGTGCGGAGGCGGGGGCATGTTCACGCCGGCGATAAGTCCAGCCGACGGCAACGTGATGATGGTCAACTGCGACATGAGCGCGGCCTACATCACCACCGACGGCGGGCGCACCTGGCGCATGATCCACCACAGCCAGTTGCGCAGCAACACGCGGTGCCGTCCGGCGTTTCATCCGACTGACCCGAAAACGATTTATGCCGCCGGCGACTGGAGCGGCACGCTTAAGGTCAGCCGCGATCAGGGCCTTACATGGCAGACCATCGGCAATCTGCCGCGCGGGCTGCGGGGCGAGATAGCCATCGACCCGCACCGGCCGCAGCGCATGCTCGCCGGAACTGCCGACGCGGTGTTCATTTCCAACGACGCCGGCGCGACGTGGACGAAATGCGCCGGCCCGACGGGCGCGACCATCGGTTTCCACTTCGATCAGACCAGCGCGCCCGATGCCCGCGTGTGCTTTGCCGCCACGGCCGACGGCATCTGGCGTTCGGAAGATGGTGGAAAGTCATGGGTCGATGCCACTGGCGGGCTGCCGTGGAAAGGCATAAGGTCGTTTGCGGGAGGTTCCCGCGCAGGCGGCGAGGTGATCCTGTATTGCGCGATTCCCAGCAGGGTCATCGACGGCAGATTCGCCGGCGGCGTGTATCGCTCCACCGACCGCGGCCGATCATGGCAGTCGGCGATGGCGCCCGACATCAACACGGAGACCACAGCCTTCGACCAGTGGGCGCAGGGACCGGTGGCACAGTACCTGTACGTGCTTACCACCAACGCCAATCCGTCGGTGGTATATGCTTTGAACACGGGCACGGGCGTGCCGCCGCCGCATCATCCCACGGTTTACCGTTCGGACGACGCCGGACGCAGCTGGCGTGCCACCTTCTATCCGGACCCGCGCTGGAAGCCCTTCAACGCCGAGCGCGACTATATAACCTTCGGCGTCGGACAGTATTACATCGACACGCCGCTGGGAGCGGCCATCAACGCCGAGGATCCGCAGCAGCTCATCCATGTGGGGAGCATGCGGTGTTACATCACGCGCGACGGGGGAAAGACATGGATGGCGGGCCACGCGCGGCTGGCCGGCCCCCCGCCCGCCGACGGCGACCAGCCCGATTTCATATGCAACGGGCTGGTGGTTACCACGACGTGGAACTACTACATCGACCCGTTCCAGCCGCAGCGCCATTACATAGCCTACACCGATATCGGCTTCGCCCGTTCGCTGGACGGCGGGCGCACGTGGCGCTGGTGGTCGCAGCGCACGCGCGCACCGTGGAGCAACACATGCTATGAGCTGGCGTTCGACCCGACTGTGCGCGGGAAAATATGGGGAGCGTTCTCCAACGTCCACGATATCCCCAACGACAACATAATCAGCGGACGGCACCGCTCCACCGGTCCGGGCGGAGTGTGCGTTTCCACCGATTTCGGGATGACGTGGACGAAATCCAACGACGGTCAGCCCCCTGCCCCGTGCACCTCGGTGGTGGTGGACCCGTCCAGCCCGCCCGGCCGGCGCACGCTGTACGCCGGGTTTTTCGGGCAGGGCGTGTACAAGAGCACCGACGATGGAAAAACCTGGCGGGCGGCCAACGAGGGTCTGGGCGCGCCGTCCAATATGCGGGTGTGCCGCGTGCAGCGCCACCGCGACGGCACGCTCTTTGCGCTGATCACCGCCATGCGCAGGGACGGGCGATTTCAGCCTGAGGGCGTGGGACTGTGGCGATCCCGCGACGGCGGAGGCTCCTGGGAGAGAGCGAACGCCGCGCAGATACTGCTGTGGCCGAAGGATTTCACGGTCGATCCATCCGACTCGCGGATCATCTACCTCAGCGCCGCCGACGCCGGACGACAGGAGGCCGGGCTGTATCGGACGACCGACGGGGGCGCCACGTGGACGCGACTGGCCCGCAAAGGGCCGGAGCATTTCGGGGCTTATCTTCATCCCTCGCGCCCGGGCTGGATCTACATGACCCTGTGCGAGGGAGCGCCGGGATCGGGGCTGTGGCTGAGCCGCGACAACGGCAATACGTGGGAAAGCATCGACGGCATACCCTTCGCCAACGTCCAGCGCATCACGTTCGATCCCGCCGATCACAACGTGATGTATGTAACCACGTTCGGCGGAAGCGTGTGGCGCGGTCCGGCAGATCGATGACCCGGCGCCGCATCCCGTCATGGCCCGCAGTGCGGTCCGGCAATGCGGCCATGGCGCAGAAGTTGCCCCGGGGGCTTTGCGCGTGGGAAGCCGCAAAGCCCCCGCGTGCGATGTCGTCGCCCGTGCGACTCAGTACTCGCGCTTCTTTATGCCCGGTTGCGGCTGGGGATACATGCCGTTGGCGTCGGGTTGCACCGGCGCGGGCGAGTCCTTGGTCAGCTTATCAACGTCCGGAGCGAACTCGTGGTCGCAGTTGAGCATCTGCTCGTAGGTGATCTCCAGGCCCGTATGAGCCGCCATCCGGCCCATGCTGGTAACCACGCTGGCCTCGACGCCGCGCTTGGCCTCGTTGTAGGGCTTGTTGTTGCGGATGGCGTCGATAAGGTCGTCCCATTCGTTCTGATAGGGATTGCCGCCGCCCTGCGACTGCCAGACCATACCGTCCTTGCTCTGGTTGTGGTCCTTGTATATCGCCGACGGACCGCCGCAGTCGCCGCCGCGGGACGCCACGGCGAAGCCCTTGGTGCCGTGGATGAAACTGGCGTAAATGCCCGCAGCGCCTTCCATGCACCGGCCGTAGAACAGCAGTTTCGTGCCGTCGGCGAAGGTGTATTCGGCCGAGTATGAATCGAAGTTCTGATCAACATACGGCACGCCGTCGCGCGCCTTCTGATAGTGGCGGCCGCCGGTCGCCTGACACTTGACGGGCCAGGCGCCCTTCATCCAGCACAGATGGTCGATGATGTGGATGTTGTAGTCGCTGTACGCGCCGCCGCCGGCCCACAGGAAACTGTGGAACCGCTGCACCTGATAGTCCAGGTCGCTGATGTTCGGCGGCTTGGGGCGCGATGCGAAGTGTCCGATGGGGCCCTGCATGCGGTATCCGCGCATGAGGATGATATCGCCGAGCTGGCCATCGCGGATGCGGGCGGCGAGTTCCTCCAGGTGTCGCGCATGGCGCGACATCAGCCCCACGCCCACCTTCAGTCCCTTCGCTTCCGACTCCTCGGCCAGCTTGAGCATGCGTCTGCTGGTAGGCCCGTCGGCCGTGATGGGCTTCTCCATGAACACGTTCAGCCCCTTCTGTATGGCGTACTGGAAATGCACCCAGCGGAAGGCCAGGGGCGTGGCGAAGATCGCCACGTCGCCGGGCTTGAGGCAGTCCATCGCCTTCTTATACGCGTCGAAGCCGACGAAGCGCCTGTCCTCCGGCACATCGACTTTTTCGGGCCCCTGCTTGCTGAGGCTGCCGTAACTGCCCTTGAGGCGATGCTCGTAGGCGTCGGCCATGGCCACCAGTTTTATGGGGCCGCCCTTAGCGCGCAGCGCGTCAAGGGCCGCACCCGTACCGCGCCCGCCGCAGCCGATCAGCGCCACCTGAATGAGGTCGCTGCCCGCGGCATGAACATGAGGAACGGTCTGTAAAGCCACCGCCGAAACGGCCGCCACTGATCCTGCTGTCCTGATGAACTGACGTCGGGATTGCCTGCTGCTCATGAATGTGCTCCTTATGCTGATTCCGGTCGTAATCCTCACACGTGCTGTCGCGGTCCTGACTATATCGCCGGCAGGCGCGATGTCCAGTGATGCCGGCGGCACGCAGTTGTCCCGCGGACGGGGGCTGTCGAAGCGCCGGTCCGCGTGCGCGGAACCATGTGAGCAGAGCTCTTAAGCGCGCGGATTCCCGCGGCGCATCGGCTGTTTCACCGGCCGACGCACCACAAATGCCGCCCCGTGCGTATGTAGATGCGTCCGCCGGCGAAGGCGGGAGTGGCTCCATCGCAGGATTCGCCCAGCGAACAGCGGGCGATCTCGCGGAAGCGCCGCTCGACCGCGATGACGTACATGACGCCGTTGCTGTCCAGTATGTAGAGCCTGCCGGCGGCGATGGACGGCGACGCCTCGAAACTGCGGTCGGTGGCGGCGTAGTCGGCCTCCCACACCCTGCTGCCGTCTTTCACATCGCGGCAGGTGAGCCAGCCCGCGCTGGTGAGCAGAAAAACCAGCCCGCCGTCGCTTACCGGCGAGCACACCGTCGGCAGCGTTCCCGATGCGCTCCACGCCACGTGGGTGCGGCTGACGTCGCCCCGACCGTCGGGCCGGATCGCACATAACGGTGCGCCGTCGGTCCCGGTCAGAACCAGACCGCCGGCGAAGACGGGCGAAGGGGCGGCCCACCATCCGCCTTCCATGCAGTTGGCTCGCCACAGCTGCCGCCCCGTGGCCGGGTCGTAGGCTATCACCAGCGGAATGGCCGAGGTAACCAGCTGCTGCCCGTCGCCGGCGGGTACGATGATGGGGGTGCTCCAGCTTGTGGCGACGGGCCTGACAACCGACCACAGCGTTCTGCCGGTGCGCGCATCCAGACACAGCAGCGAGGAACGGTGTTCGTCCGGCTCGCCCTGGTCAATCTGAAGGAACAGTCGCCCCTCGTGAAGCACCGGCGACGAGCAGTGGCCGTAGGTGTTCTCCGGCGCGGGCAGTTTGCGATGCCAGATGAGCCTGCCATCGAGATCGAGACAGGCCACATCGCCGCCGGCGAACATGACGAACACGCTGCGGCCGTCAGTTGCAGGAGTTGGAGCAGCGTAGGAGGGGTGCTTCCACACGCGCTGCGGTCCCGGCTCATCGCCGACCCGCGATTTCCACAGCATCCGGCCGGTGCGGGCTTCAAGACAGTAAACTTCGCGCACCTGTTCGTCGGCGCCGCTCAGCAGCACGCGGTCCATCCATACCACCGGCGAACTGTAGCCCGGCAGAGGCACGGGCGTTTTCCAGAGGATGCCTTCGCCGATCTGCCCGTTCCATCGTACGGGCGCCTCTTTTCCGCGATACACGCCGCTGCCGTCGGCCCCGCGAAAGCGTGGCCAGACGGCATCGGACGGCGCCTCGCCCGCAGAGGCGACCTGTGCAACCGAAACGACGGCCGCCAGCGCCGCGCACCACAGCGCCGTGCGCCATGGGCTGGTCCGGCCCGGCTGGTGCGCCGGGCCGATGCACATCGCGGACGTCATCAGAAGATCTTTCGCTGTGAGGCGCATGCCGGAAACCCGTTACGCGGCGGAAAGAATGATGCGCAGGTCCCGACGCCGGAGCGAAGCGGAACCATGCGCTCAACCGCACCGGATGGTACTCGACCGCAGGCGGCGCGGAAAGCAGCGCGGCATCGCCGCGCGTGCGCACGTCGCGGCGCAGGAACGCGCCCTGCGCGCCGGCTGCCCCAGATGAAAGGACGCCGCCTGCGCGGTTACTGCGCCTGGCCGTCGGGCGCCCGGCCTATTTTCCTGAGGAACTCTTCCTCGGTGAGCACCGGTACGCCCAGCTGGCGTGCTCTGGCGAGCTTGCTGCCGGGTTCGCTGCCGACAATGACGAAGCTGGTTCTGCTGCTCACGCTCGAAGAGGGTTTGCCGCCAAGTTCGGTTATCAGGTCCTCTATCTGCTTGCGGTCGAAGTTCCTGAGCGTGCCGGTTACGACGACGGTCTGGCCGGCCAGAGGCTGTTCGCCGGCGGCGCGGCGGGGCATTTTCGGGTCTATTCCTTCCTCCTTCAGCCGCTGTATGGCGTGGCGTCCGCCGGGGCTGTGGAAGAAGCTGTACACCGAAGCCGCTATCACCGGGCCGATTTCGTTGACCGCGGAAAGTTCGGCTTCGCTGGCGCGGGCAATGGCATCGAGCGAACCGAAATGTTCGGCCAGCACGCGCGCGGTCCGTTCGCCGACGTGACGTATGCCCAGCCCGGCCAGGAGACGGTCGAGACTGCGGCTGCGGCTTTCGCGGATGGAGTCGATGACGTTCTGAGCGCTCTTTTCGCCCATGCGCTCGAGATTCACAAGCTGTTCTTTGCTGAGTCTGTAAATGTCGGCAAAGGTGGTCACCAGTCCGGCGTCAACAAGCTGATCGATGAGGGCCTCGCCGAGGTGTTCGATATTCATCTGGTTGCGCGCGCAGAACCAGCGAATGCGTTCCTTGAGCTGGTCGGGACAGTCGGGATTGTTGCAGCGGATGTACGGGCTGTCGGCGTCGCGTTCGACAGGTCCGCCGCAGCTGGGACACTTTTCGGGAGGCGTTATCTCGCGTGCATCCGGCGGGCGTTTTTCGCGTATGACCTGCACCACATACGGGATTATTTCCCCGGCCTTTTCGATGACCACGGTATCGCCGATGCGCAGGTCGAGCCGGCGGATCTGGTCGATATTGTGAAGGCTGGCCCTGCGGACGGTGGTGCCGGCGATGAAGACGGGTTCGAGGTCAGCTACGGGCGTGAGAGTGCCGCCCTTGCCCACCTGCCAGCGAACGTCCAGAAGCCTGGTGGGCATCTGTTCGGTCGGGTACTTGTACGCGACTACCCACCGCGGCGCCTTGCTGGTGGCGCCCAGAGCGTCGCGCTGGGAAAATGAATCGACCTTGATGACCACCCCGTCGGTCTGATAGGCGAGATGCCCGCGTATGTCGGCAAAGCGGTGGATGTGGTCTATCACCTGCTCGATGGTTTCAGCGCGGAAGGCATGTTCGGCGGTGGGAATGCCCCATCTGCGGAGAAGCGCAAGCCATTGCCAGTAGGAATCGGTGGGAAGGGGCTGCACCTGTCCGAGTCCGTGCGCGGCGAAACGCAGCTTTCTGGCGGCAACGACCCTGGGATCAAGCTGCTTCAGCGTGCCGGCGGTGGCGTTGCGGGGATTGGCGAAAAGCGGCTCGCCGGCCTCCTGCCGCTGGGCGTTTATGCGCTGAAACTCGGAATTGGGCATGAATATCTCGCCGCGCACCTCCATCACGGGGGGCACGCCCTCGCCGCGAAGCCGCAGCGGTATCGACGCGATGGTGCGGACGTTGCTGGTGATGTCGTCGCCACGCCGGCCGTCGCCGCGGGTGGCGGCCAGAACCATCCGCCCGTTCTCGTAGCGTATGCTGGCGGCGACGCCGTCGATCTTCGGCTCCACCACGTACGCCACGGCCGCCCCGCCCAGCGCGCGACGCACGCGCTCGTCGAAAGCGCGCACCTCGGCCTCCTCGTAGGTATTGTCGATGCTCATCATCGGCACGGCATGCTCGACCGTGCGGAAGGCCTCAATGGGCTGGCCGCCCACGCGCTGCGAGGGCGAATCATCGCTGCGGTACTGGGGGTATTTCTCCTCCAGTTCGATAAGCTCGCGCATGAGGCGGTCGTATTCGCGGTCGCTTATTTCCGGCCGCGCTTCGACGTAATACAGATAATTATGACGCTCTATCTCCTCGCGGAGCCTTTCGATGCGCTGCTTCACCGACTCGGGCATTACACCATTTTATCGCTCTGCGCCGCGGCCCGCATGATCAGGTCATTGATGCGTCGGACAAGGGCGGCCGGGTCGGCCACCAGTGAGCCTTCGGCGATGACGGCCTGCTCGTAAAAAACGCGCGCCAGGTCTTCCAGAAACGGATCATCCGGGTTCTTCTGGAACAGCCGGAATGCCGCGTTGATGGCCGGGTGGTCGGGATTGATTTCGAGAATGCGTCTGCTGCGGGGAATCTCCCTGCCGCGGCCGATGCGGTTCATGAGCCTCTCGAAATGCGCCGACGGGCCGGCCTCGTCGGTCACCAGACACGCGGCGCTCTGTTTCAGACGGGCGGACAGCCGCACGTCATGCACCTCGGGAATCTTCTTCTTCATGAAATCCAGCAGCCCGCGCATCTGGCCGGCGTCGGCGGCATCAGCCGATCCGGCGCGGTCGGCAGCGCGAAATGGTTTGTCCCTGTACGTATCGAGGTGCGCCACGACGAACTCGTCTATCGGATCGGTCAGCAGCAGCACTTCATGGCCGGCCGCCCGGGCTGCTTCGATGCATGGCGACGCCGCCAGCGCCGCCCGGCTGTCGCCGGTGAGATAGAGGATCTCCTTCTGATCCGGCTTCATCGACTCGACGTATCTGGCGAGGGTCGTATAGCCGTCGGGAGCCGTGGCCGTGGATTGCACCAGCAGCAGATCGGCCAGCCGCTGGCGATATTCGAAATCCTGGGGTATGCCCTCCTTGAGCACCTCGCCGAACTCGCGCCAGAAGCCGACATAAAGTTCGTATTCGCCGCTGAGCATCTCCTCGAGCGTGCGCAGGACGCGGTTGACCAGGTTGTTTCTGATGCGCTGGAGTATCGGATTGTGCTGGAGCATCTCGCGCGACACGTTCAGGGGCAGGTCGGAGGACTCCACCACGCCGCGGACGAAGCGCAGCCACGACGGCAGAAGCTGATCGCACGCAGGCATTATCATGACCCGCCGCACATACAGCGCGATCGCCGATCGCGGCTGATGCCACAGGAAATCCGCAGGCCGTTTGCGCGGGATATACAGAAGCGCCTTGAACTCGGTCGTGCCCTCGGCGGCGATGTGGATCGTCTTCAGCGGGCTCTCATCGTCGCGCGTGAGTTGCCTGTAGAAGTCGGCGTATTCCTCGTCCTTGACCTCGGTGCGCGGCCGCAGCCATATGGCCTTGCGGCTGTTGAGGGTTTCCGGCGCTGCGCCGCCGCCTTTTTCGAGCACGATGGGATGTTCGATGAAATCCGAATAGCGCCGTACTATCTCGCGCAGCCTGTCGAACTGAAGAAACTCTCTGGCGTCCTCGCGCAGATGGAGTATCACATCGGTGCCGCGGGAGGGCTTGTCGCACGGCTCGATGGTGAACTCGCCCTGGCCGTCGGATTCCCATCTGACTCCCCGCGCTCCGGCGCCGGCCGGACGCGACACCACGGTAACCCTGTCGGCCACCATGAAGGAGGAATAGAACCCCACGCCGAACTGGCCGATCAGTTCGGGCAGGTTTTTCGCATCGGTTTTGCGCAGATTCTCCAGAAAAGCCCGCGTGCCCGAGCCGGCGATCGTGCCGAGTTCGTCAACTATCGTCTGTTCCGACATGCCCACGCCGTTGTCGCTGACGGTGAGCGTGCCGGTGGATGAGTCGGGAATGATGCGTATTTTCCAGTCGGCGTCGTTCTCCAGCAGTTCGGGACTGGTAAGAGCCATAAAGCGTATGCGGTCGATGGCGTCGGCCGCGTTGCTGATGAGTTCGCGCAGGAATATCTCCCTGCGCGTGTAGAGCGAATGAACGATGAGATTGAGAAGCTGGCGGAGTTCGGTTCGGAACTCCATTCGTCTGGCAGATGTCTGTGTCATGTATCCGTGCACCTCCTGACTGATAATACGCTGCACCCTTCGGGCACAAACGGCAGGGAGCGTTCGCCCTGCCGTGACAGGCAACACGTCGAGACGCTCATCAGACGCAGACACGCCGGTAGCGTTGCCTGATTGGCGCCAGAGGGCGCGCAGCCGCGTGGCAGCTCACATACGCGTCCTGGAGTACGCTATGGCCCGGGCCACCAGAGCCTCGGCAAAGTTCGCGAAGCTTATTTCCTCGCATGGCTCACAGAAGGCACCCGTTCGTGCGGCATCCCTGGAAGAAAGTATCAGGCAAGCCGCATCATAGAGTCGATCGCGCACCATTCTGGTCAGAAGAATCTCGTATCGCCTGACATATGAAGCGCCACGAAACTCTTCAAACACTGGAAAATGTGGCTCGGCGTTAGAAATCGCCTGCGTGGAACCCGGCGCGTTCTCAAGCAGCATGAAATACCCCAGCCATGGTTTCGGCGAACTTCTGAACGCGCCCTCGCGATAGGCCGCCCAGTAATCCGTCGCGCTGCCAATAGCCTCCTCCGCCCTGTTGTTGTAGTTGTTCCCGAACGACGGCCCCACGTGTGCTTTGAACTCGACAGCGGCAATCAGCCGACCGTCAGCCACGATCAACAGGTCCCATCTTTTCTCTGCCCTGTAGTAGCCCGGCAGTTCCACACGTGCGCGACGATACACAGCGCTGGCACTGATTCCTGCGTCTACGACAAGGTCGCGCAGCAGTTCGGCAAAACCGTCAAGCTGCGCGCCGCCCGTGACGGCGCTCCTGGCACCGTGGTCCCTTTTCCCTGATGTCGCCCCCTGCGCTCGTGCCTGGCGATCGCGGGTGCGCCAGAAGTGCCTGACCGCGTTGCGCACCGCTTCTGCAAGACCGTTGCGACTCGTGGCCATGGGATGCTTTCACTGCCTCTGAATCTGAATACGAACCTGGGAGAACAGACCAGCCGTGTCGCTACGAACGCGCCGCTCGGCCAGGTCGAAATAATGCGCATCGACCTCGCAGCCGATGCTGTTGCGACCACAGCGGGCAGCCGCCACAGTGGTGGTGCCAGTACCCATGAACGGATCAAGGACGGTATCGCCGACGAAACTGAACATTCTGATCAAACGCTCCGCGAGTTCAACCGGATAGGGAGCAGGATGATTGCGGGTGGAAGCACCCGCAGGTCCGACCCAGATCTGCCTGAACCAGCGCTGGTAGTCGTCGGCGGCAATTATGCTGAGCAGTCGTTCGGCAAGCGAAGGTTTTCGGTAGCCGCCGGGCTTCCTCTGCATGAGAATGAACTCGATATCGTTCTTGATTACGGCATTAGGTTCATACGGTCTTCCCAGGAACCCCGCCTCGCCGTTGTTCACCTCATAAGCGGCGTTTGCGATTTTGTGCCAGATTATTGGAGCAAGATTATCAAAACCAATGCGGCGACAGTGCTCCTGGATCGATGCGTGCAGCGGCACCACGGTGTGACGGCCGTCGTTCTTACGCCTCGACAGGCAGACATCGCCTACCACACACACAAGCCGGCCACCCGGCACCAGAGCATTGAAACAATGCGTCCATACCCTATCGAGTTCGGTGAGAAAGGTGTCGTAATCGACTATATGCCCAAGCTGGCCTTCTGTGTGCCGGTACTCTTTGAGAGTCCAATACGGTGGCGACGTTAAGACAAGGTGAACCGAACCACAACCCAGGTCGCTCAGGGTGCGGGCGTCGCGGCGGAAGAGACGGTGGGTGGTCGGGATTGAACGTACTGCGGAGTCGATCAGGCGCATCAGGCGCGCATCCCTGGCAATGCCCGGAACCGCTTTCTGCAGGCTTTCAATAGACCGCAATTCCCGTGGGACCCATTCCGACAGGTTCAGCCCACATTCCGGACCGACGATGGTCTGATGTTCGTTCAACTCAGAACGCAACGTCATCTAATATACGTCCATCCGCAGCGTTATAATTGTAACGCTGGCTTTGGCGCGGCACTCCGGGATCGCCCTGCGGTCATGGGAACATCAGGATCAACGAGCGACAAACAGTTCCGAGTGCGCCGACATCCAACGCCGCGTCACCATAGCCACGATTGTCGATCATAGTAATTCGGCGCCTGACCGTCGAGCCACCGCGCTGCGATAATCGTCTGGTGTCCTATCACCCAGGCAGGCGAAACTGTTCCGCCTCGCGCCCCACCGACCCGCAAGCCCGGGAACAGTGAATTTCCTCCGACTATCATCGCGCCGGCGCAATATCATCAGCCGAGCCTTACCGCGCCGGCGAGCACCGGACGGGCCATGACGGTGTCGCCCGGTAAGGCGATGTGCCGGTCGTTCGCCACCCGCGCCAGCCACCGGACCGGAAGAAATCTTGCGCCATGTGCGCTCGTCTCGTAGATGCCCGCCGGGCGGACGGTGCTGTCGATATAGAATTGTGCCGTCTCCCACCACCTTCTCGAAACTTCCGTCCCTGCGCAGCCGATGCCGGCATCAGTTTTCACGCCGCGCATCTCGTCGATTAACTCGCGCTCCGGCGCATGTGGCGCCGGGAAACAGGCGAACGTGATGCGAGCTGCCCGCAGCCTTACGCAACCCTGTCATCATGTTGCGTCAGCACCGGCCGGTGCGCTACACTTCGAGCACGCATGTTCTCAAAGTCGGCGGAATATGTATTGCGGATAATGGTGGCCCTGGCCGCCGCGCAGGGGCGCGCGGTCAACACGCGGCAGATTGCGCGACTGACGCGCGTGCCACGGGACTATCTGGCCAAACTGCTCCAGGCCCTCGTTCGCGCAGGTCTGGCGCGCTCGCACCGCGGCATTCGCGGAGGTTTCGTGATGGCCCGCCCTGCCGCCGACGTCACCATGCTCGACTGCGTGCGGGCCGTCGCCAGATCGCGCCGCATCGTCGCCTGTCCGCTCGGTCTCGGAGTTCACAGGCACGAGCTGTGCCCGCTGCACCGGCGGCTGGATGAGGCTATGGCCTTGGCCGAAGACACTTTCCGCCGAACAACGGTGGCCCAGCTCCTGCGCGAGGGCGGCGGCATCCCGCTCTGCGCTGAGTCCCGCAGTCCGCGCCCCTCACGAGCCGCATCAGCACGGCGCAACGCCGCCAAGCCGGCCCGATAGCGGCGGGGTCAATGCGACTGCTGCGGCTGTCGGCCCACTTCGGCCATGATGTCCACCGGCTTGTAGCCGCCCTTCGACGCGAAATAGGCTATCAGCAGCAGGTACGACACAAGCATGATGCACGGGAAGATGGCCATGACGGCCAGGGCGCCCTTCTTGGCCCGGGCGTCGATCTCCTCGATCTTCTTCTGATCGGCCTCGGGCAGCTTTTTCACCTTGTCGGGGCTGACGGCCTCATACTTGCCGTACATGCCTTCCTTCTCCATCTTGACGACAGTGTAGAGCGCCGGCTGCTCCTTGCGCAGGGCGCGGATGGAGGCGTCGTCCTGAAGCTGTCCGATGAAGGGCATGCCGAGGACGCCCACCGCGAGCATGCCCATGCCGCCCACGGCGTTCAGGGTGAGCGCCCCGCCCTTGGGGCACTGTTCGGAGACCACGCCCAGCATCGTGGGCCAGAAGAAGGTCTTGCCGAAAGCGTAGATGGTGGCCGCGCCGAAGATCAGCCAGCCAGTAGTGGATTTCGACAGGAGGAATAGTCCGACGGCGGCAATGGCAGCGCCGACCGCCAGGAGTCCCAAGGGTTTGAGGCTGTGCACGATCGGTCCGGCGCAGAAGCGCAGGACCATCATGATGAACGAGGTGTAGATCAGAACCCACGCCGGATGGGCGCCCATGTTCTTGAAGATAGGCTCCATGAGGGCCGTGATCCATCCGTCGGTACCGAGCTCCGTGGTGGCCAGCGGCATCATGATAAGCATGAGGACAAAGAGCATGATCCGGCCGGGCGATCGGACGTAGGCGCCGAAAGCGATCACGATGATCGCGGTGATGATGATCTGAGCTATGTTGCCTATGCCGAAGACCACGCCTATCTGCCGCACCACCAGCGCGACCACGATGACGGCGGCGAGAATCCCGAACTCCTGGAGCATGCCGTAATACGTGCCGCCCGCCGCCACACGCTCCTGCACCGGGAATCGCGAGCGGAGCATCATGGGCCCGTATATCAGGGCGGGAATGAAGATCATGGCGATGGTCCAGCGCCAGTCGGCCCCGCCCAGGAGGATGGCCAGCAGTCCGCCGAGAACCAGGCCGGCCGGCCAGCCGGCGTGCAGTATGTTCAGCCACTTGGTCTTCTCGTTTCTGAACATCGTCGCGACGACGGGGTTTATGACGGCTTCGATGGTGCCGTTGGACAGGCCCAGGATGAAGCTGCCGACGTACAGCAACCAGTAGGCCGCCTCGCGCCCGGCCAGCGGCGCGCAGATAACGATGATGCCGTAAGCGATGTGGGCAAAGAATGCGAAGACCATCGCCGTGCCGTAGCCGATGCGGTCAACGACCAGGCTGAAAAGGATGATGCTGATGGCAAAGGGCCAGATGCCGGCACCGGCGATCTGCCCGAGCTGTTCGCCGCTGAGGTTGAATTCCCTGCCCCACGTATTCAGCAGCGACAGGCGCGTTACGAACGCCACCGATGTGGCGATCAGCGAGATGAAACATGCCCAGAACAGCCACCTGTTCTGCGACTCAGTGTTAGCCACTAGCGAAGCGTTTGTCGCGGTTGTCATAAGGAGTTCTCCGGTTCGAGGGATACCATGTGCCGAGAGACCACACAAACCCAACGGCCGAAGCAAACTACGGCGCGCTTCTGCCCGTGTCAAGGCGCTGGCATCGGCCGACAGGTGCGGGTAATTTCAGGCCGCTCATGAGCACGATGCGGCGGCCAGGCGGACCTGTGCGCCACACGTTCTGTTATCTGGCAGCGAAACGGTGCGACACATGAACACGGCATTACCTGCGATCCTCATGGCGTGGATTACGGTGCTGGCTGTCTCCATGGCATGGGCGGGGCAGCAGACCGCCCAGCCGCTCTCGTTGCATCCCGACAACCCGCGCTATCTGCTTTTCCGCGGCAGGCCGACCGTCCTGATAACGTCGGGCGAGCATTACGGCGCCGTGCTCAATCTCGATTTCGATTACGTAAAGTATCTCGATGCAATACAGGCGGCCGGCTTCAATCTGACGCGGACGTTCTCAGGCACCTACCGCGAGGTGCCTGGTTCCTTCGGGATAACCGACAACCCTCTGGGCCCCAAGCGCTTTCAGGCGCCCTGGGCGCGCAGCGACAGCCCCGGCGCATGGGACGGCGGCAACAAGTTCGATCTGAAGCGCTTCGACCCGGCCTACTTCGCGCGGCTGAAGGACTTCATGGCGCAGGCTTCGCGCCGGGGCATCGTCGTCGAGTTCGTGCTGTTCTGCCCGTTCTATGACGACAAGCTCTGGGAAGCCAATCCCATGAACGCGAAAAACAACGTCAACGGCATCGGCAACTGCAAACGCGAGGAGGTTTACACGCTCAAGTACAAGGACATGCTCGCGATCCACGAGGCGTTCGTGCGGCGCGTGGTCGAGGAACTCAACGAATTCGACAACCTGTATTACGAGATCTGCAACGAGCCCTACTTCGGCGGCGTGACGCTGGAATGGCAGGAGCGAATAGCGCAGGTCATCGCGGAAACGGAAGCCGCGCTGCCCCATAAACACCTGATAGCGCAGAATATAGCGAACGGCTCGAAGAAGATCGAAAAGCCGAACCCGCTGGTCTCCATATTCAACTTCCACTACTGCACGCCCCCGGACGCCGTGGAGATGAACTACCATCTCAAGAAAGTTATTGCCGACGACGAGACGGGCTTCAAAGGCCGGGAGGATGTGCACTATCGCACAGAAGGCTGGGATTTCATCATCGCCGGCGGTGGCATCTACAGCAACCTCGACTATTCGTTCACGACCGGCCATCCCGACGGAACGCTGGAGGATTTCAAGTCGCCCGGGGGCGGCGGAAAAGAACTGCGCAAGCAACTGCGCATCCTCAAGGACTTCATCGAAGGTTTCGACTTCGTGCGCATGTCGCCGCAGAACGGTGTGATAAAGGGCGGCGTGGCAACCGGAACATTCACCGGCACGCCGGCGAGCGTGCGGATAACCGCGCGATGCCTGGCGGAAAAAGGCAGAGCATACGCCATATATGTAAGAGGCGGCTCGCAGGCGGAACTGGCGGTCGAGCTGCCCGCCGGCACGTACCGGGCGCAATGGGTCAATACCCGCAGCGGAGCCGTTGACAGGGACGAGACCTTCGACCACGCCGGCGGCACCAGAAAGCTGGTCTCGCCCGCATACGTGGAAGACATAGCGCTGAGAATCGTAAATGCCAGGAACAAGTGAGCGCTGTGGCGTTTTTCACAACCCATAGATGGCGTTGTCATTTGCGGCGAGCGATGGCGCCTGCCGTCGCCGAGGCGGCCAATGCTGTTGCGGATAGGTTCTCTGACGCTGACGGGCAATGTGTTGCTTGCGCCGATGGCGGGCTATTGCCATCTGCCGTTCCGTCTGCTGGTGCGCAAGTGCGGCGGAGCGGCGCTGGCGTTTACCGACCTGCTGAACGCCGAAGGCGTGGTGCGCGAAACCTGCCATACGCTGCGGCTGGCGCAGACGTGCGCTGAGGATTACCCGCTGGCGATGCAGCTGGTCGGCGCCGACCCCCGCCGGATGGCCGAGGCCGCAAAGTGGGCCGTGGACCATGGCGCTGCCGTCGTTGACATCAACATGGGCTGTCCGGCGCCCAAAATCGTGCGTCTGGGACAGGGCGCGCGGCTGTTGTGCGATACCGACCTGGCGGTGCGGATAGCGGCCGAGGTCGTCAGGGCCGTGCCGCACACTCCCGTCACCGTCAAGATGCGGCTGGGGTGGGACGACGGGCACATCGTGGCGCCGGAGCTGGCCCGACGCATGGAGCAGGAAGGGGTGGCGGCCGTCACCGTACACGGACGGACGGCGGCCATGAAGTTCGGCGGCACATGCCGTCTGGAAGGCATCGCCGCGGTGGTCGAGGCGGTGCGCGGGATACCCGTCATCGGCAACGGCGACGTCCGCACTCCTGAGGATGCCCGCCGCATGATCGAGCGCACAGGCTGCGCCGGCGTGATGGTGGGCCGGGCGGCACTGGGTGCGCCCTGGCTGCTGCGGCACATCGACGCCTTTCTGCGTGACGGAACACTCCTGCCGCAACCCGCGCCGGAGGAGAAATGCCGCCTGATGCGCGAGCATTTCGAGAACGCCTGCCGGCTGCGCGGCGAGGAATGGGCGGTGCGCGAATTCCGCCAGCGGATAACGTGGTACGGCAAACATCTCGGTCCGTGCCGCGACCTGCGCCAGCGCATGCGGAGTATCGTCTCGCGTGCGGATTTCGAGACGGCGCTGAGCTGGTTTCTGGAATCCCGCCACGCAATCCAGCGGGGCTGACGCCGGAAGGGCGCTGATACTCCCGCCTGCGTTTATGGCAGACGCGAACGCTGCCCGTTTGCATCGGCCGGAGGTGGCCGCATGCGCTTTGCGGGGCATAAGATCTTCAGCAGGACGCGAAAAGCGCTGGTGTGCGTGGTGTGCAGGCTTTGGCGTGCCGAAGGGGCTGCTCCGGTGGATCACAGACGACCATCTCCGCAGGAGGTCTGGCGCGCGATAGACGCGTACACGCGCGCGGCTTATTCCGGCGCGCTGCCGTCGGCGGTGCGCGACCGTCTGCGCACACTGCGGGCCGTGCCGGATGATGAGTTCTACAATTGCGCGGTGGTGGAATCCGACCGCGGCACGCCGCTGTGGCGATACCGCATACGTCTGGGAAACCAGTACTATCCGCACATGCGGCTGGTTATCGAACCCCGGCATGAGCCGCCCGGGTATGCCTTTGTGGTTGACACGCACGACGAACACTGCTCGCCGCCGGCTGGCTCGCGCGAGTACCGACAGTTTGCGCGGCTGAAGGAACTGAACCGGCGAGTGGCCGGGCGAATAGAAGCGGCCCTTGCCGCGGCCGGCGTGCCCACGCTGCGCGACGGTGCGGTTCGCTCGGCATAGCAGCAGGTCGGCACGAAGGCGCGTCAGTTCTTCGGCGGCCAGGGAAGCCCCGCCTCGCGCGCCAGGATTTCGGCCTTGTCGGTGCGTTCCCACGAGAAAGCGCCGTCCGGCTGGGGCGGCCTGCCGAAATGGCCATTGCGGGCGGTCTGTTTGTAGATAGGACGCAGCAGGTCCAGATACTGGATAATCTTCCGCGGCGTCAGGGGGAAATGTTTGACGATCAGTTCGGCTATCTGGTCCTCGGGAATAACAGCTGTGTCCTCGGTGCTGACGGTAACACTTACGGGGCTGGCCACGCCGATGGCGTAGGCGAGTTGCACTTCGGCGGTGCGCGCCAGACCGGCCGCCACGATGTTCTTGGCTATGTGGCGTGCCATGTAACTGGCGGAACGGTCCACTTTCGAGGGGTCTTTACCCGAGAACGCCCCGCCGCCGTGGGCGCCGCGTCCGCCGTAGGTATCGACGATGATCTTCCTGCCGGTAAGGCCCGTATCGCCGTGCGGCCCGCCGGTGACGAATCTGCCGGTGGGATTGATATGGAAGATGATGTCTTCGTTCCACAGCCTCGGGGGCACGACGGGCTTCACAACTTCCTCTATTATCTGCCGTTTAGCCTGTTCCGAGATGGTGTCGGTCTTTCTGTCGATGACGCTCTCATCGTGCTGCGTGGAGACGACGACCGTATGCACGCGCACGGGCTGTTCATCGTGATATTCGACGGTAACCTGGCTCTTGCCGTCGGGACGCAGCCAGGGAATGCGCCTGCTGAAGCGCAGTTCGGCCAGGCGTTCGACTATGCGATGGGCAAGATGGATGGGCAGGGGCATGAACATATCGGTTTCGCGGCAGGCATAGCCGAACATCAGCCCCTGGTCGCCGGCCCCCTGCTCTTTCTGGTCATCGGCGGCATGTTCCACCCCGCGACTTATGTCAGGCGACTGGCTGTGGATGGCCGTCAGCACGCCGCACGATTCGAAGTCGAAGCCGAGTTTTGGATCGTCGTAGCCGATTTCCCTGATGGTCTGTCTGGCGACCGTGGCGAAATCAACCCTGGCGCGGGCCTGGTCGTTCATTGTGATTTCACCCGCGAGGACTACCTGCCCGGTGGTTACGAGCGTTTCGCACGCGACCCGCGCGCGCGGATCTATGGCGATGATGGCGTCGAGAATGGCGTCGCTGATCTGATCGGCCACCTTGTCGGGATGGCCCATCGTCACGGACTCGCTGGTGAACAGGTGCTTGCGGCGTCGGAATGTCGCTGACACTTTGTTTCCTCTGTCTGAAGACTATTGCGGCATGCATGCGGCGCAAGCCGCTGCGCGCCATAACTAGCGAACCGGAAATCTAGTACGACGGAGGCTTCGACGCAAGAGCCGCGGCAACGTGCGCCGCACTTCATGCAACGCCGCATGCCATCATGCGTGCATCCTGACGAGGCGCAAAGGCCGCACCGCGCCGGGGCGATGTGGCGGCGGTTTCGTCCGAATGTGGCAGCGGCCTGCGCTGCGCCGGTCTTCACTTGCCGTTGCCCGACTTGCCCGACGACTTGCGGCCGTCGCCGTTGCCGTTGCCGCCGGAAGACCCTGTGGAAGACCCGTTGCCACCCGACGATTCGGCTTTGGCGGCGTTCTTATACGAGTCGGACCTGTAATCGGTGATGTAGAAACCGCTGCCCTTGAATATCAGGCCGGCGCCCATGCCTATCAGCCGACGGGCCCTGGGCTTGCCGCAATATATGCAAGTCTTTATTGGAGCGGCAGTTATTGACTGAAACCTCTCGAACGTTCTGCCGCACGAATCGCATCTGTAGTCGTACGTTGGCATGGCTGTTACCTCAAGACTCTTCCGACGCGGGGGGCACACCCACAACCACCGCCGCAGGCCGGATGAGCCGGCCGAAAACGCGGTAACCCTTCTGAAGCAGTTCGGCGACTACCGGAGCGGTGAAGGAAGGATCGGCCCTGCGGGTTACCGCCTGATGGACGTTGGGATCGAAGGCCGAGCCTTTTTCGGGGGCTATTATCTCCACATGCTGTTGTTTCAGCACGGTCAGAAGATGTTCGTACACCATGCGCACGCCGGAAAGTATGGAGGCCGCGTCTGCCGCCGCCGGGTCAACCGCCAGCGCGCGCTCGAAACCGTCTATCACGGGTATGAGACTCTGTATGAGCGCGGTGTTGGCAAACTGGATGGCCTGCTGTTTTTCGGCCTCCAGCCGGCGCTGGGCATTGCGGAAATCGGCCTGGACGCGTGCCACCTGTTCAAAAAGCGCGTCGCGCTCCTCCTGGAGTTTCCTGAGGTCGGCCTCAAGAGCCGCGGCGTCGGAAAGCGTCTCCGGCTGTGCGGGCTCGCCCTGCGTGGCCGGGGCGCCCTGGGGAGCCTCCGCGGAACTGGTGGAGTTTTTTGCCTGTTCTTCTGCCATGTGATACGAGTCCTCGACTGAATCGGGTCAGTTTCAAGACTCACCCGACAACTTCGCGCGCAGGCGTTCAAAAAAGCTCTTTTTCGCATCGCCCGACGAGGCCGATTCGGTCTGGGCAAACTCGCGGAGAAGCTGTTTCTGCTTCTCGGTGAGTTTGCGCGGCACTTCAATGAGCACCTGGACAAGCTGGTTGCCGACGCGTCCGGTGCGCAGGTCCGGCAGGCCCTTGCCTTTTATGGTGAAGACCTCGCCATGCTGCGTGCCGGGCGGAATGGTCAGTTCCGCCGTGCCGTTGAGCGTGGGCACCTCGAGCTGCCCGCCCAGCGCCGCGAGCGTGAAACTTATCGGCACCTCGCATACCAGGTCGTTGTTGTGCCTGGTAAGGAACGGATGCGGCTTGACGACTATATAACAATGCAGGTCGCCGCTGGGTCCGCCGCCGGTGCCGGGCTCGCCCTCGCCGGCGATCCTCAGGGCCTGACCGTCATGGATGCCGGCGGGAATTGAAACCTTCACCACGCGTTTTCTGGTTTCGCGCCCCGTTCCCTGGCAGGCACGGCAGACGTCGCGGACTATGGTTCCCTGTCCGCCGCAGGCGGGGCATGTGGTCACCAGACGGAACATGCCGCCCAGACCCTGCTGCGCCACGCGACCGTGGCCGCCGCACTGGGGACAGGTCGCCGGCATGCTGCCCGGGCGGGCGCCCGTGCCGCGGCACTGCTGGCACAGTTCCTGGCGCTGAAACTCAATCTGTTTTTCGCAACCTGTGGCAACCTCCTCGAGCGTGAGCTCGACCTGCGTTTCGAGGTCGAAACCGCGCTGGGCCGTGCGCCGGGACGAACGGCGCTGCCCGCCGCCGAACAGCCCCGCGCCGAGTCCCGCGAAGATATCGTCGAACATCGAGAAGATGTCGGCGATATCCATGCGGGTGAAGTCGTGCTGCCCCTGGACGCCCGCATGGCCATACTGGTCATACCGGCGTCTTTTCTCGGGGTCGGAGAGCACTTCATAAGCCTCGGCGGCCTCCTTGAAGCGCGCTTCGGCCTCGGCCTTGTCGCCGGTGGCGCGGTCGGGGTGGTATTTCATGGCCAGCTTGCGGTAGGCGCGTTTGATCTCCTCGGCATCCGCATCTCTGCTGACGCCGAGTACCTCGTAGTAGTCGCGCTTAGCAGCCGGCATACATCACCGCTCCACGTCGGGCTTCATCCCGAAAGCAGCGAAGACACAAAGATAACGTCATGTCATCTTCGTGTCTTCACGCCGGCATGAAGAACCCGCCGTGGTCCCTGGTCATGCCACAGCGCCGTGCACGGGCACGGGCTCCTCGTCCTTCTTCTCCTTCAGTTCCGTGACCAGCACGTCGGTCGTCAGGGCCAGCCCGATAGCGCTGGCGGCGTTGAGCAGGGCCGTGCGCGCCACTTTGGCGGGATCGACGATGCCTGCCTTCATCATATCCACGAACTCGCCTCTGGCGGCATCGTAGCCCCAGTTCTCGTTCTTGTTCTCCAGAATCTCCGAGACGATGACCTCGCCATCTTCGCCGGCGTTCTCGGCGATCTGCCGGGTGGGCGCCCGCAGAGCCTCGATTACGATATCGTAGCCCAGGCGCTCGTCGCCCTTGGCCTTGGCGCGGGCTTTTTCCACCGCCGGTATGGCGCGCAGGAACGCCACGCCGCCCCCGGGCACGATGCCTTCCTCGGCCGCCGCCTTGGTGGCGTGCAGGGCGTCGTCGATGAGGTCCTTGCGCTCCTTCATTTCGGTTTCGGTGGCCGCCCCGGCCTTTATCACCGCCACGCCGCCGACGATTTTCGCCAGACGCTCCTGGAGCTTCTCGCGGTCGTAGTCGCTGGTGGTTTTCTCGATCTGCATGCGGATCTGGTCGGCGCGGGCCTTGATGTCCTCCTTCTTGCCGGCGCCCTGGATGATGAGCGTCTTGTCCTTGTCAACGACGACCTTCTTGGCCCGCCCGAGATGTTCGAGGCCCACGTTCTCGAGTTTCATCCCGAGGTCCTCGGAGATGAACTGTCCGCCGGTGACGACGGCGATGTCGCCCATCATGGCCTTGCGGCGATCGCCGAACCCCGGCGCCTTGACCGCGCAGACCTGAAGCACGCCGCGCAGTTTGTTGATGACCAGCGCCGCCAGAGCCTCGCTTTCCACATCCTCGGCGATGATCAGCAGCGGCTTGCCCTCGGTCGCCATGGTGTTCAGCAGCGGCAGCAGTTCGGCAAGGGTGCTGATCTTCTTCTCATGTATCAGGATGTAGCAGTCCTGAAGTTCGGCCTCGAGGGTGTTGGGGTTAGTCATGAAATAGGGCGAAAGATACCCTTTGTCGAACTGCATCCCCTCGGTGTACTCCAGTTCGCACTCCAGACCCTTTCCCTCGTCAACGGTGATGACGCCCTCCTTGCCGACCTTTTCCATGGCGTCGGCAAGGAGCTGGCCGATCTTCTCGTCGCCGTTGGCGCTGATGGTGGCCACGCGCTTGTAGTCCTCCGGGCCCTTCACCTTGCGCGCCATCTGCGAGATGGCCTCAGCGGCCGCCTCGGCGGCTTTCATGATGCCGCGCTGGATGAGTACGGGATTGACGCCCGCGGTGGTGTACTTCAGGCCGCCCTGATAGATGGCCTCGGCCAGCACCACGGCGGTCGTGGTGCCGTCGCCGGCGACATCGCCGGTCTTGCTGGCCACCATGTTTATCAGTTTGGCGCCCATGTTCTCGAAAGGCTGCGGCAGTTCGATCTCCTTGGAGACGGTTACGCCATCCTTGGTGATGCGCGGGCTGCCCCAGGATTTCTGGAGCACGACGTTGCGGCCGCGCGGTCCGAGGGTGGCCTTGACCGCCCTGGCAAGTTGACTGAGCCCGCCGCCGATGTCCGCACGGGCATCGACGCCGAATTTCATCTGCTTCATCGCCATGGTCCAACTCCGTTGTCAGTGGTCAAACCGGTTCAACGCCGGCGGAAGCGACGCAGCGCAATTCCGCCGGCACATGTCGATCACTCCAGAACTCCCAGAAGATCGGACTCGCGGAGAATCACGTACTTGGTGCCTTCTATCTCGACTTCGGTGCCGGCGTATTTGCCGTAGTACACCGTGTCGCCCTCTTTAACGGGAAGAGGCTGACGGTTGCCCTTGTCATCGAGTTTGCCGGGACCGACAGCGATTATCTGGCCCCGGTTGGGCTTCTCCCTGGCCGTATCGGGCAGGATGATGCCCTTTTCCGTCTTCTCCTCGGGTTCCATCTGCTTGACGATTACACGGTCATTCAGCGGTCGGAGTTTCATATCTGTTTCCTCGCTCTGTTGCGCACCTGCCCTATGTGCAAGATGCTCCGCCGTGCCGGCAATCGCTCCGCGGCCTGCCGCCGTGCCGGACGCGACGACCGACCGGCACGCGGTTCAGATCAGAAGTCTTCCATTCCCTCGCCCATCTCGCCGTGGCCGTGACCGGGCTGCTCCTTCTTCTTCTTGGGCTTCTCCACGACGATGCAGTCCGTGGTGAGCAGGAGCGTGGCCACCTCCGCGGCGTTCTGAAGGGCGATGCGTTCAACCTTGGTGGGCGTGATGATGCCCGCCTTGAACATGTCAACGTACTCGTCGGTAAGGGCGTTCCAGCCGAGGGCGTCCTTGCCCTGCATGACGCGGCGGACGACGGTGCTGCCCGATGTTCCGGCGTTCTCCGCGATGATGCGAAGAGGTTCCGACAGGGCCCGGCGGATGATCTTGACGCCCGTGGCCTCGTCGCCTTCGAGTTTCAGATCGCCGTCGAGCACCTTCGCCGCCCGGATGAGCGCCACGCCGCCGCCCGCGACGACGCCTTCCTCGACGGCCGCCCGCGTGGCGTGCAGGGCGTCCTCGATGCGGGCTTTCTTCTCCTTGAGCTCGGCCTCGGTCGCCGCGCCCACCTTGATCTGCGCCACGCCGCCGGCGAGCTTGGCCAGACGCTCCTGGAGCTTCTCGCGGTCGTAGTCGCTGGTGGTGACCTCGATTTCCTTCTTTATCTGGGCGATGCGCGCCTTTATGGCCTCGCTGCTGCCGGCGCCCTCGATGATGGTGGTGTAGTCGTTGTCGACGCGCACCAGCTTCGCCTGGCCGAGATGCGAGATCTCAACCTTGTCCAGTTCTATGCCCAGATCCTTCATGATGGCCGTGCCGCCCGTCAGGATGGCGATATCCTCGAGCATCGCCTTGCGACGGTCGCCGTACCCCGGCGCCTTGACGGCGCAGCAGTTGAGCACGCTGCGCAGCTTGTTGGCAACGAGCGTGGCGAGGGCCTCGGCCTCGTAATCGTCGGCCACGACCAGCAGCGGCCGCTTGGCCTTGAGGATCTTCTCCAGAAGCGGAACGAGCTTGCTTGCGCTGGAAATCTTGTCCTCGTAAACCAGCACGAAGCATTTCTCCAGTTCGCACACCATTTCGTCGGGGTCGGTGATGAAGTTCGGCGACATGTAGCCGCGGTCGAACTGCATGCCCTCGACGACTTCCACGAAGGTATCGAGGCTCTTTCCTTCCTCGACGGTGATTACGCCATCCCTGCCGACCTTCATGAAGGCGTCGGCCATGATCTCGCCGATTTCGCGGTCGTTGTTGGCGCTGATGGAGGCGACGTTGGCGATCTCCTCCTTGCGGGAGACATCGATCGGACGGCTCTGCCGCTTGAGGTCGGCGACAACCGCCTCCACCGCCTTGCGTATGCCGCGCCCCAGTGCCATCGCGTCGGCGCCCGCCGCCAGCGCCCGATATCCTTCACGGAAGATGCACTCGGCAAGCACGGTAGCGGTGGTTGTTCCGTCGCCGGCAACGTCGCTGGTCTTCGCCGCTGCCTCGCGCACCAGCCGGGCGCCGATGTTCTCGAACTTGTTCTTCAGTTCGATTTCCTCGGCGACGGTCACGCCGTCCTTGGTGATGGTGGGAGCGCCCCAGCCTTTGTCTATTACGGCGTTGCGACCACGCGGACCGAGTGTGGCCTTCACCGCCCTCGACAGTTTCGTCACACCCTCCAGCAACGACTTCCGGGCCTCGACATCGTAGGCCAGCATTTTTACGGCCATGCCGATTCTCCTTCCAGAAAGCAAAAGTGGCGTGGAGTTTACGCTAACCCGATGGAAAACTCCTCTTTGTTGTTGTCCATCCTCAGAACAAACGCAGTGCCGCAATGACACTTGTTTTTCATGTACTTCTCAACCGCTTTATAGACAAACACTTACAGGCGTTGTACTCCACGGGCCTCGAGTATATGCGATGTTCCGGCGGGCTGTCAGGCTGGCAGGGATGGCGATGCTGTGACGCACGACGGTTGCCAATGTGGCAGGCTGCCGGAACTGTTCGGCGCCACCCCACTGCGAAGAGCCGTCGCGTTGTCGCCGCGATGCGCGGCTGACGTTGCGCGCAATAGCGGGAATGGCGCTGACGATAATTTCCACCGAAAAAAAGCCTTGTTCGCCTTGAATTTTCGCCGGCCATGACGGCATAATTAGATGAGCGGCGTCGGGCGATCGGTCTGAGACGATGTGCGACGCCGGGCGGTGGCGTTCATGGCGCTGCGACGAGAGCTGCGTATGGGGCGTGCCTTGCGGCACGATGCCGGGTGCGCGATCGGATTGCGGGCGTGAGCAGACGGGGAGCAATGCTTCATGATAAGCTGACAGCGGCATTTGCCGCCGTTATGGCGTCATCTGTCCGCAGCGTGCGCCCGGGCCATGATGTGCTGTATATGGGGATTGCGGCCGGGGACGTTGGAGATAAGTTATCGTCCGCGTAGGCAAGAACCGAGGGAGTGCACCATGCCTGTGAAGCCTCCTCCAATTCCGACGGATGTGAAGAAGACCAGCCAGACGGCCGCGGCCGCTCAACCCGCGGGCGCGCCGCCGAAAGTCGCAGTAGCGCCGGGCGGAGCGGCAGTGGCGGCGGCGCCGGAGAATCAATTTGCCCTGGAATTGAGTTTCTGGCAGACGCCCTTCGCACAGAACGTGCTGCCGTTCATCACCTCGCTGGTGCTGCACATCAGCCTCATTCTTCTGGCCGTGTTGACGGTCGAGGTGGTGCGCACGGTGGTGGTGGAAGCGCGCAAGGAGATGATCATAGTGCCGGAGGGCGAGATGGTGGCCGACGGGCCCGAGGGCGGCATACCGCATCCGGGTCTGGGAGGCGATCCGACGCGCGATGCGGCACAGGACAAGTTTCCGGATGTGCCCAAGGACAGCAAGGGCATCGCCGAGAAACCCGGCCCGAACCTGATACCTTCGCTGATGGGCGGCGGGGGCGGCGGCGATGCCGACGGGTCGGCGATAATCGGCATAGGGCCGGGCGGACTGGGCAGCGGCGGTGGAATAGGCACCGGCAAGGGCGCGGGCATCGGTTCGGGTGATGGCGACGGCAGCGGCGTGCTGGCGCCGTTCGGCATACCGGGCGGCGGCGGAGGCATAGGCCCGAAATCGAACTTCATCGGTCTGGGGGGCAACGCACGGCGCATAGCGTACGTGTGCGATGCGTCGGGATCGATGCTGAACATGTTCGATTCGCTGCGGGTGGAGATGCGCAAATCGATAGAGAACCTGCGGCCGGTGCAGTCTTTCAACATATTCTTCTTCCAGGACGAGGGCGTCGCCACGCCCGACAAGACGGGACTGATGCCGGCCACTCCCGACAACAAGCGCAAGGCGTACGACTTTCTGGACAAGTTCTTCCCGCGGGGGACCACCAACCCCATACCGGCGCTGGAGCTGGCCTTCGCGCAGAAACCCGAACTGATTTATCTGCTGACCGACGGCGATTTCAGCGGCCCGGGGAATCAGGCCGTCATCGACTATTGCCGCAACAAGACGGCCGACGGCAAGACGAAGATAAACACCATCGCCTTCATCCAGAAGGAATCGCGGGACAATCCTCAGGACCTGGAGTTCGTCAAGGCGCTCCAGATGATAGCCAAGAACAGCGGCGGCAGGTTCCGCCACGTGACTGAGGAGGACATGGGACAGAGGTGAGGCGGAGAAGGCCGCGCGCCATGTTCGCGCGGCGCACGCAACAACGAGGCAGCATCAAGGCTGCGGGGCAACAGGCGTCATCGTCGCGCGGCGGGCGACAGAGACAATGTTCCGGTCCGCGGCGCGGCGCACGGGCGATCTGCCGCAGCCTTCTCCCGGCCGGGGCCCGGTAGCAGAGAGATCGGCTCCAGCACCGGAGCACCCGGGGAGTGTGTTTTTCTTCTCCCGCGGCGGAGAGAGGGATTGGTTCCATGCGTTGGTACAGCAGCTTTCGAGTGGTACTGGTGGCGGCCGTGCTCGGCGCTTCAGTGCTGACGGCCAGATCGCTGTGGGCGCAGGGCGCGCCGGCAGGCACGCCCGCGGCGGCGCCGGCGGCAGGAGCGCCCGGCGGAGCGCCGGCGCCGAAAAAGAGCGTCAACCCGTTCGCCATCGTCATCGACAACATCGACTTCGTGTTCGTGATCATCCTGATCTGTTCGATCATCGGCGTGGCGCTGATCATACAGGGATTCATCAAAGCGCGGGCGTCGGTGATGATCCCCGAGAGCAGCACCAACCACATACGCGAACTCATCGGCGCCAAGCGCTTCAAGGAGCTCATCGAGTTCACGGAGACCGACCCGAGTTTCGTCAGCCGAGCGCTTAATCCGGCTCTCAAGCGCGCTCCGAGTTTCGCGGCCATGAAGGAGGCCATGGAAACGGCGATCGGCGAACAGACGGCGCAGGAGTTCCGCAGGATCGAGTACCTGAACATCATCGGCAACCTCGGGCCGCTGCTCGGACTGCTCGGCACGGTCATCGGAATGATCGATTCGTTCCAGCAGATGAATCTGGCGGAAGGCGCGGCCAACCCCAAGGATCTGGCCGGCGGTATTTCCAAGGCGCTGTGCCACACGATGCTGGGGCTGATGCTGGCGCTGCCGTGCCTGGCAGCTTTCGGCGTGCTGCGCACGCTCGTTGACCGTCTGACGGTGCAGGGAGCGCTGATCGCCGAGGAGCTTCTGCTTATGGTGAAGCCCGCGGAGGCGAAGCCCGCAGCGGCGGCACCGGCGGTTCGTCCGGCGGCCACGCCCCAGCCCGCCCCGGTGGCAGCAGCGGCGGCGCGTAAGCCGGCCAGTCCTGCGCCGGCTCCCCCGGCGGTTCCCGCGCAGCAATAGCGGTCCGCGTTGAACCCCCGCAGCCGGCAGCGCGCCCGGCGGGGTTGTGCGCTGCGCCGTCCGGAGGCACGCAGCGCGAAGGGAGACCACCATGAAAAAGCTGAAAATTCCCGAAGTGCACGACATGCACCCCAACGTCACGCCGCTGATAGACGTGGTGATGTGTCTGATAGTCTTTTACATGCTGGTGGCCAAGATCGGCGTGGCCACCGGCGCCGTGCCGATGGACCTGCCCATAAGCGTCTGGGGCAAGCGGCTTCAGGACATGGGCAACACGATAACGCTGAACGTGATCCGGCCGGCCGTGGGCGATGTGCCCATCGTGACGACGCTGGACCCGGAGACCGGACAGATCGTGGAGAAGCCCATACTGGACACAAGCCGCGTGCCGCCGCGCCGCGTGCTGACGGAAACGCTCACGTTTTTCCGGAAGGTGAATCCGGAGATCAAGGCGATCATCCGCGCGGATCAGAACATCGAGTACCGCTTCCTCGAACCGGTGCTCATATGCTGCGCCGAGGCGCAGGTGAAGAACGTGAACTTCGCCACGCGCGTGGCGCAGCAGGTGGCGGGCGGAGAATGAAAGGGGCCGGTCATGAAACTCAAGGCTTCACAGAAGGTGCGTTTCGAGACGGGGCCCAACATGACCCCGCTGGTCGATATCGTGATGGTGATACTGATATTCCTGATGCTCACCGGTTCGTTTCTGGCGGCGGAGCATTTTCTTGTGAGCAATCTGCCGCTCACGCGCAAGGGCGCCGGCGGAGTGGCGCAGGCGACGAACATACCGCTTGATGAGCCGCTGGAGATACGCGTGGACAGTTTCACCCGGCCGGGCCCGGACGGCGTGCCGCAGGAGATGTGGGCGGCGCAGGCGGGCGGGTTCATGATCCAGAACTCGCGCGAGGCGCTTACGAAACAGCTGATCCGCATGCGGGAGAACTTCAACCGCAACAACACGCCGACGGACCGGATACAGGTGGTCATCAATCCATCGCGCATCACCAAATACAAGCATCTGGTGGAAGCGTACCAGGCGGCCGTGGAGGCCGAGTTCACCAAGGTGGCGTTCTCCACGGCCCACTGAGCGCGATTGCGTCCGCGGCGTCAGCCGCGCGGCCGGTGCCGGCGGAGCCCGACCCCACGGCAGCACCGGCCCTGCTTTTTACGCTGTGAGGACCGAGCAATGAATCATGCCCGTCGAAACCATCGCGGGACGTCGGTGCCGGCAGCGGCGCTGGCGGCAGCGATGGCATATGCGGCCGCCGCGGCGGCGGCAGAAACCAAACCCGGACTTCTGGGCGTGCTGGAGAACGACGGCCCGGTGATTGCCGAGCTGGTCAGGCGCGAACTGACGAGCCTCGAAGAGTACCTGTACGAGAAGAACAAGGTGCCGCCGGATCAGCGGCTGAAATACAAGTCCGTGATCATGGTCCGGCGGCTGGACGACAAGAACCTCGCGGGCAAGGCGCTGGCGGAGGTCGTCCGGGCAGTGGCGCTGGGGGTGGACAATATTCTGCCGACCCTCAAGACGCCGGAGGAAATGCTGAATCTGGCGGCCAGCCTGACGCTCAAGGGCGCCGCTCGTCCGCTCAATCTTCTCGAATACTGGGGCGAGGAACCGCGAACGCAGGCGGAACTGCGCCCGATCGCCGAGGCAGTGGTGAAACTGTATCAGGCCGGCGTGGCCGCCGCCGAGGAAAAACGCAGGCGTATCGAGGCGCAGATAACGGCCGCCAATCAGGCGGCCATGGCGAAGGTGTGGCAGGATGCGGAGAACCTCGTGGTGCGCGGGCGGTATAACCTGGGTTGCGCCTATTACCCGCTGGCGCTGTCGATAGACCGCGCCGATCCGAAGCGCGTGGAAGCATGCAGAGCCGGGATGGAAATCCTGCGCGAATATGAGAATCCCGATTACGAGATAGTGCCCGCGGCGAAGATCATGCTGGCGAAACTCAGCATGACGCTGGGCACGAAGGAAGGCATCGCCGAAGCAAGGCAGAAACTGCAGGAGGCGATCAGGGAAAAGAGCGCCAACTGGGCGCAGCAGTTTGAGGCGCGATACTTCATGGCCGTTGCGGACCTGCTCGAGCGCGACCCGGCCGCGGCCAGAAAGGCATTGGCGGAGCTGGAGAAATTCACCCGCGGCAGCCAGGCGCCCAGCGAGGATGCGCTCAAGGGCGCGACGGCGGCGCTGGAGATGCTCCGCTTCCGCATCCATTCGGCAGAGGAGGATATGGCCAGCGCGCTGGCGGCAGCGCGCCCGGCCGGCTCCAAAGAGCGCAAGGACGCCGAGGCCGCGGCGCGGGCAGCCAACACCGCCGCGCTGAAGGTTCTTCAGGACCTTCAGAAAGCCCGTCCGGACCTGTCGAGCATAATAAACCAGCAGATGATCGCCCGTCTGCCGGAGCAGCCCGATGTGAAGGAACTCAACGCCGTGCTGCTTCAGGCGATGGTGGCGCGGGCGTTCGACGAAGTGCGCCGACCGCCGGAGCAGAAGGCCGATGCGAAGGTGCTGAATCAGGGTATTCTGGCGGCGGAGGAGCTCGTTCGCAGGGCGACAGCCGGCAGGGACGGGCTGGCGCTGAAGGACGCCGATGAGCCGGCGCTGGCGCTGGGATTCTTCCACGAGCGCCTGAACAACGACGTGCTTGCGGCGCATGCGTTTCTAACGCATCTGGAGAAGTTCCCGACGAGCCAGTTCCGCAACGAGGCATATCAGAGCGCGCGGGCGGCGGTGTACCGGCTCATGACGACCCGGGCCGCCGACCCGGACACGCGCAGCACCTACGAGAGGTTCCTGAGCATCGCCACCGCCCCGCCGCTGTCGCAGGCGGAGTTCTACTTCGAATACGGCGACCTGCTCCTGAAGCGCGTGGTGAACATGATCGACGCCGGCGGGATGACGCAGGAACAGAAGAAGAAAGCGATAGAGGACCTGGTGCGGGCCATAGCGCTCTTTCAGCGGGTGCCCGATCCGTCACGGAAGGTATATGCCAAGTTCCGCGAAATGGTGGCGCTCGATGCGGTGATAGACCTGGCGCCCGACGCGCCCAACAAAGACCAGTATGTGCAGCGCATAAGGACGCTGGCCGGCGAGCTGATGAAACTGATCGACGAACAGTCGGCGGCGACGACCGATCAGAACGTGAAGGACAACCTGCGCATGCATCGCGTGCGGGCGATACTGCTGGTGGCCGACCTGGCCAAGCACGACAGAAACATGCTGGAGCAGTCCGTGCAGATGACCGCCGACGCCGAGAAGCTGGTCCAGGGCATGCCCAACGCCGACGCGCTGCTGGCGGGCATATTGTACAACCGCGTCAACGCGCTGCTGGCGCTCGGCCGGACGGACGAGGCACTGGGGTCGCTGCGGAAGTTCGTCGAGAAATATCCCGGCGAACAGGGACTGGAAATCATCATCCGGATGATCGAGGCGCTGCGCAAGGAGTTCGATCAGGCCAGAGACCACAACAACGAAGCGCGCATGGACGAGCTGGCCGGGCATATAGCGCGCGTCAGCCGGTATCTGGTGGAGACGGTCGAGCAGAGCAAGGACCCGAAGATACGGGATCTGCTGCCGCGATATCGCATGTTCGAGGCCAGTTCGCACAAGATCGCCGGCGACCGCGAGAAGGATCCGGAAAAGAAGAAGGAGCACTACCGGACCGCCATGAACACGTACAGCCAGCTTCTCAAGGAGGCGAAGGATGAGAAACTCATCCGCAGTCTGAAGCTGGCGATAGCGCTTCTGCAATACGACATTGGCGATTACATGCCGGCACAGCAGACGTTCGGAGAACTGGTGTCGCTGGTGGGCAAGCCGTATCTGCCGGGCGAGAATCCCGGCGAGCCGCCCGTGCCCAACCGCCAGTACTGGGAGATCATGTATAAACTGCTGCGGTCGGTGGCCGAACTGTGCAAGGCCCGCGCCGCCGGTTTCGACGAGCGGGCGCTCGAGGACGTCAAGACCAAGCTCAAGCAGTTGTACATCGTGCACGGTCTGGAGCCGGGCGGGCCCGTGTGGGGACCGCGATTCGATGAGCTGCGCAGGGAACTGATGCCCGACTGGACGCCGCCCGCGCCGGGACAGACGCCGGCAACACAGCCTGCCGCCGAGGCAACGCAGAAGTAATGCGCCCTGCGCCTTTTGAGCGGCGACACGCGGCCGGCGCTGGAGTTTTCCACACGCCGCCAGACAGCCGGACGGGCGCAGGCGACCGCAAGCCGGCATCTGCGGTAAACTGCATGACATGAGCGACATCACGCTGGAGCCCTGCCGCGGGCCTTTTCGCGCGGAGTTCACGCCGCCCGGCTCGAAAAGCCTGACGAATCGCGCGCTGGTGCTGGCGGCGCTGGCCGAAGGCGCGACGACCCTTCATAACTGCCTTCTGGCGGAAGACACGCTGGTGATGATCGACAGCCTGCGGCGTCTGGGGTTTCAACTGGACGTCAACGAGCATCAGCGCGCGATCCGCGTTTACGGCGCCGGCGGAACCATCCCGCAGCCTCAGGCGGAACTGTTCTGCGCCAATTCGGGCACCACCATACGGTTTCTGACGGCCATGTGCACCCTGGGCCGCGGAACGTACCGGCTGGACGGCGTGGCGCGCATGCGGCAGCGCCCGATAGGACAGCTGGTGGACCTGCTGCGCAACCTCGGAGCGCGCATCGACTACGCGGGAGAAAGCGGCTATCCGCCGGTGCGGGTGCTGGCCGACGGACTGGCCGGCGGCATCGCCCGCTTCGGCGATGCGCAATCGTCGCAGTATCTTTCGGCGGCGGTGCAGGTCTGTCCGTATGCCCGGTTCGAGGCGCGGATAGACCTGGTCGGACAGCAGACGAGCTGGCCCTATGTGCTGATGACCATGCGCATGATGGACCATTTCGGCGTAACCCCGGAGGTGCAGCTCGACAAGCGCACGGGGATGCCGTCGCAGGTGCTGATACCGCTGGGGAAATACCACGCGGCCGACTACACCGTGGAACCCGACGCCTCCAATGCCAGCTACTTTCTGGCGGCGGCGGCGGTGCATTCCGGGGCGCAGGTGACGATACGCGGGCTGGGCAGCCGCAGCCTCCAGGGCGATGCGGGATTCGCCGATCTTCTGCGGCGCATGGGCGCGCACGTCAGGATCGAGAAAGACTCCATCTGCGTCGAGGGCACCGGCGAACTGGAGGGGATAGACGCAGACCTGCGCGACATGCCGGACATGGCACAGACGCTGGCTGTCGCGGCGCTTTTCGCAGCGGGGCCGACGGTCATACGCGGTCTGCACACGCTGCGATTGAAGGAAACCGACAGGCTGCAAGCGCTGGCGACGGAACTGGCGAAGTTCGGCGCAGCTGTGCGCATAGAGGGCGATTCGCTCCATATCGACCCGCCGCGCGAGTTGCGCCCCGCCGCGGTCGAAACATACGACGATCACCGCATGGCCATGAGCTTCGCCGTGGCGGCCACGAAAATACCGGGCGTTACCATCCGCAACGCCCAGTGCGTCGGCAAGACCTATCCCGGTTTCTTCGAAGACCTGGCACGGGTGACGGCCCAGCGGGCCTGATGGGCTGCTCCTGCGCTCCGCCACAGCAGCCAGCGGCGCCACCGCCTCCGCGGCGGCGGGCGACTGCGGCTGTTGCGCGCGCCGGCCCGCTAGTCGGTCAGTTCGGCGCCGTTGATGTGCATCTGTATGCGCACGTTGGCCGCGTTGCGCCCGAGGTACTTTTCATACAACGCATGTGCCTCGGGATGCTTCTTTTTCAGTTCTTCCACGTCGGCCGCCTGGTATTGCCGCGAAACCTCGGTGCCATCGTCGTTTTTCGTCGTTACCGTTACGGTAACGCCATCGGAGGTTTCCTCGATGCGCACGGTGCGGCCGGGCTCCTCCGCGACGGCCTGGGCCATGCGGTGTCCGTTGACGACCTGCGTCTGCACCCGGACGTTGGCCCCGGCCTGGGCGGCCACGTGCAGCTGCACGACGTTGCCGCCGACCATCGCCCGGGGCATGGCGCGCTGCGCGGCGACGGCGGCGTCTTTCTGCTGGCGCAGACGGGTGCCGTCGATGTCCTTTATCAGTTCCGAAGCGCGCGTCTGGATTTCGGGGTCGGGATGTTGTGCTGCCTCGCGGAGCGCTGGCAGCGCCGGCCGGCCGATCTGGCGCAGTCTGCCGGCGGCCAGTTCGCGCTGCCGGAAGTCCTCATCGCCGAGCCGCGCGATGAGCGCTGATATCTCCGCCGCCGAAGGCTGCGTGGCCGGCTGGGTGGCGGGCGGCGTCTCCGCCGCAAAGGCCGCTGCCAGGAAGATTGCCAGCACCGAAGCAACTGCTGCGATGGAGGTTTTCATCACCGCTGCTCCTTGTGGAACCATCCCTTCAAGACATGCGCTGCGGCCGGTACGGTTGCAGTCGCTTCCGATGCGGGCCGACACGCCGGAACCTCATTTCTTCCCGCCGGCGTCCAGCACGCGGTTTATGGTGGTGATGAAGACGCCCAGCGGGCGGCCTTCGACCTTCAGATCGTTGACTGCGCCCGCGACGCGGACGCGCAGCAGCTCGCGTCCCGGCCCCTTGAGAAAAGGCCCGAGCACCGGCAGTCCATACCACTGCGGCGCGTCGGTGGAGAACTCCATCTGCACCGTGCGGGTGCCGAGGTCGATGGTGCCGCTGCCGCGCATGAGCAGGCCGGGGGCGCGCAATTCTACCTGTTCGAGATAAACGATGAGAGCGCCCTCCCTGGAGGTTCTGTGGCCGGCGAAACTGTATCGCACGGAAGCCTGCTGGAACGGTTTATTGACGGGCATGGCGACGTCGCCTACCTGCATGTCGCCAAGCAGAACAGGCACGCGGTACAGATCGCGACCCTCGACCTCCACATATCCCCTGCCCTGGCGGCTGAGCGGGTCTTCCCATTTGCCCTGCATATCGAGGTTGGCGGTGAGGCGCCCCTGCGGCCGGTAGTCGGGGTCGCCGACGAGCTGGCGCACGTCCACGTCGCGCATGGCAAGTTTCATCCCGTAGCGCGTGCTCCTGCCGCCGGGCGACCCGATGTCGATGTCGGCCGCCACGATCCCGCCGCAGAGGCGCGCCCGCAGGTCGCTGATGCGGTAAACGGGCTCGCCGGGCTTCCTGCTTATGTGGCAGCGCAGATCGCTGACAGCCCGTCCGCCCCAGCGGGCGGAGGTTATCGACAGCGTCTGCGCCAGTGTTTCCAGATCGCCGTCGCGCAGCACAGCGGCGATGGTGCTCTGGCCGGCGATATCGGTCAGCTGCACGCCAGCATCGAGCCGGCCGCCGGCGATGAGCACATTTGCGGAAAGCTCCAGCCGGGTGGCCTTCTCCGATGCGCTGTATGCTATTTCCGCATTCCCGGTAGAGAAAGTTCCCGCCAGCCCTATGGACCCGAACAGCGACGCCAGTTGCCGCGGCAGCGCCTTGCGCAGTTCGTCGTCGAGCACCACATCGCGCGCGCCGATGCGGGCGTTCCAGCGCGAGACGCCGTCGCCGGAGCCGCTGAGCGACAGCGTGCTTCCGCCGTGCCGGCCTGAAAGGCGGGGAATGCTCGCGCCATCGTGGCTGACAATCACTTCGCCCTCGATGCCGTCGATGCGCCACGGAAACGCCGCCGGACAGATGCTCATGCCGCGCGGAAGCACAACGACTTCAAAGAACGGGCGCGTCGCGGGCATTGTGGCCGCAACGGCAGCGCGGGGGCTGGCAATGCGCTGGCTCAGATTGCGCCAGCCGCCGGGCTGCCGGTTGCTCAGACCCATGCTCAGGCCCGCCTTGCCCTCGACGCGCAACTGATCCCACAACTTCCGCGCCTCCGGAGGCAGAAGCGCGCGAACGCGCGGCGTGGCGGCAAGGTCCTCGATGTCCACTCGGGCATCTATGCGCGGAGTGCCGCCGCCGGAAAACTCCATCACGCCCTGTCCGGTTACCGGAGCCTCGATGAAGCGGCCCTGGGCAGAAGCGACCGTCAACCGATCGCGGGTCAGATGTCCTTCGGCGACGAGACTGTCTATGACATGCCCCGCTGCCGGATGCGCCCATGCCCGCCCGTCGCGCAGATTCACTTTCAGATCGTAATCCACGACGGGCTCGCCAGCCGAACTGCGCCCGAGGAATATCGGTCCTTCCACATCGAAAATGCCGCTGAGCCCGGCCGCCCGCAGCAACTGGCGCCCTTCGTCGGAAACCGCGGCCGCAAGGCGCTCGTCCACGGGCAGCGAGCGCACGCTGATCCTGAGATCGGGCCTGACAGGTTCGCCGCGCGGAAACCATACACGTCCGTCGATGGCGCAGGTCATGGATGCCGTTTCGCCGCGGATGCCGCGCAGTTCCACATGGTCCGGCCGCACAAGCAGCTTTCCGCGCACCTCGTCCAGCGGATAGGGGAACCCGTCGTACGCCCCGCGCGCATGGTGGATATCGAGATCGACGGCCACTTCGGTGGGTTTTTTCTCGCCGTATTCGCGCGTGACGTGCGCCTCGAAATCGCCGAACACCTGCACCGGCAGGCGCTGCCCGTTCTCGAGCCTGTAGAAACTGTTGAGAGCCTCTTTTGCGGCGTGAGGCAGCGCCTCGCGCAGATGGTCGTCGAGATGCACCCGGCGCCCGCTGACGCGGATGTCCACCTCGCTCCTGCGGCCCAGCGGCGAGACCCATCCCTCCACGCGCACCTGGCAGTTTTCGTTGGGCGTGCCCAGGATGCCCCGGCCGGCAAGGTCGTCGATGTCGATGCGCTCCATGCCCGTGCGCTGGTCGCGATAGTAATGGATGACGCCGCGCACATCGCGCAGAGGATAGGCGAAATCGGCAAAACAGAATCCCCCCGACAGCGCCGTGAGGCGGGCCTGCGCTTCGATGCGCCCGCGGCGTTCCGGACGGCTGACGGTCAGCGTGAGATTGGCCCGGCCCGCCGGCTGGAATCGCCGGTATTCCGACTGTACCTCCCGCGGCAGCGAAGGCAGACAGCGCGGTCGATATGGTATGATGGCATTGCACGCCACTATGCGGAGCCAGAACGGCGCATCCGGGTCGTAGCCGTCAACGTGTCCATCGCCGGTGACGATGTTGTTCTCTATCCGCCCGGTCAGCCCGTGAAAGCGGATGCCTTCCGACGTGAACACTATGCGCCCGGAGACGTTGCTTACCTGAAGCGGCGCGGGTCTGGCAACAAGGTCGAACGCCTCAGTGCGCCGGACGAGATCGAGTCCCGGCGCCTCGGTGAAGATGAATCCCGGGCGCATTATCCGGCTGCGGGCGTACTGGCGCTCGCCCATGAGCTCCTGCGGCAGCACCAGCAGACGAACCGACTGGAGTTCTATTTCGATGCTGAAGTAGCCCGGCGAGTCCGGACCGCGCAGCACATACGTCAGCCGCGGCACGCGCAGCCGTCCGGCAAGCTGATGGTCGCTCCACCACCGCTGAACCTGCGCCGGAAACATGCGCCGGCTGTTTTCGTCAACCGACACGTCTTCCAGCCGCGCGCTGATGGATGTGCCGCCCAGGTCCAGCACGCCGCGCAGGTGCGGGCCGGCGGATTGTCCGGGCGCGCGGCTGTGCAGATCGAACGCATAAGCGTGCGCGCCCTCGGGCACCAGACGCGGATCGGTCCGCAGGGGCGCCAGACGGCCATCGACAGCCATGGTGCCGACGCATTCATAGCGGCCGCCCTGTACACGGCCGTATTCCAGCGCCCCGCCGCGGAGCACCAGACGCGGCAGGTTGGTCGGCAGCGTCAGCCGCGCATAGCGCCGTTTTTCTCCGGCACGCTGGCGCGGACCCTGAAAGTTCCACGCGCCGCTGTCGGCGTCCTCGCACAGCCGGATGCGCGGCGCCATCGCCACGATTGACGACGGTTCGATCCGGCCCGACAGTATCGCCCTTATGTCGAAGCCGATCTGCACCTCAACGGCATCGAATATGCGGGCGCTTTCGCCCGTCCGACCGCCCGCCCACACCCTCACCCCGCGCAGCAGCAAACCGTCGAACAGCGAAAGCCTCGCGTCGTCGATCTCGACGCGCGCATGAAGCAGATGCGAAAGCTCCCGCATGGCAACGGCGCGAACGCGTTCGGGGTCGGTAATCAGCCAGTACGCCCCGATTACCGCGCACGACACCGCCAGCAGCGCCAGCGTGGCCACGCGGCGGAAAAGCGATATCCGCCTGGCTTGCGGGCCGTGGTTGTCTGAGTTGCCCAACATCCCTGTCCGGCCAATTCTAAGTGCCGGCGCGGCTTTTTTCCCGACAGCATGCTGCTGCCCCCGCGGGCGGCGCCCGTCACGGTGCCGCATGTGCCGCGCGCCCGCTGCCGACGCGGCGCCCGGCGCGCCACAGCACCAGCACCCCGGCAACGGCCAGCAGCGCAAGGAAGGGCTCGGCCGGCGCACGGTAGCGCAGCGATCCCACCGACATGACGCAGACGGCCGTCACATAAAGAGCCGGCAGAAGAAGAAACGGCGTTGCCGCGCGCGGGATGTTTCCGAAAGCCGGCGGGCCGGCCGGCGCGGCCGCACCCTTCGTCGCCGCGGTGAAGATCGCCCCGATAACCGCCAGAAACATGAATGGGAGCGACCACGCCATCGCCGCCAGCACATACAGCGGGCGCCCGGCATACTGCTCGCTGAGCGGGCGCGGGCTCCACGTGCGCAGGATCTTCGCCAGCGCCAGCCGCAGCAGTCCCGGCGGGTCGGTGCGCCAGGCGTCGCGCACATGGCGCGTGGCCAGCAACGCCAGGTACCGGTCGCGCTCGACCTCGCCGAGAAGCCGCAGATACGACATCTGCGGGTCGTTCAGAAAACGCTGGTCGCTTGCGCCGGTGGCGCCGGGATGAAAGCCGTCGTAGCGGGTGATGCCGCCGTTGGTGGTCAGCCAAATCCATTCGCCGAGCACGACCCTGTTGCGCACGGCCCAGGGAAACAGCGCCGCCAGAACCAGCACCAGCGACAAAGTGCCGGGTGCGCGCCACAGAAGGCCGGATATCGTCAATTCTCCCGACGGCGCCCGCGGCGTGCAGCGCCGGCGCAGCATGCCGACGGCAATGCACATGAGCGTCGGCAGCCCGAGCATCGCCGGGCGCACCAGCACCGACAGCGCCAAAACCCCGGCGCCGTATATGGGATTTCCGGCGCGCAACAGCAGCGCCGCGCCCCATATCACAAGCGCCGTACACAGCGTTTCGCTGAGGATCAGGTTCGACAGGTAAATGAGCAGAGGGTTGAAGGCCGTCAGCGCCGCAGCCAGCACCGACCACGCCGGCGGCAGCCATGTTCTGGCCAGAACGTACACGCCCAGGGCCGTAAGCGTATCGACAACGGCCTGCACGGTTTGCGCAGCGGCGACCGAAGCGCCGCACAGAGCCAGAAACAACGGATAGCCCGGCATCCGGTACGCCCGCACGTACTGGCCGAAGCGCTCATCGTGGAACCCCAGTCCGTTGCCGGCCAGCAGGTTGCGGGCCATCTCGATGTATTCGCGCTGGTCGGGGAGTTCCGGGTCGGGCTGTCTGCCGCGCAGCGGTCCCCACCCCAGCCGGATGGCCAGACCGGCCAGCAGCACGGCCGCCAGCACAACGCGGTGTGTTTGAAGGGCCGCTGCCATGATGCGGACTCACGTGAAGCGGGTGTCGATCCACTCGCACAGACTGTGGTAAAGGAGTTTATGGCATTCCTGAACCCGCGCTGAAGAGGGCGACGGAATCAGCAGTTCGATCTGACACCTGCCGCGAAGCCTGCCGCCATCGCCGCCGAGCATGGCGGCCGTGGTCATCTGCCGCGCGGTGGCGGCTTCGACGGCGCGGACGAGATTGGCGCTGTTGCCGCTGGTCGTCATGACGACCAGCACATCGCCGGCGTTGCCCAGTGCTTCCACCTGGCGCGCGAAGACGCTCTCGTATCCGAAATCGTTGCCGGCGCAGGTTATGACGGAGGGATCGCACAGGGCCATCGCCGCCAGCGCGCGGCGGTTCTTCCTGTATCTGACGCACAGCTCCTCGGCGAAATGCATCGCGTCGGCGGCGCTGCCGCCATTGCCGGCCATCAGAACCTTGCCCCCGTGCCGCCAGCACTCGAGCATGGCATCGCCCAGTCGCTGCAAATCTCCCGCCATGTTCGCCACGGCAGGCAGAAGAGCCTGAAGATCGGAAACGGCCTGATTGAGAATGGACTGGAGCATCGACAGCCGTGATTGTCGCGCCCGACCGGAAGCTTGGCAACGGCGGCGGCGACGGTGCGATCAGCCCGCGCCGGCAGCGCCGGTCCAGTCGGCCGGCGTGCTCGGACGCTCGGCAGCGGCGCGGCGCGCCAGATACATGTTCACCTCGCCGCACACATCCCCCCGCAGCAGCACGCGAAACAGAAGATCAAGCGGCCGGAGCAGCGCCCGGCGCAGCGGGCCGGAAAAATCGCCGACGGTGATCTTTTCAACCAGGTCGAAGCCCGTCTCCGCAAGCATCAGGCGCATCTGAGTATCGGTTATCGGCGAGATGTGGTGATTGACGCGGTACTGCTCCGCATCGAAGTAGCGCAACTCGCCTGTGAGCAGAAACTTCAGACGGCCCTTCCATGTGGCGACGTTGGGCGTGGATATCAGCAGATAGCCATCGTCCAGAAGCACCCAGCGGATGTTGCGAAGGAAGTTCCGGGGGGATTCCAGATGCTCCACTATTTCCGTGGCCGTAACGACGGCATATCTGCGGTCCAGGGCATCGGCGAAGCTGGTATTCAGGTCCAGCGATAACGGCACCATGCCCGGACAGGCGAACTTGCCCGTGTCCAGATCCACGCACTGTATATCGCCGAAACCCGCGTCGCGCAGACGCGCCGCCAGCGCCCCCGAGCCGGATGCCAGGTCCAGCACCGGCCCGCGCGGCACGTCGTGCTTGAGCAGCAGATGCACAGCGGCTTCGTGGCCGCCGGGCGCGCAGCGTGTCAGAAGCCCTTTGTACTCCTCCAACGGCCTGATCCACGCGTCTTTCATGTGCCCCTCATCCGCCTGTGGCTGGGGTTTGCGTCGCGCGACCGGCAGCAACGGTCGCGTACAGTTCCTTCCACTGTAATATTTTCTTTTCCCATGAAAACTCTTCGGCACGCGCCCTTGCCGCTGCCGACATCGCGCCTGCATCTCCGCGTATTATTGACTCTATCCGCGCGGCCGCCCTGTCGGGCAGGGAGAAATCGACAACAGCGCCGCCGCGGCCGTCCTCCACGATGGCGCGGAACGGGGGAATATCGTTCACCACGGGCACGCAGCCGGCCGCCATGGCCTCCACCACCGTCAACCCGAAGCCCTCGTATTCCGACGCCGACAGCAGCACCGTCGCCCGCCCCAATAGCGCGCGGAAAGCCCCATCATCCAGCGGGCCGACGTAGCGCACGCGTCCGGCCACGCCTTCGCGCGCCGCAAGCGCCAGCAGCTGCGGCCACAAACCGTCGGCGTCCGCGCCGGCGATCTCGAGGCGCACGTCGTGCCCGCGCCGCACCAGCTGCGCGAAAGTGCGGATGACGTTATCGACGCGCTTGTGCGCCGTTAGCCGCCCGGCGCAGATGAGCAGACTCCGATCTCTGCATGCCGCCGCAGACGCCGCGCAGGCGCCCAGGTCCACGCCGTTTTCTATCAGCACCATCCTCCTGGCCACGGGGGCGAACAGCGCCGCGTCGCTTGCGCTGCATGCCACCGTCACATCCACGCCGCGCTGCACCATGCGGTGCCAGCGGTGAAAATAGATGCGCTTGATCGCCGCCAGTCTGGTTGTGTGAAAGATGCCGCCGTGGGTCGAGAGCACGACGGGACGGCGGTGCAGCGGCCGCGCGATCACGGCGAAATCCAGCAGAGCGCCGATGCCGTGCACATGAACAACATCCGCCTGCCGCAGCGGCGACAGCGGCACGACAGCGGGCTGATAGTATTTCAGGTCCACGAACGGGATGCGCCGCACGGAAATGCCCTCGACCACGTCGCGATCGCGCAGCACCCCGGGCACGCCCTTGGCGCGGTTGAAACAGACCACCGCGGCGGAAATGCCCACGCGAAGGCTGTGGCGTGCCAGCGAAAGGACGAAGGTTTCGATCCCTCCGGTTCCGGGGAAGAAGTTCGTGCACAGGTGAACGACGCGCATGGTGGTGCCCGTTACCCCCTGCCGCGGCCGTTTACGGCGGCGGCGGGCGCACGGCTACGGCTTCGCCTGGGCCTGTTTCATCTGCCGTCTGCGGATGACGCGCGCGGGGTTGCCGGCAACTATCGTCCACGGTTCAACGTCTCTGGTGACGACGGCGCGTGCGCCGACCACCGCGCCTTCGCCTATGGTGATGCCGGGACCGATGAACGCGCCGGCGGCGATCCAGGCGTAATCGCCGATAACCACCTTGCGCCGCACGAGCGGCAGAGTCGGATCGGTATAGTCGTGCGTTCCGCCGCAGATGTAGGCATCCTGCGAGATCATCACGTCGTTGCCGATGACCATCTCGGCGAGGTTATACAGGTGCACTCGCGGCCCGATTACGCAGCCGTCGCCCACGCGCAGATCCCACGGGCGCAGTATCTGCACCGATGCGGCGATCTGGCTGCTGCGGCCCATGCGCGCACCGAACAGCCGCAGGATGGTCGTGCGCAGCAGGGGAATGCGCTTCCAGCACAGCTGCCATATGGTCAGCCAGACAGCGCTCCAGATGACGCGCAGAACATACTCGTACCACGGGTATGGCCATTTATCTCCACCTCCGAGATTGACGGGTTTGGCCGTATCCATTGCACGCACCGCCGGGCGCTGTCCGCGGAGCAGGCCGTCAAATCGACTCGCCCCGGGCGCGCCGGCGCATTTCACGTATGTTCAGGACGATCATGTATTCATAGATGGCCATCAGCCGGCAATACGTAAGCCCCGCCCATCCATCGAGTATTCCGCCCCGCAGCAGATACATGTAGATGAACCGCAGAGTGGGACGGAACGGCAGATACACCGACAGCGCTTTGAGCGCCTGGCGGCGGCGCACGGGATCGCCGAACGCGAACAGCCCGGCAACGTCGAGTTTGTGGGATTTGAGCAGGCGCGTCGCCTCCTCGGCCTCGAAGCGCGCATATTGCGTATGTTTGGCCAGCCACGCCTGCATGCCCTTGTTGAAACTGTGATGCACCATGTGTTCGCGCAGGCGCCCTTCGGGACCGTCAACCACGGCCACGGGGTTGACCAGCCTTTCCCAGTGCACTTTCTCGGGCCTGAACAGGCGCATCAGCCATATGGGATACATGGAGCTGAACCGCAGCCACTTGCCCCAGAACATATCCTTGCGGCGGACGCGAAAGGCGACCTCCTTCACGTCTCCGCCGCCCAGCGTGCGTTCTATTTCGCGCGCCAGTTCGGGCGTAACCTCCTCATCAGCGTCGATGTAGAACACCCAGGGGTGCTTGAAGGAGATATTGCGCACGGCCCAGTTCTGATGCGCCGACCAGTTGTCGAAACGCCGCTGGACGATGCGCGCGCCGGCGGCCCGGGCTATCTCCAGCGTGCGGTCGGTGCTGAAGGAATCCAGCACGACCACGTCGTCGCTCCACTGAAGGGACGCCAGACAGCGCGGAAGATTCACCTCTTCGTTGAGCGTGAGGATCAGAACTGATACCGGGGCCATGACACCCGCATTCCTGGCTGATCGCGCAATCCGCGCATAATGATAGCGGCGGTGCGCCCGGCCGCCAGACTATGCATCGGCCGGCGCAAGCCGGGGCATTAGTCGCCGCCGACGCCGACCGGCGCAGATGTTGGCGCGAGGCGGACGGGAATACAATAACGGCGGTGGCCATGATGCGTACAGTTGTCTTCACGGCGGCATTGCTGTGGGCAGAGGCGGCCGGCGCGGCGGGCTGGCGGCCGGCGCTGCCGCTGAACATGCCCGAACGGTCGCCGGCGCAGACGGTGCTGATGCTCATCGACGCGATAACCGCCGGAGACGAAACGGCGATGCTGCAACTGATATGGGCCAGCGAGCGCGGCGGGCAGATGGAGCGCCGGCGGCTGCTGGCGCGGCTGATCGCGGCCCGCGTGGCTCTTCAGAAGGCCGCAGAGGAAAAGTTCGGCGAGGCCGGCAGGGCGCTGTCGTGCGGGTTCGAGACGGTTTTTCCGCCGGCGGTCCGCGCGAACTTCGAGCAGGCGGAGGTGGTTCTGCTTCAGGCGGGACACGGCGCGCTGGTCATCCCGGCCGGCGGAGGCGAACCGGTGCGTCTGCGACGGTCGGTGCGCGGAGCGTGGCAGGTGGTGCTGCCGGAGATAGAAATGGAACGCGAGGGCGTCGGCGACGAGCTCGACGCCGCGCGCGACGAATCGGCGCGCTGGCCCGTCGCGCGCTATCGCGCCCTGCTGCGGGCCGTTCAGCAGGCGCGCGCAGGAATACTGGCCGGCACCGCGCCGGCCTTCGCCAGCGCCGAGTCGGCGCAGGCGTGGCTGGCCGATCGCCTCGCCGAAATACAGCGGACGACGTTCGAACGTCGAGCGGCGCCGGGCGACCAGACGGCGCCGCCCGAAAGCGGCGGTGTCGAATCGCCGGAATCGTCGGGTTATTGACGGCCGCGGGGCACAACGCCGCCCGGCGCCGCCGGCGTGCCCGCGTGGCCGGCAGGCAACGGACGCAAAGCACAGACGGATCGAATCATGCCGGATTTCCATGTCGTAAGCCCGTTCACTCCGCAGGGCGATCAGCCGCAGGCCATAGAGAAACTGGCCCGCGGTCTCGAAGAGGGCCGCAGGTTTCAGGTGCTGATGGGCGTTACCGGATCGGGCAAGACCTTCACGATGGCCCATGTCATCGCCCGCGCCAACCGCCCGACGCTGGTCATAAGCCACAACAAGACCCTGGCCGCGCAACTCTATGAGGAGTTCAAGGAGCTCTTTCCGCACAACGCCGTGGGGTATTTCGTCTCGTACTACGACTACTATCAGCCCGAGGCGTACATCCCGCAGCGCGACATCTACATCGAGAAGGACGCGTCGCGCAACGACGATCTGGACCGACTGCGTCTGGCGGCCACCAGCAACCTGATAAGCCGCCGCGATGTGCTGCTGGTGGCATCGGTGTCGTGCATATTCGGGCTGGGCTCGCCGGAGTCCTACCGCGCCAGCGTCGTGTCGGTCGAGGTGGGGCAGAGCACGGACCGCGACCGGCTGCTGCGGCGCTTTCTGGAACTTCAGTACACGCGCAATGATTTCGACTTCAAGCGCGGCACGTTCCGCGTGCGCGGCGATGTGGTGGAGATTCACCCGTCATACGAGGAATTCGCCTGGCGCATAGAGTTTTTCGGCGACGAGATAGCGGCCATTCACGCCATTAATCCTCTTACCGGCGAGACGCTCAGCACCGCGCAGCAGGTGTTCGTGTATCCGGCGGTGCACTATGTGATGCCCGAGGACCGTCTGGAAGCGGCGCTGAAGAGCATCGCCGAAGAGCTCGACCAGCGCGTGATGCAGTTGCGCGGCGAAGGCAAGTTGCTGGAGGCACAGCGGCTGCTTGCGCGGACGAAATACGACATGGAGATGCTGCGCGAGGTGGGCTACTGTCCGGGCATAGAGAACTACTCGCGCCATCTTGACGGGCGCGCTCCGGGACAGCGCCCCTATACCCTCATCGACTACTTCCCCGAAGATTTTCTGCTGATCATCGACGAGTCGCACGTGACGCTGCCCCAGCTGCACGCCATGTTCAACGGCGACCGCCAGCGCAAACAGACGCTGGTGGATCACGGCTTCCGTCTTCCCAGCGCGCTGGACAACCGCCCCCTGCGCTTCGAGGAGTTCGAGCAGATGTGGAATCAGGTGATCTTCGTTTCCGCCACGCCGGGCGCCTACGAGCTGGAAAAGACGGGCGGCGAGGTGGTCGAACAGATCATCCGCCCCACGGGACTGGTGGACCCGGAGATCTTCGTGCATCCGGCGCAGGGACAGGTGCCGCATCTGCTGGAGCAGATCCGCCAGCGCGCCGCCCGCGGGCAGCGCGTTCTCGTGACTACGCTGACCAAGAGGCTCGCCGAGGACCTTTCGCGGTACATACAGGAGGCCGGCATCCGCGGCAGGTATCTGCACAGCGAAATAGAGACCCTCGAGCGCGTGGACATACTGCGCGATCTGCGCCAGGGAGAGTTCGACGTGCTGGTGGGCGTCAACCTGCTGCGCGAGGGGCTGGACCTGCCCGAGGTGAGCATGGTGGCCATACTCGATGCCGACAAGGCGGGCTTCCTGCGCTCCGAAACATCCATCATCCAGATGATCGGGCGGGCCGCGCGCAACGTGGACGCCACCGTGTGGCTGTATGCCGACACCATCACGCCGGCGATGAAGAAGGCCATCGACGAGACAGCGCGCCGCCGGGCGCTTCAGCTGAAGTTCAACGCCGAACACGGCATCACCCCGCAGACGGTCCAGAAGGCCATCCGCACGGCGCTGGAGAACGAAATCCGCGCCCGCCGGACGGTTCAGCAGGCCATTCGCGCCGGGGAGCAGGAACTCGACCGCGCCGAACTCATCAGGATGCTTCAGGAGGAGATGTTCGAGGCGGCGCAGAATCTGGAGTTCGAGCGCGCCGCGCGCCTGCGCGACCGCATACGCGAACTTCAGGGCGTGCCGGAAATGGCGCGGGCGTCGGACGTCGCCTCGCGCCCGCAGGGCGACTCCCGAACGTGGGAACCGCGGTCGAAACAGCGCGCCCGGCGGCGGGCGCGCAAGTGAGCCGCGCAAGGTCACTGCTACAGCGACCAGCCCCTGCGGTATTCGCTGCCCAGCAGCGCGTCGGCTTCGCGGTTGTTGACGATGCGCGCGGCGATCGGATCGTATTCGATGGGCGTGTCGAACTGCGTGGCCACGTTGCCCAGCATCAGAAACTCGTTCAGCGCCGCGGCATAGTCGAAGCTGGACCACGGCGCCGGCCCGCCGCGGCAGGCGGCCAGCCAGTCCTGTTCCGGGCCGCGCGAGCTTTCGACGGTCTCCGGGCGCTCGCGCTGCACATCCTTGAAACGTTCTTCAGGAAGAAGGCGGAAGAACATGTTGTGCCCCGTGGCGTGTATGCTGCCGCGCGAGCCCACGATGAGCGTGCCGGCAAACTGCCACAGGGGTTTGTCCTTCTCCTCGCCGCCGGCGGTGGCGCGCTGGCGCAGTTCGGCAGCGCCCGGACCGTCGCCGTTGTACCACACGATGGTTATGGCAGGCAGGCCCGCACGCGCCGGCACATGCCATTTGACTATCTCCCATTTCGGGAAGGACAACCGGTTGATGCCGGACGTCTGCGCCTCCACGCGGATGATCGGCGGAGGCTGGCGTTTATCGTCGAGCCACAGTTCGTGAACTTTGAGGGCCATGAACGCCAGATTGGCGGTATGCGGCCCCCAGTTGCCCAGCTGGCAGGTTCCCAGTTCGCGCCACAGGTGGCGCTGCATCCACATCGGATGATACGGGCGCATGGCCGCCGGCCCCAGCCACAGGTCCCAGTCGAGATACTCGGGCACGGGCACTTCACCTTTTGGGGTTTCGCGGCGGTCGGCGCCGCCGCCGGTATTCCACACATACACCTCGCTTATGTCGCCGATCTCGCCGCGGCGGATGAGCTCCAGCGCGCGCCGGAACGCGCCGCCGCAGGTGCCCTGATTGCCCATGGACGTGGCCACCTTCTGTTTGCGGGCAAGTTCGCGCAGAGCGCGCGACTCGTGCACCGTGCGCGTGAGGGGTTTCTCGACGAAGACATGTTTCCCGGCGCGCATGGCCGCCGCCGCCACCACCGCATGGCTGTGATCCGGCGTGGCCACGACCACCGCATCGATCGACCTGCCCATCTCGTCGAGCATGCGGCGGAAATCGCGGAAAGTCCTCGGACGATTCTCCAGAAGGCTTCTGAAGACAGCCGCGGCGCTGCGCTCCCATGAGTGCTGCGACGCGGACCATTCCCTGCCGAAATGCTCCCAGTGTTTGAACGCGCTGGCCATCTTCTGGTCGTTGACGTCGCACATGGCCACCACGTTGGCCATGCGCGGAATGGTGTCCACGAACCAGTTGCCGCGCCCGCCCACGCCCACCAGCGCCACGTTGAGTTTGTCGGCGGCCGCCGCCCGCGCAGGCGCTCCGCCGCGCAGAACCAGAATACCCGCCGTCGCCGCCCCCGCCGACGCCAGCATCCGACGCCGACTGATGCGCCGTGCCATGCCGCACCTCCCGCATATGGACTTGTGTGGAAGACCTGTACTTACCTTGATACACACTGGCGCCGTGCGCGTTTCCGGCGCCGCGTCCATCCCGTGGCGTGCTCTCAGCGGCGCAGGCGCACCGCCGGCTCGGGCTGATAAACGATATCGACCGCAGCGCCATGTTCGGCGAGCGAAAGCCGCGCCGCCTCGGTGACCAGCTCGTTGATGAAACTGTTGGCGGGAGTGGCCAGTATCCCGCGCGCGTCTATGTCGGCGAGGATTTCCTGCCGCCGGCGCAGGCTCTCGGCGCTGTCGAACGGACCGGCCTCGCCCAGCCGCAGCACGGTGTGCACGGCCGCCTCGACAGAATCATAGCCGTAGCCCACAGGCCGCAGGCCCGGCCCGTTCCACGGCACCAGCCGGAAATAATCGGGATTGATGAACCGGAAACTCGCCCCGCCGGCGGCGTCGATGTAGCAGTGCTGTACGCCGCGGAACTGATCATCGTGCTTTATGATCGCGCCGCGGTCTGCGCCTTCGCAGAACAGGCTCATCCCCTGGTCGTTGCTGCCGGCGCCCTGATCCGGATAGCCCAGACCGTTGAGCACGCTGAGCACCCCGCCGTTTTCCCAGACGACCTGCCCCGACGTCCACATCCAACCGCTGTTGCCGTTGGGAAACGTGCCGGCAACGCCGCGCACGCTTACCCCCGCAGGCCGCAGACCGGTAATGAAATACACCAGATCCACGTAGTGACAGCCCACATAGGTGAACGGATCCGCCCTGTCGGGCGTGAACCAGTTCTGAAAGTTGGAGCGGCGGTAATAGTAAGGCTCGACGAGACAGGCATGGCCCGCGCGAAACTCCCCGAATCGCCCGGCCCGGTAGCTTTTTCGCGCTTCCAGGGCGCGGCGGTCGAAGCGCTTGTGATATTCCACCATCACCAGCAGCCCGCGGCGGCGCGCTTCCTGTTCGATGTGCCTTGCGTGGGCGTACTTCTGCACCAGCGGCTTGACGCACAGCACGTGCTGATTGTGCTCAAGAGCGAAGCTGACGATCTCGAAATGAAGATGGTCCGGAACGGCCACCACCACCAGGTTGCCCGGCGCCATGGCCGACACCACCGCGCGGTAGCGATTGGGGTCGCGGTCGGACGGATCGGTCGAAAGCGGCGGAACCGCCTCGAAGCTCTGATCGGGAAACGCCTCGGCAAGAGGCGGCGCCGCCAGAGCGCGCAGAGCTCCCGAACCCACTCCGCATACCACCAGCCGATTGAGACACCCGAGCCTGCGCAGGTGATACAGCGAAGGCAGAATCTGATCGTGAACGATCATCCCCCCGCCTACGATTGTCACATCCACGGGCATGGCGGGTTTATCCTACATGACGGGCGCAACCGGCGAAACAGCACGCCTGCGGCCCGGCCGCACACCGTCAAGTTGCCATAAACGGTCAGTGAAGGCGGCTCGTGCAGGCCTGGAGCAGTTCAGCCGGCAAAAAGCCGCGACGTGGCGAACACCGGATCGGCAGTCAGACTCACCCCCAGCCTGCGCAAGCCGGTTTCGTCGCCCGGCGCGGGCATATGCGTCAGGTGCATATTGCATCCCTGAAGGCGCTTGAGCTGCTGCATGGCGAGTTCCGCCGCCGGGTTGCTCAGCGCCGCTATGGACAGCGCTATGAGGGTTTCTTCCAGATCGAGGCTCACGCTTCTGCGCCCGAACACGTCGTGTTTGAGTCTTGCGACCGACTCGATGATGCTCGGCGGCAGCAGACGCAGCTTGCGCGGTATTTCGGCAAGGTGCTTGATGGCATTAAGCACCGTCGCGGAAGAGGCATGCATCAGCGGCGAGTTGACGCCGGTGATGATAGTGCCGTCCGGCAGTTCGATGGCCGCCCCGACATACATGCCGTTGTCCCCCTTGCCGGGCTGCTCGCACGCCGCGGCTGCCGCATTTCTGGCGGCGCCCACGCAACGGCGGTCCAGAGGCGTGACGTTCAGCTCCTTCATGAGCATTTCCACGCGCTGGACGGTCTGTTCGTCGATGCTGCCGGCGGCATGCTCGCAGGCATAACGGAAGTAGCGTCGAATCACCTCCTGCGCCGCCGCGGAGCGCACCAGCGCATCGTTCACTATCGCGAAGCCGGCGCGATTCACGCCCATGTCGGTTGGCGAGCGATACACCAGTTTCAAACCGCTTATGCGCTCGAGGATTGCGCGCAGCACCGGGAAGGTCTCCACGTCGCGATTGTAGTTCACCGCCTGCTGGCCATACGCCTCCAGATGAAACGGATCGATCATGTTGAAATCGCGTATGTCGGCGGTGGCTGCCTCGTATGCGACGTTGACCGGATGCCGCAGCGGCAGATTCCATATGGGAAACGTCTCGAACTTGGCATAACCGGCCCGCGTGCCGCGCTTGTGCTCGTGATACACCTGCGACAGACAGGTCGCCATCTTGCCGCTGTTGGGCCCCGGACCGGTAACCACCACCAGCGGGCGCGTGACGGGAATGTAGCAGTTGGCGCCGTAACCGCGGTCGCTGATCACCAGATCCAGATTGCCCGGATATCCCTGTATCGTGCCGTGCAGAAAAACGTTTATGCCGCGCCGTTCCAGCCTGCTCTTGAAAACAAGGGCGGCATTCTGGCCTTCAAACCGGGTTATGACGACGGCCGTTACATCCAGACCGTTTTCGCGCAGGTCGTCTATCAGTTTCATCGCGTCGGCTTCATAGGTGATGCCGAAATCGCCCCTCATCCTGCGCCGGTCGATGTCTCCTGCGTAGATGCACAGGATTATGTCCGCGTCGTTGCGCAACTTCTGAAGCAGACGTATCTTGACGTTGGGATCGTATCCCGGCAGCACGCGCGCGGCGTGCATGTCGTACAGCAGCTTGCCGCCAAACTCCAGATACAGCCTGCCGTCAGCTTCGCTGACGCGCCGCGAAATGGCCGCGGCCTGTTCCGCAAGGTATCTCTCGTTGTCGAACCCTATGCTGGCGATCGGCCACAACGTGCCCTGCGCGGCGTCCGAAGTCGCCTGCTCTATTGCCTGAGTACCGGTCATGAACTTCAGTTTAACCGGCAGGCTTGGTCAGAGTAAAAAATGCGGCGCCTTTCATCAGGATTCACCCGGCCGGGCGCTGCACAAGCGTCCGCTGACGGCTAATATTCGCGACCATGTTTGAGGTAAGGCCCATGTTGGAGTGCGCGGCCGCACCATGGCTGCTGGCGATATCCACCGCCGCAGACGGCCGGTCCATAAGCCTGTTGTGGTCCATACCTTTCGTCGCGCTGCTGCTGACGATAGCGCTTGCGCCGCTTATCAATCGCCACTGGTGGGAAAAATGGTATCCGGCCGTGGCCGTCGCGCTGGGACTGGTGCCCAGCTGCTATTACTGGCTGGCTGCTCCGAGCGCTGCGGCATGGCTCAAGAGCATGGAGGAATACGTCAGCTTCATCATCCTGCTGGCGGCTCTGTTCGTGGTGAGCGGAGGCATACTCATACACGTCTCGCGCAAGGCCACGCCCGCCGCCAACACTGCCGTGCTGCTTACCGGCGCCATCATCGCCAACATTTTCGGCACCACGGGCGCGTCGATGCTGCTCATCCGCCCGTATCTGCGGATGAACCGCGGACACATCAGGGCCTACCACGTGGTCTTCTTCATCTTCATCGTGTCCAACTGCGGCGGCGCACTCACACCCATAGGCGACCCGCCGCTGTATCTGGGTTATCTCAACGGCGTGCCGTTCTGGTGGGTGCTGAAACACTGTTACCAGCCGTGGCTGCTGGCAGTAGGGCTGCTGCTGACGCTTTTCTTCCTGCTCGACACGATGCATCATCGCCGCGCAGCCCGGCACGAACCGACCGGAGTCGGGCGCGCGGTCACGATACGTGGCGCGCACAATCTGCTGTTCATATGTGCTGTGCTGCTGGCGGTATTTCAGCCCGGTCTGTTCGAGACGCTGCACGCGCTGCACGCGCACGGCCTGTCGGCAGCGCGCCTGTGGCACGCGGCGATTTCGCGCGAGGTTCTCATGACCGCCGCGGCGGCCGCGGCCTGGCTGCTGACGCCGCGCGAGATCTACCGCACTAACGAGTTCACCTGGGCGCCGATACGCGAGGTGGCCGTGCTGTTTGTGGGAATCTTCGCCGCCATGACCCCGGCGCTCCAGTGGCTCGATGCCAACGCCCGTCGGCTGCCGCTGACAACCCCGGGGCGATACTATTTCGCCACCGGCACGCTTTCGGCGTTCCTCGACAATGCCCCCACATATCTGACGTTTCTGGAGAGCGAACTGGCAAGCCTGGACCGCGCGAAGATCGAGCAGGCCAAGGCCGCTCTGAAGCTCATGAGCGAACGCAGGACGCTGGACGTGGGCGAACAACCCGACCCGGAGGTCCGCGCGGCGATCGCCGCATTGACACATTACCACCCCGACCACGTCCGGGACGGAACTCTGACCGATCGTCAGGTGCAACTCGCGTTTCTGCTCGACGATCCGCGTAGAAGCCTGTACCTGGTGGCCATATCGCTCGGAGCGGTCTTCTTCGGCGCCTGCACGTACATCGGCAACGGCCCGAACTTCATGGTGAAGTCCATCGCCGATAGCGCCGGCGTAGCCATGCCCACCTTCCTGGGCTACCTGGCGAAATACACGCTACCGATACTCGTGCCGATCTGTCTGCTGGTATGGCGGGTGTTTCTGTACAGCGGCTGATCTGCCGCCGGCCGCTCGCCGATGCGAGGGCAGCAGTGCCCGTTCACCGCGGCAGCGCGCACAGCTCCGCCTGCGGGCGCGCTGCCGGAAAGCCCCTGCGCACCTCGCGAATGGTCTTATCGCACGCCATCGAAATGAAAAGCAGCATGGCCAGGATCATCAGACGCATCGCCTGCTCCGCTGTACCGTTCTGCGCGCGGTCCACCGCCGTGCGACTGTCGCCGGCGCACGACCGCGCCTGTGGCAGTGCGTCTCTCATATCCGCAGCGCGTCCTTATCGCAATGGCCGCGCCGCCTTACGACGGTCAGACCACGGCGATTGACGCAGGCGCGATACAGCGCGCCCACGTGCCCGGGGCGTCCGGCCATCTCCTCAAGCAGCGCTTTGAGCCGCGCGGCCTGCCGCTCATCAGCGCACAGGAAATACGCAAACCCCCCGCCGCCCGCTCCAGCCAGACCGGCCGCCAGATAATGCCCGCGCAGTTCCAGAAACATCATGTCCACCGCCGGCGTGGTGCTGCCGGGATACAGCTGCTTCTTGATGTCCCAGTAGCGGGCGACGGCTGACGCGGCCTTCGGCCAGTCGCCGTCGAGCAGCGCCTGGCGCAGCAGTTCCGCCTGCCGGCCCAGATCTTCCAGAAGCATGACTGCCGCCGGCTCTCGCGCCAGCCACCGGCCGACCACGCGCCTGAGAATATCGCGGGCAAGGCGCTGCTGGCCGGAATAATACACCACCAGCCGCCGCTGGAGTTCGTCGTCGAGTGTTCCGTCGGGGGCAAGCCGTTCGATCTGCGGATGTTGCGGCACTCCGGGCGCAGTAGTTATGGATTTCGTCCCGCCGACCAGACCGCCGATCTGGTCCTGCCATCCTCCGCCGGTCGTCAGGCGCTGCTCCAGCACAAGGGTCTGGCGTATAAGCTGCTCCCGTCCGACGGGTCGGCCGGCCGCGGCGTGAAGCGCCGCCAGCAGCGTTGCGGCGAGTATGCTGCTGGTGCCCAGCCCCGAGCCCTTGGGCACGCGGCATTCGGTGGATACCACCAGCCCCGCGCCGATCCTGCGCGCGATGCGCCCCGCATCGCCGCCCTCCTCGGGCAGCAGACCGGCCATCTGCATGGCCGCCTTATGCAGCGCCAGCGGATCCCGCACGTCGGGCGGCCCCGCCTCGATGTGCTCCAGCACCGCCCTGTATCCCAGGTCCAGAGCCTCCAGCACCAGCACGGGCCTGTCGATGGCGCGCACGGCGGCGCGCACCGGCGGTGCGCCCTCCAGGTCTATCGCCACGTTCACCACGTGGCCCCCGCGCTCGTAACAGTACGGCGGCGTATCGGTCCATCCGCCGGCCAGGTCCAGTCTCACGGGGCACGTCGCCTCAACGCAAAGGCCGGGAACCACAGTGACCGCGCCGCTCCTGTTCTGCCCGACCGGCGCTGCCCGATCGGCCTCGCTGGCTTCGGCAATTCTGGCGAACGCCCCGCGCATGCACTGTTCGATGCGCTGGCGCCCGTTGCCTCCGGCCGCCTCCAGACGCTGGAGCACCTGCGCGGCGCACCACATCGCGCGCGCCTGGCGCAGTTTGTCCCGCCACGATGAGGCCTGCCCGCTGCCCCATTCCGCAAGCACCCTCCACGCCGCCTCGTATGCCGCCGGCGCGGTCCAGCTGCCGAGAAATCTCTCCACAGGTTCGTCCCCGTCGCGCTGAATCGAGGCGAGCAGCTGGCCGGTCTGGAGCATCGCGGCCACGACTTCGCGGTGCTCGATGATCCCCGCAGGGTCGGCCCGTTCCAGCAGCATGGCCATCGACGCGCGCTTCATTCTGCGCCAGGCGCGCAGCGCCAAGGGACAGGCCCGCCGGCGCGCGAACCACGCCACCGCATCGAAGGCGTCGCGGTCTTCGGTTATCGGAAACAGACGCGCCGTCCACAGCGTGCGCCTCCCGCTGCCCCACAACTCGCGGGGGCTTATGCCGTGCCGGCGCATAAAGTTCTCCATCGGCTCGTTGAGAAATGTGCACCGCTGCCCGCCATATACGGCCAGAAAATCATCCCTGACGCCGCACAACACCTGCGCATAGCCGCGGGCGCCCCGTCCGGTTCGCAAGGGCACCTGGAAAAAGAGCATTTCGTCGCCCACTTCCGGCGGGACGCGCACCGCCAGCGCCTGGCTGACGACGCTGCCCGCGCCGATGCGCGAGCCGCCCCCAAGAACGCTGCACTCCACAACGCTGCCGCTGCCCAGCCGGCCGCTCCCGCCCAGCAGAACGCTGTTATACACGCGCGCGTCGGCGGGAGTTTTCCATCGGCCGTGGGCCATGACGTTGATCGAGAACCATCGCGACGCCGGCGAATCGGCCCGTCCCGCCATGGCGTCGCGAAACTGTTCGGTGGTCTTGAGGTGGACGAACGCCCCCTCCACCTCGATGGCTTTGAACGGCACGCCGTGCAAAGCCTTCCACAAAGCCCGGCGCACAGCGCCCCGCCGGCCTTCATCCAGAAATGCGCGCGGGTCGGTCTCGGCAGCCAGCGCGCCGGTAATGTCTTCATAAAGGTCCAGCGCACCAGCGTATCCGACCACGTCGGCACGGTTGTTGCGCGGCGCAGCGGCCGGGCGCCCCGCTGGCGGTGCGCCGCCGGAGGCCCGCCCGGCCAGCGAAGCCAGCCTCCGCGCCGCCGCCGGGTCGAAAAACAGCAGTCCGGTATCCACGCACACTCTGCCGGCGTCGTCCACCGCGCCGGCGCGGCGCAGGTCCTCGACGCAAGCTTTCTGAACAACGCGTCTGACCGTTCCGTCCGGCGCCGTGACAAACACGCCATGAGCGGTGCCGACGGCGGCATCGACGCGCATGGTGATCGCTCTGACGCCGGCATGCGGACCGCTGCCGACCAGACGGTGATCGAATACCAGCAACACGTCGCCGGCGACTATAAGCAGGCCCGGCCCGAGCCGCTGGGGCAACCCTGCCAGAGTCATGTAAAGGTGGTCGAACAGCGTGCATATCTGCCCGTCGGGACGCAGCATCGGCAGCGGCGCGAAAACCCTGCCCGCGGCCGAACAGGCGGGCAGGCGCATGCTGGGGCCGCCGCTGTGAACCATCAGGATGCGCAGGTTGTCAAGGTCGCCCGCGCGCAACGAGAAGGCGCTCATCAGATACCGCAGCGCCGCCAGCGTGGCGCCGCCGCTGCCGATGCGCCGGCGCGGCGGATCGGGTACCACCACGTTCTTCTGGATCGGCGGAAAGAACGGGCCTACCGGACCGGCCGGAGCGCTGCGGACCGACAGCTCCTTGCGATAGAGGTCGGCCTGATGTTCGTTGGCGGCGGTGAGGATGAGGAAATCCCAGCAATCGCCCGGCGCGCTGCCGTGCACCATGTTCCGATAAGCAGTGGAGTTGGCATCGAGCGCCACGCGAAGCCCGGTATCGGACGTTGAGCAGGACATACGCACTACCTGTCCGCGATGATATCGGCAGGCGGCGCTGGCACATCTACATCATCGCCGCCGCATCACGCCGCCGGCCCGCCGCAAACACACCCCGCCGCGGCGAGCGTCCGTTCGATGGCATCGCACAGCCGACCGCACAGAACCTGCTCCGTGAGTCCGCGGTTCACGATTCCGGCGGCGACGCGGCCCATGTGCTGACGCGCGTCCGGCGACATTTCGCGCAGCGCGCGGATCGCGCGCACCATGCCTTCAACGTCGCCGTGGCGCACGTGCACGCCGAAGTTGCCCAGCGCCAGCAGGTCTGCCACGTGCGACGGCGCAGGGCCCAGAAACAGCACCGGTCGGCCCACGCTCATCGCCCCGTATATCTTGCACGGATGACATATGCCCACCATGGCATTGCCCAGCGACACGACATGCACGTCGGCCGCCGCCAGCGAATAACGCAGTTCCGACAGCGGCTGATAGGGCAGGCACAGGGCGTTGGACAGGTTGTTCTCGCGTATGAATCGTTCAACGCCCTTCTTGGCCACCCCCCCGCCGACGAAAACAAACCGTATTTCGGGGTCGTCGCGAAAGTGCGGCATGGCCTCCAGCAGCGTGTCCAGCGGATTGGCCGGACTGTGATTGCCGCTGTACATGATGACGAACTTGCCCGTCAGGTTATGCCGCGCGCGGAAAGGGTTTTCGCCGGCGTCGCAGGAGGAGTCCGGCTGGCCCTGAGGCCACGGGGGCACTATTGCCAGTTTCCGTTTTATGGGCGCGCGTTTCAGCAACCGGCCGGCCATGAAGCGGTCGAGCGTGATGATGAGCGATGCCGAGTGCAGGATAAACCGGTTCGCCGCTTCCAGCATTGCGGCAATCGGGCCGCGGGGTTTGATGTGGCCCATGGCGATCAGCTGGTCGGGATTCAGGTCCATCGCCCAGTAGATCACCGGCACGCCGCGCAGTATGCGCGCCGGAAGCGTCGCCAGCCCGATGAGCGGCGGCGATGTGCTTACAAGAATGCCGCACACGTTGCGCGTAAAGAGAGCCAACCACAGACTTTGCACCAGAAAGCTCGCCGTGCCCAGAACCCTGGTGAATATGGACTTCTTGCCGAAGGAGGAAAGCGGCAGGCGGCGGATTTCGACCCCGCCAATGACCTCGCGCGGCGCATAGCGAACCGACGGATCGTCGTAACCGCGGTTGGCCGTATAGACCAGCACGCGCCAGCCGCGGCGCGCCATTTCGATGGCCGCGCTGGCCATGTGCTGCCCAACGGCGGCCGGGTCGGGCACGAATGTCTGGCTGAGCACCAGAAACACGCGCCGCCGCGATGCCGAAGTATGCTCCATGACCTTCTGTGCTCCGTGCGCAGATTGTGTCCAGCAATCAACTTACATTACGAACACGCCGCGGAGGCGTTCTCTGCCGCTGTCGTGAACGGCTCCGCTACGTCCGGATATCGTCCGAACGCCTCGGACCGCCCAGCGTTTTTTTTCTGGCGTTCACGCAACCACGGGGCATAATCCGAGTCTAGAATAATGGATGGAGCAGAGCCTATGGCGTATCGATCGATTGTTGCGCTGACGGTTGCGTTGCTGGCTGTTCCGGCGCTGGTGCGGGGCATCATGGTCAACCCTGTGCCCAACTTCTACAACCGCGGCGGCATTATCGCCTACGAACCCGTGGTGGACGTGGTTACCACCGGCACGCAGATGCTCGTGCAGCCCACCGTATCGCACGACCGCAAGTATGTCACGCTGTCGATCACGCCGCAGGTCACGCAACTCGTCCGCCTTCAGACATTCTCCATAGCCGGCGGAGCCGTCAACGGCGGCGGCATCGTCGGAGGAGGCATGCCGGCCCCGGAGGTGCGCGGATCGTCGGCGGCCGATGTGAATATATCAGCCCCCGTCCGCATCAACACCGGACGCGGCGGCGCCGTGCTCAACCAGGTGGGAATGACGCGCATAGACCAGTAAGCGCCGCCGCCACTTCAACAAGACGCCACACACAGCACAGCGCGAACGGCTACATTTCCCTTTCGCCTTCGACGGGCAGCGGATCGGGAATCGCCTGTTGCGTGGCCGACGGTCCTTCGATTATCTGCCGCAGCAGCCGGTATTCGCACTCGAATATCCGCCGCATGTTCTGATCCGGTATCAGGTCCGGCGTGACGCCCATGCTCGCGTCGTTGAAACGCGCACCGAAACCGACGGCCGTCACCGAGCCTTTGCCGAACTTCACCGTGGCCCCAACTGGTCTTCCGTTGAGCGTGGCGAAGACGCTGCGCGCTGTTATCGCCGGCTCGTCATACTCGGCGAACTTCACAGGTATCACGCCGTTCACCGGTACATCGGGCCACCCGGCCGCCTTCAGCACGCCCGAGTCGCCCTTGCCGCCGCGATCGAAGGCCAGACCGAAGGGCTTGAGCAGCGTGTTGGCCGTCGATTTGCGGTTCTCGGCATTATCCAGCACCAGCACATGCCCGCCGTTTCTGACATATTCGATCATGCGTCGGCGGTAGTCGTTGTCCACGGTGCGAACCGGATTGACGTGTATGACCAGGTTGCTGTCCCTGAACGATTCGGCTCCGGCGCGCCGGGCGATGAAATACCCCACACGCAGTATCCACCTCTCGAATATGCCGTAGCCGTCGGGCTTGCCGGCTATGAAGCCGTTTTTCGGCAGGATTATGTCATTGAAGGTGCGATCCATGACCACGCGCACCAGCGACCGCTCGTTCGCGCGCGGCGGCATCGCCAGCCTGTGAACCGCGGCCACGCCCTCGGCCGACAGCGCCCAGCCGCACAGCCCGGCGCCAGTCAGGACCAGCCACCCGCCGCGCCATCCGCGCGCCAGGTACAGCGCGCCGCCGGCCATGACAAGTCCGCACAGAAGCAGCGGCCAGCGCGGGTCGATGCCTGTGTTGCGGTGATTGAGCCACTCGACCGAACCCATCAGCAGTTCGATCTTCCCGGGTTCGAACGCCGAGAAGTTCGACCATATCGTCGAGTCCGTAAACGCCAGCACCCTGCCTTTGCCGCTGCGGACAGCCCACGCCTGAACGAACGCCCCCCACCGCGAGTCGGCGCGGTCTTCCACCTGCGGGTAGAAGTTGCTGGCATGATAGTCGGCCATGATGTTCTTCAATCCGGTGCCGACTATGACCGCCCGGCCGTCGCTTGCGCCGGGCGCGATGGAACACGACACTGCAAAATCCATCGGCGGCATGTGCGCCAGAACCGGATGCGCCGCCAATCCCGGAACGAAATACTCCTCGAACACCGAGTCTATGCCGAACAGACAATCGTAGCGGAATGTGAACCCGTAATGCCGGGCGATGTCGTTCAGATACTGTCCGGTGCCAAAGACGTTGGTGTGTTCTCCGATCAGGAAAAGCCCGCCGCCGCGGTCAACCCAGCGTCTTATGGCCGCTATTTCTTCGTCGCGGAACGGCCCGGTGGGCGTCTTGATCATCAGCACGTCGCATTTCTTCAGCAGCGCGTCGGTGATCGGTTCGGTTATGCGCGAGGTGCGATAGAAGCGCGACAGATAATCGTAGATGCAGGCGTAGTTGTATCCCGACAGATGGCCGTACCAGGTCGTATCCATCGGCCGGCCGGTTGGTTCCCACGTGACCAGTTTGCCGTCCTTCATGGTCCCGTGGGCCTCGTCAACCATCAGCCGCCCTTCTTTGCGCACGCCGACGGGGTCCCAGAAGATGCCGAAGGTGAAAGCGACTGCCGCGGCCGCCGCCAGCGCTGCCGCGCCGCACCGGCGCCGGTCCAGCACGTCGGTCGTCGCTGCAACTGCCGCCTTCGGCGCAGGCAGGTCTTCGCCTGTCCAGCGCCATGCCAGCAGCACCGGGCCCGCCAGCCATAACAGATGCATCCAGGCGCTGAAGAACTGGTCCATCAGCTCCAGCCGTTCTTCATATGCCGTCAGCAGCACGCGCTGGAGGAAAACGCCCAGATTGAGCCCCAGCCGCAGCGGCAGCCACACGGCCACCGCCAGAGCGAGCCACCCCATCTGTTTCAGAAGATCCCGCCGCGATGTTACGCCCGCGGCTCCGGCCCGGATCGCCAGCATCGCCGCGCCGCCGGCCAGAAAACACAGCGTCACGGGATCGAGCAGCAATTCCCATGTTGCGCCGAACGGAAACACCTTGCGCATCGAGCCAATGCTCACGGTGTTGCCCGCCACGCCGGCATCGATATCCAGCAATTCGGCGACTTTCCCCATGCACCATGCCGCCAGCCCGGGCAGTTCATGCGAACGGGCGGTAATGCGCTCATAAAGGAACAGCACTACGGACTGAACCAGCAGCACAGTCCCGCCCGTTATGCCCCCCGCGGCAACAGCGCGCGGCCAGGCGGCTGCCACGGGCACAAGCGACAGTAGAACCCCCAGAAGCATCAGCAGCGGTATCGCCCGATACGGCCACGGCGCAATCCAGACCGCCGGCACCAGCAGCGCCGCCGCGATGCCCAGATGCAGGCGCCCCGCGTCGAACCATCGCCCGCCGCACAACAGCCCCCAGCCGGCAAGTATGCATATCGCCCACACCAGATAATCGGGCTTGTCGTAGTACTGAAGCCCGAACAGCCACGAGCCCGCCAGCAGCGCCACGCCAACCCAGCGTCTTTTCATGGCCCGCCCTCCTTTCGCGAGGGAGCGACAACAGGCAACGTCGCCGGCCGCGTCGCGGCAGATGCCGGCCGCGTCTGCGGCGCACGCTGCGGTTGCGCTGCCGGACGCTGCGGCGGAGGGGCTGCCGGCCGGCGCACTGGCGCAGCCCGCGGTTCAGGAGGCTTGGGTTTGGGCGGCACCCACTGCCGGGAGGGGTCGCGCAGATATGAGACGAGCCACCGCCAGAAATCGGCATTCTCGCGCATTCCCTCGAACGGCTCGCCGCTTTCCCATTCGAGATTCTTGTTCATGGCGAAGCAGGTATCGCCGACGACTATCATTCTGCCCCTGCCCACCGGACGCATCAGAATGATGGGCTTGTTGCCCCGGCCGTATGCGATTACCTGCGCATCGGGCGAGTCGCACCCCACGGGCCAGCCCGCATGAAAGCGCACGTGCGCCATGTAGTTCTCGTCCTTATTGTGTATGTAAGGCGACTTGAAATGCCCCATGGGTTCGGGTTCGGGATCATCCTCGGTCCTGCGGCCCACCCAGAAGCCGAACTCGCGGAGAATGCCGCGGCTGGCCTCGCAGCAATCGTAGCCGGCCGTGAGAATGAACACCCCGCCGTTTTCCATGAAACGGCGTATCGCCCGTATTTCCGAGCGGCTGAAGGGCTTCTGCGGGGCAACCGACACCAGCAGCGCCGCGCGCTCGAGCCTGTCGAAACTTATCTCCGGCGTGTACAGCGTCAGATAGCCGTTGCGCATGAGGTTCATGACCAGGCCCATGGTGCCGTCGGGCCGCCACGATTCGTCGCTGCTGGCCTCGAGGTGCGAGGAAGTGACATACGCCAGATTGTTTGGGTCGCTGTGTCTGCCGTCGGGCAGTATCCGCGCGCGGGCTTCGCTTATCGCAGTGAAGGCGCTGAGCCCCGCCGCCAGCGCCACGCACCCGGCCGCCAGAGCGACCGGACAGCGCAACCACACGACCAGCGCCATCAGAGCGGCAGCGGCAATCGCGGCCAGCAGCTGGCGCCAGGCCGGGTGGGCTATGCGCCCGCCCTCACCCAGATAAGCCAGCAGCCGCGTGGTATATACGTGGGCCCCCACCGTTATGCCGTTGGTCATGTTGGAGGTGTCGCCGAAGAGAACGATCTTGCCTTTGCCCAGAGGCTGTTCGGCGGCCAGGATGATGTCGCCGAGGCGGTCGCCGTTATCGTAGCGGTGATTGCCCATCAGCGCCGCGTCGCTGCCATCGTCGCCGGGGTCGTTGTATCCCCATCTTCCGACGATGATGGGCCTTGCCGGCAGGCGCGCCTTGACCGAAGCGCCTATCACCACGCCAAACTGGTTGCGATCATCGCCCAGACCGGCGCTGGTCGGATGGGCTATCTGCTCGTATGACTGAAGCCATCCGCCTATCTGGAATGTAGCCGAGTCGAACGGCACGTACATGCTTGCTCCGGCCGCCGCCAGAACCTCGTTGAAGCGGCTTTCTCCGGCATCGCCCAGCACGGGGGCGCCTTTGGCCTCGTGGATGGTGTGTTCGCCGAATATCGCCAGCGTGCCGCCGTTGCGGGCGAAGTTCACAAGCCGGTCAAGTTGCCCGGGCTTCCACGGCTCGTTGGGAAACAGCAGCACCACGGCCGACGCGCCCCGAAGATCTTCTTCCGAAAGCTCCGGCGATTTCACGAAAGTGCCGCCTAGGCTCCTTATGTAATGCTCCATCATGCCGTACATGCCGATGGACAACCTTCCGTAATCGCCGTGACGGGGGGCCAGCCAGTTCAGAAACCCCTTCTCGAAAAAGACGATCTTTTTCCCCTCAAGAGTCGGCCGGTGCCACCAGAGGTTGGTACACGCCGCAAAGAGCAGCGCCGTTCCCGCCACGGCGACCGGCCAGCGCGGCACGACAAGCCGCCCGATCCGCCATGTCGCACCCGCCACTGCGGACGATGAAGCGGTCCGGCCGCCCCGCCAGCACAACCGGATCGCTCCCGCCGCCACAAGCACATGCAGCGCCGCCCCCACTGCCGGCAGATTCCACGGCACAAGCGGCCTTATCCATTCCACAAAAGGCTTCGGCGGCGGACGCTCCGAAGGAAGGCGGGCCGGCTGCGGCGGAGGCGGCTCGCCGAGCATCTCGGGAACGTTTGCCAGAACTATCAGATACAGCAGCTGGGCGGCACATATGGCCGGTATGCCCCAGCCCGCGATGCGCCGCGCCAGAGACGGCGCATCGAGCGCGGCGACGGCGCCCAGAGCTGTCATGAGCACGAGAAAATCCAGCCCGGCAAAGGTCGCGCCGACGTTGAGCGGCCGACCGGCTGCTGCGCCGCCCAGCCGGCCTATCAGCGCCCCGGCCCCGTCGGCAAGCAGGAAGACGGTCGGTATGCCCAGGTAAGCAGCGCGATATACAGCGAAAACGCCCAGGGCGGCAGCACCCCACAGGAACGGACGGCCGAGCCCCGCCGGCCCGTTTGCCAGACCGACCGCGCATAACGCCAGAGCCATGCCGAGAATGTTCGCCACATACAGCGAAGAGGTAAGCATGACGCCGGCAATGCACAGCAGGATGATCGCCGTCAGCCGCTCTCGTAACGGCCTGCCGGAGGCTTCCCAGCCTGCGACGACCACGGTCAGAAACGCCGCCCACGTCAGCGCGTGGCGCAGCGCATGGCCCATCGATCCGGCGGAACCGGCGGCGAGGAACCCGCCGGCCAGACCGGCAGCAATCGCCGCGACACATCGCCAGGGCAGAGCATCATCGACCTGAGAAACTGCGGATGCTGCCGCGTGCAATCTGGCGCTCGCCGGTCCGGCGGAAGTTCGCGAGGTCACTTGCGCTGCTCCTCTGGTCAACAAAAAGGGCGACCGTCATTATGCGGTCGCCCTTTCTCACAGTCCATCGACAAACCGCTATGCCGCCGCGATGGGCGGAAATGGTGCGGTTACTTCAGCGAGCCGCCGCCAACCTCGATGGGACAGATCGCGTCTATCGCCACACATTTCCGCTGCGCTCTGCGGAAGGCCGCGCTCGCCTGTGGCTTGCCGGCCTCGCTGCCGGAAGTATCCGAGCTGATGAGCTCGCTCGTGACCCCCGGCCCGGGACACGCACCGCTCGCATCGGGGCATTGCGTCGGCTCGGCCGGGCATGCCGTGGGCAGAGGATAGCAGAATGTCAGCGGCCCGGAACACTCCGTTTCCACCGGCGGGCAGCGCGTATATGTCGGCGGACATTGCGTATCCACCGGCGGACACTTCGTCTGCTCAAGAGGGCACTGGGTCTCCACAGGCGGACACATAGTCTGAAGGACCACACAGGCGGTCGGCAAATACGGACACGATGTCGTCTGCCCCGGCGGGCACGAGGTGGGCATCACGGGACACTGCGTCTCCACCGGCGGGCACAAAGTCGCCGTCGGGCAGAGTGTAGCTACGCCCCCACCACACCCAGTCCAGGTTGGCGGACAGACCGTCTGCACCGGCGGACACTGCGTCTCCTGTGCCGGACACTCTGTCGGAACCGACGGGCACGCAGTGTGAAACACGGGGCATTCCGTGGCCACCACCGGGCACCTGGTATCCACCGCCGGACACAAAGTATCGACCGGAGGACATTCGGTCTCCACCGCCGGACACTGTGTCGGCACAGGCGGGCATGAAGTATCGACCGCGGGGCATTCCGTGAGCAGCACCGGACACCGCGTATCCACCGGCGGGCACAGCGTCTGTAGCCCCGGGCATTGCGTATCCACCGCCGGACACTGCGTGTCCGCCGCCGGGCACCTGGTTTCAGCAACCGGACACCTCGTATCCTGCGCCGGGCACTGCGTCGGCACCGGCGGGCACCGCGTATCGACCGCCGGACACCTGGTATCCTCAGGCGGGCACCGCGTATCTACAACCGGACACCTGGTATCAACAGCCGGACACCTCGTATCCTGCGCCGGGCACAACGTCGGTTCCACAGGACACTCCGTCGCTATCGGCGGACACTGCGTCGCCACCGGCGGGCACTGCGTGGGCACCCCGCCGCCCGCTGCCGAACACTGCGTCTCGATCGGCGGACACGCCGTATCCACAGGCGGACATAACGTCGAAACCGGCGGACACAGCGTATCCACCACCGGGCACTTCGTATCCTCAGGCGGACACGCCGTCGCCTTCGGCGGACACTCCGTAATCACCTCCGGACATCGCGTCGGCACAGGCGGACACGATGTATCCACCGGCGGGCACCGCGTCGGCACCGGCGGGCACTGCGTATCCACCACCGGACACCTGGTATCAACAGCCGGACACCGCGTATCCTGCGGCGGGCACAACGTCGGCTCCGCAGGGCATTCCGTCGGTATCGGCGGACACTGCGTCGCTACCGGCGGGCACCGCGTGGGTAGCGGCGGGCACTGCGTATCCACCACCGGACACCTGGTATCAACAGCCGGACACCGCGTATCCTGCGGCGGGCACAGCGTCGGCTCCGCGGGGCACTGCGTGGCGGCGGGCGGACACGTCGTTACGGTCACCCGGCATTCCGTCAGCGGCGCCGGGCACACGGTCAGTTTCTGTTTGCACGCCGTCAGCACTGGCGGGCAGGCTGTATTCTGCGGCGGACACTGCGTTTCGACGGGCGGGCAGTGCGTAGTTCTGGGCGGGCACTGAGTCTGCACCGACGGACAGGCCGTATCCACCGGCGGACACTGCGTCTTGACCGGCTTGCAGATGGTCGGCTTCGGCGGACACTGCGTAACCGAAGGCGGGCAGCTCGTGGCCGACGCCGGGCAGTGCGTGGGTTTGCGATCGCATTGCGTGGCGACCGGCGGGCACGTGGTAACCTCCGGCGGGCACTGCGTCTGCTTCGGAGGACACTGCGTCTCCAGCGCCGGGCATTCGGTCGTCACCGGCGGACAGGCCGTATGCACCGGCGGACACTGCGTCGCTACCGGCGGGCATTTCGTGACAGCGTCAACGCACTTGGTCTGGCTCGGCGGGCACTGCGTTTCCACCGCCGGACAGTTCGTGGCCGCCGGCGGACACTGCGTCTTGGTCGAAGGGCATTTCGTCACCACCGTCGGACACCTGGTGAGCAGCGCCGGACAGTAGGTCGGTTCGGTAACGCTGATCGTCGGCTTGGGCGCAGCCGCGGCCGTCTCCATGCTTTCGGAAACCATGGCCACCGCGCCGGCGTAAGCCCCCTCGTTGGCATCGCGCAACACCTCCCTACCAGATGCGCTGATTGCCAGAGCGCTACACGTCGCCAGAACGATCACAGCGGAAGCAACACGTCTTGCCGTACAGCGTGTCATGGCAGCTCCTTCCAGAACCGCAGAAATGCCCTCCCACGTCGATTAGGCCGCGGGCAGGCAACGCCAAACCCATAAAAATCCTACTCACACGGTACTATATTAACACCAGATTATCCGTCGGGCCACTGGGAAATCGGAATTTTTTTCCCCGACGCCCGGGTCGCCGGTGATCCTTCCCCCCTTCCTTCAGGCGTCGCCACGTTACACCCGCCGGACTATGTATAGAATGCTGGCGCAATGAGGTATGCCGAACGCGATTATGGGCGCCTCAGCCGGCGTGCGCCGCAAATCCGCGCCGCGCGTTTGGATATCTACACCGCGCATGCCCTGCCGCACCGGCGCCGTGCTGCCGGAGATTCTATTGCCCGCGCGACCTGGCACCGCGCCTTGAGGGCGTTTACGCTCGTCGAACTGCTGGTCGTAATCGGCATAATCGCCCTGCTTCTGGCGGTCCTTCTTCCGGCGATAAACATGGCGCGGGAACATGCGGCCACGACGGCGTGCCTGTCGAATCTCCGGCAGATAGGGCAGGCCATACTCAGTTATGCCGGCGACAACAAAGATGTCATCATCCCCGCCGACCTGCGCGGCGACGATTTCAGCGACCCCAACATACGTCTGGGCAACTGGGCCACCATTCTCGTCGCCGGCCGATACCTCAGCGCGCCCGATCAGACCGGTCAGCCCACTCCCCGCGGTCCGTCGGTGCTGCGCTGCCCGAAGGGCGAGGATTTCAACGGTTTCGAGGTCGGCGCCTATGAAGCCCCCCGCGACAGCCCCCTTCAGGCGGGCTACTGGAAGCGGCAGGCCATGCACGTCGGCGCGAACGGCCAGACCGTTCCGGGAATTACCGTTTACACGTGGTACGGAATCAACGCCGATTTCGAGATGGGCGAGGAGTATCCCACTTTCCGCGTGCCGGCCGAAACGACGCGCCGCACAAAGCTCAACACCTTCGCGCAACTGCGCTGCCCGGCCGACCTGGCGCTGGTATATGACGGCTTCTTCCACCACGACGGACAGGCCAACCTCATGGGGCACGCACGCCACAACCGCGGGCGGATTACCAACTACCTTTTCGCCGACATGCACGTGCAGAGCATCCGGACCGACTCCCTGCCCGCCAGCTTCGACGACGCCGATCTGAACGCCCGGCCTTTTCCGAAGTTCAAACTCAAGCAGCGCTGATGCGCGCTTCGTCCCGGCGCCATCGCCTGTCGGCCGCGCTCAGTGCGGTTGCTGCACGCGCGCCCCGTCCTTCATCCACAACATCGTGCAATCGCCGACCAGATAGTCGCCCAGCGATGTCGTGCGGCAGCCCAGCTGCCTTCCGAGATCCACGACCTCGGCCGGTTCGTGCCACGTCAGCCAGTCGGCGGCTGCCAGATGCGGCGAACTGAGGAAGTTGAAGAGCACCGCGGGGGCGGCCTCCGCGGCTTCGCACAGCACGTTGCGGAAGGCGGTCCTGTCCAGAGTGTTCAGCGAACCGCAAAAGACTATCACGTCGGCGCCCGCGTGGAGCACCGACGGGTCGGCCACGAAATCGCCCCGCAGCAGCAGCGCGCCTCTGCCGGCTCGCCCGCGGGCTATCGCCAGGTGCTCCTCCAGGGCTTCGACGCCGATGTATGCGGCCGGCAGCGCGTCGCGCCCGGCCAGATACACGAGCAGATCGGCCTGTCCGCAGCCGGCGTCGAGCACGCGGCGTCCGCGGAAATCGTACAGTCTGACGAGGGCTTCGAAGCGGGCGGCCTGGCTTGCGCGGCTGGCCCACAGCAGCGAAGGGAATCGCGTGCCGTGCGTCCGGATCGCACGCAGATATGGCAGGAGGTAATCGCGCTGGGGGGTTCTCATCGGCCGCTGTCGCGCACTTTCACAGGCGCTCCGCCGGCGAGCCGGCTGTGGCCGCTCATTATAAGCTGTTCGTCGCCGCGCAGACCCGAGAGTATTTCGACTTCGTCGCCCGCCTCCTGTCCTGTGCGAACAACGACCTCGACGGCCCGGCCGCCGCGCGCCACGTACACTTTGCTGGTACCGGCGAAGCTCACGACGGCACGGCGCGGCGCCAGCACGACGCCCGTCGAAGCATGGGTGTGCACGCGCGCCGTGGCGAACCCGCCGGGCTTGAGCAGGCGCTGCGGATTGGGAACCGTTGCTTCGATCTGAAAGGTGCGGCTGGCGGGATCGATCTGCGGATTGATGCGGGCTATGCGGCCCTCGAACTGGCGATCGTAGGATTCCACCTTGAGCGTAACCGTCTGGCCGGCGCTTATCGCCGACAGATACCGCTCGGGCACGGCGGCGCGCAGTTTCAGCGGGTTATCGTCCACCAGACGGAACAGCGGCGAGCCTTCCTTGACGTACTCTCCCACCGACACCATGCGCGCGGCCACGGCGTAACTGTCGTCGTCGCCGGAGGTCGCAGACGCCGGCGCCGTGGTCGGCGGGCGCGCGGGCCGCGGTATGCGCACGGTGGTGTCGCTCAACTGCTGGATGGCGACATCCATTTCCGCCTTGCGCTGCTGCGCCTCGGCCAGAAGCGCCCTGGCGGCAAGCAGTTCCACCTCATAGTTGCTCAGCGCCACGGCGGCGGCGGTTTGAAGATCGGCGAAATCCTGATCGCTGATGAGCGGAGGGTCCTGCTCGTGCAGCGACCGGCCGCGATGGAGGCGAGCCTGGGCATTGTCGGCCTGAAGACGGGCGCGCACCACCGTGGGCACGCGCGCCGGGTCGAAATCCGGCGGCGGCAGCGCCTCCAGATTGAGTTTCGCCAGCACCTGGCGCATCTGGAGTTCCTTTTCGCGCACGACCAGCTCGTAGTCGGTTTTCTCGATCTGCGCGAGTATCTCGCCGGGCATGCCCCGGTCGCCGACATCCCTGAATATCTCCGCGACGCGCCCGGGCACTTTGGCCGAGATGGTCACGTCCTCATCCCCCCACAGGGTGCCGAACACCTCGACGGTGCGCTCAACCGTGCCGAGGCGGGCGCGGCATACCTCGACCTCGACCGGCGCCGTTGACGGTGCGGCGCGGGGCGCAGGCGGCTTCTGCGGACAGCCGCATGCCGCCCACAGCAGCGCCAGCGCCGCCGACAGGGCGCAGGCGCGCCGCGCCTGCGTGCCCGGGCCGGTTTGACGGGACGACGCGTTCATTTACAATACTGACGGGTCAGTTTTGGCGCGGCATCGTGCCGCCCAGCCGTTCGTCCGTCCACTATAAGCGCGCCAGTCGGCACGGGCAAGCGGATGATCCGGTATGCAGCGCCCCGACGAAGCAAAACGCCGCAGAATAATGGCCAGCGCCGTCAGGCTGTTCGCCACCCGGCCCTTCCACGAGGTGCGGCTGGACGACGTGGCCGCCGATGCCCGCGTCGGCAAGGGCACGGTGTACATCTATTTCCGCAACAAGGAATCGCTGTATCAGGCGCTGGTGCGCGAGGGTCTGGAGCAGCTGCTGCGGCGTCTGCGCGACGAGGATCTGCCCGGCCGAGCGCCGGACGGGGCGCTGACGCGCGTGGTCGGACAGCTGGTGGATTTTGCTTTCGATCATCCGCAGTTCTATCAGCTGATGCGCATGGGCAGCGAGGAACAGCGCGCCGACATGCTCAAGCTGCGCGCGGCGCTGAGCGATCTGATATGCCGCATCATCCGCCGCGGAAACCGGCAGAAAATCTGGTCGGATCCCCATCCGCATCTGACGGCCGTGCTGGTGCCGGGCATGGTGCGGTCGGCCATGCTGTTCGGGCCGGCCAGCCTCAACCGGCGGCTGCTTGCGCGGCACATATTGCGGCTGCTGCGCCGGGGGCTGAACGCAAGGGAGAAGGCATGAAAAGATGCATGCGGGCAATGACGGCTGTGACGGCGGCGGCCATGTGCGCCGGGGCGCTGTGCGGCTGCCGCGTTGACCAGGCGGCGGAGGTTGGCGCCTGGCGGCGCGTGCTCGACGGCGAGCAGCCGCGGGCCGTGTCGTGGACGGCTGGACAGCCGCTCACGCTGGAACAGGCGATGGAGCTGGCCAACGCCCACAACGAGCGACTGGGGCTTCAGGGCGAGGCGTACCTTCAGGCGCTGATAGCCAAGGACCGTGCCGCCGCGGCGTTCAAGCCCACGATCCAGCTGGGCGGGTCTTATTCCATCCAGAACGACACCAACATCCCGGGTTCGCAGGATTACAGCGCGCAGCTGACGGCGTCGGGCGGGATGAACGTGTTCAACGGGTTTTCGGACCTGGCCGCCTTCCGCGCCGCCGGACAGAACGCGCTGGCGAAGCGCGCGCTGCTGCTGGATGCGCAGGCGGCGGTGCTGCTGGACGTCGCCCGCACCTATTACGAGATAGTTCGCTCGGAGAAGCTGGTGGAAGTGCTCACGAACTCCATCGCCGTTCAGGAAGAGCGCGTGCGCGACATACGCGCCAGACAGGCGGCCGGGCTGGCCAGACCGCTGGACGTAGCCCAGACCGAAGCCCAGGCGTCGGCCACGCGCGTCTCGCTGATCGCCGCCCGCAATGTGGTGGCGACGGGGCGGGCGACGCTGAGCTTTCTGGTGGGCGCGGACGTCGGCGACGCGCCGCTGACCGACAACGCCGATGTGCCGGGCAACGTGGCAACGCTCAGCCGCATGCTGGAACTGGCCGCCAGCTGCCGTCAGGACCTCGCCGCGGCCAGATACGGCGTTCAGGCGGCGGCGCAGCAGATACAGGCCGCCGTCGGACGCTACTATCCGTCGGTAAGCGTGAATCTCAGCTATTTCCTGTACAGAGACCCGAGCAGTCCGCTGGACTGGACGGCGGCCCTCTCGGCGAATCTGCCGGTGTTTTCCGCAGGTCTGATAGAGGCCGACGTGCGCGCGGCGTGGTCGGCTCTGCGGCAGGCGCAACTCAGCGAAAGCCAGACGCGCCGGTCGGTCATACAGGCCGTCCAGACCGCATACACCAACCTGCAATCCAGCGAAAAACGCCTGAGGGAACTGCGCGTGCAGGTTGAGGCGGCCGGCGAGGCGCTGCGCCAGGCGGAACAGTCGTACCGTGCGGGGCTGGCAACCAACCTCGAACGGCTCACCGCCCAGGACAGTCTGCTTTCGGCGCAGCTGCAACTGACCAGCGAGATGTTCAACCGCAAGGTGTATTATCTGGAGCTGTTGCGCGCCGCGGGGCTGCTCAGCATGCGGCTGCCGCAGGAGCCGGCCACCGTGCCGGCGACCGCGCCCGCTACGCAGCCGGCGGCCGCACAGCCCTGAGGCCGCGCACAAGCCCCGCCGCGGCGTCCGGCGGCGGTGCCGGCCCCTGGCGAACTGATGCTGTTCCATGCGGAAACTGCCCGAGACATGCGTGCGCCGTCCGGTGTTCGCCTCGATGATCATCCTGTCGATGGTGGTCGTGGGAGGCGTCAGCTATTTCCGTCTCGGCGTCGATCGCAACCCCTCCGTGGACATACCCACCGTTTCCGTGACCGTCACTCTCCGCGGAGCCAGCGCCGAGGAAATGGAGACGGAAGTCGCGCAGAAGCTCGAGAACGCCATCAACACCGTCGAGGGGATAGACGAACTGCGCAGCATGTGCGGTCCGGGAACGTGCCTGATCATGGTCACGTTCAACCTGAACCGCGACATAGATGCCGCCGCACAGGATGTGCGCGACCGCGTGAACAACGTGCTGCGCGATCTGCCCGACGACACCGACCCGCCGGTGGTCGCCAAGGTGGATAACGACTCCGACGCCATCCTCACCATGGCCCTGGCCGGAAACCGGTCGCTGCGCGAACTGACCGAACTGGCCGACAAGGTCGTCCGCACGCAGCTGGAGCGCTCGCCGGGCGTGGGACGGGTTTACCTGCGCGGCGGGCTCAGCCGCGCGATCAACGTCTGGATAAGCGCCGACAGGCTGGCGGCATACCAGCTGTCCATAGCCGACGTGTATTCGGCCATCCAGCGGCAGAACATCAACGTGGCCGGCGGCAACGTCACCGGTCCGGTGCACGAGGCCGTCCTGCGCACGGTCGGGCGCTACACCGACGCCGCGGCGTTCAACGACCTGGTAATAACGACCATAAACGGCGTGCCCATACGCATCCGCGACATCGGCCTGGCCGAGGACGGCGTCAAGGAACAGCGGTCGATAGCGCGTCTCAACGGCGTGCCCACGGTCATTCTCGCCGTGCAGCGCCAGGCGCGCAGCAACACCATCGAGGTGATAAGAGCCGCCAGGGAGAACCTGCGCCGCATCCAGGAACAGCTGCCCCCGGATGTGAAGCTTCAGATCATCCGCGACCAGTCGCGCTACATCTTCGCGGCTCTGCACGAAATCAACGTCCACCTCGTCCTCGGCAGCATCTTCGCCAGCCTTGTGGTGCTGCTGTTCATGAAGAGCTGGCGCTCCACCGTGATAGCCGCCGTCGCCATACCCGCCTCCGTCATCGCCACCTTCGGGATGATGTGGGCGCTGAACTTCACGCTCAACAGCGTAACCATGCTGGCCCTGGTGCTGATGGTCGGCGTGGTCATCGACGATGCGATAGTGGTGCTGGAAAACGTTTTCCGCTTCGTCGAGGAAAAGAAACTTTCGCCCTTCGAGGCGGCCATCGCCGCCACCTCCGAGATCGCCTTCGCCGTGCTGGCCACCACCCTGTCGCTGGTGGTGATATTCGTGCCCGTGTCGTTCATGTCCAGCGTTTCGGGGCGGTTTCTCTATCAGTTCGGCATCACGGCGGCCGTGGCGGTGATGGTCAGCATGGTGGTATCGTTCGTGCTGACGCCGATGATGTGCTCGCGCATGCTGCGCGGCGAGGACGCCTCGGCCGAGCATGCCCGCGCCCTCGCCCGCTCGCGGCGCGGGTTCTACCGGATCATCGACACCGCCTATGCGTGGATGCTGCGCAAGGCCATGCGCTTCCGGTTCGTGACGCTGCTGCTGGGCGCGGCGATAATGGCAACGTCGATTCCGCTTTATCAGGCCGTCAAGCAGGAGTTCCTCCCCTCCGACGTGGACGAAGGCGAGTTCTCGGTGAACGTCTTCGCTCCGGAAGGCACAAGCGTGGCCGCCATGAACGAAGCCATGCTGGCCGTCGAACAGGAGATACGTTCGATACCCGGCGTGCAGACCGTGCTGGCCACCGCCGGCGGCGGCTGGCTGGGCGCCGTGAACATGGGCAGCGCGCATGTGGAACTCGTCCCGCACAAACAGCGGATTTTTTCGCTGATGCGCCTGGCACGCGCCGTTCTTGCGGGCGATCCCGACGCCGCCTTCCGCGGCAACGTATCACAGGCGCAGGTGATGCAGGAGGTCCGCGCACGCCTGCGCAAGTACCGCGACCTGCGCTGCCAGGTGCGCGCGTATCCGCCGTTCAATCTGGGCGGGGGCAACTTCGACGTGGATTTCGTCATCCGCGGACCCGATCTGCAGACACTGTATAACCTGGCCGATCACCTGCGCCGGCGCATCCTCGAAGACAATGCCGGCGACGGTCCGCTCAAGGGCATAGTCGATCCGGACATAACGCTGAAACTCGACAAACCGGAACTGCACGTGGAAATCGACCGCTTCCGCGCGGCGGATCTGGGCATAGACGCCCGCGACATCGGCGTGGCGCTGCGGCTGATGGTCGGCGGCGAGGCGGAAGTGTCGCGCTTCCACGATCCCTCCATCAATGAGGATTACGACGTGGACCTGCGTCTCATAGAGGGCCAGCGCAACGACCCGGCCGCCATCGCCGCCCTGCATCTGCCGCGGCGCGGCGGCGGACTGGTGCAACTGGCCAACGTGGCGACGGTGCGGCAGATCGACAGCGCCAGCCGCATCGACCGCGTTGACCGGCAGCGCACGGTGCGGTTGCGCGCCTTCATCGCCCCGGGATATGCCCTGGGCGACCGCCTCGATGCCCTGCGCGCCGAGGCGGCAAAAATGGATTTCCCGCCCGGCTACAGCACGCGCATAAGCGGCAGAGGACGCGAACTGGAACGCACCTTCACCGAATTCCTCTGGGCGTTCCTGCTGTCGGTCGTCTTCATGTACATGATCCTGGCATCGCTATTCGAAAGCACCGTACATCCGTTCACCATACTGCTGTCGCTGCCGCTGTCTCTGCCTTTCGCGCTGCTGTCACTGTGGTACACCGACGGCAGACTCAATCTGTATTCGGCCCTGGGCATGCTGGTGCTCTTCGGCGTGGTGAAGAAGAACGCCATACTCCAGATCGACCACATGAACGGCCTGCGCCGCAACGGCATGCCGCGCATGGCGGCCATCATGCAGGCCAACCGCGACCGCCTGCGCCCCATACTCATGACCACCCTGGCTTTCGTGGCGGGCATGATACCGCTGGCCGTCGGCACTGGCCCCGGCGCCGAGGAACGACGGGCGGTGGCTATCGTGGTCATCGGCGGACAGACGCTGTCGCTGCTGCTGACGCTGCTGATGACGCCGGTGGTCTATTCGCTGCTGGACGACGTATCGGCCCTGATGGCGAGATGGCGCACCCGCAGAAGCACACGCCACGAAGACGTCGCCCGCGGAGGCAGCGCCCATTCCCCTGCGCCAACAAGTCCCGTCATGCAGCCGGCACGGTTGCAGACCGGCGGGGACGCCGGCACAGGCCCGCTGTTGTCGGGACAGCCCGATTGCCGATAATATCTGCGCCGCTGTACTGCTGTGTCATCGGCGGCCGGAGTTGAGTGCCATGCCCGTTCTACAGGCCAGCCCGAAACCCGCTCCAGGCTCGTCCCAGAAGGGCGACCTCCAGCGCATCATGCGACTGGAGGTTCCGCTTATCGTGCGGCTTGCGGAACGTAAACTCACCCTTGGAGAAGTCTTACGGCTGGGCGTGGGGGCGATAATAGAGTTCTCCAAGGCCAGCGATGAGCCCCTCCAGCTGCTGGTCAACAACAAACCCATCGCCCTTGGCGAAGCCGTGAAAGTGGGCGAGAACTTCGGCCTGCGCATAACCCAGATAGGCGACGTCAGACAGATCATCCGCACCCTGGGCGGCCAGCGCGGCTGAACCGACACTCGGCGCGCGATCCACGCGCACACGACGGGCCACACCTCAGGCCAGACCGCCATCAGTCCGCGACGAGCACCGTTCCCGCCGAACGACGCGCGCGCAGCAGGCCCGGCGCCGAACAGGCGCGTTGCGCCGGGCGCGCAACACCAGCGCGCGGAGCACTGCCTCAGGCTGTTCCGCCGCCTGGCTTTACTCCATGCGGCTGCCGATCTTAATCGTGACCTGCCACTGCGACACCTGGTCATCGCGAATGGCGCCGCGTATTTCGGACACCTCGAACCAGCGCAATTCGCCGACGGCGCGCGCGGCCGACTTTACGGCGTTCTGGATAGCTTCCTCGATGGTTGTTGTGGAGGTTCCGGTTACTTCGGTGAGTCTGAAGATACGGTCGTTCATCGCAGGTCCGCAATGAGAAACCAGGCAGCGGCCAGCCCGCCGGACACGCCCGGCGAACTGTGCGCTGCCGATGAAGGAAGCAGCCCGATGCCGGAATACGGCCGGGCTACTTGCCCATCTTCCGGAGATTCTCAAGGCATTTGCGAACGCTGTCCATGGGCGTTTTCGGATCGGACTCGTGTTCGACGATATACCATTCCGTTCCGCCGGTGGTTTCGCAGATCTCGAAAATCTCATTCCAGCGGACGGTGCCTTCGCCCACCGGCGCGCCCGGTCTGCCGCCGTGCTCCTTGATGTGGATGGTAAGCGAGCGCCCGGGGAACTTGCGCAGCGTGGCATACGGGTCGCCCCCGCCGCCCAGGCAGTTGCCCACGTCCATCTGCATGACCACTTCTTTCGGGGTGTTGCTGAAGAAAATATCCCACACCGTTTCGCCGTCGATTTTCCGGAAATCGCCGCCGTGCGCGTGATAGCCCACGTACATCCCCAGCGGCTTGAGTTTCTCCGCGATCCCCGCGAAAACCGCGGCGGTCTTCAGTATCGCCTCTTTCGTGCCGAGCTGTTCCTTGCCCATGCCCGGCACGATCAGATACTTGTTGCCGATGGTCTGATTGAACTCGATGGTGGCCTTGAGGGCGTCTCCCACCACCGTGTTGTAACCCGTGTGCGTGCCGCAGCATTTCAGCCCGTTGTCGTCGAGCATCTTCTTCAGTTCCGCCGCCTTGCGCCCGTAATAGCCGGCGAACTCCACGCCCTGATAGCCCATTTCCGCGATCTGCTTCAGCACGCCGGGCAGATCCTTGGCGGCCTCGTTGCGCACGGAATACACCTGCAACCCTATTGGAATCTTCTTCTTTTCCATGTCGGCTCCCATGATGATGTTCGCCGGCACCGCGGCCAGCGCCAGCGCGCCCGCGCCGGCTTTCAGTACGTTTCTTCGTGAAGGGATCATCGTTACATCTCCTTTCCGGTTGTGTTGCGTCGTCCGCCGCCGGCTGTCTCGCCGATCAGGCCGCGCCGCAGGGCGCTGCCGCCGTCGCATGCGGCCGATATGCTTCCGGCCATTCTAATGCAAATCCTCGCCCCTGTCGCCGCGTATGGCGCCGACCTGGATATCGAGTTCCTCGCGGCGCTGGATGCGGTCGATCATCCCATCGCGTATCCACACGATGCGGTCGGAAACCGACAGCATCTTATGGTCGTGCGTGGCCGAGATTATCGTCACGCCGCTTTCGCGGTTCAGTTGCCGCAGCAGTTCGATGATCATGGTGCCTGTCTGAAGGTCCAGGTTTCCGGTGGGCTCGTCGGCCAGGATTATGGCCGGATCGTTGGCGAAGGCGCGGGCTATGGCCACGCGCTGCTGCTGTCCTCCGGACATTTCCGAGGGCTTGTTGAGCAGCCGGTGTTCGAGTCCCACGCGTTTGAGGATGGCCGCGGCCCTGTCCTGGGCTTCGGAGGTGTTCATTCCCCCGAAGATCATCGGCAGCATCACGTTTTCGAGGGCGGTCATGACCGGTATGAGGTTGAACGTCTGGAAGATGTAGCCGATTTTCCGGCAGCGCAGCCACGCCAGTTCGTAGCTGTCGAGTTGCGCGATATCGACCTCGTCTATGTACACCTTGCCGCTGGTGGGCTTGTCCAGCCCCCCTATCATGTTGAACAGCGTGGATTTGCCCGAGCCGCTGGGGCCCATGATAGATATGTACTCGCCGCGCTGCACCGACAGCGTAACGCCGCGCAGCGCGTATATCTCCTCGCTGCCCATGCGGTACACGCGCTTAACGTCTATGGTGCGCACCGTGTACTCGCTGATCGCTCCGGTGGAAGGTGTCGGGGCTGTGTCAACGCCGCTCATGAGCACTCGCACAACTCCTGCGGCGGCCCGGCGCGGCGAAAAAGCCCGTCGGCGCATCTGCGGTTACGTTTCCGCCCGCATCGCCTCAACGGGCTGCATTCTGGCCGCCTGCCACGCCGGCAACACCGCCGCGCCGACCGTCAGCAGCACCCCCGTAAGCATACACGTGCCGGCCGCCCGCAACACGGCGCCCAGCGGAAAATCTATCCAGGCGTATTCGCCGTACGTCAGATACATTCCTCCCGCGGCCAGCGCGAACCCCGCCAGCACGCCTGCCGCCGTCCCCGCAACGCCGTGAAACAGGCTTTCGATAAGGAACAGTTTCACGATGAACCCGTCGAGCGCCCCCAAGCATTTCATCGTGCCGATCTCGCGGAAGCGCTCGGACACGCTCATAAGCATGGCGTTGAGGATCCCGACGAACGCCACCAGCAGCGCCAGACCGGCCACCCATCGCGTGCGCACCCGGCGCTGGCGGTCGCCGGCCGCATCCACATCGGCCCCGGCCGCCTGCATTCGCGCCTTCAGTTCATCAGCACGGCCGAGGAGGCGCACCAGCCCGTTCAGTTCGCGCTGGTCTTCCACCCACTGTTTCATCGTCGCCACAAGGGCGGGATGCGCTGCCAGGGCCGCTGCCAGCCGGTCGGCCGGCGCCGGCAGATTGCGCAACTCGCGTGCTACGGCGGCCAGGTCGATGCCTGACGCGCGCTGCTGCGGCGAAACCTGCGGCACGGCGGCGTGAAGCAGGACGCTTTCTGCCGCCTGGCGCAGTGCCGCCTGCGCCGCCGCCGACCGGGCCTCCACCGCCGACCGTCGGGCGAGTATGCCGCGGTATTCCTCCGACTGCCGGGCGTTGTAGCGCTGCGCCCAGCCGGCCATTGCCCGCAGCATCGCCTCGCCGGTGAGAACGGCCATCAGAAATGCCAGCGCCAGAACGATTCCGCCGGTTACCACCAGGCTCCGGGAAAGCCGGACTGTTATGTTCTTCCAGGCTATCTCCACCGCCTTCGCCAGCGGCAGCGATATCTGACGGCGAATGGCAGCGCGATCCGGGGCTGTGGGGCGAACTGACATGGCAGTGTGTCATCATCGCCGCGGGGACACCGACATGCCGATAAGGCCTTTTTTCATGAGCAGTTGCAGAAACTTCACGACCGCCACCTCCGCCTCGCGCACGTTCACATCGTATCGGCCGGCAAACCGTCTTATCAGCTGCCTGACGGACGTTCTGCCGTCGCACGATTCCCAGACGAACATGCCCAGCGCGTCGAGTTCGTAGGTGCGGGTCGTTTCCCCGGGCGCGCCCGCAAACCAGCGCACCAGCGCAGGAGCCCTCAACCGCACCTTCAGCCGCGCGCCGCCATCGGGCACAGGTTGTATTTCAGGTTCCACCAGACGCAGCGGCCTGGCCGACAGCGCCTGCTGTGGCGAAATCTGCGGCTTTGCACGTCGCCACGGCCACATGGCAAACCGTTCTCCTGCGACAATCGGCAGCGGCGTCGTCACACGCGCCACGGCTCTCTGGTGGCGCGATCCATCATGCGCCGCGCCTGTTCGTCGCCGATTATCTGTTCCGTTACCGGATCCCACACGATTCTGCGGCGCAGACGTATGGCTATGTCGCTCAGATGGCTGATGACGTCGGAATGCACAGCGTCGTCGATGTTGCTCACGGGGGTTCCGCGCGTGCGGACGCATTCGATGAAGTTCAGCCCGTGGTTGCTGCTGCGGGGCAGATGCACATCGTTGGGACCCAGAGTTGACTGAAGAACCGACTTCGGCTCGGCCGCGATGCCGCCGCGGGAGATGTCTATCCAGCCCTCCGTGCCGATGAACCGGGTGTGGTCGCTGCCGGGCGTGTAGCGCATGCGCACGCCGTTCTCGAACTCTATGCGCACATCCCAGTTGTACACGGCGTCGTTGCGGCCCTCGGTGGGAATAACGCCCGTTCCCTCTATCTGCCACTTGCCCGCGAGGTGCGTATCGTAGCCCCAGACCAGTATGTCAAGCGGATGGGCGCCCCAGCCGGATATGAACCCCAGCGAGTAATCGTAGCAGTGATACCACGAACCGCCGCCCTGCGCGCAGCCGGTGTACTCAGACCATGGTGCCGGACCCAGCCACATGTCCCAGTCGAGGTCCTCGGGCACCGGAATCGGTCTGGTATTGCCCCCGGGACCGCTGTTGGGAGCCGTCACGATAATCTCCCGCACCTGGCCTATCCGTCCGCTGCGCACCAGTTCGCAACCGAAACGGCAGTGAAAGCTCGACCGCTGCTGCGTGCCGTACTGGAATACGCGGCCGTACCGTTTTATCGCCGCTCGCATAGCCTTGTCCTGCTCTATGGTCCAGCCCAGCGGCTTTTCTATATACATGTCCTTGCCGGCCGCGGCGGCCGCCACGCCTATGGGAACATGCCAGTGGTCGGGAGTGGCTATGACTACGGCATCAATGTCGTCGCACGCCAGAAGTTCGCGGAAATCGCGGTATGCGCGCACGCCCGGACCATATTTCTCGCGGCGGCTCTTCCACGGATCGCACGCCGCCACTATCTGCCCGCCCACGCCGCCCAGCCCGCTGCCCTGTCCTCCGCAGCCGATCTTGCCGACGGTCACGCGGTTGCTGGGCGCATTGGCGCCGAAGACCGTCGAGGGAACGACCAGCGGGAACCCGATGGCCGCCGCACATTTCAGAAAGCCCCGTCTGCTTGCCTGTGGCATGCCGCGCATGTGTCCACACCGCCTTTCATCATCAGCGCCGCGACAGCCGCTTAACCTGCTGCTCGACCGGCGTATAAGCGATCGCCGCGCCTGTATTCATAGATACCCGCCCGCCGGCCGGACGGTTGCCGGCGCCGGCACGCACGCACGCGCCGGCAATCATCGCCCATCCGCACCGCACGATTGCCCGGCCGCAGTATATTGCCCGCCCGCATTTCGTCCACAATCCGTCCGCGTCATGGTCGGCACCGTCTGCCGCACGAGCGCCGCGTCGCTGCCGTGAACAAGCAGCAACCGGTTCCGCTGGCGGTCGTGCAGCGCCATGCAGAACACCGTGCGCGGCAGGTCCGCCATCCAGAAGAACCGCTTCCGCCGAACAAGCGTTTGCGCCAGCCCCGCAAGCGTGCGGCCGTCGGCCGCGCACTCCACCGCCTCCACGGCGCCGTCAGCGCGATAATGCCGCGCCAGCCGACGCTGTTCGTCGGCCAGCCATTTCTCGAGCGGCATGCGCTTCAGGGCGATGTCGGCAATGGCTATCTGCCGCACGCCCAGACGCTGTCGCCCGGCGGCAAAGCACAAGCTCACGTCGCCGGCGCTCAGCACATGGCGCAGCAGTTTCATCCCCGCCGGCACCACGCAACACATATCGAATACCGCCCACAGGGACGGCTCCTCCGGCGGCGTATCGCGCAAACACGGCAGAACCACGCCGGCCAGCAGGTGCTCGCGGCGGCGTATCCGATACACCGCCTGCACCAGCCTCCGCGAAACGGGACTGTACGCCGTCCACAGATCGCGACCCGGCGGCTGCTGTTCCACGTAGAGCATCGAGCAATCGAAACCATCCAGCGGCATCGGCCGGGCCTCCGCGGCGGCCAGCCGGCCCAGCTCCTCTTCCATCGCGCTCTCCACGCACCGCGCGGCATCGAATTGCCGTCTGCCCGGGCGCTGCCATCGCAAAGCCAGCCGCGCGCCCTGAAGGTCGGCCACCAGCATCGAGCCGGCCTCGTAGCCGCCCTCGAGGCGAACCGGATTCCACTCCGCCGGCAGACGCATCTGCCAGCCCTGCCACGCCAGCATGCGCCCTCCGCGCGGCGCAGCGTGCGCGTCGTCGGCGCGTTCTCGGCGGTACTCCATGGCCATGTCCTGATTCAGTACGGAGACTGGAAAACGCTCTTGCTCATGAAAACAAGACCCAGGGCGAACATCGCCACCAGTCCAACGCCGCAACCATAGCCCGCCAGAAACACTATGCGGTACTGCGGCCAGTTTCTGCCGTATTTCTTCGCAAAATGGTACCGGCCCAGCAGCGCCCCGATGAACTGCGGAATGATGACATGCGGAGAGCTCTGATCCAGACCGCGGATCAGACCGTAGAAAAGCAGCAGCGGCAGCCCGAAAAACGACAGAACGGCGTAAAGCAGCAGCGCCACTCCCAGCCCCGCCAGCATGTAGGTGAGGTTAAACGCCTGATAGAAGGGCCCGTGCTCGCCCCCGGGCATGGTGCTGCTGAAGAGCAGAGCCTGCCGGAACGCCTGGAGCTCCCAGAACCTTTCGGCGTGCATGAAGGCCGAACTGGGTATGGGCGCTATGCGCCAGATGAACTGCGCGAACAGAACGGTGGACAGGAACAGCACCGGATAGATGAATGCCTCGGCCTTTATCATCGACCGGATGCTCGTGCCGGTCAGTTCGGTCTGTCGGAAGTACACGGTCTGCGCGCCGTAGTTGTGCGCGGGGAACGGAGCGAACCATATGGCCAGCCCCCTGTAGCCGCTGAGTATGAACGTCGCCTCGCGCACGAACGGTATCTGCACGGTGTTGCCGACGATGCCCTCCATGCGCGCCGAGACGTAGCTGATCAGCGGGGTGTACACGAAGCCATAGAAGATCAGCACGCCCAGAAGCGTGCCCGTCACGGGCGAGCCAAGCCCGCGCGCCGCGGCATAACTGAGCAGCAGCCACGCCGTGACGATCGACGCCGTGGTGGAAAAGAAGTAGATGAAAAGCGCTATCCAGATGGAAATATCGCCGCGCCCCGCCGGCGGACGCAGCAGCGCTGCCCAGTTCATCGTCGCCACGCCGTGCTCGTCCAGCTCGCGTTTGCGGCGTATCAGGCCCGCTATCACCTTCCAGAAGCCCACCACGGCCACGGCCGCCGCCAGCCCCAGCCCGAAGGAGAAGAAGAAATCGAGCGTGTTGGAGGCGATGGTGGTTATGGCGCCCAGTCCCGGTCCCCAGTGGCGCAGTATGCCGTAGCGATACAGAAGCGGGTTGGCGATCATCGTCAGGACGAATGCCGCGAACGTGCCCGCCACCGCCCAGAAAGGCAGCACCATGCCGCTGATAACCACCCCCAGATCGAGGCTGAGCATTACCGGCACGGCCGGCAGAAACCGCTCGGTGTTGCCCGTCAGATCCTTGAAAGGAATCGGGAACATCTGGATGGGTTCCGCCAGGAACGCCCCGGAAATGGCGGGCATGGCCACGTACACGGCGGCGAACAGCATGCCCAGCATCGCGCCGAAACTGAACACGCGCCAGCGCCAGGTGTCCTGTCCGCTGGAGGCGTCGGCCAGCGCCGTTATGCCCATCGCTCCCACCGGCGCCATGGGGAAAGAGAGCTTCTCCACGTCGCTGGTTATGCGGTACATCACGTAGCCCAGCCCGAAATGGTCGATGCGCTGAAGAAACATCCCCAGCGCCATCAGCCCTATGGGCGCCAGCCACTCCACGTGAAAAAAACTGCGCGTTCCCAGCACATCGGGGCTGGATGGCGCAACCCACGGCGGAATCTTGTCGGCCAGACCGAACTGCCGCATCGACTCGCTCTGCGGCAGAAACTGGTTCCACAGCAGGGCGCTGGGACCGTGCACGAGACACGCCCCGGCCATGTAATACAGGACGTAGATTTCCGGGCGCTTGAGAACCGTAAAGGACCGCCGCGCGACCTCTATGAACAGGATGATGGTCACCCACTGCGCCGCCGGGCCCATGTCGCCGCCCACCACCAGGTTCATGTAGATGCTGGCGGGCGTCATCACCATGCCCACGAAAAGCCCCCCGAGCATGGCCTTGACGCCGAACCCCTCCTCCCAGCTGCCCGGCGAGGGCATGAGATCGCGGAACTCGGCCAGTTCGCGCTCCTCGCGCGACAGCGAACCGGAGATTCTGGATGAGGTTCCGGCCATGACACTCGATCGGCGGTGGCGCTGCGCCGTTCAACCGGCGATCAGCCGCGCGCTTTCCCTTACATAATCCATCATCCTCTGCGGCGTCAGCGAGCGCCACATCAGAAACTGCCTGCGCAGGTCCGTCAGAAACGGCCTGTTCAGGCGATACCAGCTGCCGTCGTCGCCGCTGAGACGCTGTAGAATCACCTGCACTTCGTAAATGTCCTCGTACTGCCCGGGATGCACCAGCAGCAGCAGATGCTGCCGCACTCCCAGGTCGTAGGGCGCAAGCCAGACCACTGTCTTGAGCCCGCGGCTGAGCCGGCCCTTCTCGTCGGGAAACACGAAGCAGTCAACCGGCCCCGCGGAAAACCTGCCTATGCTGCCCTCCCGATGGGCATCGAAATACTCCGCCAGATATGCCAGTATGCCGTCGGCGGCGGTCTTGTTTATCGTGAACGGCAGCGGAGCGTGTATCTCGTCGTCCTTCGGCAGCGGCACGCGCCACGTGCGCTCGATGCTCGGAGCGGCTATCCGGCTGGCAACCCGCGCCGGCACCAGCGCGCTGAGCAGCACCACCGTAAGTATCAGCCCCATGGTCAGCATGGCGCCCGTGCCGGAATAGTTGAGCGTGACATCGCCCAGCCAACCCAGTTGCATCATGAGCCGGCCTGCGCCCTGCCCGATGATGTAGCCGAACACCGTGCCGATCAGACCGTAGGTCATCGCCTCGGCCAGGAACAGCGCCCCTACGTGCATCGGCGCCAGGCCCAGCGACGTATATACGTGTATCTCGCGGCGCCGTTCGGCGATTGAGCCCATCATCGTGTTGAAGATGATCAGCGCTGCGATGGCCAGCGGCACCGCCACCATTGCTCCGCCGTGCACCTCGGTCAGATCGCCCGCGGCGATCATGCGCACGCCGTCGTCGTAACCGGCGAAGATGGCCATGGCCATGCGCCGCGCCAGTTCCGCGCCGACCTTCTTCACCTCCTCCTGATCGGCGAGCCTTATCTCCATAGCCCGCAGCGCCGCGTTGGGCAGCATGCGCGCCACCGCCGCCGGCACGATCGCCACCTGGGCGCTGGAAAGGTGTTCATACATGCCCCCCAGCTCGGCGGCGGCGTCCTCGGCGTCGAGGCTCACATCCTCCACGCTGGAATAACGCAGCGGCCGACCGCCGGCATCCAGCACGCTGCTCTGATAGTCCAGCGGCGTGATCCACTGCCCGCTCAGCCCCGCGATGCGCGCATCGAAATCGGCCGGGTCGAACACGCCGCCAACCACCAGGTCCATTCCCGCCACGCGCACCGGCTCGCCCGCCCGCACTGCCAGCCGCGCGGCCGTATCGCGGCTCAGATAGATGACGTCGTTCCGGCCGGATTCCAGCAGATCGAACCCGGGCACCACCTGCGCGATGGGACACAGGCGCGACTGTCCCGGCGACAATCCCAGCACGCCCGCCACCGGCGCGCTGCGCACGGCGGGCCGCGTGGCCGGCGCTGTCCGCGGCGCGCCCCCTGTCGGCAGCCCCGCCGTTATCTGCACATGCTCCCTGGGGTCGTCGGCGCTGACGTTCCACCAGTGTTCGACGATCACCCTGTGCCCGGGTATGTCGCGGCGGATTTCGCCCGGCACGTTGAGCACCGCGCGCAGATTCTCCAGCGCCGCCTGGGGTATCGGCCGGAACCCGCGCTGTCGCAGCATCACGCCCGGGTACGATGACGGCACGCCCGCCGGCAGAGTTATTATGCCCACGTGGCGGCTGGCGCTGGTGAAACAGAGCACGGCGAAGGTTATCAGCACGACCGTGATCGCCGTCAGCGCCGTGCGGAACGGCCGCTTGCGCATGTTGGCGATCCCCAGCAGCACGGCGCTGAGCAGCACCGAGGCGCGGGCGAAACCCGCTGCCGGGTCGGTTCCCCGTCCGCTGCGGATGCGCTTCAGTTCGGTGTCGAACTTGCCGTACACCACCCGGATCACCACCGCCGACATGAACATGATGCCGAACGCCAGGATGATGATCAGCGGACTGCTGCTTATGCGGAAAGCCGGATGAAATGAAGCCAGCGCCGCCGTCATGACCGCGAAAACAGCCGCGGCGCCGGCGATCTGACGGTAGATATCCGGCGAGGCTATCAGCAGCCGCTCCATGCAGAATGCAAAAGGCACCGTCAGCAGCAGCAGGAAAATCGCGCCGCGTATGACGTCGTTGGCCATGTCGCGCGCGGCGGCATATACGCGCGCTTCGTCGGACCAGGCGGCGGTGGCGGCGCGCATCGCCGCCGTAACGTTGCCGCCGGCCAGCGCCGCGCGCGCCTTCTCCAGCTGACGGGCCGCTTCGGCGTGCAGGTTGTCAACCAGTTCGCTGCGCACGCCCCGGGCGGCGCAGTCCCTTATCCGCCGGCTGTCCAGCTCGTGAAAATCGGCGGCACTGACCATCGCCAGCGGACCGATCCGGCCCAGTTCGTGCGCCGTGAACCCGCGCGGCCGGCCGGCTCCGTCAGTCTGGCCGGTGTTCAGCAGCACCAGCCGGTTGCCCGCGCGGCCCAGCCGGAAAAGAAAATGGCACGCCTGTGCGGGCTCGACGAAACCGGCCATCAGCTGCCTGAATATGAAATAGTTGTACCGCTGCGGCTCGGCGTTGCGGCGGGCGTCCAGAAGCGTCAGTTCCCCGAGGTCCTGGAGATACCGCGGGTCGTACAGCCCCGCCAGCGCCAGTTCCTCGCAGGAGAACACCACGCTGCGCAGCGGGTCGAGGTCCTGACGGACGTCGATATGTATTCTGATGTCGGCGCTCTGACGCCCGACGTCGCTGCACGCGATGATGGCCCCGTCGGCGCCGCACATGAACACCTGCACCGACACCGCCAGATACTCGCGGGCCCGCTCGCTGAGATCGACCCTCGAGAGCCCTTCCAGCACATATCTGCCGTCGGCGTCGGTGGGCACGATCTCGTTGCGCCTGACGCCCAGCGTCCAGGGAATGTTCCGCGGTCGCGCCGCCTTGCGGTTGTCCGCATAGAAATAAGTGGCGACGAATCCCTCGCGCGGCAGATCGGGCACCGGCCTCCCCGCCGCGGCGCTGACCACCTGCCCGCTTATGCTGGTGCGGTGGCGCTTGTATTCAGGCCGCGTGCGCAATCCCGGATCATCCGCCGCGCGGCGTATGATCCCGCATGCTGCTTCGAGCTGCGGAACGACGGCATCGAGGTCCAGATTCTCCAGCGTATCGGCCGGCGTGTCGCGCCTGAGGCGCAGGTCGTTGAGAGTCGCGAGGGCGAGTGCCGGCACTCCCCATGCCATCCCCAGTTCGCAGGACATCGCCAGGGGCGCTGCCAGCCACGTCGCCGGCGCCCGCGCTCCGCTGAGCACATCGAGGTCCACCCGCCACCCCAGCGCCTGCATCCACGGGCTTTTCTTCTGCCGCTCGAACCACAGCCGCCATTCCTGTATCTGGCTGAGGCTGCTGACGCGCAGGAAGTTGCCGTAGAACATCGGACCTATGCTGCCGCCGCGGTCCGACAGGTCCAGCGTTACGATCGTGTCGATGAGCCGCGTGGCGTCGGCGCGGTCGCGCGGGTCCTCCTGCCGCCCCAGCCGTTGCGCCAGCCAGCGGTACAGTTCCATCCGTGTTTCCAGATGTCTGCGCCGCGCGGCGCAGTCCGCGCCCAGCCGCTCCATGCGGTCGATTGCGCGCGCCAGGTAACGGCGCGCCGCGGGCAGCAGCGACTGGACCTCATCCGGCGCCGATGCTCGCTCGGCATCCTGCTCCTTCTGCTGCCGCGCCAGCGCCGCCGAGGGCAGCCATGTGCTGCGCAACGCGCGCGGATTCTGGCGAACGGCGAAACTCAGCGCGCTCAGGTCCATGCGCAGCGCGTCAAGTTCGCGCTCGCGCAGGCGCAGAGCGTCGGTCATCAGCCCGACGGGCGTCGTGCGCAGGCGGAAAAGTTCGTCCTGCGCCATGGCCGCATCCAGATCGATAATCTGCGCCAGCCGTTCCGCCAGCGACCGCTGGCCGACGGGGTCCAGCCGTCCGGGATCGCCCGTGATGGCGCGGGCGATCGACAGGTCTCTGGCAAGGTCGCGCTCGATCCGCGTCAGTCCCGGATTGCGCAGGTCGGTTCCTTCGAGTTGTTCGCGCCAGACCGACGGCGGGTCGATCAGCGTCATCATCATCTCGCGCGTGGCCCGCAGCTGGATGCCGTCGCCGCCGGCGAAAAACACCACCACGGGCCGAGCCGGCGGTCGCGCGCTCAGCGACCGGAGAACCGCCAGGGCGGCCGCCGGCTGCACGGCCTGGCTCGCCCCGCACGCCAGATCGGGCACCAGACCGGTCGCATCGAGACCGGCGGTAATCATCAGCGCCGCCGGGTCGCCGGCAGCGCCGCGCGTGGATGGAGAAGCCCGCTCCGCCGGCGCAGGCGCACCGGGACGCACCAGCGCATAGAGATTCACCGCGTTACGCTTCTCCCACGCCACCTCGGCCAGCAGCGTCACGCGCCCTCTGATCCTGCCGGCGCGCAGGTCGTCGGCCAGCGCGCCATCGGGCACGAAAAACCGCGGCAGGTTAATGGGCATGGGCAGATCATGGGCGCGCAGATCGATGTGGTTCAGACCCGCATTGCCCAGCACCAGCAGCGCCGCAGCGCCGAAGCAGAAAGCCTGCGTCCAGGACGCGCCGGCGGTGCTTTCCATGACGGCTATCCTGCCGCGCAGGTCGCCCGGTATGCGCCCGTAACCGCCGTCGCCCAGATACGCCAGTTCGCCGCTGATGCCCCCCGCGGGCGTGGAATTGACCCTCACCGATGCCGGCCAGAAGGGATATATCCGGTGAACAACGGCGGTGCCGTCTGTGCCGCGGCAGATCAGTTCCGCCCGGCGCGTCACCGGAACGAGCACAGGCCAGGTCTGTTCACGCAGTTCGACGTTGTCCAGTTCCGCGATGCGCCTGCGGACGTAATTCACCGTGGCATCGAATCCCGCCGACCCGAGCACGCGCGATTCCCCGCAGGCGCATATCTCGCGCACATCGCGGCGGAAGGCCTCGATGTCGGGTGCCCCGCCGCGCAGTGAACCCGTACACGCCGCCAGCACTGCCATCGCGACAAGCGCACCGCGGCCCGCGGCCGTGCTCCGCCACCACCATCTCATCGCGGTCAGATTATGCCAGCGCGGTATGCGCGAATACAGTTGCCGGCATACGTACGGACACACAGCCCCCGCGCCGCCGGCAATCATGGCGCCCGCCTTCTAAAGTGTTCCGATAACCCCGCCGATACAAATACTGTCATGACTGCCGTACCGCAACCCACACCGGAAACTGCCGCTGCGCGCGGCCCGGGCGGCCCGCTGCGGCTTGCTGACAGAAGGCGCGATCGCCGCCGGCTGGTGCAGACCAGAGCCACGCTCACGATTCTCGACGGTCCGGAAGCGGGAATGACCTGCGAAGTGCAGGTGCGCGATCTTTCGCTGAGCGGTCTGTCTTTTCTGCTGCGCCAGCCGCTGACGGTGGGACAGTTGTGCCGCGTGGTAATGCCCGGCGGCGCCGCAACAGTATCTCATACATGCGAGGTGGTGCGCGTCAGACCTCTGAGCACGGGCAAGTACGAGATGGGCCTGGTCATCCGCCGCGCCATCTGACCTGTGCCATACCGCGCCGGCCTGCCACGACACGTTTTCGCGAACGCCGGACAGTAGCGGGATTCACAGTCCCGGAAGATTCCGTCCTGCGCCGGCGAACTTTCGCCCCCCGGCCGGCATATAAACCGTTGGAAAGTACATCGGCGGGGAGCCACCGGACGTCGAGCAGCCTTCCGGGAACAACGCTATGACCTGGCAATCGCCCTTTACCAGTCTCGACATCTCATCTGTACGCGACGAGAGTCTCGCCGGACTGCTGCGCCGGGTGGCTTCCGAGCACGGTCGCGTGGAGATAGATACGGCCCCCGGCGAAGCGTGCGTGGTTCTGAGCAAGGCCGAGCTGGAAAGCCTCGAAAACGCCCTGGCCGTTCTCTCCGACAGCGAACATGGCCGGCGTCTTCACGAAACCGTAATGCAGGCGGCCATTCTGGCGCGGTCCGCGTGAAGCGGCGCGCTGCCGGCGGCATCGCGCCCGGGCGCGTTCGTCAATCGACCAGCACCGGCGCCGGGCGCGGCGCCGGAGCGGAAGACTGCGGTTTGTTTCTGGATGACGAATCTTCCAGCCGCTTGAGAATCATTTCTATGCGCTGCTGCGCCTCGGGGCTTTGCGCTGCTTTCAACTGTTTCAGCGGCGCTATCACTATCGTGCCCATGGCGACAAGCCGCTCCTGCGCTGCATCGCGGGCCTTCCAGTCCTCGGCGTTCAGTTCGGCTACCAGCGCGCTGATGGTCTGCATGACGGCGGCCGACGGCTGCGGGCGGGGTTGAAAGTACTCCTTGACCAGCGCCACAGGCACCTTCATGTCGATGCCGCTTTGCAGGCGGCACACAAGATGCTGCTGCTGAAGCTGGCCTGAGACCACGCTGTCGTCCCAGAGGGTTATCTGCACGTCGCTCGGCGAGGAGGCAGTGTGAACCAGCCGCTTGATCTCGCCGGCGCTGATGTCGATCGTGCTGAACGCGGTATCGAGCTTCAGCGCCCCCGTCAGTATCCCCACCAGCACATCGTCGTTCATCAGGTCCAGCGTGCCCTGCTGGTCGTCGCCCGGCTCGTCTCCGCTCACAAACTGCATGCGGCGAATACTGCTGACGGGAAACTTCACAGCCTGTTCGCGGCCTTCGCCGGCCAGCTTCATCTCAAACACGTCCGCCGTCACCAGCCCCGCAAACCGGCTGCCGTCGATGAGCGTTATGTCGTGAACGCCGTGTTCTTCGTTCTGGAAACTTATGGCGCGCACCGCCGAAGGCTTCAGTCTGAGCGTGCCGTAACGGGTGGCCACCTCGATGTCCTTTTCCGGCAGTTGCACGCCGATGCGGTCGCCCGGACGCATGAGAATAAAGGGCTTCTCGAAGGTCCATTCCTCCGGCTCGCCCTGGCGGCGCCGCCAGCCGACCCGGCTGATCTGCGTCAGCGGCACCTCCATGGCCTGGCCGCTGGACAGCTCCAGCGACAGTTTCTCGCGGTCCAGTGCTCCGCCGAACACCTCGCCCTCGGTTGTTACCAGCAGTTGCCGCGGCCGGTATTCCCCGGCGTTGATCAGACCCGCCAGTTTCGCGGCGGGCAACTCCACCTCCCCGTAAAACGTGCGCAGACGGAACGATGCGTCCTTCAGCGTGCCCTTCAACTGGTCTCCCGAGCGCAATTCGACCACGTCGAGAATGTCGCCGCGCAGAATCTCACAGTCGCCCACGAAGTTCTCGCCGCCGCGGTAATTGACGATGAGTTTGCGTATGGCCGACGGAACCGACGCCATCACGCGCGATTCCTTCATGCCCTGCACGAACTTCTGCCCCGCATCGATGCTCGCCGTCACAGCGTGAAAATGCATGATGGCGATCGTTTTGCCCGCCGGCAGAACATGCGAAAAACTGATCTGCACGGCGGAATTGCCGGGCTGATAATTGATGACGGGCGCAAGTTTCGTTCCCTTGCCGGCGAACATTTCCACCGCGCAGCGCCCGTTGGCGTGGGTCTGCGCAACCCAGGCGATGTTCTGCGTGTTCTTCTTCGGATCGGCCACATTTACGGCCATCTGCACGCCGTAATTCATGTTGGCCTGATACGATATGTTCAGCGTCTGCTCGGCGCCCGCGGTATTGCGGATGACGTCGATGTAGCGCACCGAGCCGCCTTCGCGGTCGAGCAGCACCCGCCGCGTCACAGCCAGCGCGCCGCAGGCCAGATTGTCGAACACAAGTTCGCCGGTCTTCTCATCCATGCGCGCCTGGTTGACGCGCCCCTGCGGGTAGTTGCCGTTGATCATCAGCATGGCGCCCTGGCTGTACACGGGCATGTTGCCGCTGTGCTGAAATTGCCCCTGCTGGTAGAACTGCCACTGATTGCCCGTGTTGTCGTTCCACACATACGGCAGGTTTACGGTGCCCGGCCCTGCGTCCCCGCCGATAAAGGCGGGCCTGATAAGCCTCTCCGCGCGGGACACCGCAGCACACAGGGCGACGGCCGCGAAAGCGACGACCGACGCGAGGGAGATTCTGATCGTCATAACGGCTGTTCTCCTGACGCCCGCACATGCGAGCCACGGTAGATAGACGCGCTCCTCCGGCAGCAGTTGCAGATTGTGCCGTCAGATGCTCTCCCCGTTCCACCAGCGCTCCAGTTCGGTGATCTCCATGGATCTCTGCACCATGAGGTGAAGTTTGTAATAGCCCCGCACTTCGTTTTTCACGATCGGGTCGTTGCACACCGCATCGATGGAGTGGCCCAGAAACGCCAGCACCCGCCGCAGCGGACGCTGCACTTGAACATACTCGTTCCGCGCGGGTGCCGACACCAGCCGCCCGGCAACTGAAAGTCCCGGCAGGGTGAGGTTATTCATCTCAGTAACTCATTATATGACGGCGGCTTCGCAATGCCCGATGAATTCCTGCAATTGGGAAAAACCGCCGTCCGATACGCCGGCAGTAACATGCGCCTGCGCCGGTGGTACGATGTGCAAGGAGACCCGCATGCGCCACACAGCCTTTTTTACGAGTATCGCTCTGGTACTGACCTTCGCTCGTCCGGCGGCAGCCGCTCAGGACGATCCTTACGAGACCTACATCAGGACGTCGGCGGATTTCAAAAGGGTCAAACAGGACAAAGCCTGGGCCCTGAAGGCCTGGCCGTCGTGGGTGTACATGCCGTGGACCTTTCAGTGGACCATCGGCTACACCGACGAATCGGGCAGATGGTGTCTGGAGCACGGCTACAATGGCGCTTTCGTGGACTGGGACCGCATCGACGCCGGCGGCTCCAGGACCGGCCGGCTCGACTGGATCAACAAACACGGCCTGCGCTTCTACGTGGACCACACCGCCGCCAAACGCTATCTGCATCTGGGCATCAACCCCAAACAGCACGCGGCCGAACTCCATGGCAATGGCGTGCGCATAACCCCCGTCAACGCCGCCATGAAACAGACGCTTCAGGGCTATATCAAAAAGCACATCGAAACGGTGAAATCCTCGCCTTTCCGCGCGGCTTATGCCCTGGATGATGAAATCTCGTGGGGGCACTTCGTCCATCCGACGATGTGGTGCGTTACCGACGACAAGGCCGCGTACCAGAAATGGCTGAGCGAGATATACGGCCCGGCAGCCCCACAGCGCGACAAGTGGATAACCTACAACGACATACTGCCCAAACTGCGGACGTGGACAGTGGGCACTTTCGACGCCAGCCCGCTCATGGATCAGTGGACCTTCAATGACGCCTGCTGGGCCAATTTCCTGGGCGAACTGGTCGAATACGCCAACAGCATCGACCCCGACACGCCGTGCGGGTTCGTCGGGGGGCAGAGCCCCAATGCCTTCGGCGGTTACGACTATGCCCGGCTCATGCGCAAGATACAGTTCATCGAGGCGTATAACATCGGCTCTTCGCAGGCTGTCATCCGCTCCTTCAACCCGCGCAACGCCCTGCCCACGGTTACGACGCACTTCCACCGCGACGTCGCCGACACGATATGGCAGACGTGGTATTACCTGGCCCACGGAAACCGCGGATTCATAGGCTGGGTGGAGAGGTGGTTCGACGGGCAAACACCCAAACCCTGGCATAAGGAAGTCGCCCCGCATTACCTCGAAGCCGCCAACAGAATAGGCCCGCTCATGAGCGGTGCACAGTGGATACACGACGGCGTGGCGCTCTACTACAGCCATCCTTCGATACAACTGTCGTGGATACTCGACGCCGAAGCCCACGGCCGGACGTGGGTCAACCGCAACAACGATCACCGGCTCGGCAGTTCGCACCTCGTGCGCAAGGCATGGGAGAACATGCTGCGCGATTCGGGGCTTCAATATAACTTCATCAGCTACGTGGACGTGATCCAGAACGGGGTGCCGGACGAATACAAGGTGCTCATCCTGCCCCACTGCCTGTGCCTGTCCGACGCCGAGGCGCGGCGCATACGCGACTTCTGTGCCGCCGGCGGAACCGTCATCGCCGATTACCTGCCCGGCCTGTGGGACCAGCACGGCCGCGGACGCCCCGCCGGCGGCGTACTCGACGATATGTTCGGCGTCAGGCACGACCCGAACATGAAGGCCGGCGACATCTTCGACCAGAAACTCTGGTGCGAAACCGACCAGGACGCCAACTTCGGATACAAAACCTGGGAACAGCTTCTTACCAACCGCAACACGTGCATACGCGACCCGAGCGGCTTCAACAAGGCCGTGCGCAACATGGACGTCATGAAAGTGAACCGTTTCGGGAAAGGCACGGCCGTGCTGATGAACCTCTCGCCGCAGTGGTACAACGCCTACCGCGCGGCCGGCTTCGACGCCGCCGCCAGACGCGATGTGTTCATGCGGCACGTGCTGGCCGGCGGTGTCAAACCGCGCGTGCGCCTGAAGTCGGCCGGCCAGAAGGAGCACGGCTGCGAGATCACATACTGGAAGAAAGACGGCCGCGTCATCCTCTTCCTGTGCTTCAATCCCGAAATAACCGGCTCGGAAACCGGAGGGGGCAACGCGGCGGGCCTGAAGACCGACACCATCCCCGTCACGCTCCAGTTCGCCTCGCCCGTGTCGGCCGTGCGCGACGAGCGGGCAGGCAGAGACCTCGGCAACGGCAGCGAGTTCAGCTTCAACTGGACGATGAATCAGGCCGTGGTCATATCGTTCGATGCGCAGGGATGGTAGCGCTCGCTTGCGCAGGCGCGCATCGACGACGCGACGCAAACCTTCTTCCGCCTCTGCCGCGTATCGCGTGCAGCCGCAATCACGGCGCGCCGGCCTGCGCACTGGTTTCGTCGATCACCACCGTGCTGTTGGCGGCCACCCCGCGCTTCCGCACCACTTTGCCGGAGGGATAGAACTGCACCTCGACGTCCACCGCGCGGCGCGCCCCCAGCCCGAAGTGCCTTTCCGTCTGGCAGTGCGCGTAGTAACTGTGCGCCGACTGGCTGGCAATCACCTGCACCTGTTCGCACCACAGCAGCCTGCCGCCCGCGGCCGGGTCGGTGATCCTTATCTTCGCTCCGGCCGCGCCGCGATTGCCGGGAGCACCCACCGGACGAACCCTGAGCCAGTTGCCTCGCGCCACTCCGTTGCGATACACCTTCACGCGCGCCGGCTCGGGACCGGCGGCATAGCCGATTATGTCCAGCGCCCCGTCCTGGTCGATGTCCCCGAAACACAAACCGTCGTCAACGGTGGCTTTCGAGTAGTCGTCTATCCCCCACTCGCGATTGATGTATGTGAACGTGCCGTCGCCGTTGCCGCGCAGTATCCACAGAAAGTTCCGCCCGTTCCACATGATGTCGGCGATGCCGTCGTTGTCGAGGTCCACCACCACCGCCAGCCCCCACGATACGTAAGCCGGTTTCCGCGCCTTCTCCATGCCCGCAAAAGCCCCGTCGCGGCGCCTGAAGCTGCCCTTGCCGTCGTTCACATATAACTCGGGCCTGCGGTTTTCCAGCACCAGCAGATCAGGCCAGCCGTCCTGATCTGCATCGCCCACTCCCTTGATCGCCAGACCGTCGTTATCCGACAGCCCCGCCGCGACTGTGCCGTCGGAGAAGCCGCCCTTGCCGTCGTTCAGCAGAATGCGCGACTGGCCGGCGGTATTCTCGTAGCGGCCCCAGTGGATGATCAGATCGATAAGCCCCGTCCCGCGCAGATCAGCGTAATGGATGTTGGTTTCGTGGCGTCTGGCGCCGCTGGGAACCCCGCCGCCGGCCTTGAAGCCGCCCTTGCCGTCGCCCACCTCGAACGTTACGCCCGGGCGCTCGTGCAGCCAGTCAACGCGCCCGTCGCGGTCGATGTCGATCATGGCGTTCTGGCGCGCCTGTCCGGCGGTAACGCCCGAATCACGGAACGCCAGCGCTCCGCGGCGCGACTGGTTTATCCACCATTTTCCGCCGCCGTCCTGCCAGGTCATCTGGAGGTCCAGCAACCCGTCCTCGTTGATGTCGTACGCGATGTGCACTTCCGTGCCGCGATACTCCGGCGCCTGCGTGAACCGGCCCCGCCCGTCGCCCAGAAAGGCCAGCGGCTCGCCCCCGCCGTGCGCGCCGGTAACGAAATCAAGGATGCCGTCGCCGTCGAGGTCGATCAGATGCAGGCCGCTCAGCCACCATTTCGGCTCTTTCGCATACTTCGCCTCGATGACCGCGGCCACGCCGCTGTCGGCGGTTATGTCGGCAAACCGCGGCGATGCGGGCGCGTCGCCGGCAGACAACGCCTGGCAACAGGCCAGCCCCCACGCAAGCACTACCCACAGTGAACAAACGGAAATGGTGCGGTATGGCATGACATCTATTGATACCCCGGTGCTGCCGCCGCGATTAAGGGAACTGGGAGATGCGGGAGTTTTTGCAGGCGGCGGCGCACCACGCCCCCGCGATTAAGGAAACTGGAGCCGACCGGGCTCGAACCGGCAACCCCCACGTTGCAAACGTGGTGCTCTCCCAATTGAGCTACGGCCCCCGCGCTGCACGACATTTATCATCGTCGCCCCGCGAACACCCGTCAAGCCGGCGCACGGCGGTCTTGTTGCGCGACCCGCGTTACGGTACATTCGGGGTTTCGGGCGCTGCCGGCAGCGCATCGTCCGCTACAGGAGCAGGCTTTGATAGTCGTAATGAACCAGAACGCTCCCGAGGCGTGCATAGAGCGCGTCGTCGCCGAGATAGAGCGCATGGGGGGGCGCGCGCATCTGTCGCGCGGGCAGTTCCGCACCATAATCGGCGTGGTGGGCGAGGAGACGACCATCGACCAGAACCATCTGGCCTCGCTCGACGGCGTGGAGAAGGTCGTCCCCATAATGAAGCCCTACAAACTGGGCAGCCGCGAGTTCCACGAGGAAGACACGGTCGTGCCCGTGGGCGGCGGCAAAACGCCGGTCGTCATGATCGGCGGCCCGCACGCCGCGTGCATCGCCGGCCCGTGCACCGTGGAAAACGAACAGATGCTCTATCGCATCGCCCGCGAGGTGCGCGCCGCCGGAGCGACGGTATTGCGCGGGGGCGCGTTCAAGCCGCGCACCAGCCCCTATTCGTTTCAGGGGCTGGGCCTCACCGCGCTTCAGTGGATGCGCGCCTGCGGCGACGAACTGGGCATGCCCATCGTCACCGAGGTGATGGACACCCGCCAGGTCGAACTCGTCGAGCGCTATGCCGACATGTTTCAGATCGGCGCCCGCAACATGCAGAACTTCGACCTGCTGCGCGAGGTCGGCCGCACCAGCAAACCCGTATTGCTCAAGCGCGGACTGGCCGCCACCGTCAAGGACTGGCTGCTGTCGGCGGAATACGTGCTCAGCCAGGGCAACCGCAACGTCATCCTCTGCGAGCGCGGCATAAAGACCTTCGAGGACAGCGTCCGCTTCACGCTGGACATAACCTCCATACCGGTGGTGCGCGAGTGGTCGCACCTGCCGGTGATAATCGATCCGAGCCATTCCACCGGCCGGCGCGAATGGGTGCCGGCGGTAGCGGCGGCAGGCATGGCCGCCGGCGCTCACGGCGTCATCGTCGAGGTGCACTACTGCCCCGCCGAGGCTCTGTGCGACGGCCCGCAGGCGCTGCTGCCGGAAAAGTTCGCCGAACTCATGGGCCAGATTCGCGCCATCGCGGCGCTTGTCGGCAAGACGCTGGCCTGAAAGGGCCGTTCGGCGGTTTTCAGGATAACACAACATGAAAAGGACATCGTTCGTCGCAGGCAACTGGAAAATGAACCTTACGCGTTCGGCGGCCGTGGAACTGGCCAAAGCCGTCGCCGCCGGCGCCCGCACCGACATACAGGTGGGCGTGGCGCCGCCGTTCGTTTACCTCGACGCCGTGGGACAGGCGCTGGGCTCGTCGCACGTGCTTCTCGGCGCGCAGGACGCCTATTTCGAGAAGAACGGCGCCTTCACCGGCGAAATATCGGTGGAAATGCTCAGGGATCTGGGCGTGAAGTTCTGCCTCACGGGCCATTCCGAACGAAGGCACAAGCTCATGGAGCCGCCGGCGCTGGTGGCCGCCAAAGCCAGGGCGATATACGCCGGCGGACTGATACTGATTCACTGCGTCGGCGAGAAAATAGAACAGCGCGACGCCGGACAGACGCTCGATGTCGTCAAAGCGCAGCTCGAGGAACTCGACCGCGGCATCATCGACGACCCCGCGCGGCTGGTCATCGCATACGAGCCCGTGTGGGCGATCGGCACCGGCCGCAATGCCACCGCCGCCCAGGCGCAGGAGGTCCATCAGTTCATACGCCAGACGCTGGCACAGATGTGGAACCGCGATTTCGCCGACCGCGTGCGGATACAGTACGGCGGCAGCGTCACGCCCGACAACGCCAGGGAACTGCTCAGCCAGAACGATGTTGACGGCGGACTGATCGGCGGCGCCTCGCTGAAGGCCGCCGGTTTTCTGGCCATCGTCAACGCGGCCAAATAGCGCCGGGAGCCGGACATGCTTCTCAACATAATATTCTACACCCTGCTGGTGCTGTTCATAATCGTGTCGCTGTTTCTGATCCTTCTGGTGCTCATCCAGAAAGGCCGGGGCGGCGGACTGGCCAGCGCCTTCGGCGGCATGGGCGCTCAGACCGCCTTCGGCGCCAAGACCGGCGACGTGCTCACCTGGGCCACAAGCGTCGTCTTCGGCATCTTCGTGCTGCTGGCCATAATACTCAATCTCATGGCCAACCGCCTCGGTTCGCGCTGAGGCGGCACCGGTGCGCGTACTCTCGGGGCGGCCACATGATCGTGAGCATGACGGGATTCGGCGACGCCAGCGGCGAACAGAACGGCACGCACTACGCCGTGGAGATCCGCTCGCTGAACAACCGCTTTTTCAAGGCAACCATCAAACTGCCGGAGAACGTCAGCGGTCTGGAACCCGAACTGGAGAGTTTCCTGCGCCAGCATCTGGGGCGCGGCTCCATCACCTATGTGCTGAAGATGCGCTCCGAGACGGCGGAAGCGGCGTATCGCGTGAACATCCCCGCGCTGCGCGCCTACATCCGCCAGCTGGATGCCCTCCGCGACGTGGCATCGCTGGGACCCATCGACCCCACCGCTCTGCTGGCCCTGCCGGGCGTCTGTCAGGAGCCGCGCGACGAGGCCGACGAAATCGCGCGGCACGGTCCGATCATCCGGCGCCTGACGGCCGAGGCCGTGGAAAAGGTGCACGCCATGCGCCAGCGGGAGGGACAGGCGCTGTTCGACGACCTCATGAACCACGCCGGCATCATCGCCGAGCATCTGGAGCAAATCCGTCAGCGCGCCCCGCTGGTTCTCGCCGACTACCATCGCAAGCTGGTGCAGCGCGTCAACGAACTGGTGAACTCGGCCGAACTGAAGGTTTCCGAGGCGGACCTGCTGCGCGAAGTCGCCGTTTTCGCCGAGCGCTCCGACATAAGCGAGGAAATCCAGCGGCTGGGCGCTCATCTCGAGGCCTTCGAGCACACCTGCCGCACGGGCGAGCACGCCGGCCGGAAACTTGATTTCATCGCCCAGGAGATGCTCCGCGAAGCCAACACCATTTCCTCCAAGGCCAACGATGCGGACATCGCGCGGCACATCGTCGAGATCAAGGGCGCCATAGACCGTCTCAAGGAACAGGTTCAGAACGTGGAATGAGCCGCGCGGCGAACAACGATCCCGTATCCTCATCCGGCGCGCAGCGCCCCGGCGCGGGTCTGCTGGTGGTGCTTGCCGGCCCGTCGGGGGTCGGCAAGAGCACCATCGCGCGGGCGCTGGTGGAGCGCACGGGCATGCATTACGCCGTGTCGGCCACCACGCGCCCCTTCCGCCCGGGCGACGAGGCCGGCAAACGATACGAGCACATATCGCGCCAGGAGTTTCTTGCCCGGCTCGACCGCGATGAATTCCTCGAATATGCCGAGGTTTACGGCGAATACTACGGCACGCCGAAACATCCGACGGTGGACCTTCTGGCCGGCGGACAGAGCGTGCTTCTCGAAATAGACGTGCAGGGCGCGCTTCAGGTGCGCAGCCACTATCCCGCCGCGCTGCTCATCTTCATTCTGCCGCCCGATGAACCTACACTATTGCGCCGGCTGGAACATCGCGGGCGCGACGCCCCGCAGGAAATAGCGCGGCGCTTCCGCGCGGCCCGGCGCGAAATACACATGGCGCGCGGCAGCCGCGCCTTCGACCATATGGTCGTCAACGACGACCTCCAGCGCGCCATAGCGCAGGTCGTCGCACTGGTAACGCACGCACAAACCGGAGGTATGGCGAAAGATGATCGAAGCACTCAAGAGCGAGGAAATCGTCAATAAAGTCGGCGGACGATTCAAACTCACCGCCCTCGTCCAGAAGCGCATGCTGGAACTCATGGAAGGCGCCAGGCCGCTCATCCCCGTCGATCGCGAGAAGATGACCGACCTCGAAATCGTCATCCAGGAAATACTCCAGGACAAGATCGCCATCGACTACGAACAGAGCGGCATCCCCAAACCGCGGTAACCGCCGATGTCGCACCCCGCGCCACCCGCTGCGGACCTCGCCGGGCGCCACGTCGTCGTGGCCGTCTGCGGCGGCATATCCGCGTACAAGACGGCCGAACTCGTCAGCCGTCTCGTGCAGCGCTCCGCCGCCGTCGATGTGGTGATGACCGCCGCCGCGCGCAAATTCATCACCCCGCTCACCTTCGAGGCCCTTTCCGGCAGACCCGTGCGCACCGACATGTTCCGTCTGCGCGATTCGTCCGACCCGCAGCACCTCGCGCTCACGGAACAGGCCGACGCTCTCATCGTCGCTCCCGCCACCGCCAACATCATCGCCAAGGCGGCCGCAGGCATCTGCGATGATCTGGTCTCCACCATGATCTGCGCGGCGGCGTGCCCGGTGGTGTTCTGTCCGGCCATGAACCACCGCATGTGGGAAAACCCCGTCACGCGCCGCAACGTCGAGGCGCTGCGGGCGGCGGGATACCGCATCGTCGGGCCCGAGGAGGGATGGCTGGCCTGCCGGCACGTCGGCATGGGGCGCATGTCGGAGCCGGCAACCATACTTCAGGTCGTCGAAGAGATCCTCCGCGGCGCCGGCCGCTCGTGATGCGCACACGCCCGCGGCGCGTGCGCGCCCCCGGCGCGGTTGCGCTATGCTCTGCGGCGTCTGGCGAACGTCTGCCCGTCTATCCGCTTCACAACGCCCTTGAGCGTCAGAAAAGTGAGCTCGCCAAGCACCGCCGACGCGTCCACGCCCGTGCGCTCGATTATCCGGTCCACCGGCGTAGGCTCGTCGTCGAGGGCCTCGAGTATGCGGCGCTGCCGCTCGGTCATCGCGGGCGCCGCCGATTCCTGCGGCGCCGCCGCCGGCGCCGGCTGCGCGCTTTCATCGAACAGCATCAGCTGGCGCGCCCCTTCGGGGACGGGCCCCAGACCCTGCACTATGTCGTCCAGCACCGCCGTCAGTATCGCCCCGTCGCGGATGAGCTGATGCGTTCCGCGCGACATGGGGCTGTCTATCCGCCCCGGCATGGCAAATACCGTCCGGCCCTGTTCCTCGCCGGCCAGCCTCGCGGTGATCATCGCCCCGCTGTGCTCGTCGGCCTCGACTACCAGCACTCCCCGCGACAGGCCGGATATGATGCGGTTGCGACGGGGAAAGTTCTCGGCGCTGGGCGCCGTTCCGAACGGCAGCTCGCTTACCATCGCGCCGCGCGCGGCTATCTGGCCGTACAGTTCCAGATTCTCCGGCGGATAGACGACGTCTATGCCGCAGCCCAGCACGCACACCGTGCGCCCCTGCGGATGGCGCAGGGCGCCGCGGTGTGCCGCCACGTCTATGCCGCGGGCGCCGCCGCTGACCACCGTAAACCCCGCCGCCGCCAGCAGCGCGCCGAACCGCTCGGCCTGCTCGCGTCCGTAATGCGTGCACCGCCGGCTGCCCACTATCGCCAGCGCCTGAAGATCGCGCGGCTCGAAGCAGCCCCGCACATACAGCACTGCCGGCGGATCGAGTATCGACCGCAGCAGCGCCGGGTAGTCGCTGTCCTCCAGACACAACAGCCGCACGCCGCTGCGCGCCGCCAGGTCCATCGTGCGGTCCACTCTCTCGCCCGCCGCATCCAGCGCCCGCCGTATCGACTGCGCCCGCGCGGGCCCCACTCCTTCCACGGACCGCAAATCCTTCTCCGAAAGCGCCGCGGCGCTCTCCGCCGAGCCGGCGAAATCAACCATTCGCCTTATCGTGATCGGCCCCACGCCCTCGGCAAGCGACAGTTGCAGCCAGTGTTGCAGCGGCATGGTCGGAGTTTACCGGTGCGTGCTGCGGCACAAAAGCCCGCCGCCGCACGCCGGATGCGCCATGCGCCCCGTGTCTCCGGCCTTGCCCGCGCGCCCCAACCGGCGCTACACTTGCCGCCATGAACGCCACCTGTTCCGTTATCGTGTGCTGTGCCGCGGCCTGCGCGATGTGGACCGCCTGCGCCAGCGCCGCCGCAGCGCCGGAAAGCGATGAGCGTCTGGCACGCCGGCTGGAGTGGTTTGCGGACCTGCGCTTCGGACTGTTCCTTCACTGGGGCCCGTACAGTCAACTGGGCTGCATCGAGTCATGGCCGCTCGTCTGGGCCGATCGCGCCTGGTCAAACCCGTCTATCAAAACGTTCGAGGAAATGCTGGAGTTCCGCAAGAAGTACTTCGCCCTCAACAGAACTTTCGACCCGGCGCAATTCGATCCGAAGTCGTGGGCCGCGGCGGCAAAGCGCGCGGGCATGAAGTACGTCATGTTCACCACCAAGCACCATGACGGCTTCTGCATGTTCGACACCCGCCAGACGGATTACCGCATCACTCACCCTGACTGTCCGTACAGCCGCCGCCCGAATCCGGACATCACCCGCGCTGTGTTCTCCGCCTTCCGCGATGAAGGTTTCGGCATAGGTTGCTACTTCTCCAAGTCCGACTGGCACCATCCGTGCTACTGGGACCCTTCCCGCCGCGCCGAAGACCGCAATCCCAACTACGACACCGCCGCGGAACCGCAGCGTTGGGCGCAGTTCGTCCGGTTCGTCCACGCCCAGGTGGAGGAACTGATGAGCAATTACGGACGCATAGACATATTGTGGCTCGACGGCGGACAGGTGCGGCCGCCAAAGCAGGACATTCAGATGGACCGTCTGGCCGAAATGGCCCGGCGCCACCAGCCCGATCTGATCATCGTCGATCGCACCGCCGGCACCCGCCATGAGAACTACCGCACGCCCGAGCAGGAAGTGCCCGAAAAGCCGCTTCCGTACGCCTGGGAGAGCTGCATCACCATGGGCACGCAGTGGTCGTATAAGCCGGACGACAAGTACAAGTCGCCGCGCGAGCTTATTCATCTGCTCGTTGACGTGGTGGCCAAGGGCGGCAATCTGCTGCTCAACATCGGCCCGCAACCGGACGGCAGGCTTCCGGAGCCTGCGCTTCAGCGACTGGAGGCCATCGGCCGATGGATGGCCGTCAACGCCGAAGCCATACACGCATCGCGCCCGCTTCCGCCGTGGAAGGACGGACAGGTTGCGTTCACCCGCCGCGGCGACACGGTTTACGCCATATATCTGTTTCCCGAGGGTTCCAGCACACCGCCGGCGCAGGTGCGTTTCACCGGTCCGCGCCCCGCTGAGGGCGCAACGGTGCGGCTTCTTGGCTTCAAGGACGCCGTGCGCTGGCGCATGGACGGGCAGAGCGTGGTAATCGATGTTCCGCCGGAGGCTGTCGCCAGCCCCCCGAGCGAACATGCGGTGGTGTTCGCCTTTGCATCGGCAAAGTAACGCGCGCATTCCGATGACGCCGCACCTGCGCCCGCGGCGTGTTGGAGAAAAACGCGCTTGGCACCCGTATGGCCGGTTGTCGCGCGGCGCGCGGGATGGCATATTTCCTGAAGATGAAACCTGTCCCGGAAGCCGACATTTCGTGGGATGTGCTGCGCCGCATCGTGCGCGACTGGGCCGGGGCCGATGCGGCGCTGGATGAGGTCAGACCCCTGGCCGGCGGCATGGTCAATACCACGCTGCTGCTGAAAACCGCCGACAACTCCCGCGCGGTGGTCAAGATCTCGCCGCATCTGGTGAATCGAAAACTCGTGCGCGAAGCGGCGCAACTCGAACTGCTGCGGCAGATAGGCCTTCCCACGCCGCGCGTATTTCAGGTTCACCTGGCCTCGCTGGATCATCCGTATTCCTTCGTTCTGATGGAATTCGTCGAAGGCGTGGACCTGAACACCGCCCGCAGACGGTGCTCCGCCGAACAGTTCGATGCCCTCCAGCGGCAACTGGCCGAGATGGTGCTCGCCATGCACCTGCGCACCAGCGACGCATACGGGCGCGTCAGCGACGGCGAGGAGCATCATTCATCCTGGCCGGACTTCTACCGCGCGCTTTGCGACCCCATCCTCGAGGAAACCGCCGCCTCCGCCGCGCTTCCCGCCGACGCGCGCCGGAAGATCGAACGGCTGCATCGACGGCTCGACAGGCTCGTGGCGCACGATGACTGCCCGCGGCTGGTACACTGGGATATCTGGTCGGCCAACGTGCTTGCCCGGCCGGACGATACCGGCAACTGGCGCATAGCCGCCATACTCGACCCCAACTGCCGCTACGCCCATGCCGAAGCGGAACTGGCGTACATGGAGCTTTTCAGGACGATCACGCCGGCCTTCCTCGAGACGTATCAGCGGCAACTGAAGATAAGCACCGATTACCGCCGCATCCGCAGGCCGGTGTATCAGTTGTATTCTCTTCTCGATCACGTGCGGCTGTTCGGGAAACAGTATCTGCCGCCGCTGCTGGCGACTCTCGAGGAGTGCGCGCCGCTGATCTGAACGCACCTGCTGGATGGAGACAATCTCATGTACAGAATCGCCGCAATCGTCTTCTGTGTGGCGCTGGCGTGCAGCGCAGGCGCCGCGGATTCGGAAGAATTGATCGCGCCTGCGCAGTGGCTTGCGCGCCAGGAAAAACCGCGTTTTCGCGAGGGCCATACCCTGCCGCGTCTGACGCGCTTCGGCTGGACGCTGCCTCTCGATGCCCGCATCGAACTGGCCGAGAACTGGGGCTACGCCCTGGAGTTCGGCGGATATACCACCGATGCCGTGGTGGACAAGGCCCTCAATGATCCCAACAGCGATCAGGCCCGACTCATCGCCCTTACGGCATCCGACCCGAGGAGATACCCGCTGTGCATAATCCTGTCGCGCGATCTGCCGGCCGACCCGCCGCCTGAGACGTTTGCGCGCAATGCGGCCGGGGAGTTTCTCGGCGACAAACAGAGAATATGGAGCCCGGAGGCCCCCCGCAGCGTGCTGGAAGAGGCCGCCGAATTGCGCGCCCGCCCGCTGCGCAGGCTGCGCCAGAAGGTGCCGGTGGCGATGATACTCAACGGCGGCGAGTACGCCCTGGGCGTGCTGGGCTTCTGCCGCAAATACTGGGAACAGGACCCGCGCATACTCGCGGCCAGAGGCGACAGCGACTGGTTCACCTACATCTCGCAGCGCAAAGCGCTGATGGAAATCATCATCGCCGACGCCGTGCGCAAGGCCGCCCCCGATCGCACCCTGTACATCTACTACACCGCCGGCGGCGGCACCCACCGCAACCGGACGGCCGACTGGCAGAACTGGTGCTACGGATTCGAATGGATGCGAACCGCGTCGGACCTTCCGAGCAATGAGTATTACTACCGCCATTTCAACGACGGATGGACCGGCAAGAACGACATGCTCACGCAGGCGCTCAACGCCCGCGGCATGGAACTCAGATTCGGATGCCGATTCTCATACGACTGGCTGTGCGCCGGCTGGATAGACGAGTCGAAAAAACCGCCTGTGCCCAACACCAATCCGGCCGCGCTGGTCGATCCCAACGCCGGCCGGCTGGGAGACCTCCAACTGTACGAGGGGTTCCTGAAATGCCTGTACACGGCGGGAACCATCGGCGGAAACGCCGGCTACTACGCCTATCCGCAGGGAGGCTTTGCGAAGAAGTTCCCGGCCGATACGCCGCCGCACTGGCTGCGCCAGATGGTCGTGCTGGCGCGCGTTCATGCGCTGTTCTCGCACCTGGAGGATTTCGTCCGCAACAGCGATCTGCTGCCCGGTCCGGATCGCCACCGCTGGTCGAAAGACCAGCCGGCTTATGAGCTGCCCACGGGCGATGCCAACGTGCGCGTGCTGGCCCGGCGCCATACTGCACGCCCTCGATGGCTGATTACAGCCTGGGCCGCCGACGGAACGGCCCGCGAGGTAAAGGTCCAGGTGCCGGATCTGGGCGCAGTAGCCGTCCGGGCGCTGCCCGAAGGCGCTATATACGAAGGCAGCCTTGAGCCGGCAGCCCCGCGCCTGCGGCCGTTCGACGTGAAACGTTGAATACCCCCTTGCGCGCTGCAACTGGGCGCACCGCACAGGACTCCACCACCCACAACGTGCGCGCTCGACCGCGCCCCGCCGCTGTGCGGTTGGCGACGACCCGGCAAACAAAGCGCAATTGCGATTGCGCCCGGCCCCCGTGCCGCCCCTCAGCCCTTGCTGAAAAGGCAGAGCGAGGACACACCTGCACGGGGCGCCATCGCCCGCCGTCAAGACCAGCGCGCTGCCGGATCGCGGTTCCTTCTTGTTCGCCCTCACCCGCTACCTTCGACGCCGCACAAGCACTCCGCCCAGCAGCAGCGCACCAGCCAGCGCCGCCCCGGGCAGCGGAACCATCAATGTCACGTGGTCCCAGTAGTTGTTCAGGCCCGGCCATCCGGGCGGTATCTGCGCCACGCCGGCCTTCTGCCCGTTTTCGTAGAACTCGATCTGCGTCACGTTGGCCATGCTGAAGTTGGGGTTCTGAATGAGATAGTTGGGACCGATCAGCATGCCGGCCGGCCCGCCCTGAATTACAGCACTGCCGGCCACCGGACCATTGCCGATTTTGATGGTAACGATCTGCATGAAGTTCTGCGCCAGAGACGCCGTGATGCCGAAAGGCCACGGAGGCGGGGGCGGAGGCGGAAACGGCGGAGCCGGCACGACCGCCGCCTTGCCCGCGGCGGCCGGATCGTTACCCAGCGCCAGCGGAGGCATGTTGTAGAATGCAGCCCCGGCCGCCTGATTCGTGTTGAAACCCCAGCCGACGCGGTTGTTGTTCACGTCGGCAAGCTGCACTTCCACGTGCGTCATCCCGCCAAACCCGAAGCCCTGCTGGAACGCTCCCGGCGGATTGATCGACAGCGTCAGAATGTGGCCGGTGAGATCCGGGTCCGAACCGAAAACGAGTTTCCACCCGGCCTGAGCGGGCAGATTGCTCGCGTCCGGCTCCCAATTCATATGCAGCGTGTTGGGCGTACCGGTGAGCGGATCCGTCACGCCGAAGGTCAGATTCGGAGCGCTCACAATGTTCTGCGAGGCGCCTTCCGTTGGCCCGATCGGCTGGATGCTGAAGCCCGGCCCGGAGGGATCCGTCGCGAAGTCGGGGATGGAAATGTTTTTCGCCTGCGCCAGGCATACCATCCCCACGATAGCCAGCGCGGCCCCGATCCAATGCCTGTGACTCATGGAAAGTTCCTTTCTCTTGTGTTGACCTGCCGGCCCAGCCACCCAGGACCGGCCGCGCGCGCATCACACGTGCGCGAAATGAGCAGAAATACCGCCGCCTCCGCAATCACCGCGCATGCTGTACTGGTTGCCCCTGCACCGCGAGGATAGCGCCCGATGCCACCCGCCAATCACGGACCCCAGAGGCCCCGATGGCCTCCTTTCCGCCGCTCCGGCAAGCCCCACATCGCAGTCCCGCAGACACGTTTCGGACGGGCATCACCGTGGTGCCCATGCCCGGCCCGCACCCATCGCCATGCTGTTCGATATTTGCCTGTTATCAGCATGACATCACTTCTGCCATAGTCAAGAAAAATCGTGGTTTTCTGGTATTGGCCTTTCGTCACGGCGATGTAGTGTCTGGTCCCTCCAGGACAGGCGTTTATATCTCGTATGAACGAAGGCCCGCAGGGCCGTCGGCTATGTGTTAAACACTTGCCAACCAATGCGATACAACGTATCTGGTTCACGGCACCCCGGCCGCCCCGGAACCGTCGAACCCGACAAACCCCCTGCCGCCGATAGACACGCGCTGCCTGAAAGCGGTCAATGAAACAATACTCGGCGACCAGGATGCCACGGGCCTTGATATCACGCCGGCCATGTGCTATGGTGTGGTGCTTTGCATCGGACGGAAGAGGTGTGCCTATGCCACGTGTATGTGCACTTACCGGCAAGAAGACCAGTTTCGGGCACCGCGTTACCCACCGCGGCAAGCCCAAGTATCTCGGCGGCGTGGGCACCAAGATAACGGGCATATCGCCGCGTAAGTTCAAAGCCAACATTCACCGCGTGCGCGCTGTGGTAAACGGCCGCGTCTGCCGCATAAAGGTCAGCGCCAAGGCCATACGCAATGGACTGGTGGTCAAACCGCCAAAGCGCGATTATGAAAAACCCCAGACCGCCGGCGCAACCGCTTCTTCATAAATGCCTGCGTCATAAGCGCTTGCCGTCAGCACATGCTCTTCTGACCGCGCCCGGCGCTGCTTTGTACGCGAGATGACAGATCATGCGTCGCCTGTGCCTCGGCGGCAGCTTCAATCCCGTTCATCACGGACATCTGATTTGCGCCAGGGCGGTTGCCGAGGCGGCCGGCTTTGATCGCGTCGTGCTCATTCCCAGCGGTCTGCCCCCCCATAAACCCGCTGCCCCAGACCTCGCCGCCGCCGAACATCGGCTGGAGATGTGCCGTCTGGCCGCCGCCTGCCAGAGTGATCTGTTCGAGGTGAGCGACGTGGAAATCGTCAGACCGGGCCAGAGCTACACCATCGACACGGTCCGGCTGCTGAAGTCGCAGGGCTGGCCACAGGTGCACTGGCTCATCGGCGCCGACATGCTCCAGATTCTGCCGCAGTGGCATCAGGCCGAAGCCCTCCTCCGCGAGGCATCGCTGGTCATCATGGCCCGCCCGGGCTGGAAGATCGATTTCGACGCTCTGCCCGCTCCATTCCGCGAATTGCGACACAATGTCGTCGAAGCCCCGATGCTCGACATAAGCGCCAGCGACATCCGCCGGCGGCTGGCCATGGGCCGGTCGATACGCTTTCTCGTTCCCGAACCAGTCGAACGGTACATCGCCGCCCGCGGGCTGTACCGTCAGAGCCACTGCTGCCCGCCGCAACCCTGACCGGCTTTCACGAGCCCGCTACGCCCCCGTCATCTGCCGCAGGATAACGTCGCACACCTCCGTCGGCGCCAGCATTCGCCCGCCGTCGAGCTTTTCATCCTCCGCCATCAGCAGCGGTCCCTCATCCGCCGACGCCGCCGGCAGACCGTGCGAACCGCGCACGAGCGACCCGTCCGTCGGGATTATCCTCAGCAGCGTCCTGAAACCCAGCCGCTTCTTCAGCAGCGTCCACGCCACGCGCAATGCAGGCCAGCGCAGTTGCGGATCGATGAACAGCTCCGCCGGGTCATAGCCGGGCTTGCGGTGAATATCCACCGTGGGCGCGAAGTCCGGCATGCGGCGGTCGTCAAGCCAGTAATAGTAGGTAAACCAGGCGTCGCGCTCCGCCAGCGCCACCAGTTCGCCGGCGCGGTCGTGATTCAGACGGTGCAGGCGCTTGCCTTCCTCATCAAGCACCTGTGCCACGCCCTCCGTCTTCTCCAGCAACCGTCGGACTTCCCCCAGACATGCACGATCGTTGACGTAAACATGCGCTATCTGATGGTCGGCCACCGCAAACGCGCGGCTCGCACCGGCATCCAGCAGCTCGCGCCCGAGTTCCTCGCGCACCGCCAGCAGCCCGGCACGCCGCAGCACGCGGTTTATATCCACCGGCCGGCTCACCGCCGTTATTCCATATTCCGACAACACCACCACGCGAGAATGCCGGCTGCGATAATAATCCACCAGCATGCCGGCAACCTCATCGACCTGGCGCAGATCCAGCGCCACCTTCTCCACATCAGGACCATAACGCTGAAGACAATAGTCCAGATGCGGCAGATAGATGAGGGTCAATACCGGATCGTACTGCCGGTCCACGCGTATCGCCGCCTCGGCGATCCAACGACTCGATCTGATCGACGTGCGCGGCCCCCAGAAATCGAACAGCGGGAACTCTCCCATCTCGCTCCTGAGGTGATCCCTGAGCTCCGGCGGCTGCGTGTAGATATCGGGAATCTTGCGCCCGTCGGCGGTGTACACAGGGCGGGGCGTAACCGACCAGTTCACCGACGAGTACATGTTGTACCACCAGAACAGGTTGGCGCAGGTGCACGAGGGGTCGATGGCCCGTGCTTTTTCCCACACCTTCGGCCTCTGCACGAGCCTGTTCGACTGCCGCCAGAACTTCACCTCGCATTCGTCGCGGAAGTACCAGCCGTTGCCCACGATACCGTGATCGGCCGGCCATGCGCCCGTCAGATATGTCGCCTGTACGCTGGTGGTTACCGCCGGCAGAACGCTCCCCACGGGCACCACCACCGACCGCTGCGCAAGCTCGCGCAGAAACGGCGTGTGCGGACCGATGAGGTTTCCCGTCAGCCCCACTACGTTCAGCACGACCGTTTTGCGCATGGCACGGTTCCGTTCATCGTCGCGCGGGCATGGTGGCGGGCTGTCTCCTGATGCTCACGGCCACGCCATCCGCCAGTCTGGAGACCCCTTCCACCACCACCTGCTCGTCGCCGTTCAGCCCCGACAGCGCCTCCACCCACTCGTCCTTGCGGTCGCCGAGTTCTACGATTCTCTCCGCCGCGCGGCCATCGACCACCACGAACACCTTGTTCACCCCCGCATAACTCACCACCGCCTCAAGCGGCACATACACCGCTTTCGGATCGACGCGCGACAGAACGCGCGCCTGCGCAAACGAGCCGGGCTTGAGCAGATGCTGCGGATTGGGCACCAGCGCCTCCAGCTGAAACGTGCGGCTTACCGCGTCCACCTGCGGGTTCACGCGCGCCACGCGGCCGACAAACTCCTGTTCATAAGCATCCACGCGCAGACGCACCTCCTGCCCCACGCGCACTTCTCTGACGAACCTCTCGGGAACGCTCGCCCGCAACTTCACGATGTCGTCGTCTATCAGACGGAACGCCGGCGTGCTCTCGCGCACGAACTCGCCCACCGATATGTACCGCGCCGCAACGGCATACGACCGCGGACGCGACGAACCTTCCGCGACTGCCGGCTGCGTCGCCGGAGCGCGGATCATCGTGTCGGCAAGCCGCTGTTCGGCTATATCCAGATCCGCCTGGAGCGACCTGGCCTGCGCCAGCAGCGCCCGCGCCGTCAGCAGCTCCACCTCGTAGTTGCTGCGCGCCACCTCCCACGCCGTCTTCAGATCGGCGAAATCCTGATCGCTTATGAGCGGCGGCTTCTGCTCGTGCAGCTGCCTGCCGCGCTGATATTTCGCCTCGGCGTTGTCGGCCTGAAGCTTCGCCTTGCGCACCGTCGGCACGTTGGTCAGGTCGAAATCTTCCGGAGGCAGCTCGCTCAGCCCCAGTTTCGCCAGCGGCTCGCGCGCCGCCAGCCGCTTCTTGCGGCATTCCAGGTCGTAGTCCACAGGCGACACCTGCGCCAGCGGCTCATCCGCCGCCACGCGGTCGCCCACATCGTGGTAAATGGCGGCTATCTTCCCCGACACCTTGCTGGACACGGTCGCGTCTTCATCGGCATACAGCGTTCCCACCGCATCCACGTATCGCTGCACCGGCTCCGCTTTCACCGCGCGCAGGACCACCGGCACCGACGTCGGTCGGCCCAGGCGCCCCGTCGGCTGATTCCGCCGGCAGCCCGCCACATATGCCAGCACCAGCAACCCCGCCGCCGCACATGCATATTTCATCGTCCGCAGACGCATAGCGCCACTTCCTGTCCAATACTGACCGGTCGGTTCTGAAGCGCCGGAAGTATATGCGCCCCCGCCCGCCGGAAAAGGCCGCGCCCCGCCTGCCCGCGCTCAGGACGCCCCCGCGCCGCCGGCGCCCGGCGCCACTGCCTCCAGCCTGCGGATCACCTCCTCCATGTCCGCCGGACGGCGCAGCGGTTCCAGACGCAGACACTCCATGATCAGATCCGACAGCGCCTGCGGCACCGCGTCGTTGATCTCCCGCGGCGAGGGAAAGCGGCACTCGGCAACCACCTCGCGCTGCGACCGGCCCACCGTGTACAGCGTCGGAATCCGCTGTCCCGACAGCGCCCAGTACAGCGTCGCTCCGAAACTGAAAACGTCCGTACGCACCGTAACCGGCTCCAGCTTCACCTGCTCCGGCGCAATGAAATCGGGCGTCCCCTGAATGCGCTTCTTCACCGTCCCCGACCGGCAGGCGTGCCCGAAATCTATCAGTTTTATCGACCCGCCAGGACACACCAGAATGTTGTTGGGCTTCACGTCGCAGTGCACATATTTCAGATAGTGCAGCGCAGCCAGCGCCGCCGCCACCTGCATGAAATACCGCATGATCACCCGGAACGACTGCGGCTGCTGCTGATCCAGCGGTGTCCCCTCCACAAACTCCATCACCAGCGCCGCCTCCCTCGGCCGCAGAAGCACCGTGCGCCTCGTCTTCATCTCATAGCAGCGCCGCAACGCCGGATGCCTGAACTGCCGGCTTACCGCCAGCTCCTGCCTGAACTGCTCCAGGTATCTCGTGTCGCGCTCCGACCGCAGAATCAGATGTTTCAGCGCATAGCGCGACCCGTCGCGCCGGTTGCGCACGGCGTAGATGACGCTCGCCGCGCCCTCGCCCAGCCGCTCGATTACCTCGTATCCGAACAGCGACGCCGGCATGCCGCCGGCCCGGTCTTGTTCACGTCTGAAAAGCACCTGTGGCACCGCCACGTTGGACCATTCGACCGCCGCCGGTCCGTTCAAACATGATAGAGACAACCGGCATACCGGGCAAAACGCTCCGCGAGGTGCCATCTGCGCAGCGCTCCATGCAGGGGCACGGCGCGCGCCGCGCGTCGCCGCCAGCCGTCGTCCGTTTGTTCCGCCAGTCCAGCGTTTTTTCTACAGTTCGCCTGCCGCTCCTGCCGATGTGTAATAACAGCCTGCGACCAGCTTTAACACACATTACCGAAAGCCCTTGTGGCTATTCTGGAATTACGAAAGCTGTGGTCGCGGGCTCCTTTTTTTACCCGCTTCGTTGACGCCGGGCGCCAGCCCGCGGCAGACCGCGAAACGCCGGCGCAAGCTTTCACCCCGCGGAATGCAAGCCAAAAACGACCGGTGCCCGGACCTGCAACGCCCGGCCCATCGGCCGGCGATGCTTCTTTCCGCGCCAATGCCGCGGCGCGTTCGCGCCGCTTCCACGCCCACAGCGTATGATATGTGCATGCGTTGCGACGCCCGGGGCCTTTGAGGCGCGCGCCCCCGTCGGGTTTGCCGCAAGCCTCGCGAGCCGCGGCCGCCGCACGTTCCACAACGTCGGACGTCCCATGAAAAGCCTCGCCGTCTTCGTCGTGTTCGTATTGTTGTCCTTCTCGGCCGCCGCCATCGGCAGCTTTTCCACCCGCTCCGGCACGCGCGACTGGTATCCGACCCTGCGCAAACCATCCTGGACGCCGCCCGACCGCGTTTTCGGACCGGTGTGGACGGTCCTCTATGTGTGTATCGCCACGGCCGGCTTTCTGGTCTGGCGCAACGCGCCTGCCGGCGGCGCCACACTGCCGATGGTGTTTTTCGCCGTTCAACTGCTTCTCAACGCCGCCTGGTCGTGGGTGTTTTTCGGCCTGCGACAGCCCGGCTGGGCCCTGGCAGAACTTACCCTGCTGTGGCTGGCGATAGCGGCCACGACGCTTGTGTTCTTCAGGATCTGCTTCTGGTCGGGGCTGTTGTTCGTGCCGTACCTGTTGTGGGTTACCTTCGCGGGCGTGCTTAACTTCGCCATCTGGCGGGCCAACGCCTGAAGCGCCTGGCGCAGTTCTGACAAAGCGCCGCTTTGCTTCGCACAACCGCCGGCAGGTCGAACGCTCCGTTACGTTATCTGCCAGCAGCTTGCAAGTCCGCAATCGCGTAGATATCGTCGAAGCGTTCGTCACAAAGCGGGTTTCCCGCTGTATTTCAAGGGTAGAACAATGGGCGAGCCATATCCTGTCGAGCCGCAGCCGACTGCGCCTGTGCATACGAAGTATCGCCGCATCTGCACGCCGATTCCCGCGCCGCAAAGCGTGCCCATCCTTCAGCGACTGCGCGACATCGAGCCGCTGTGCATGGAAGGCCAGCCGCCGATCGTCTGGGACCGCGCCGAGGGCTTCTGCGTGTTCGACGCCTGGGGAAATCAGTGGATCGATTTCTCTTCGGGCGTGCTGATAACCAACGCCGGCCACGGCGCCCGCCGGATCATTCAGGCCATCACCGACGTTGCCGCCCGCCCGCTGCTGACCACCTACTGCTTTCCGCACGAATTGCGCATGCAGTTCGTTGCAGCGCTGCGCGAGGTGCTGCCCCGCAAAGACTACCGCATCATGCTTCTGTCCACCGGCTCGGAGGCCTGCGAACTGTGCATCAAACTGTCGCGCGAATACGCCCGCCGGCGCGGCCGCAGGAACGCCGTTCTGGTCAGCTTCGTAAACGCTTTTCACGGCCGTACGCTCGGCTCCCAGCGCGCCGGCGGCATACCCGGCCTTCAGGAATGGATAGGCTATCCCGATGAGCACTTCGTGTATGCGCCGTTCCCCGACGGCGGCGTGCGCAGCCGTCCCGAGGATAACGACTTCTCCGCCTTCGAGCGCTTCCTCGAGCAGAACAACCTCCCGCCCGACCGCATATGCGGCGTAATGAGCGAAACCTATCAGGGCGGCAACGCCAGCTTCGCCCCCCCACGCTACATGCAGCAGCTGCGCGCATGGTGCGACCGGCACGACGTGCCCCTCATACTCGACGAGGTGCAGGCGGCGTTCGGCCGCACGGGCACCTTCTGGGGCTTCGAACATTACGGCATAGTTCCCGACCTCATCGCCTGCGGCAAGGGCATCACCGGCTCGCTGCCGCTGTCGGCCGTGATAGGCCGCCCCGACCTCATGAACCAGTTCCCTCCCGGAAGCATGACCAGCACGCACTCCGGCAACCCGGTATGCTGCGCGGCCGCTCTGGCGAGCCTGCGTACCATACAGGAGGAAAAACTTGTCGAGAACGCCGCGAAGGTCGGGCGCGTGTTTCAGGAACTCGGCGCCGCCGTGCAGCGCCGCTTCAGCGACGTCATCCTCGCCTACCACGGCAAGGGGCTGGTCGGCTCGCTCCACTGCGTCAGGAGCGGGACGAAGGAGCCCGACGCGCGCCTGGGCTGGGAAGTGGTCGGCGAGTGCGTCAAACGCGGCGTCATGCTCTTCGCCCCGGTGGGCTACGGCAGCGCCAGCGTCAAACTCTGCCCGCCGTTGTGCATAAACGAGGAGGCCGTCCGCGAAGCCTTCAGCGTCATCGAGGAATCCTTCGCCTGCGTGCTCCAGCGGCGAGCCGGCGGCGCGCAGAGCCAGGCGGCGTGCTGTCCGCAGTCCGCCTGACCGCGCGCCCGCCGCGGGCGCCCGGGCCGCGCCAGTTCCATCAGCCATGCCCGACGGCAGGCGCGGATTTCCGTTCTATCCCTCCGCCGCGCCCCGCGTATCGCTCTTCTCCATCACTCTGCGCCGGGCGCTCTGATACTCCTCCTCCGAAAGCACGCCCTGCCTGCGGAGCCGCAGCAGCATCTGCAACTGCGCCTCGGTGTCAGCCGACTGTCGCTGCCGCCCTGACGAAGCCGGCGCGGCCGCGGCAGCAGCGGCCTCAACAGACGGTTCGACCTTCTGTCGCGGCGCCGCCGGCGCGGCCGCGGCAGCAGCGGCCTCAACAGACGGTTCGACCTTCTGTCGCGGCGCCGCCGGCGCGGCCGGCGCCGCTGCCCCGCTTGTTTCGCGCTGCCACGCCGCGTGTGCCAGATTGCGCAGCACCAGCAGCAGCGTTTCCGGCTTCATATACGAAGGCGGCGGACGGTAATACAGCGTCTCCTCGTCCACCACCGACAGCCTCCCCGGTGCGCCGGCCAGCGCTTTCTGCACGCGCTCGGCGCTGGCCATTTTTATCACCACGTCCGGTTCCTGTCTGACGATGCTCTCGATCCCGAAGTATCCGGCCAGAAGCCGCAGCTCCATCAGCGCCGCCAGCACCTTCAGTTCCTCGGGGGCAGGACCGTGGGCGTCGGCTATGTCCCGAACCACCCGCTGCACCTCCTCGATCCGCGTGCAGCGCGTGAGCCTGCGATACGCATCCATGCGCTGGCGCTCCGAGGGAATGTATGAACGCGGAATCGCCGTCGAAACGCCTATATCCACGTGGGCATCCGCCCGCAGCGGCGGCGGCTCGTTCCTCAGCCGCCGCGCCGCCTCTTCCAGCATCTGGCAGTACAGCTCGTAGCCCACCGTGGCGATGTGCCCCGACTGTTCAGGGCCGAGTATGTTGCCCGCCCCGCGGATCTCCAGATCGCGCATGGCGATCTTGAACCCGGCTCCCAGATGCGAATATTCCTCGATGGCTTTCAGCCGCTTGGCGGCGTTCTCCCGCAGCGGTCTGGGCGGCAGCACCAGATAGCAGTATGCGCGGTGCTTCCACCGCCCCACCCGCCCGCGCAACTGGTGCAGCTGGCTCAGGCCGAACATGTCCGCCTCGTTTATGAAAATCGTGTTGGCGTTGGGAATGTCCAGCCCCGATTCGATTATCGTCGTGCACACCAGGATGTCGGCCTCGTGCCGCAGAAACTTCAGCATGACCTCTTCCAGTTCGCGTTCGCCCATCTGGCCGTGGCCCACCACGACGCGTGCCTCGGGCACCAGCATCTGTATCCTCGCCGCCACTTCATCGATCGTCTGGCCCCTGCCGAACCCGCCGCCCCCTCCGCCTTCCTTCACCCGATTGTGCACGAAATACACCTGCCCGTCGCGGTTCAACTCGCGCAGGATCGCCTGGCGGATACGCTGCGTGTCGTAGGGGATAACCTCCGTAACCACGCTGCGGCGGTCCTGCGGAGGCGTCGTCAGCGAACTTATGTCGCGCAGGCCTATCAGCCCCATGTGCAGCGTGCGCGGTATGGGCGTCGCCGACATGGTCAGCACGTCAACGGTCCGCCGCAGTTTCTTCAGCTGTTCCTTGTGCGCTACCCCGAAACGCTGCTCCTCATCGACGATCACCAGCCCCAGATCCCTGAACGCCACATCTGCGCTGAGCAACCGGTGCGTTCCGATCAGCACATCGATGCGGCCCTCCCGCGCGCGCTTCAGGATCTCCCGCTGCTGCCGGCGCGTCTTGAACCGGCTGATGCACTCGATCTCCACAGGATAATCGGCCATGCGCTCCCTGAACGAACGGTAGTGCTGTTCGGCCAGAACCGTCGTCGGCACCAGCACGGCAACCTGTTTGTTGTTCTCCACCGCCTTGAACGCCGCCCGCATCGCCAGCTCCGTCTTGCCGTAGCCCACATCGCCGCACAACAGCCGGTCCATAGGCCGCGGCTTCTCCATGTCCTGCTTGATCTCGGCGGCGGCCTGCACCTGGTCGGGCGTGGGTTCATAGGGAAACTCGGCCTCGAACTGCTTCTGAAAATCGCTGTCCGGCGGATAGGCGATCCCCGGCTGGGCGGCGCGGGCGGCCTGGATCTCCAGCAGCTCCGCCGCCATGTCTTCCACCGCCTCGGTAACGCGCGCCTTCTCTTTGGCCCAAGTGGTTGTGCCCAGGCGCGAAAGGCGCGGACGCCCTCTGAATCCGCCGATGTACTTCTGCACCAGGTTGATATGCGTGGCCGGCACATGCAGCACCGCATCGTCCGCGAACCGCAGCGTAAGGTATTCCTCGGTCCGGCCGTCGCGCGCTACCGTCTGCATTCCCGCAAAACGCGCTATCCCGTGCGCCACGTGCACCACGTAGTCGCCCACGCGCAGATCCAGAAAGGAATCGATCGGGCGCGACTCGATCACCTTCCGAGGACGGCGCCGCACCTCGTAGCGGTTGAAAAGCTCATGATGCGGCACCAGCGCCAGCGGGCGCTCGCCATCGCTGTCGCCTGCCCACACGAACCCGTGGTGCATGTGCCCCGTGCTTATGCTGATGCGCTGGCGCAATCCGGGATGATGCATATCCGCCAGCTCGACCAGCCGCTGCACCTCGCCGACGTTGCCGCACAGCACCGCCACATCGTGCGTCCGCGACAGTTCATGCAGCTCCGCCAGCGCCCTGGCCGAATCGCCCTCGAACCGCTGTAGAGATCGAAAAGGCAGCGTTATCGCCTCTGCGGACGGGCTCTGAGCGTCCCCCGACGCGACGAACACAGGCTGTTCGAACATGCCCAGTTCCAGCCGCGCAAACCGCTGCGACAGCCGCACAACATCCGCCAGCGGATATACCCCCCTCACATTCACCAGGCGGTCGTAGTAACTCCTGGCCTGCTCCGCTATCTCCTGCCCCGCCCAGAACACGACCACGGCGTCGTCCGGCACATAGCTGAACAGGCTGGTGGCGTTTTCGATGTCGCCCACTTCCCCGCGCAGGTCCGTAATCCGCACTGAGCTCAGCGGCTGGCGCGACCCCAGCGACTCCATGTCGAACCGCCGTATCGACTCTATTCTGTCGCCGAAAAAGTCCAGCCTCACCGGAAGCCCCACCTCTTCCCCGGACTCCTCGAAATCACCCGGCAGATATATATCCACTATGCCGCCGCGCACGGCGAAATCGCCGGGCATCTCGACCTGCTCCAGCCGGTTGTACCCGTGCTCTACGAGCCACGATATCAGCTGCTCCTGCCCGATCTGCTGTCCGGGCGCCAGCGTGCGCGACAACTCCCGTATCTGCGAACGCGCCGGCACCGCCTGCATCAGCGCCTGTATCGACGCCACGATGTGAACCGGCGCCGACGCGCCCGCGCCGCCCGAGGCCAGCCGGTCCACCAGCGCCAGCCTGTTGGCCGCCTGTTCTTCGCTGACCGTGCGCAGCTCCCCCACGACCTCCAGCGCCGGCAGCACCTCCGGACGCCGCCCGTGAAACAGCTCCATGTCGTCGGCTATGTCGTCGGCCTCATCGACGTGCCCGCAGATCACCAGCATCGGGCGGCCCAGATGTTTCTCCAGAGCGGCCGTTACCGCCGACAGCGCGCTGCCCCACAGCCCCGACACCGCCACGGCGGCCGGCGCAGCGCGCAAAGATTCCGCCACCCGCGCAAGCGCGCGCGACCCCGCTAGCCGCTCTACCGCGGCGGGTACCGTCGTCTCCATAATCTGCATCAATGATATCCCTGCTCAACCAGCCCGCCAAAACCCCCGAAGCGGGCTGCATTGCCCGTTCCCGCCGCGTCGGTCCTACATCGTCATGCCCACCAGCTGGAGCAGCCCCGCCAGCGTCGTCCGCGTCATCGCCAGCACCAGCGCCCCCGGCAGCACCCCCAGCACTATCGCCATCGCCGCCAGAGGCGCCAGCACTATCTTCTCGCGGGCGTCCACGTCGGTAAATCCCCGGTATTCCGGCTTTTCCGGCCCGAAAAACACCCGCTGGATCGTCCACAGCATGTAGCCCGCCGTCAGTATCACCCCGAAACACGCCGTCACCGCCAGTGTCATTATCACGGAATAACTGGCGCCGGACGCCATGAGCGCCGACCCCGCCCGCGCCGCCTGAAACGACCCCAGTATCACCAGCACTTCCCCGACGAACCCGCACAGCCCGGGCAATCCCAGATTGGCGAAAAACGCCACCGACGACATGCCGGTGTAAACGGGCATGGTGGTTGCCAGTCCTCCGAAACGCGCTATCTCGCGATGATGCGCGCGCTCGTACACCACGCCCACGATAAAGAACATCGCGGCGCTGGTTATGCCGTGGGCGAGCATCATGAACAGCGCGCCGTTGAAGCCGGCATCGGTCAGCATCGCCGCGCCCAGAACCACATAGCCCATGTGCGACACCGAACTGTACGCCACCAGCCTCTTGAAATCGGTCTGCGCCATGGCGCACAGCGCGCCGTAAATGATGCTCACCACCCCTATCGCCCCCACCAGCCAGTACAGATCGCGCGCTACGCCCGGGAAAAGCGGATACGCCGCCCGCAGTATCCCGTATCCTCCCATCTTCAGCAGTATCGCGGCGAGGATCATGCTGATCGGCGTCGGCGCCTCGACGTGAGCGTCGGGCAGCCACGTGTGCAACGGCACCGCCGGCACCTTTATAAGAAACGCCAGCATCATCAGCAGGAACATCGCCGTCGCCGCCGCCCCGCGCAGCCCTCCGGGCACAGCCGCCGCCAGCCGGCTCTGCATCTCGCTGCCCGCCAGACGCACCATGTCGAACGTGCCCAGCCCCGTCGCCGGATCGCGGCTGTACAGATACACCGCGATGAGCACGATCAGCATGCCCACCGACCCCGCCAGCGTGTACAGGAAAAACTTTATGGCCGCATACTCGCGCCGCGGACCGCCCCACATGCCGATCAGGAAATACATCGGCAGCAGCGACACCTCGAAAAACACGTAGAACAGAAACAGGTCCAGCGCCAGAAACACCCCCAGTATGCCGCTTTCCAGCAGCAGAAACAGCACCATGTATCCCCGCGTCAGGCGATCGATGTTCCACGACGCCACGCACGCCAGCACGCAGATGAACGTCGTCAGCAGCACCAGCGGCAGCGACAGACCGTCAACGCCCACGCGGTATTCGATATTGAACGCGCGGATCCACGGCACGGCCTGCACAAGCTGCACCACCCCGTCGCGGTGCTCGTGCGCGTAAGCGTACACTCCCCGTTCGCCCCTGAACTCATACAGCGCCGGCAGCAGCAGCGACAGCGCGAACGTCAGCAGCGTCGTGCCCAGCGCCGTCCAGCGCACGGCGCTGCGCTGTCTTACGCCCAGCAGCACCAGCGCTCCGACGGCCGGAAGGAATATCAGTATCGTCAGCAGATTTTGGCGAAGCAGGTCCATGCTTGTGCGTCAAACCAGGGAAAAAATACGCCGGCGGCACTTGTTCCGCCCGGCCGCTCTACAGCCATCTGACCAGCGCCGCCGCCACGCACAGCGCCACCGCCATCGTGGCCAGCGAAATCGTCACGTAAACCCTTATCCGTCCGGTCTGCGGGAGCCTCACGGCCCGACCCAGCGCCTGCGTGGCTTCGGCCAGACCATTGACGGCGCCGTCAACCACGCGCTCGTCGTGCAGTCCCGCGCCTCGCGCCAGCCGCTCCACCGCCCGCGCCGCCGCATCCACAACCACATCGATGACGTATCTGTCCATCGCCGACGCCAGCCGCGACAGCCCGATGGTAATAGCCACGAACACGCAGTAGTACAACTCATCGAAGTACATGCGCCGATACAGCCACGTCCTTATGCGCCGCACCAGTTCGAAGCGCAGCGCTGCATCGGCGACGGCAAATCCGCGCCAGTAAACCGCCGCCCCGGCCAGCAACCCCACCAGCGGCGCCCAGGCGACGTAATGGTGCACATGCTCCCAGCCGCGCATGTGCGCCTGCTGCGCAGCAGACGGCCGGCGCGGTGCAGGGGGCGCTTCGCCTTCGGCAGCGCCCGATTCCTCGGCGACGTCGGCCGGCCAGGCAGCGGCAAAAGGACCCGCCGCGGCCCCCGCGCCACCCGTCCCCGCGGCAACGTAAACCGTGCTTTCCTTCACCGAGCCCTCGATGAGCTCCTGCACATAAGTAACGCGGTAGCCGGCAATTATGCTGAATACCGCCAGCACGATCAGCGGCCCATACATAAGCGGCGATTCGTGCGCATGCTCATATATTTGCTGGTTGCGGGGCGTTCCCGCAAACGTCAGCATCCAGCAGCGCATCATATAGAACGCCGTCAGATACGCCACCGCCGCCGGAATGATGAACAGCAGCCAGTACGCGCGCGCAGCACTGCCGGCCAGCTCGGCGAACGCCCCCGCGTGCGCCAGGATCATGTCCTTGCTGTAGTATCCCGACAGCCACGGCACGCCGGCGATCGCCAGCACCGCCACACCGAATGTCGCCGCGGTAACGGGTATCTTGCGCCACAAACCGCCGTATTGCGAAAGGTCCTGCTCGTGATGCGCAGCATGGATCACGCCGCCCGACCCCAGAAACAGCAGCGCCTTGAAGAACGCATGGGTTATCAGATGAAACAGCGCCCCCACCACGCTCCCCACGCCCATGCCCAGGATCATGTAGCCCAGTTGCGATACCGTCGAATACGCCAGCACCTTCTTTATGTCGGTCTGCACGATGGCTATCAGCGCCGCCATCGTCAGCGTGGTGGCGCCGATTATGGCGATGAAAAGCCTCGCCGACGGCGTGAGTATCGGAAATATCCGACCAACCAGATACACCCCCGCCGCCACCATCGTTGCGGCATGGATAAGGGCGCTTACGGGTGTGGGGCCTTCCATGGCGTCGGGCAACCACACATGCAGCGGGAACTGCGCGCTCTTGCCCACAGCCCCCAGGAACAGGCACACACCCGTGACCGTCAGCAGTCCGGGACCAAACCACACATTCTCGGCCAGTTTTATCCCCCGCTCGGTCATCTGGCTCTGCCCGAGCATGGCCCACACGTCGGGAAGCGTAACGTTCCCCAGATGGTAAAAGAGAATGCCCAGACCGATGAGGAATCCGCAATCGCCAACGCGGTTGACCACGAAAGCCTTTATCGCTGCGTCGGATGCGCTCTTGCGCTCGTACCAGAAGCCGATCAGCAGATAAGAGCACAGTCCCACCAGTTCCCAGAAGACGAACAACTGGATCAGGGTGCTGCCGAGCACCAGCCCCAGCATCGAAAAACAGAACAGCGACAGATAGGTGAAGAACCGCGGGAACCGCGCGTCCTCCGCCATGTAGCCTATCGAAAAGATGTGGATCAGCATCGACACCAGCGTGACCATGGCGAACATCACGATGGTCAGGCTGTCTATGTACATCCCCACATCAAGATATCCCGGGTGGTCCTGGTCCAGCCCACCGCCGACCGGCAGCCACGGCACCGACAGGTTTATCGGCCCCTGTCCCATGCCCCAGCGGACAGGCCCATCGCTGCCGCCGTTGACCCAGTAAACCATCGCCACCATGCTCAGCACGAAGCTCGCCGCTATGCCGGCCGTGCCCACCCACCCGGCAAGCGGATTACCCATCCGTTTGCCGGTAAAAACGAGCGTGCCGAACACCGCCAGGGGTATCAGCGTCGCCAGAAGCAGCAACAGTGCTGGAGCAGGCATTGCGGAAATACTCATTCACAAGCGGTCAGTCGTCGGCTCACACTTCCGCCGCCGGCGACACGACCGGCATCATCCTTTGAGGGCCGTTCCTTGCTCGACATCTATCGTGGCAATGTTGTTGTAGAAGTTCAGAAAGATAGCCAGCGCCACCGCCGCCTCGGCCGCAGCCAGCACTATCACGAAAACAGCAAATATCTCGCCGTCGAGCAGCGGCCTGCCGCCCGCCGAGGCGTGGGCAAACCTGTTGAACGCCACCAGATTCAGATTGGCGGCATTCAGCACCAGTTCAACGCCGATCAGAATGCCGATGGCATTGCGCTTCGTCAGTATCGTCGCCAGCCCGCAGACAAACAGCAATGCGCCCAGCAGCAGATAGTGCTGAAGGCCGATCGAGACGAGATTGACGCCCGCAAGCATCATCATCGTTTCCGTATCGCCGCACAGCCCGCAGCGATGCGTGCAAACAACTGTCCGGAATCTACTTGCGCCGCGCTTTCGCCAGGTACGCTGCGCCGATCATCACCACCAGCAGCACCACGCTTGCCAGTTCGAACGGCACAAGGTAGTCGCCCAGCAGCGCCTCGCCAAGTTTAGCGATGCGGTAGGGCTGAGCGTCGGCAGCGCCGGTTGAGGCCTTTGCAACAGGCCAGTCGGCCGTCAGTATGCCGCCCCACAATACCGCAAGAAAGACCGCGCCGGTGCACAGCGCGATAACCAATTCCCGCATCTTAATATCAAGATGCGCCGTGGGCACGCGCGCGGTCAGCATCACTCCGAACACGATCAAGACCAGCGTGCCGCCGGCATAAACTACCAGCTGCACCACGGCTATAAACTCTGCCGCGAGCGAGAAATACAAACCGGCCAGGCCCAGAAGCGCCGCCAGGAGGCATACCGCCGTGCGCACGATGTTGCGCGACAACACCACGCCGACGGCGCCGGCCGCCGCGGTAAGGGCGAATATGTAAAACAGTCCCGCCATCAGCCGTTATTGAAGCGGTGCCGGTTCGCTCAATCGGGGTCTGACCCGCCGGGCCGTAACGATCGCATAAGCAATCCACGTCGCCACAATCATCACAATCGCCACGCCGCCAGCAGTGAGCAACATGCTGACCACCCTGGCCACGGCGGGCCCCGCCAGCAGCTGCCATAGCGCCGCTCCCAGCAGCGTCGCACACGCCGCCGGCAGAAGGACTTTAACGCAGCCGTGCAGCACCTGGTCGATGCGCGGCCGCGGCAGCGTCCATCGTAACCACATCTGGATAAATATGATAACGCACGCCTTGACTATGAATATGACGGCCGCCGCCACGTTCACCAGTATGATGCCCGCGTTATTGCCAGCGGCCGAGTATTTCGCGTGAAAATGACCAACCAGGCCGAACGGGTCGTGAAAGCCCCCAAGGAAAAGGGCGGCCTGCATCGCCCCCACGACGAACATGGCGGCGTATTCGGCGAAAAAGAAAAATGCCCACCGCATGCCGCTGTATTCCGTGTGAAACCCAGCCACCAGCTCGGACTCGGACTCCGGCAAATCGAATGGGGCTCGCTTGTTGGAAGCCAGGCTGGCAATGAAAAAGATGATGAAGGCTGCAAATGTAAAGGGGTTGCTGAATATAAGCCACGTATGCAGCCCGCCCGACTGCATCCGGCTCATATCGGCCATGTTCAATGTGCCGGCGGCCATGACGGCGACTATCACGGACAGGCCCAGCGGGATTTCATAAGACACCGTCTGACACGCCTCGCGCATGGCCCCATAGATAGACCATTTGTTGTCGCTCGCCCAGCCAGCCAGGATGACTCCCAACACATCCACGCTCAGCATCGCCAGCACATAGAACACACCCACGTTCAATCGCGGCTCGAAGATGAGATCAGGCCCGAACGGCAGGGCCACGAACGCCGCAAATACCGGCGCAAAACAGAGATACGGCGCCAGCCGAAACAGCGTCCTGTCGGCACCGGCGGGTATCAGGTCTTCCTTGCCGATCAGTTTTATCCCGTCCGCAACCGACTGGAATATGCCGAAAGGACCCACGCGGTTGGGGCCTATGCGGCTCTGGATGTGTCCGGCCACCTTGCGCTCCGCCCAGATGGCCAGCGCCGCCAGCGTGCCAACGAAGGGCACCGCCATCACCAGTACTATAACGGCGCTGTAGATCAGCTGCGTCGCGGTCCCCAGAGGCTCGGGCTTGTCTCCGAAGTACAGGCGCTCGAAGAACGTCCGCGTCGCTTCGCCGAGTGACAATGCGCTGACGGATATCATGAGCACCAGCAAATAAGCCCGATTGCATGCTGGCCCTGCGGCCCGGTCGCCATCCGCAACGGGTCGGCGGGTTTGTATAGACAGCGCCGCCGAGTGTCAAGCCACGTTTTCCGCCGCTGCGACTCTAAAGATGCCCCGCCGACACCTCATGGACTCGATAGAACAGGCATTTCCCGCCGGCACGCCACGCCAGAGCGAACATGTCGTACCCGCAATGGCCGGTATCATCGGCTTTGACCACTGGTGCATCGATAAACCAGCATCACGCCATCGTCAGCGCTGTCGCCGGCAAGGTGATAGAAATGGACATTCAGTTCCCGGTCGTAGAACCCGTTGACGTTGTGCCTCTTCCACTGGACATCGGGAAGGTCGGCCCCCCTGCGCCAGGCGTTGCGCCCCGGGTCGTAGATGAAAATACCCGCGTTCTTCAGAAGAAAGACCACGCTGTCGGCAACTTCATCGTATGTTACGGCGCCATAGGCACATGACCCGAGGTCGGACGGCTGGCCCTCGCCGCTGATGGACGACCACGCATCCTTTTCGACATCATACGCCAGGAAAATCTCCTTGCGGGCCACGTACACGCGGTTGCGTTTCGTGTCGTAGCACCCCCACGAGTCATAAGCCACGTTGACCTTCTCGGCCTTCGCGGCCGTCCACGTGTTCGTGGCAAAGTCATAGAACCACACGCGTCCGTGGCACAGAAACATCGCCTGTTTTTTAGCCGGTATGTATTCCAGAACGCCCTCGAACCGGCGCGGACCCGGTCCGTCGCCGGACACGAAGCGGCGTTCCCACCGCCCGGCGGCCACGTTGTAGAACAGCGGGTGTTTCGCGGCCTCGATGACCGGTCCGGCGTGCCCGTAGTTGCGGCGTTTGACCTCAGGGTCGTTCTGGTCCAGCCATTCCCAGCGCTGAGGTATCGCGCGCGTCCACCATGGGCTGTGAGTATAGATGAACATGACAAGCCCGCGGTCGGGGATATATGTCTGGTTGCAATAGCCGTGGCCCATGAACGACACGGGAATATGTTCGCCGCGGGCGTTTACCTCGAACCCGTTGGCGTCCAGACGCAGCGACAGCGTTTTGACTGGTGCGCCTGCGTACAGGCATATCCACCGATGAGCGTTGATGTCATACGCCCACAGGTCGTCCATGAAGTGCCCGTCCGGCTTTACGTAGCCGTGGATTCCGCAGCCGCAGAGAAACGCCGCGCGCAAAGCCGGGGCGCAGGGCATTCGCGGCGTCCATGAGCGCCCCCGCGCTCTGCCCCACTGCGGGTCGGGCGCCGGCGGCCCGAGTATCAGCCAGCTGTCGCCGGCCATCGCACGAATCCGCGCGACGTGCGCGCCGGCGGGCGACGGAAGCGCCGCCAGCGGGTTGCCCGGCGAAGGCCGGGTTTCCTGCGCAATGGCCACGGCGGCCAGCAGCATGCCTGCAACAGACGCGACACGGCACATGGGGCTTTCTCCTTTGCGGGTGCTCCATATGCCTGTACGAAGCGCCCCCGAAGGCGTTGCCGCGGCCAGCGGCGCCGCAGTCGCGCGATCGAGGTTCATCAGGGTTCGGTATCCGGCGCCTGCCACGAACTGGCCATGTCCAGCAGAAACTCATGCAGCGCCGTGCCGGTATTGCGGGCAGGGTCGTCGCCCTGATGCAGCAGCGTGAAGGTCTGTTTGCGCCCGGCCGCCGCCAGCTGGAGCAGCGCCTTGCGGAACGGACTGCGCGACAGCCATTCGTGGTAGGTGGCGCGGAAGTAGTCGTAGCCGTCGGGGTGTTCCTCGAACCAGTCGCGCAGTCCGCGCGGCGGGCCGATGTGCGTCAGGACATGATCCACCCTGCACCACGTGCGCAGGTCGCGGGTGAGGTCCACGGGCTCAACCCATATGCGTATGCCGTCGTCGTCTTCCACCGCGTCGAAGATGCTTTTGACCTTTATCATGTCCCGCTCCGTAAGGGACCTTTGCCGCAGCCCGGCCCCTCACTTATTAAGACGATGCAGAAGCGCGCAGGTTTGCTGCCGGCGCAAATGCAGCGCGTTTTTTTCGGCCCTGTTGCCGGCAACGCCGGCGCGGTATCCTCAACTTCCGGCGGGCACGCATGGCCCGAACGTCAACACTACCTGCGGAGGCGAACCATGAAGGCAGACGATTTCTGCGGATCACAGCAACATCGCGAGGCGACTTCTTCCCGACGCGACATGCTCAAGGGCTCGCTCGTCGGGCTGGCGCTGGCGGGCGCATCGGGACTGAGAGCCGTGCAGGCGGCTTCGGCCGGCGCGCCGCCGCTGTCGGTGGACCTCGACAAGATCGAAAAGGTGGTGGTCAACGGAAGGATAAAACAGGGGATCTGCGGCGTGGGTCTGCGTATGCCTGTGGAGCAGAAGTGCGCGCTGATAGCGAAAATGGGGCTCAAGAGCATGGACTTCGTGGGCCCCGCCGACTGGGAACTGCTCAAGAAATACGGGCTGGTATGTTCAATGGCCAGGGGCGCGGGCGGGATAGCCAGCGGGTGGAACCGCAGGGAAAATCACGCGCGGCTGATCGAAGAGATGAAGAAGAACATCGACGCCGCCAGCGAGGCGGGCTGGCCCAACGTGATCACGTTTTCGGGCAATCGCCACAAGGGCAAGGAAGACAAGGAAGGCATCAGCGACGAGGAAGGCGCGCGCAACTGCATCGAGGGGCTGAAACAGGTCGCCGGCCATGCCGAGCAGAAGAAGGTTACGATCTGCATCGAGCTGCTGAACTCCAAGCGCAATCACCCGGACTATCAGGCGGATCACACCGCCTGGGGCGTGCAGGTGTGCAAGGGCGTGGGCAGCGAGCGCGTGAAACTGCTGTACGACATCTACCACATGCAGATCATGGAAGGCGACATAATCGCCACCATAAAGGAATTCAAAGACTACATCGGGCACTATCACACGGCCGGCAACCCCGGACGCAACGAACTCGACGAGAATCAGGAACTGTATTACCCGGCCATAATGCGCGCGATACTGGCCACGGGATACACGGGCTACGTATCGCACGAGTACGGGCCGAAGGGCGATCCGATCAAGGCCCTCATACAGGCGGTCAGGGCGTGCGACGTGTAGGCGACGGCCGGTCCGGTGCGTCAGGCGCAAAACGAAACGTTTTGCCGCATGTGGCGGCGCACGTGTTCCGCACTTGCGGCAGGTATGGGCGATTGAGACCTGAGCGTTTTTGCGGACGTGTTCTTCTGGCGAAAGGAGCCGTATATGAACGAGGAAGTAACCCGGCGCGATGTTCTGAAAACAGCAGCGGCAGGCGGTGCGATGTTCGTTGCCAGTGGTCTTGCCGCACAGGTGACCACACAGCCCGCCACACAGCCGGCGACTCGGCCGGCAGTGGCATGGCCGGGCTTGCCGCCCGTGCGCATCTTCAAGCTGTACGCCGGACGGACCGGCGACGCCTATCTGACGCGGCCGACGGAGGAGATCAACAGGCTCGAAGCGCATTTTGCGCAGATCGAGAAGAAACTCGGCGACGTGCAGTTCGTCGGCGGCGACATGATTCCCCCGGGCAAGCCCGCCGAGGTGGCCGAAAAACTCAAGGATGCTGACGCCCTGCTGATAATCCACCTTTCGGGTCACGGCGGCGATGCGCCGGTGCTCACGAAGCTGGTGGATGTGGGGCTGCCCACGGTGGTGTTCTCGCAGCCGTTCAGCGGACACGGGTGGATGTATTTCCCGCCATGGCGCAAGCAGGGAAAGAAGGTCGTGCTTCTGCCGACCAGCGACTGGAGCGAGCTGGAGCGCGTGGCCGGGCTGCTCCGCGCGCCGGTATGGATGAAGCAGACCCGCGTGCTGGTGCTGGGCAGACCGCATGGAACGGCCCCGGCATGCTCGGCGGAAATGGCCAGGCAGAAACTGGGAGTGGAGTACATAACGCTTACGAAGGAGCGCGTGCAGGAAGTGATGAACTCCATCGATCCGAAGGACGCCGAAGCCGAGGCCGAGGAGTACTGGATCCGTCCCGCCAGGCGCATCGTCGAGCCCAAGCGCGATGAGATCATCTACTCGACGCGATACTTCCTGGCGATCCAGCAGATCATGAAGCAGGAAAACGCCCAGGCGATTGCCAGCAGTCTGTGCATGGGCAATCCGCGCGGATGTCTGACCTTCAGCAAACTCAACGACATGGGGCTGGTGGGCGCGTGCGAAGGCGACATGGACTCGACGCTGACGATGCTGATCTTCGCCTATGCCTTCCGCAAGCCCGGATTCATCAGCGATCCGGTGATAGACACGGCGAAGAACGCCATGGTGCATTTCCACTGCACCTGCTCCACCAGAATGGACGGGCCGGGAAGCCCGCGCCTGCCTTTTTCCATTCGCACGCAGACCGACACGCGCGGCGGCGTTGCCCTGGAGGTGGAAAACCGCGTGGGCGCGCCGGTAACGTGCGCCAAACTGGTGGACCTGGACAAGATGCTGGTCGTAACCGGCAAGATAACCGGCACGAGCACCAGCCCGCTGGCGTGCCGGACGCAGTTTACGCAGAGCGTGCCCGATGCCCGCCGGCTGTTCCTCAACTGGGGAGCGGACGTGATCAAGGGCAGCGTGATGACGCTGTTGCACCGCGTGGTGTTCTATGGCGATCACAGAAATGCGCTTGAGGACATCGGCGACCTGATGGGCTTCAAGGTCATCGAGGAAGGCGGCGCGGCCGTGTGAAGTCGCGGCCGGACGCCGCCCGCATGGCGTATCGCGCCGGCGGCAACATGCTGTCCCTCTGAATGATACAGACGTCGTGCGCGAACTGGCGCGGCGCCGGGTATCTGCCATTGTCGCCGCGGACCGTGGTGATATTACCTGCCGAGGAGTTTCCTCAGGTCGGCCGTTGACGGCAGCTGCTTGCCGTTATCATCGCCCCGCGCGAACCAGTGCCCGAAAACCCCCGTGTACACCACGCGGCCATCGCGCACGGCGTCAGTCCAGAGCAGCCTGTTTCTGAACTCCAGAGCGGCGACGGTGTGCACGGCGGCGTCCACGTCGCCGGCATGCCATGAGCCCTCGGCACGGTCGGCCAGTTGCAGCAGCAGTGTGCGCCGGTCCGGACGGGTGAACGCCGCCACGGCCAGCAGCGCCGCCGAGAGGATGAAGATGATGGCCGTCTTCATGGTCTTCCGCAGGCGTATCGGCCGCAACCAGCGGGCACGTTAGGACAATACTGGCAGCGGGGGTATTACAGGCCGCGGGCGTTTGACAGGGGGCATTGGCAGTCTTATATTTTCCGCTTCTTTCCGGAGCCGAGCGACCCGGAGAGAATTATTACCGCGTGGCCGGTCGCGGCAGCACGGGGCGCCGCGGTTATCCTAAGGCCGAAAAGAAAGGCACTGAATATCAGGGCTGATGCCCGGAGTTACAGGACTATGGCAAAGAAAACCACTGGAAAGGTTGTGAAGAAGGCGACGAAAGCGACTGCCGGGGCGAAGAAGGAAAAGTACGTCTATTTCTTCGGCGGCGGCAAAGCCGACGGCAACGAGTCGATGAAGAACCTGCTCGGCGGAAAGGGCGCGAATCTCGCCGAGATGGCCGGGCATAAGGACCTGCGCCTCCCTGTGCCGCCGGGCTTCACTATAACCACGGAAGTATGCACGTACTACTACAAACACAACCGGACATATCCGGCGGGATTGAAGGAGCAGGTGGATGAAGCGCTGGCGAAGGTGGAAGCGCTTACGGGCAAGAAGTTCGGCGACCCCAGGAATCCGCTTCTGGTGTCGGTGCGTTCGGGCGCTCGCCGCTCGATGCCGGGAATGATGGAAACTGTTCTCAACGTTGGACTTACCAGCGCCACGCTGCCGGGCCTCATAGCGCAGACCAACGATGAGCGGTTCGCTTACGACGCGTATCGCCGGCTGATCATGATGTATTCGGACGTGGTGATGGAGAAGGCCGCCGGCATCGAGCCCAGGGACGGCAAAGGCATTCGCAAGATACTCGACGAGCGTCTGGGCGAGGTAAAGCGTCAGAAGGGCTATCAGTCGGATACGGAACTGACGGTTGATGACCTCAAGTCGCTGGTGGAAGAGTTCAAGAAGACCGTGCACGAAGTGCTCGGCACGCCGTTCCCGGACGACGCCCAGGCGCAATTGTGGGGCGGCATCGGAGCGGTCTTCGCCAGCTGGAACGGCAAGCGCGCCGTGGAGTACCGCCGCATCGAGCGCATCCCCGACGACTGGGGCACGGCCGTCAACGTGCAGGCGATGGTCTTCGGCAACATGGGCCAGGACAGCGCCACGGGCGTGGCTTTCACGCGCGACCCGGGCAACGGCGAGCCGCAGTTCTATGGCGAATACCTGGTCAATGCCCAGGGCGAGGACGTGGTGGCGGGCATACGCACCCCTGCACCGCTGAACGAGTACTCCAAGAACCCCCAGAGCCAGCATTTGCCCACGCTCGAAAGCCTGATGCCGAAGGTTTACAAGGAGCTGTACAGCATCCAGAAGCGGCTCGAGAAGCACTATCGGGACATGCTGGACATCGAATTCACCATCGAGCGCGGCAAGCTGTACATGTTGCAGTGCCGCGTGGGCAAGCGCAACGGCACGGCCGCCGTGCGCATGGCCGCCGACATGTACCGCGAACGTCTGATCGACGCCGACACGGCCATACAGCGCGTGGCTCCCAGCCAGATTGTGGAATTGCTGCTGCCCATGCTCGACCCGAAGGCCGAGGAACAGCAGAAGCCCATAGCCAAGGGTCTGCCGGCCGGTCCGGGCGGAGCCATCGGGCGTGTGGTGTTCACGTCGAGCGACGCGGTGGCGTGGGCGTCGCGCGGCGAGAAGGTGATACTCGTGCGCGAGGAGACCAGCCCCGAGGATGTGGACGGCATGCACAAGGCGCAGGCCATTCTCACCAGCAAGGGCGGCATGACGTCGCATGCGGCGCTGGTGGCGCGCGGCTGGGGCAAGTGCTGCATCGTCGGTTGCGGAGATATCGAGATAGCCCACGACGGCAAGTCGTTCACGACGAAAACCGGCGCGGTCGTCCGCGAAGGCGACTGGCTGAGCCTCAACGGCACCAAAGGACTGGTATATCAGGGACAATTGCCGCTGGTGGCCCCCAACCTGGAGGCCAACGAGTCGTACCGTGAGCTTATGAAACTGGCGGACAAGGCGCGGAAACTGAAGATCCGCACCAACGCCGACACCCCGCACGACGCCGCGCAGGCGCGCAAGTTCGGCGCGGAAGGCATCGGGCTGTTCCGCACCGAGCACATGTTCTACGGAGAAGGCAGCGAAAAACCGCTGTTCCTGCTGCGCAAGATGATCATGAGCCGCACGGAAGCGGAACGCCGCCGGGCCCTGGATGAACTGTTCCCCTACGTCAAGAACGACGTCAAGGCCACGCTGGAAACCATGGAGGGGCTGCCGGTTACTATCAGACTGCTGGACCCGCCGCTGCATGAGTTCGTGCCTCACGATCAGGAGAAGCTCGCGGCGCTGGCCCGCGAACTGGGCATAGACATGGCCGAACTCCAGAAGCGCGCCGAAGCGCTCCGCGAGAACAACCCCATGCTGGGCCATCGCGGCGTGCGGCTGGGCATTACCTATCCCGAGATAACCGAGATGCAGATACGGGCGATACTCGAAGCCGCCGCCGAGATCATCAAGGCCGGCGGCAAGGCCAGCCCCGAGATAATGATCCCCGTTACCTGCACGCCCGCCGAATTGACGCACCAGAAGGCCATATTCGACAAGGTGCTTCAGGAAGTTTGCGCCAAGTTCGACCTGAAGACACTGCCGGTGATGTACGGCACGATGATCGAGATACCGCGTGCGGCTCTGGTGGCCGACAAGATGGCTGATGTCGCGGAGTTCTTCTCCTTCGGCACCAACGACCTTACGCAGATGGGCTTCGGGTTCAGCCGCGATGATATCGGCAGTTTCCTGCCGGATTATCTGAGCGGCAAAGTGCTGCCGGATGACCCCTTCCAGACCCTCGATCAGGAAGGCATCGGCGAATTGATACGCATCGCCGTCGAGCGCGGCCGCAAGACTCGCCCCAACCTGAAAGTGGGCATCTGCGGCGAGCATGGCGGCGACCCCGAGAGCGTCAAGTTCTGCCATCGCACGGGGCTGGATTACGTGTCGTGCTCGCCGTTCCGCGTGCCCATCGCCCGACTGGCGGCGGCGCAGGCGGCGGTGGCCGAGAAACTCGCCGCGAAGAGCGCAAAGAAGTGAACAGGGCCTGAGACAGACGCCCGGCGGTAAGGCGCAGGACCGCTTCAGAACGGCGGCCGTCATCTCATCTGCGCGCAAGCGCAGGTGTCGTGGCCGAACCGGCCCGTACCTTTCTGCGATGGTGCGCCGGCTGCGCTGTTGCGCCCGTGACGGTATCGGCGCCCGCGCCGAGGTTGCGGCCGACGCATCGCCACCGCCCGCGGGCGTGGATTGCATGGATGTAAGGGGCTGTTAAAAGCCACCGGTCGGGCACGATCCGACAACCTGCGGTTTACAAAACCGCTGCTCTACCAGTTGAGCTACGGTGGCAGTGGGCGCTGCACAGTATATGCGGTTTGCCCGCCGGTGAAAACCTCTGCGGTCGCCGCGACGGGCCGTTTCGGAGAGATGCTGAAACCAGCCGCCGGTTATCGCCGGCGCAAAAGCGCCCGTCCGTCATTCGGGCGAAAGCGGGCATACAGCGCGGGCAGCATCGCCTCCCCGGTCGCTGCCTCCGTCATTCCCGCCGCCCCCTCGTCATTCCCGCGCAAGCGGGAATCCAGCATTACCCCCGCGTGCGCGGGGATGCAGGCTCTCCTTTCTACTTTCTCCGTTCGCTTCTCTATTTCCCCCGCGTGCGGGGGGGATACAAGGGGGGCTGATGTGCATCTGGCGCACACCATCGGCGAACGCTGACGACGCAGCCCCTCCCCAGCCCTCCCCGCATGCGGGGAGGGGGCGGCCGACGGTGTCGATCAGCTGGGCCTCGCGTTTCAGCCCTTGTATCTTTCCTTCAGGCTTCCGGTAGCATGTTCATCGGCACAAGCCGGTGAGCGTAGCGAACCGGCTCCCCGCGCGGGGGGGGAGCAGGTGCCATGTCATGCAATTCATGACTGCACGAACACCGGCTCTCCGCGCGCGGAGGGAGCAGACCCGCTCCTCCCGCGCGCATCCGCCCGTCCGTCATTACCGCTTCCGCGGGAATGACGGAGGGCGAACATGCGGACGGCGCGGCCGCGACCGGAAGGCCGCGCGTGCGGCCACCGGACATCGTGGTGCGGAAGGCGGCGCGTGGAATTGGCGCGACCGCGGCCGCGGAAACCACTGTCCGGCCGTACGTTACTGCGCGCCGCCGCGATGCTGGCAGTTGCCGTCTCCGAAGCACACGTGTTTGTGCTCTATTTCCTCGGCGGTGGCCGGTCGGATATCGCGCACGGTCACTTCCACGTTCACCGGCTGCCCCGCCAGCGGATGATTGGCGTCAACCGTCACCTCGTCATCGCCCACGGCCACGACGGTTACGATGTGCGCGTCGGGACCGTCGCCGGCGCGGAAGCGCATGCCCACGCGGATGTCGTCGGCGCCGCTGAAATCGCTGCGCGGCACCGGAAATATCTTGCGCGGATCGCGCTGTCCGAAAGCCTCCTCGGGCGGAAGGTTCACCCGGATGGTTTCGCCCACACGCCTGCCCTCGAGGGCCTTTTCCAGCCCCGGCAGAATGGCCCCCGCGCCGTGAAGATAGACCATCGGCCCCCGCTGCTGCGAACTGTAAATCGTCCGGCCGTCAGCGGTCGAAAGACAGTATTCGAGCGTAGCCACCATGTTTCGGGTTATCTGCATATAGTCTCCGTAAAAGCCGGGGCGGCTGATGCCGTTCACTTCGCCTGGCCCGCGGGCGCAGGCCACTTCGACGCCGCGATCTTCTCATCGGGCACGCCCAGCGCCCGCAGCACGCCGATCGCCATTATGGCATTGCCGGGATCCTTCATGTGCACGCCGTCGCCGGTGAGCCAGTTGCCCTTCACATCGGCGGGCTTCTTCTTCAGGGCATCGAGGAACATTTCGTGCAGGTTGACGAAAGTGCACTTCTTTTCCGCGGCGATCTTCTTTTCAGCCTCGACGTACATCGCCAGCCGCTTGTTGCCCTCGGCCTCGGGGTTTTCCTGTATGACGGTGGGAGCGAGGATTATGACCTTTATGCCCGCCGCCTGCGCCATATCGACCATCTTCGCCACGTTTTCGCGGTAGGCCTCCAGCACCTTCGGATCGTGCGGGTTCTTAAGCCTGTGCCACACATCGTTGATGCCTATGCTGATGGTCACGAACGCCGGCTTGCGCGCCACCACGTCCTTTTCGAAGCGCCGGATGAGGTCTTCGGCTTTCTGACCGGAAATGCCGGCGTTTATGACTCGGGGTATCTTCAAATCCGGGTACTGCTGCGCCAGCACCGCGTCGATCATGCGCAGATAGCCCCCGCCCTGTGTTATGGAATCGCCTATGGCAACGATGGTATCGCCCTCTTTGAGCTGAAGTTGCCGCGGCATGTCCTGCGGAGCAGGCCCCAGGATGCTCAGCATCATTGCGAAAAGACCGGTTACCGTCTGCATATATCAACTCCGTGACGTGCGACCCGACACGCATGTTCCGGCCGCGCGTCCGCGCCGGCGCGCTTCCGAGCCGGAATCCGTCCGAATCGCCCGCGCACATGCTCGCGCCGGCCTGGGGTGTTGTCAATGACGCGGTAACAGACGGCCGTACCGAAATGGAGATGTCGCCCTGCTTAACCGGAATAGAAATGTCGCCCTGTCATCCTCTTGCGGTCAGCGCATAAATCGAGCGCAGGCAGAATCGCGTTCCAGGTCCGGCGCGTGGGGTTTCATCTCGTATCGGCGGTCTGGCTTGTGTGGTATGCTCTCCGCGTCGCTTTCCGGAGGCGGTCATGTTCTGCTCGGCAACGGCGCTGGCGGCCACGTGCGCGGCGGTGATGGCGATGGGCGTCTCAGCACTCGCCGTTGAGATAGTCGCCCACCGCGGCGAATCGTTCGAGGCGCCAGAGAACACGCTGGCGGCCATCGAACTGGCGTGGAAACTCGACGACGACGCGGTGGAAATCGATTGCCATCTCACCGCCGACGGCAAACTGATCGTGTGCCACGATTCCACCGCCGAACGCACGGGGGGCGAGAAACTGGTGCTACGCCAGTGCACGGCACAGCGCCTGCGGCAGCTCGATGTGGGACGATGGAAAGGCGAAAAATGGGCCGGCCAGCGCATGCCGCTCATCGAGGAAGCCCTGGCCACCGTGCCCGCGGGCAAGCGCATGCTCATCGAGATGAAATGCGGCGTGGAAGGTGTGCCCGCACTTGTGGAGGCGCTCAACAGCAGCGGCAAGCCGGCGCAACAGTTCATGATCGTCAGTTTCCATCGCGATGTCATCGCCGAAGTGGCGCGCCGGCTGCCGGCATATCGCACGCTGCTGATATCCGATCTGAAACAGGACAAACAGACCGGCGCCTGGTCGCCAACGGTGGAGCAGCTCATAGCCGATGCCCGGCGCATCGGGGCCACGGGCATAAGCGTTGCCGCCCGTCCGCCGGTTGACCGCGATTTCGTGCGCAAGGCGAAGGAAGCGAAACTTGAGTTTCACGTGTGGACCATCGACGATCCGGCACTGGCGCGGCGCATGGTGGAATACGGCGTTGACGGCATCACCACCAACCGCGCGGCGTGGATTAAGGAGCAGCTGTCATCCCGCTGACCGCGGCCGCGGCGACGGGCGCGCGTGATATTCATCGGTCATTCTGCCCGGCACAACGCGCAGCGCGTTTCGGGCGTACTGGCAGTATGGGTTTTCACATGCCACGGTTGTACGTATCCTGTATCGTCGTGATGGGCATGATCACCAGCATCGCTTCGGCGGCGGAGGGCCCGCTTACATTGAACATCTGGCCCAGCGCAGCACCCGGCGAGAAAGGCGACATCGGCCCGGAGCAGACAGGCGACACCAGAGGCAACGTTCAGCGTCTTACCAACGTGAGCGTGCCGACGATAAGCATCTACCGGCCGGAGAAATCCCGCGAAACGGGAACCGCCATAATCATCTGCCCCGGGGGCGGCTATCACATCCTGGCGATGGACCTGGAGGGCGTGGAGGTAGCGCGCTGGGCCAACAGCGTGGGGGTGACGGCAGTTGTGCTGAAATACCGCGTGCCGGCGCGCAAGGGCCAGCCGCGGCATCTGGCGCCGCTTCAGGACGCGCAGCGCGCCATCAGGCTGGTGCGCCGGCGGGCCGGCGAATGGGGCATCGACCCGCGGCGGATCGGCATACTGGGATTTTCGGCGGGCGGGCACGTGGCGGCGCTGGCGAGCACCAACTTCGATGCGCCGGCATACGAGCCGCTCGACGAGATCGACAAGGTTGACTGCCGGCCCGATTTCACGGTGCTCGTTTATCCGGCGTATCTGACCGCCGGCGAAGGCCTTGCCCCCGAGGTGAAAGTCGGACCGCGAACGCCCCCGGCTTTCATGGCTCACGCCCATGACGACAGGATCAGCGCCGAGAACAGCGTGGCGTACTATATGGCGCTGAAGCGCAACGGGGTGCCCGGGGAGCTGCACATATACAGCCGCGGCGGTCATGGTTTCGGGCTGCGTCCGACAACCAATCCGTCGTGCACCTGGCCCGAGCGATGCGAACAGTGGCTGCGGGCGTCGGGGCTTCTTGAGAAGCGCAGCGGCGCGGGCACATGAATGGCCCGCCGGCGCAGCAGCGCGCAGGCGCACAGGGCGATTTGACGATGACGGCCGCCCCTGTATACTGCGGGCGCGGCGGTAAACGCAGGCGTCAAGTTGGGATTCGCACATGGCACGAGTCGAGCTCCAGCACGTAACCAAGATATTTCCCGGGGGCGTCAAGGCCGTCGATCAGGTCGATCTGGTCATCGACGACCGCGAATTCGTGGTGCTCGTAGGGCCTTCGGGATGCGGCAAGAGCACCACTCTGCGCATGATAGCGGGGCTGGAGGAGATAACCGAGGGCATCATCAAGATCGGCGACCGCGTGGTGAACAACGTGCCGCCGAAGAACCGCGACATCGCGATGGTGTTTCAGAACTACGCCCTGTACCCGCACATGACGGTGTACAAGAACATGGCGTTCGGCCTGAAATTGCGCGGGATGCCCAAGGCGCAGATACACGAAAGGGTGATGCAGGCGGCGAAGATACTGGACCTCGAACACCTGCTCGACCGCAAGCCCAAGGCGCTGTCGGGCGGACAGCGTCAGCGCGTGGCGGTTGGTCGGGCCATCGTGCGCGAGCCGGCGGCGTTCCTGTTCGACGAACCGCTGTCGAACCTCGATGCCAAGCTGCGCGTGACCACGCGCGCGGAGCTGAAGCGGCTGCATCATCGTCTCAAGACGACAACCATTTACGTCACGCACGATCAGGAAGAGGCGATGACCCTCGGCGACCGCATCGTGGTGATGAAGGACGGGCGCGTGCAGCAGGCCGACACGCCGTTGAGGACCTATAATTTTCCGGTGAACCGTTTCGTGGCCGGATTCATAGGCACGCCGCCGATGAACTTTTTTGACGGGACGATACGCGCCATCGACGGGGAGTTGTATTTCGAGGAAGGAAAGCTCGAGGGCGCCAGCGTCCGGGACGAAAGCAGCGGGACTGCGGGAGCTGCCGGCCGGTTGACGGTGCCGGGGAACGGGTTTAAACTTAAGGTTCCTCCGCAGGCCAGAACGGTGCTGTCGCAGCGGGTTGGCGGGCATGTGGTTCTGGGGATAAGGCCGGAGCATTTCCACATGCGGCCGCCGCCGGAGGCCGGCGAAGGGATGTGCGCGAGACTGGACGTGCGGCTGACGGTGATAGAGCCGCTGGGCAACAACATGGACGTGTACATGGAGTTGCCGCTGCACGATCGTGTTGTCGGACGAGTGGAGGCCCAGACGGGTCTCCAGATCGGTTCTCAGATCGCCATGTACGTTGATCTGAGAAAGGTCCACTTTTTCGAGCCCGGAGAGACCGGGATGAACCTGAGCCTTACGAGCGAGCAGGCCCATGCGTTTGCATGATGCAACAGCATGGCGCAGCCGTCGGGCCACGCGGCCGCTCATCCGGAGGAGAAGACGGATGAGCGGATGAGCGCCGTTACACAGGTTCGACCGAAGAGGTGGGCCGCCGGCGAGCGGCCCATTTTGTTTGCCGCGCCGGACAGGAACCCGGCGGAAGACGGCCGGCGCCCGGCGCCGGCGGAAAGTAGCGAGGACACATGCCGAATCTGGAGTTGCTGCGAATCGTTGACTCGATTGCGCGCGATAAGAACATATCGCGCGACCAGATATACACCGACATCGAACAGGCCGTAGCCTCCGCGCTCAGGAAGCATTTCAATACCGAAGATACGACGGAGTTCACGGTCGCCATCGACCGCCAGACGGGCGATATTTCCGCGACGCGCAACGGGCAGGCGGTGCCGCTGACGCTTCTGGGGCGCATTGCCGCCCAGACCGCCAAACAGGTACTGATACAGCTTCTCCGCCAGGACGAGCGCGGCAGCATCTACGAGGAGTTCAAGGACCGCGTGGGGACGATAGTCACCGGCACGGTGGCACGCTTCGACGGACCGATAATGTTCGTGACCGTGGGCCGGGCTGAATGCATCATGCCCAGGAGCGAACAGATACCCGGCGAGGAACACCAGGTGGGCCAGCGCATACAGGCGCTGGTGCGCGAAGTGCGCGATACGCCCGGCGGCGTGCGCATCATACTCAGCCGCAGCCATCCGGATATGGTTCGCCGGCTGTTCGAGCGCGAAGTGCCGGAGGTCGGCGAACACACCATCGAGCTCAAGGCCCTGGCGCGCGAGCCGGGACATCGCACGAAAATCGCGGTCTCGTCGATAGACAGCAAGGTGGATGCGGTCGGCGCGTGCGTGGGCGTGCGCGGCAGCCGCATCAAGAACATCGTCGATGAACTCGGCGGCGAGAAGATCGACATCGTGCGCTGGAACGAGTCGTCCCAGATATTCATCAGCAACGCGCTCAAGCCCGCCGAGGTGGCCGAGGTGTCGTTGTGTTTCGAGCTCGGTCGCGCCACGGTGGTAGTTGCCGAGGACCAGCTGAGCCTGGCCATCGGCAAGCGCGGCCAGAATGTGCGCCTGGCCGCCAAACTCACCGGCTGGGATATAGACATCCTCACGCCCGCGGAGTTCAAGGCGGGCGTTGACCGGCTGGACCAGACCCTCAAGAGCGTCCCGGGCGTCACTCAGGAGATGTGCGATAAGATCGTGGCGCTGGGGCTGATAAACGTGTTCGACATCGAGGAGGTCGGCGCGGAACCGCTGGTCGAGGAAGTGGGCATGGATGCGGACCTCGCCAGGCGCGTGGTGGAGCGGTGCACTGAGGAAGCGAAGGTTGTAGCGGCGGAACAGGAGGCGAAGAAGGCCGCCCAGGCCCTTGCGGCAGCGGAGGCCGCTTCCGCTCCCCCGCAGCGCGACGCCCGCGATGAGGCCGTGCTGGCGGCGCTCGGGCTTACGCCCGGGCGCGACCCGCTGGAAAAACTTGCCCAGACGGCAGGGGACGACGCCGGTGCAGAACCGGCCGGCAATGATGAAACCGCAAAACTGCCTGATCCACGCCAGGCCGTTCCCGGCGGCGCGCCGGAAACGACCGTGCATAAGGAACAGCCGGTCAGCAGCGCCGATACCGAACTTTCGCCCGAGGAACAGGCGGTCAGCCTGCCCGACTCGGGCAGGAAAGCCGGCGCTGCTGTCGAGCATACGGAAGAAACTAATGCAGATACCGCGGCACTGGCCGAGGGACGCGCCGAGCCCCCGGCGAGTCCCGGCCGGTAGCGCGGTATGCAACTGAGCGGAGGTCGCCTTGAGCAAGGCCGCCGTAGAAGGTGTTCGCGTAAGCCAACTGGCCAAGGAGTTATCTCTGCCGGCCAAGGATCTGGTGGAGTATCTCCAGGCGGAGAACTTCGTGGACCTCGAGCGCAACCCCGTCCAAGGGCCCACCTCGATCGTCAAAAAAGGCACCGCAGCCACCATCAAGGAACATTACGAGGCGGGTGTCATCCAGAAGCGCCTGGAGGAACTGCGCAAGGCGAAAGAGGCCGAGAAAGCGAAGAAAACCGCCCGCCGGTCCACCCGCCGCAAGAAGACCGAAATCGCCCCCGCCGCCGAGGGTCAGGAAACAGCCGTCGCGGCGGCAACCGCGACCGCCGGTGCAGATGAAGCAAAGGAGCAGGAACAACCTTCCGCGCCCAAACGGCGTACGACCCGTTCGCGCAAGACGACTAAGAAGACGGAAGGGGCTGCGACGGCCCAGCCGGTCGATGCGGCTGCGGCGCCGGCCGACAGCCAGGCGCCCCCTGCGGGCGAGCCGTCATCCGAGACGGAGCCGGCGGAGGTTACCAGCACGGCGGCACCGGGAACCGGCACGGCCACGGTGGCGATTTCAGAAGCGGGCGCTGCTGCCGCGACGGCTGTCGAAACACCCGCCGCGCCGCCGGCGGCTGCTGCCGTCACGGTAACACCCTCAATCCCTCCCGAAACGCCGACCGTGACGCCGGCGGTGCCCGAAGAACAGCCTTCGCCTCCTCCGCCGCCGGTCGGCGAGCATGGCGCCGCTGCGCCGCCGGCGCCGGAAAAGGAAGTCGCCGCACCGTCGCCGCCGTCGCAAGCCGCGCCCGCGCCGCAGGCGACCGCCGTTGCCCCGCCGCCGGCGCCTCCCCCGCGACCGAAACCGCCGGTAACGCCGGCCCCGCGGCTGGTTGCGCCCAAACGCGTGGAAATGGCCGGTCCCAAGGTGGTGCGGGTGGAAGCCCCGGAGATGGTTCCCGCGCCCCGGCGCCGCGGTTCCATGCCGCCGCCTCCTCCTCCGACCACGACCAAGGCCCGACCGCAGGGCGGCAGGGGCGTGCGCACGACGACGATTGACGATGAAACCGAGGATGGTCCTCCCAAGGCCGGCAAAGGCCGCACGCTGTCTCCCCGTCGCCGCGGCGGTCTGGAAGGTCGCCGTGGCGAGGCCGACAAGAAGATCCGCGACTGGACGCAGGCCGACCTCGACGAACTCCATCAGCGCATGCAGCACGCCCGCGAATACCGCGCGGGCTTCGACGGGGATCTGAAGCGCAAAGCCGAGCGCAAACAAGCCCTTGGCCCCCGGCCGGCGGTGCAGAAAGGCCGCAAGGTCGAGATAGAAGAGCCGATAACGGTAAGGAGCCTGTCCGTCGCCACGGGCATAAAGACAGGCGATATTCTGCGCAAGCTCATGTCGCTCAATGCCGGCATCGTCAACATCAACAGCACCCTGGACCGCGACACGGCTCAACTCGTGGCGATGGAGTTCGGTATGGAACTGGCGCTGAAGGAAGCGCCATCGCTGGAGGACAAGCTGACTAAGGACCTCGAATCCCGCAGGAGCGACCCGTCGAAACTTGTGCCCAGACCGCCGGTGGTCGCCATTCTCGGCCATGTCGATCATGGCAAGACCAGTCTGCTGGACAAGATACGCAAATCCAACGTGGCCGAGGGAGAGGCCGGCGGCATCACCCAGCACATCGGCGCCTGGCAGGTGCAGATGGGCGAGAAGCGAGTGACGTTCATAGACACGCCCGGCCATCAGGCGTTTACGAGTCTGCGGGCGCGGGGCGCGCAGATGACCGACATAGTGGTGCTGGTGGTGTCCGCCGCCGAAGGAGTGCAGCCGCAGACCATCGAGTCGATCAATCATGCCCGGGCGGCGAAGGTGCCCATCGTCGTGGCGATGAACAAGATCGACCGCCCCGACGCCAACCCCCAGGCGGTGCTGGCGCAACTGGCGGGCAACGGCGTCAATCCGACGTCATGGGGCGGCGATACCGAAGTGGTCCAGACCAGCGCCCTGACAGGTCAGGGTATTCCCGAGCTGATCGAGGTGCTGGATTACCAGGCAGCCCTGCTCGATCTGAAGGCCGACCCCACCGCTCCAGCGCGGGGCACGGTGGTCGAGGCGCGCGTGGACCAGGGCATGGGACCGGTCGCCACCGTCCTCGTGCAGGACGGCACGTTGCGCGTGGGCGATGTGGTTCTGGCAGGACATGCGTGGGGGCGCGTGCGCACGATGCTCAATGACCGCGGTCAGTATGTCAGTGAAGCCGGCCCCTCGACGCCGGTGGTCGTAAGCGGGCTGTCGTGCCTGCCCAACGCCGGCGACCGCTTCCATGTGGTGGACGATGCGGAGATGGCACGAACGGTGGCCGAGGAGCGGCAGGAGCGCGCCCGTCGCGCGCAGCTGGCGGCGGCCAGCGCGGTGCGGGCGGATCCGGGCGCTCTGCTGGCCGTCATGAATCAGAAAACGGTCAAGACCATCAATCTCATCATAAAGGCCGACGTGCTGGGATCGGTGGAGACGCTCTCGCGCGTGGTGACCGGACACAACACGGAGGAGGTGAAGGTGAAGGTCATACACGCGGCGGTGGGCGCGATCAGCGAAAGCGACGTGGAACTTGCCATCGCCACGCGCGACGAGAACAGCAACACCGTGATCGTGGGCTTCAACGTTGTGCCCGAGGAGAAGGCCAGGGAACTCGCCGAGCAGCACCACGTGGAGATACGCATATACCGCGTGATTTACGAACTGCTGGATGATCTGAAGAAGGCTCTGTCGGGGATGCTGGAGCCGGAGGTGCGCGAGAAGCTTCACGGACATGCGGAAATCCGTCAGATCTTCCGCGTCAGCCGCGTGGGCAACGTTGCCGGCTGCATGGTTACCGACGGCCATATACAGCGCGGCAGCCGGCTGCGGCTGATACGCGACGGGAAGATCGTGGCCGAGGACCTGGCGATAGAATCGCTGCGGCGCGTGAAGGACGACGTCCGCGAGGTGAAGGCCGGGTTCGAATGCGGATTGAAGATCGCCGGCTACGACGACATCAAGGTCGGCGACCGTCTGGAAGCATACAGCCGTGAGCTGATACATCGGACGCTGTAAAAGGGTCGGCCGTCGCGGGCAGAGGGCGCGCGGCGGAGGCCCGCATGCCCGCATCATGGTGCTCCGCCTGCCGGACTGACACGCATGACCATCGGCGTGCTTCAGATGGAACTGTCGGTGATCGACGCGATGTCGCTGAAAGACAAAAGACGGGTGATAAAGGGACTCAAGGACCGGATCGCCCATGCGCACAACGTCTCCATAGCCGAAGTCGGAGCGCTGGATGAAAGGCGGCGCTCGGTGCTGGGGCTGGCCATGGTGGGCAACGACACGCGCTACGTGCACGGCGCGCTCAGCCGCATCGTGGAAATGGTGCGTTCCATACCCCTGGTGGGGCTGGAGGACTACCGCATCGACCTGCTGTGACCGGCGCAAGCGGTCCGGCCGGCGTGCTGCGGCTGCTGAGGAATCCGTCATGTCGCGCAGAACCGAACGTCTGGGCAGCGTCATCCGCGAGGAACTGGCGCTGATGATACAGCGCGAACTGAGCGACCCGCGTCTGACGGGTCTGCCGAGCATCACGCGCGTGAAGGTCAGCGAGGACCTGACTGTGGCCGACGTGTACATCACGGTAATGGGCTCCCGGGGCCGGCAGACCGCGGCGCTTAACGCCCTGCGGCATTCGGCGGGCTTCATGCGGGCGAAACTGACGAAATCGCTGTCCATCCGGCAGGTGCCGTACCTGCGTTTCCATTTCGACGAAGCGCTGAGGAAAGAGCTGGAACTGCGCAACCTGCTGGAGGATATCTCCCGCGAAAACGCGGAGATCGACCGCCGGCGCGCCGCGGCCGAACCGCCCGCAACGGACGCGGACGGGGGCGCGTCCGATGCTCCGCCACCTGCCGAGGTCTGAACGGGAACCCGGCGCAACGGCTTGTGCAATCCATGACAGGAACGCGACGCATGAAAAATGCTGCAAAAACCGCTGAGGCGATACGGGCCCTGCTGCGTTCTTTTCAGGCGGAGGAGAAGAATCCGCCCCCGCCCGCGCGCGAGGACCCGCTCAAGGCGCTGGTGCGCGGAGCGATGACATGGGGAGTGGCCGACCCCCGTGCTGAAGAGGCCATGAGACACATAGAACGCGAGTTCGTCAACATGAACGAACTGCGCGTGGCCACCGAACTGGAGATACAGGAGATTCTGGGCGTGCGCTATCCGGATATCCAGAAGCGTGTGCAGATGATAACCCGCTCCCTGAACGCGATTTTCGCGCGCGAGCACACGCTGAGCCTGGACCGCCTGCGCGGCCTCAACAGGCGCGAAATCAGGCAGTTCCTGCACGAGCTGCCCGATATGAACCCGTTCGTCGAGGCGTACGTGATGCTTTTCGGATTCGAGGCTCCGGCCGTGCCGCTCGACGAAGAGATGCTCGCCGCTCTGCGCGCGCGCGGCATCTTCGACGAATCGGTAACGGTCGAAGACGCCCAGAAACTCATCGAGAACACGCTGAAGGACGAGGAGTGTCTCGTCTTCTACCGCGGACTGCGGCGGATGGTGCACGCCGCGGGCAAACCGCGCCGCGCCGCCTCGCGCGACTGATATTCGCGTTCCGAAGCGGGAGCTTTACACAGGCAGTTACCATGACCGGAAAACTTCCTCCAGATACGTTGCGTCTGGGCATGCCCAGCGGCAGCCTTCAGAACTCCACAGTCGAGCTGTTCAACCGTGCCGGGTTTCGCGTGACCATACCCGAGCGCAGCGTGTTTCCACGGTTCGACGATGATCGCATTTCCGCCGTGCTCTTCCGCGCGCAGGAGATAAGCCGCTACGTGGTTGACGGCATCATCGACTGCGGGCTGACCGGTTACGACTGGATCGTCGAGAACGGAAACGAGAACGATGTGGTGGAGATCTGCGAACTGGAATACTCCCGGGCCGGGCTGAACCCGATCCGCTGGGTGCTGGCGGTGCCGGAGGAAAGCCCGGTGCGGCGTCCGGAGGATCTCGAGGGCGGCGTCATAGCCACCGAACTGGTGAATGTCACGCGCCGGTATTTCGCCGGCAAAGGCATCAACGTAACCGTGGAGTTCTCCTGGGGCACGACCGAGATAAAGGCGCGGTTGCTCAACGGCATCGTGGAATGCACGGAAACCGGCTCGAGCCTGCGCGCCAACAACCTGCGCGTGGTCGATACCCTTCTGCGCAGCACGACCCGCTTCATAGCGAGCCGCCAGGCATGGCAGATCGACTGGAAACGCGAGCGCATGGAGAATCTGGCCATGCTCCTGCGCGGCGCCATCGAGGCGCGCGTCAAGGTGGGGCTGAAGATGAACGTGCCGGAGGAACGACTGTCGGAAATAGTGTCGTTCCTGCCGGCCGAGAAAAGCCCGACCATAAGCCGCCTGGCCGACCCGAAATGGGTCGCCGTAGAGGTCATTCTCGAGGAAAAGCAGGAACGCGAACTCATACCCCGTCTGAAGCGCGCCGGGGCCACGGGAATCATCACGTATCCGCTGAACAAGGTCATACCATGACGGCGGACGGACTGCGGGCCAGAACGCCGGCAACGCCGCGGTCTTCCGGCGTCGGAACGGACGGCAGGCGAACGATGCGTTACATCGCTTCCGCGCTGTTGTGTGTGCTTGCTGCGGGCTGCGCGCTGCGCCGTCCGGCAACGCCGCCGCCAGCCACGCTGCCCGCGCCCGCGACGCGCCCGGCCGATGCAGCGGCAGGTCTGAGCCTCGATGAAATAGCCCCTGCCCTGCCGCTGGTGCCTGCCACGCAGAGCACCGCCCGGGCGCCGCTCGAGGCGCTGCATCTGTACGCCCGGGCGTGCGCAGCGCGGTTCGCCGGCGACCGCGCTGCCGAGATCGCTCTGCTCCAGAAAGCGCTGGAACTCGATCCGTGGAGCTTCTGGCTGAACTACTCCATGGGGCTGGCGCGCATGGGCCAGGGTGCGCCCGACGCAGGCGCGCTGGAGGCGTTTCAGCGGGCGGTGCAGATAAGGCCCGATCACCTCGATGCGCAGCTGCAACTGGGCCGGCTGTATCTGGTGCGGGGAGACATGTCGGCCGCCATCCGGCATCTGCGCCAGGCCACGCTGAGTCCCGATTACCGCCTGCGCCCCGAAACCGCCGCTCTGGTGGATGCGCTGCTGGCCCGCGCGCTTCAGCAGAAAGGCTACACCCGCGCAGCGCTGGATCAGTATGAGATACTGGCGGCAAGACTCGCATCGCGGCTCAATTACCGCGGCCGGCCGGAGTTGTGGTATTTCCAGAATCACGCCGACAGCATCTTCGCCTCCATGGCCGACCTCAACCAGCAGCTGGGGCGCTACGAGGAGGCGCTGCGCTGCTGGGGCGAAGCCATAGCCCGTTCGCCGGCGAACTTTTCCCATCACGCGAAACTCGTGCGCCTGCTGCTGAAAATGGAGCGCGCCGAGGCCGCGTGGCGGCTGGCGCTGGAACTGCTGGTTGACTGCCGCGGCAGTCCGGAGTCGGTCGAACTGCTGCGCGAGGTAGTGCGCAGCGCCCCGCGGCACGAAGCGCAGATACTTAGCGAGCTGCGCCGATTGCGCCAGTCGCGCCCGACCGACCGCGCGCTGCTGTTCGCCATTGCCGACGTGATGTGCGCCGGCGGACACCACCAGCAGGCGATAGCCGTGCTTTCCGAAGCACTGGGGAGCTCCGCCTGGGAGCCGTTGGTCGTCTGGAAACTGTTCGACGTGTACGAAGCGCAGCGCGACGGACCGGCCGCCGCCGGGCTGCTCATGGCCGCCCTTCAGTCGCGTCCGGACACGGCGGGCGACCTTCAGCCGCTGTGGCTCAGACTGTTGCGCGGTCCGAAGGGCTTTCGCATGAGGCTGGAGGAGCTGGCGCGCATGCACTATCCGGCGGCTCGGGCGCCTGCGCGATGCTACTGGCTGGCCCGGACGGCGGCATACTCCGGCCGTCGCGCGCTCGCCAGGCAGTATCTTCAGCAGGCCCTGTCGCACGACCCGGCCTTTGCGCCGGCGTGTCTGGAAGCGGCTATAGACTGCCTTCAGCGCACCGACTGGAGCGACCAGGAGAAGGCCGCCGCGGTGGAGCAGCTTGCGGCATCGGCCGAACGGTCGGGGCGGCAGGCGCTTGCGCACAGACTGCGCGGTCTGCTGCTGACGGAACAGAGAAAGTACGGCGAGGCGGCCGAGGCATTTGCGCGTGCTGCGGCGGCGGGCGACCAGTCGCCGCAGGTGCGCTATCTTCAGGGACTTGCGCTGCTTGCCGGCGGCAGAAGTTCCGAGGCGCAAGCCGTACTTTGGAAGTGCGTTGCGGAAAGCCCGGCATATTCTCCGGCTGCGGAGGTGCTTTTCAGACATTACCTCCAGCAGCGCACGACGGAAGGGCTGCAACAGGCGGAACGCGTGGTGCGGACGACCGTCGCGGGAGATCCATTCGGCGTCAGCGCCCGTCTTCTTCAGCTCCAGCTGCTGGCGATCCGCGGACAGCTGGGCGAGGCCCGCGCCCTGTCCGAGCGCCTGTTCCGCGACAATCCTGAAGACCCCGAAGTGGTGGGCGTGCTGGTGGAGCTGCATCGCGGGCGCGACAGCGACCTGATCGCCAGGCTCGAGGACCAGCGGTCGATGCATCCGGAGAACCGCGTGGTGGTGCGGCACCTGGCCGCCAGATATCACGCCGCCTCGCGGATGGACGACGTGCGCCGGGTGCTCGATGCACTGGGGGCGGCGGCCGGCGACGATGCCGACGCGCTGTTCGAACTGGCCGACATGTATCACGAAGCCGGCATGAAGGACGCCGCCGAGAAAACGCTGTTGCGGGCGCTGCGGCTCGACGCCGGGCATCCCGGGGCCAACAATTATCTCGGCTACATGTGGGCCGAGGAAGGCAGGAACCTTGCCGAGGCCGAGCGGATGATACGCGCGGCGCTGGAGGCCGACCCCGACAACAGGGCCTACCGCGACTCGCTGGGCTGGGTGCTGTACAGGCGGGGAGACTTCGAGCGGGCATGGATACATCTTCAGGCGGCGGCGGCGTGCGCCCGGCCCGACGCGGTGGTGCTGGACCATCTCGGCGACGTGTTGTATCGTCTGAAGCGCACGGACGAGGCGCTGCGCACGTGGGAGCAGGCTCTTGTCCGCGCCGAAGAGCAGACCGTGCAGCGCGAGGAGATAGTGCGGCTGCGCGTGCGGTTGCGTGATAAGATCGAACAGTGCAGAAAAGGGCTTGCGGTGGAGGTCGCCCCCGCCACACAGCCCGCGATGCAGACGACAGACTGATCAGGAGGCACCATGGCCGGACACAGTCACTGGGCTAAGATCAAACGCGCCAAGGGGGCCAACGACGCCAAGAAGGGCAAGATCTGGAGCAAGATAGCCCGCAAGATCATCATCGCCGCCAAGGGCGGAGGCGATCCGCGCGATAATCTGGCGCTGCGGTACGTGATCGAAGAAGCGCGGGCCGCCAACATGCCCAAGGACACGATCGAGAAGGCCATCGCCAAGGGCACAGGCGAGTTGACGGGCTCCAACTACGAGGCCGTTCTGTACGAGGGCTACGGTCCGGGAGGGGTGGCGTTTCTGGTGGAATGCCTGACCGACAACCGTCAGCGCACGGCGCCGGAGATACGGAAGATATTCGAGACCGCCGGCGGAAAACTCGCCACCAGCGGCGCTGTGTCCTGCCAGTTCAGCCGTCAGGGCAGCATCGTCATCAAGGCCGACGCCATCGGCGAGGATGATCTGCTGGAAAAGGCGCTGGATGCCGGCGCCGACGATGTGCGCAACGAGGGCGAGGCATTCGTGGTGATCACCGCCCCCGCGTCGCTGCACAAGGTCAAAGAAGCGCTCTCGGCCGCCGGCGTACCCATCGAGGCCGCCCAGCTGGAATACGTGCCGGCCAGCACGGTACCGCTCCAGGGCGAGCTGGCACAGCGCATCGCCCGGCTGATAGATACCCTCGAAGACCACGACGACGTGCAGAACGTCTCGCATAACGCCGAGATACCCGAAGCTGTAACTGCATAACCTGGCGGCTATTACGTTCGCAGAGAGGATCTGCACGCGTGCGGCGGACGCTTCGGGTTTTCCAGCGGCGCTGTGCCCTGCAACCGGCGACTGAGCCTGCGACCGGTTGAATAGTTGGTTCGCAGGCGTATAGTTGCCCGGTGATGGGGCAAGGCCGTGACGGAGCACGCGCATGAGTGAATCGACCCCGCAGACCGGAACGCACAGCGAGTCGTTCCTGCCCGATTCCACCGTTCTGGTGGTGGACGACAATGCGCAGAATCTGGAGCTGCTGACGGCGTTTCTCGAGTGTCTGCCCGTGAAGATAATCACCGCGCGCGACGGCGTGGAAGCACTTCAACAGGTCGAACGCCACCATCCGGACCTGATCCTTCTCGACATAATGATGCCGCGCATGAGCGGATATCAGGTGTGCCGGAAACTCAAGAGCGACCCGCGGACTCGCGACATTCAAATACTTATGGTGACGGCACTTAACGAGCTGGGCGATATCGAGCAGGCCGCCGAATGCGGCACTGACGATTTTGTCAGCAAGCCCGTCAACAAGGTGGAACTCATAACGCGCGTCAAGAGCCTGCTGCGCGTGCGCCATCTGAAAAGCGAACTGGAGCGAGCGCTTTCCTACCTCAACGAAGTCGAAGAGGAAGAACCACAATGAAACCGATGGCGGTGCTTTGCGCCCTGGCCGGTCTGCTTATCTGGAGCGGCTGCGGCGACGTTGCGGACCGTCGCGGACCGGCGCCGGCGGACGTTCCGGCGGCGGTTGCCGACCATTCGGCGGAGGTATGCCGCCGCATCGACAGCGCCGACGAGATAGTCGCCGTGCTGGGCAACGGCGCGACGGTCATCGCCCGGCGCATGCCCTCGCCGGTCGTTTCGGTGTACGGTTGCGTGCGCGCGGGCAGCATGCACGAGGGCGAGTGGCTTGGAGGAGGGCTCAGCCATCTGCTGGAGCATATCGTGGCCGGCGGTGACAACGACCGGCGCACCGCGCAGCAGAACCGCGACCTGCTGGAGGAGATCGGCAACAACTCCAATGCGCTGACAGGCCCCGACCGCACGATGTACTTCGTGAACACCACGCGGGAGCATCTCGACGCGGCCGTTGACCTGGTTACGGGCTGGATGCTGACGGCGCACATCACCGCCGAGGAATACGAACGCGAGCGCCAGGTGGTGCAGCGCGAAATGGAGATGGACAGCGGCGACCCGGACTGGGTGTTCTATCACCAGACGCTGCGCAACCGTTATCTGTTCAGCCCGGCGCGCGTGCCCGTAATCGGCGAGAAGTCGGTTGTGCAGCGGATCACGCGCGACGATCTGTACCGCTGGTACAAGCGCGCCTATCAGCCCAACAACATGGTTTTCGCGGTGGTGGGCGATATCGAGCCGGAGACGATGCTGCGCACGGTGCGCAAGTATCTGGCCGGCGCGCCGGCGGGGCCTGTGCTCGCCGCGCGCATCGACGACGAGCCGCCGCCCGTCGCCCCGCGCACCGTCACGGCCGCTTTCCCATCGCTGGGCGAGGCCCGGCTGCAACTGGCCTTTCCCACGGTGCGGCTGACGCATCCCGATCTGTATGCCCTGGATGTGCTGGCCGTGGCGCTGGGACAGGGCGAGAGCTCGCTGCTGGTGGAGGAGCTGCGCGACAAGCGCAAACTGGTCAGCGCGGTGAGCGTGTTCAGCGACACGCCGCATTACGTTGACGGCACGTTTCAGATCGACATGCGGCTGCCGCCGGAGAAGATCGGCGCGGCGACGGCGGCGGCGCTGGAGATAGTCGAGCGCATCAGAACCGACGGGCTTGCTGGGGAGCGGATCGCACGCGCCAAGGCGCAGTTGCGCGTGGCGCGGGCGATGGCCATGCAGCGGGCCGAATCAGTGGCCGAATCGCTCATCGCGGACTGCATCGCCACCGGCGACCACCGTTTCAGCGACCGCTACGTGGAGCGCGTCGAGCGTGTTACGGTGGAGCAGATAAAGGCCGTGGCGGCAAAGTACCTCGACCGGTCGGTGCTGCTGACCAGCATACTGCTGCCGCAGGAGACGTCCGCTGGCGGTCCGGGCGGCGCTGAGCGCCGGTCGCCGACCAGCGCCCCGGCGGCAACAGCGCCCGCAGCGCATGCGGCGTCCGGTCGCGTGGTAATGGAAGTGCTGCCCGACGGCACAACGCTTCTTGTGCGCAAGACGGGCGGCGCGCCGGTGGTCGCCATACGCATGTATGCCGCCGGCGGACTGACGGCCGAGGACGAACGGTCAAACGGTCTGGGTAATCTGGCGATGCAGACGGCGCTGCGCGGCACGGAAACACGTTCGGCAGCGCAGATAGCCGCCTTTTTCGATTCGATAGGCGCGCAAATGTCCGCCGCGTGCGGCAATACGACCTGGTCGTGGTCAACGGAATGCCTCAGAGACGACCTGCCGGCGGCGCTGGAGGTGTTCGCCGACGTCGCGCTTGGAGCGACGTTCCCCGACGCCGAAGTGGAGACCGTCAGGAAGCGCGCGCTTGCGGCCATCGACAGCCAGGACGCCGACTGGTTCGCGCAGACGGTGCGGTTTTTCCGCCAGACGTATTTCGGCCCGCGTAATTCGCCGTATCAGTTCATGCCGCTGGGCACCAGAACCGGCGTCGAACGGTTCACGGCGGAACAGGTACGACAGTGGTACCGTCAGAAGGTGCTGCGTGCGCCGCGGGTGCTGGCGATCTTCGGGGATATCGACATCGACTCGGTAAAGATGCTGGCCGCACGATACTTCCGCACCGCGACACCACCAGCGGAAACCCAACGCCGGCCGCGGCGAAAGGCGCCCGCGACGATGCCGGCCGCAGTAGATGGACCTCCGCGCATGGCCGTCGAGCGCGTCGTCGTGCGCAAGAGCGACAGTCCGCAGACGGCAGTGATGGTGGGATTCGAGGCGCCCACGGCGCGCGGCGATGCGGCAGGCTATGCGCTGACGCTGGCGAAAACGCTGACGAGCGGCTTCAGTTATCCGACGGGCTATCTGTTTGAAGCCCTGCGCGGGGAGGGGCTCGTTTACGACGTGAATGCCTTCACCATGCAGGCGGTGGACGGCGTAACGCCCGGGGCGCTGGTGGTGTATGCGGCATGCGAGGCGCGTAATGCCGATCGCGTGGTGGATGTGATTCTGGAGAATATGGCCCGGCTTCAGGGTTCGCCGCGGGATATGGGCCAGCGCTGGTTCTCCCGCGCCCGGAAACTCATCGTCACATCCGACGCGCTGGACCACGAGACGCCGGCAGCACAGGCCGACACCGCCGCCCTGGATTATCTGTTCGGATGCGGCGCTGATTATCACGGGAGCTTCGCCGCCGGCATAGCGGGGGTCGCGCCGGAGGATGTACGGCGATTGGCCGCGCGGTTTCTGAACCGCTGCACCATAGTTGTCAATACAGACCGGCCGGATTTGGTAAAGACCGCTGTGGCAGATAGATTATACAAGGTGTTCAAACCCGTAGAGCCTGCCGGATATGGTGTGCGTCACGATGTTTCCGGCGCCGCGCGGTAGGCGGTTTGTCTGGGGTGGTACTGTCATGCATGATGCAACGAAGACTATAGCGGAGTTTGTCGAGGCACTGGCGGCAAGGACGCCCACGCCGGGCGGCGGCAGCGTCGCGGCGCTGGCGGGAGCGCTGGCCACGGCGCTGGGCGAGATGGTGGTGAACTACAGCCTCGGCAAAAAGGATCTCGAGGCATACGCCGACGAGCTCAAGGGTGCTCTTGCCGAACTGACGCGCGCCCGGCACGTACTCATGCAGCTGATGGTCGAGGATCAGCTTGCCTACGAGGCGCTGTCGGCCGCGCGCAAACTGCCGGCCGATTCCGGCGAGCGGAAGGAGAAATTGCCGGCGGCGATACTGGCGTGCATCCGCGTGCCGGAGACGATCGCGGCCACGGGAATTGCGGTGCTGGAAGTATGCGACCGCATCGTGACGTTCGTGAACCGCTGGCTGCTGGCTGATCTGGCCGTAGCGGCCGACCTGGCGATGGCCACCATACGCTGCGCCATCTACAACGTGCGCACCAACATGCGGCTGCTGGAGGACCCGTCAGACCGACAGGCGGCACAGAACCTGATAGGCCATCTTCTGACACGGGCGCTCATGCTCATCCAGAGCGTGGCGCCGCGCATATGGCAGAGGCATGAAGAGGGAACATGAGCGGCACGCCGCCGCAAAGCCCCGGCCGCGACGAGGCGCAGCAGACGGCCCCCCTGCCGTCAATGAGCGTCGGGCGTGAGCGGGCCGGCAAGTTGCCGCAGGAAGAACAACCTGCCCGGCATGGTGGGCATGAAGGTCGAGGGCAACCACGGGTCCGGGCCGTGCTGAAGGGTCACGCACAGGCTCATGCCCTGCCACTGTGCGCCGCGGTCGGGATAGGCACCGTCCGCGCCGCCGATACACCAGTCGCTGTGAAGGAATATGCCCGGTCCGATGGTGTTGGCGAAACACGGCACAAGCGTGAAGCGGCTGTTGAAACTGGTGATGGCGTTCTGCTCGATGGTCAGGGGATGAAGCGCGATTCCCAGGCGGTGAGTCTGACGTTTCCAATCGGCCAGCGCGGGATACTCGGCGGCCATGTGCGGCTCCCAGAAGGCTATGTGGCACACGCGCCCGATGCCGTAAACGGTCACCAGCGCAGCGCCGGCTTCGCGCAGGGCGGCGATTCTGCCGGCATACTCCGGCAGGTTGGACTTCGTGGCGAAGTTGCGCTGGGCCGGGGGCACCGTGAATCGTCCGAGCGGTCCGAATAGCGCCTGGCACATGGCGTGCTGAAAGCCGCCGGGCTGGTCGCCGGGCGCGGTGTTGCCCGCGCGGTCGGACCATTCGTCCATGTTGAACGTCGTCACGTGATCGCACCTGATGCGCGCGTCTTTTATGCGGCGCACCACGGTCGCGTACATGCCCATCGGGCCGACGGGCAGTATGAGGATCAGCCGGCGCCCCTCGCGACGGGCAGAGATGATGCGGTCGGCGATTTCCTCGCCCATGAGGCGGTCCATCTCTCCCACGTCGGACACCGCCCGCGGCGCAAAATCATCGTGCCAGAAGCGCGCCCGCCGCATGATGCCGCGCAACCCCAGCGTGCAGCAGCGGTCCATCTTCCTCAGATTCCAGCCTGCGGGATAGAAATTTCCCAGCAACGACCCTTCGAGCGTTTCGAGCAGAGTGATGCGCGTCGCCATGGCGGTTGCTCCTTTTCAGACGAGAACGGCGGACAGCAGGTCATCGGCCGGATAGGCATGCCCGCGGTGCTGGACGAACGCCTCGGCGAAGGCGACGGCGGCCAGTTCGCCGCGCCGCCTCGCGTGCCGCACCATGGCATCGATGTATTCATCGACGCCGTGATGCTCGCGCAGCCACTGGCGCTGGCTGGCGTGGCAGGCGAGCATTTCCTTCTTCCGTTCGAGACAGCCGGTTATGTCCACGAAGGTGGTCGGGCGCACGGGATGCCCCAGGGGGTCGATGCCGTCGAGCGGATCGCAATAGTACAACCAGGGTATGCATGAGCCCTCCACGCGCGGCAGAGCGGAGGCGTTGGGAGCGCTGTAGATGAAGCTGGCCGCCCGCGCCAGCAGACTGACGATTTCATGGTCCATCATGTAATCGGCGGGGGCGTGCGTGAAGACCAGACCCGGCGCTATGCCGCGGAACAGATCGATGGCCTTGCGCAGCGTGGGTTTGTCGAAGACCACCATGCCGTCAAGCTCGCCCAGGCAGTGGAAACTTGCGCCGATGAGGGCCGCGGCCCTGGCGGCTTCCTCGCGCCTTATGGCCGAGATGCGCTCCGGCGGCAGCGTCATCGTGCCGCAGTCGCCGGCGGTGGCCGCGGCGATGTGTATCTGCCAGCCGGCATCGGCCAGGCGTATGAGCGTGCCGCCGCAGAATATCTCCGCGTCGTCGGGGTGAGCCATGAACGCCAGAACGACCTTGCGCATGGGGCGAAGCGCGCATGAATCGCGCGGCGCGATTGTACCATGACGGCGCTTCGGGAGGCAGACGCGGCGGCTCCCCCGAACAACCCGCGTCTGGCCGGGTGGACGGGGCGCGGGCGGCGCGCAAAGCCGGTTGGCGAAAACGCCGGCGGTATGTCATGATTGGCGGTGAGGATTCACAATGAGCGTCGAACTGCTTTCGCGCATTCAGTTCGCCGTGACCGTGGGATTTCACTTTCTGTTTCCGCCGGTGAGCATCGGGCTGGCATGGCTGCTGGCGCTGGTGGAATGGCGGGCATGGAGAGAGGACTCGGCGGTGTACCGGCAGATGGGCAGGTTTTTCGGCAAGCTGCTGGGGCTGACATTCGCCGCGGGGGTGGTCACGGGCATCGTGATGGAGTTCCAGTTCGGCAGCAACTGGGCGCGATATTCGCGCTTCGTGGGCGACATATTCGGCGCGCCGCTGGCCGCCGAGGCGATCTTCGCCTTCTTCCTGGAAAGCACGTTTCTGGGGCTGTATCTGCTTGGGCGCGGGCGCGTATCGCAGCGGACGACGTTCGTGTCGGTGGTGATGGTGGCCATCGGCGCGACGATATCGGCGTTCTGGATCATCGTCGCCAACTCGTGGATGCAGACGCCGGCGGGCTACCGCCTCACGCCCGAGGGGCGCGCCGAGCTGGCGGACTTCTGGGCGGCGGTGTTCAACCCCTCGACCATGCTGCGCTTCGGGCACACGCTGGCGGCGTCGCTGGCGTGCGGCGCGTTTTTCATGGCGGGCGTGGGGGCGTACATCCTTCTGCGCAACCGCCGCGACGACGCCCCCGCCGCGGCGATGGCACGGTCGGCAGTGCGCATCGGCGTCGTGGCGGGGCTGGTGGCGTCGCTGCTGGTGCTCTACCCGCTGGGACATCACCACGCCCGGCAGGTAGCGCGGCTTCAGCCTGAAAAGTTCGCGGCCATCGAGGGGCTGTACACATCGCAGCATCGCGCGCCGCTGGTTATGTTCGCACTGCCCTACACGCAGCCGCCGGAGCTCAAGGCAAAGGTCGAAGTGCCCGGCTTGCTGTCGTGGATGGCTTTCGGCGATGTGAACGCCCATGTGCCGGGCATAGACCAGTTTCCGCCCGAGAACATCCCGCCGTTGTGGCTCACGTTCGTGTCCTTTCACAACATGGTGCTGCTGGGCATGTTCCTGATCGCGCTGGGGGCGGTGGCGACGGTGCAACTGCGCGGCGGGCGGCTGTTCCGCAGACGCTGGCTGCTGTGGACGCTGGTGGCGGCAGTGCCTGCGCCCGTGGCGGCTTGCCAGTTCGGCTGGGTGGCGGCCGAAGTCGGGCGCCAGCCGTGGATCGTTTATAAACTCATGCGCACCGCCGATGCGTTTTCGTCGAACCTGTCGCCGGGGCAGGTTCTTTTCTCGCTGATCGCTTTCTGCGTCGTGTATCTGGTGCTGGGCACGCTGTACTTCCTGATCCTTTTCCGCAAGATGCATCAGGAAGCGGCGGGGCATTGAAGCGCAGTCAAGGAGAACGGAGCACAATCATGGACCTGCCGACACTATGGTTCATTCTGGTGTTCGTGCTCATCGCGGGCTACGCCGTGCTCGACGGGTTCGATCTGGGCGTGGGCATGCTGCATCTGCTGGCGCGCGGCGACGACGAAAGGCGCATCGCTATAAACGCCATCGCGCCGGTGTGGGACGGCAACGAGGTGTGGCTTCTGACGGCTGGCGGGGCGCTTTTCGCGGCGTTTCCGCCCGTATATGCGGCGGTGTTTTCGGGCATGTACGTCGCATTCACGCTTCTGCTGCTGGCGCTCATCGCACGCGCTATGGGACTGGAGTTCCGCTCGAAAGCGACCTCGCCGGCGTGGCGCGCAACCTGGGACGGTCTGTTCTGGGCCGGGTCGCTGACGGCAACGCTGCTCATCGGCGTGGCGTTCGGCAACATTCTGCGCGGTCTGCCGGTGGATATCGACGGTGTCTGCCACGGCTCGTTTTTCGGGCTGCTCAATCCCTACGCGCTGCTGGTTGGCGCGGCGGTGGTGGCGGCGTGCGGGCTGCATGGGGCTTTGTATCTGGCGGGCAAGACCGATGAAGCCCAGCGGCAACGGCTGGTGCGCGCCGCGTGGATACTGTGGGCGGCACTGGCGCTGCTGTACCTTGCCGGCGGGGTGGCGACGGTGTGCGTGTCGCCCTTTCTGCACGACCCCATAAACGACACGTGGGGCGGCAAGGCACTGGTGGCGGCAGCGCTGGCGGCGCTGATTTCCGTGCCCGTGGCGCTGCTGCGGCAGCGCACGGGAGCGGCGTTCTGCGCATCGTTCGCCTTCATGGTAATCGCGCTGGCGCTGTGCGCGTGGGGGCTGTATCCGCGGCTGGTGCCTTCGACCATCGGCCCGGGCGCTGACCTGACCATCCGCAACAGCGCGTCGTCTTCGCGCACGCTGTGGGCCATGCTCATCATCACCCTCACAGGCATGCCGATTGTTCTGGGATATACGCTGTTCGTTTACCGCGTCTTCCGCGGCAAGGTGGTCATCACCAGCGAAAGCTACTGATGATTCCGCTGTGCTTCCGCCGCGGCGGCACGGTATAGTCGCCCCCCTGCCGCAACTGGAAGTTTGCCGGGCTGTCGCTAGACTACTGCCGCTTCGCAAACGGAGTGTCATATGCAGATTAAACAATCATCGCAGTGCAGATACGACCTGGTGGCCCTGGGAGAATGCATGATACGCCTGTCGCCCCCGCAGCACGGGCGGATAGAGTTTTCGCCGGTGCTGGAGGTGTGGGTTGGCGGCGGCGAATACAACGTGGCGTATGCCCTGGCCCGTCTGGGAATGCGCACCGGCTGGATAGGCGGTTTGAACGATTCGCCGATGGGCAGGATTATCATGAATCATGCCCGCGCGGTGGGAATGGACATAAGCCACGCCGTCATAAGGAAATACGACGGGGTGGGCAAGAAAGACCGTATCGGTCTTAATTTCACCGAGGTCGGCGTATCCAGAAGGCCAAGCGTTACGCTCTACGACCGCGGGCATTCGGCAACCGCCGGGCTTCAGGTCAGCGACATTGATTTCCGCAAGGTGTTCAAGGAAGAGGGCGTGCGCTGGTTCCACACGGGGGGCATATTCGCGGCGCTGTCGGAGAGCACGCGGGCGATAGTGGCCGAGGCGGTGAAGGCGGCCCACGAGGCGGGGACTATCGTGTCCTACGACCTGAACTTCCGCTCGAAGCTGTGGAAGAGCGAGGAGGCGATAAAGACCACGCGCCCGCTGGTGCCGTATATCGACTGCCTGATAGGCAACGAGGAGGATTTCCAGAAGGTGCTGGGCTACGAGGTGCCCGGGGTGGACGTCGAGAAGGGCGAACTGGACACCACGGCGTTCAAGAAGATGGTCGAGCGCGTGGTGAAGGATTTCCCGAATGTGAAGGTGGTCGGGACGACGCTGCGCGGCGTGAAGACGGCCACGATAAACGACTGGTCGGCCATCATGTGGCACGAGGGAACGTTCTACGATGGTCTGCGGTTCCCCGGACTGGAGATAGAAGACCGCGTGGGCGGCGGTGACGGGTTTGCGTCGGGATTCATATACGGATTCCTCACCGGCAGGCCGCCGCAGGAATGCGTCAACCTGGGCGTCGCGCATGGCGCGCTGCTCATGAGCACGTTCGGCGATACCAGCCAGATAACGCTTGGGGAGCTGCTGGACCTGGCCGCCGGCGGCAGCGCGAGAATCAAGAGATAAGAACATCGGTGCCGTCCGGCGCAGCGCGGCGATTCTGCTTGCACGTATATTCAACGGCACGACAGGTGGCGGCGCTGCGCCGGCCGGGCTTGTATATCCCACGGAAAGGCTTGTACTTATGCGCATACTTCTCACCACTACCAGTTTTCAGGATACGCCCGGTCCGCATCACGACGCGCTGGCCGCGTCGGGTTTTGAGATCGTGCGGGCGCGGGGCCCTCTCACGGAGCAGCAGATGCTTGATCTGCTCAAGGGCGAGGGTTTCGACGGGTTTCTCAACGGCGACGATGCCATCACCGCGCGCGTGATCGATGCGGCGCTGCCGCGACTGAAGGTGATATCGAAATACGGCATCGGGCTGGATTCGATCGACGTCAAGTACGCCACGGCGAAGCGGATACCGGTGCTGTTCACGCCCGGCGTGAACCATACAACGGTCGCGGAACACACGTTCGGGCTGATGATCGCGCTGGCCAAACATTTCTGGGCGCATCTGCGCTCCACCAAGCAGGGCCAGTGGAAGCGCATCACGGGCAACGAGCTGTTCGGCAAGACGATCGCGGTGCTGGGCGTGGGGCGGATAGGGAAGGAAGTGATAAAGCGTGCGGCGGCCTTCGAGATGAAGTGTCTCGGATACGACATACGGTGGGACGAGGAGTTCGCCCGTCAGTATGGGGTCGTCCGCTGTGCGACGGTTGAAGAGGCGCTGAGGCAGGCCGACATAATCAGTCTGCACATGAACCTCGACGCCTCGACGCGCGGGCTGATAAACAAAGAGCGCATCGCGATGATGAAAAAGGGCGCGATGCTGATAAACACGGCTCGCGGCGGGCTGGTGGTCGAGGCCGATGTGGCCGAAGCGTGCAGGTCGGGGCATCTGCTGGGATATGCCGCGGACGTGCTGGAGAAGGAGCCGCAGCCGCCGGACCATCCTTTCCGCGACATCGACAACATAATCATCACGCCGCACGTGGGCAGCCGCACGTTCGAGAGCGTGGAGCGGCAGGCGATGCGCGCCACGATGAACATCGTCAATTATCTGAAGGGCAGCAAGGATTACATTCAGGCCAATTCGTTCTGAGCTGGCGGCACGCGCCGCCGGTCGGGCGTGCCGGTGTTTACTGAACGCGCGGCGTTCATATACTGCGTTGCCATGCCTCAAGCAGATGCAGGTCTTATCGGTCTGGCCGTAATGGGCCAGAATCTGGTTCTGAATATGGCCGACCACGGCTTTCACGTGGCCGTGTATAACCGCACCACGGCGACGATGGAGCAGTGGCTGGCAAAGATAGCGGGGGAGGAACCTTCCGCGGCGCGGGTGAGCGGCTATGCGCGGCTGGAGGATTTCGTGGCGGCCATCCGGCGCCCGCGGAAGATACTGATAATGGTGAAGGCTGGTCCGGCGGTGGACGAGGTCGTATCACAACTTATCGGCGCCGGCATCGCCGCGGACGACATAGTTGTGGACTGCGGCAACAGCAAATGGACCGACACCATCCGCCGCGAAAAGGAATACGCCGGGAAATGCCGGTTTTTCGGCTCGGGCGTGTCGGGCGGGGAACTGGGCGCGCGTTTCGGACCATCGCTGATGCCCGGCGGACATCCCGAGTCGTGGCAGCATCTGCGGCCGATATGGGAGGCGATCGCGGCCAAGGTGGATGAGCGGACCGGCCGACCCATCGAGACGGCGGCGCCGGGCAAACCCGTGACGGGCGGAGTGCCGTGCACGGCATACATAGGGCCCAACGGCGCGGGGCACTATGTGAAGATGATCCATAACGGCATCGAATACATCGACATGCAGCTGATCGGCGAAGCCTACTGGATCATGAGCCGCCTTCTGGGCATGAAGGCGCCGGAAATCGGGCGCGTTTTCGCGGCATGGAACGAAGGCGACCTCGATTCGTATCTCATCCAGATCACCGCCGACATACTTCAACAGCCCGATCCGGTACACGCCGGCGGGTATCTGGTGGATTACATACTGGATGCCGCCGGACAGAAGGGCACGGGCATGTGGACCAGCGTCAACGCGCTGGAGATGGGCATACCGGCCAACTCCATAGCCGAGGCGGTGTTCGCCCGCTGCATGTCGGCGCTGAAGGAAGAGCGCGTGGCGGCTTCGGCTGTTCTCCAGGGACCGGCAGGCACTGCGGCGGGAACGCTGCGGCGCGACGAGGTGATAGAGCAGGTGCGCGATGCGCTGTACTGCTCGAAGATCTGCGCTTATGCGCAGGGGTTTCAGCTGATGCGCGAAGCGCAGCGCGAGTACGGCTGGACGCTCGATTTCGCCACCATAGCCAGCATATGGCGCGGCGGATGCATAATCCGCGCCAGGTTCCTCCAGAAGATAACCGAAGCCTACAGGCGCAATGCCGGCCTGGTGAATCTGCTGCTCGACCCGTATTTCAGCGAGCAGGTGCGCCGGGGGCAGAACAACTGGCGGCGGGTGGTATGTCTGGCCGCCGAAAACGGCATTCCGGCGCCGGCGTTCATGAGCGCGCTGGCGTATTACGACGGATACAGGTCGGCACGGTTGCCGGCTAATCTGCTTCAGGGACAGCGCGATTACTTCGGCGCCCACACGTACGAGCGCACGGACCAGCCGCGCGGGCAGTTTTTCCATCTGGACTGGCCCGAGAAAGGCCGGCCGCAGATCGCCATACCGAAAAAGCCCTGAGGCGCCGCTCGGGCGGGCAGGCATACCGCCCTGCCGATAGAGGTTGCGAGAACATGGCTGTTTACTACATAACTCCGGTATCGCTTCATAACGACCTGGTGGCCGCGGCGTATCTCAAGCGGGGCTTCACGGCCGACGAGGCGCAGGCCGCCGCGCGTTTTTCCGAGCTGACGGCGTGGCACGGCATCCACACGCACAACGCCATCAAAGCGCTGCATCTGGACGACCATTTCGGGTCGAAGAAAGGCGGCTGCGTGCCTGGCGCCAGGATCGAAAAACTCCCGAGCAGATACAAAGCCGTCGCGCGGTGGAATGCCAACCGCAAACTCGGTCAGGCTGTGGCGATGGAGGCCATGGACGAAGCGATGCGGCTGGCATCGGAACTGGGCGTGGGTATCGTCGCCGTGGATAACGCGTTTCATTACCTGTGGGGCGGGGGCTATGTGATTGAAGCGGCGAAGAAGGGCTTCATAGCGTACACATGCTGCACGGCGGCGCTGGCCGAGGTGGTGCCCTTTGGCGGGCGATATCCGACGCTGGGCACCAACCCGCATTCGTGGGCTTTCCCGACGCAGGACATCATCGGGTTTCCCATCTGCATAGACTGGGCTACGAGCACGGTGGCGATGGGGCGCGTGCAGCAGTTCGCCCGCGAGGGTAAGCCGCTGCCTCCGGGCTGCGGAGTGGATGAAAACGGCAACGAAACCACCGACCCCAACAAGGTTAAGGCCCTGCTGCCATTCGGCGGACACAAGGGCTATGGTCTGTCGCTGATAGATGAGCTGCTGGCGGCATACATCGGCGGTTCGCTGCCCACGCTGCGCAGCCGCTGGGGCGAAGGACCTGCCAACGAGAAACACACGCCGAGTTTCTTCTTCCAGTGCATCAGGCCCGAAGCGCTGGGTTGCGACGATTTCGCCTGCGGCAGATCGCAGCAGGAGAACGTGAAGGCGGTAATACGCGATATACTCGGCCACGGCAACGACAAGGCCATTCTGCCCGGCCAGATAGAAGCCGACGCCGCCGCCCTCAGCGCCAGATACGGCGGGCTGCTGTTTACGAAAGCAGAAATCGAGGAGTTTTCGCGGATAGCCAGGGAAGCCGGTTTCCCGTTCGATCCGTCGCAACTGAGAACCGTGGAGCTCGGACAGTAACCGCAGGAACGCAAGCGTACCTGACGGAGCGCCGGCCGTTCCTGCAAGGAGGCGGCCATGAGGCTCAACGCGCACATCGCCGCGTGGGTTGCGCTTGTGCAGGTCGGCATGATCCTCGGCGCTGAAGTCCGCCCGGCAACCGTGCGGCAGCCGTTCGCTCTGGGCATCGAGTATATGGTTCCGGGGCTGGCCGAGGCGTATGCGCCTCTGGGGCTGAAATGGGCCAAGGCGATGGGCCAGGGGTTTTCGTGGGGCGATGTGGAACCGCGCCCGCCGGCGGGCAGGATTCACACGTACGACTGGACGTACACCGACCGGCTGATCGTCGAGTATCAGCGGGCCGGTTTCGAGCATCTGCACATATATCTCAAGTGCCGCTGCCCGTGGGCTTCGAGCAAACCGCTGCCGGCCGTCGGCACGCCGAGCTATCCCCCGAAACCCGAGCACATGGGCGACTATGCGGAATACGTGCGGCAGATAGTCGAGCGCTACGACAAGGACGGCAAAGACGACGCTCCGGGGCTGCTGTATCCGGTGGAATACTGGGAGATCGAAGCGGAATGGGGGACGTTCTGGCCCGGAACGGTTGAAGAGTATCTTGAACTGCTGCGCGTTGCGCAGCGGGCGGTGAAGTCGGCCAACCCGCGGGCGAAGGTGATACTGGTGGGGTTTTTCCTGGCGGGCGTGTTTGAGGGCAACCCGGACCCGGACCGCTGGCAACAGGTGGTTCTCGAACGGCATCCCCCGCACCGCGTGAAGGCCATCGAGAAGGGAATAGCAGACGTCCGGGCGCTGCTGGCGCATCCCGAACTGTTCGACGTGGTGGAGTTTCATTCGCTGAGCGACTGGAGCGAGATTCCGGGGATGAGCCGTTTTCTGCGGCGCATCATGCGCGACAACGGGTATGAAAAGCCGATCTGGGTGGGAGATGTGAACTTCACGGCCTCGCCGCTGATGTTCTGGGGCACGCCCGTGCCGCCGTACACGGCCGAGCAGAAGCCGCGCATCGAACAGACGCTGCGCGCTCTGGCCGACGCGAAGAACCCGCAGCACGCGGCCGTCGAGGCATGGTTCCGCGCGGAACAGTCCAGGGGGCTTGTGAAAAAAGTGGTTCTGACGATGGCTGAAGGACTGGCGGGAATAAACATCGGCAACATGGAGGACTGGGGCATATTCGCACTGGCGCCGACGGTGGCGGGCACATCGGCATTCCAGGGGCTGATGGAGGTGAAAGGTGTGCCGCGCCGGGCGGTGGAGGCGCGCCCGGCGTGGCATGCGCTGGCGCTGGTAGCGCAGAAGATCGGCGCTTTTACGGAAGCGGCGCCGGTAGATGCGGGAAAGGGAGTGTACTGTTTCCGCTTCAGGGTCGGACAGCGCCAGGTTCACGTCGTATGGTACGACGACGGCAGGCGCTATCTTCCCGGCGACGCCGAACCGGCGGTGACGGTGAGGCTGCGGATGGCCAGCGGAACGTACGCCGTTACGCCCACGCCCACGGCGCGCGGCGCGCCGCCGGCACAGAAGCTCGTAACGGCGCCGGAGGGCATTCTGTCGCTGACCGTCGATTCGACGCCGCTGTTTGTGGAAGCGGCGATGTAGCCCGGACGGGTTTCAGACGCACTCCGGCGCGGCGCAAAGCGCCAGATCAGCGCTTGAGGCATGTCCGGCAGTTGCCGCTGAGGTACAGTTCGGCGGTGCGCCGGACTTCGTCTTCGCTGACCGGCCAGCCGGTTGCGGCGAGGTCAGCGAACTTGTCCTTCATCACCTTCGCGATGACGGCGCGGCTGTGGTCCCATTTGTAGATTATCTGATCCAGCACGCGCGCGTCGCTGTGCTGGGGGATGAAACTGGTGCCCAGCAGTTCCATGCGCATGCGCGTTATCTCTTCGATGAGCGAGGGATTGTTGAGGAACCACCAGCAGCCGAAGAGCATCATGTTGCGCATCTTGCGGGCGGTGACGGCCAGTTCGTGCTGGTTTTCGCGCGAGAGCATGGTTATGAGGAAGGTGTTGTCGGGATTGCGCGCACAGAGGCGTTCGACGGAGGTGATATCGGCCCTGCCGACGGAATCGCCCGCCAGGCGCAGCGCGGGATTGACCTGTCGCGAGACTCCCACCATGGCGGCAAAGGGTATCCCGCGCTCGCGGGCTACGGGGAGCACGGCCTGATCGAGTATCAGCGTGGCCGGCGAATCGTCGGGATAGCGCCATGTCCAGCTCAGCGAAACGGCGACGTAGAGGGCGTCCATGCGGTCTATCCACTCGTCGAGGAAGCGGCGGATCTCGCGCATGCTGGTGGCCGAGAGGTCCGGCGAGGCCTGATAGCCGTAGCCGCGCAGTGTCTGGCCGACTGCGGGCCAGTCCAGAAGCAGCCTGTCGATGCGCAGAGCGGCGCGGAAGCGCTCGTCATCGTTGCCGCGTTTGAGCCAGATCTCGCGCTCTACCGGATCGAGAGCATCGTTGGTCATCACCACCGTGTGAACATTGGCCAGGCGGAACACCAGGTCGGTGTACTGCTGAGGGCTGTGCGCGCGGAAGAACTCGCGGAACGACTCCAGGTTCTTCGAGGACGTGTCCAGACCGAGACGCCTGAGCACCGTGAGCACGCCGCGGCAGGCCTCGGAAACGGGCGCGCGCTCCACGAACAGTTTGCGCCAGATGTGCTCGGCCTGCTGCGGGCGCGGCATGGCCCAGAACTGTTCGCAGCTCAGTTCGCTGACGCGCATGGTTTCGGCCACGAGATAGTGGTAGCACAGCAGCTCGTCGATGCCCCAGAGCATCAGGCCGCCGAATGACGGCGGATAAAGGTGCGTGTGCAGGTCGTAAACGGACACCGAAGAGAGCGCATCGTCAACCCAGCGCGCTATGTCGGCAGTACTGCTGATGGTCATAGGCTGCATCTCCACGAGCGGAGGATTGTAACGGCGCTGCCGGCAGACTGTCAGCGGTTCTGCGCGGGAAAACACGAGCATACAACCCCGCCGCGGGGATATAATGGCCTGTGGCGACAGGCCAATGGAGCAAACACATGCAATACACACGTGCGGCAGGCGTGGCGGCGGCGGTGGTGGCGCTGGTGGCGGGGTATATACGGGCGGCCGAGCCGCCGGCAGCCGAGGCGGGGGCGAAGTCGAAGTTCCTGCGCTTCGTTGACGACAACGAGGGCGGCGGACGGCTGGAGACGGCAATCGTCACCTATCGCAACGACGCGGGCGTAACCGTCGATCTCATCGGGGCGGTGCACGTGGCGGAGGCGGCGTATTACAAACTGCTGCGCGAGAAGTTCACGGCCTACGACGCGCTGCTGTACGAGCTCATCAAGCCGGCTGAAGGAGGCGCAGCGCCCGTGGAGAAGACGCGCTCGACGACCTTTCTGGCGACCCTTCAGCAGGTCATGAAGGACGTGCTGGAACTGGAGTTTCAACTCGATCACATAGACTACAATGCGCCGAACTTCGTGCATGCCGACCTGGACCTCGAGACCTTTCAGCGCCTTCAGGCGGAGCGCGGCGAGAACATCTTCATGCTGATGCTCAGGCAGATGCTGGCCGATATGAACCGTCCGCGCAACGTGACGGAGACGACGCTGACGGAACTGCTGATAGCGCTGCTCAGTCCGGACCGGGCGAGACACCTGAAACTGCTGCTGGCGAAGAACTTCGAGGATATCGAAGAGCAGATGGCCGCGCTGGAAGGTCCCGGCGGCAGCGTGATACTGACGGAGCGCAACAAGGCGGCCATCAGGGTGCTGGACAGGACTATCGCCGCGGGCAAGAAGAAAATCGGCCTCTTCTACGGTGCGGCCCACATGAACGACCTGGAGAAGCGCGTGAAGGAGATGGGCTTCAGATACGTCCGGACGCAATGGCTGACCGCGTGGGACATGACGGCGAAGGAGGGCGATTTGATCATCACGGTGAAGAAACGTCGCGCCCCGCAGCCGCAGGAAGAGCAGAAGTAGGATAGGAGGTTCCTCGCGCGCAGGCGCAGCGTTGCCCTGCCACGACTGTCCCCGCAGGCGGAGGGGGGAATAGAGAGGAGAGAGGAGAAAGTAGAGAGGAGAGAGGAGAGCCTGCATCCCCGCGCACGCGGGGGGAAATGCTGGATTCCCGCTTGCGCGGGAATGACGAGGGGGAGTCGCGCCAATGACGAAGGGTGCGGCGGGAAGCACGGAGGAAACAGATGGACACGCGAGGGAGCAGCGGCGTCTCGCGAAAACGGGTGATCGCCTCCGGCGGCGTTGTTGACAGACATGCCGGCAAAGCGCTATATTATCGTGCGCATACGGTGGTCGTAGCTCAGTTGGAAGAGCACAAGGTTGTGGTCCTTGGGGTCGCGGGTTCGAGCCCCGTCGACCACCCTTAACGCAACTGGCGGGGGCTGTTACACGCAGGGAATCCCGACGCATTCACAGTGGGCGGTCGCTGCTGGGGCCCGCGCCGTCGAGCATGCCGGGCCACAAGTCCGCATTCGTCCGGTGCTCTGCCGATGACCAGTTGAGGAAACCGGCCTGGACGCGCGCCGGCGCGCCGCAAGCGATGACGATAGCATGGCCGGAGCACGACGCCGGCCCGCGCGCGCCGGCGTACGGTCTGCACGGCGCGCAGGCAAGACCGTCAGGCAGCGAGAGCCGGCCAACAGCGACGGACGACATCCGCGGCTTGCGCCGCGAAGAGCGACTGGGCGCTATTTCCAGGTTCTGCTGAACTTCAGGAAATGCACCGAGCAGCTTATGCACGGGTCGTAATTGCGGATGAGGTGTTCGCAGCGGAAGGCGGCTTCCTCATCCGACTTATCGACCAGCTGCTGGGCCAGCACCCACAGGTCCTGCTCGATGGTCATCTGGTTCTGACTGGTGGGCGGAACGATGCGGGCGCTGGTTATGCTGCCGTCGGGGCCCGTGGTGTAACGATGCCAGCATATGCCGCGCGGGGCCTCGGTGCCATGGCCGCCGGTGCCGGCGCGCGGCAGGACCTGTATGCGCGACCGCGACGGAGGCGTGTATTTCTCGAGGATGTCCGCGGCCAGCGCCAGGGCGTGAACCGTTTCCACGCCGCGCGCAAGCAGCGAAAGGAAATTGTTCCTCCAGGGCAGCTGTTTCTTGACGGCCGCGCACAGGCGCGGCAGCAGTTCCGCGGCGCGGGGGTGAAGTTTTTCGTGATTCAGATTGAGCCTGGCCAGCGGGCCCACCATATACGCACCGCGCCCCCTGATCACCGAGTGCAGCGCGGTGGTGTGGGGCATGTGGCGTTCTTCGATGGCGTCGCCGAACTCTTCCTGGTCAACGTTCAGCCCCTTGTTGGACTTTATGCGTCCGAGGTTCATCGGGTATTCGTTGTCGGGACAGAGGGCGACGAACTCGTAATCGCGTTCGACGTCGGGATAGGTGAGTTTTTCGGCCAGAAAGATGGTGAGCTCCGACATCGTTCCGACGGCGGATTTCACCTCGGGCAGAAGTTCTTTCGCCTTTGCCGGGTCGAGGGCGCGGTAGAATCCGCCCACGCACACGCCGATGGGGTGAACAGCGCGCCCCGCCAGAGCGGCCACGATGTCATTGCCGAGTTTCTTGAGTTTGAGGGCCTTTTTCACGGCGTCGCCGTGGTCGGCGGCCATGCTGATCACGCTCTCATAGCCCAGGAAATCCGGCAGATGGAGCATGAACATGTGCAGGACGTGGCTTTCGATCCACTCGCCGCAGTAGAGCAGGTTGCGCAGGGTCCTGATGGCGGGGTCCACGTGGTCGAAGACGCCCATGGCCTTTTCCAGCGCGTGGCACGCGCTCATCTGATAGGCAACGGGGCATATGCCGCAGATGCGCGCGGTTATGTCGGGCACCTCGCGGAAATCGCGCCCGCGGAGAAAGGCCTCGAAGAAGCGCGGCGGCTCGTAGATGTCGAGGCGCACCTGCGAGACGGCGCCGTCCTTCATTTCCAGATGAAGCGCGCCCTCGCCCTCGACGCGGGCCAGGGCCGCCACGCGGATCGTGCGCGTATCACTTGCCTTTTTCGAGTCGCTCATAATGCTCGCTCGCCTGTTTGAAGGGTTCCAGATATCCGTTGAACGACCGCAGCATCAGGCGGATATCGCGCGGACTGCGGCCGAACTCGGTAAAGCGATTGCCCAGCGACAGTATGTTGGGCTGTTCCATCGGCCCGAAGCACCCGTAGCAGGGCCGGTCGTACGACGGGCACAGCGCTCCGCAGCCCGCCTGGGTGATGGGCCCGAGGCAGGGTTCGCCCCGCGACACCAGCACGCACGCCACGCCACGGCGTTTGCACTCGATGCACAGGCTGTACGTGGGGATGTTGGGCTTGCGCCCCACCAGCAGGGCCGAGAGAAGCTCCAGCAGCTGATACTGGTTGACGGGACATCCGCGCAGCTCGAAATCCACGAACACGTGGCCGGCGATGGGCGTGGCCGTGTCCAGCGTGTGGATGTACTGCGGAGCCGCGTAAACGATGCGCGTGAACTGTTCGACGTCGGCGTAATTTCGCAGCGACTGTATGCCGCCGGACGTGGCGCAGGCGCCTATGGCCACAAGCAGCCGGCAGTCGTGGCGGATCTTGTGGATGCGCTCTTCCTCCTCCGGCGTGGAAATGCTGCCTTCCACCAGACCGATGTCATACGGCGGCGGCAGCTCGCGCCTGCGGGCCTCAAGGAAATACGCCACTTCCACTGCCCCCACAAGGTCCAGCAGTTCGTCCTCCAGATTCAGCAGCTGCAACTGGCAGCCGTCGCAGCTGGAGAACTTATAAACGGCGAGTCTGGGCTTCTTGCTGGGGACGCTCACCTCGGTTGCCATGATTCAGATCTCCTCGCTGGCAAAGACGTCGGCTATTTCGGCGAAACTGAACACCGGTCCATCGCGGCACACGAACTTCGATCCGTACTGGCAGTGGCCGCAGCGCCCGAATCCGCAGTGCATGTTGCGTTCCATGCTCACGAAGACGTGTTCGGGAGGAACGTGCAGCTGGAGGAAGCTCCATGCGGCCACGCGGTTGAGTATGCGCGGTCCGCAGACCAGCACGCTGGTGCGCTCGGCGCTGACCTTGATGCGCTGAAGCAGTTTGGTCACTACGCCCACCGGTCCCACCCAGCCGGGGGTGGCGTTGTCCACCGTGACCAGCACGTCTATGCGCTGGTCGCGTTCCCATCTCTCCAGTTCCTCGGCGTAGAGCCTGTCGGCGGGAGTGCGGCAGCCGTACAGCAGAATAACGCGACGGAAGCGGCTGCGGTGGCGCAGAACGTAATACACAACCGGACGGAGCGGAGCCAGGCCGATGCCGCCGCCGACGATGACCACGTCGCGTCCGGCCAGCAGATCGAGCGGCCAGCCGCGCCCGAAAGGCCCGCGTATGCCGACCGTGCCGCCTTCGCCCATGCGCATGATGGCGCGCGTGACGGAACCGACAACGCGGATGGTGTGCTCGAGTATCTGCGGCTCCTCCGAGTCGGAGCTGATGGATATGGCCGCCTCGCCGACACCCGGCGCGTAGAGCATGTTGAACTGCCCGGGCGTCCACTGATACAGGCGGCGGATGTCCTCGTCCATTATCTGGAGCTTGAACGTCCGCGTGTTGAAGTTCTCTTCCCTGACGCCGATGATCTTCGCCGGCACCGGCATCATCTCGTCCAGCCCGCACACCGGCGGGGGACGCATGGCTCCAGTATCCTCGTGCGCTGTTGCGGTCATCAGGCTACCTCGCTTTCCTTCTTATGCTTCGGTTCGGCGCCGGCGGGAGCGGCGGTGGCGCGTATGGCCTCCACCTCCTCGGTAAGGTCGATGCCCACCGGACACCAGGTAATGCATCTGCCGCATCCGACGCACCCGCTGCATCCGAACTGCTCCCAGTAGGTGGCCAGCTTATGGCGCAGCCAGTGGCGATAGCGGGCGCGTATCGACGGGCGGATGGGACCGGCGGTGGTGTAACTGAACTGGTGCGTGAAGCACGATTCCCACAGCCGCGTGCGCCCCATTTCGCCGCCGGCCACATCGCTGGAATCAACGACGGAGCTGCAGAAACACGTCGGGCAGACCATCGTGCAGTTGCCGCAGCCCAGACAGCGTCTGGCTGTTTCGGCATAGCGCGGATGCTCGAGATTTTTCGCGAGCAGTTCAACGATGCCGCTCGTGTTGAGGGATTTCTCCATCCTCTCGCGTGCCAGTTCCAGGCGCAGGTCGGCCAGTTCCATCTCGGCCGGCGAGGGCTCGCGGATGTCCAGCCTGCCGCTGATCTGCGCGCCTCTGGCCGAGCCGACCTTCATGAGGAACCCGCCGCGCAGTTCGGTCAGCGCCAGGTCGAAGCCTTCTTTGGCGCTGGGACCGGTGCCCATGGACGAGCAGAAGCAGTTGCCGCCCGGACGCGTGCAGTTGACGACCACCGTCATCATCATCGCCCGCGCCCGCGTATAGTAGGAATCGGTTTCGCAGCGGCTGCGGCCGGTGAACACGCGGTCGGACACCTGTATGCCGGCCAGTTCGCACGGACGGATGCCCACCATCGCCATCTTCGGAGGCTGCGGAGGACCGGCCGTGAAGACCAGCCGCCCATCCTCGGCGCGGACCTTGAAAATACGGTGCGACGGCGGAAACAGATAGCGCTTGGGCGAGTCGGCGCCCACGACGAACTGGAACTGGAGGTCGCCGCTGGCCGGCATCAGCCGGTAGCTCCCGCGGCGCTGCTCATCGCGCACGCCGTTGGCGAGCTGCTCGGCCGACTCGATCTCGCGCAGGGCTATTACCCCCTGGGCGACGGTCGGACCGATGACGGTGTATCCCTCGTCGCGCAGCAGATTCACCAGCGAAACGAACCCCTCGCGTGAGAGGAAAACGTGCTGCCCCACGGCGGGCTGAAAGGTCGCCATATGCTGCTCCTGGATGCTTGTCCAACCCGGGCGCGATTGCGCCGCCGGCACTGCGCCATCGCCTCAGCCCATCGCGCCGGCCGCAACCGGCATCCCGTCGCCACACAGACTCCGATGGGCCGCGCGGCCCGGATTGACACAAGCCGGTAGTGAAAAACTTCACAGCCGGCCTGACTACACTTTAGCGGAAGCGCCATCCGCTGCAAGATGCGCAACGCCGAAAGCAAAAATGCCTTTGCACATTTGCGGCAATGTATGCCTTATTCGCTGTCGGCCAATATGTTACATATGTCCGCATAGCGAGTGTTCACGCCACGGCCGCATTTTGCAAAACGCCGCGCGCACTTGACGTCGCCTATCTGGCGCTTGAGCGTTCCAGCAGCACCTTCGCCCGCACCCCGTCGCGCTCAAAGTCCAGACCGAACTCGCCAGACTCGACGTCCCTCAGAACCGCGGGCATATCGTCCACCTTCTTCGGCTGCCCCGGATGGCCGTAAACCGTTGACTCCATGGTCTGCCATTGCTCGTTCCACACGTATCGCCCGCCGCCGGGACACTGGAGTTTCATGTGCCACAGGCGCTCGTGCAGTTCCACCGGATCGCGCTGTGGAGCCAGCCGCTTCCACTCGTTGAGGATCGGTATATTGGCCCACGACCTCCACGCCATGACAGCGCGTCCCTCGGGCGGCAGCACAGGCCAGACATTTTCCATGAACTGCCTGCGCACGCGCAGACACATGCCGGAGCCCGGCCACGCGCGCCCGGACGGGCGCGTCGCCGCCGGACGCGTGGCCGCCGCGTTGCGCTGCTGCTGGCGATCGATGGCGCTGCGGATGACATTCTCATTGAGCGATACGACCAGCGCTTCGGGCATGGAAACGTAGTACAGCGACAGATCCTCCGGTATTTCTTTGTGCTGCGCACGCGCCTGGGGCGAGGGACCGACCTTCACATATGTCTGCCCGGCGTGCTGGCGCGGTTCCCACGTCACCAGCCCCGGCGCCGCACCCTCGATCATGCCGCGGAGAGCGACAAGAAACAGAGTCAGATGCATCGGCGACTTCACCTCCGCGCGCACCGCGACGGGCAGACCCACCAGCATCTTCTCGCTTAAGCGCTGCGCTTCGGGAACAGCCGCCAGCTTCTTCCAGTACGGATCATCATCGACGTACAGCGACACCGCCCCGCCGAGCCACGACAGAAGATTGATGTTCAATCCCCACTGCGCAAAGATGCCGCCGACCTGTTTAAGCGGCGGCGAGTCGGGATCCACGGCGAGTATCGCATGAACCAGCGCATCGTGTGGATCGCCTGCATCCGGCGCAAGCTTCGCGCTGCCGGCCGCTTCCATAACCTGACGGTAGTCGCTGCCGCCTATCAGGGGCATTATGGTGGCATCCAGCGCCAGCGTATCGCCGCGCAAGCAGAAGCGTGCTGCAACCGGATCGAAGAACGTCGGCCAGTTGTTCTGATAGCCGTCGCGCCAGCGCCCGTAGGCTTCCGCCTCTTCAGCCGTTGCCGCGTCAATGGGCAGTTCGATTATCGGCGTCATCATGCCGGGCGTTCCGTAGATCTCCGACCGCGCGCCGTCGGCCGAAAGGGTGATGCGCCCGAAATCGGGGTGCTCCACCACCACGGGCTGCCCGCCGGCGACCAGCGCGGGCATGTGCTCGGCCAGCAACGACGTCATGACGGCCGCCGCGCGGATGCGGCGGGAATCGGCGATGCGCCAGCGCGGCGAACACCAGCGGCGTATGGCGGCATCGGGCAGCACCAGGAACGCCGTTTCGCCGGCGTCGCCCGACCGGTAGCGATGGCGGAAGAACCTGTACTCCGCAAGCGACGCCATCGATCTGAGGTCGCCGCGGTGAACATCCACGAGCCGCCGCAACTGCATTTCGGAATTGCTCACCACCACCGCGCTGCCCAGCACCATCACCAGCGCGCTGGTGGAACGGTCGGCGGAAACCAGGCCGGTGTATCCCACTCCGCCGCATTCCCCGGTGACGGACCTGGCGTGCGGGCTGCTCCCCGCGGCCGCGTTCAGCCGCGCCACCAGCACCCCGCGCAGCACTTCCGCGTCTTTGGCCTCCATGAGCACGGCCACATCCGAACCCATGCGCAGAAAGGGATCGGAACCGGTTACGGCCACGGTGCGCACGATATTGGGGGCCAGAGCCCTGGCCAGCGCGCTGAAGTTGAGGCACAGCTGGCGCTGGTAGCGCTGCTGGAGCGCGAAGTCGTGTCCGTGGCTTTCGGCGGCCTGAAGAACGGGCACGATGCTGCGGGCGGCTTCGTCGAGCATGGCGCCGGCGGCGTCGAACCCGGCAAAGAAAACCGCGTGCTGGTCGAAGGGAATGAGCGCCGCCAGCGGGTCCAGCGCCGGCGCGGCGCCGTCGGGAAGCAGGCGCTGGAAATCCAGTTCCCTCGTGTCGATGCCCTTTATCTTATCGAGGCTCACCGTGCCCCCCGCCCCGCCGCGCACGCCCAGCATGCGGTCGAGCTGGAGGTTTTCGGCCACAGCGCGGTTGCCGGTGAACAGGTCGAACATCTCCTCCACCTGCACCGTTCGCGGAGCGAAGCCCGCCTGCGCACGGTCCGGACGGGCGGCCTCCTTGCCCAGGGCCCGCTCGCACAGGGCTACCTGATGACG
>Ga0078972_1000212_pt1 | contig 238702 bp, 202 predicted proteins | sample YelNatPaOPGAMG01_FD_67568 | JGI IMG/M metagenome (GOLD analysis project Ga0078972, IMG submission 67568) | Hot spring thermophilic microbial communities from Obsidian Pool, Yellowstone National Park, USA - OP-RAMG-01 (SPADES assembly) (version 2) | ecosystem: Environmental > Aquatic > Thermal... | reverse complement strand
ATCTGATTTTAATATCAGTATTACGGATATTTTTAACTAATAAATATTTTAAGCTATAAAAAATGTTAAACAAGCTTTCAAACATTAATAAACAATCATTTTCCGTAATCAAAATCCTCATTGTTGAGGATGATAGAAAAATAAGAGATTCCTACGTACAATTAATCAACGACACTGAGGATATGGTTTGTGTCGGCAGCTATGAATCGTGTGAGAAAATGTTTAAAGAGATAGACCATTTAGGTGTTGATGTAATCTTAATGGATATCGGACTTCCAGGAATGAATGGAATAGAGGGTATTAAAAAAGTAAAAGAGCTTTATCCTTCAATTGAAATTTTAATGCTGACCGTTTATGACGACGATGAAAAGATATTTAACTCCATTTATGCAGGTGCTTCTGGTTATATTTTAAAAAATGTTAATCCAGAAGAATTGCTAAAAGCCATTAGAGAAATAAAAATTGGCGCTCCTATGAGTGCTGCAATAGCCCGTAGGATTTTGAACTTCGTTAGAGGAAGTAAAAGTAGTTCTCATTTAGAGCAGTTCAAGCTGACTGATCGTGAATTAGAGATTTTACAACTACTGATGGAAGGATTAAGTTTTAAAAAAATAGCTGATAAACTATTTATCAGTTCGTTAACCGTTCATTCTCATATAAAAAAAATATACGAAAAGCTCCATGTTCATTCTAAGGCAGAAGCTGTAGCAACGGCATTTAAAAATAGAATTATATAATCAGCAACAGTCACTATACTAAAAAATCCCCCGGTAAAAAATTACCAAAAATTTTTGCACCGGGGATTTTTCCTTATCGCAGAAATTAAAAAAATAAAATTATGAGGAGAGCAAAATGCGCTTACTATTTACTATTTTATTAGCAACACTGCTATTTGGTTCAGTTTATTCTAAAACAAATATTTCTGGTACAATAGCATCAGATTTGACATTAACTTTATCTGGAAGCCCTTATTTTGTTACTGGTAATGTAACAGTAAATAGTGGCATTCATCTTACTATAGATTCCGCTGTTACAATTTATTTTACAAGTAACACAAATTTATATGTTAACGGAGTATTAACTGCCCGCTATGCTACCTTTACTTCAGCAGCGGATACTGTTGGAGGAATTCCGCACAAGGGCGACTGGGGAAATATAGAAACTGGTGGGTATTATAATTCCGGTTTATCAAAGTTCGATACGTGTCAATTTAAATATGGCGGCAACAGCAATTATACAATTTTACATTTATATAATGGAATATTAACTTTAAACGGCAGCCAAATTTCAAACTCCAATAACAATGCTTTATCTGTTAACAGCGGAAGTGCTTTTTTAAATAACGTTAATATCTCCAACTGTACAGGTAATGGTGTTTCCTTTACATCAAATGACAGTATTTGGATTTCGAATTCAACCATACAATCATGCAATTGGCCACTAGTTTATAATGGAACAGCTTCACTTATTTTTAACGGTGTAAATAATTTTTCAAATAACATTCATAACGGAATTTTGATGAACTTCAGTTCATCTGGAACAATGACTCTTGATACCGTTAGCATTCCTTATGTATTCGGAGATTTTACTATAAATAGCGGAGCTACTTTTACTATTTCATCCTCAGATGTTTTAAAATTTAACGGTGGACATTTTTATGTTAACGGCATATTAAAGGCAACAGCGGGTACTGGGCAAAAAATTTATTTCACATCTTATAAAAACGATAATCTATTTGGCGATACAAACGGAGATGGTGCAAATTCCGCTCCTTCAGTAAATGATTGGTATGGGGTTGTATTTAACGATGCCAGTATTGATACTTCATGTATTATGCGAAGATGCAATGTGAGTTTTGCTGGTGCTGGCAATACGGGAGGAATAACTACAATAAATGCCAGCCCAACAATTGACAGCTGTTCTATGGAAAACAATTATTATGGCGCCATGCTTCAGGGGTTATCCAATCCAACATTTTCAAACAACAATATTGGTTCAAGCCAGATGGTTCCAATTGCCATTTCGTTTGAAGCTAATCCTGTTTTCGGCAATAATTCTTTTTCTTTTTCAGACAATCAATATGATGCAATCGGACTTCTTGGAGGAACAATTTTGGGAGATGCTGTGTTGCCGATTCGTTCTGTTACTTCAATACCAAATGTAACTTATCTTCTGTTAAATTCAGTAACTGTTCCTGCCGGAAGAACTTTGACTATAAATAAAGGCGTTGTTATAAAGGGTTACAACAACTATTATAGATTTATCATTCAGGGAAAAATGATTGCTGTGGGCACGGTAGATAGTACAATAGTTTTCACTTCGGCAAAAGATGATAACTTTGGAAATCCCGGTGATACAAATAAAGACGGAACGCAATCTGTCCCCGGCGTTGGAGATTGGGGAGGAATTACCTTCGAGTCCGGAAGCGATTCAACTTCAATATTAGATCATTGTACTATACAATATGGTTCATTGCCAGGTAATCAATATTACTACAATAGTACTTATTTAAGCGGCGGCGAAATTACCACAATAAACGCAAGTCCAACAATTTCAAATTGCATTATCAAAAATGTTTATTACGGAGTTTATGCATTCTCAACATCAAATACCAAGATTTATAATAATCAAATATTAAATTCAAGCTCGACACCAATTGCAATGTCTGTTGCAGCAAATCCGTATTTCTTAGGTAATAACTTTGTTAATTCAAAAATTACTGCTCTCGGTATTATAGGAGAGCACGAACCTTCAACTGGTAGTGTTAAAGTTAGAGACGTGGCAGGATACAAAAATATAACTTATGTTCTCTTGGGTGATCTGGTTATAAATTCAGGCACAAATGTTACAATAGAGGCTGGTGTTGTTATAAAGAGTAGCGGCGCAGGCATCTACGTTGATGGCGGTTTTAAAGCTAAAGGTACTGTAAGTGGCGGGCAAATTGTTTTTACTTCTCTGAAAGATGATAATTTTGGAAACCCCGGAGATACAAACGGAGACGGAAATGCGTCTTCTCCTTCAGCAGGTGACTGGAGCACCATAAGATTTGAAGCTACAAGCGATGATGTTTTTTCTTTAATAGACAGCTGTTTAATAAAATTTGCCGGTAATAATAGTTGGGGCGGGGTGACTTATACCGACGCTGGCAGTAAAATTTCAAACAGTACTATTTCAGATTCGTATAATTTTGGAGTGAGATGCGAAGGCAGTTCAACTCCAAACGTAGTAAATGTTACGCTTCAAAATTGCAGACAGGACCCTATTGCTATGTCTCTAAAATCAAACCCGACATTCACTAATATTACATTTGCCGCAAACGGTAGTAAGGGAATAAGAATACTTGAAGGGACTCTTTCTTCCAATGCGACTTTAAATAAAAGAGATATAGCTGGAATAAATAATATTGCGTATATAATTGATAACCTTACCATTAGTCCTAATGCCATATTAACAATAGAACCGGGTGTTGTTATAAAGCTTTCAAATTATTATAATGCTATAACTGTTAATGGTGCTTTGGTAGCTAACGGCACTACAGGTCAAAAAATAGTCTTCACCTCATTGAGAGATGATTCAAATGGCGGAGATACCAACAACGATGGAAACGGCTCAGCACCAAACAAAGGAGATTGGGGTGTAATTGATTTCAACTCTTCAAGCCTTGATACTACAAACTTATTAAAAAATTGCATTTTTAGGTACGGGGGAAATGGTGCATATCTTTATAACTATAATTGGGGAATATTACGCGTATTTAATGCTAGTTTAAAAGTAGATAGCTGCATCATAGAACAATCTAATACTTCCGGTATTGGTGTATTTGGAAGCGCCCATCCTTCTGTTTCAAACTGCCAAATCAACAATATTTCATCCACGCCTATTGCAATGAGCATGTTCTCAAATCCTATGTTCTCAAATAACACTTCGTTAAACGTCGGTATAATGGCGCTTGGAATAGTGCCCGAAACTTATTCAATTGATGCTACAATACCTATTAGAAATTTCGGTGGATTTAATAATATCACCTACTATCTGTTTGGAACAGAAACAATTAATTCCGGAACAACAATTACTATCCCTGCTGGTATAGTATTTAAGAATGGAAACTTTGTTGTAAATGGTGCATTAAAATCACTTGGCACTTCTTCACAAAAAATCGTATTTACAGATGTACGAGATGATTCTTTCGGCAACCCTAATGATTCTAATGGAGACGGAAACTCTTCATATCCTTCAATTAATTCTGGCAGTAGAATTACGTTTGCTGATGTTAGTAACGATACATTGAGCATAATAAAAAACACTATATTAAGATTTACTGATATTGGCATTTATTTAACACAAGCTTCCCCGACTATTTCAAATGACTCCTTTGACCGTGATAATTGGGGAGTTTATTTAACTGGTGTTTCTAATCCAATTGTAGACAGCTGTTTGTTTAACAACTTAACATACACTCCGTTAAGAATATCATTAGTATCTTATCCGGTATCAACAGTAAGAGACACTATTTCAGGAACAACATATAAAGCAATGGGTGTTTTAGATAATGAAACTTTGGTTCAAGATGTAACATTGCCAAAACATAATTTTGCGGGAATAACTAACATTCCCTATTTATTTGCTAATTATAATATTGCAAGCAATGCCGTATTAACCATCCAGCCTGGTGTTATTTTAAAATTCTTTGCTGGTACAAAGCTAGATGTTAATAAAGGCTTAATAGCACATGGCGGCTCAACACCGGATAGCACCATCGTGTTTACTGATTTGCGGGATGATTTTTACGGGGGCGATTCGAATTCAGACAGCATTGCATCATCTCCTTATAGTAATTATCAAGGTTGGAATGGAATCACTTTTGAGGATCAATCACTCGACCCAATGTGTAGTCTAAGTTATTGTGTAATAAGATATGCTGGATTATCTTACAGCGGATCAGCAATAACTACAAACAATGCAAGTCCAACAATTACTCATTCCACGATAATTAATAATTACAACGGTTTAACTGTTAACGGTGCTTCTAATCCTTCGATTAACTTCAGCGATATTTATCAGAATAGTAATTACGGCGTAAATAATGTAAATAAATCCTTTACTATAAATGCAACAAACAATTGGTGGGGCGATAATTCCGGGCCTAAGCATTCATCAAACCCAAGTGGAGTGGGGCAAAAGGTAAGTGATGGTGTAAATTTTAATCCTTGGCTTGGTCAAGGTGCTTCTAATCCTATTACTGGTGATGTTAGCTTGAACGGTATTGTACAAGCTTATGATGCCTCCTTAATATTAAAATATACAGTAAACCCTCATGGTTCTGATTCGCTTAATTCAGTCCAACAAAAAGTAGCAGATGTATCTGGTAATGGTACAATAACCTCATATGACGCTTCATTAATCCTTCAATATACGGTTGGATTAATTTCTGTTTTCCCGGTTGAAATTAGTCCAAAAGCTACTAGTCCGGTTGATATTAAAACAAAAAATTATTTGGCGCTTCAAAAATTAGGAAATGTTAATTTATTTTTAATCGGCAACTCAGCAAACTTTGGAGATAAGCTTACGGTTCCTGTAAGAATTAGTAATTCCTCCGGTGTAGTTTCTTTACAGTTAACCTTAAAATATGAATCATCTTTGGTTAAACTTGAAAATGTATCGTTAGGTGATAATTACTCGAATTATAATTTAAATTACTATGCTGACGAAAAAACCGGAGAGCTAAGAATTGCAATAGCTGGCACGTCACCTTTAGCTAACGATGGAAATATATTAAACTTGATTTTTGATGTTGCAAAAGATATTAAAGGAACAATCGAAACAAAGATAAATGTAAGTGAATTCATGGCTAATGAAGATGACTTTACAAAATCGGCTAATATTGAAAGCATTCAGATAATCGGTAAGCCAACATCATACGCTTTAATGCAAAATTTCCCAAATCCATTCAATCCTTCAACAACAATTCAATATCAAATACCAGAAGAAAATGCGCATGTAGCTCTAACAATTTATGATGTTGACGGACGTGTTGTTAAAACACTTGTCAACGAAATTCAAAAAGCCGGTACTTACAAAATAACTTGGAATGGCACAAACAACTCCGGACTAAAAGTAGCAAGTGGAATTTATATTTATCGTTTGCAGGCTAACAAATTCACTGATACTAAAAAATTAGTAGTCCTTAAATAATGCAATACTTAACCGGCTGGCTTTATTAGCCGCCCTAAATAAGATAGGTAAAAAATGAATAGGAAAATAAATATAATTTTTCTGTTAATGTTCCCCTTCTTAACAGCATATGGAGCTACTAATATAGGGATGTCGATTCATGATTCAACATTTGTAAACGGAAAAACAATAAATATTCCTGTTTACGTCGATAGTTCATTAACAGGGCTTGGAGTTATTTCTTACAAACTTCAGTTTACGTACAATTCTAATTTAATTCAAATAGACAGCATTATTTCTGCTGGTACATTGTCACAGAATTGGGGAACGCCTACTTATAATAATTCTTTTTCAGGAAGTTCCGGGAAAATAACTATTGCATCCGCCGGAATCTCTGTTCTGAGTGGAAAAGGTGTTCTTCTTTATATTAAAATAACCGCAATTGGCAGCGGTGGGAATTATTTTTCATTTACAGATACGTTAAACAATTATTTTAATGAAGGCTCACCCAAAATATCATTTAAGAACGGATATTTTAACATTCAACAGAAGCCTGCTATAACAGTTAGCCCAAATTCAGGCTTAATTACAACCGGCGAAAATATTCAGCTTTATGCAAGCGGCGGATCTTCGCCTTACACATGGTCTGTTACTAATCCTACCGTGGCTTCAATTAGTTCTTCCGGACTATTAACTGGGATTGGTGCGGGTATTACAAAAGTTATTGCTATCGACAATAACGGCGTGATAGATACCTCCGACAATTATTTTGAAGTCCGCGCTTACAAATTTTATTTTAGAGATACCTCTTATTACCAGGGACAAATTATCTCAGTACCAGTTTACACTTCGGATTTAACAGGATTAAATATTACATCTGGGCAGATGCAAATAAACTTCAACGAAAATTTGATTACTCCTATTGGCTTATCTAAAAATGGAACCATACTGCAAAGTTTTAGTGATCCTTCTTTCGGGATTACGGGTAATGGACAAATGTCCGTATCATTTGCCGGAAGCTCTTCCGTTTTGGGAGGTGGAGTTCTTCTTTATATTGAATTTCGAACCTCTTCTTCCTACAACGGAAATACGAGCCTATTAATTTCAAATATTCTATGTAATCAAAACTTACCAGGAAATTCTTCAAACGGAAACCTTAATGTTGTAAAATTAGCAACTCTAAGTATTAGCCCTCAAACTTCAAATATTTTAGCAGGTGATACATTAAGATTTTATGCATCAAATGGAACAGCTCCATACACATGGTTTTTAGATGATTCTTCTCTTGCTTCAATTGACAATACTGGTCTTTTGCATGCAATAAAAGGTGGGGTTGTTGTCGTCTCCGCTAAAGATTTTTACGGAGGAACAGGAAGTTCCGGCAACATTAGTATATATGATTCCAAAATAAGTGCTGCCGATACTACATCAGCAAGCGGCGATTCAGTAGAATTACCAATTTCACTTGGTACTTTACATTCTGCGTTTTCAATATCATCCTTACAGGCAATTATAACTTTTGATTCTTCCATCATAAAATTCACTCGGCTCATTTCAACTGGAACCTTAACCGACGGATGGTCTTATCAAATTAATAACCAGGGCAATAAAATAATTTTTGCCGCTGCAGGTACAGGAAATTTTAATAATGCCGGAATAATTTTAAAACTCAGGTTTTATATTTCCCCTAATGCTTCTTTGAATTACAGTTATGCAATAAATATTCAACAATTCATGTTTAATGAAGGTTCTCCGCTGGTAAAAATAAAAAATGGGAGTATTAAAATTACGAGTGTAACATTGCCCGTTGCTCCGGGTAATCTAAACGCAAATGCAAGCGGTTCTAATATAATTAACTTAAGTTGGAATGATAATTCAAATAACGAATCCGGCTTTAAAATTGAACGAAGTTTAGACAGTCTGAGCAATTATTCTCTTATTAAAACTCTTTCTGCGAATACTTCTACTTTTGCGGATACAGGATTAATAGACGGGACAAAATATTATTACCGCTTGTATGCTTACAACTCTAATGGTAATTCTAATTATTCAAACATTACCTCTTCTGTTACAAAACTAAAAGCTCCGTCAAATTTAGGCGGCTCTGGCGAAGGAGTTGTTTATTTAACCTGGAAGGATAATTCTTCTGCCGAATCAGGAGTAATTATTGAAAGAAAGCAGGGCGCTACAGGCTTATACTCCGTTCTCGATACCATCAATGCAAATGCCACTACATATGCAGATAGTAATGTTATAATCGGGGTCTATTATTTTTATCGAGTCAAAGCATACAATAATTATGTTGAGTCTGAATACTCTAATGAATTTTCAATTACTGTAACAAACATTTACTCAGATTTAAACAATGTTCCGGATAAATTTAAATTATTTCCTAACTTCCCAAATCCTTTTAATCCTTCTACAACAATAGAATATCAAATTCCGAAAGATTCTTTTGTTATACTAAGTGTATACAATATGCTTGGAAAAGTTGTAGCTACTCTTGTAAATGAAGAAAAACATGTCGGACGTTATTCTGTCGTCTTTAATGCTGCCGGTTTTTCGAGTGGAATATATTTTCTTAAAATTACTGCTGGTAATTTTACTAGCACAAGTAAAATGATTTTATTAAAATAATGAAACTTAAAAAGGAAGACCGGGTTAGATTTAGTATTAAATTTGAGCGCGGTCTTTCATATTTTATCTTAATTAACACTTTATTCTCTTACAAAAATTCGGTTTACTTCGTCACAACCATATACAAACCGTTTTAATTGGGGTGAAACTTTTTGAATCCTTTTGTAATATAATGTATCAAATTCTATAAAAATAGATAATTTTTTACAACGCAAATAATTAATGAACTTTTTCGGAATTCTGCTCTTACTGGTTGCAATTTTTATTATCTATTCGCTCTTGAAAAAATTTTATTACGCTAGGGCAGTATTAAATTATTTGCCAGAAGAAGTGTATGAAAAATTAAAAAACGATAAAAACGTAGTTTTGCTTGATGTCAGAACCCCGTTAGAACATAAGCGGCAAAATATTGAAGGTTCATTAAATATACCTTTACACGAGCTAAACAATAGAATAAATGAACTTGAAAAATATAAAGATAAAGAAATTATATGCTATTGCCGCTCTGGTAATAGAAGTCTTACTGCTGCGATTAAATTATATAACAAGGGTTATAAGCCTGCAAACATGAAAGGCGGAATTATAAACTGGAATTTTAGTAATAAATAATTTTTAAACTTTTTTAAGAGGCATAAAATGAAAAAGAATATGGGAACAGTTGATAGAACTATTAGAATTCTAGTTGCAATTATTTTTTTATTGATTGCGTTTCTTGCATCAAGCGGCATCGCATCTACAATTCTTATTATAATTGCGGTTGTTTTTTTGTTAACAAGTTTAATAAGCTTTTGTCCGCTATATACAATATTTAAAATAACTACAAAAAAAGAATCAAAATAGTTAAACAGAAGGTTTCGGTAAAAATGATGATTTTGGTTTATATTGTTCTCGGCATTGTGCTATTATTCGCACTCATGCAATTTTCAATTGTATTTTTTGCAAAACGAACTAAGGGTAACAAGATTACAGGTTTGCCCGGGAAATTAAAGATGCTCGAACAAAAAGGTTCAAAAGGGCTTGTTTATTTTTTCAGTCCTTCATGCAGAGCTTGTACAATGCAAACACCGATTATAAAATCATTACAGAAAAATTATAAAAACATTTTTGATGTCGATGTTTCAAAAGATTTGCAAGCGGCAAAAATTTTTGGCGTAAAAGCAACTCCAACTACTGTCGTTGTAAAAAATGGAATAATAGATGAGGTTTTTATTGGTGTAAAACAAAAAGATTTTTTTGAAAAGTATTTAATTGAATAAAATTAATATAAAATATGGTTTTTCAAAAAAAATAAATTTGCCATTTGAAGAAGCCGTTGAAAAAACAATTGAAGAGTTGAAAAAAGAAGGCTTTGGTATCCTAACAGAGATAGATGTTAAAGATACATTTAAGAAAAAGCTTAACATTGATTTTAAAAAATATAAAATTCTTGGAGCGTGCAATCCTTCAATTGCTTATAAAGCTTTTTTAAGTGAAGAACAAATTGGTTTGCTTTTACCTTGCAATGTTGTTGTTTACGAAAATGAAAACTATTCGGTTGTAAGCGTTTTTAATCCAATGATGTTATCAGAATTAATAAAAAATGAAGAAATGGTAACCATTGCTAGTGAAGTAAAAGAAAAACTTCAAAGAGCTTTAGCTGCTATTTAATAACAAAATAAAAATAAAGGAATATCAAATGCCTGAACATTTAACAAAACAAACTTTCTTGGAAAAAGTTTTCAATTATGAAAAAAATAACGAATGGAAATTCGAAGGAGAATTACCATGTATTATAGATTTTTGGGCCCCGTGGTGTGGTCCATGCAGGGTCGTTGGTCCAGTACTAGACGAACTCTCAAAGGTATATGAAGGCAAAGTTAACTTTTACAAAGTTAATACTGACGAAGAACAAGAATTGGGCGCTGCATTTGGAATAAGAAGCATTCCATCTCTTTTATTTGTGCCTAAAGAAGGGCAACCAAAAATGGCTGTTGGTGCTTTACCAAAAGAAACTTTAAAGAAAGTAATTGAAGAAGAATTATTAACTGCAGCTGCTTAATGTTTATAACTTAAATTACCTTGGAAGAGCTTTTATAAAACCCGCTAATATGGCGGGTTTTTTTAAAATCATTTTGAATGATTAACCAGCATAACACCTACCAAAATAATTACGCCGCTTAAAATAGTAATTATACCAATTGTCTCATTTAAAATTAACCAGGAAGAAAACACAGTTACAAAAGGTTCCATATAAAGAAATGCTCCTACCTTTGAGGCATCAAGCTCATTTAAAGATTTAGACCATAAAACATATGCCATTCCAGTACAAAATATCCCAAGAAATAAAATGGCAATTAATCCTTTAATAGAAAGATGGGCTACTGCACTAATGTCGTTTGCATTAATTGTAAAAGGAAGAATTATTATAAGCATAGCAGCAAAGAGATAAAGAATAGTCATCATAGGTGAAAAATTAAGACTAATTTTTTTATTCACAATTGAATATATCGCCCAAGTAATTGTACTCGCAACAACGAGCAAATCACCTAAATGTGAAACCAAACCAATTCGAAAAGGATTCCCTTTTCCGATAAGAAGAAGCAAACCGAAAAAGGCTATTAGCATTCCAAGAATATTTGTTAAAGTCATTTTTTCTTTGAAAAACAAGAATCCAAAGATTGCAATAAAAACAGGTGAGATGCCTATTATCCAGCCGGTATTTACAGCAGAGGTAAACTTCAGCCCAGTAATTTGAATCCACAAATGAAAAACCGCAATAAAAGCAAGTATTATTATAGCACTCAAATTTTTCTTAGTAACTTTAAAATTATTAGGAGTAAGCATAGCAATAATCAAAATAAAAACAACTCCTAATAATAATCGAAGGGTTATTATAGTTTTTGGATCAAGTTCTTTTAGAGCAATTTTGGTGGCAACAAACGAAATTCCCCAAAAGATAACCGCAAGAAAGGGTTTCCAAAATTTAAAAAGTATTTTTAACATTAGAGGAAAATCTTATTTGGATTTATCCGTCTTTTTTGCGGACGAATAATTTTCTAAATCGTAGTTAATAATTCTTTCTGGCATATCAAGCTTAACGATCTCTACACCAGATTCAGAATAAAATTGAGTAGCAAGGGTATCGTGAAAGTCGGAGAAGACAACAACTCGCTTTATGCCGGCAGCAATTAAAGCTTTTGCGCATGTTGTGCAAGACATATTTGTAATGTATGCTGTTGCTCCTTTAGTATTTACACCGTGATTTGCCGCCTGTGTAAGCGCATTGATTTCAGCATGGTTTGTTCTTACACAGTGATTATCAACAACAAGACAACCAACATCTTCGCAATGTGGAAGCCCTGGAAGCGAACCGTTATAACCAGTCGCTAAAACAAATTTGTCTTTAACGAGAACACACCCGCAGTGCATCCGGGGACAGGTTGACCTTTCGGAGGCAAGCATTGCAAGCTTTAAAAAATATTCATCCCAGCTTGGACGTTTATAATTGCTCACTTTAATTAATCCTTAAATTATTAAAATAACGTAGTTCTAAATCTTCAAAGACTCTGCAGTAACTTTGAAAACATCTTCATAATCAATTATAAAATTATCAAGTGCTTCTTCTGAAGGAAAATTAAATAAATCTATTATCTTACTATCGAGAGAGAACTCTTCGTCCCATACAAAATTTCCTATTTTAAGGCGCTGAGTCATATAATCAACAAGATGAATAACTGATACGAAAGATTTGTTTAAGCCTGCCATAAAGGGTCGATGATGAAAATTTAAAGAATCACATAACACTTGAGGCAGTTGCCATTTTTCTGCTAAAAATTTTCCTATTTCTTGATGAGTCATTCCAAGTACATGTAATTCAGCTTCTAATCTACTTTTCTTTTCGGTTTTAACAACTTCAAAGATTTGGAAAAATTCATTGTTTAAAAATTTATAAATTACCATTATTCCAATATCATGAAGTATTCCAGCAACAAATGCTTCACTGCCAAAATCAAACCCGAGGCTAAGGGAAATACTTTTTGCTGCGGTACCAACCAACATAGAATGAAGCCAAAATTCATAAGGGTCAAAAAATTTATTTGGCTCAATCTTCATTGAGTCTGCAAGGGAAAGTGCGGTAACAATATTTCTAATATCTTGAAACCCAAGAATTAGCACCGCAAATTCAATTGAAGAAACTTTTCTTTTAATTCCGTATAAAGGAGAATTTGCAACCGCTAAAACTTTTGATGTAAGCCCTTGATCTTTGCTGATTAATTCGGCAAGATGCGTTGTAGGCGTTTTAGAGTCATTTAATAATTTTGTTACTTCAAAAACTACTTTAGGAATAGAAGGTAAATTTCTAATTCCAGAAAGAATCTTTTCTGTCTTTTCTTTTTTATCAGAATTCGGTTGCATAAAAATTACTTTATTTTAATAGTACAATTTAAATATTATCATTTTAAAAACAGCAAATAAAAATTGATAAAAAATCATTTTTTTCTCAGGTTTATTATCGTAATTTCTGGTGTAGAATTATACCTTATAGGCAAAAGTGACATTCCAAGCCCACTTGTTACAATCATAGTCATTTTATTCAAATGAAAAACTCCCTTCACGTATTTTGTTTCTAACATGGTTGGCGAAATATTTTTAAATGGGAAAAGAAAAGTAATTTGTCCGCCGTGCGTATGTCCGGCTAATAATAAATTATAATTATTCCTTTCGGCTATTTTTATTGCCGGACCTTCCGGTTGATGAATAATAAAAATTTTAAAAACATTTTTTGAGACATCACTTGCGATTTTTTCAATTTCCAATGGATTTGTTCGCCTTGTGTAGGTGTTGGTTATAAAAGTAATTCTAACTGGCTGATCATCTAAACGTAGTGTTAAGTTCCCATTATCAATCATCTTAATTCCGTTAACAGCCAAAGCGTGTATTACTTCGTTTAAACTTTTTTGTGCATTTTTTCTATACGCCCAAACGTCGTGGTCACCAACGCAGGAATAAATCCCATATTTAGATTTTATTTGCCCTATAAATTTTGCGGCTTGATAAATATAATCGGGAGTAGAAGAAATAAAATCGCCTCCTGCAAGGACAAGTTGTGGGTGTTGCTTATTTACTAAAGAAACGAATTTAGAAAGTCTATTTGCATCGGTATATCTATCGGCATGAATATCCGAAATAAAAGCAATCTTAAAATTGTTTAATTGTTCGGGAAGATTAGCATTATAATAATTTATTGTTTTGACAATAATTTTATTATAATCATATAAAATTCTTAACGGGACATAAAACAGGAAAATTATGAATATTACAAAGATGGTACTTTCAAAAAGCAAAGATAGCTTTGATTTATATTTTTTATAGATCGGATAAACTAAGAATTTGATAATATCAAGTATCAAATAAAATAATATACATTGCACGGCAATAATTATATAAAACCAAAAGGGATAAATAACCAAATAATCGAACAAGAAGTTAGAAGGTATTAAAACAGGCGTATTGGTCAAAATAGAATAACTCCAATTGACAATTAGAAAGGCTGGATAAATATTGAAGAAAATTAAAAAAGAAATAATTATTTTATTTGAAGAAAATATTTTTTCTGTTTTCTTATTTAATACAGTTTTAAATGAATTCTTCAGTTTGAATATGAAATAAAATTCAATTAAAAAAACAAGTACTGCAAAAACAATAATTCTGATAAATGACATTATATTTCTTAGAACTGATTAAAAAAATTATTCTAACCTATTATAAAGAGAGGACATTTTCAATCATTTTTTCCATATTTAAGTAATGCGTGCCCTTCCAATAAATTTTATTACATGTTTTACAAATCCAAAATTCATTTTTGGATTCTTTTACTTTGGGGGGAAGTAGGTACTCAATTTCATTTTTATTAATTGTTTCTAAAAGAGAATTACAAACAAGGCAACGCGTAAATTCTTTTATGTTTTTAACAAGATCAAAACGGGACAAAATTTCTTTAATTTGATTTTTGGGTAAGTTATTTCTAACAAAATATCCTTGAATAATTTCTTTTCTTTTTAATAATTCGCCATTTTTTGTAAGAATTGTACGCCTTTCATCAAGGGAAAACTTAATTAATTCTTCGAAAGAAAAATTGTTTTTAAATAAAGCATCAAATCCCAACATTCTTAAATATTTTGCTAATACTCCAAGCTGAACATCGACAACAAACTTAGTGTTCCGCAGTGGCATTGCACGAAGATGCTGTACCTCCGAAATATCTAAGGATTCAAAAACTGGGTACACACTTATTTTGTCACCGTCCTGCACTGAATAATTAAAGTTTACGGATTTTCCGTTAACGAGAATCAAATCTATTTCACTGTGTGGAACGCCGACGGATTCTATTAAATCTTTAATTGATGGATTTCCAGTAAATTCACATAAAAATGTTTTTTTCTGTCTGGCTTTAGGTAGAAAATCATTTAACTCTTCGTAAAATCGGATAAGTACACTTTTCATATAGATGAAATAAAAAATATTTTTCTTGTTTAAAAATAAAAAGAGCAGAAGAAGCTTTCTTCTGCTCGTTCAACGCAATAAAGATGAGAAATATTATTCTTGAGAATTATTGTTGTCATCTTCTTCTGGAACAACCTTGGCAATGTCTGCAATCTTATCATCATCTTTCAACCTTATAACTCTAACGCCCTGAGTATTTCTACCCATAACTCTAATATCTTTTACGCTTTGCCTTATTACCATACCGTGTGTAGTAATAATAACAAGTTCGTCGCCATCAACAACTTCCATCATAGCAATCATTTTGCCTACTTTTTCATTTGTCTTAACTGTAATAACGCCTTTGCCTCCTCGTTTTGTAATGCGGTAGTCGTTAATATCGGATCTTTTGCCATAACCGTTTTCGGTAACCACTAAAATATTATCGTTTCTTTTAATAACTAAAAGACCAACGACGATATCGCCCTTAGCAAGTTTAATGCCTCTAACTCCGGTAGCTGTTCTTCCCATATCGCGAACATCTTTTTCATGGAATCTAATTGCGAAACCATTTCTTGTTCCAAGGACAATATCATTAGAGCCATCCGTCATCTTTACAGAAATGAGGCGGTCGCCATTTACTACGTTGATAGCATTTATTCCACCTTTTCTAACATTACCATAAGCTGAAAGAACAGTTTTTTTAATTGTGCCTTGCTCCGTAGCCATAATTAAATAATGATCATCAATAAATTCTTTTACAGACACAAAAGCAGCTATATTTTCTTCTTTATCCTTTTCGATAATATTGAGAATAGACCTTCCTCTGGTAGTTCTACCGCCCTCGGGAATTTCATGAACCTTAAGCCAGTAACATTTTCCTTTATCTGTAAAGAACAAGATATAATGATGGGTAGAGGCAATAAACATGTGTTCAATAAAGTCATCTTCTTTTGTTCCTGCCCCGGTAACGCCTTTGCCGCCTCTTCCTTGTTTTCTATAGCCACTAACTGGAAATCTTTTAATAAATCCTTTGTGAGAAATTGTAACCACAACATCTTCTTCGGCAATAGTATCTTCTAAAGAAAACTCTTCGTAATTGTAAATAACTTCTGTTCTTCTTTCGTCACCATATTTTTCTTTTAACTGAAGAAGTTCATCTTTAATAATTAAATAACGTTTTTCTTCACTTTCTAAAATTCCTTTAAGTTTTTCAATCAGTTTGATTACTTCTTTGTATTCATCTTCAATTTTCTTTCTTTCCAAACCAGTTAATCTTTGAAGCCGCATATCAAGAATTGCTTTTGCTTGAATTTCAGAAAGTTTGAATTTCTTCATCAAATTATTTTTTGCGGTTTCAACATCTCTTGATTTTTTTATAGTCTCGATAACAGCATCAATATTATCGAGAGCAATAATGTATCCTTCCAAAATATGAGCGCGTCGTTCGGCAGCATCCAATTCATATTTTGTTCTTCTTATAAGAACTTCCATACGGTGATTAAGAAAATGCTGCATAACTTCTTTAAGAGTAAGCACCTTAGGCGCTCCATTTACCAGGGCAAGCATTATAACACCGAATGTTGTCTGCATTTGAGTATGTAAGAATAACTGATTAAGCACTACGGCTGGCTGTGAGTCTCTCTTCAACTCGATAACTACACGCATTCCATCACGATCAGATTCATCTCGAATATTTGAAATATCGTTTAATTTTCCTCCCCTAATAAGTTCGGCCATCTTTTCAATCAAATTAGCCTTATTAACCTGATAAGGCAGCTCTGTAATTATGATATTTTCTTTACCGCTTTTTAGTTGTTCGATATTGGCTTTGGCACGCACAACTATTCTTCCCCTCCCAGTTGTGTATGCTTCTTTTACTCCCTGATATCCATAAATAATACCACCGGTAGGAAAGTCTGGAGCTATTACATGCTTCATTAATTTTTCAGAAGTAATTTCTGGATTTTTGATAAGTGCTACTAAACCATCAACAACTTCACCAAGGTTATGCGGGGGAATATTTGTAGCCATTCCAACGGCAATACCGCTTGAGCCATTAACAAGAAGATTAGGTAAATAAGAAGGAAGAACGGTAGGCTCTTGAAGAGAGTCGTCAAAATTTGAAGTGAAGTCGACGGTATTTTTATCAAGGTCTCGAAGCATCTCATCTGCAATTCTTGCAAGTCGAGCTTCGGTGTAACGCATTGCAGCAGGTGAGTCTCCATCAACAGAACCAAAATTTCCCTGGCCATCGATCAATGGATATCGAAGCGAAAAATCCTGTACCATTCTTACCATTGTATCATAAACTGCCGAATCTCCATGCGGATGGTATTTACCAAGAACCTCCCCAACAATTCTTGCAGATTTTTTGTATGGTTTGTTAAAAGACATACCAAGTTCGTGCATACCGAATAAAACTCTGCGGTGAACAGGTTTTAAGCCATCTCTTACATCTGGAAGAGCGCGAGCTACTATTACGGACATTGAATAATCGATGTAGGAAGATTTCATTTCCTCTTCTAATGAGATAGGAATTATTTTTTCAAAAATTGTTGCCATAATATTTTATTTTTTCCGACTTTATATTTTGCTTTTAATAATTTTTCTTTTATATATCAAGATTCCTAACGTATTTTGCATTCTTCTCAATAAACTCTCTTCTCGGCTCAACATCATCACCCATCAAAGTTTCGAAAATCTTATCTGCTGCAGCCGCACTTTCAAGAGTTACTTGTAGAATAGTTCTTGTTTCAGGATTCATGGTAGTTTCCCAGAGTTGTTCAGGATTCATTTCACCAAGGCCTTTGTATCTGGAAATGGTAATACCTTTAGTTGCTCCTTCATCAGTAGAAATTGACTCTTCTTCTTTTACTTCTTTGCCGTTAACTTTTAATCTTTTTAGGATTTCATCCCGTTCATTATCATCAAATGCATAAAACTCTTCTTTTCCTTTTTTAATTTTATAAAGTGGTGGTTGAGCAATATAAATGTTTCCATTGTTAATAAGCTCCTGCATATGTCTGTAAAAGAAAGTTAACAAGAGTGTTCTAATATGGCTTCCATCTACATCAGCATCTGTCATAAGAATAATTTTTCCGTACCGGGTTTTAGTAATATCAAAGTCAGTACCTAATCCGGCGCCGATTGCAGAAATAATAGCTTTAATTTCGTTGTTCTCTAAAATTTTATTAAGCTTAGCCTTTTCAACGTTTAGAATTTTACCTCTTAAAGGAAGGATAGCTTGAAATCTTCTATCACGCCCTTGTTTAGCAGAGCCCCCAGCAGAATCACCTTCTACAATATAAATTTCGCAATGTTCTGGATCGGTAATAGAACAGTCGGCAAGTTTACCAGGAAGATTCATGCTGTCTAATGCATTTTTTCTTCTTGCAAGGTCGCGAGCTTTTCTAGCGGCTTCTCTTGCTTCAGCAGCGCGCATGCACTTTTCAATTATCTTTTTACCTACCGAAGGATTTTCTTCAAGATATTCAGCAAGTTTTTCACCGACTAAAGTTTCGACGGCTGATTTAGTTTCGCTGTTACCAAGCTTTGTTTTTGTCTGTCCTTCAAATTGAGGCTCGGCAACTTTAACAGAAATAACAGCAGTTAATCCTTCTCTAAAATCGTCTCCGGTTAATGATATTTTACCGTCTTTTAACAAACCATTTTTGCTTGCGTAGTTGTTAAACGTTCTTGTAAGAGCTGTTTTAAAGCCAACAAGATGAGTCCCGCCTTCGGTTGTATTAATATTATTAACGTAAGAAAAAATGTTTTCAGAATAAGTATCGCTGTATTGAAAAGCAACTTCAATGGGTGTATTATCCCTTTCTCCTTCAATGTAAACGGTTTTATGAAATGGTTCTCTTGTTTCATCAAGGTATTTTACAAATTCAATTAAACCTCCTTTAAAGTGAAAAGTTTCTTCTTCGCCGCCATTTCTTTCGTCTTTTATTTTGATGGTAATATTTTTGTTTAAGTAAGCAAGTTCCCGCATACGTTCGGCAAGGGTATCAAATTTAAATTTTTGGACTTTAAAGATTTCCTTGTCTGGCAAAAAAGTAATTTTTGTTCCGGTTTCATTTTTCTTGGTCTTGCCTATTTCTTTAACTGGCATAACAGGTTCACCGCGTCTATATTCCTGAAAATAGACCTTGCCATCTCTTCTAACTTCAACTTTAAGCCATTCCGAAAGAGCATTAACAACAGAGACACCAACTCCGTGTAGTCCCCCAGATACTTTGTAAGAGTTCTTGTCAAATTTACCGCCAGCATGAAGAACGGTCATAACAACTTCTAAGGCTGAGCGTTTTTCTTCCGGATGTAAATCAACCGGTATCCCGCGTCCGTTATCATCAACTGTAATACTTTCATCTTTGTTAATAACAATTTCAATATTGTCTGCATATCCTGCCAATGCTTCATCTATGCTGTTATCAACCACTTCGTTCACAAGATGGTGAAATCCGCGAGGACCAACATCTCCGATGTACATTGCCGGACGTTTTCGTACGGCATCAAGTCCTTTTAATACATTTATATTTTTAGCACTATATTCATTTGAACTGTTTCCATTAGCCATATATTTTATTCCAACTTCTTTAAAAATTTTTATGAAACAAATTTTATTTTTACAACTCTTTGTTCAACAAAAAATTTATTTATTTTATCGACAATTTTTTTTTCTCTAAACTTTAATTCATTTCTCCATGCAGAATTTTCAACTTTAAGATGCAAAACTTTTCGTTCAACCTTTACAGGAATAACTACTTTTTCGAGTTCTGGAAAAATCTTATTAAATTCGATTATAACATCTGACTGATATATAGTTTTTCTTATTTTATCAAGGCCTGGTTCAGTATTTATAATATCTGAAAGGCTTTTAAATCCATCAGACATAAGCAACTTCTCCGGCATGTAATTTTATAATTGTATCTTCTCTATTTTGTTTAAGAAAAGAAAAATTTGTAAAATCTGTTAGTGTAATGAATGCTTGCCCAACCTGCTTTAAATATTCACTTATTTTAACGGCTCGTTTTACATCAAGTTCACCAAAAACATCATCAAGCAAAAAAATAGGCGTTTCTGAGGTTCGTTCTTTTAAATAAAAAAATTCTGCAAATCTAAGAGCAACTTGAAAAGTTTTATGTTGACCTTGCGAGCCGAAGCTTCGAAGATTTGTATTATTTATTTCAAAAATGAAGTCGTCTCTGTGTGGACCGACTAAATTCGTTGCCCTTCTAAACTCTTCTTCTTTTCTATTATTCAACATTTCTCTAAATCGTTTTTCAATATCAACATCTTTAATTCCATCTAAAAAAAAATAGGAAATAGAAGGTAATTCATTTTCGTCCAAAATTTTTTTGTACGAATTGCTAACATAGGAGCTAAATTCCTCTACAAATTTCAATCTATGTCTAATAATTTCTGTACCAGAAGAAATTAATTTCTCTGTCCAAGCATTTATCTCGCCATCGTAAGAAATAAAATTTTTTCTGTTTTCTTTTAAGTGATTTAAAAGAGAAGAGCGCTGGCGTAGTGTTCGGTTATAATCTATTATTAAATTTAAATATGTTTTGCTTGCTTGAGAGATAACAGAGTCTACAAACTTTCTTCTATCGGCTGGAGCGCCTTGTGTTATTGAATGATCTCCTGGAGTTAAGAGAACCACAGGAAATTTTCCAATTATTTCAGAAGAATGATTAATTTGCTTTCCATTTTTGAAATAATATTTTTTAGATTCTGCTAAATTAAAAAAAATTCTTACTTCATTATCGGTCAAGTTTTTAAAGAAGCCTAAAATTTCAAATTCATTTTCATTAAATTTTACTACTTCACTATCCGACTTTGCATTTATGGCTTTAGTAGTACAAAGGTAGTAAATTGATTCAAGAATAGATGTTTTTCCTTCTCCGTTGCCACCAAGAATAAAATTTAATTTTTCAGAAAATTTTATATTCGTGTTTTTATGACTTCTAAAATTTTTTAATTGAATGGAGGATAAAATCATCTTAATTGTTTAATCGAACTGGCATTAACAACATCATCAAATCTTCATTTTCTTTTTCATTAGATGGTTCAATAATACAAGCTTTGGTAGGAGAATGTAATTTAAAAATTACTTCTTCTTCATTAAAGTGAGATAGTACATCATTTACATAACTTGTATTAAAACCAATATCCATAGGCTCACCACTATATTCACAAAAGATATTTTCTTTTGCGTTGGCGCCATGGTCTATATCTTCGGCTGAAACTTCAACAATATTTTTCCCGATAGATAGTTTTACTTGTTTTGAATTAGAAGAAGAAAATAACATCATTCTTTTAATAGCAGATAAAAGTTCTGCTGTTTTAATTTTAAGTAAATTTTCGTTTTCTAGTGGAATAACACTATTATAAGCTGGGTATTTTTCTCCTATTAAACGCGTAATAAATTCAATGTCACCTATGTGAAAAGAAAGATGCGTTTTGCTAAAAAATATTTTAACATCTGTTTCTCCTAAAAGCTTAGATAAAACGGAAATTGCTCTTTCGGGAATAATATATTGTTCTTCAACTGTTGTTTTTATGTTTTTATTTACATATTTAACAAGTCTATGTCCGTCTGTTGTAACAAACCTTAATCCATCCTCGGTAAATTCCAAAAGGGTTCCTGTCATTGCAGGCCGCATATCTTCTTTGCTCATAGCGAAAGAAGTTTGTTCAATAGCTTTTTTTAATTCTATACCACTAATGGAAATTTCTTTTTCACCTCTTATTTCCGGAATAGATGGAAAATCTTCCGGTGAGGAATAGCTTATGTTATATACACCATTCTCGGTTGTCAACTTTAATTTTTGATTAGCTTCCAGTTCAAAATTTATTTGTGTTTCTGGAAGAGAGCGTATAATATCAAAAAGCAAACGAGCTGGAATAACCATTTTTATGTTTTCATCAGAAGCAACATTTATAGAAGATTTGAGGGCAATTTCCAAGTCGGTTGCATTAACAATTAAAGAACCGTCCTTAATATCAAATAAAAAGTTTTCCAAAACAGGCATGGGTGTTCTTAAAGGGACTGCCGGAATAATTTTGGCTAAAAGCTTTTCTAAAATCTTGCTGTTTATCTTAAATTTCATTCACATAATCTCCTATTAAGCATTGTAAAATACTAAAAAAATAGGCTAATCTCAATGTAATAGCATATAGAAATATCATCTTAATAAAATGATTTTATATAGAAATAATTTTACGGACCAGTAACACTTGTAGAGCTGCTTTGATCATCGCTGTCGGACATAGTTATGTTTAAAGTATATGTGTTGTTAGCTAAATTGCTTGTATAAAGAAATAAAATTTTAGTTCCACCTTTTATAACTAAACTACCAGAAGTAGCTCCGTTAGTTGATATGCTTGAGGCTCCATTTGGATAATCATATGTCATAGAATAGTTGTATGTACCACCTGGAATATTTTTTATGACAACATTTTCTCCGCTTGGAACCTGGGTTATTGTTCCTCTAAAATTAAAAAGAATATTGCTGCTCGACATATTATTAAATGTTATACTGTTATCCATAGAATTTGAGCAACCAAAGAATAAAAGACTATTCAATAAAATAATACCTAATGTTAAAAATTTTTTAACCATAATTATTTCTTTCTTAGTTTCACAAAGTTTAAGTTCTTTGCATTAAAAACCCAATAAAAAATTAGCTTAAAAGAATGTAATAGTCAACCGGTTTTTATTTTAATGTTATTCAAAATTAGTTTGTAATGGTCTCTTAAAAAAAAGTTATTTTCATAACAAACAACCAATTAATTATTAATAAATTAATATTTAAAAAATTAATAATAACAATAAAGATGTTTATAAGTTGAAAAGATATTTTTTTTTGGATTCTGAGCTATATTATAAATTTTTAAATGACTACAAATGTTAAAAAAGGTCAGATTAAATTTTACATATAAACAGAATGTTTATAATACAATTTTATCCACAATAATTTATGGATTTATAAACAATTTTTTAACCAGAGAAAAAATAAAAAGCTCCACTAAGGGTCATTTTAAATTTAATTATAAAAATTTAGCTAAGAACAGCTTATTTCAATTATATTTCTTAAAGTGTTAACTTGTTCTTCAAAAGAAGAGTCTTTATTTTTAAGAGTTTCTATAGCGTCACAAGCATAAATAACAGTAGAGTGATCTCTTCCACCAAAGTGTAATCCGATAGTTTTAAGAGAGGATTTAGTCAACTCTTTTGATAAATACATAGCTATTTGTCTTGCCATTACAATTTCTTTTTTTCTGGTTTTGTCTCTTAGTTTATTTTCGTCTATTTTGAAATAATCACAAACGGCTTTTGTAATGCTTTCAATTGTAATATTTACTTTTCTATCTGTTGCTATCTCTTTTACTGTTTTTTTTGCTAAATCAAGATTTATTTCTTTTGAATTGAGAGAAGCGTTTGCTAAAAGTTTTATAAGGCAGCCTTCCAACTCGCGGATATTAGAAGTAATGCTACCGGCGATATAATCTATTATTTCATTTGAAATAGACATTCCATAATCTATAGCCTTGCGTTTTAAAATTGCAATTCTTGTTTCAAGTTCAGGCGGCTGAATATCAGCAGTTAATCCCCATTGAAGTCGAGAGATTAATCGCTCATCAAGTCCTTTTAGATCTTTTGGCGGTTTATCACTAGAAAGTATTATTTGTTTTCTTGATTGGTGCAGGCTGTTAAATATGTGAAAGAAAAGGTCCTGAGTCTTTTCTTTTCCAATAAGAAATTGAATATCATCAATAATTAAAACATCCATGCTTCTATAAAAGCTTTGGAATTCATTAACTTTATTTGACTGAATTGCCTCAACGAATTCAACCGTAAAACTATCCGATGAAAGATAAATTACTTTTTTATCCGAAAAATTATGTAATATTTTATTTCCTATAGCTTGAATAAGATGTGTTTTGCCAAGACCTACGCCACCATATATGAATAAAGGGTTAAAAGAAGTTCCGCCGGGATTTTCACTAATTGCGCCAGCGGCAGCTCTTGCCAGCTGGTTTCCTTCTCCCTTTATAAAATTATCAAATGTGTATCTTGGATTAAGATATGTTTCTGTTTGGGGCTGTTTTTTTGTCTCTTCAATTACAGGTAACTTAACATTAGTTAATGCTTCGGTTTGTTTCTCATTGTGCAACTCTTCTTCATCAGCAATTATATAGGCAAGTTTTGCATTGGCTCCAAGAATATCATGAATAGTTTTGTTTATAAGAGTATTATAATGTTCGTCTATCCATTCCCAAAAAAACTTACTTGGAAGTTGAATTTTTAAAGTAGAGCCTTCTAATGAAATAGGTTTAATTGGCAGAAACCAAGTATTGTAAGTCATTTGAGTAACATTGTCTTTTATTGTTCGAAGACAATCTCTCCAAATTGCAGTAGACTCTAAAACTGTATTTTTCTCAATTAAATTGGAATCAATCATAAATACTTATTAACAAAAACACGAGTAAAAAATCAAATAAAAAAACAAACGACAAAAAACTTATTAACACGTTTTCCACATTAAGTAAATAACAATAATATATTGTAAATAAACAAATTAGCAACTTCTTTTTGATTTATATGCACAAAACAGAGCTTGTTAGTTAATTTTTTTTGTTTGTGAAACTATTTCACGACAAAAAGTTATCCACAAAATATTCACCATATTTTTGCTTCCCTTTATAAAAGAAAAATAGGAAGTAATTTTAATGAGTGCAAATTAATTTTAAAAAATCAAAAAAATTAATAATAGATAAAAACTCCTCAAAAAGATGTAAAATTATCAATGTTCAAAGGAGGCAAAATTTCCTATTTATATAATTAATCTTGTGTATTTAGCTATTAATAGTTATTTTAGAAATCTTTTTAATAAAGGATTAGAGGAATGAAAAGAACATTTCAACCAAGTAATAGAAAGCGGAAAAACAAACATGGTTTCCGCGAAAGAATGAAAACTAAAAATGGCAGAAAAGTGCTTGCAAGTAGAAGAGCAAAAGGAAGAAAAAAGTTGACAGTAAGTGATGAGAAATAGTAACCTTGAAGGAGTTTGGGCTTTCTGTAAATGAAAGAATCAAATCAAGAAAAGATTTTGAGAAAATCTTTTCTGAAGGAATTACTGTAGTTTCTTTTGACCGGAAAATAAAAGCAATATACTTGGTCGAAAAAAACAGTGAAGCTCCGGGAATTAAGATAGCAGTTGCCGTAGGCAAAAAGCTTGGAAAAGCGTTTTGGAGAAATAGAATTAAAAGATTATTAAAGGAATCATTCAGATTAAATAAAAAGATTCTTTTGCCTATGTGTGAAAAAAAAAATCATTTGCTTAAAATAGTGTTTTCTCCTTATGGTTTAAACCAAAAGAACAATAAAAAAATTACTCTCAAAGAGATTAATTCGGGAGCAATTGATATTTTAGAAAAAATTAGAAATATTTTATAATGCGGAAAATATTTATTTTTATAATAAGATTTTATCAAAAACTTATTTCACCGCTCTTTCCGCCTTCGTGCAGGTTCTATCCAACTTGCTCAGAATATTCAATACAAGCATTTAGTAAATATGGTGTAGTAAAAGGTGCCACAAAATCTATTTGGCGAATTTTAAGATGTAATCCCTTTAATAAGGGAGGATATGATCCTTTGGAATAATGGAAAATAAATGGACAAACAAACAACAATAGCTTTTATTTTAATTGGTGCGATTCTGGTGTTGTATTTTTATCTGAACTCCCCTACGCCGGTTGAGCAGAATAAAATAACATCCGATACTACGCTTGTACAACGTGATACTTCTTTGCAAAATGAAAAACCAGAGGCAAGTAATTCTTCCGTTAATAATGTAGAAAATAATAATAAAGTTTCTTCTTCCGATTTTGGAAAATATTTTACACAGCCTCAATCAAAAGAACAGATAATCACAATCGAAAATGATCTTTTAGTTTTAGAACTTTCAAATAAAGGCGGAGATATAAAAAGATGTTTTTTAAAGAAGTTTAAAAATTGGTATTCTGCCGGCGATGACACAAGTAAAGATTTTTACAAAACGCATGTTCAATTAATTAGATATCCTGAGGGAGGCGGAGGTCCTGACTTGGCCTTTGTTTCGGCGGACGGCAAAGCGATTAATACTGCACACCTTATTTTTACTTCTAACGCTTCTAAGTATGATTATAAACTGACCGGTACGGATTCTTTAACCATTAATTATACTTTTTTAATTGGTAAAGACAAATATTTAGAAAAGAAGTACACCTTTTATGGAAATAAATATAGTATAAATTATTCAGTAAGGTTAGCAGGATTGGATTCTATTATTAGTAATAACGGATTTGATCTTGTGTGGAACAAAGGAATAAGGCTTGTAGAAGAAAATTCTGTTGATGAGGCAGAATATTCCAACGCAAGTGCATTTTATGGCGGTGACCATGTAGTTGTTGAAGCATCCAAACCAAACGAAACAGTTCAAAAAAGTTTTGCCGGTAAAGTAGATTGGGTTGCTGTTCGAGATAAATATTTTGCATTTATAATTGCTCCTAAAAATCCATCCGGCGTTGATGGAGCTTATATTGAAGGAGTTAAAAGGAATGGCAAAAATGAAGGTGTACGTCTGAATTACAATTTAAGGATTAATCTTCCTTTTAACAATGATAACATAGAACAAAAATCATTTCTGCTTTATCTTGGTCCTGTTGATTATAGTATTTTAAAAACATATGGGCATAATTTAGATGCGATTGTAGAGTATGGGAGCTTCTTTGGAATAAAATTTCTTGTTAGACCAATTGCGGAATACCTTCTTGTACCAGTTTTTAATTTTCTGCATTCTTTCATCCCGAATTATGGAATAGTAATTATAATTTTCTCTTTGATTATAAAAATTATTTTGCATCCTCTTACAAGATCAAGCTATCAATCGATGAAAAAGATGCAGCTTATCCAACCAATGATGACAGAAATAAAAGAAAAATACAAAGATGATCCACAAAGAATGAATAAAGAAATGATGAAACTTTATTCTACCTATGGAATAAATCCTGCGGGTGGATGTCTTCCACTTGTGCTGCAAATGCCTATTTTTATTGCTTTGTTCGGCTTCTTTAAGGTAGCTATTGAATTAAGACAACAGCCTTTTATTTTTTGGATGACAGATTTATCCCGACCGGATGTTATTTATAATTTGCCATTCAAATTACCTTTATTTGGAATAAATGAAATAAGTGGTTTAGCTCTCTTGATGGGCGTGGCAACATTTTTCCAGCAGAAAATGAGTATAAGCGATCCAAAGCAGAAAAGTCTTGTTTATATAATGCCCGTTTTTCTTACTTTACTTTTTATGAGTTTTCCTGCTGGGCTCAATCTGTATTATTTAATGTTTAATGTTTTTTCTATTGGGCAGCAATATTATATTAATCATAAGCAAAGCGGTATGGAGCTTAAGCCCGTCAAAAATCCAAAGAAGTCGAAAGGGTTTTTCACAAAATTAATGGAAGCCGCAGAACAAAACGCTAAAGCACAACAAAAGAGGAAAAAATAAGCAATAAATTTTTTCTTTTGAACCATGTTTGATGCGTATATTGTTTTTTAAAATGATAGAGTTAAAAAAAATATTTTGGGGTTTAATTCCTTTTCTTTTTTCTTTATCATTTGCACAAACAGTTCATGTCCTTTCTGTTGATAGCAGAATTAAAAACTTACCTTTTGGATTAAAAGAAAATGTTGCCGCTCCGATGCCTGTTATTGGAATTGCTCTTAGTGGAGGAGGTGCACGAGGGCTGGCACAAATCGGAGTTTTAAAATCTTTATCTCAGGCAGGTATTCCTATTGATATTATTACCGGAACAAGTATGGGTAGTATTGTTGGCGGTCTTTATGCTTCAGGATATAACGTAGATCAAATTGATTCAATAGCTATTAATACTAATTGGGATAACCTTCTTGCTTCAGATAGAGAAACTAACAGAAGGGAACTTTTTGTCGATCAAAAAATTACTGAAGATAGGGCAATTTTTTCTTTACGCCTTAAAGGTTTAACACCTGTTCTTCCAAATGCATTGAACAGCGGACAAAAAATTTCTAACTATTTAAATCTTGTAACGTTTCAAGCTCCCATACATACGGATTCAAGTTTTGATAATTTAATGGAAAGATACAGAGCTGTTTGTACTAACCTTGTAACCGGTCAACCAGTAGTTGTTGGCGGCGGTTCTTTAAGCGAGGCAATGAGAGCAAGTTCAAGTGTTTCTTTTTATCTTTCTCCAGTAATGATAGATTCCCTCTTGTTGGTCGATGGCGGATTGGTCGAAAATATTCCGGTTGAAGTTGCTAAAAATCTTGGTGCAAAATACGTTATTGCAGTTAATACAACAAGCGAACTTCATTCCGAAGAACAACTTGCAAAACCATGGATTGTAGCAGATCAAGTGGTGAGTATTCCCATGAAAAGATTAATTAATTCCGAGCTAAAAAATGCTAATGTCGTTATCGCTCCAAATTTAGATGATATGGATATGACGGATTTTTCTGATATTAAGTCCGCTATTTATTCCGGCTATAATGCGGCTCAGGAAAAAATAAATAAAATTAAAATGCAAATTGACTCGCTTTTTGTCTCTAATTTCCATCAAAAAAATTTTTATATTAAAAATGTTTTAATACCTAATAAAATGGCATCATTTGAAACGCCGTTCATTAAAAAATATTCCAATCAGGACTCAGTTTCTGCTTTTGAAATCCTAAAAGATATTTATTCTATTTATTCTACTGGCAACTATAAAAATTTAAAAGCTGAAATAAAAGAGTACGGAACATATTCTACTGTAAATTTTATTGGTGAAGAGAATCCTGTTATAAAAAATATAGTTGTTGATGGTGTTACGTTGCTTTCTAAAAATGAAGTGAACTCGAAGTTTTTTAATTTGATGGATCAACCATATAACCCGGCAAAAATTCTCGAAGACGCAATTAATCTGATCAATATTTATAGAAGACTTGGATACTCCCTTGCTGAAATAACAAATATAAATTTTGATGAAAATACCGGGAATTTATTATTAAAGATGGACGAAGGGAAAATATCTGAAATAAAAATAGAGGGTAATAATTATACAGCTCGTACAGTAATTACAAGAGAATTGCCAATTTCTGTAGGTGATTTTTTTAACGAAGCTGCAATAAAGCAGGGATTAATAAATTTGCAAAGCACAAATCTTTTTGATGATATTTTTCTTACAGTAAAACGCAGTAAAGGTAAAAATATTCTTATTCTTCAACTAAGGGAACATCCTTCAAGTGTTATGCGTTTGGGTTTTAGAGCCGATAACGAAAACAATGTTCAATTTAGTTTAGACCTTGTGGATGAAAATTTATTCGGCAGTGGAACTGAACTTGGAATGCTGCTATTTGGCGGAAATAGAAATAGGGCTTTTGTACTTGAACACAAATCCAACAGAATTTTTAATACTTACCTAACGTATAAAATTAATGCTTTCTTTAAATTTAATGACGTTTATACTTACATCGAAAAGCAATCGGCTAACAACACTTCCTTTTCGATTCTTCAACATGGAGAATATAGGCAAATTTTTTACGGCAGTTCGATCTCGGTTGGTACTCAGGTTCAAAGATTCGGTAACTTAATTTTCGAAGGTAAGTATCAATTCGACCAAATAAAAAATATTCAATATCAAGATGTTGAGCCATATAAAACAAAAATTGTTAGCATGAATATTAGTTCAACAATAGATACGCAGGACAAATATCCATACCCGCAAAAAGGTTTATATTTTAGAGCAATGTATGAATCAGCTCAAAAAATATTAGGAGGAAATATTGGTTATACAAATATTAATTTTGAATATAAAAGCTACATAACATTTGATAAAGTAAATACCTTTTCACCTCGCATTATGATGGGTTTTGCAGATAAAACCCTTCCGCTGAGCGAAGAATATTCTTTAGGTGGTCAGAACTCTTTTTTCGGCATGAGAGATAATGAATATAGAGGTAGGCAGTTGTTTCTCGCTTCTCTTGAATACAGATACAAGCTTCCTTTTGATGTTTTTTTTGATTCATACCTAAAATTAAGATATGATCTTGGCTCTATTTGGCCAGATCAGGAGGATATTAGATTTAAAGATTTACGTCACGGAATTGGTGCAACTCTTTCGCTTGATACACCCATCGGACCTGCAGACTTTTCTGTTGGCAGAAGTTTTGTCTTTGTTAAAAACCTACCCGGAAATCCACTTAGTTTTGGAGATGTGTTTTTTTATTTTTCGATAGGATACTATTACTAAAAACTATTTTCCCTCACGTTTATATAAATCCCCAAGGATTTGAAACGACTTTACCATTTCTTCGTTTCCGCGACTTTTAAATAAATCAGCTAACGTAAAGCAAAGTTTGCTTTTTAAATTTACAGTTTGAATTCCTTCCTGAAGTGCTTGAACTACATCATCAAAAGGCGGTTTGTTAAGTTCAGCATTATACATTTCAACCATTGCTAAATAAGGCTCTATAAGAGCAGACTGAGATGCAGCGGCTTTTTTATAGTACCCAAATGCTTTATCGTGGTATTTTCCATAAGTGGAAATTGAAGACAGTATTTGTCCAGTACAAAAATAAATTGAGTAACACATATCGGGAAATTCTTTACAAATTTTTTCGCTATACATGCCAATTTCATCAACCGATAAAGCCTTGTTTCTTAAAAGAGTTTTGTATAAATCAACATCTTTTATTCTAAGCTCAATGGTAGTTCTAAATGTGTCAAACAATTCTTCCGGTGAACTTGAAAGGCGGAAAATTCTTTCCACTTCTTTTTTAATATCTTCAGACATCTTTCTGCAAAACAAAAACTAATCTTATTTGTTCAATTTGTTGTTGGATAAATTATTATTAAGAATAAAATTTACCAAATTTAATTTTGTAAATTCTGGTAAGTCTATTTCGAATTCAATGGTTGAGTTTTTGTCCCATTCTTTATTTTTTGACTCTATAAACGAATGCTTCCCTATGCAAGCGAATTTAATTTCGGAAAGTACATTCGAATCATTAAAAACGAAGAAGGCAACAAAAACTGGAATATTTAATTTTTCCATCCAATTGTTATAAGCCTGATAAGCTCTTTTATTTATAAGCCAGGTTGGTTTATGTTTTCCTTTCCAGTCTATTAAGGCTCTCCTTCCTTTGTAACTAATAACGAGGTCTGGTTTGTCATTTCCCTTTTCCCAAACTTTTTCGAAACGCTTATCTCCTCCAAATTCACTAAAAGAAAAGCCCCACTGAATTAACAAATTTTTCCCGTGATTTTCTGCCAAATCGTGGAGTTTATAATTATTTCTAAATTCCTTCCCGGTTTTATAGGGGTTAAAATCTAATTCTTTCATAAAACATTTTCTTCTTGAGGCAAATTATAAAAAATAACTAACAATGTCTGCAAGATTAAATTTTTTTATTTTATAAACTTTATAATATACCAGCATTATATCAACAGGCACAAAACAATAAAATTATTTTATCTGTTTTATTATTCCTCTAATTTCGCCATTAGGATATTTTTTAGTATGAACAAGAACGTAAGCCTCGCTGTTGTTTATCCATGTTTTAAGGCTATCTAAATTTACATCTTTATTTGTAATTGTTCCTTTAGCTAAAAGACCGTTTACTTTGCCTGATACCTTTCCTTTATATAACCAAGCAGCGATTGGACCATCTTTTCCAGCAGGGGCATGATGAATATGTGCCATTATTACTTTATCAATATTGTGTACAATTAATCTGTAGAAAAGTTTTTTCCCGTCTTTACTGAACGTAAATATTGCTTCCCCGGAGGCTTTTGTATTTATGGGTGGAACATTTTCATTTCCATTTAGAGAAGCTTTAAATCTTTCCGGCTTGATTTGAGTTTTTACTTCGGCTTTAATTTTGTTTCCAGCAAAAATACTTGATGAAAAGATTACAAGAATAAAAATTAACGATAAAGAAAAAATTTGCTTCTGCATTTTTGACTCCTACTTTTTTATTATAGTTACATATGAACGTAAGAAATGAAAATATTTTGGAGTGTGATTTCGGCAAAGAATAGAAGGGCAAAAATTTAAGTACCAATAATTTTAATATAGAATTTTTACACTGGTATCAGATTTGTTTCTTTTAATTAAAATTAAGTTATGTATATGAAATTATTAGTATCAATCTTTATTGTAATTGCTATGTCCTTTTCTAAGGTTGCCTCTGCCGAAAATGACAGTTCTTTCAAAAAGCAAAAGAAAACTTTCGAAAATATCTCGACAAAGAAATTTTTTCCTTTACATGGAGGACAAAAAACAGAAAAGATATTTTTATTGATAAAGAAGGTGATGGGATAAGTGATAACCGTGCAAAGGGAATGACTTTTGAAAAATTCCGAAAGCATTGTTTGCTTTATCAAAAATTTAAATATGATAGCAACAGAGGGAAATAGATTTCATTAGATAATATTTCTCTTTTTCGAAAGATTAGCTATAGCAAAAAGAAAAATAATGTTCGCCAAAATTAACGAAATTTTTCGACAAAGTTGTCGAGGGTTTTTTTATAAGAGAAAATAACGAAAAATAATGGACAATTGTTGTGGTACATAAGTTGAGTCTTCTTTTAGAAAAAATGAAAGGTCTTAAAATGAACAGATTATTTGTATGCTTAATTTTATCTTTTTTATTTGCTACGTTTATTTATCCGCAGGATAAAAATTTCAATTCGGCAATAAACCGATGGAACGGTGCAACAGTATCTTCAGTTGAAGGAGAGATTACGCAAGTTCAAAATCCTGTAGCTCAGTTAAAATCAAACGACGGGAAAACTTATGAATTAAGGCTTGGTCCAATTTGGTTTTGGGTAAACAATAATTATGAGTTAAAGGCGGGAGAAAAAGTTGAGGTAAACGGGGCAGTTAATGAAAACAATGGAACATTGTATATGTTTCCATATATAATAAAACATGAAGGCAAAACAATTATCCTTGTGGATTCTAACGGGGTGCCTCTTTGGGCAAGAAATGGTAAATGGGGAAGACGTGGTTGAACAAATTAGTCAAATTTTTTTCAGTGCAAATAAAAGCTTTGATGTTTTTACCTCAAAGCTTTTTTGTCTGTTATGAGGCTAATTTTTGATTCCATATTTCTTTAGTTTATAGCGAAGATTTCTTTCTGATATTCCTAAAATTTTGCCAGCTTGGGTTTGGTTTCCACTGGATTTCTTTAAAGCATCATATATTAGTTTTTTCTCTAACGCTTCAACCTGCTCAACCAATGTCTCGGAGAAAATGTTGGTGGAATTTTCTTGAACAAAACCTTTTACGTTTAATGGAAGATCATTAACTGTAATTAAATTTTTTCTTGAAAGTACAATTGCACGCTCAACGATATTCTCAAGCTCGCGTACATTGCCGGGATAATTGTACTTTAATAATAGGTCCACAGCTTCTTTTGAAATTTCAATATTTTCTTTGTTGTTTTTTTGAGAATATTTATCGATAAAAAATTGCAAAAGTGGAAGAATATCTTCTTTTCTTTCTCGAAGAGGAGGAATTTTTATTGATACAATGTTTAATCTGTAAAATAAGTCTTCTCGAAATGAACCCTCAGAAATTTTTACTTCTAAACTTTGATTAGTTGCTGCAATTATTCTAACATCTATATTTATACTTTCTGTAGAACCGATTCTTTCAATTTGCTGTTCTTGCAAGACACGAAGTAATTTGACCTGTGTAGAGAGAGGAATATCACCAACTTCATCCAAAAAAATAGTACCTTTGTCTGCAAGTTCAAATCTTCCTTTTCGCAACTTATCAGCGCCAGTAAAGGAGCCTTTTTCGTGTCCGAACAATTCGCTTTCAATGAGATTTTCGGGCAGAGCAGGGATGTTTACGGCAATAAAGGGTTTGTCTTTTCGCGGGCTAAGAAAATGAATGGCTTTAGCAAGAACTTCTTTTCCTGTACCGCTCTCCCCTGTTACTAGGACTGTAGCCTTACTTTCTGCAACGCGTCCGGCAAGATTTAATATTTCTTCCATCTTTGGCGATTCAGAAACTAAGGAAGAAAACCTATATTTTTCTATAAGTTGAGATTTAAGCATTTCATTTTCAGACACCAGGCATTTGTGCTCAATTATACGATTGATAAGCAAATCAAGTTCCTCAAGGTCTACTGGTTTCGAAATATAATCGTCTGCGCCCATTTGCAAAGCTTTTACAGCGTTTTCAACTGTTCCGAATGCAGTTATCATAACAAAACTTATTTCCGGATTAATTTTTTTTATTTCTTGAAGAACCTCCATTCCTGTTTTATCCGGCATTTTATAATCGGAAAAAACTATATCAACAAGGTTGCCTTTTACGTATTTAATACCTTCTTCACCAGAAGCAGCAGATAAAATTTTGTAACCCTTTTTCTTAAGGTAACCGGTTAAAATATCCCTTTGTGGTTTTTCATCATCAATTATAAGTATTGAATATTCTTTCATGTGATTGGCAGTTTAATTATAAATTTGGTTCCGAAATTAATTTTACTTTCAACTTCTATTAAACCATTATGCTGGCTAATAATTTTTTGTGCGATGCTAAGTCCTAGACCGTTTCCATCTTTTTTGGTTGTAAAATATAAATCGAAGATTTTTTTCTTTTGTTCTTCTGAAATTCCTATTCCATTATCTTCAATTATTATAAAGAAAAAATTATTTTCGCAAAAGTACTTGATAGATACAAAGCCCTCTTTGTAAGTTGCATCAATTGCATTTTGAATAATATTCATCAAAGCTTGCTTAAGTAGTTCGGGGTCTATGTTAATTTCGAAAGATTCTTCGGATGGCTTTTTAAGAGTAATTTTTTTTGATTTTGTCTGGTCAACAAACAATTGAAAAATATCGTTAAAATATTTTTTTGAGTCTATCTTTCTTTTTTGAATTTCAACCGGTTTTGCATAATTCAAAAATTGACTTATGATATTATTTATGCGAGCGACTTCGTCTTTAAGAACACTTGTTATTGAATAGTATTCATCTTCATCATTTTTAGGAGAAAATTCCTTTAATAACCTTTGTGCAATCATTCCTATTGCATTTATTGGATTTCTTATTTCGTGCGCTACACCTGAAGCAAGTTCGCCCATTGCCGAAAGTTTTTCTTGGCGCTTAGATTGTTCTTCAATGTTTTTTTGGTTAGTTAAGTCGTTAATAACAATTGTATAGTTTTCTATTTCATTCGATTGGCTTAAAGTTTTTGTGATATTAAATGACAAATGTTTTTCTTTCTCATTTATTTCAATAGTTTTTTGGGTTTCTTTTGAGAAAAAATTAATACTTATAATTTCATTATAAATAAATTTAAGTCTTCCAGCAAGAATTTGATTTAAAGAATTATTTATTACCTCTGAACTTTTCGTTTCAAATAGTTCCTCGGCGGCTTTGTTAAAAAGCGTTATTTCATAATTTTTATTGACTACAATAACTGCCTCGCCCATGTTATGGAGTATTGTTCCAGCAAAAGTTTTAAACTTGTTAAATTCTCTTGATACAGTTCTTAAATTTTGTGAGGTAAAAATAATGCTTAGTATTATTACAGAAATTATGGCAAGTAAAATTGAAACAAGTATTATTCTGCCGTACATTTTTATTTCTACACTTTTTACTTCTTTTAGAGACAAGCCAATTCTGTATAAACCGATGAATTGATTATCAACCATGAGGCGTTTAATTACTTCAAAAACATTTTTACCGTTGAATTTTGTTGTCCTCATAAAAATTGAATCAGAGTTAAGAGCATTTCTTAAAAATTCATCCGAATAAATTGCAGATAATGACGTTACCGAAGAACTTGCAGAAATAATTCCATCTGTATCTTGAAGAGCGATGTATTCTATGCCTCGGTTATTCCCTATGTCTCTGATAATTTTTCCTATTCCAATTTTTTTTCTAAAATTAAGAAAGTCTTTTGCATTTAGGTTAATAACAATAGCCCCACGGTTAAAAGCTCTTGCTACTGCAACAGAAAACCGCTCACCTTTTGCATGAAAGGCGTCTTTTAATCCAATAATTAGTTTATCTGTTTTTCCGGAAAGTATTGGCTGTAATTCCTCAAAGCGATTTACATTTTCATTTTGATGTATGCTATTAGAAGTAAAGTTAGATAAAATTCTATTTCCATTCTTGTCAAAAATATTAATCCTAAAAAGGTCATTTTCATTGCCAATACTTATAAGCTGGGGTCGTGTTAATACATTTAAGCTATCAAGCCGCTTAATTAGCATTGCATTGTTTAGAAGTCTTTCTGCAATTAAAATTTCAATTTCCCTGCTTGAGTTTAAAGTATTAATACTGCTAAGTGCAATTATTTGTATAAGTGAAGAAGATTGTTCCGACAATACACTATAGATTTCTTTTTTACTTTCTGAAAATTCATAATATGCAGATGTTATCATTACTAAACCGATAATAGCGGAAATAATAATAACTGTTTTGGGTTCAAACTTAAACTTGTTCTTCATTTTCCAATAACTTGGATTTATAAAAAGATATCAAACTAAACGCCAGCATTATAATAAAAATTATTGAACATTTATGATTTTAAATTTTTGTTCGCGGCAAAATAGTCGTATTACACGACTAAAAAGTCGTTATAATTTTTTAATGAATTAAATGTATTTACAAAATCATTAAAAATAAAGAAGTATTTATGGCATAGCTGTTGTATCATTGGGCTTGTGAATTTATAAAAAATAAAAGGAGTTTTGTTATGAAATTAGTATGGAAATTTTTTGCTGTGTTGAGTTTTGTATTTCTATTTAGCTATTTCTTAAATGCTGAATTATTTGCGCAGCAGGGAAAAAGCAATTTAGCAGCGCATAGTTTTATGGGGTCTAATAGAAATGATAGAAATGGCGGAAATAATTATGCAATTGATTCTGATGGTGATGGAATAATTAATTGTTTTGACCCAGATTTTGTAAAACCTATGGACGGAACAGGTAGAAAATTAATGAAAGGGAATTCGAATAAATCTCTTCTCGGAAGTAATAATCCAGTTGTCAGAAAAAATAATCTAAATGCTTTATCAAATTCGAATGCGTTTAACTCATCTTTTGATACAAATGCAGGAATATGCGATGGCACCGGTCCTAAAGGCAAAATACAAAGAGGTGGAAGAAAGTAATCAATTAAATTATTTTTGAGGCGGCAAAATAATTTGCCGCCAAATATGTTTGTAAGTTTTTTTATCAATATTTCTCTTTTCTTAAAACACAAAAAAAGATTTTTGACCTTAAGAACATTCAATATACAAACACAAAGTTAAAAGTTCGTGCTATTATCATACCAATAATTTCATAACTTTGATAAATTAAATAAGCTTAAAATTCATAATTGATTTTCGGTGGAGAATAATTAAATAAGATTTTTAGTTTTTCAATAAAAGCTTATTTTTTTCAAGTTGTAAATTAAAATTTGTATGTTTTAATTTGCTAATCAATTTTAGGAGAATAATATTATTGGAATTCAGAATTAATCCCGCGGTAAAAATTGGTCATATACATTTAACTGTGTCGAATCTTGAAAAATCATTAAAATTCTATCGAGATATTTTAGGTTTTGAAATAACAGCTTCTTTTGATGATACAGCTGTTTTTTTGTCTGCCGGTGGATATCATCATCATATTGGGCTAAATATCTGGAACGGGCAAAACGCTACACCACCTCCGGATGGACATACGGGCATGTACCATTTCGGAATTATGTATCCGAGCAGAATAGAATTAGCTCGTATTGTAAAAAGACTGTACGAATTGAATTACCCGATTGCCGGTGCATCTGATCATGGGGTTTCAGAATCTATCTATCTTACTGATCCAGATGGTAATGGCGTTGAACTTTACACTGATAGGTCACTTGAAGATTGGCCAATTGATGAAGAAGGACATTTACAAATTGAAACAAAGCATCTTGATATTCTTGGGCTCCTTTCTGAACTTGATAACGAACAGTAATCCAAATTTTATAATTGGAAAAAATAAATGAAATAGATTATCTCTTTAAAAAGTCTTTATTGTAAAGAAGTGGGTAAGATAATTAAAGCTAATAAGAAACCTGAGATTTTGTAATAATTGTTTTCCACGGGCTCAAAGGAACATTCTGTTCATCAACAAACTGCCACTTAACAGGGGCTCTTCCTGTTAACCTTAGAAAATCGCGAACTGCTGGATAATATTCATTCCGATTATTTGGGTCATCAACTCCTCCATAATGCATTTCCTAATTTCCATCCCATGCACTTGAACTTTTAGAAATATATTCTTTGCTTGAATCCGAAGGTTCGCCAACATAAAAATATGTTGAGATAATATTTTTATGGATAGGATAAGAAATGCCCTGGCATTGTAAATCCGACACATCTTTTTTACAACCATACAAAATAAATATCAAACAAAAGGTAAAACCAAAGAGAGACGACTCATAAAGTTTCAGCTCGTGATGCTATAAAACGTAACCTTATATAATCAACAAACCAGCGATTATCAGCAAAATTAGTTGTATATAAATTCTCTTTTGTCGCATCAACAATTTTCATTTTGTCTTCTTTCTTTATCCCTTCAAAAAAAGGATTACAGAACATTGTAAGCCAATCCGTAATGTTGTTGTCTTTAAGAATAGTATCTCGCTTAAAATATGATACAAAATTCACAGTAAATCCACATTTCTCAAGCAGGTAGGTATATTCTGCTACAGATGGGAAGTACCACACAGCTAGAGAAGCATTTTTTTCATAACCAAATGACAGTAAGGTTTTCCTTAGGGCATTTTCAATTCTTATAACATTGTTTTTCCCGCCGAACTCTGCAACAAATTTTCCGCCATCTTTAAGTGAATTATAAACACAGTTTAAAACTTTTTCATTGTCAATAATCCAGTGAAGAACAGCGTTGGAAAAGACAGAATCAAATTTTTCGTCAAACGAAAAAGCCTCTGCATCTTTTACTTCAAAATAAATATTGGGGAAAGATTTCTTTGCCTTTTCAATCATTTCTGCCGAAGAGTCTATTCCAATAACATTTGCACCGTTAAAAGCAATTTTGTTTGTCAAATAACCTGTGCCGCATCCTAGGTCTAATATTTTTTGTCCACGCTTAGGTTCAAGAAGATTCAGTAGATCTTCACCGTATTTAAAGACATAAGAGTGCTTATCGTCGTACAAATTTGCATTCCATTTTTGGCTTGATAATTTTATCTTATTCATTTTTGGATAACTTATTTATCAGAGAATTATTTGTTTTCCAATTTCGGCAACATGTAATTTAATATCTTCGAATTCTTTTAATAAAGAAGAGCTCATCCAATTTATTGCCAGTTTATCTCCATGGACAAGAATGACGTTTTTTGGCTTTAACCTTTTGACAATTTCAAGAAGATCTTCTCTCCTTGAGTGCGCTGAAAATCTAAAATTTTTAATCTTGCACTTAACTTGTTCCGAATAAATTCCAATTTCTATAATACTGCCTTGAGTAGCACTTGCAAACTTAAATCCAGGGGTTGTTTTTTCCATATATCCAACTGTAAAAATTGCGGAATTAGCCTGCTTAATCCAATATTGTGCAAGGTAAAACGAAGCAGTGTTTTCAATCATCATTCCACTTGGTGCTAAAACGATGCACGGGTTCTTAAAAAAAATTTCGGGGTTTTCAACCTCGTATAAATCTTTTTGAGGAATAGAACTAATTTCAAACTGCGGATCAATCATGTTAACAACATAACGGTTATAATCATAAACCCTACTAATTTTTTGAGCAATACCGCCTGTAAAAATATCGGTTTGAATTAATTTTTTATTTACCATTAAATTCCAAAGTACAGTTAAAATTTCCTGCATTTTTCCAAGAGAGAAAACAGGGATTAAAACCGAGCCGCCGTTTACTAATATTTTATTAATTTCGACAGCTAAGCGATCTGATTCAGCTTTCCAATGAGAGAGTTTAGAAGAATCGGTAGCTCCGTAAGTTGTTTCAAGAATTAAAGTATCAATTTTATCCTTAGGAAGCGATGCGCCTTTGATTAAGGCTTGATCGTTTAAGTTAATGTCACCTGTATAAAATATTTTTTTACCTTTATATTCAATTAAAATTGAAGCAGAACCTAGGACATGTCCAGCATCAAAAAATTCTGCTGTAATTGGTATAGATTCTTTTTTATTATAACCTTCTAACCTGAAGATGTTCCTGTATGATTTATAATCGATTGATTGGATCAGAAGATATACTTCTTCGTGAGAATAAATTTTTATTTTTTCTATATTTGGTATGTAATTGTCTTCTCCCTCTATTTGCTCTTTCATTATAGAAATTGAATTATGAAGTGTAAGCTCCGAAATTGCTCTTGTTTGCGGAGTTGTAATAATTTTTATATAAGGGTGCTTTTGTACCAGAAACGGAACGCCACTTAGATGATCTTGGTGAGCGTGAGAAATTAAACAATAATCTAAAGGCAGATTTTTTATTAAGTCAAATTTTGGAAGAGCCTCAATGCCGGTTTTTTGCGGGTGCAATCCACAATCTAAAATAATACCAGTGTCGTCAATGTTCAAATAAAAACAGCTGGCACCTATTTCACCGGCACCGCCAAGTGGGAGAAATTTAATCATCGGTTAATTTTCAAAATAAATAGGAGAAACATAATTTTAAAACTATAGAAGTGCAAAAATTATGTAAATCGATCTTACTTTTGTTACAAATGGTTTTTTATCCTCAATATTTTTTTATGGTGGAAAAGGACTATTTTAGTTTGTCTTCAAAAGATAGATAAAAAAATTTTTAATTAAGAAGCAAAATCGATTGATAAAATAATTATTCTACTTTCTGTAATTTCAAGGGGGTGCCGGATGAATTATAAATGTAAAGCATTCCTCTTATAAAGAGAAATTTGTCGGAAAACATCTCTCTTCCGTTTGAATAAGCGGTTATTTTGTTGTCCTTAACTGTAAAAGTTCCGCTAAAGGATCTTAAAACATTATGGATTTCGAATTGACCATCTTTTTTATATTCAATTATAGAAGGATTATTATCGAGATAGTTAAACGACCAAGTTCCTACCAAACCAGCGCCTTTGATTTTTTTGATTTCTTTTCTGACCATCTTAACTGTAGAATCGTGACCATTTTTACTGTAAATCTGTACTAATGAATTACCATAAATAAGTACTGTTGAGGTATCAGATTTATACTTGTTTATGGTGGGAATAAAATAAGAAGTAATTAATTTGGTGCCTTGAAGGTTATATTTTCCTTTCCAAGTTGAGGATAACAAAAAACTATATTTTTTATCTTTATGAAATTCCATTGTAAGAGTAGAAGTTGCCAAAGGGTTTGAAGGTGTTTCCCATTTGCCAATAAGAGAATCTTGAGCAGAAAGGTGACCCACTTTTTCCTGGGCATAGCATTCAGGAAAGATTAGAAAATTAAAAAGAAAAATAATCAATAAAAATTTTATTTCAGGGAAAAACATCTTGAATTGCTTTCATTTATTTTAATGTCATTATTTTTTATTGGAAAGGATTTTAGTAACCCTCTCAATGTTTTTTTAACGCTTCTCTTCTTCTTTTTAAGAATGTCTTTAATGCAAAAAGCTGTAAAGAAAAAACAATTGTAAAGACACCAACAAGAATTATAATAACAGATGGTTCCATTTGAATCCTTTTTGAAATTATAAAAGTAACTTTCTAATTTTGCTGATTAGAAACGGCACAAATATAAACATGCCTATTTGATTAAAAAATACGACTTTTAAGAAATTAGACTTAAAACACAAACTAAAGTTTTCCAGTTTAACTATATTAGATTCTAAAGAAATTTTATGCTTGTTATCAAGCGAACTTATATTAACAGAAATTTTTTTAACCTTCAGGGAAAAAATAAATAGATCGAATATTTATAAATAAATTGTATTCTGTTATTCTACTTGTTTCTTTCCATAAAATAATATTTACATTTCTTCAGAGCGTTTGTTAATTTCTTCTATTGAACGTTTCGCTGCTTCTACGACACGGAAACTTGAATCACTTTTTGCAATTTTTTCTAAAAGTGGGATTACATCCTTATCTCCAAGACGTCCAAGTTCACCAACAGAAACAATTCTTATAAGCCAATAAGAATCACGGGTAAAATTTTCAAGAACTCTGACAGTTTCTTTAATGTTTTTATTGCTTTGAGATAAAATTGTAATTGCATGAACTCGAAGCTCAGATGGATTTCCATATTCAGAAAAATTTAATGCAGTTTTATAAGCTTTATCAGGATCAACTTTTAACAAAGCAGTAAGAGCAGCACTGCGAATGTCTTCATTTTTAGTATTTAATTTTAGTGCTTCTTCAATAAGGGGCAGAGCCTTTGCAGAATCAGAATTTGCTAATGAAGCAATTGCAGCTGCTTTTATCTGATAAATCTTTGAAGAATGGAAAGACGTTATAAGTTTTGATGTAACGTCTTTACCCTGAAAATTTTTAAGAGCATTAATAACAGCGACTTTAACGTGAGGGTCATTATCGTTTAATGAATTAAGCAAAGCATTTTTTGCAGCATCGTTGTTGCTAAATTCTCCCAACACAGTTGCACATTCAGCACGTACAGCCCAAAAAGTATCTTTATGTAGCGCGGAATCCAAAAATTTAATAGCGCGATCATCGCCGCTTTTACCGAGTTGTTGTGCTGCCCAAATTCTACCGACAACATTGGAATCATTTTCAAGCTGATAAGCAAGTTCATCAACTGTTTTATTAAAATTAACTTCTTTAAGAAGGATATTATTCTCATCAAAATTAACCATTAAAGGTTTTTCTTGTACGTCAAATTCAAATGTATTGTCTGTGGAATCCACCCAAATAGTTTTTGAGATTTTTTCTTTAGGGGTAACGATGCAAACTTCAACAGGCATTTTATAAATAGGTGTAAGGCTGTCTACAGTTTGGGCTTGAGCAACATGCAATATAAGTTTATGTTTATCGCTAAAATAATTATAATTAATATCGAACACAGGATGCCCACCTTTATTTAGCCATTCGTCAAAGAACCAATAAAGGTTCATACCAGTTGCTTCGGTAACAGCGTTTTCAAAATCATGGGAGTCAACATTCTCGAACTGATATTCTTTAACATAATGTTTTATTGCTTTAAAGAATAATTCATCGCCAAGAATTCCTTTTAGCATGTGCAAAATTGAAGCACCTCTTTCGTAAATATAAGGAGTAAAAACATCGTCAGGATTATAATTACCTGTGTAAACGGTAGGTTGACGCTTATATTTTTCGGCTTTAAGAACAATTTGATGATCTGAGTACATTTCATAAATAAAATGATCCTTCCCGAAAGCATGCTCACCGTATAGTGCTTCAAAATAAGTAGCAAAACCTTCGTTAAGCCAAGAATCTCCCCATGTTCTGCATGTAAGTAAATCTCCAAACCATTGATGAGCTGTTTCGTGAGAAACAAGGTCTGTAGTTGTTTCGTTAGGCAAATCATTTATTCCGTGGAAGGTTCTATCTGTTAGAGTAATAGCAGAAACATTTTCCATTCCACCTTCAGTAAAATCCGCCACGCCAGAAAGCGAAAGTTTTTCCCAGGCGTAATGATATCCGGTTATTTCTGAAAAGTATTTTAGAATGTCTGGTGTATGAGAAAAATTTAATTTTGCATCTTCAACAAATTCAGGTTCAACGTAATAATAAATTGGAACATCATCCCAACTAGTTTTAAGAATTTTAAATTTTCCAGCAACAATTGAATTTAAGTAAACAACATGTGGCTTGCTTTCGACCCAGGTAAAAGTTTTTGTATTATCAATTTTATTTGTCACTTCGTTTTTCAAAGCTCCGTTTGATACGACAACCCAATCTTTAGGCACAGTTGCGGTTAGCGAGCTTGTACTAAAGTCGTCAGGATAATCATGGCATGGAAACCAATACTGTGCATCTTCGGACTCACTTTGACTCCACAGTTGCGGGGTTCTATTTTTGTATGCGCTATCTGGCAAAACAAAATATATCCCTTTTTTAGGAATAGAAGAATAAGCAATGGAGATTGTTAGTGTATCGCTCAATCCATAAGGTCTATTTAGATTTATTGAAAGAATTTTTCCATTGTAAGTAAAGTTAAGATTTTCATCCCCAAGGTTAACTTTCTGAATGTTCATATCAATTGCATCGAGATGTACTGTTTTATAATTAACTCTTAGCGGCACTATTTTTTCAGTTGCTACTCCTATTATTTCTTTCTTTTCAATATTAAAATGAAGATTTAAATCAATGTGGAGCATATGAAACTCGCGGTTTGGTGCGTATTGAATCAGAGGGTTATTGTCTTGTGGAAAGAATGATGACGGGAAAAACAATAACAATGCAAATAGCAGACGTAATAACTTAATCATAATTGTGCTCCAAGATAAATTTAGACATTAAAATTTAATAGACATAGTAGAAATAATATTTCGAATTAATTTAAGATAATTTCCATTAATTTTTTATAGTAAAAATAGTGGGAATTTTTATACTTTTTTATTTACAACAGGAAATGCGGCACTAAATTCACTGTTAAGTTTTTCACCTTTGTATAATACTTTTTCAAGGAATAAACCAGAAGGAGGCGCAGTATATTTTGCCGGAACATTTGTTTTGTTATTTAAGAAATATTCGATATCTACTGCAGACATTTTCCCTCTTCCTACTTCTACAAGAACGCCAACCATTCTTCTTACCATCTTCCATAGAAAATGGGAACCCGAAATTCTAATAATAATAAGGTTGCCTTCTTCCTTCGTTTGAACCTGATCAATTAAAACTTTAGTAGATTTTTCCTCACTGTTTTTATCTGAAAATGAAATAAAATCATGCATCCCGTTAAAAAGCGATGCTGCATGTAGCATTTTGTTATAATCCAATTTATCTTTAATCCACCAAACATAATTTTTCCCAAAAGCAGTTCGTGTGCGAGATATTTGGTAAATATAACTTCTTAAAACAGCGTCATGTCGTGCGTGAAATTTTGGGTGAACTTTTTCGACCTCGAGAATATTTATGTCGTAAGGAAGCATGTCATTGAACTTCATTCTTATAATTTCTGGAGCTAGCATTGTCTTTACATCAAGATGAGCAACTTGGCAGAGCGCATGAACTCCGCTATCAGTTCTTCCCGAACCTTGAATGTCTGCTTTTGAGCCTATAAAAATTTCTTGTGCTGTATTTAGGAGAATACCTTGAATTGTTTTTACTCCATTTTGTCTTTGCCAGCCATTGTATCTGGTGCCATCATATTCAATATATAATTTAAAGCGTGACATTTATTAGCAATTCAAAAGGATCCCTTATAATTAATTTTTTAGTGGTTTTTTACAGAATTATTTGATGAAAAAAGTTTCAAAATACATTCTTCAATTGTTATTTAAAGAGATTTCCTCTTCTGCATAATCATCAAATGTTTCATAGACTCTAACTTTAACCTTCTTTATATTTGGTGGAAGCTTAGCTTTTTTTATTTCATTAAGAAAAAGCATAGTAATATTTTCTGCAGTGGATTGAAAGTCGACAACAACTTTTTTAGAGTGAATTTTTTCAAGAAAATCGATTACCGCTTTATCTTCTTTATTTACAAGAAAAGCATGGTCCATTTTTTCAATTAAAGGTTCAATTGCATCTTTTAGATGGTAATAATCCATTACCATTCCGTTATCCAAAACGTCACCCTCTATTTCAACTAACATTTTATAAGAATGACCGTGGATGTTTTTACATTTGCCAAAATGATCCGGTATACGGTGACCCATCTCCCAATTAAATTCTTTAGCTATTTTCATTATACTCCTTTTCTTTGTGGATCCCAGATAAACTTCTGGATTTGGAGCTGGAATCTTACGTTTAATTTATCATTAAGTATCCATTCAACTATTTTAACTGGTTCAAGCTTTCCGAATACAGGGGAAAAAAGAACCTCACATTTGGAATTTAACCCATATTGCGAAACAATATTTTTAGCCCATTCATAATCCTCTCTTGAACCAATTACGAACTTAACTTCATCAATAGGTTTTAAAAATCTAATATTGCCATAATAATTTTTTTTTGACATGCCGCTCGATGGGCATTTAAGGTCCATAATAATTTTTACTCTTGAATCAACTTCTTTTATGGAGAGGCTTCCACCAGTTTCTAACATAACATTAAAACCTTCATCACATAGTTTCTTCATTAATAAAAAGCTTTCATCTTGAAAAAGAGGTTCTCCTCCTGTTATTTCAACCAATGAGCAGCCAAACATTTTTACTTTTTCTATTATAGCTTCAATTGAAAATTCATTTCCATCATAGAAAGCATATTCCGTATCGCAATAAGAGCAGCGAAGATTACAGTATGTTAGTCTAACAAACACACATGGAAGTCCATTATTTGTGCTTTCGCCCTGAATGGAAAAGAAAATTTCGTTAATTTTTAACATAATTAAAATCTAAGTGCATAAAAAATTGCATAAAAAGAAGTTTAAAATTACTAAAGATAGATTTGACATCAAATTAAGTATTCCATATATTTAAAATCAATTTTTAATATACTTTTAAGGTTTTCGAAAAAGATGGCAAGTCATAAATCGGCAAAGAAAAGAATTCGCACAACTGCGCGTAGAAAAGCTACTAACAAAATGGCAGACTCTAAAATAAAGACCGTTGTAAAAAAAGTACTGTCTGCAAAAGAGAAAAATGAAGCCGAAAAATTATATAAAGAAGCTATTGCATTGTTAGATAAAAGCGCAACTAAAGGCAGAATACATCCTAATAATGCATCAAGAAAAAAATCACGCTTGACAAAGTATTTCAACAGTTTGCAGACTGTTAAATAGCTTTAATATAGTACTCATTACCTTATTGATAAATATGGCTCTCTGGTAACAGAGAGCTTTTTTGTTGCAGTTTGTTCAAATTAATTTCTAATAGACATCAATTTTTTGTTTTAAGCCTAAATATCATTTACAGCATCAAGCCCTTCGGTGGGCGGCAGGTAAAACCTAATTGGCTGAACATATCCGTCTTCTTTCTGAATTCTTCGGACTACTTTTTTTATTATAACGCTTCGTTCAATATATACATCATCTTCAACAATAGAACCGAAAATATAGCTTGTACCTTTAATCAAAACATTCTTGCCGACCTTTAAAGGGAAATCATCGCTGCCAGTCATGTTAACCCCAGATTCAATACGGGAATTAGCTCCAATAGAAATTTGCCCTTTAATAATATTACCATAAAGAATTTCAACCGAATCTCCGATTTCCATCTTTTGGTTCGGAAAAGTCGAAAGGTGAGCATTCTCGTGGATTTTGACATTAGAACCAAAATAAATATTTCCGTCTATAAAAACATTTTTCATTAATTCAAGATTATAATTTAGCTTTACATGCTTTCCAACATATACACCTTTGCCAATTTTTATATCAAGTGGAATGTTCTTTCTATCCATTTCAAGAATATCTTCTACAACCTTCTCATCTATAAAAAAATCATCTGGATCATCAATCTCGACAATATCTTTTAGTTTATCATAAATCTTTTCTCTTGCTACATCTTCCATTACTTTAAGGACTGACTTGTTATTAAAGCCCATAACAACATATTGTTCAAGCGGGCTTACAGCTGACACATAGTATCCCTTTTTATTGAATAATTCTATAAGGTCAGTAATGTATATTTCATTTTGTGCATTATTACTGGAAATAGAATGAACCATCTCTTCAAGTTTTTTATATTTAAAAGCATAAACACCCGAATTAAATTCGTTGTTTTCAATTAATTCCTTTTTTGTAAAAGAATAAATTTGATTATTATATTTTATTTTTAACGGTTCTTTGTCTGGTAAAGCGAGAATATCTTTGTATTCGATAATTCTAATTACTTTACCGGCATCATTGCCAGAAGAGTTTCCATTCTCATCTTTTTCTTTAACTCGTATTATTCTGCCGTATGAATTCTCGGCCGGGTTACCTTCATAAATTCCAGTTAGAACCATCATATCACTGCCGGATTGAATAAACTCTTCTCTAAATCGCTTTAAAGTAGGTTCATCAATTAATCCCATATCACCTGGAAGGACGTATACAATGCCATCGAACAAATCTTTGTTAATTTTATTCAGAGCTATTTGGACAGCATGACCGGTCCCGTTTTGGGTTTCTTGGTAAGCAAAAACGGTAGTTTCTCGTTTCCCTAAAACAGTAACAACATCTTTTGCTTTAATACCAACCACAACAATTATGTTAATTTTTTTATTACCATTTTTGCAAGCATTAAAAACTCTTTCGACGGTAGGAATTCCCCAGATTTTATGAAGCATTTTTGATTTTTGGGACTTGATTCTTTTCCCATGACCAGCGGCTAAAATTATGGCTACTTCATTAATTTTATAATCTAGATTTGAAGAATATTTATTGATAAAATTTAGAACTTCATTTTTTTCAATTGTTGTCATTAATAAAACCTCGAATCATTTTTATTAAAGATTTTTCATTTCATCATTTTTTATTTTAGGATCGGACAACTTATAAAAAGCGAAGTTTAAACCAAAAATAAAAAAGATTAAAGTTGCCATTTGGAAATTCCAAAAATTGAGCTCGGTTAAACCTGAAACCATAAATGCACTAAATGCACCTATTACGCCCAGTGCAAACGAAGAAACAAAAGGCAAAGACTTTCTGTTTTTGTAGATATTAAAAACTATTTTATAATACATAAAAAACAAAGCGCATACCGCCGCAAAACCGAATAATCCAAGAGTAACAAGCACGTGAATAAAATTATTATGCATGTGTCCTTGAATTTCTTTATCAAACGGACGCTTATATTGACGATAAAGATTAGCAAGATCTATATCTCCTACACCAAAGAGAGGATGATCATTAAACATAAGAAGTCCTGCTCTCCAAAAAGCAAGTCTGTTAAAATTAGAAGGCAAATAAAAATCGAAAATACTTAGTAACCTGTTTCTTTCAACATCGGGGAAATAAAATTTTCCATTGTAAAAACTAAAATTTTGTGGAGTAAAGTCGATATTATTTTCGGAAACGATTTTTAATGAATCATTTTCGGGCAAACTAATTTCAAATAGTTTTCGGTGCAAGGTCAAAATAAAAATTTTGTCGCCTTCTTTTTCAATCTTATATGCATTTTTTATATAAGGTATTCTGTTGATAAGATTAAGCCCGGCAGAATCAATTTTAAAAAGTTTCAAACCGTCGTTGTCGTCTATAAAAATTTTACCCAAAAGAAAGTTTAATGCTTTTACATTATTAAGTTTGTTAACGTTTAAAATTTGTTTATAAGGCAAATAATTTTTTAAACTGAAAACGGCGAGTCCTTTTTCGTGAGAAAAAGCGACGGCGTAATTTGAATCTACAAAAATATTAGAAAAACCCGCGAAATGAATGAATCTAACCGAGTCCAATTTGTTGTTCGGGTTTTTGAATACTGTTAATCCGCTGTCAACATCTAAAATATATAGATAGCCATTCGCAACCGTAAAAGAAGCAGTATATCCTGGCGAAAGAAAATCAGGTCCAACATTGAATGAGTTTTTATTTTTCTCTAAAAGAATAAACCTTGAGTCAATCAAATTGGCTAAATAATAGTTTTTTTCCCATCTTACAAAATTTATTACGGGGGAAGCTAATTTAATATCTCCAATTATTTTCCGGTTTTTTACCTTTAATAATCCATCTTCGTAATCGCTAATATAAAGTGTACTGTCAAGGTCATAAACATCATAAGCTCTGCCACTTGTTTTTAAGTTATAATCTTTTGTTATCTGGTTATTCTTATAATTAAAAACGTGAATTTCACTTTTGTTTTTTGCTGTTGCAAAAACAAAAATAATAATAATAAAAGCTGGAAATAATATCTTCCATTGTTTTTTGATTAAAAGGATAATAAAAATTCCAAATGCTGCACCAATCCATCCGGTTCTTTTATAAGTTGAAATTAATGCAAGTGAAGAAATTAAAATGCCGATTGAAATGAAAAGCTTGTTTTTTAAACTTCCCTTTTCATTTATTAAAAATGCAAACAAAATGGTTATGGTAAAAGATGCTATTTCGCTTGTTGTAATAGGATATTGAAACAATGATGGACCTGAGCCTTTTATGCTATAAAGATTATAAATAACGAACTGATATGAAAAATATAAATAAATTACAGCTGTTAGAACTGCTGCAATTAAATAAATTTTTAAAAATAATTTTGCTTTTTTAAAATCGGTTGTAGCTGCGATTGTAGTATAGATAACTGGCAACCATAAAAGTCTCTTTATCAAATTATGGAATGCATTCCCAGGTTGCTTAGTTAGAATTAGAGAAATAATTTCTGCAGCTATGTACCAAATTAAAATATATTCAAGGCCGGTCATCTCAAAAGGATTTTCTTTTGTAATGGACCATCTAAGAAGCAGCAATGCTAAAGCAAAATAATAACCGACTTGATTAAAAAAAATTGAATTTGTAAGAGTAGCAAGAAACAAAACAAAGAATGAAAAAATTAAAGAATCTATTATCTTAATAGTTTGAGTTCTGTCTTGTGGCATAGTTAGTCTCTAAATTGCATCTCATAAAATTTACGATAAAGACCATTATCTTCTTTAATTAACTCATCATGTGTTCCAGTTTGGATTATTGTGCCTTGGTCGAGAACTAAAATTCTGGAAGCATTTCTTATGGTGCTTAAACGATGAGCAATAACAAAAGTTGTTCTATTAATCATCATTCTTTCGATTGCTTCTTGAACAAGCAGTTCCGATTCGTTATCAAGAGATGAAGTAGCTTCGTCGAAAATCATAATTTCTGGATTTTTAAGAATAGCTCTTGCAATTGAAATTCGCTGCCTCTGACCACCAGAGATTTTAAGACCTCTTTCTCCTATTACCGTGTCATATTTTTCTGGCAATTGCATTATAAAATCATGAGCATTTGCAGCTTTTGCCACTTCGATAATTTTTTCCATTGGGTAATTATCTAAACCGTAAGCAATATTATTTTTTACAGATTCGTTAAATAAAAAAGTTTCTTGTGTAACAATTCCCATCAACGAACGAAGACTGTTTATTTTTATATCTCTAATATCTTTTCCATCGATTAAAATTCTTCCAGATGTTGGGTCATAAAATCTTGGTATCATATCTACAAGGGTAGATTTGCCGCCGCCGGATGGTCCAACAAGCGCAATAATTTCACCTTTTTTAACTTCAAAATTTATATCGTGTAAAACAATATCATCACCGTCATCATAATGAAAATATAAATGATCAAAAGAGATTGTGTTTTTAAATTCTTTAATTTCAACTGCCCCCACAGAATCGACAATAGATGGTTTGGTGTCGAGTATTTCAAAAATTCTATCGGCGGCAGCACTTGACTCCTGTATTCTATTGTTTACAGTACTTAATTCTTTAATTGGAGGCATTAACTGAAAAATGGCAAATAAAAATCCAAGGAACTCGGCTGCCTTAAGAGAATTATGCTGGAGTACTAGCACTCCTCCATAATAAATTATAACTGCTCCAACAACAACACTTAAAAATTCAGTAATTGGTGAGGAGGCGTTTTTAATTCTTGTAATCTTTAACATCATTTTAAAAAAGCCGTGTGTTTCGCGAACGAATTTTTTGTTTTCATAATCTTCCATTCCAAAAGCTTTAACTATTTTAACTCCGGAAATTGTTTCCTGCAGAATGCTGGTTATGTCAGCCATTTTTGCTTGAATCTTGGTACTTTGCCTTCTTAGCTTTAACCCTATCCAAGCAATAATTCCCATCGAAAAAGGCAAAGCCACGAAAGATAAAAGAGTAAGCTGCCAGCTTATGCTAAGTGCAATACCTATAAACACCAGAATTGTTATTGGTTCCCTAATAAGATTTAGGAAAGCTGCCGAAATACTGTTTTGAACTACATTTACATCGTTTACAATACGGGAGATTAAATTACCTACACGTTCTTTTTTAAAAAATCCCATTGGTAATTGATGGAGATGGCTGTAAGCTTTATCTCTAAGATCCTTCATAGTTCCTTGTTCAACATAGGAAAGGAAATAAGCCTGAAGATACCCGAAAACATTCTTTAAGAAGAATGCAGCTACAACAAGAATACATATTCTTAAAAGTGCCTCAATTTTATCGCCGCTAAATACAAAATGGTTAAATGAATTAACAACTTCATTCTCAATTCTAACTATCCAATTAGGCAGCATGCTTTTAGCAGTATTAACAGTTGCGGACTGGCTTTGTGCTGAATTACCTGCTGCTCCTTGAAAGAGAGTATCAAGCAAAGGGATGGTTAAATACACCGATAAGCCGTTTAGTACAGCATATAAAATTGTACAAACAACTGAAACAATCAGATGTTTCCAATATGGTTTTACAAATTTTAAAATTCTTAAATATGTGTTCACTTTACTTTGTAATCCGGAATAGTTGGAATATTTCTCAAACCGCACCCGCCGTTCACTTCAATTCTTCCCGTAAGGTTGAGTTTTTTATAATTAAAGATTGTAATATTTGAATTACTATCAAAGCCGTCATCAAAAATTAAAAAATTATCAACCACAAAAAAATTTTTTAATCCGCCTCCTTCCCAACTTTTAATTACTTTATTTCTGTTTATAGAATAAATTAAAAGCATTGAAGTATTAGGCTCTTTCTTTTCAAGCGTTTTATTAGAAGAAGAAATATTTAAAGTTGAAAGAAAGATATATTGTCCATCTGGCGACCAGCATACTTGATTCAGATTTTGAGAAACATCTGCAATTAGGAATTTTTTAGCAGAAGAATTTTGCTTCAGAAAAATTTTATTTCTACCTGTTGAGTCAGATATCTCAATTGAATATTTATCTGATGAAGAAATATAATTGCTTTCAACTTCTGAAGGCTTTGGATAACCCTCTTTTGTAAAGTCAAAAGTTTTTTCTTCATCAAATAGCGTTTTACCGTATGTGTTAAAGATTTGAGTACGCTGGTTTATATAATTAACAATTGTAGAGTCAAAGGAGTTAAGAACGACTTTAAAAGTATTGTCTGTTCCCCAAGCTGTAAAAACCTGTACGCCGCTGCCGATTGATTCGACAAACTGAACTCTCGATGATTCTAAATCAATTAAATAAACTTTTACATCTTTAACAAACGGAAAATCTCCTTGCCGTCCGTAAGATTGGGCAGTCAAAAAGAAAGCTGTTTTCATATCTTTAGAACATGATAAGTCCAAAACGCTTTCTTTAGGACTATTCCAAAATTGTGAATATTTATTTGTAGATAAATCGTATTTAAAAAGTCCCGGTTTTTTACCACTCATACCGACAAAGAGAAAGGATTTTACAGTTAAACTTTCACCAGCATTATTGTCGTTCTTGTTGTTAATTTCTGTTTTTTTTCGTCCACATCCTGAAAAAAATAAACTTATTATTAATAATACTGCAGCGCCTTTTCGAAACATTCATAATCCTGCACTTTTAATAAACAAACTTAATATTAACTCAACGAATTTCATAAAATAGGACCATAATGGGCTGTAAATAAAAAATAATAAAAGAAGTGAACCATATAAACCGAGGTTTAGGAATTTTGCGGTGTATTGGTTAGGTAAAATGTCAAACAAAATGTGTGAGCCATCTAAAGGCGGAATAGGAATTAAATTAAAAGCAAAAAGAAAGACGTTAAAAAAAACTCCATACCACAAAAAGTTTATCAAAAATTTTTGGTTTTCATAGCCGAAATGAATTAGTATAACCATCAGAACAAATAAAAAAATTGCAAAGATAAAATTAGAAAGAGGACCGGCAAATGAAACAAAAGCATCATCCCGTAGATGGTTTTTAAAATTTGCTCTATTAATAGGAACTGGTTTTGCCCAGCCAATTAACATAAAGCCCGAAGCGAAGGATGCAATCGGCATTATGTACGTTCCAACCAAATCTGCATGTTTAAAAGGATTAAGAGTTAAACGTCCCAATTTTTTTGCAGTATCATCTCCAAGCTTCCAAGCAAATAAGGCATGAGCAAATTCGTGAATTCCCAGTGAAATAAAAAACAAAGGCAAAAAGCTGATAAAAGAAATTAATCTATTGCTAATATGAATTCCATTCAAATAAATTATCCTCTCGGGTGAAATTGTTTATGTACTTGTTTAATATATTCTCTATCAATATGAGTATAAATTTGTGTTGTAGAAATATCTGCATGACCCAGCATTTCTTGAACGGCTCTGAGATCAGCACCGCCTTCAAGAAGGTGCGTAGCAAAAGAATGCCTAAAAGTATGAGGATGAACAGGCTTTTCTATTCCAGCTTCAATAACATATCTATTTACAATTTTCCACATGCCCATTCGGGAAAATTTTTTACCGCGGCGGTTCAAAAATAAATAATTTTCGCTGAAGGCTTTCTTCTGCAATAAGGGTCTGCAAGTATTTAAATACTCATTAATCCAATTTACTGCGCTTCTGCCTATCGGAACAATCCTTTCTTTTGAGCCTTTACCCAGAACACGAATTATTTCTTCTTTAAAAAAAAGGTCTGAAATTTTTAAACCTATTAGTTCAGAAATTCTGAGCCCGCAGGCATATAATGTTTCTAATATTGCCTTATCTCTTAATCCTAACTTTGAATTAATATCTGGTTTGGATAAAATTAAATCTACCTCCGGAAAAGATAAGACCAATGGAAGCTTTTTATCTAACTTTGGTGAAGGAATTTTTTCAATGGGATTTGTTATAATATATTTACTGGCAAGCAGAAAGAGAAAAAATCCTTTTAAAGAAGAATAATACCGTGCTGTTGAAGTGCTTACTAGACCAGCGTTTTTTAATGTTTTAAAAAATGAAGCAAGATGCGAACGAGTAATTTGAGATGGATCATCGATTTTATAATTTTCAATAAACCTTAAAAAAGAAGAAATGTCATTCTTATAAGAGTTCAAAGTATTCTCTGAAAGATTTTTTTCAAGTTTTAGAATAGTTAAATATTCTTTCAAGAAAATATTCATAAGTTTGCTTTAAATTAACTTTTTTATTGAAAACATTTTATGTCATTTTTAGTTGTGCTAAAAATTGGTATAATAATTTTTACAGCGTACTCATTTATTTGTCTTCTTGTTTATTTTCAGCACCCTTTTCAATTTCATCCTGTTTTGGATATCTAATCCTTTTATGATGTTGACCAAGCAAAATCCCAATGAATGCATCTTTAATTTTATTCAAATCACTAAAGGTTAGCGGGGAATTATCGAGCTGTCCCTCATCTATTCTGTCCTGAATAATTTTTTCAATAACATTTTCTACTTTTGTTGAATCTGGGTCAACTATTGACCTAACAGCTGATTCACATCCGTCTGCGAGCATTACAATAGTTGTCTCTTTTGTATTTGGTTTTGGACCGGGGTATTTATAATCATTTATGTCAACTTTTTCCTCGCCGTATAATTTTTTTGCCTTATCGTAAAAATAAGAAATTGTAGTAGTGCCGTGGTGCATTGGAATAAAATCGATTATTTCCTGAGGTAGATTATTTTCTTCAGCAAGTTTTACACCTTCTTTTACGTGCTGAATTATCAAACTAATACTTTCTTCTGGAGTTAAATTTTCATGTACGTTTTGATTGTTTAGCTGGTTCTCAACGAAGTTTTGTGGCGAAATTGTTTTTCCTATATCATGGTAATAAGAACCAACTCTTGCCAGTAAAGAGTTAGCACCTATACTTTCTGCTGCAGCTTCAGCAAGTGTTCCCATCGTCATCGAATGATTAAATGTTCCTGGTGCTCTTCTTGCAAGTTCTTTTAACAATGGTCTGTCAAAATTTGAAAGTTCAAGCAAAGTCAGGTCGGTTGTAATGTTAAAAATTCTTTCGAAGAAAATTAATAATCCATAAGTAAGAACGGGGCTAACTAATGCATTTGTGCCCGCAAATGCCATTTCAAGAAAAATTGTATCTATAGGAGCAAATCTTTCGAGATCAAATGCAAGTATAGAAACGACATATCCTATAAGAATAAAAAGAAAAGAACGAAAAATTTGGGAACGGTTTTTTATATCTCTAACCGTATAAGCCGAAAGTGCTGAAGCAAAAAGACTCATCGACGCAAAAGAATAATCGTTTCCTCTTAATGCACCAACTATTAAAACCAAAATAACAGTTGAGTAAAACCCCACGCGTGAATCGAAAATTATCGTAATCAGCATTGAAGCTACTGGTACGAAAATCAGGTACTGAACCGGGACATTTAAGTATATCTGATTAACAATATAGGTTATTGCAGATATAAATAAAATATTTATGATAATTATTAAAAGCTTACTGTTATCGTAAAAAATTCTCTTTCTAAACAGAAATAAATAAATAGTTAGAAGTGCAAGTAAGAATGCTATGTGTAGAATTTTACCGACGAACTGCATCAAATATTCTTCACTAGAAATTTCTTCTCCTTTTGCAGCTTTAAAAGATTCTATCTTTAGTTTATCTTCTTTAGTTATCCTATCATGCTTGGCTATTATTCTTTCATTTTCATTAACTATACCACTATATTTGGAAACGGTGTTTTTTGCCTGAGTAATTTCTTCGTTTGTAAAATCTGCGTTATAAATTATATCTGGGAAAATGAAATGTCTTATATATTCGGACATTGCCTTTTTCAAATCGGGTGGAAAGTTCATGCTTTCTATAATAGACTTTGCTTCAGAGATGGCGTCATTGTAGGTAAGTAAGTTACCTAAATTTTCTATTCGGTCTATATTTCCAATCCTAATTGCAATGCTATCTTTTGATATTTCTGAAGAATCAAGGTTCAAAATACCAGTACGGTAAATATTTGTTAAAACGTTTTGAAGTGAAGCAAAAATATTTTTAAAGTTAATATGATAACGGGAATGTTCAAATATTTCCTGATGTCTTACTTGTTTAAATGTATTAAAGGATTGAGAGCTTAAAAAGGACGGATTATAATTTTTGTTAGTACTTACCGAAATTGCAGAATCTAACATTTTGAGTAAATATGAATTATAGGATTTTAATGAATCAAAGGCTTTGCTTTCTTCACTGTTCTGATTTTGAAATACCGGGTATACTGTTGCTTCCGCTGCTTTAACTTCTGCATTATAAATATCTGGGTCCTTTAATATTGGAAAGCTAAATGGTGCAATAAGATCATCATGCATCCAAATGGAACCTACAGAAACATCGGATTCAATTGACTCACCCTTAGGAAACATGAGCGCAATTACAAATACCGTAGCCAATCCCATCAGTAATTTGATTCTAAGACTTGACTTAAATTTTGATTGTTTTTTTTCAGCCATTTTATAAAATAGTTTAAGTTTAGTAAATTTTTTACAAGTGTTATTCAGTGTTAGGGCAAAGTAAATAAATAAAAATCATTTGTGCAAAAATAAAACTTGCCGTAATGCTTGGTTAAATTCTGTAAATATAGCATTGTCAATTTTACTAAATCTTTTTTGCAATAATTTCGAAAAGGAAATCTGGCATTAATTTTAACAATTTTGCGCCAAAAACTGTAGGCAAAGGAAATTGTATTATTCGTTTTTTGTTTTTTATACCTTTTAAGATGATTTGTGCAGCTTTTTCTGCATCCATTAAGAAAGGCATCTTAAAATCATTTTTTGCTGTCATGGGTGTTCGAACAAAGCCTGGCTTTACGGTTAACACTTTCACATTATATTTTTTTAATTCATTACGTAAACTCTCCAAATATATTGTAACTGCTGCTTTGCTAGCACAGTATAAACCGCTCTTCGGAAATCCCCTGCCATCGGCAAGACTTGACACTCCTACAATAATTCCTTTTCTGTTTTTAATAAAATCTGGTGTTACTGCTTCGCAACAATGGATTAATCCTAAAGTATTTACATTAAAAATTTCATTTGCTTCTTCTGGTTTTATATTTTCAATTTGTGAACGAATGCTTATTCCTGAATTAAAAATAGCGATATCAATATCTCCAAAAGAATTTTTTACAATTTCCACCGCATTATAAATTTCATCTTTATTTTTAACATCGCATTTTACCGTTAAAATATTACTGCCCGTTTCTTTAAGGTATCTTGCAAAGTCATTCAACAAATCAATTCTTCTAGACAGTAACCCAAGGTTGCATTTCTCATTGGCAAGTAATTTAGCAAGCTGCATCCCAATGCCGCTTGAAGCTCCGGTTATTAAAATAGTCTGCATTTTTCTCTAACGCTTTATGAATGTGAAGAGAAAATACAAAAATTTTTTTACTAAAGATAACAAAATGTGCTTGCATAATATTTATTTTAATCTCAATTAATTTTTCAATTGCCAAGAAAAAGTGTTTTCGAAAATATCTTAATTTTTTATCTTTTTAGGAAATTACAAACTTAAAATCAGCAAGAATATTTTTAATTTCTGAAATGAGCGATTTTTATGTCATTGCGATCCTGATTTTATTGGGAGAAGAATATCATACTTTGTAAAAAAATTGTCATGCATCCTTCGGGTACTACTATGACAGTTAAGACAGAGGCTCACAAAAAAATGAGAGCTTGCAAGAAGAATTGTTCAATTTAGATAATTGTAGTTTTTAGTTGACTTAATGTTATAAGAATCTTTATTTTTTAAATGGATTGTTTTACTACGGTTTAAATTTTTCTATTAAACAACAAATTGTTATCTTAAATATCAAAAAATGTTCCAATGTTTGTAAGTGATATTATAAAAGTTGAAAATGTAGTAATTCGAAAAGAAATAACCGAGGCGCATTTTGCATGTGATCTTAAAAAATGTAAAGGTGCCTGTTGCACCCTTGAAAGCGAATTTGGTGCACCTCTTCTTAAAAAAGAAATACCGGAAATTGAAAATATTCTTGAAACGGTAAAGAAATATCTTCCGCCTTCACATATAAAAATAATTGATGAGAAAGGATTTTATGAAGAAAAAGATGGCGAGTTACTGACTTCAAGTATTGATAATAAGGCGTGTGTGTTTGTATATTACGATAAAGGTATTGCAAAATGTGCAATTGAAAAAGCTTTTTTTGACGGTAAAGTAAATTTCAGGAAACCTATTTCGTGTCATCTTTTCCCTATCAGGGTTTCTAAATTTGGCGGAGACATATTAAGGTTCGAAAAATTTACGGAATGTTTGCCAGCTTTGGAAAATGGCTCTAAAAATAATATTAGTTTAATAGATTTTTGCAAGGATTCATTAATTAGACTTTATGGTAATAATTGGTATTCAAAATTAAAAGAAATCAGTGGTAAGTAATATGCTTAGTTTAAGTCAAAGATTATCTCAACAACAAAAATTATCTCCTCAGCAAATTCAATATCAAAAATTGTTGCAATTGAATACTCTGGCTTTGGAGCAGAGAATTAAAACCGAATTAGAGCTTAATCCTATTCTTGAAGAAATTATAGAAGAAGAACCAGAGTTAACACAAGAGCTCGATTCGAAAGAAAAAGAAGACGGTCTTGATGAAGTTGAAGAAGAATTCGATGACTTCAATAAAGATGAGTTTGAACTTGAAGATTTTATGAATGATGTGGATTTTGAAGCCGATAGAGCAAACCGCAGCCAAGATGACGAAACATATCAGCCCCTGGCTCCAGCAAAAGAATCGTTAAACGAGCACCTAAGAAATCAACTTGCAATGCTTGACTTATCGGACGATTTATATTTGCTCGGCGAAGAAATTATTGGCAACTTGGATGCAGACGGATATTTAAAAGGAAATTTATCCGATATTCTTGAAGAACTAGAGATGTTTGAACATATAAAGATTTCTGCCGAAGAGGCTGAAGCTTTGCTAAAAAAAATTCAAACCTTTGACCCCGTTGGCATTGCTTGCCGAAGCCTTCAGGAATGTCTTCTGGTTCAATTAAGAAATTCTTCCCATGATCCTTATTATAGTTATCTTGCAGAGGAATTGCTTGAAAAACATTTTAATGACTTTGCACAAAAACGATACGATTCAATAAAGCAAAAAATGAACCTCTCTGACGAGACACTAAAAGCAACTATAGATTTAATACAAACTCTTAATCCAAAACCCGGTGAAGGGAATATTGATTCTATGGAAATGAACCAGATTACACCGGATTTTTTAGTGGAAAAAATTGATGATGATTTTGTTATTACACTTAATGACAAAAGTGTGCCTTCGGTTACCCTTAGCAAAACTTATCTTGAAATGATTGAGCAAAACAAGAAGACGAAAAAAAATTCACCCAGAGATAAAAACACATACAAATTTTTACGCGAAAAGTTTGAATCAGCAAAATGGTTTATTGCCTGTATTCAACAAAGACGCGAAACATTAATGAAAATTATGCAGGCAATTGTAGAGAAGCAATACGAGTTTTTCGATAAAGGTCCTAAGTTCTTAAAACCAATGATCTATAAAGATATTGCTGACGAAATTATGATGGATATTTCTACCATAAGCAGGGTTGTAAACGGAAAATATGTGCAAAGCCCAATGGGGATTCACGAATTAAAATATTTCTTTAGTGAAGGTCTAAGCACTGACTCAGGTGAAGAAGTCTCAAACAAACATATAAAAGAAAGATTAAAGGAGCTTATCGAAAGCGAAGATAAGAAAAATCCTTACAGCGATGATAAGCTTGCCGAAATGCTTAACGAAGAAGGCATACATATTGCCAGAAGAACTGTTGCAAAATACAGAGAGCAACTTAGGCTGCCGATTGCAAGGTTACGACGCGAACTATGATTGAAGAAATTTATGCTGTTATTAAAATAATTTTCCTTTTTGCTATTTTCGGTTTTATACATTCCTTCTTTGCTTCAAATAGAGTTAAACAATTTTTTGTTAAACGGTTCAGCAGCTTAATTGCATTTTACCGTTTTACTTATATATTTATTTCTTTTGTTATTATTTATTTTGTTTTTTTGCTTTTACCCAGCAGTTATATAATTATTTATGATCTTCCTAAACCTTTTGATACTTTAATTCTTATTCCGCAGTTTCTTGCTTTAGCCGGCGCAGTATGGTCGCTTAAATATTTTTCGATTCGAGAATTTATTGGACTAAACCAAATTTTGCGTTGGCGAAATAATAATTATGACCCTAATGACCTTGATGAAGAATTAACTTTACGAATAGGCGGAGCTTATAAATACTGCAGGCATCCGGTTTATTTCTTCTCTATTATGTATTTAATTTTTAGACCAGAAATGGATTTGTCTTACTTGACTTTTACAATATGCACTTTTCTTTATTTTTATATTGGCTCTTTTTTCGAAGAAAAAAAATTGGTTAAAAAATTTGGTGAAAAATATGAAAAATATCAAAGGGCTGTCCCAAGAATTTTCCCTTTTAAAAGAGAGACATATAAAAAAGATTATCTAAAAAACTTATTAGAATTATAATCTTTAATTTTGTTTTTGAAAAAATAAACAAACAAAAATTGCGATTGTGTTGATTTAGTTTATAATTTTACAATTATAATTTAAAATTTTGAAGAATGGAGTTCCAATTATGGAAACATATATCCGCGCCACTACAATTCTTGGCGTTATACATAAAGGCAAAGCTGCACTTGGCGGAGATGGACAAGTTACTCTTGGCAACACTGTTATGAAACATAATGCAGTTAAAATTAGAAAAATTTCCAACGGCAAAGTACTTTGTGGATTTGCCGGCGCTTCTGCCGATGCTTTTACGCTTGTGGAAAGATTTGAAGAAAAGCTTGAACAGTTTAGAGGAAACGTTGACCGTGCCGCCGTTGAACTTGCAAAAGACTGGCGTACGGATAAATTCTTAAGAAAACTCGAAGCTATGTTAGCAGTAATTTCGGATGGAAAAGCCCTTGTTATTTCCGGTAACGGTGATGTTATCGAACCAGACGACCAGATCGTAGCAATCGGTTCGGGAGGGATGTATGCTTTGGCTGCTGCAAGAGCACTTATAAAATATAGCAATCTTTCTGCTAAAGAAATTGTTGAGGAAGCATTAAAAACTGCTTCTGAAATTTGTATTTACACAAACGATAAAATTAATGTAGAAGTTTTATAATATTATGAAAAATAAAGTAATGAAAGCTCTAACACCTACACAAATTGTAACGGAACTTGATAAATATATAATCGGACAAACCGAGGCGAAACGTGCGGTTGCCATAGCCCTTAGAAATCGTTGGCGAAGGCAACAAGTTCCTGATGAACTTAGGGAAGAAATACTTCCCAATAATATTATTTTAATTGGACCTACAGGAGTTGGCAAAACTGAGATTGCTAGAAGGCTTGCAAAACTTGCTGAAGCTCCCTTTGTTAAAGTTGAGGCTTCCAAATTTACCGAAGTAGGTTATGTCGGAAGAGATGTTGAATCTATGGTTCGCGATCTTACCGATTATGCTGTAAATATGGTAAAGTCCGAAAAAACACTTGAAGTTCAATCAAGGGCAGAAGAACTTGCTGAAGAAAAAATACTTGATATATTAATTCCTCCAGTAAAAAAATCTTCGCACGCTGCCGAAGTTGAGGACAGTGATGAAAACAACGAAGCACTCCAAAATCAAAAAACAAGAGAGTGGATGAAAGCAAAACTAAAAAATGGTGAACTTGACAACAAGATGATAGAATTTGATGCAAACTCTCAAAATGCGATCGGCATGCAGGTCCTCGGTCCTTTCGGTTTTGATGATCTTGGAATAAATTTTCAGGAAATTATGGGCAACATAATGCCTAAAAAAAAGAAGAAAAGAAAGACAACTATAAAAGAAGCCAGAACAATTATTTCACAGGAAGAAGCACAAAAACTTATTGACATGGATGTCGTTCAAAGAGAAGCTATTCAGCGCGTTGAACAGTCGGGGATTATTTTCATTGATGAAATTGATAAAGTTGCCGGAAGTGGAAAATCTCAAGGTCCAGATGTTTCGCGTGAAGGGGTTCAGCGGGATCTTCTTCCAATTGTTGAAGGTTCTAACGTAAATACTAAATACGGTGTTGTTAAAACAGATCATATTTTATTTATTGCTTCTGGCGCATTTCATGTTTCTAAACCATCAGATTTGATACCAGAACTTCAAGGTAGATTTCCTATTAGAGTAGAACTTAATAGTTTGACTCAGGAAGATTTTATAAAAATTCTTACCAAACCAGAAAATGCCTTGCTTAAACAATATAACGCTTTGCTCGAAACTGAAGGAGTTAAACTTGAATTTACTGACGATGCAATTAAAGAAATTGCACGCATTGCTTCAGAAGTTAACGAACAAGTCGAAAACATAGGAGCAAGAAGGCTGCATACAATTCTTACAACTTTGCTTGACAATATTTTATTTGATGTTCCGGATAAAATCCCAAGTGAAAAAGTTAAAATTACTGCAAGAGTTGTTAAACAAAAGCTTGATAATATAGTTAAAGATAGAGACTTAAGTAAATTTATCCTTTGACAAATTTATTAAATTGAAAAAACCTTTCTTATTGGATTTTATTTTAATAAGAAAGGTTTACTTTTCAAATGAATATTTTATGGAAATTAGAAGCCTAATTAATAAAAAACTATATATAAAAATTCTGCTGGCATCGGCTTCTATTTTGGCTTTGCTTAGCTTTCATTCATTTGAAAATTCAATTAATGATTCTGTTCAAAAAACATACTCTCTTGTACGCGGTCAGCTTAAGCCTGATACAAATATTGTCATTATTGATATTTCAAAAAATGATATTGATAATTTAGGACACTGGCCTATTAAACGCAGTTATTATGCTTTGTTGATAAAAAGTCTAACCGATAACCATGTTAAAAAAATTGGTCTAAGTATTTTTTTAAGCGCTAAATTTGTAACGCAAACTATCTATGATAATCTGCTAACAAAAGAAATTGAAAATTGCAGAAATGTAGTTCTTGGTTCAATTTGTGGAAGCATTTATTTAAGTAAAGGGAAATATTATACAGATTCATTAAGTTTCCCAAGTCCAAAATTACTTGATGAAAACATTCCAACAGGTCATCTAAATTATTTTGGGAACAATGAATTCAAGATACCGCTTGTCGTTCATGATGATACAATTTCTGAAGATGCTTTTGCTTTGAAATTAGCCCAATTAAATAACTCACAAAATAATCTTGGTGATGGGAAAATTATTAATATAAACTTTGTTTCATCCTGGAATAAATTTAAAAGAATTGAGTTACTAAAATATTTTTCAATGGTAAGTTCAGGCGATGTTGAACTTAAAGCGTTAAAAAATAAATTTATAATCATAGGTACAAGCGATCCGCAAATAGAATCATCAATTTCTACGGTGTACGACAATTCAATGCCCACTTTTGCTATTAATGCATTTGCTCTAGATAATCTTTTAAAAGATAGAAGCCTAAAAGATAATTATTTAACAACCTCAGGTATATTATTCGTTATCTTAATAGGATTTTTGATTTTTATACGTCATAAGAATTTGATTAAAAATTATAATCTTTTTCTTATAATTATATTTACTGCTTTTGGGGTAATAACTTTCATATTTTATGCCTTGTTTAGTCTACAGCTTTGTTATTCATTTTTTCTTTTACCATTTGCGGTAATTGTGGCAAGTGATATTTTATTTTTTCTAATTGAGAAGGATATTTTGATTGAGGAGATGATAGATGAATCAAATATTCTTAAAAAGTTGCTATCAAATAAAGAACATGAACTAGAAAAACTTCAAGAAGAATTAAACCTTGATGCAAATAATTCAAATTCACTAGTTGAAAAAATTAAATTATTAAAAACTGATATTGAAAAATTAAAAGAAAACGAAGCTGACAAAAAGGAAGCAAATATTGTAACCGGTTCCGAAGTTCAAAACTTTCATGGTATAATTTATAAATCGAAAAGTATGAAGAGCGTTATTGATCTTATTTCAAAAGCGGCACCTGAAGATGCAAATGTTTTAATTCTTGGTGAAAGTGGAACTGGTAAGGAACTTGCTGCTCAGGCAATTCACTTGATGAGCAAAAGAAATAAAAATAGTTTTATTGCTGTTAATTGTGGCGCTCTTTCGGATACGCTTCTGGAAAGCGAGCTGTTTGGTCATGTAAAAGGTGCTTTTACTGGAGCAGTGGCTGACAAAATAGGACGTTTTGAAGCAGCAAATAACGGAACGATCTTTCTTGATGAAATTGCCGAAACATCAGAAAATTTTCAAGTTAAACTTTTACGGGTTATTCAATCCGGTGACTTTGAAAAAGTCGGTTCTTCTAAATCGCAACATACTAACGTTAGAATTATTGCTGCGACAAATAAAAAACTTTTACACGAAGTTAAAGCTGGAAAATTTAGGGAAGATCTTTATTATAGGCTTAATGTAATTAAGATTGAATTACCTCCACTTCGTGAACGAAGAGAAGATATTGAAACCCTTGCCGTTTATTTCCTAAATAATGAAGAAAAGGAAATGAAGCTCTCCGAAGCTGCACTTGAAGCGTTAAATAAATATGAATGGAAAGGGAATGTTCGAGAACTCGAAGCTGTTATTAAACGTGCAGTTATTTTTGCCCGTTCTTCCGGGAGAAAATTAATCCAGCTTGCAGACCTTCCCGAAGAAATAGTTAAAGATAGTAAATTTAATTTTGATGATATAGTTATCGAATCTTTAAGAAGTAAAGGGTTTTCAAGGTCTTCTATAATTGAAACTGCTAAGGAACTTGGCAATGTTAGCCGCACTATTGTTTCTGAAAACTTTAGAGGATATTCATTGAAAGCATTTGTTGAAAGTAATTTTGATCTTAATGTGGCTTGCAAAGTAATTGCAAATTCAGATGAGGAAGAAATCATTGCAAAGGCAAAAAATAAATTAAATCTTTTCTTAAAAAATATCGAAAATGATATTGCAGACTTAAATGTTAAAGATTTTGAAAATGTAAGGTCAGCATTAAATTCAAAATACAAAAATCTTCCACATAAATTTCATTACTACCTTGATGAAATCATCAAACGAAATCTTTCATAAATATAAAAATCACAATTATTCAATTAACTAAAATATAAACCGCACTTCATTTTTCCCTACTACTCACGTAAAGTTTCGTGTAATTAAGTTTAATTACTTTATTTTTATAGCAATGTATAATAATTAATTCAGCTTTGTGTACAAAAATGTTCATTAAATAATTTAAGTAGTTGTATTTTTCTTTTTTAACAACTAATTATATTTGGCCTCAAATTGGTTAAACAAACATTATTAGAACACTAAATGGAGAAAAAAATGCTAAACAGAAAATTGTTTTTGCTAATTGCATTCACTCTTCTAGCACTTGCAACAGCCTTTGCTCAAGAAGAAGACTCAACCACAAGCAAGTGGGACGGATGTTACAATCATAAGTTCAATTTTAATTTTTTTCATCATGAGTTTAAAGGAAAACCGTCTGCGTCTTTATTTTACGGCTTCTCACAAACTGGCTTGAACAATTTTACCGGTTCTTTTTCAAAGCCCAATTTAATTGAATTGAAACTCGGATATACCGACATCAAATCAATGTGGAAAGATTTTGGTGTAGTAAAATACACAGATGAGTTCTTTCATATAAGTAACTTTTCAACAGACCTATCTGGCGATAATTATGTTTCAAAGCTTAGCACAGACATGTGGAGATTTGGGTTAGAATGGGCTTCGGGTTATGGATACGAATTAAATAATTCGGCAATTATTCCGTATAGCTCTTTTTCGATTGATTGGTCACGATTGAGAATAAAAAATATGCCTCTTAATCCAACAGATCAAATTTTACTTGTTCCGTTTAATAAAACATTCAGGTTTGGAACAAGTGTAGAAGGCGGGATAAAATATGAAGTTGTCCCTCATTTTTTTATAGATGCTGGCTATCAGCGTTCAATTATCTTTCCCCATCACTTGTTTTGGAAATGGGCAGGCAGCTCAATAGTTGAAATGGCTGGGCAGGGAGCAATTGATACATTTATTAAAAAAATTATTAAATCGTCTCCCAGTGCCGGACCAATAATGAGCTTCATTTTAAAAAATTCACTTTCTTACGGAATATATGAATTAAGACGGGAAAAAATGAACTGGCCTTTTGAAAGTACTTCTCCTCTTACCTATGACCAATTAAAAATAGGATTTAGTTTTGTTTTCTAACAAGACTTTTCTTGTCCGGCGGCAGAAATTTGCCGCCAGGTTTATAACTATTTTAAATAAATAATTTTTCCAAATTTATTTATATCTTTCCATGAAAGAAATTTTTAGTTAAAAATGATCGAGATAGTTGACCTTCATAAAAAATTCGGAAACAATAAAGTCCTTGATGGAATAAACCTTAAAATTAATGCAGGGCATACTTTAGCAATTATTGGAAAAAGCGGTTGTGGCAAAAGTGTTTTAATTAAACATATTGTCGGATTGTTGAATGCAGATTCTGGATATGTGAAGGTTGAAGGCAAAGTTGTCGGTAATTTAAATGAAAAAGATTTATACGAATTAAGAAAGAAATTTGGTTTTCTTTTTCAGGGAGCTGCTTTGTTTGATTCGATGACTGTTGAGGAAAATGTTTCTTTGCCTTTGGTAGAAACGGGCAAAAAAATATCTTTACAGAAAATTAATAAAATTGTTTCAGAAAAATTAGAACTCGTTGGGTTACATGGAATTGAAAAATTAAAACCATCAGAACTTTCGGGAGGGATGAAGAAAAGGGTTGGGCTTGCAAGAGCACTCGTTACAAATCCGGATTATATTCTTTATGATGAACCGACTACCGGGTTGGATCCTATTATGTCAGATTCAATTGATAACTTGATAAAAGAACTAAGTGAAAAGCTAAATGTTACGTCTATCGTTGTAACTCATGATATGTATAGCGTAAAAAAAGTAGCTGATGTTGTTGCAATGATCCACGAAGGGAAAATTCATTTTACAGGCACTCCTCAAGAATTACTCGAATCTTCAGATAAAACAGTTCAGGATTTTATAAAAAGGACATGGCTTTAACGATACCCTTACGGCTAACTTAAATTTGGAAAAAACGAACTAACACGATTTAAGAACCATATTTTTAAGAGCTTCTATCCATGCAGGATGGTCATTAAGGCTTTCCACGAGTTGAATTTTTTCTCCTCCATTCTCTAAAAATAATTTTTGATATTCAATTCCAATTTCAACATTTGTCTCAAGACAATCGGCAACAAAAGCAGGGCTGAACACCAGAAGTTTCTTTTTCCCTTCTTTAGCAAGTTTAATTATCGTTTTATCGGAAAAAGGTTCTAACCAGTCTTTATTTAACCTGGATTGAAAACAAACAGTATAATGATTGTTAGAAATTTTTAATTTTTCTGCGAGTAGTCTTGTTGTAGCATAACAAGCAGCTTTATAGCAATAAAAGTTTTTTTCATTTAGTTCATTTTCACAATTGTAATCTAAACATGATTTACCGTTGATATGGACTTTATCGACTTGTCTAACAGGAAGACCATGATAACTAAATAAAACATGATCATAGTCTTTTATGCTATATTTTTTTGCTCTTTCAACAAAAGCAGTTAGAAATCCATCATCGTTAAAAAATTGACCAATAATTTTAATCTCTGGTATAACCCACCATTTGCTAATTAGGCTTAAAGCCTTTTCGATTGCTGAGCCAGTGCTTGCAGAAGCATATTGAGGAAACATTGGAATGATTATAATTTTGGAAAAATTTTCATTTTTCATCTTTTCTAAAACATCATCAAGAGATGGATTTTGATATCGCATAGCTATTTCAACATGAAAATTTTCACCAAGCTGCAGCTGAAGTTTTTCTTTGACGCTAATTCCATAAATAAAAAGCGGTGAACCATCTTTTGTCCACAGTTGTTTATAAAGTTTTGCAGAATTAAATGCCCTGAATGGGACGATGATAATATTTACTAAAATTTTTCTTAATAGCCAAGGGATGTCAATAACTCTAGGGTCATTTAAAAATTCTGATAAATATTTTCTTACATCTTTAACCGAAGGGCTGTCCGGAGTTCCAAGGTTAATAAGAAGCACGCCAGTTTTTAATTCCATAGTCCCTCTTTATTTTTGTTCAACGAAAAGCCAAAAGTGCTTCCTAAACCAGGAGTGCTTTTAACCCAAATTTTGCCGCCGTTTTTTTCTACGAATTCTTTGCACAAGCCTAAGCCAAGTCCAGAACCTTTTTCACCAGAAGTTCCGTTTGTCGAATAATTAGAATCGAACTTAAAAATATTATTAAGATTTTCTTCTGGGATTCCAACTCCGTTATCACAAACGGATATTTCAATAGTATTTCCGTGTGAGGTGGATTTAACTTCAATTTTGCCATTAACGTTTGTAAACTTTACTGCATTAGTAATAATGTTTCTGATAACTAATCTTATCATATCAATGTCAGCATAAGCGCGGTCATCCTTATTAACGTAATTTATTAAAGTAATGTGTTTTTCTTCTGCTGCGCGTTTAGCAAGTTCAATATTTTCTTCAACAAGATTGTAAATGTTAATAAACTCAGGGCTAAAATTTCCACCGTCTTTTTGAGAAGAAGCCCAGTTGAGCAGATTTTCCAGCAAAATTTCCATTGATTCTACTCTGTTACTTAGGCGTTTTGTTAAATGTTTAAACTCCTCTACCGAAAGATCTTCGGAATTCAAAAGTTCAATTAAGCCTTTTAACGTCCAAAAAGGGCTGCGTAGATCATGTGCGATAATTGTAAAAAGTTTGTCTTTAATAGAATTACTTTCTGAAAGAGCTTTGTTTTTTTGATTAATAATTTCCTGCTGCTGTGAAAGGTCATTCTTCTGCTGTTCAAGCAAAGCATTAACTTTATTTTTTTCTCTGTTCAATTTAAAAAGAATAATAGAAAGAAAGACCGATACAATAAATCCACTAAGTGAAATATAGATTATCAGTCTTTGTTTATTTAATTCAGCATCTTTTAGCTTAATTATTAAGTTTTGTCTTTCAACTTCGTAGCTTGATTGAATTCCAACAATTTTTCTTGTATTGCTTTCATTTGTAATTGAATCAGCAAGCTGATTAACTTTAGTTTGATAATAATAAGCTTTCCGGAAGTCTTTGATTTTTGCATACAAAGTAGAAAGAACTTTCATCGCATCTTTTTGTATAACAAGGTCGCCAAGCTCTTTGCCCATTTGAAGCCCTTTTTCAGCATAGTTAATAGCATTATTTAAGTTGCCGGACAGGTTATAATTATCGGCAATTAAGTTGAAAGTTTTTGCAACTTCTATATTATCTTTTAAACTGTCACTTAAAGTTAACGAAGAAAAAAAATATTTTTCGGCTAAATTAAAATTTCCTTTAATAGAATAAATTACGCCAATTCTTGTACATGCATATGCTTTGCCTTTAATTGACTTTTCTTCTTCAAATTTAGCCAAGGCTTTTTTGAAATAAAAAAGAGCACTGTCATAATCTCCGGAAGCAAAGTAAATATTTCCTATACTAAAAAGGATGCTGCCTATTTTATGAGAAGTATTAATCTGCTGGATAACTTTTAAAGATTTGAAATAATACTTCAGAGCATTTTTATAGTCTTTTTGTCGGGCATAAATTGATGCGATACGGTTGTAAGTTCCAATAATTTCATCTTCATTTTTTAACAGTTGTCTAATTTTTAATGACTGAAGAGTATATTCAAGAGCAACAGGGTAATTGCCAAGATTATAATAAAGAGTTCCTATATTAAACAGAACGTCAGATGCGCCGTGTTGGTCATTTATTTTGTTTAAGAATTGAAGAGCTTTTTGATTAAATTCCAATGAGGTAATAACATCGCCCTTATTAAGATATAATTTTGCTAATTTATTTGAAGCGGTAACTATTCCATAACCATAATTAATTTTTTGAGAAAGCTGCAATGCCTCTGCTGCATATTTGATTGAATGTTCTGAATAAAAATTGTAGTATTCATCGCTTAGTTGAAGAAGGACTTTTACTTTAGAAGAATCTGATACAAGAGGAATAACACTAAGCAAGCTGTCTATTTTGGAACTATCCTGTGCACAAACATAATGTAAATTGCCTGATAAAATTATTAGCATTAACAAAAAGATTTTTGCAAATAAATTTTTACAAGCGTTGTACATTTATGATTTAATTAAAAATAGTTTAAAGCAAACCCATATAATTTAATAAAATTGATATTAAATGTCTCTATTTTAACAGAATCATTTTCTTTACCGAAGTGTAATTACCAGCGGTTAATTTGTAAAAATATACGCCGCTGGCAAATCTTCCGCCATCAAAAATTACAGTATGATTACCTTTCGATTGTAGTCCGCTTACAAGTGTTTGAACTTCGCGCCCTAAAATGTCATAAATTTTTAATGTTACATAACTATCTAAGGGCAGTTGGTAATTAATATTTGTTTCTGGGTTGAAAGGATTAGGATAATTTTGTTCTAATTTAAAATAATAAATTATATTATTGCTGCCAAAGTTATTAGAAAGGATGCTTTGATATTTATTTTTAGCGTTTTGAATAGCTGTACTAAGATCGCTTAAACTTTCTCCTGCGGCAATTGCAAAAGCAACGGTTAGTGTTTGGCCGGCTTGGATTGAATATGGTCCTCCGGAGGTCACTTCAGAAATGTCGCCAGGGCCAGCCTGCGCTTTTCCGATTCCGCTTGATAAAGCTTTCCATTTTTCGGGAAGAGTAAATCCGTCATAAATTGAAAACCCACCGTTGCTACTATCAGAACCATCATTTAAAATTGCCCAGTAGTTATAGTCGGTCGAGGATATTAATGCAGTTGCTACCCAAGTTTTAAATCCAGTATGATAAACGTAGCCGAAATTGTTCTGATTGTTGTATGCAGCATAATCATTTTGTCCATCAACCAAATCCCAATCGAAGAATAGTCCGGCATAAAAGTTAGAAATATTAGAAGAAGAGTTGTTGGTAAAATTATATTTGAGTATTATATAGTTATTGTCTGGTGGAGCTGAAAAAGAATAAGACTCAAGCTTTGTAGTTATACCAAATTTATTTGTGCCGGCATTATCGTCGTTAAATTGTGTAACTCCTTGCAACGAGTCAGCATTAAGAATTTTGAAATAAAAAGGTTGAATAATTTTAAAAGAAGAATCTTGATAATTTTGATTAGAGCCTCGGGCAGCGTCACAAATTTTAAATTGAGAATTTCCATACATCAACGCTCCTTCAAATAATAAGTTGTTGCCATTCTCATATTCAAAACCATTACCCTCAATATTTGTGGGATAGTCGTTAAATCCAAGATCTCCTTTGCTTGTAATGGTTAAAGACACATTATTTTCGGCTTGAGTTTTATAACTGGGATTAACGTAAACTTCAAAATCTTGGAAGTCTGAATAACTTCCATCACTAAAATTTAGTCTTAATTGAACCTTAGAATCTAAAGGAAGAGAATCTGCTAAAGTAAATGTAAAAGGAGAAGAATAATTATTTGTAGAATCTAAAGTTTTAATTGTTCCTGGATTAAAACTACCGTTCTTTACAACAACAAACTGCGACATACTTTGCAAATTGACAGATACATTAGAAGCTGGTTTTAAATAATTAACGAAATTCATTTTTACCGAAATAGTTTCTCCTGGTTCAAAATACCCATCGTTATTTCCACCGGCAGAATCACTTAATTGAATATTAGTGGCTCTAACAGCCTCAGAATTTGTATCCGTTAAAGCTTTATATGCATTTATTCTTCCGTTGCCTAATTGAAATTGATAGCCGGGATTTTCAGCATCGATGTTATCGCAATTGACCCTTATTTGTTGAGCAACTTGTAGTGGTGTATAATTTGGAAATTTAGAAAAAACCAAAGCTGCTAAACCAGCTACTTGCGGAGAAGCAAAGGAAGTTCCGCTTCCATTTTCGTAAGTGTTTGGTTGAAAAGTATTGTAAATATCATTGCCCGGCGCACAAACATCTACATAACTTCCGTAATTAGAATAATATGATTTTTTATTACCAACTGTATCTGTAGCTGCTACAGATAAAACACCTTCATAATCAGCGGGATAAAAATCTTCATTTGAGTTATCGTTACCAGCAGCGGCTACAACCAATGCGCCTTTGGAAACAGCGTAGTTTATTACGGCTTGTTCAAAATTAGAAAATCCGCTTCCGCCCCAACTGCAATTAATTACTTTTGCTCCGTTATCTGCAGCGTATTTAATTCCCTCAAAGCCGAACACAATTAACGGATCACCAGTTGAGGGATCAGTAATATCTCCTTCAGCAGCTTTTATGGGCATAATTTTACAATTATAACCAACGCCAGAAACGCCAATTCCATTGTTTGTAACCGCAGAAGCAACTCCTGCAACTAAAGTTCCGTGAAATGGAACATCTTCAATAGGATTTGAATCGGGGGTAGGATTCCCGGAACCATCACCTGAGCCGCCAAAGTCCCAACCTATTGAATCACCAACAATTCCATCTGTATCTGAAGCCCAATTTGATTTTATGTCTTTCCAATTATGCCAAATGTTGGCATATAAATCAGGGTGAGGCCAATCTACTCCAGTATCAACAATACCAATAACGATATTTGTATCGCCTTGAGTAATATTCCAAGCTTCCGGTAAATAATCTTTATTTAAATAGTACTGATTGCCGAAAGAGGGATCGTTAGGAGTTAAAATAATTTTTCTTACGTACTTAGGTTCAGCCCATTCTATGTTACTTAATTGTTTTATTTTTGATGCAACTATTTGAGGGTCATCCGAACTTCCATATTTCAAAATCATAATGTTATCAAGTTTTGAACTGGAGGTACTATTTTGGCTTTTAAATATTTGTTTTACTGATGAAAATTTAAATTGAGGGAAATTTTGATTTAATGCTGATTCTAAATTTTGTACCTTTAATAAAAGTCCATCCTGGGGATTTTTAAGTTTTACAATTACAGTGTTGGAAAGGTATAACAAATTACCGTTTGCAATTATTTTATCCTTATGCGGCTGAATATTAAATCCGGAACAAATAAACAAAATTGCAACTGCAAAAAATATTTTTAGTTTATTTTTAGTGTTTTTCAAAGTTATGCCTAAATTAATAAATTTTAATTTTGTTAAATGAGTAAAATAGTAATTACCAGACAAATTTCAATTGCTTTATAAGATAAATTTTTTATTAAAGGAATTTAAAAAGTTGTTCCAATAATTATAGAAAAAACGTTGTTTCTTAAATTTAAATTAGAACTGAAATTATCAAATGAAATTATGCTAAATGTATACCTTGCAGATATACATAAAGGCATCTTAGCAAAAAGTATCTCCAAACCTCCGCCCAAAACAAAACTTAAATCAAACTTCTTAACATTGTTTTTAAAATCTGTTATTTGTTCATAATTTGCGCTAGTTGCTTCTTCGGTTGCAGAAACATTGTAATCGAATGCTGGTCCAGCATAAATGTTTGGAATAAAAGATGAAGATTCTGAAAGAAGAAAATTAAATCTTAAAAGAACAGGTACTTCAATATAATTAAGTGATTCCTTGTAATTTATTGTATCTCGTGGAGCTTTTGTACCTTTCATAGTAAATAAAATTTCTGGTACAATATCAAATCTATCGGTTAAAGGATAATTGACTGCGATGCCAGCAATAAATCCAGCTTTAAGGCTTTGATTTGTTGGTGCATTATTGCCTACCCAGTTTGAAAAATTTAAACCCAAACGATATTCAAATCTTACTTTAGATTGGCCAAATGTTTTAAGGGAACAAATAACCGCAATTAAAAGTAGCACCAATAAAATCAATCTTATTTTCATTATATATCTTTCATAAATAAATTATTTTTTCATTTCGAAATAAAGACATTGCTAAATTTGAGCTAAATATATAATCAGATAATATAAAGCCACTAATTATTGTACATTCAATAAAAGAATGAAATATTATAAATATTTTTTGTTTTTAAAATTCTAATATAATCTTTCCAATGTTTTTGTTTTCTTCCATAAATTTATGAGCTTCTGATGCGTTTCGGAAATTAAAAACTTTATCAATTACTGGTTTAAATTTACCTGATGCAAATTTTTCCATAGCGAATGAAGAGAATTCATTAACAAGTTTAGTTTGGTAAAAAAGGTCTCTTGATCGAAGGGCGGAACCAATTATTGAAAGACGTTTTCCCACGATTCGGCTTATATCTAATTCATTAACAATTCTTCCGCCGAGGGATGAGAGCATAATAAGCCTACCGTCTGATTTTAACAAATTTAAATTTCGTTGCAGGTAAGGTGCACCAATAAAATCAATTATAACATCAACACCTTGGTCATTGGTAAAATTTAAAACTTCGGTGAAGAAATCTTCAGTTTTATAATCAATAGTTTTTTCTGCGCCAAGATTAATGCACGCATTGTGTTTAGCTTTTGAAGCAGTAATAATTATCTTTGCATTTAATTCCTTTGCAATTTGGATGGCAGCCGTTCCAACGCCACTTGCACCGGCATGTATCAACAAAGTATCGCCGCTTTTAATTTTACCATAATAAATAATAGCTTGATAAGCTGTTAAGAAAACCTCAGGTATTGCAGCGGCTTCGGTCATAGTTAAATTATTAGGAATAGGCATAGCCATATCTTCATTTATTGCGGCATACTCTGCATATCCGCCTCCAGGAAGCAATCCAAAAACTTTATCTCCTTTTTTCCATTTAGTTACTTCGCTGCCGGTTTTCACAACAATGCCCGAAATTTCTAAACCAAGAATAGTACTTGCTCCTTTTGGTGGTGGGTATTTGCCTTGGCGCTGCATAATATCAGCACGGTTTATTCCTGCCGCCTTTACTTTTACCAAAATTTGTTTTGAAGAAGGAAAAGGTTTTTCAATCTCTCCTATCATTAATTCTTCGGCAGTACAGCCTTCACTATATAAAATAGCTTTCATTATCTTTTATCCTTTTGTTGATTGGCTAAAATTAATAATTTTTCTTATAAATAAGTTCAATTAAAAATCAATTTTGTGTAAATAATTATTTTGTAGCAAAGACCATTAAATATATATTGGATTATGACAATTGTTAATGACTTTGCAAAAAATAGTTTCACTTATGAATACAGCTAATATTGTAAAGGATAAATAAATTAAGATTAACGATTTTGATTGTAAACATCAGTCTTTCTTTGCAAAATAAGAAAATCGGTTTTTCTTGAAGCACGTACTTAACTTAATGTTTACAGCGAAGAATGTTAATGCAAGAGCTAAAGAGCTATATTAAATGTTTGTTTTGTCGTTTTCATCTTCTATTTTAGGTATTGTATTAAATTTAAATTTGGTAATGGAAAATTATTTAGGCTATTTTGCAGCTGTTTGTACTACTGTGGCTTATATTCCTCAGGTGGTAAAAGTTTATAAGACAAAAAGTACAAATGATATTTCACTCGGAATGTTTTCTCTAATGACTCTTGGCATTTTTTGCTGGATGATTTATGGTTTTCTAATAGATGCTCTTCCGGTAATCTTGGCTAACTTAATTACTTTATTTCTTTCATCATATATTTTTATTATGAAGTTAAAGGACAATATAAAAGCTGAAGCAATGCTTCTAAAGAAAAATGTTAATTAATAAAAGATAAAAAAGATATGTAATACTGCCCAAATTCCGTATCTTATGACAGTTTCTTTTCTTTCATTTTGAACAAGGGAACCGAAGTAAATAGCTTTGATAATTGTGTTGCTCAACATAGAAATAATGATAGCCGAAGTAATAAGAAATTGAACTGACTGCCCGCTTTTTATTAATGAAAGGATAAAAGGATCTATATCGGTTACTCCTACAATTGCCGATAATGTTATTAAACCACCACCTCCAAAATAATTTTTTACTAAAATAGTTACCACAGAAAGAACAACAAATAAAATTGCAAATATTACAGCGGGCTTTATTTCAAAAGGGTTTTGTAAAGTATTAACCTGTCCTTTATTTAATTCTGTTGAGCGAGATTTTATACCAAAAGAAAATACAATACCAATAACTGCAAGTGATAGCATTTTCCACCACAAAGCCATGGCAATACCAGGATTTATAAACCAAATAAGAATTAAAATTCTTAAGTACATAACGCTGCTTGCAAGTATAGAGGCTTGTAATGCGTTGCCGCTTTGCGAAGGTTCTTTTTTTGCAATGTTTCCAACTGCGATGCTTACAGCAGTACTCGAAACAATTCCCCCAAGTAAACCTGAAACAGCAAGCCCTGTTTTTCCACCGAGTCTTTTCATCAAAAAATATCCGACAAAACCAATCGAAGAAACTAGAACAACAACCTGCCAAATATGAGCCGGATTTAAATTGAATTGGGTATAGCTTTGGTCTGGAAGAGCGGGCAAAATAATTATAGTTACAATAAGAAATTTAATAACAGCAAGAAATTCAGTTTTATTAAGCTTTTCTACATAATTTTCTAATTCAGATTTTTCAGATAAAAGTAATGTGGAAATAATTCCTAAAGTAATAGGTACCCAAATTTCAGCAAGCAAAGAAAGCGCTCCGATAATAAAGGTAAGAAGTGCGGCAACTTCACTTGTCCATCCTGTTTTTCCATTTCTTAATTTTGAAAGATATCCTGCCAATGCAAGTGATGCAATGGTAATCAAACCGATAGGCAAAATAATCGTAACGTTAATAAGATAAAGCCATGCACATCCAAAACCAAAAAGGCTAATAAGGGAGAAAGTTCTTAATCCAGCTGAAACTTTGGTATTATGCTCCGCTCCGGAGCTTTCTCGTTCGAGACCAATGAGAAATCCTAAAGCAAGAGCAACAATAAACCGGAGTTCATTTGTCCATTGAAATGAGTTCATAAGCTAAACCTTTTAGAAGCTCCTTTTTACCATTGTGAGTTATTAAAAAAAGGCTATAGATGCTAAAAAATCCTTTTGTCTGTTTCAGTCCAGAAGTATTTTTCATGCAATTGCTCCTAATAACATTCGAACGGTGCGTGGAAATTTTTTTACAATGTACAAAATAGCTTTGGCATTGTCTCACAATAGCATAAAAAACCGATCAATTTTGTATCTAATTTAATTAAAATTTTATTTTAAATATACTGTATTCAAAAAATTAAATTGACAAAAAAGTTGAATATTCCCTTAATTAATTTTTACTTAAATTTCACAACTTAAAAAAATATATACAAGGAAATTATTATGAAAAATTTAATTAGAAAATTCAGTTTAATATTATTTATTTTTCTGCTTTTAGCAATCGGTCAAAATAACGCTCAAACAGTACATTTGAAATTTATTGAAACGAGTGATGTTCATGGCTCTCTCTTCCCTTATGATTTTATAAATAACAGAGAAGTAAATTCATCTTTGGCGCAAATCTATACTTATGTAAAAGAGCAACGCAGCGATACAAGCCAGAAAGTAATTCTTCTTGACGACGGTGATATACTTCAAGGACAGCCGGTGGTTTACTATTATAATTTTGAAAAAACCAATGTACCACATATTTGTGCCCAAGTTATGAACTATATGAAGTACGATGTAGGAACAGTTGGCAATCATGACATTGAACCGGGACATCCTGTGTATGACAAAATCAGAAAAGAATTTAACTTTCCATGGCTTGCTGCCAATGCAATAAATGTAAGCACAGGAAAACCTTATTTTCAACCTTATACTATTATTAAAAAAGATGGAATTAAAATTGCTGTACTTGGAATGATTACCCCATGGATTCCAAATTGGCTACCAGAAAAAATATGGAAAGGGATTGAATTTGAAGACATGATTCAAACCGCTAAAAAATGGGTTAAAATTATTAAGGAAAAAGAAAAACCGGATTTATTAATTGGATTATTTCATTCCGGGGTTGAAACTAATTATAACGGGCAAACAGCAGATATGCAAAAAATTGAAAACGCTTCAAGGCTTGTTGCAGAACAGGTACCAGGATTTGATATTGTATTTGTGGGGCACGATCACCACGGCTGGAATTTTACCGTAAAAAACACGGAGGGCAAGGAAGTGCTAATATTAGGGACTATAAATGCAGCGCGTACAGCTACTGCTGCTAATGTAATTTTGAAATTCAATAAATCAACTGGCAAATGGCAAAAAAATATTACCGGTGAGGTTATTGAATCAAAAAATTTTAAACCCGATGAAGCATACATGAAAAAATTTGAACCGGTAATTAAAGAAGTAAAAGAATATGTTTCCAAACCAATTGGTGTTTTCACAAAAACAATATCAACAAGAAAGTCTATTTTCGGAGATTCTCCTTTCGTAGATCTCATTCAAAAAATACAGCTTGATATTACTCATGCAGATGTTTCATTTTCGTCTCCCCTTTCATTTAATGTTGAAATTAAAAAAGGCGAAGTTTTTGTAAGAGATATGTTTAATCTCTACAAATTTGAAAATCTCCTATACACCATGAAGATGACAGGTAGGGAAATTAAAGACTATCTTGAATATTCTTACGGAAGATGGTTTAATACAATGAAAGACAGCACAGATCACTTGTTGAAATTTAAATTAGATGCCGAGGGCAAAATTGAATATTCTAATGGAAAGCCTCAGCTTGCTACAAGTTATTATAATTTTTCGTCGGCTGCTGGAATTAATTATACGGTTGACGTTTCAAAGCCTGTTGGAGAAAGAATAATTATTTCTTCAATGGCTAATGGAAAACCTTTCGATCTTAATAAAACATATAAAGTGGCAATAAATTCTTACCGTGGCAACGGTGGCGGAGGTATTTTAACTATAGGCGCCAAAATTCCAAAAGAAGAAATTGCAAAACGTATTATTAACTCAACTCAAAAAGATTTAAGATATTATTTAATGAAATGGATTGAGCAAAAAAAAACAGTTACACCTGAATCACTTAACAACTGGAAGCTGATTCCTTCAAGTTGGTGGATAAAAGGTAAAGAAACTGATTATAAAATTATTTTTGGAAAAGAACAGGAAGAATAAAATATTTAGAATGAAAACGGCTGCTTTTTAGTTTCTTGTTAAACATACATTAAATTTTTTTCACTATCCAAGCTTCAAAGCAGCCGTTACTTTCTACAAGCCGAAGTTTACTCCAGCTTTAATATCAATATAATTGCTAGCTGAGCCTGTAGTACTAATAGAATTGAATGATGCATTAACATCAACATTAAGATTAGAGCCGACAGGGATCAAAATACCCGCTCCAACCAAAAAACCAAAATCATTTTCAGAGGTAGAACCAGATATTCCAAGTATGTTAAATCCAACTGATGCGAAATGAATACCAAGTTTTGCCATAACATACGGTGTAACATTGCCAGCATCTGAAAATTCATACTGCACACCAACAAGTAATGGGACAGTAGAAAAAGTGACATCAGAAGTTGCTTTTGCCGTCCACCTATGATATCCGATTGTACCAGTTAACCCCAAACCTGATTGTAAACTGTAGATATAAGTTCCATCTAATCCCCAACCTGTGCTAAAGCTATCGCTAAAATTACCCATAGGTAAACTGACCCCTGCATTAACAGTAACGCTGCTTTGAGGCATTGCGGTACCAAGAAAAAGAACAAGTACAGTCAATAGTACTAGTGCTGCTTTCATAAGTTTTCCTTTTTATTTATTTTGTTAATGTTTGTATTAGTGATATTATTTTAGTGCATTAATAATACCGGAAAAAAAATAACCTTTTTTTTTAATATATGCAATTAAAAAAATTTTTTTTAAGTTTTTTACCATCCTTCTGGATGTGAAATTTTTTATTGTTAAATTTATTCCATAAAACAATTATGGATATTTAAAACTACCTGGAGATAAATTATGAATTTTACAAAAAGTGACAGGCTATTTGAAGAAGCGCAAAAATATATTCCTGGCGGAGTAAACTCACCGGTAAGGGCATTTAAAGCCGTTGGTGGTAAGCCTGTATTTATAAATCGCGGTATGGGCTCAAAAATGTATGATGTGGATGGAAATGAATATATTGATTTTATAGGAAGCTGGGGACCTCATTTATTTGGGCATAATCCATCGTTTATTAAAAATGCTTTGTTGCAAGCACTTGAAAACGGAACTAGTTTTGGTGCACCCACAGAATTAGAGGTAGAATTAGCAAAAATAATTACCGAGTTAGTCCCTTCTGTAGAAATGATTAGAATGGTAAACAGCGGGACAGAAGCTACAATGAGCGCAATTCGTACAGCACGTGGATATACTGGTAAAGATAAATTTATTAAGTTCGAAGGATGTTATCATGGCCATGCAGATTACTTTTTAATCAAAGCCGGCTCCGGTGCACTAACTCTTGGCGTTCCGACGAGTCCGGGGGTTACAAATGGAAATGCAAAAGATACATTGCTTGCCGATTACAATAACATAAATTCTGTAAAGAGTATCGTTCATCAAAACAAGAATGAAATTGCGGCAATTATAATTGAACCAATTGCAGGCAACATGGGCGTTGTACCTGCAGATATTGATTTCTTAAAAGAAGTAAGAAACATCTGCAGCGAAGAAAAAATAGTTTTAATATTTGATGAAGTGATGACAGGATTTCGTGTCGCAAAAGGTGGTGCGCAAGAGCTGTACAAAATTACTCCAGATATGACTACGTTTGGAAAAATAATCGGTGGCGGGTTACCAGTAGGCGCTTTTGGTGGTAAAAAAGAAATCATGGAAAAGATAGCTCCTTTCGGACCAGTATATCAAGCAGGTACTTTAAGTGGTAACCCATTGGCAATGACAGCCGGTTTTGCTGCTCTATCGTATATTAAAAATCATCCGGAAATTTATAAAGAACTTGAAGAAAAATCCGCTTATTTAGAAAAAGGTATAAAAGAAAGTTTTAAATCTATTAAAAAGAACTTTGCTTTAAATAGAGTTAGCTCTATGATGACTTTGTTCTTTGTTGAAGAAGATGTAAAAAATTTCGCCTCAGCAGTTAAATCCAATACGGAAGAATATGGCAAGTTTTTTAACAGAATGTTAAAAAAAGGAATTTATTTAGCTCCTGCACAATTTGAAGCAGCATTTATCTCCACCGCTCACACAAAAGAAGATTTAGATAAAACAATTAAAGCATGTGAAATCTCTTGTCAAGAACTAAAAAGTTAAAGAAATTTCATTTTAATTTTTTATTTGTTTCATTTATGATAATACTAAAAAAGCTTTAGATACCAATAATACACCAACATATTTATTACTGTAATAGGAATTCCAATACGTGCAAATTGCCAGAAAGTAATTGTGTGTCCGTTTTTCTTTTCTGAATTTTGAATAATTATAATATTGCTTGCCGCGCCAAGAATAAGCATGTTGCCGGCAATAGTACTACCAGCAGCAAGAGCCATTAACTCCCTTGCGCTTAAACCTTGGTGCATTAACACAGGTAGCATCAAAGCAACAAGTGGCACGTTTGATATTAGCTGGCTAAATAAAATACTTATTAGTAAAATCAAGAAAATTGAAGAAGCATTTATTTCCATTTTAGAAATAAATTCCTGAAAATAACCACTGTTCCATACGCTTTGCATTAAAATAAACATTGCAGAAAAGAAAATTAAAGTATGCCAATCAATTTTTTTTATTATTTGGAATCTGTTTTTACTAAATAGAAGCAATGGCAAAGCTGCTCCTATTGATATGTAGGTAAGTCTAAAATTAATATTTTCGTGAAAAAATATGAAAAATATCTTTAGCGCTACCAATAAAATTATTATTAGCAACGACATACCTGATATGAATGCAAGTTTTTGATCTTTAATTTTTTCACGTTCATGGTTCATTATTTGCATTCCGATTTCATTTCTAAAAAAGAATTTTAACACAAAGAAAATAATAAATAAATTTATTACTGTTGGAATAAAAAGATATTTTGAAAACGTAATGAAAGAGTTATTAAGACCACCATTTACGGCGATAAGTAGATTTTGTGGATTACCAATGGGACTCGTAACGCTTCCTGTGGTTATGGCAAAGGCAAGTGCAAGCAGTAAAAGGCTGACAGGTAAATTGTTTTTTTTTGCAAGCATAAATACAACAGGAGTACCGATAATAGCAACTGTATCATTCATCAAAAAAACGGAAACGATCCCCATTCCAAATACAACAAATAGCAAAAGGCTATCAACCGTTTTCGCATTCTTAAAAAAATTATACGATAAGTAAGCAAGTAAGCCGCTTCTTTCGAGAGCCTCACCAACAATGAACATTCCAGCAAGAAAAATTATTACATCAAAGTTTATGGAACGAAATGCATCAAGAAAAGAAATTTCGCCTACGGCAAGAACTACAACTGCACCTCCAAGCATTATCTGCCAAATCTGAAGTTTGAAATTTCCAACCTGTCTTACAGCTATTAGAACAAATACAATTAGAAGTATAACAATTGAAATCATTAACTATAATAAATCTTTAATTAAGTTAAACAATAATTTATATACACAATATCAATAAATTTTTAGTTATTTTTATCAATAAAAGAATACCTGGTAATCCACAAATTTTCCATTTTTGTAGACAAACTTTGCGCTGAAGAATTTATCTCCGTGAAGCCATTTTAAAAAAATTGAATCACCTTCCCAAAGGTTTAATTCGCTTATTTTATCGTTTGGAATCCATGCAAGATTACCTTCCCTCGATTCGATTAATTCTCCTTCAAAATTTTCGGCTGTAAAAATAAAGACGTGCCAATCATCTTTACCGTCAAATAATGGAAACGTAATAAATCCTTTCATTTTAGGAGCTTTAATCGATAAACCAGATTCTTCTTTTATTTCCCTTATAACACAATCCTCTGGACTTTCACCAATCTCTAACTTTCCTCCAAGTCCATTCCACTTGCCTTTGTGGTAATCGTTCTCTTTTTTTACGCGGTGTATCATTAATGTTTTGTTGTGTTTTTTATCAATTATATAACAAAGGGTTGCTAGTTTCATATTAATTTACAAAATGATTTGAAAATGTATTGACACTGTTTATTTACTGATTTATGTTTCTCTAAAAGATGAAAATTTATTTTCGAATATAATATAGAATTAATTTTGTTTTGCTATTTCAAAAAAAATAAAAATATTAGGACATCAAATTTTAACAGAAAGTTAGAAAGAGGAGAAATTTTATTATGGAAGATATATTTAACCCAACGAATGAATGGTTAGATAATAACGAAGATGGGATTGAAGATGCTTTTAATTCAATTTTCCTACCGGATTGGAAAGATAATAATGCTGATGATTTTCAATTAGCACGCCGTCGAAAAAAAAATGAAGACGATGACTTTGACGAAGACGATTTTGAAGACGAAGAAGACGACGACGAAGATTTTGAAGATGACGATGATGATTATCTTGACGAAGAAGAAGACGAAGATGACTTTGACGAAGATGAAGACTTCTTAGAAGATGAGCCATCTGAGGAAGAAGGCTACTATGAAGAAGACTTTGACTTCGATGAAGATGAGGACGATGATTTGTTTGACGATGACGAGGAAGCTCCTTTTAATTAGAGCATATATCTGAGTTCTAATTACATCCCAAGATATTTTTCGTTCATAAGATAATTTTGAACATAGTCGGTTATGCCTTCTTCCAGAGAAGATATTTTTTTGGCGTAACCGGCATTTTTTATTTTGTCCAATTTTGCTTCAGTAAAGTACTGATATTTTTTTGCCAAAGATTCTGGCATATCAATGTATTCAATATTTATAGGGATTTTAAGAGCATTAAAAATTGCACTTACAAGAGCGTTCCAAGAACGTGCTTTACCGGTTCCCACATTAAAAATTCCGCCTAATGTATTATCTAAAAAGAAAAGAGTCATTTCAACGGCATCTTTGATGTAAACAAAATCTCTTAACTGTTCGCCATCTTTATAATTTGGATTTGCAGATTTAAATAATTTTACTTTCCCATTTTCAGCAATTTGTCCGTATGCTTTATGGACAACGCTGCGCATGTCACCTTTATGATATTCATTCGGTCCGAAAACATTAAAATATTTAATGCCGACAATCTTTTCCATCATTTTGTTCTTGATGGCATATATGTCAAATAAATTTTTTGAATATCCATACATGTTTAGAGGACGAAGTTTTAGTGATAATTCTTCACTGTCATCAAATCCAAGTGAACCATCGCCGTATGTAGCAGCCGATGATGCGTAAATAAACCTAATATTGTTTGTCACACAATAGTTAGCTAAAGATTTGGTATATTCATAATTATTTTTTAGAAGGTGGTCCGCATCCTTTTCGGTTGTAGAAGAATTAGCTCCCATGTGTATAATTGCTTCAGGTTTAAAATGTAAACCCTTTTCAACTTTTTCTATAAATTCATTTTTATTTATAAAATCATTAAAGCGAAGATTCACAAGATTTTTCCATTTATCATCAAGTCCCAACTCGTCAACAATAATAATATTTTCTTCGCCCAATGTATTAAGCCGCCAGGTAATTGCGCTACCAATAAAGCCGGCTCCACCAGTTATGACTATCATCCTGTGTCCTATAAATATACTTACTTTTTAATAGTATACAATTTAATTATATTTGTTAATCTTTACAAAAAAAAGCGATTATGGATACAAATCTTTATTCATTGGATGAGATTATAAAATTAATAAACAAATTATTTTAATTGGAAATGGAAACAACTTTAGAAATACTAAAAAATATATTAAAGAAAAGGATTCTTGTTCTTGATGGTGCAATGGGCACAATGATTCAGCGACATAAACTTACAGAAGAAAAATTTAGAGGAAGCAAATTTGCAAACCATCCAAATGATTTAAGAGGCAATAATGATATTTTATCACTCACACAGCCTGAAATTATAAAAAATATTCACCGTGAATATCTAGAAGCCGGTGCGGATATTATAGAGACGAATACTTTTAACAGCACTAAAATTTCGCAAGCAGATTACAAAACTGAAGATATTATTTATGAATTAAATTATTCGGCAGCAAAAATTGCTAAGGAAATTGCGAAAGAGTTTACAAAAAAAAATCCTTCCAAGCCGCGATTTGTTGCTGGTTCTATGGGTCCAACAAATAAAACTGCTTCTCTTTCCTCAAAAGTTAGTGACCCAGGTTTTCGGGCTGTAACATTTGATCAGCTTGTAGAAGCATATTATGAACAAGCCCGCGGATTGGTTGACGGAGGAGCAGACGTTCTTCTTATTGAAACTGTGTTCGACACTTTAAATTGTAAAGCTGCAATTTTCGCAATCGAAGAGTATAGCTATAAAATCAATAAACCAATTCCCATTATGATTTCGGGTACTATTACCGATATGAGCGGCAGAACTTTATCTGGCCAAACAACAGAAGCTTTCTGGATTTCAATTTCGCATGCAAAAAATTTGTTGAGTGTTGGATTAAATTGTGCTCTTGGTGCAAAACAAATGCGTCCTTTTATTAAAGAGCTTTCAGATATTGCTTCTTGTTTTGTCAGTCTATATCCAAACGCAGGTCTTCCTAATGAAATGGGCGAGTATGATGAAACGGCCGAACAAATGGCTGTAATTTTAAGAGAGTATGCTGAAGAAAAATTTTTTAATATTGTTGGTGGCTGCTGCGGAACTACTCCAGAACATATAAAACTAATCTCTAAAATTGCTGCTAAATTTAAGCCAAGAGAAATTCCTAAAGTTGAACCTTATTTAAGATTGAGTGGCTTAGAACCTCTTGTAATAAGACCGGAAACCAACTTTGTAAATATTGGCGAACGCACTAATATTACAGGCTCAAAAAAATTTGAAAAATTAATTCTTTCTGGTGATTTTGAAGGTGCTCTTGCCGTTGCACGAAGCCAAGTGGAAGGCGGAGCTCAGATACTTGATGTTAATATGGACGAAGGTCTGATCGATTCTGAAGAAGCAATGACAAAATTTCTTCACTTAATTATGTCCGAACCAGATATTGCAAAACTTCCTATAATGATTGATTCATCAAAATGGTCTGTTATAGAAGCCGGATTAAAATGTCTTCAAGGGAAAAGCATCGTTAATTCAATCAGCTTAAAAGAAGGAGAAGAAGTATTTAAAGAACGTGCAAGAAAAATTCTTCAGTATGGTGCTGCTGTAGTTGTTATGGCTTTTGATGAAAAAGGGCAAGGTGATTCGCTTCAAAGAAGAATAGATATTTGTAAACGTGCCTACAAAATTTTAACTGAGGAAGTTGGATTCCCTCCTAATGATATTATTCTTGACCCAAATATTTTGACTGTTGCAACCGGCATTGAAGAACATAATAATTATGCTGTTGATTATATTGAAAGTGTTAGATGGATAAAGCAAAATCTTCCTTATGCAAAAGTTAGCGGCGGCGTAAGTAATATTTCATTTTCATTTAGAGGAAATAACATTGTTCGCGAAGCTATGCATTCTGCGTTTTTGTATCATGCAATTAAAGCCGGTATGGATATGGGGATTGTTAACGCTGGTCAGCTTGAAGTGTATGAGCAAATTCCAAAAGATCTTTTAACTTATGTTGAAGATGTTTTATTTAACCGGCGGAGTGATGCAACAGAAAGATTGGTTGAGTTTGCAGAAACAGTCAAACAAAAAGATAAAACCGAAATTGTGAAAGAGGAATGGAGAAACTCCTCGGTTGAGGAAAGATTGAAGCATGCACTTATTAAAGGTATTGTTGATTATATTGACGAAGATACTGAAGAAGCTCGCAAAAAATTTGCTCACCCTATTGAAGTAATTGAAGGTCCTTTGATGGACGGGATGAACATTGTTGGCGATTTATTCGGTGCGGGAAAAATGTTCCTTCCTCAAGTTGTAAAAAGCGCAAGAGTGATGAAGAAAGCTGTTGCTTATCTGATCCCTTTTATTGAAGAAGAAAAAAATAATCTAAACGATACAAGAGAAGCTGGCAAAGTCCTCCTTGCTACTGTTAAAGGCGATGTTCACGATATTGGAAAAAATATTGTAGGCGTTGTACTTGGTTGTAATAATTATAAAGTAATTGATCTGGGGGTTATGGTTAGCTCTGAAAAAATTCTTCAAACCGCAATTGATGAAAAAGTAGATATTATTGGTGTAAGCGGACTCATTACCCCGTCGCTTGATGAAATGGTTAATCTTGCAAAAGAAATGGAAAGACGAGGTTTTAAGATTCCTCTTTTAATTGGCGGTGCAACAACATCTCGAATTCACACTGCCGTTAAAGTTGCTCCGAATTACAGCGCATCAGCCATTCATGTTTTGGATGCCTCACGTAGTGTACCTGTGGTAAGTAACCTTCTTAATCCTGATAAAAAAATAAAAGAAAATTTTGAAAAAGAGGTTAAAAAAGAATATAAAAAACTACGTGAAGATCATCAGAAAAAACGTGATGCCAAAAATTTTATCTCAATCGAAGAAGCAAGAAAAAATTCCCTTAAGACAGATTGGAGTAAATTAAATATCAAAAAACCTGAGAAAATTGGAGTAACTGTTTTATCCGATTTTTCTATATCGGAATTAAGAAAATACGTTGACTGGACGCCATTCTTTTTAACTTGGGAAATGAAAGGGAGATATCCTGCGATTCTTGAAGATGTAAAATTTGGATTCGAAGCAACAAAACTGTTTAATGACGCAAACAAATTATTAGATAATATTATATCCGAAAAACTATTAAAAGCGAATGGCGTTTTTGGTTTATTCCCTGCAAATTCTTTTGGCGACGATATTGAAATCTATACAGATGACGAACGAAAAGGCGTAAAGAATGTCTTGCATACTCTCCGCTCTCAAACAAAAAAAACTGATGGGCTTCCAAACTTAGCTCTTTCGGATTTTATTGCTCCTAAGCAATCAGGCGTTAAAGATTATATTGGAATGTTTGTTGTTACTGCCGGCATTGGGATTGAAAAAATTCTTAAGAAATTTGAAGACCAGCATGATGACTATAATAGCATAATGGTAAAAGCTCTTGCGGACAGGCTTGCAGAAGCTTTTGCCGAACATCTACATGAACTTGTAAGAAAAAAATATTGGGGCTATTCTCAAGATGAAAATTTATCAAATGATGATCTGATTCGTGAAAAATATATTGGTATTAGACCTGCACCTGGATACCCAGCCCAGCCTGACCATACTGAAAAATCTATTATTTTTGATTTGCTAAATGCAACCGAAACTACCGGTATTTTTCTTACTGAAAGTTTAGCTATGTATCCTGCTGCTTCTGTGTGCGGAATTTATTTTGCGCATCCGGAAGCTAAATATTTTACTATCGGTAAAATTGGAAAAGATCAGGTGCTCGATTATCATAAACGAAAAGGCATTAGTTTAGAGGAAGCTGAAAAATGGCTGCGTCCTGTTCTTAATTATGACGAAGGAGAATAATTTTAGATTATTTATTTTCAAAAAATTAAATAATTTTTTAAATGATTATTTTATCCGTCTTTGGTTTGTGCTTTATTTTCAAGCTGTAAATTATTATTTATTAATTTAAAAGTGTGTTTTATGAAAAATTATTGTTATCGTTTCTTTTATTTTGTACTTTTTTTTGCGTTATTAAATTCATTAAGTTTTAACTCATTTGCCCAAACAAAAAATTTATCAGACAAAATTTTACCTGGTAAATATAAAGGCTATACTTTGCTTCCAAATGGATGGAAGTTATCTCCAGAGGGTGAGCAAGTACCAATTGGAGAGCTTCCCTTAAATATGGTTGTTACAAATAACGGTTTATATGCAATTACTTCTAATAGTGGCATGGGAGAAAATTCTTTTTCTGTTATCGATTTAAAACATAACGAAGAAGTGCAACGCTACATTATTTCGCAAACATGGTATGGATTAGCTTTTAATGATGATGATTCTAAATTATATGCCTCAGGTGGGAACAATAATTTAATTTATGAATTTGATTTTAAGAACGGTAAACTTATTCTTCGGGACTCAATTGTCCTCGGTGCCAAATTTCCAAAGGGAAACATTTCCATAACTGGAATTTGTTTTGTAAAAAACAAAAATATTTTATTAGCCGTTTCAAAAGAAAGCTGCTCTTTGTACGTATGTGATGTAACAACGCGGAATGTTTTAGATTCGCTTAAGCTGAATGGGGAATGTTACGATGTTAAATGTAATAACTCAGGTACAAAAGCATTCGTTTCAATTTGGGGAAAAGCTGATATTGACGTAATCGATTTATCTTCATTGAAAGTTATAAACAAAATACCAGTTGGTGACCATCCTTGTGAAATAGCTATTACAAAAGAAGATTCCAGATTATTTGTTGCAAATGCAAATGACAATTCTGTTTCTGTTGTTGATTTAAAATCAAATAAAGTTTCAGAAAAGATTAACTCTGCTCTATCACCTGACGTTCCTTATGGCAGCACTCCAAACTCTCTGAGCCTGTGTAATGATGATAAAGAACTTTTGATTGCTAATGCAGATAATAATTACCTTGCAGTATTTGACGTCAGTCAGCCAAATAAAGCACGAAGCTTAGGCTTTATTCCTGTTGGCTGGTATCCAACTTCAGTTCGATATGATGAAAACACTAAGCAAATTTTGGTTGCAAACGGAAAAGGACTTTCTTCAATGGCAAACCCAGAAGGACCAAAGCCAGGAATTAAAAATAAACATGTGCAATATATTGGTTCATTATTTAAAGGAACTCTTTCTATAATAAATTATCCTAATAAAAATGAATTAGAAGCTATGACAAAAAAGGTGTATTCCAATACTCCATTCACTTCTAAAAAGGAAATTCAAGAAGGAAATCAGCATGTTATTCCAGTTAACCATAACTTAACCGGAAGCGAAAAAATAAAACATGTTTTTTATATCATTAAAGAAAATAGAACATATGATCAAATCTATGGAGATATGAAAGAAGGGAACGGCGATTCGGCGCTTTGCTTCTTTCCTTATAAATTTACTCCTAATCAACATAACCTTGCCAAAGAATTTACTTTATATGATAATTTTTATGCTGATGCAGAAGTTAGTGCCGATGGACATAATTGGTCTACCGCAGCTTATGCAAGCGATTATGTTGAAAAGCTTTGGCCGGTTAATTATAGCCGTAGAGGTCAGAAATATAATTTTGAAGGCGGCGATCCAATTGCAGCTCCCTCGTCTGGATACATTTGGAATGACGTTCTTGACCACAATAAAACTTTTAGAAACTATGGCGAGTTTACAGAAGAAGTTAAAAATTCAAAGCAACCTTTTCAAGCCCGCGATGAAGATTTAAAACCTTACACCGATTCTCAATATCCTGGTTGGGACTTGTCTATAAGCGATTTAGTAAGATTTGAAAAATGGAAAGATGATTTTGAGCATCTTGTAGCGGTGGACTCTCTGCCGAACATGAGCTTGCTTCGTCTCCCAAATGACCATACTTGGGGAACAGCAAAAGGAAGATTAACCCCTTGGGCATATGTATCGCAAAATGATTATGCACTTGGTCGTATTGTTGAAACAATTTCAAAAAGTAAGGATTGGGATAGTTCTATCATTTTCGTTGTAGAAGATGATGCACAAGATGGCTCAGACCATGTTGATGCTCATAGATCATGCCTTTTGGTAATTGGTCCTTACGTAAAAAAACATTTTGTTGATCATACAATGTACTCAACTTCAAGTGTTCTCAAAACAATTGAATTGATACTCGGGCTTCCTCCAATGACACAATATGATCTTTCGGCAGCCCCAATTTTACATTCGATAACCGATATTCCTAATTTAAAATCGTTTGAAGCAATCTCTCCTCTTATAGATATTAATGCTACAAATACCGGTAATGAATATGGCTCGGCGGAATGCGATAAATTAAATTTTACCAAAGAAGATGCAGTACCGGACCAATTGTTTAATGAAATATTATGGAAAGATATAAAAGGAAAAAACTCAATTATGCCTGCACCGGTTAGAAGCGCTTTTGTAAGAGTTGTAAAAAATGATAACGACGAAGACGGAAATTGAAATTATTAGTTTATTAGCAATTTGATTTTGATAAAAACAAAATTATATTTTTCTATTGACTTGGGAAAAGTTTGATTTTATTTTATTCATAGTGTTCTTTTGTGTTTTTAAATTTTACTCTTTCCACGAAGACTAATTGCAGTTTTTAAGAAATGCCAAAACTACTATTGCTGATGGAAGTTGACATAAGTTTTTCTTTTGTAAATCAAAAAAAGGAACAACTAAATGCGGGCATCTATTCTTTTCTTTTTAATCGTACCGTTTTCATTTTTATATTCTCAATCAGCTCCCTCATGTATCCTAAGCGAAATAATGTTCTATCCTGAATCCGGTAATAATGAATTTATTGAGATATATAATTTAGCTGCCGATACAATAAATGTTAATAATTTTAAAATTAAATATTATACCTCAAATCCGGATACTATAGTTGATGCTGGATGTGGAACAAAAATACCTCCATCAGCTTTTGCGGTAATCTTTGAAAGTGATTATGATTTTGCTTCAGGAATTTATAAAAATATTATCCCACCAAATGTTATAGTATTGAAAATAAAAGATAATGCATTCGGCACAAACGGGATGGCCAACACTACTGATCGCACTGTTTCTCTTCTTGATGTTAATAACAATATAATAGATTCTTATACTTATTCTGCAAATAATCCCGTTGGTTATTCTGATGAAAAAATTTTATTAGCAAAAGGAAGCCAACAAAATAATTGGAGGAACAGTTTAGTAATAAATGGTACTCCAGGTTTTAAAAATTCTGTAACTCCTCTTGATTATGATATTGCAATTGATTCATTGAGTTTTAATCCTCAGTCTCTAATTTTAGGGCAAAGCATAAAAATCAAAGCAAAAATTAAAAATAATGGTTTGGTGAATGTTGATAATTTTAAAATTGACTTTTATGATGACCTAAATAATAATCTACTTCCTGATGAAAACGAGTTGATTAAAACTGTTACAATTCAAAATTTAAATTTTTCAGATTCAGTATATATTGAAGTAAATTATATTCCTTTAACAATTGGGACAAGAAATATTATTGCAGCCATTGATTTTCCGAATGATGAAAATTTAGTGAATAATAAATTTTTAAAAATATTTTCTGTCTCAAATCAGCAACATCAATTTAATGACGTTCTAATCAACGAAATAATGTTTGAACCGGATAATGGCGAACCTGAATGGGTTGAACTTTTTAATCAGTCATCATCTGCAATTGATTTAAGCGGGTGGTCAATAAATGATGTTTATACTACGCCGGTTACTAAAAAGATTCAAAAAAATATTTCGATACCTGCAAAATCTTATCTTGTTTTAACAAACGATTCTTCAATAATTAATTATCATAGAAATATTTCATCTCAAATATTAAAAATGGCTCTTCCGGTACTGAATAATGATAAAGATGGGGTAGTATTAAAAGACAGCCTCGGTATTCTAATTGATTCAATGATGTATTCAACAGAAAATAAAATCAAAAAAGGATTTTCAATCGAAAGAGTTGAGCCAAGTGCGTCGTCAATTTTATTTAATAATTGGGGGCAATCCCTTGATATTGAGCAAAGTACTCCAGGAAGAATAAATAGCCTAACTCACAAACAATATGATTTATCTTTGAAAGAAATTTCCTTTAATCCTAAATATCCGGTTAATGGAGATAATGTTTTTGTATGTGCTAAAATAGCCAATAATGGAGCCTCGGTTGTTTCAAACTATTTTGTAGAATTCTATTATTCATCCGAAAACTACATAGATAATTTATTCCTTTTGTGTAAAGATGCTGGAGTAATGATAAACGTTGGCGATTCGGTTATTGTAACTTCATCTCTCCCAATTAATAATTTACAAAACAAAATTAAAATCGCATGCAAAATTATATATGAACCGGATGAAGATACACTAAATAATTATTATGAAAAATATTTGGAGTGTGGTTATGCAAAGAATGCTCTTGTTATAAATGAAATAATGTATGCCCCAGGAAATGGTGAACCAGAATGGTTCGAATTGCAGAATGTTTCTTTGTCGGATACCTTAAATTTGAAAAACTGGTATGTAATTGATGTTCTTCCTTCGAGAACAAAAACGTTTATCTCAACTTCTGATTTGTTCTTAATGCCGCAAGAATTTTTGATAATTACAAAAGATCCCACATTTAATAATTTTTACCCGAATTGTAATAGCAAAATAAAAGTAATCAATTTCGGAACACTTGGTAATTCAGAAGATGGAATTATAATTTGTGATTTTAGGGATGCTATAATAGACAGCGTATTTTATTATTCATCGTGGGGCGGTAAAAATGGGTTTTCCCTCGAGAGAATTTCTACTTCTTTAGAGGGAAACGATAGTACAAATTGGGTAACTTCCTTTTCTGAAAATAATGCTACTCCCGGCGAAGTAAATTCTATTGTTAATGTTCGTTCTTATAAAAAGAATGACCTTGTAATTAATGAGATTATGTATGAACCAGCAGATGATAATTGCGAATTTATTGAGCTTCTGAATATAGGAAATTCAGATGTTGAGCTAGGAGGATGGATGTTCCAAAACAAAAATTCACAACAAATAAAATTGTCCGAAAAAAATATTTTACTTCCTCCGGGTAGTTATTATTTAGTTGCAGCGGATTCTTCTCTTCTTACAAAATATTCTTTGCAATCAAATAAATATATTAAAATATTAAATGCAAATTTAAATCTTGCTAATACGGGCGGCTCAATAATTCTAAAAGATGCAAAAGGAAATTTAATAGATTCGGTTTTCTATTCGCCAAAGTGGCATAACAAAAATTTTCTTTCAACAAAAAATATTTCACTGGAAAAAATTAATCCATATTTAGATGGTAACTTAATTTCAAATTGGAGCAGTTCATCAGATGCTTTAGGAGCAACTCCTACAAGGAAGAATAGTATTTATACTGTCAATACAAACTTTCATTCAAAAATATCAATTGCCCCAAATCCTTTTTCACCTGATAATGATGGTTACGAAGATTTCACCGTAATTAATTATAACCTTTCAAATTCTGTTTCGCAAGTTAGGATAAGAATTTTCGACAGCAAAGGTAGATTGGTTCGTACATTACTTAACAATCAACCAAGCGGAGAAAGCGGCTCTGTAATATTTAATGGACTTGATGAATCAGGTCATTCATTACGGATTGGAATTTATATTATTTTATTAGAAGCTCTCGGCATAAATTCTAATACTGTTGAGACTATTAAAGCTCCGGTAGTTGTTGCAAGAAAATTTAATTAATTGTTCAATTTTTTTGACAAGCCTTTTTTTAAAGAAGCAAATTTAACAGCATCTTTTGACCATTTAGGTGCACTTGTTATTGCTTCTATAATTTCTGAAGGATTATTAATTACAGTCCACATATCTTTGCTGCGCGGGTCCATAAACTTTTCTTCAATTGCTTTTTCAAGAAGTTCTAAGCAAGGATTGAAAAAGCCTTTAATATTTATAAAAACAATCGGGCTTAAATAGAAACCAAGCCGTTTTAAGGTTATTGTGTCGAATAATTCTTCAAAAGTACCGGAACCGCCAGGCAAAGCAATTGCAGCATCGGTATTAAGAATCATCTGTTCTTTTCGCTCATTCATTGTTTCCACAAAGCGGAGTTCTGTTAATGAGTCATGCCCCCATTCCAGGTCATCCATAAATTTAGGTATTATTCCTGTCACTTTTCCGCCTTTTGATAATGCTCCATTTGCAAGCATTCCCATAGAGCCAGAAGAGCCACCTCCGTACACAATATGTATTGATTTTTGTGCAAGAATTTCACCTAATTCTTTTGCAGCATCAAGATATATTGAATCAGATAAGTCACTAGAAGCACAGAAAACACAAACTTTACGTATTAGCATATTTAATATAAAATTATTTTTTTGAAACAAACTATTAGTTACATTGAATATTAAAATTTAAGAAATTAAATTCGTAAGAATTTTTAAATATTCCTATTATTTTAACATTTGCTTAAAGATGAAACTGATTTTTATTTCTTTAATTGTTTTATTGATTAATATTCCTTTTGGCTATTGGAGAGGCAATGTAAAAAAATTTTCTTTTCAATGGATACTTTCGGTTCACATACCGGTTCCTTTTATTATTGCTCTACGATTTTTATCTGGGCTTGGTTTTGCGTTAATAACTTATCCTGCATTAGTTGGTGCCTTTTTTGTCGGTCAGCTAACAGGTAAAAAATTATTTTCTTTTTTGAATAATAATAATTCTTTCGGTTTAACATCGTGCCTTCCTTGCGATATTTTCAAAATAATAAGGAGTTATTTGAAAAATGCACATTAAAATTATTTCCGAATTTTATTCGGAAGTTTTATATCTAAAATAGAGTATGAATTTTTAAAAAATAATTCATTTTATTTTTTAAAATTTAATAGTAATTGATAAAACAATTATGTAAAAATGCAAAAAGAAGTATTAAAATCTTTTAACGAACTTACCTCTGCATTCAACCGATTTAAGGTAAATGTTAATAAAGTTAAAGAAGAAAATGAGAAGGAGCTTATCATTAAAAGATTTGAATTCATAACCGAACTATTTATGAAGAATTTAAAAACTCTTCTCGAAACCAAAGGATATCATTGCATTCTTCCAGAAGACTGTATAAAAGCTGCTACAAAATTTGGTTTTTTAGCAAGTGAAACTATTTTTATTGAAATGTTAGATGATAAAAACAAAATTTTACAGATGCGAAATCAGAATCAGCTTAATGTTTATAAAATACCTGATGGTTTGTATCAAAGGATTAAAATTCGTTACACTATTGCAATTGGAAAATCGATTGAGCGAATAAAGCGGGATTATATTGAGAAGATAGCATGAAGGGACAGATATAAAAATCATTCTATAAAAGGATAAACTAAAAATCCAATTTAGTTTGATTATTTCCAAATCTTCTTTTTTTCTCTTTCTGATCTTTCATGAACTCTCCGAAATCTTCTCTTGTAACAATATATATTTTCCCTACCTGTGTTGCCTTTAATTTGCCGGTCTTAATATTGTATAATACTGCTGACCGGCTAATCTTTAAAATATCAGCAATCTCTAACACGCTAAAGAATTCTTTCATTGTAAAAACTCCAATCTAAAATTTTAACAATCAAAATAGAAATCGCTAAAATCTTATTGGTAAAAGATAATATTTTAATTGATTATCAAAAATATTTACTATGAATTTCAATTTTTTCGAACGGCTTATATATCTTTTTGTAAGGCATAATTTATGTTTAATTTTAGGCATATAATTTTACCGATTTATAATTCTAATAAATTCACGAAAATGAGAGTTACAATTTTACTTTTTTTTAGTTTGTTGCCTATAACTTTTGCACAGGATTTACCCTCTATAAATTTACACTACTCATCTTATGCCATAAGTTCGGACGGGCGTGTAATTGGATTTTACGGAGAAAAGAACAGAGTAGATTTGAAAAGCACGGGCTATGTTTCAAAATATGTAATTTGGTCTTTGCTTGCTACTGAAGACAGGGATTTTTACAATCATCATGGTGTATCAATAAAAGGGATTGTTAGAGGAATATTTAAAACGTTAACAGGCCACGTTGAAGGCGGAAGCACTCTTACGATGCAGCTTGCAAGAAATTTATTTCTCAACAATAAAAGAACAATTTCAAGAAAAATTGAAGAAATTGAGCTTGCAAAAAAACTTGAAGAAAAATTTTCAAAGGATCAAATTCTTTTACTTTATCTTAACACCGTTTATTTTGGCCACGGCGCTTATGGTATTTGGGCAGCATCTGAAGAATATTTTGGGAAGACACCAGATAAACTATCTATCACCGAAAGCGCTGCCTTGGTTGGCCTGGTTCAATCTCCAAGCGGATATGATCCGCAAAAAGATCCCGAAAAGATGTTTAACCGAAGAAACGAGGTCCTTCATAATCTTCTAGAAATAGGAAAACTTACCCAAAATGAATATGAAAAGTTGAAAAGAAAGCCATTAGGTTTAAACTTGTTAAATAGCTCTTGTAAATTTGTTGATGAACAAGTAAGAAAAGAAGCCGTGAATATTCTAAATCAAAAAGGAATTTATTTGGATAAAGATGAATTAAAAATTTTTACTACCATCGATTGGAATATTCAAAAGGCAGCAGAAAATGCAGTACAATTTCAATGGCAGCAATTTCCAAATTCTATGAAGTCAGCTCAAATTGGGTTAATATCTGTTGAGCCTGGAACTGGAATGATCCGTGCTCTAATTGGAGGTAATCCCAACGCTGATCCGAGAGGACTTGATAGAGCAATACAGATTAAACGCCAAGCCGGCTCTTTATTTAAGGTTTTTTTATATGGAAGTCTTTTAGAGAAAGGTTACACATTAGCAGAACCACTAAAGAATATTCCAATAGTTGTTGATTCTGGTACAACACAAGAATGGCGGCCGGAGAATGACGATAATGAATATAGCGATAGTTTAATGCCAATGGAAAAAGCCATACAGCACTCAATAAATCTTTGTGCGGCTTATGCAATTACAAAATTAACTTCGCCTGATTCTGTAGTATCTTTTGCACACCGACTTGGGATAACATCTGATATTCCACCATATCCTTCTATTGCATTAGGAACCGCCGAAGTAAGTCCTTTAGAAATGGCGTCATCGTTTGCCGTCTTTGCAGATGAAGGTATTTATTCGAAACCATTTCTGATAACAAAAATTGAAGATAAAAATGGAAGAATTTTATATAGTAGAGAAATTGATACTGCCACAGTTCTTGATTCTGCCACCGCCTTTTTAATTGCTTCTGCATTAAAAACGGTTGTTGATGGCGGTACAGCTTCTGTAATAAGAAAATATTATCATGGTATAGCAGCTGGAAAAACTGGCACTACACAAAATTCCACAGATGCTTGGTTTGTTGGTTTTACACCCTACTTATCCACAGCTATTTGGGTTGGATTTGATAATCCACAAACAAAGTTAAGTAATAGTTTTAATTACGGTGGTACCACATGTGCACCAATTTGGGGAAGAATGATGGCTGAGGTTTCGAGAAAAATGAGGAATTTAACTTCTGTTGATTTTGTTAAACCTAAAGATGTATCTTATCTTGACTTGTGCGAGGATTCCGGAGAGCCTGTTACAGGATTATGTTCTCACTCTCAAATTTACCCCGTTAATATGAATAGAATCTCTTTGATCAAAGATTTACATAATCCTTATAATAAAATACATCCAGGAGTAATGGATTTACATATTGGTAGATAAAAATTATGTAATAAAATATTTAATAAAAAACCGGCTTACACATAATAAAATTTGTTAAAAATCATTTTTTACTAAAATTAATTAGGTAATATTAAGATTAATCAATATATTTAGAGACATGTTTTTAGAATTACTATAAGTAACTCTTAATTCATTTCTCGTTTTAACTCATAATTAAATACGAGGTTCAACAATGAAGTTAATTATTGCGATAATTCGTCCACATAAATTAGATGACTTACATGACGCTCTTTTGGAGGCGGGGTTCAAAGGTCTAACAGTAACTGAAGTTAAAGGTTATGGAAGACAAAAAGGTCATACAGAAATTTATAGAGGTTCTGAGTATAAAATTACGTTTGTTCCTAAATTGAAAATTGAACTTGTTTGTCCTGATAATTTAGCCGAACAAGCAATATCAATAATATTAAATACAGCTAAAACCGGCGAAGTTGGAGATGGTAAAATTTTTATAGTTCCGGTTGAGGAAGCAATAAGAGTGCGAACAGAAGAGACTGGTGAAGGTGCTCTTTAGTTTTATCAATTTATATAATTAAAAATAAATATGCGAAAATTTAATTTTTTCTTTTTGATTTTGCTTTTTGGAATAGGTACTGTTTATGCAGGTGATAAGACCACCATGGATAATATTAGCAAGGCTGATACAGCATGGCTTTTGTTATCGACTGCTTTAGTTATGTTAATGACTCCCGGACTTGCATTGTTCTACGGAGGAATGGTTAGAAGAAAGAACGTGCTCGGTACAATTATGCAAAGTTTTGTTTCACTTGGCGTAATATCAATTGTATGGGTTCTCTGGGGATACAGTCTTGCCTTTGGACCGGATGTAGGGCATGTTATTGGCAACCTCGAGTGGTTTGGTTTAAATGGAGTAGGAATGGCTCCAAACCCAGATTATGCTGCAACAGTTCCACAGCAAGCATTTATGATGTTCCAAATGATGTTTGCTGTAATAACACCTGCACTTATAACAGGAGCATTTGCAGAAAGATTTAAATTTAGTACATATCTTTTATTTTTAGTTTTGTGGTCTACTTTTGTTTATGCACCAATTGCACATTGGGTGTGGGGGATTGGTGGCTGGATTAGAAATCTTGGTGCTCTCGATTTTGCAGGCGGACTTGTTGTGCACATAAGTTCGGGTGCTGCAGCTTTAGTTGCCGCCCTTATGGTAGGTAAAAGAAAAATTCATTATGATGAATTGACACAACCAAATAATCTTACTATGACATTAACAGGGGCGGCTTTGTTATGGTTTGGATGGTTTGGATTTAATGCCGGTAGTGCCTTGATGTCTGGTTCACTAGCAGTTTCGGCATTTGTGGCTACTCATATTGCAGCTGCAGCAGCAACAATTTCCTGGATTGTTACAGAATGGCTACATAGGGGGAAACCAACTGTTCTAGGCGCAGCCTCGGGCGCAGTTGCTGGGCTTGTGGCTATTACTCCAGCTTCTGGATTTGTTGGACCGATGGCTGCTTTAATTATTGGATTATCCGTAGGAATTTTATGTTATTTTGCAATTGGCTTAAAACTAAAATTGGGTTATGATGATTCTTTGGATGCCGTTGGTGTTCATGGGGTAGGCGGAACTTTTGGAGCTTTGGCTACCGGCCTGTTTGCATCAAAAGCGATAAACTCTGCTGGCAATAATGGATTGTTTTATGGTAATCTTTCTTTGCTGGGAGTCCAAACCATCAGCGTTATTGCGGCAATTGCATATTCATTTACAATTACATGGGTCATTCTAAAAGTTCTTAATTTAACAATCGGAATTCGTGTTAAAGATGAAGATGAGTTTGAAGGTCTTGATTTGAGCCAGCACGGCGAAAGCGGGTATTCGTTATAACTTAATAAAAAGCATTCTATCACCATTGAGACAGATAAGTTTTATCTTGTATAAGAAGGATGCAATTTTTAAAAAATTATTATTTTTTAGAATGGAGAAGTTCGCTTATTTCTTTCTTCGGATTTTGATTTTAATGCAAACGAAACAAAAATTAGAAAAACAAAAACGATGCCGACAGCAAAATATGCTTCTTTTAAGCCGCTACCTGCTCCTTTGCCAGAACTTGCAATTGCTCCGACAAATGCACTTCCGAAAAGCTGTCCAATTCCTGTAAATAATCTTATTACCCCTTGAGCCGAGGCTCTTTCTGACAAATCAGCTTCGTTAAGCATAATGTATCGTAAAGGAGCCCCAATTAAAAATCCCATTCCTATACCGGCTAAAATTGCAGCTACGTAAAAAGTCAAGATGTTTTTCATAATTAATGAGAAGCCGAGGAAACCGGCAGCTAGTAAAATCGTTCCAATTATTAAAACAAATTTAGAACCTGCTTTATCAAGCATTCTTCCGGCTAAAGGAGATCCTGCAGCAAGTGCTAAAACTATTGGAAGAAGCATAAAACTTGCCTGTGAATTTGATACTGTAAATTTTTCCACAAGTAGAGGAGGGATGAATACTACTGCAGCCTCACTTATACCAGCTCCAATTGCAAGAAAAGAAGCAAGGACGACCTGCTTTGAAGATAATAGTTTAATTCGTAAAACTGGACTTTCAATTTTTCTTTCAGATTTTATAAAATACGGTAAAATTATAATTGCTATGATAAATAGCGGAAGCACTTGAAAAGAAAAAAAACTTTTTATAAAATATGACGAATTAATTTGATTAAAACCAATTGCTAAAGCTGCAAGGATAAAAGAAAGGCTTATTGTTCCTTTCCAATCAAAATTACTTTTAGCTATAATTCCCTTTTCGGGTAATGTTTTTAAACTTAAAAAAATTATTACTGTAGCAATTGGGATATTAATTAAAAATAACCAATGCCAGCTTAATAACAGTAAAACACCTGCAATTGCTGGACCTATTAAAAAAGCAATCCCAAATACTGCACCAATTAAACCAAGAGCACTGCCGCGCTTATCTTCTGGAAATGTATCTCCTATAACGGCACTAGCAACCGGAAATATCCCGCTAGAACCGAAACCTTGAATTGCTCTTCCAATTAACAAAATAGAAAAATTAGGCGAAGCAGCTACTACAAGAGAGCCAAAAGCAAACAATGCTAAATCAAGAATATAAATTTTTTTTCGACTTGCCTGGTCGGATAGTTTTGCCATAAAAGGAGTGCCTACAAGATTGAACAAAACATATATGCTAAATATCCATGCAGCAGCACGTTCGTCTATTTGAAATTGTTTTTGAATTGCTGGTAATGCAGGACCAACAATAGCAATGTCAAGAGCTCCCATTAAGACCCCAATGAACAAAACCAATAATATTCCATTTCGTTTTTTCTTATCAATTTCTTTCAAGATTCAAACTTTCCAAATTTATAATTAACATTATGAAAACATGGTTAAATGTTTTTCCTTCTATTTTCTTATTTGGCAAAACAATGTTTTTATGCCTAAAAGTGAAAAAACCATTTTTAAAAAAATATATTACTCATTAAATGAGAAAGGAGTTTCCCTGCTCTTTTTAAAATCTGGTCGGTAGGTTTCATAACTGTCCAATTCCTGAGTCCACCCGTTTTCTAAGCCGTATTTATCCATCAATCTTAATACTTTATCATATTCAGATTCCCGAAGCTTGCGATCTATTAAAATATCTCTTCCCGCTTTGAATGTAGGATAATACTGTGACATGACCGAAACATGAACATTTGGACTTAACTCTTCAGCAATGAATTTAAATACCATTTCCGTATCAGCCAGATCATTTGGTAAAACAAGATGTCGGATAATCAAGCCCCGCACAACAACATCACCGTTATAAATTAATTTATCACCCACCTGTTTGTACATTTCTTTTATTGCTTCTTTAGCCTTTTCAAAATAGTTTTCAACCCGTGAATATTTTTTTGCATACTCATTGTTCCCGTATTTGAAATCCGGAAGATAAACATCTGCTATACCGTCGTATAGTTTAATCATTTCAACAGAATCATATCCGTTAGTGTTATAAACTATCGGGATATTCAATCCTTTTTGAACAGCGAGAAAAATTCCTTTTAGTATTTGAGCAGAAAAATGTGTAGGAGAAACAAGCCCAATATTGTGGCAATTTTTATTTTGTAATTCAATCATTATTTCAGCAAGGTGCTCGAAAGACACTTCGTTGTTGCGTTCAACTTTCCAGTTTTGGCTGATTAAATAATTTTGGCAGAACATACATCTTAAATTGCAATTGCCAAAAAAAATATTTCCTGCTCCACGATTTCCACTTATAACTGGTTCTTCGCCAAAGTGTGGTGTGTAAGAAGAAACAATTGGCAAATATCCACTTAAACAAAAAGAATATTCATCCTTTGTTCTGTCTACTTTACAATCTTTCGGACAAAGATTGCATGACTTTAACATTTCTTCAGCTTTAGAAACCCTTTCCTTTAGTTTACCGCTTTCAAATAATTTGATGTATGAAGGCTCGTATTCCATTTAATGATGTATGATACTTTTGATGTTTGATTTCAATTAAATAGGATTAAAGACTATATCAATTAAACTTTTTTTCATTCAACAAAATGCTTTCAGATAAAATAACTATCAACTAAAAGATTGACTGCGTTGTAAACAAAATTTAATTGAATTAAAAACTTACAAATTGAAATAGTTTTTTTCAGTGGCAAATTTAACAAAAGCTAGGGAAATGAAACAGTTTAAGTGATATGCAACAAAAAAGGCAGCCTGATTTGACTGCCTTAACTTAAAAGAAAAAAATCATTATTTCCCTTCTTTATTTAAGATTGTTTCTATTTGGTCCATAACATCATTCATTCTTTTCATAGTAAGCTGGAAAGGTTCTGAAGATAAAGGGTCTATGCCTGCTTTTTTAATTATTTCAATTGGATAATCTGAGCCACCTCCTTTAAGAAGGTTATAATATTTTTCAACAGCAGGCTTGCCTTCATCTATGATTTTCTCTGCAAAAGCGGTTGCATAAATTAAAGAAGTAGCATACTGATAAACATAATAAGTATAATTTACAAAATGAGGAATGTATTCCCATTCATAAGCTATATTTGAATCTATAATACAATCACCTTTATCATTGCCGTAATATTCTTTCACCAAATTATAATAAAGCTGGCTTAAAGATTCCCCAGTAAGGGGACTACCTTGTTCAGCAAGTTTATGAACTTCCCATTCAAACTCTGCAAATAAAGTTTGACGGAAGATGGTCGTTCGAAGAAGTTCGAGATAACTGCCAAGCAGATAAAGTTTTTCTTCATCATTATTAGCATTTTGAACCATATAGTTATTTAAGAGAGTTTCATTGCATGTCGAAGCTATTTCGGCAACGAAGATTGAATAGTCAGAGTTTGGAAAAGTTTGATTTTTGTTTGAAAAATAACTGTGCATAGTATGACCAAGCTCGTGAGCTAAAGTGGATACTGACTCGTAGTCGCCATTCCAATTTGTAAGAATATAAGGATGAACATCATAAGCGGAGGATGAATAAGCACCACTTCTTTTGCCATTCGAAGGTATATAATCAATCCATCTGTTGTTAAAAGCTTTTTGGACCGTCTCGATATATTCTTTACCCATTGGGTTTAATGCTTTAAGAATTATGTTTTGTCCTTCTTCAATGGTGAATTTAAGATCCACTTTTTTTACTATAGGAGTATAGAGATCGTAATAATGAAGGGTATCTACCCCGAGCATTCTTTTTTTTAGATTAAGAAATCTTTGAAGTGTCGTAAGATTGTTATGAATTTGGGTAATAAGATTTTCATAAACAGAAATTGGAATATTGTTTGGTGCAAGGGAAGCTTCGAGGGAAGAGTTATAATTGCGGTCTTTAGCAAAAACATAATCTGTTTTAACCTTGCCGGCATAATTTGCACCAAGTGTATTTTTATATTTGCCATAGGTATCAAAAAAATTTTCGAATATTAATTTTCTATCTTCCCTATTTTGAGAGCCTCTATATTTAGTATAAGCAGAAGAAGAAAGAATAATATCCTGACCGTCAGACAGCTTAACTTTTGCGTATGGAAATTCTGCATCGTTAAAAATGTCGTAAACGTTGCTGGGAGTTTCTACAACAGAGCCAAAACTTGCAAGGATTTTTTCTTCACCTTCAGAAAGAGTATGAGCACGCAAACGCTGTATGTTGCCGATGAACATTTTAAAGTCTTCAAGCTTAGGATTTTCTTTCAGAAAAGAATCAATTTTTTCGGGTGTTATTTTAACAATTTCAGGACTCAGAAAAGCAGTTTTCTCAGAAATTTCAGTGCCCAGGTGTGATACTTCCTGCGTCATTGCCTGATATTTTGCAATTCTCAGGTCTTCATCGCTAAGTCTTGAGGCATATTCGGAGACTCTATAAAATTTTTTAAGAAGATCGAAATAATTATTGAGTGCTTCTAACATAGTATTTGGGCTTTCAGCAATATGACCTTTGTATTTAACAACATCCTCAATTTTTTGTGCAACTTCGTTTTTCGCTTTGTCCCAATCACTAATGCTTGGAAACATGTCATTAAGATTCCATTTATATTTTTGCGGGATGTCATTCCTTTCTAAATTTTGAGCATAGTTAATATTTTGCATAGTACATGTTAATAAAAAAGTTAGTAAATAGTATATTGGTTTCATAAGAACCCCTTTGTTAGTTAAAAAATTTTTTTATTTGGTAGTAATTTAAGAATAATAATTTTCTTATCAATTAAGCGAGAGTGATTTTTTATTTTAAAAATTGTGCATGCACCTAATCCTTTTTATCAAAGTAGCAGAAAGTTTTTTAAAGTGGATGTCAATCCAATGCTATTTTGGAAAAGTAAAATGATTAATTTTCTTATTAAAAGAAATTATCTGTTATTTACGAAGGGGAAAGGCAATTTGGAAAGTATTATAAAAAAGGGGGTCGGAAGGAAGAAAATTTATTATATTGTCTTTATTAAGATTTTTAATTAAAATAAAACAGAATTAAATAAATAAATTAAAATACTAATTTGTTGTATTCTTTTTAACAGAGATATAAAAAATTTTAGGATTAGGTAATAATCAATTTTATTTATAGCTTTGAAAAGCCGGTATTAGACCGGGATGTTTTATATATAATTTTTAGAGGTTTTTAAGTGAGTACTAAATTATTTGTGGGTTCTCTCCCATGGTCGATAGACGACAAGCAATTGCAATCAACATTTGAAACACATGGCAAAGTTGTTTCGGCAAAGATTATAAAAGACAAAGAAACAGGCCGTTCGAGAGGTTTTGGATTTGTCGAAATGGAGAACTCGGCTGATGCAGAGAATGCAATATCAGCATTGAATGAATCAGAATTAAATGGAAGAAATATCGTTGTAAATGCCGCAAAGCCACGAACATAATTTGATATTTTATGCTTTGCTAAAAGCAGAGTAGTTTTTATTTCTGAAAGGCGCCCTTAAAGACGCCTTTTTTGTTTTTTGTTCGAAAGTTATGTTGCGTTGATTAAATAAGTCTATCTAAAAATAAAAGATAAAAGTTGAACTTGGAAGAAAACCGCTGTAAAAGGTTACAGGAATAATTAAAGAATTTTAGTTTATAATTTTGTTTTGCAAAAAGCTTTTTTTACTTGCGGCAATTTTGTATAGCTTGATATATTCTTTGGCAGAATTTTCCAGGGAAAAATTTTCCATCATTCCGTTAGAAATAATTTTTTCCCAAATAGGTTTTTTCCCAAAATAATTTATAGCGCGTATGATAGCAGAAAACATCGCTTCACCTGTATATTCGGAAAAAGAAAATCCATTTCCATTTTGGGAATGATTTAAATTAGCTTCATCCCAATCATAAACAGTATCCGCTAAGCCACCGGTTTTTCTAACGATAGGAACAGTGCCATATTTTAAACTATAAATTTGGTTGAGTCCACATGGCTCATAAAGAGAAGGCATAAGCAGCATATCTGTACCTGCTTCAATTAGATGAGACATTTCGTTATTAAAACCAATATAAGTGAAAACTTTCTCCGGATAGTAATGTTGTAGTTCTGTAAACATTTCTTCATATTTTTCTTCTCCACTTCCAAGAATAATCCACTGCACATTAAGCTTCATTAATTCATTTAAAGTATTTTCAAAAAGATCAAAACCTTTTTGAGAAACCATTCTTGAAATGATGCCGATGACAGGGACATCTGAAGAAAATTTTAAATTAACTTTGTTGAGAAGAAATTTTTTGTTTTTCTTTTTCCCTTCCAAATTATTTATTGAAAAGTTAAAAGGAATTAAAGTATCTTTTTCTGGATTCCATAAAGAATAATCTACGCCATTTAGTATTCCATACAAATCATTTCCTCTTTGTTTAAGAACTCCTTCAAGTCCAGCACCAAATTCCGGGGTTAAAATTTCTTTTGCATAAGTTTTACTAACAGTGTTAATAATATCGGAATAATTAATTGCTGTTTTCATAAACGAGACATCTCCGTGAAATTCAATTGGACTTTCGGGGTAGAAAAGTTCAGGCTTAATTTCAGCTTTGAAAATTGCATCTTTGCCAAACCTGCCCTGATACCCTATATTATGAATTGTAAAAACAGAAGCAGTTTTAGAGAACAATTTATCCCAGCCATAATTTTCTTTTATAAACAAAGGAATAAGTCCGGTAGGCCAATCATTTGCATGAATTACATCAGGTGCCCATTTGAGCCTTTGCAAAGTTTCAATTACCGCTTTAGAAAAAAGAATAAATCTTTCATCTTCATCAAAGCCATCGGTATAAATTTGGTCGCGGTGAAAATAATGAGGGCAGTCGATAAAATTTACTTCGACATTGGAGTTAGGTAATCGACTTTGATAAATGTGAACGTAACGAAAATGAGAACCGACTTTTATTGAGATTTCTCCAATTTCCCAATTATAATGAAGATCAAATTTTGATTCATCTATAAGATAATATCTGGGCATAAATAATTTTACTTCGCATCCAAACTTTTCAAGGGCTTTAGGCAAGGCACCGGAAACATCTGCCAAACCACCGGTTTTAGCATACGGAAATGCTTCCGAAGTAACAAATGCTATTTTCATAATTGATTTTGTTAAAATATAGTTATAAATAAAAATATTTACCGCACTTCAACTTAAGAAATCTTTAGAATAAAGTATACACAGCACCAATTTACTAGGTTTGTTTCACTTGTTTTGTTATATATTAATCTTTCTGATAAAAAAACAAGATTAACGTTTAATCTAATATTATTTTTTGCAATTATTGAATTGTCCCAAAGAACATCCTATTCAGCGAGGTGATAAAATTTAGGCAACGAAGTTAGACTTGTATTAAGCAATAAATTTTTTCAATCAAAACTTTACCAGATGTACAGAATCGAAACCCAAATTCAAATTTTTATATTTGCACCTGTAGATTGTCTGAAATGATTTATAAATATTTCTTGCGTTGCCAAAAAAAAGACCAATAGCCTAACCAAATTTTTTAGAAAGAACATTTTGTAAAAAGAGTTAGTTATTATTCGTTCTAAAGCTCTGCACGCCTAATTTTACTTAATTTGAGGCTATTAGAAAGATTCAAATCATCGATTTAAAAGTTATAGCCAAAATCTCACGTAGCAAACCATGCTATGAAAGTTACACCACTTTGTACCCAATTACTAAGAGCAATTTGGCTTATATTAAATCCGACTTTAGTTTAAGGAACCCAGCCTAGAATTTTTTGAAGTATCTTTTGCCCGTACAAAAAAGAATTAAGCAAAAGGAAAAAGGAGAAGAGGAGTTTTAATTTACTTTTTATGTGTTAATCCTTATTTTTATTTTGATAAATAAGAACAAATAGTATTTAGAAATGATAATTACAAAAAACAATATTTCAATTTACCAAGAAGGGAACTCAACCAAAAGATCTATTTTGTTTGTACATGGTTTTCCGTACGACCATTTAATGTGGGAAAATCAGGTAAAATACTTCAGTAAAAATTTTTATTGCATCACCTATGACATAAGAGGATTAGGCAAATCACCAGCAGGTTGTGGCCAATTTACGATGGAATCTTTTGTAGACGACCTTGAATTTATAATTGATGAATTGAAAATTAATAAACCAATTTTATGCGGACTTTCGATGGGTGGATATATTTCTTTGCGTGCTGTTGAGAGGTTCGAAAATAAACTTGGTGGATTAATTTTATGTGATACAAAATCAGAGGCTGATGATAATGAAAATAAATTAAGACGAGCTGCGGGTATTAAACAAATAAATACAGAGGGAGTTGAAAAGTTTGTTGTTGCTTTTATAGCTAATACCTTTGCCGAAGAATCTATAAAAAAATTCGGAAAACAATTTGAAAAAATAGTTGAAAGGTCTTCGGCTTTTGATCCGGTGGGTATTAAAGGCTCTCTGCTTGCTATGATAGGACGCAATGATACCACAGCTTATCTTCAAAATATTAAATTACCGGTTTTAGTTTTGTGCGGTGAAAAGGATAAATCATGCCCTCCAGAATCGATGAAAAGATTAGCAGATAAAATAAAAGGTTCTGAGTTTGTAATAATTCCAAATTCAGGTCACATGACTCCGGTTGAAAATCCTGATGCAGTAAACAAAGCAATTGAAAATTTTTTAAACAGATTTTTTAATTAGCTATTTGCAAACCTGGGGAATGAAAAAAGTTTTATTATCATTCCAAACACAACACGCTATAAAGTGAGTAAAAAATAATTTGGAACTTATATTAGGCGTTGCAATTAAAAGAGCGTATGTTTTTAGTATTGCTATCTTATTTTAATATGCAATTCTTTTAGCTGATCTTCGCTTACTGTAGAAGGAGCGTCGTCCATAAGAGAAATACCGGAAGCAGTTTTAGGGAATGCAATAACCTCTCTAATAGAATTTTCGCCAGCAAAAATCATTGCAAGTCTGTCAAAACCGAATGCAATACCGCCGTGAGGGGGAGCGCCATATTTAAAAGCATTCATTAAAAAGCCAAATTTATATTCAGCCTCTTCTTCAGAAATTCCGAGAGCTTTGAACATTTTAGATTGAAGGGCTGCATCGTGGATTCTGATACTACCGCCGGCAATTTCACTTCCGTTTAGAACAAGGTCGTAAGCGCGAGCTTTAACTTTGGAAGGAGCAGACTCCATAAATTCTACATCTTCAAGCCTAGGTGAAGTAAACGGATGATGCATAGCATAATAGCGCTTTGTTTGTTCATCCCATTCGAAGAGAGGAAAATCAGTAACCCATAGAAGTTTGGGTTCAGCATCAGATTTTATTAAATTCAAACGTTTAGCCATTTCCATTCTTAATGAGCCCATAATAGAAAGGGCTTTTAGCTTTGGTCCAGTAAGAATAAATAATAAATCTCCAGTTTTTGCTTTTAAAGTATCAACAAGATTTTTCTTTTCTTCCTCAGATAAAAATTTAGCAATTGGGGCTTCAAGTTCATTCTCTTTAACTCGCATCCAGATCAATCCACCAGCGCCTTGTTTTTTTACAAAATCTGTTAAGAGATCAAGTTGATTTCTTGTATAATCTCCGCACCCGGGGGCAAGTAAACCGGTGATTATTCCATTATTTTTAATATGATCTTGAAAAACTTTGAATGATGTATTTTCAAAAATATGATTAAGAGTAACCATCTCAAGGTCGAAGCGAAGATCTGGTTTATCGCTGCCGTACTTTTCCATAGCTTCGTCAAATGAAATTCTTGGTAGGGGAATGAATAATTCTTTATTCCAAATTTCTTTAAAGAGAATTTTCATTAAACCTTCAACAATTTTAAATATATTTTCCTGATCGACGAAAGACATCTCCACATCAATCTGAGTAAACTCCGGTTGTCTATCAGCTCGTAGGTCTTCATCTCGAAAGCATTTTACAATTTGAAAATATCTATCAAGACCAGAGACCATCAAAAGCTGTTTATATTGCTGAGGTGACTGTGGTAGAGCATAAAATTTGCCTTTATGAATTCTACTTGGTACAAGATAATCCCTTGCTCCTTCGGGAGTGCTTTTCATTAACACTGGTGTTTCAACTTCTACAAAGGAATTATCATCAAAATATTTTCTAACAAGCTGATACATTTTGTGGCGCATTAATAAATTTTTTTGCATGGAAGGACGTCTTAAATCAAGATAACGATATTTTAATCTTACGTCTTCGCTTGTATCAACATCATTCTTAATAGGAAAAGGAGGGTTTTTAGCTTCATTAAGTATTATTAATTTATTAACCATAACATCCACATTACCAGTGGCAATTGCAGGATTTTCTGTACCTTCTGGCCGTTTTCTAACTTTTCCTTCGATAGAGATAACGAACTCGTTTCTAAGAGCACCAGCAGCCTCGTGAGCAATTTTGTCAAATGTTGGTTCAAAGACTATTTGAGTAATGCCGTATCTATCTCTTAAGTCAACAAAAATTAATCCACCCAAGTCCCTTCTTGTATCGACCCATCCGTTTAATACAACTGTTTCGCCTATATTTTTTTCTCTAAGGTCACCGCATGTATGTGTTCTGGTTTTGAATTGCATTTTTTTCTTTTTTACTCCTTACCAAAAATTAGAACTGTAAAAATATATAATAAAGATGGGTGATACAAATAAAACAAAATGCTACAAAGAGTTTTATATAGCGGTAAAAATTGATACAGGATATTTCATTTTTCTTTTTTCACACAATTACAGCAAATAGGAAAAGGGAAAATTATACCGGTATTAAGATTTAGTTATTTTAGGTTCGGAGTAATAATTTAGAGGCAGAAAAATTCCGCCTCTAAAAATTAAATCATCAAACAGCAAGGGGAGTATCTAATTTTTTCAAGTCAGCGTGAAGTTCTTCTTCTGTAAGATGATGTTCAACTAACTTACCGGAAAAATAAGCTTCGTAAGAGCTCATGTCGAAGAAACCATGTCCGCTTAGATTAAATAAAATTGTTTTTGAAATTCCTTCCTTCTTAGCTTGCAAAGCTTCTTTAACAGCGCAAGCAATAGCATGGTTAGACTCTGGTGCAGGAATAATCCCTTCCGAACGGGCAAATTTAACACCGGCGTCAAAGCATTCAAGCTGGTGAAAAGATTGGGCTTCGATTAATTTGTCTTTTAACAATTGGCTTACAATTGCGCCTGCACCGTGGTATCTAAGTCCACCTGCATGAATTGGAGCAGGAACGAAAGTATGCCCTAATGTATACATCGGAATAAGGGGGGTTAAGCCAGCTGTATCGCCGAAATCGTATCTAAATTCTCCTTTGGTAAGTTTAGGACACGAAGAAGGTTCGGCAGCGATACATCTTATTTTTTTACCTTGAGTAAAGTTTAACCTTAGGAATGGGAAGGATAATCCAGCAAAGTTTGACCCACCGCCAAAGCAACCTATCACGATATCAGGAAAATCACCAGCCATTTCCATTTGTTTGATTGCTTCCTCTCCGATAATTGTTTGATGCATAAGAACATGATTCAGAACGCTTCCAAGAGAATAATTTGTTCCTTCATTTGTTGCTGCACGTTCGACAGCTTCTGAAATTGCAATGCCAAGGCTTCCGGGTGAATTTGGATCTTCCGCCAAAATTTTCCTTCCTGCATTTGTCTTATCTGTTGGAGAAGAAAATACTTTTGCACCCCATGTATTCATCATTAATTTTCTATAAGGCTTTTGATCATAGCTTACTCTAACCATGTAAACTTCAAGCTCGATTCCAAAAATTTGGCAAGCAAAACTTAATGCACTGCCCCATTGCCCCGCACCAGTTTCTGTAGTTAATCTTTTTATTCCTTCCTTCATATTATAATAAGCCTGAGGAACGGCAGTGTTTGGCTTGTGAGATCCGGCGGGACTTACTCCTTCGTACTTATAATAAATTTTTGCCGGAGTGTCCAGTAATCTTTCAAGATGATAAGCCCGATATATTGGTGAAGGTCTCCATATTTTATAAATATCTAATACTTCTTCTGGAATTTCAATCCATCTTTCTTTTGAAACTTCCTGTTTAATTAATTCCATAGGAAATATGGCAGAAAGATCTTCGGGTCCAATAGGTTTTTTTGTGCCTGGATGCAACGGAGGAAGGCATGGATTAGGCATATCGGCCTGAATGTTATACCAGCTTGTAGGCATTTCCTTTTCTGGCAAGATAATTTTTTTATAAGTCTCCATCTTTTTTCTCCAATGGGAAAAATTCCCTTGATAAAAGTTGTTAAAAATGAAATATATTTAAATAAGAAAGTAAATTCTTAAAATATTCCGTTCTCTTTTTGGGTATTAAATAATTTTTTATCAAAAAGTTAACGTGAAGTAAGATAAACTATAAAAATTTAAATTGAAATGAAAATAAAATTTTAAAATTATTGTTTTCGAATTATTGAAATTTAGCGTTTCTTTATATTATAAAATTACTTTCAATATAGCGGTTCTAAAAAATCAAGAATTTCCCTTACATTATTTAATAAATTGGCTGCTCCGTAAAAGTTACAATTTGTTGTAAGAGGAGTAGGAATGACATAGCATTTTAAATTTGCGCCGAGTGCAGATTTTAGTCCTCTTTCGGAATCTTCAATTGCAATACAATCCTCTGCACGCAAACCTGTTATTTCAAGTGCTTTTAAATATGGCGCTGCACTTGGTTTGGGCTCAGTAAAATCTTCAGAAGTCAAAGTAAAATCAAAATATTGAAGTAGATTAGAATTTTTATGGATTATGTCAAAATGTTCTTTTAGAGAGCTAGATACTATACCCATCAAAAATTTTCCATGTAGAAATTTAAGAGTGTCTGCAACACCTTCAATAATTATTGGCTCAGTTTCAAGTAACTTAGTATAGAGAAAGTTTCGTTTTTTGCGTAGTTGGTTTATTTGATTTTCGTCCAATCCTTTTTCTGCAGCAATTAGCCTTATTCCTTTAGACTTAACGAGGTAATTTTCTCTATATAATTCTTTGGTAAGGTTAATTCCAATTTCGGAAAATATTTCTTTGTTTGCTTTGTAATAAAGTTTTTCAGTATCTACAAGCACGCCGTCATTATCCCAAAAAATAGCTTTTATCATAAACTAATTACTTTCATAAAACAATTTTTACAATCGAATTTCAACATAAACTTATTTTTATTATTGATTAAGTACAAAGGTTCTTGTATTTCTTTAACTTTTTTGTTTTCAAATGGACACATTTCCAGCTCTCTTTTAATACAGTATTTTGTTGTCATAAGAATTTTATTTTTTCTATTGGTTGTTATTTCAAAACCAGGTTCAATTTTTTTAACTTGATGACGTAAATAAAATTCTTTTGCTTTTAGATTAACAACGTTACCCGTATAATCAAGAAATGTTTGTGGAAACGGAGTATTATCTTTTCTTAAGTAGCAGTTTTCCCTTTTATAATTTTGCAATCGTTCCTTTTCAAGAAGTAAAAGTGCTGTCCTTCTTATTTCATTAAGTTTACTAATGGGAATAAATTTAACTTTGTTAATGTTAATTTCAATTGAAGAGATTTCAAAAATTGAATCTCCTGTTTTTTTTGTCTGTTTTTCAATTAAATCTATAATGTTTTCTTTTTTCTGAGCAGGAATGTTTTCTACTTCAGCATACAAGGAAATCTTGTTGTCGTCTTCATCGCAAGCATAAATTGCAATTCCATTGTTGTTATCTTCAAACCTTATTTTAGCACTGATTTTCCGTACAGTTTTTGATTTTTCTAATTCGTTTAAAAATTTTTTATCAAAGTTCCGGAAAATTTTTGTCCCTTTGGGAATTTTTTCCATCTTATTAGGAATAATTTTTTTTGCGTTTGTGTTGTTTATATAAGTGCCTTTAAAATCACCAGACGAATTACAAAAACAAATTCCGTCACCGTTAGAAATATCTTTATTCGTTTCAATCTCAAAATATTTTGTAGTAGAGTCACTAACTTTTCCAAGATACTCGCCAATTGATTTTGCGGTATAAAAGGAAGATAATTTACGTTGTGCACCATATAAAAAATAATTTGAATAGCCGCGGTTAAAAGTTTTATTTGGGTTTGGGATGAAATCAAAATATACTTTTCCACTAGAGGTTTTGGATAAATTATTATTATCAAGAATAATTTCGTCCAGAATTTTTCTATAGAAGGCTGTAATATTTTTTACATAGTAAATATCTTTAAGCCTGCCTTCAATTTTAAAAGAAGAAATGCCAACATTTATTAAATCATTTAAATGAAGAGAAAGGTTTAAATCTTTAAGTGAAAGGATATTTTTATTTTTCAACAAAATTGTTCCCGAAGCATCTACAAGATTGTAAGAAGAGCGGCATGGTTGAGAGCATTCTCCCCGATTAGCACTTCTTCCACAAATATATTCGCTTAAATAACATTGCCCGCTTAGTGATACGCAAAGTGAGCCGTGAACAAAAGATTCAAGTTCAATTGAAGTATTATTTTTTATATTTTTAATTTGTTCGAGCGAAAGTTCACGGGCAAGAATAACTCTCTTAATACCGATATTTTCAAAAAATTTTATTTTTTCGAGAGAATAATTATTAGCTTGTGTTGATGCAATAATTGGAAGCGGAGGAAGCTCCATTTCGAAAATTGCCATATCTTGGATAATAATTGCGTCGGTTCCAATCTCGTATAATTTATTAATTAGTTTTTGAGCTTCTTCAAATTCAAAGTCATAAATAATAGTATTGATGGTTACATAAACTTTAGCGTAAAACTTATGTGCATAATTTATTAAAGACTCGATTTCCTTTAAATCATTTCCTGCGGCAGCTCTTGCACCAAATTTATAAGCCCCTATGTATACAGCATCTGCACCATAATCTATTGCGGCAATTCCTGTAACAAAATCTTTAGCGGGCGATAACAGTTCTATTTTTTTCAAATTAAATATGCATCTATTATGAACACCAATGCAGTAAAAATATAAATAAAACTGTTTCCAAAGGAGTCAATTTTTTTTAGAAATACTATTTTTTATGTAACCATGTTGTGTGAAAGACGAGGTTTGAATTTAGTCATTTCTTGTTTACAACAGATTTTTTGCTTTTAAGGATTGAAATATGTTTTATTTTATTCTTTTTCTAATTCGTTGTAAGCTTTTTTTACTGTATCACAAACTGGCAATACACGATCGAGCTGAGTAATTTTAATTAACGAATAAACTTTTTCAGAAGGTGCCACAAGCCGCATTTTCCCGCCCGTAGTCTGAAGAATTCTATTGGCAACAAGTATAGCACTTAAACCTGAACTGTCGCAGGTTTCAACTTCACTTAAATCAACGATCAGTTTATTAATGCCTTCAACTTTTAAAAGAATTGTAAACTCACCTTTTACCAAACCGGAAATACTTGTATCAAGTCTTTTTTCGTTAAGCTTAAAAATGGTTATATCATTTACCCGTTTGGTCTCAAAATTCATCGAAAATCCTTAAAACATATTAAGTGAATTTAAGAAATTTTTATAAAAAAAATCAGGTTCATCAAAAGTATTTTCAAACTGTAAATTATAAAACAAATCCGAATCTGTTTTTTTAATGCCGACCCTTAGAATAGTATTTACAAGATTTGCTGCGTAACTGCAAAACAAATCCGGTTTTCTGTTAAGATCTATTACTGCGTCAAAATTCATTTGAGAAAGTTTTTCCATTAATTTTTTTGAGGGCAGTCCAAACCAGTTTATATCTTCAATTCCAAAGGTAATTACTTTATGATGAAGTTTTTGTGGAATGAAACCAAGCATGAAGTCTTTAGAAAGTATAATGGCGCTTCTGCCATTTGCTTCAAATGTTTGAACGAGACTAATAGCGCTTTTAAAATCTGTCTCGTTTACCGGCATAATCAAAAAAAGTTGGCGAGATTGGCTAAAAATTTTGCCAAAGGATTGAACATTATACTTAATTTCTTTCATCCTTTTGGTTACAATAATTTTAGCAATCTTCAGTTTTATCGAATCAAACATATCAAATTTTTTCATTAAGATGTTTTAAAAATTCTTCTTCATCCAGAATTTTGACGCCGAGACTTTTTGCCTTATCAAGCTTTGAGCCAGCACTTTCGCCTGCTATAACATAATCGGTATTTCGGCTTACGCTGTTAGTTACTTTTCCACCAAGCGAAATAATCTTTTCGCTGGCTTCCTGGCGTGAAAATTTTGAAAGCGAACCTGTTAAAACAAAAGTTTTATCTTTAAAAAAAACATTGCTCGTTGTTTTCTTTTCGGACGAGAGAGTTAATCCGTTCTGCTTTAACCTTTCAATTATTTTTAAATTTGAGTCGTTTGAAAAGAATTTTTTTATGCTGCTACTAATGCTTGGTCCAATTTCATAAACTGAGGAAATTTCTTTTTCATCAGCTTTTAACAGATTATCGATTGAGTGGAAGTGATCTGCAAGAATTCTTGCTGTGCCAGAGCCTACATACCGAATACCGAGCGCAAACAGCACTCTTGCAAACGGTTGTTGTTTGCTCTCTTCAATTGCATTAAGAAGATTGTTTACGCTTTTTTCACCAAGGCGTTCTACCGATATTAATTCTTCTCTTCTTTTTTTTAATTCATAAATATCTGCATATGTGTGAAGAAATCCTTTTTCAACAAAAAGATCAATTAAAGCTTCGCCAAGACCTTCAATATCCATTGCACCTCTCGATGCAAAATGAACTATTCTTCCTTTTATTTGATCGGGGCATTCCGTGTTCTCGCAGTAGTAAGCTACTTCACCTTCGGGCTTAAACAAAGATGTTCCGCAAGTTGGGCAAACCACTGGAGGCAATGTTGGTTTGCTTCCTTGTTTGCGTTCTTCTAATACAACTGCTACTACCTTAGGAATTACATCTCCGCCTTTTTCAATTATAACTTTATCACCTTCACGAATATCTTTTCTGATTATCTCATCAAAATTATGAAGAGTTGCTCGGCTTATTGTTGAACCTGAAAGAAAGACAGGTTCAAGTTCGGCAACCGGCGTAACGGTACCTGTGCGTCCTACCTGCCAGGTAATTTTATTTATTATTGTAAACGCCTTTTTTGCTTTAAACTTAAATGCAACAGCCCAACGGGGAGATTTTGCTATGTTGCCTAAAATTTTTTGCTGTCTAATTGAATTTACTTTTATTACGGCACCATCAATTTCATATTCAAGTGAGTCTCTTTTTTCTTCCAAAGAACGGCAAGCTTTCAGCGCCTCGTCTATACTTTTACAAATTTTATATTCTTTATTGACATTGAACCCAAGCTTTTTTAAGATATTAAGATTTTCATACTGTGATTCAAATTCTTCTTCCTGACTTATTAATTGGTAAAGAAAAATATTGAGCTTTCTCTTCGCAACAATTTTGGGGTCCTGAAGCTTTAAAGTTCCGGCTGTTGAATTTCTTGGATTGGCAAATAGTTTTTCACCTTCAATTTCACGTTCTTTATTAAGTTTCTGAAAATCTTTTATTTTCATAAAAATTTCACCCCTTACTTCAATATCATTGAGCAAGAAACGAATTGATTTATCCCTATGAAGTTTTAATGGAACTGATTTGATAGTTTTTACGTTTGCTGTAATTTCCTCACCAACAATTCCATCACCTCTTGTAGCTGCGGTTTGAAGATAATGATTTACATAGTGGAGACTAACTGAAGCACCGTCTATTTTAGGTTCAACAACATATTCTACTTTTTCATCGGCAGGTAATCCGCTTTTTACTCTTTTGTCAAAGTCATAAAGTTCGCTTTCGTTATATGTATTAGCAAGGCTAAGCATCGGCACTTTGTGCGTGACAGGTTTGAAATCCTTGGTAAGGTCTTTCCCCACTCGTTGGGTAGGTGAGTCAGGCGTAATTAATTCGGGGTTTTCCTGCTCAAGCCTTTCTAGTTCTTTAACAAGGTCATCATATTCTTTGTCGCTTATTGAAGGTTCAGCTAGGACGTAATATTTATAATCGTGTTCACGAATTTGTTCACGCAAATTTTCGATGCGTTTTTCAATATTCGTTGACATTATTGGTTTCCAAATGTTGGCTGATTAGATAAATATTTTAAACCAGTGCTATCGATAGAAATAAATTTAACTTCGTTTTTCTTACCTGAAAACCCCAGTGATTTATTATTAAGCCTAAAGTGCATACCAGCTGAATTGCCAACTATAATTTTATAATTTTTTAATGCTTTTATATCTTTTGTTGAATGAGGAAATAGCGTAAACTCTTCAACTTTGCTGTTATCAAGTAAAAGTTTAATCCATGATGTATCACTTGCATCAATGTAAAGAGTAAGGCTGTCTGATGAAGAGGAAAAATTTTGCATTGAATCTGCAGGCTGCGTTTTGGGAGGTTGTTCCGCATATGGTTCGCTTGCGTTTTGCTGAACTTCGGAATATGGTTTTTCACTTACAACAATATCGGGATTACTTTTTATAAATGCAAAGTACACAATTATAAATATTAAAATTACAGCGGCTGCAATTCCAATAATCATTTTTTGTTTTTGAGCTGCCGTCCTCTCTTGGGATTCTTGAAAGTCGGTAGCATCTACTGCAGAGAAGGAAACTTTTCTTTCCTTTTGCATGTCCTTCTCATTTTTTTGTTTTTTTAAACTTGAATCTTCGGAAATTTCCTCATGCTCGTAAAATTCTTTTCCAGACTTAGCCGCAGCAAATTTTTTAAGCATTAAATTTTCATCAAGTCCTACCAACCTAACATATTCCTTTAAGAAGGCATTAATGTAAAGTTCTGGAAGAAAAGAAAAATTTCCTTTCTCCATTTCTTCGAGAAACTTTAAATCGATGCGAGTTTTAGCTGCAATTTGCTGCAAAGTTAAATTGCGTTCAGTTCTTGCTGCTTTTAATTCCTCGGCAAATTTATTTAACATAATAAAAACCGTAAATTAAAAATTTTGAATTTGGCACTAAAACAAAAATCATATTGTAAGTGAAAAATAATTATGCTAAACTTTTTTAACAAGTTTAGCGGCAAAAGCTCCGTCTATATGATGCACATGAGGAAAAGTTTGAACAAATCCTTTCGGGTCAACAACCTCTTTGGGTAATTCTTCTGAAGCATTCTTAAGGTAAAAGTCTGTATGAGCTTGTAGAAAACGCTCAACAATTTCATTATTTTCTTCCGGTTCTATTGAACAAGTGCTGTAAACAAGCACTCCACCTGGCTTAACCAAAGAAGAGGCTTTTTCAATTAAGTTAAATTGAAGAGTATTAATTTGCCTTAAATCAAAAAGATCTTTCTTCCATTTAATGTCAGGTTTTTTAGATAAAGTGCCAGAACCAAGGCAAGGTACATCTGCAAGAACTCTGTCAAATAAACCTCCATTGAATTCAAGAGCATCTGACTCAACAGTTTGCACACATGTAATGCCGAGTCTTGATAAATTTTGTCGCATAATATTTAGTCTGCTATCATATCTATCAATTGCAATAATTTTGCCGTGATTTTTCATTAAGCCTGCAAGATAAGCAGTTTTACCCCCGGGTGCGGCGCAAAGATCAAGTACTTGCATTCCAGGCTTGACATCCAAAAGACGACAGGCAAGCCCGGCACTCTCATCTTGGATGTAAAAATAACCTTTCGAAAAATATTCCCAGGCTGTAATGTTTGTTAAATTTTGAAGTTTGAAAAATTCCGAAAGATATTTACCCTGGTTGAATTTGAGATTAACTGAGTTCAAAAGATTTTTGAACTCATCTAAATTTGTTTTAATGTCATTAACCTTCAGCGTAAGGAAAGGTCTTTCGTTATTTACAGAAAGAAGCATTTCGGTTGCTTCTCTTCCAAAACGTTGAAGATACCTTTTAACCATCCACGAAGGATGTGAATAAAAGGCGCATAAATAACCAACCAAATCTTCTTCGGGGTCTGGATAGCGGATTTGATTTTTGTTTCGGATAATGTTTCTTAGAATTGCATTTGTAAGATCCGCAGGTTTTTGCCCTTGAAGTTTTTTTACAAATTCAACTGCTTCATTTACAATAGCGTGTTCTGGGATTTTATCTAAAAACAATATTTGATAAAGTGCTACTCTCAATGCGTTTTTCAAATTAGGTATTGCTTTAGAAAACTGAGATTTATAAAACCCGTTTAATATCCAATCAAGTCTTCCCATCCATCTTATAACGCCGTGAACAATTTCATAAAGTAGTGCTTTATCCTGTCCAGCAAGTTCGCTGCTTCGCATTTCATGGTCAAGAAGTTTTTCAAGGTAAGCGTCGGTTCTTTCCACTCTATTAAGAATTTTAACTGCAAGCCCTCTTACGCCGATATATAAATCTTGAACTTTATGCTCTTCTAATTGAACCATAATAAAACCAGGTTAGTTCTGCTGATCAGCAGTTATTCCTGCCTTTCTCCTTTCGTTTTCTGTCAAATTAAAAATGTGGATAAACAAATTTTCTTCTTCTGGTGTCATTTGCATGTTTCTTCTTAGCATGACCTTTTTTGCAACATCCATTGCTTTTTCAAGCTGATAAGTGTTTAGCGATCCACTTCCGCCCCACGAAAAAGATGGAATAAATTTTTTCGGAAAACCAGCTCCGAAGACATTGGAAGAAAATCCAACGTTAGTACCTGTGTTGAACATTGTATTTATTGCGCTTTTTGAATGATCGCCCATAAATAATCCAAGAAATTGAGAGCTGCTATTTAGGAGTTTTCCGTTTGCAAAAGTTTTAACATTGCCGTAGTTATTTTTAAGATTGCTGCAATTTGTGCCTGCACCTAAATTAACCCAACTGCCAATATATGAATGCCCAATAAATCCATCATGCTGCTTATTTGCAAATGGCAAAAAGATAGAATCTTCAACTTCTCCACCAATCTTGCACATAGAACAGATGCTAACATTGTCATGAATATTTGCACCATTTTTTATCTGAGAATTCTCACCAATATAAGCGGGACCTTCTATAACGGCATTGTAAGAAACAATAGCATTTTTACCAATCAACACTGGACCTTTGGATGAGTCAATTACAGCACCTGGCTTAATTTCTGCACCTTCATTTATGATGATGTTTTTTCTTCCAACCAAAAATGCACCTTGGCTTACTTTGCCTGTTATTTTGGCTCCTTTAAGTTTTGTAGAAAAAAAATTAAAATCATTTTTTATTTCTTCACCGTTGGAGTTTATCAAATCCCAAAGATAGGAAACAAATTTAATTTCTATATGCTCAACATAAATTCCGTCAAACAGCTCAGGTGAAAGAGGGCTGTTCAAATTTTCTTTAATTTTTTCAAGCAATTTACCCGAGAGGTAAGCAGCAATAACCTTATCCTCGTTTTTAAAAACTTTATTACCATCAAATTTGAATGGGAAAATTTTATTGATATTTGCGGGAGCAATAACGGAACCGTTTATGAAAAGGCATTCATTGTCTTTAATATAATTTATATCGATGTTGGGATTTTGTAGCTTTAATACAGGGGCAATATAGTCCCTACACAATAATGAGTAATTTATTTTTGGGTATGCTCTTAAAATTTTTTCTTTCAGGGTATTCATTCCGCATACAAGGTTGAAAACCGGTCTTGAAAAAATTAACGGTTCAAGGTTTACAAAAGATGTGTCTTCAAAAATGCAAAGCTGCATAATACTTTTTAATTTAATTTCTGTAGGTAATTTAATATTTTTTACGTTAAGAATCTTGATTAAAAATAATTTTGAACTGGGTAACTTTTCATTAATTTTAGATAACTGGTATAAACCAAAAAAGCCGGCCTGCAAATTTAAAGGTCGGCTTTTGTTTAAGAATTTAATTAAGTAAAATTTAATAATTAATTAGAAACTACTTTAATTTTTCTTAGCATATTTTTTATTGAATTTTTCAACTCTTCCAGCAGTATCGAGTAGTTTTTGTTTACCAGTGAAAAAAGGGTGTGAGCCACTAGAAATTTCAAGCTTTACAAGTGGATAAGTATTACCATCTTCCCACTTAATGGTTTCTTCGGCTTTAATTGTTGAACGCGTCAATATAGCAAATCCGCAAGACACATCTTGAAAAACAACTGGTCTATATTGAGGATGAATTCCATTTTTCATTTTATAACCTGATCTAATTTATATTTTCAAAAAATTGAGCTTAAATATAAAGAAGAAAGCTAATATTTACAAAAACTATATTTTGTAATTTTATTTAATTTAAAAGGGTTTTGAATAAAATTTTGAAATATACTGAGTTTAGCTAAGTTTTTAACTTGATAATGAGGTCTTGTTTTAAATTCCACAGTTTTTGAGTTAGTGAAACATGGTAATTATGGGGGTTAATTAATCTTTTAACTCCAGGGTCAAGCATTTCGAGGTCGGCAATTCTAACTTTTCTAATTTCTTCAATTGAAGGGAAATCATATACAAGTTTTCCATCTTTAAAAATATCTATTAGAAGAGGTTCAAAGTTAGAGATTTGACTTTTCCGCAATGATCTTTTTTTACTTGGGTCAACCGGGTGATAAAGATGTAGTTGATTCTCAGATACAATTTCTTCATCATCAAGTGCGATTAAGTCTGCAGTAGCTTTTTTGTTGTTATTGTATACCCGCCAAACTTTTTTATTACCCGGTATAGGAATTTTTTCGGTGGAATCTGAAATTTTTAGAACAGGTTTCCACACATTATTTATTTTGACAGCGGATAATTTATAAACTCCTCCAAGCGAAGGGTCGCCTTTAGAAGTAATTAATCTAGTTCCAACACCAAATGTTAATCTTTTTATTAAGTTATCTGGATCAATGCCATATTTAGGTGCTTCCTGAGAAATTTGAGTTGTAATTTGCCAGATATTCATTTCATCCAATTCATTGGAAAGAACAATTGTTTCTTCGGTAAAGCCAGCGGCGTTAAGCATTTTAGCTGCCTGAATGCTAAGGTAAGCCAGGTCTCCCGAATCTAGCCGGATGCCGACCGGTTTATGACCTTTACGCTTTAGGTTTTCAAAAACTTTTATGGCATTTGGTATTCCACTTTCGATGGAATTAACTGTATCAACAAGTAAGATGCAATCATCTGGGTATAAATCAGCGAAAGCATTAAAAGCATCTAGTTCGCTCAATCCGAGTGAGAGAAATAATTGGACCATGCTGTGAGCATGAGTTCCTTTTGGGGGAAAGCCGAGCACATGAGAAATTCCGACATTGGAAGTAAAATTAGCGCCTCCGATAAGGGCAGCTCTTACTCCCGCATTTGCAGCATTATCCTGCGCTCTTCTTGCACCAAATTCAAGCAAGAGAGAGTTGCCGCACATTTCCTTTATGCGCGAAGCTTTTGTCGCAATTAAAATTTGAAAATTAATTTGATTAAGTAGAGACGTTTCAATTATTTGAGCCATAGCAAGAGGTCCTTTAACAACTGTAATAGGCTCAAAAGGATGAACAACTCTTCCTTCCGGGATTGCACTTAAATTAATGCTTTCAAAAGTTCCTTCTTTTAAAAGCCAATCTAAAAAATTATTATGAAATAATGGCTTGTTTGATTTAGAAGTTTGAGTTCTTAGAAGTTCAATTTCATCTTTCCCAAATTTAACATTCGTCATCCAATCCATAAACCAATCTAGTCCGGCGTTAATACAATATCCTGCCTTATGTAAGCCGTAATCAGGGTAGTCTCTAAAATAGTGATCAAATTGTGAGTATATATTGTGCATGCCAAGCTTAAAATACAATTGAGCCATCATTAATTGATATTGGTCAGTAAAAAGAATTCCTTCTGTAATATTTTGATTAAATTTTTTGTGCATTTTATGATCCAATTATCTTATTATATTTAATGTTATAAAGTAAAGAAAGAATAAAAATCTTTTGTGATAAATTATTATCTAACTAAATAGGATTTTAATTATTTTAGTTTTTTAATTTTAAAAATATTAATTCAAGAATGAATAATATAAAACAAACATCAGAATACAAAGATTTGTCTTTAGAAGAAACTTTCAAACTTTTAGAAACAAATGAGAATGGGTTAACCCAGGTAGAAGTTAAAAAGAGACTCACGAAATTTGGCTCTAATGCTATAGAAGAAAAAAAGAAAAATCCCTTTTTTCAATTTGTAAAACGTTTTTGGGGACCAATGCCTTGGCTATTGGAGTTGGCAATGGTACTATCTTTTTTTCTTGGACATGATCTTGAAGGAATTATAATTGCCATTCTTCTTACTGTTAATGCTATTATTGGATTTATGCATTCACGCGGCTCTCAAAAAACAGTTGAACTTTTAAAACAGCGCCTTGCAATTAAAGCTAAAGTTTTAAGAGACGGCAATTGGGTGGTGATTGAGTCTAAAGAGATTGTTCCGGGAGATGTTCTCGTCGTAAAGCTTGGTGATATTATTCCAGCAGATGCAAAAATAATTAGCGGTGAAATATCAATTGACGAATCGGCTTTAACTGGTGAGTCTCTTCCTGTTGAGAGCCACACTGCCAATGTTGTATATTCCGGTTCCGTGGTTAAGCAAGGCGAAGCTCGCTGCGTTGTGGTTAATACCGGTGAGAGTACTTATTTTGGAAAAACTGCCGAGCTTGTAAAGATTGCTAAACCAAAATCCCACCAAGAAGAAATTATGCTGGCAATCGTAAAATATATGATGTATTTGGGTATTGTTGCATCAATTATTGTTGCAATTTATGCTTTTTTTATTCATGTAAATTTTTTAGTGATACTTACATTTGCAGTAATCTTTCTTATGGGAGCTGTTCCTGTTGCTCTTCCAGCAGTACTTACTATAGTACAAACTGCAACGGGAATGAAATTAGCTAAAGAAGGAATTTTGGTAACGAGGCTCGATTCTATTGAAGACGCTGCCTCTATCAGTATTCTTTGCCTGGATAAGACTGGAACCATTACAGAAAATAAATTATCAGTTGCAGATAGTATACCTTTCCCTGGATTTTCAAAAAATGATGTAGCTGCAATTGCTAATTTGGCTTCACGCGCCGAAGGTATGGATTTAATTGATACTGCAATTATAAATTATGCAAAAAACATCGGAGTAAATCATTCCACGGAAAAACAAATCAGCTATACTCCATTTAATCCGGCAATTAGAAGAACTGAAGCAATAATTGAATCTAATGGACAGCAATACAAGGCTATCAAAGGTGCAGCTCAAGTAATAATCCCTATGTGTAGCGAAATAGACAAATCTGTACTTGACTTGGCGAACAAATCAATTGAAGAGTTATCGCAAAAAGGTTACCGTACAATTGCGGTAGCAAAATCTGAAAAGGGAAACTTTGAAAAGTTAAAACTTGTAGGTCTTCTGTCTCTTGCCGATCCTCCGCGCCACGATTCAAAATCTATGATTGAGGAAGCCAAAAGACTAGGTGTTAAGGCAATAATGCTTACAGGTGATAATATTTCTATAGCAAAAGAAATTGCTCAGCAAGTTGGTTTAGGAGATAAGATTATTAGGCTTAGCGATATTGAAGGTTTGAGCCGAGAAGAACAAATTAAAGTTGTCAATGACATCAGCGGAATTGCTGAAATTTACCCGGAAGACAAATATAAAATTGTTAAGCTACTTCAGTCGGAAGGATTTTTAGTAGGAATGACAGGTGATGGAGTTAATGATGCGCCTGCACTTAAACAAGCTGAGATGGGTATAGCTGTTAGCAACGCTACTGATGTTGCCAAAGCTTCTGCAAGTGTTGTTCTTACGGAACCGGGAGTTAATGTTATAATTGAAACAATAAAAAGAAGCCGTGAAACTTATCAGCGGATGCTTACATGGGTAATAAATAAGGTTACAAAAGTAATTCAGGTTATTGGATTGTTAACTGTTGCATTTTTCATGACACAACAAATGGTACTTTCCCTGCTTGGGATGTCTCTTTTAGTTTTTGCTAATGATTTTGTCACCATGTCTCTTGCAACAGATAATGTTAAACACACAGTAGACCCCAATAAATGGAACGTTAAAAACATTACATTTGCTTCGCTTATTATTGGCGCTTTGCTTGTTATACAAGGAATTATTGCAATTCTAATAGGAGAAAATTACTTCCACATGCAGTTCAGAGAACTGCAAACCTTCATAATGCTTACTTTGGTATTTACAAGCCAGTTCAGAGTTCTTATTGTTAGAGAAAGAAAGTTTTTTTGGTCCTCTCTTCCTGGTAAAGCTTTGATGGCTTCTACTTCGGGTAGTATAATTGTATTTTTCTTTTTAGGAATTTACGGTGTATTTATTACTCCGCTCAACTTAACACAGGTTGTTATATCCTTAATTTTTTCAGCTTTATTTACTGCAGCAATTGACATCCCAAAATACTATTCATTTAAACTGTTTGGGCTTTAATGAGTAATTTTAGTGAGTAAAAATTGTTTATTCAACACGAAGAATTTCATTTTAAAATTAAAATAAAATATTTAGGATGTTGCTTTTATTAAAATCTTTAAAAATAAATCTAAAAATTATTTATAGAAAAACGTTGATGTTTCTCAATAATAAAATTGAATTGAGAACATTTATTATAATAGCAAGTTTAATTGTTGGAATTTTAACAGGTATAGCCTCGGCAATACTGAAAGACTTTGTCCAGTTCTTAGAAGAAAAACCAGAAACGTATTTTAACCACTTAGGTATTGGTTTTATTCTTCCATTCTTTCCTTTGATAGGAATAATCTTATCGGTTTTAGTAACAGTTATTTTTTTTAATGGAACTCTAAGCAAAGGTTTATCTAATCTTATTTATATTATTTCGCGAAAAGCCTCAGACGTGCCAAAGCAGGATATTTTTTCGCATTATATAACCAGTGGTCTGTCTGTTGGTCTTGGTGGTTCCGCTGGTTTGGAAGCACCTATTGTAATTACCGGAGCGGCAATTGGTTCTAACTTAGCCAAAGAATTCAAATTTAATTATAAGTTGAGAACTATTTTGCTGGCTTGTGGCTCAGCAGCGGGAATTTCAGCAATATTTAATAGCCCCATAGCCGGAGTAATTTTTGCAGTAGAAATTCTGTTGCCAGATTTTAATATACCTCATTTTATTCCGCTTTTAATTGCTTCAGCATCTGCTGCGGTGGTTTCAAGATTTTTATATAGCGGACAAATATTTTATTTAGTTACAGAAGGCTGGAAGCTAAATGCAATTCCATTTTATATTATTCTTGGAATTTTATGTGGTATTATATCATTCTATAATATTAAAGCTACTTTCTTCATCGAAGAATTCTTTGAAAAATTTAAAACTAAATATTCAAAAATTCTTATAGGCGGTAGTATTTTGTGTCTTCTTGTATTTGTTCTTCCTTCTTTATACGGAGAAGGATATATTGCAGTAAAATTCTTATTGGCAGGGCAATATTATAAAATACTCCCGCCAAGCTTTATAACCAGCTTTTTTAACAAAGATGTTGTTTTAATAGTTATTTCTGTTTTTATTATTGTTACAAAAGTGTTTGCTACAGAAATAACCATAAGATCTGGTGGAAACGGAGGAATTATAGCCCCAGCTCTTTTTACTGGAGCTTTTACAGGTTTTTTCCTAGCCCACTTAATGGGTTTATTGGGGATTGCAAATCTTAGTCATCCTAACTTTATTGTTGTAGGAATGGCGGGAATATTAAGTGGAATATTGCACGCTCCATTAACTGGAATTTTTTTGGGTGCCGAGGTAACAGGTGGATACAAGCTGATTGTCCCGCTGATGATTGTTACTGCCTTGTCCTATTTTATATCAAGATATTTTCATCATGAATCTATATATACAGCACCTTTAGTTAAAAGAGGAATTAAATTTAGATCAGAACAAGAAAAATATTTTATACGAGAATTTTTTGTTAAAGATATTCTTGAAACTAATTTTGTCGTTCTTCATCCACAAAATACTCTTAGGGAAATAATTCAAAATATAGTTCACTCTAAGCGAAATTTATTTCCAGTAGTTGATAATAATGAAAAACTTTTAGGAATAATTACACTTGACGATATTCGAGAAATTATGCTTAATGATGAAGTATACGATGTTATTCTTGCTTATGAGATAATGAATCCTCATTTTTATTCTATCGATATAAATGCCGATTTAAACTTTGCTCTTGAAAAATTTGAAGAAAATAATATCTGGAATTTGGCAGTAACTGAAGACGGAAAATATCGTGGATTTATTTCTAAGTCGAATATTTTTAACAAATATCTTGCATCTTGGTCAAAACAAAATGTTGAAGAAATTTGATTCTTTACGTTTTTGAAAAATTGAAAAACCTATAATCTAAGGTTTAAAATGCATCTCACGTTAATATTATTTTCTATAGCTACTTTTTTTTCAACTTTATTGGGAGGAATTTTCTCAATAAAGTTTAAAAATAAGCTGCACCTTATTATGTCATTTACTGCAGGGGTCTTAATAGGGGTTTTTAGTTTTGATATTTTCCCAGAAATTGTTACTCAGGTTCAAAAAAATAATTATGATATAACCAGCATCATGGTTGCCTTTGCCTCTGGCTTTATAATTCTGCACATCCTTGAAAAATCAATTCTCATACATCATGCGCACGAAAGCGAATATGCCAGCCACAAGCATCCTCAGGTTGGGGTCCTTTCTGCTATTGCTCTAATCGGTCACAGTTTTATCGATGGTGTCGGTATCGGGATGGGATTTCAAATAGGAAATAATGTAGGAATTTTGGTTGGGTTAGCAGTTATCTCACACGATTTTACAGACGGCATGAATACAATATCTTTAATGTTAATGCACAAAAATACCCCAAATAAAGCAAAATTATTTTTGATAGGTGACGCATTAGCACCAGTATTTGGAGCTTTGTTCACTTTTATTTTTAAAGTGCCGGATTTTTTGCTTGCATTATATTTGGGATTCTTCGGAGGATTTCTCGTTTACATTAGCGCAAGTGATATTCTGCCGGAAGCACATAGCAACCAAAGTTCTTTTAAAATGATTGGTTTAACAATTCTGGGTATGCTGTTTACTTTTATTATTAGTCAAATAATTTAAACTGCAGCTTTTGTTTTTAGAAGTGCAATAATTTGGTCCTTATCTTGAAGGGATAAAATCTTTTCAGCTTTTTCTTTTTCTTTGAATTTTTCTACAATTTCTGCAAGCAGTTTTAACTGAAGTTCGTTCTTATCTTTAGGAGTAAGTAAAAGAAAGATTATTCTTGATGGAAGGTTGTCGCTTGCTTCAAAATTTATCCCATGCTTATTAATTGCTACGGCAATTGCAGGCTTGTTAATATTTACCCTGGCATGCGGAATAGCAAGATAATTAGCAATACCGGTGGGAATAATTTCTTCTCTTTTTATTACTTCGTTAATAACCTCATCTTTATTTATCTTAAAATCATTTGGAAGCGAACTAACAAGCGTACGGATTATTTCGTTTTTGTCTGCAATATCAGTAAATAATATTACTCCAGATTTTAGCAATGATGAAAGGGTTTGCTCTTCTCTTAAAAAATATTTCATAAACGGTGCACTGGAAACAGAAGTAAATATCGCCATAATTACAAGCGCAACAAAAACGTTGGCGTGTATTAAACCATATTGAAGTGCAAGTAAGCCTAAAATTATTTCCATAGTTCCTCTGGAATTCATACCGAATCCAAGTGCAAGAGATTCGTTTCTCTTCATTCCAGATAGTCTTGCCCCAAAAGAGCAGCCAATTATTTTCCCAGCAAATGCAAGAACTAGTACTACTGAAACAATAAGTGGATCAAAATTAGTAATAAAATTTAGTCTCAGCCCAATTGAGACAAAAAACAGCGGCGCAAAAATATTTGTTATAAATTGTTGAATTATTTCTTTTGTCTGTTCTTTTACGTGCACAGAATCTCCAACAGCAATACCGACGATAAAAGCACCGAATATGGCGTGAATACCAATATACTCTGTAAAAGCCGCACCAAGAAATCCTAATATTAAAATAAAATTTAACACTCCTCCGGGATAGGATAAATTTTTCTGTATCCAAGGTAAAGTTAGATTGAATAATTTTCTAACAATTAAAAGAATAAAAATTGTGAAGAAAATTATAGTAACAAATATTTCTGGGAAATTTAAACCATGATTACTTGCGCCAATCATTCCAAGTATTACGGAAAAAATCAGCCATCCGATGAGATCGTTAAACATAGCAGAAGCTATTATGATATGTCCGATTTGAGTTTTAAACATTCCTAAATCCATAAGAGTTTTTGCAATAACAGGCAGTGCCGAAATTGACAAAGCCGTTCCCATAAAAATTGCAAAGACAAGTTTCATATTGTCGTCCTTTATTCCCATAAGGGCAGGAAAAGAATATGCGACAATAAAGCCCAATGCGAACGGGATAATTATTCCCATTAACCCGGTTAGGAAAGCCTTTTTTCTTTCTTTTACAATAACCGAAAGGTCAACTTCTAACCCTGAAACCAATAATAGTAAAATTACCGCAAGGTTAACAATTCCATCCAAAGCAACTTTAACTTCATTATGATCCGGAAATAAAAAAGCAAAAGCATTTGGCATAAAAGTACCAAACACTGTTGGGCCTAAGATAATACCGGCAATAATTTCGCCAACAACAGCTGGCTGACCCATCTTATTAAAAAGTTCGCCAAACAATTTGGCAAACAAAAGCATAAGGCTTATGCTTAATAAAAAGATTGTGATATTGTCTGAAGTAAGATGCATAAAAAATTAACGAATTATTAAAAGATTTGTTGGAAGCTTCTTAAATAAAAATTCTAGTTCGTTTGGGAAAAGCCTATCGAGTAGATTAAATTTTTTTGTCTTGCCACATACAACAAAAATATTTGCATTATTTTCTCTTGCAAAATTTCCTGCTTCCCAGCCTTCGCGCCCTAAAATACACTTTGTAGTAATTTTTATTCCTTGTATGCCAAGTTCTTTTATAAAAATATTCATTTTTATTTCTTCTTCATTTTGCATTTGAGTAATTATAGACTTTGTTTCACTTGGATCTCCTGAATCAATAATTGTACTTGATAAAGCTGGTATATTAAAATCTCTGACAACCAAAAATTCTTCAGCTCCGTCTAATAAAGCAAAATCAAAAGAAGTTTTAATTGCTTTTTCACTTTCATAAGAGTAGTCTGTTGAAACACAGAATTTTTTAAATTTCTCTGGCTCTTCAGAGGGGGATCTTAAAATTAATACTGAAGTGCTGGCTTCGCGCATTATTTTTCTTGCCACAGAACCGATATAATATTTCATCATGGGTTCTTTTTCCAATGCGCCTATTATTAATAAATCTATGTTTTCTTTCTCACAGCTTTTAATAATGGCTTTTGAAGGTTCACTTTCTACCCATATAATCGTTACGGTACTTTTATCTATACCAGAATTTTTAATTAAATTATTTAGTTTCTCTTCCGTTTGGTTATCTTTTTTACCGGCATGTATCAAAGTTAATTCTGCGTTGAATAATCCTTTTAAGCGAGTAGCTTCTTTCAAAAGGGCTTGACCGGTTGGTGAAAATGTTACCGCTAAGCCAAGTTTCTTAAATGGGGCATCCATGATCTTTCTTTAAATATTTTTTTGATTAGTTAATAAAGTATACTTTTATAAATCAAGATAATGTATATGAGTTTTATTTCAAAGCCGATGTAATTAAAATTTTTTTATAAAGTAATGTTAATAATTATTTAGATAGAGCAAATCTTCTTACAAGATTGTTTTTTTACGGATATTCAGAGTACTTGAATGATGTTTTGCAATCTCGTTACAATTTATGAGATTGCTTTAGCTTCGTTTGGCAAAGACATAAAAATTGTTCAATTTAGAATTAAATACAAAAATAAAAATGCCGGTATTTTAAACCGGCATTTTTATCTTATGTGTTTTTCAATTTGTACTAAGCTGTTTTCGAATATCTATTTGGAGCAACTTTAATTTCATTGATTACTTCTTTAACACCTTTAACATGGTTAAAGGTTATTTGAAGATTATCCTTTGCCCAGCCGTCGCGAGCATCTCCATATATTTTTACAATACCATTATGCACAGTAAATTCAACTTTATTTTCAAGTGGGAATCTATCTTTTATTATGTCTCTTAAAATCAATTTAATATTATGATTACTTTCGGCAATCTTTAGAGGAAGTACTTTAATTTCGTTTACAATTCCCTTTGCTCCCCTTTGCCAGGAGGCTATTGTCTCAACCATTTTTTTTTCGTATGGATAACTAACAATTCCTTTTAGTTCAATTAGTCCATTATCGACAAAAACTTTTATTCTGTTTGGCTCTAAAATTGAATTGTTAAGCCGCAGGTCTTCCAATAAATTTTGTTTGATAATGTTGTCGGGCAGTGGTTGTGTGTTCACTGCTAAAAGCACCTTTACATCTTTAATGCCTTTTACTTTTTCAGCTATATCAAAAATACGATATTTATCATAAAGCCGATTAACTTGTCCCCGAATTGTTACGATTCCATCATTTGTTGCTGTTATCTCAAAATTGTTATTAAAATTACGTGAGATTGCATTTTGCACTTTTTGCTCTAACTTTGAAGAAAAACTTGAAGCATAAAGAAGAGAATTAAAAAACATTAATGCCAAAATTAAAATAGCTGCAAACAAGCTATAATCAATTATTCTTTTGAAGTAATACATTTTCTTTCTCCATAAATTTTTGTTTTCTGGAATAATAGACGTTTGAAAATGTATAATGATTTTTGTTAGTGTTCTTAATCATGGGCAAAATAAATGCCTGATAGAAAGACCCTTTGATTTTAGGGGATAAATCTTTTCAACTAATTTTTTCAAAATAGTACCAAAGCAAAAAGTTCTTTGGTACTAATTAAAATCAATTTTTTCTATTCTTAGCAAATCCTAATAACAAAAGCACTGTTGACAGGAAAATAAACACGGTAATAATTATAATAAAAAATTGTTCTGGGCTAAAAGTCGAAACGTTTAATTGTGCCCTGTTAACTCCGTTTAAGTTTAAGATGTATGCCTCGATATTAGCAATTTGTTGTTGGGTTAATGTATAAGAATCTCCGTAGTCGAACATGTGCAAAGCGGGATTAGTACCAACAGGTATCGAACCATGTTGAATAAATTTATCTATGTTATCAGCAAATGTTTGAGGATTATTACTAAATAATGATTTGTTAATTGGGGCAAGTGCAGGAACAAATCCGCTATTGGAGCCTGGATTTGCTACGCCTCCCTTTCCGTTTGTGCCATGGCATGATTCGCAATCTTGTTGAAACAATAAAGCTCCGTGAGCAACGTTGCCGATCATGTCAGCAGCCGGGCCAGTAATGTCAAAGTTCTTCGAGTTATTACTTTCAGACTTTGTTGAATCATTATAAAAAGCATCCGTGCTGTTTGGTTGTGACTTCCCAGAAGATGTTGAATTTTGTGAAGCCGCTGTATTAGCTGGATGATCGCTTAAAAGATAATCTGCCAATTGGCTTAACTGGTCGTTGTTTAACATAGAAAATGAAGGCATAATTGATTTTGGATTATGCTGTTTTGAATCTTTTAATTGAACTATTATCCATTCTTTCGAGCGGCCTCGTTGAGATTCATTTGTTAAATCGGGGCCTATTTTCCCTCCGTTTCCACTCATTGAATGGCAGGCAGTACAGCCGTAAGTCCCAAATAAATCTTTTCCTTTTAATGCAGCAGGAGTTAACTCAATCGGCATATTAGATACCGGCTGAATCTTTGTTTGTACAATATTTCCTTTGCTATTGTATCCAGTTATAGTTAATGTTAATAATAAAATTAAAAATAATAAACCACCTAACATTATCGCAGGGCGCTTAATAGGGTTTCGTTCTGATTTACGATCAAGAAACGGAAGTGAAATAAAAATTAACAACAGTACAGTTGGAATTCCTACCGTGCCAATTATTTCTAATTCACCGGGAAAAAATTTGAGTGCCTGATATAAAAACAAAAAATTCCATTCTGGTTTAGGTGTAAATGTTGTATCTAATGGGTCAGCCGGACCTGTAAATGGAGGCGGAACGAAAACAGAAAGAGTAATTAAAATTAAAAATATTGCAGATACTATAATTACATCTTTTACAACTTGATCTGGCCAAAAATCTCCTTTAATTTTTCTTTTTTCTTCCGTCCATGGGCCAACACTCCCGAACTTTCTAAAAGCAATAAGATGAGCTACAATCATTATCATTGCTAAGCCAGGTATTATTGCAGTATGAAGGATAAAAAATCTCGAAAGAGTTAATTGCCCCATTAACTTGCCACCAATTAAAAAATACTTTATTCCGTTTCCAATAAAAGGTACGGTTCCCGCAATGCTTGTTCCTACTTCGGCAGCCCAATATCCTCTTTCGTCCCATGGAAGAGCTGCTCCAGTAAAACTCATGCCTATAGTTAATAATAAAAGAACAATTCCTATTAGCCATGTCATTTCGCGAGGTTTTTTATAAGCTCCCCAAATAAAAACTCTGAGCATGTGTAAACCAACTAATACAACCATTGCACTAGCGCCCCAATAATGTAAGCCGTGTATCAGCCAGCCGTAGGGTACAAAAAGGCGAAGGTATGTTAAACTATCGTATGCATGATCCACGGTCGGGACATAATAAAATAATTGCCAAATGCCAGTTACGATTTGAATAATAAAAATAAAAAGAGTAGCACTACCAAGAGTAAAGAAAAAACTTGCACCACCAGGAATTTCTTCATCTAAACCCAATTGTAGAATTTTTGCTATGGGCATTCTGGTGTTTACCCATTCCCATACTTTAGAAGCCATAATTTTTCCCTATATAATTTCCTTTGATGATATGCCAGGCTTAAATCTTTCCCATAATACATATAAAAAATTATTTTTTACTTTTGAAGGCAAAGTATCTAATGAGCGAGGAGCCGGACCAGAAACGACTTTTCCGTTTATGTCAAAAACACTGTGATGGCAGGGGCATACAAATAATTTTTGCTCTTCGTGCCATTGATACCTGCACCCAAGGTGCGGGCAAATCGGAGAAAAGATAGTAGTCTCATCTGAATTTTTTACTGCCCAGACATTTTCTGGTTGAACATTTTTTATGAAAGCGTCTTCTTTAGTCATTACAAATGGAAGGTTAATTGGTTGGTCTGTAGGAATTGAATTAATTGAAATTAGTTTAGAATATACTTTATTTGCCTTTTTCTTTACCGTTCCAACTACAGAATCAAGCAATGGAATTCCTAATGACAATCCAATAAAACCCGAGAAAACAACTGAAATAACTTTGAAAAACTTTCTTCTCGATATTTCTCTTTCAGATTTTTGGCTGGAATCATCTAACATTGCCATATGAAATTTTCCTTTTCAAAATTTGGAATCGTTATTTTTCTTTAACATTTGATCTTAAATATTCAAGAACAGCGCGAGCTTGGTTTTCATTCAAATTTTGATTGGGCATTGCAATGTTGTTATACTCTTTCACCAATTTTTTTAATTCTGGTTCCTTATTTTGCATTTCCGTAGTGTTTAATAGATAGTTCATCAAGTATACGGGGGATGTCTTTTTTACTATGGGTATTAAAGCCGGACCGACTAACTTAGAATCAAGTCTGTGGCATGCAAAACATTTGGAATTAAAAATATTTTTGCCTTCTTTTACTAAAGATTGATTTATTGGACCAAGCTTTAATTCTTTGATTGGTCCAATTCCAATGTTTTCTTTCTTAATTGCTTTTGTAGAATCTTTTAAAATATAATTGACCGGTTTGTTGCTATTTACTGTTCGAATTTTATTTACCCTGATAAAACCAAGTGTTAAAAAAGCAAATAGAATTAAAGCAAAAAAGCTGATTATGGTTTTCATGTATACCTCTTTAAAAAAATTGTTTTTATTTTTTATTAAAAAACTACCCATCCAACTACATAAAGAGTATTATTATCAGAAGCATTTCTACCTGCTCCGTCATAATTTGTGTTAGCTCCATTAAATTTATTATAGGCAACATATTGAACTGAAAATTGAGTATTAAGCCACGGCAAATAAGTTAACTGTGCCATCAAACCACTGCTGTTAGGCGAAGAAGCATAATAACCATCTATTGGATTGGAAGGATAAACAATTGCATCTTTATCACCATTGGTTGCAAAATATCCAAGAGTAAAAGCTATTCCAATTGGAATATTATAGCTTGCATCAATTTTAAATGCATTAAGCCTTAAAGAAGGATTCTCAGATTCTCCTATTGCATAAGTTGCATCAAGGTTTTGTTTTTCTGTAATATAACTTGTATGGGCAATCAATGTTCCGGTGTCGAAAGTTTTTTCATACTGTGCATCAAAACCAATATCTGTGTATTTATCAGTTCCGTTACCTCCAATTCCAATTGGATAAATATGTGATGCCAATCCGAAGGTACCAATTTCGAGGTAATCACTTTCCCACTGTTCCTGAAGAGCAAGTCTCCAATAAGGTGCATAGCCTCCTAAAGTCATTGTGGAATCTGCAGTAGTTTCTGGAATTGGACCACCCTGTTTGGTTACATGATAAAGGCTGAATTCTCCATAAATTAAATTATTGTAAAGGGCGTAAGCGCCAAGACCCGAGACTAAACCACCCAAATTGTTAATTATTGGACTAGCACCGGGGGTTGGTGCAACCCCTGATGATACATAAGGGAAACCCCATGCCGGCGTAGAGTTCCATACATCTTGCACTGTTGGATTGTTATTTAATGTTATACCGTATAATAAATCATTCGAAAACAATGATGTATGATTCGCAAATCTTAAATCGGTATTATCCAGACTAAAACTTCCAGATTTGTCATCATAAGTTACCTGAATGAAAGAACCGAAATTTGGAGATATAGCACCGGCAACAAATAAACTAAACTGCTGTGGAAATTCTGTTACATCGTTTGCGGTGCCAGGAACCGTTTTAGCAATTTTCGTTTGAGAACCTTCAATCATTGCAGATATTGGCAAAGTCGATAACAATTTTAAATTTGTTTCGTCTTCTTTATAAGTAGATTCAATAGTGGTTATTCCAGTCATTGTATATCCATTTAACTTAAATAGTCTCCCGAATGGAGTTAATTCTGGATAAACATAATGGCAAGCACTGCATGCTAAATTTGTCTGACGGGCAAAACTTGGTATTGAAAAAGAATCGTTCGTGAATAAAACGAATAGAATGCCAATTAAAAAAATAACACTTTTGTATTTTGTTTCTGTTGATAACATTTGATGACCTCCAGATATTATTATTTTTTAAATTAAAAAAATCCTTATTTTTTAATGAGTTGGCTCTAAAAAAGTTCTAACGAAAAAAATATTTTGAATTTTCCAATCATTAAGTTTGAAAATTAAACATTTCCCTCTGTGGGGCTCATTAATTATTGGAAAAATTTTTTATCGTTATAACAATAATTGTTCCAACATCATTTGTTTTATAGTATTTAATTGTGTGTATTAATTATGTTGAATCTTTATAATATTTTGGATTTATGACCAAATAAAAAATATCTTAAAACCTTAGTTTTTTTATTTAATTTTGGAAATAGTAATTCTAAAAAATAGTCACTAACTGATTTTGACCCCACTTAAAACAAGCCAAAGCTTACTGCTAATTTTTATTTTTTTGATGATTGGCAATTTCTTTATCTCTTTCGTGAGAATGTTAGAAAATTAATTTCCAATTGTGGGAAATCCTTCTTAATAAATTGCTAAATAAATTTGATAAATGGATGGCTTTCTAATAAAATGATGAAGGCTTCTCTCTCTGATTAGTGATTCCTTTTATTCAGAGTTTTAGAATGACGAGAATCCAATTAAACAATTATTCATCAAATTGAAAAATAATTTTTCAGTTTTTGATAATAAAGAACTAAAATGATAAAACCCGAACATATGAAGATTTTAAAAAAAGTATTACCAGTTTTAATCGGGGGAATTCTTGGGTATGCGTATTATTATTTCATCGGCTGCGCTTCAGGTTCATGTCCAATTTCAAGTAATCCGTATATTTCAACTCTTTACGGAGCGGGGATCGGTTTAATATTTTCAATTCCTTCAAAGAAAAAAGAATCAACTAAATAGAGATGAATTCAATTACAAAAGAAATCTTAATTGAAGAATTAATTGAAAAAATTCCTGCTTCAGTTGAATATTTAATGAACAAAGGAATCGTTTGCCTTAAATGCGGAGAACCAGTTTGGGGAACTTTGGAATCAGTTGCAACCGCAAAAGGGTTTAATGAGTTAGAAATTAAAAATATTGTTGATGAGTTAAATTCATTATTGAAAAATTGAAACTTCTTTTATTAGAATCTTTTCTTTTTTTTATTCATCACATTACTTAAAGAAATTTTAATGATCAAAGTATTAATATAAATTTTCTTGCTTTGAAAATAATCATTTTTAGTTAACTGTTTCTCAACCAAAAATAATTTTTATTAAATAATGGAGATATAATGTTAAATACTAATCTTACTCATGTGCTTTCTGAAAAAGAACATTCTGAACTTTTAAAAAATCATGAAAACGTAATGATTTGTTGTGGAAGAATGGGACCAATGTGCATTCCAGTTTATGACGCAATGGAAGAACTTGAAGGCGAATATAAAAACGTAAAGTTTGCAGATATGGAATTCGATATTCCTGATGCACGCGTAATCAGAAACTTACCAGAATGCAGAAATTTTGCCGGACTTCCATTTGTCGTTTATTACAAAAATGGTAAAGTTGTTAAAGCAACAAGTAGTATTCAATCAAAAGACCAAATTATCGAAATTCTGGATACTTATTTTGAAAACGGGAAATAAATAGATTTTTAATTCGGGAGTTTTTATGCAAAATCATTTTGATGTAATTATTGTCGGTGCTGGAGCAGCAGGACTTACTGCGGGTATTTATCTTTCAAGAGCTAAAATGAATACTTTAATTCTTAACGAAGGCACTGTAGGCGGACAAATGGTATTAACTCATGAAATTGCAAACTACCCTGGAATTGAAAGTATTTCCGGATATGAGCTTGCAAGAAATATGAAATTGCAAGCTCAAAAATTCGGATGTGCTATAAAGTCAAATTTAAAAATAACCGCCTTAGAACTTAAGGAAGAATTGAAAAAAATTACTGTCAACAATAAAGATGTTTATACCTCAGATGCCGTAATAATTGCAACTGGTGGTAAACCACGCCCTGTAAATGTACCTGGAGAAGAAGAATTTAAAGGAAAAGGAATTTCCTATTGTGCTACATGCGACGGCGACTTCTTCCAGGATAAAGAAATTATTGTTGTTGGAGGTGGAAACTCCGCTCTTGAAGAGGCGGTTTCACTAACAAAGTATGCTTCTAAAGTTACAATTGTTCATCAATTTGATAATTTCCAAGCGTTTGAACATTACGTATTTGAAGCTAAAAAGAATCCTAAAATAAATTTTCTTATGGAATCGAAAATTTATGAATTTATAGGCAATGAAAAATTAACTTCTGTAAAAATTCAAAGCCAAAGAGATTTTTCTGTTAGCGAAATGAAAATTGACGGCGTTTTTATTTTTATTGGTTATGTGCCAAATACGGATACTCTTAAAGGAATTATTGATTTGAACGAAAATGGGGAAATTATTGTGGACAAAAATATGAAGACAAATTTGCCGGGTGTTTATGCAGCAGGAGATTCAATAGCAAAAAAATTTCGTCAAGTAACTACCGCTGTTGCTGATGGTACAATTGCTGCACTAAGCGCAGCTGAGTTTATTAACAGTTTAAAAAAAGAATCGCACCTTCAAACCTTAAATTAATTGAATTTAATTTTTTGCAAGCAACCAAAATTAAAAGCAATCTTTCTCTAAGAAAAAACATAAAGATTGCTTTTACTTTTTATTACGGGGATTTAAAATTTCTTTTACAATCTTGGTTTACGAATATTTTTTTGACTATTCTAAATAACCCTTAATGTAACACAACACAACGAATTTTTTTATTCATTCATCAAAACATTGCCAGTACTAATATAAAAATTAACTTGAAAGAGATTTAATAAAAATCTAACTTTCAACATTGAAAATAAAAATGTGAAATTAATTAAATTTCATTGGGTGAACCAAATGAGTGAAAAAGCAAAACCAAAAGTATTTTCCCGAAGAAGTTTTATAAAAGGGGTAGGTTCAGGGGTTGTTGGAAGCTATATTGCAGTGCCTGGATTAACAAAATTTTCTCAAAAAGTATTAGAAGAAGCTGAGAATGAAGGAACTAATAAAGAGCCTCTTTCTTTAAAAGTTAATGGCAAAAAATATAATTTGCTTGTTGAACCAAGAACAACATTGGCAGAGCTTCTTCGTAACAGACTCAAATTGACTGGGACAAAAATAGTTTGTAATCAGGGCGAGTGCGGTGGCTGTACTGTTTTAATGAATGGTAAAGCTGTTTATTCTTGTCATATGTTAGCTCTTGATGCTGCAGGTAAAGAAATAACTACAATTGAAGGATTGATGTCCGGTGAAAAATTGCATCCTATTCAACAAGCATTTATTGATCATGACGGTTTACAGTGTGGTTTTTGTACGCCAGGTCAAATTATGGCTGCTGAGGCAATTTTAATAAAAAATTCTAAACCGAGTAAAGAAGAAATTCTTGATGGAATGTCCGGCAATTTATGCAGATGTGCTGCTTATCCAAACATCCTAAAATCAGTAGTTGCGGCAGCCGAAATATCTAAGTAAAAAATATTGAATTTAAAAAAACACTTTAACATGGAGAGGATTTTATGCCTCGCAAAATTGTAAAGACCAAATATTTCTTTGAAGAAGATTACAGAGAAACCATTGCAGAAGTTTCTTCTGATAAATGGAACAACTGGGAAAACAATGAAAAATTAAAAGTGATAGGCAAGCCTATTTCAAGAATTGATGCTTTTGATAAGGTTAGTGGTCATGCTGTTTATACTTTTGATGTTCAACTTCCTCAAATGGCTCATGCAAGAATTTTAGGCTCGCCATTTCCTAACGCAAAGATTAAAAAAATAAATATTAAAAAAGCAATGGAGCTTCAAGGAGTTCTGTATATTTTGACTTCAGAAAATTCTCCTAAGATTCCTTGGTTCTATGGTACTACTATTTTATTTGATCCTCATGTACGCTGTGAAGGTGATGAAATTGCTGCTGTTGTTGCCGAAACAGAACAAATTGCCGAAGATGCTTTGAAGTTAATTGAAGTTGAATATGAACAACTGCCTTTTGTTTCCTCTCCCGTTGAAGCATTAAAAAATGATGCCGTTAAAGTTCATGACTTTGGAAATATTGTTAGAGGAAAGCCATCTGAATATGTTAGAGGAAATGTTGATAAAGGATTTAAAGAGGCTGATATTGTTTTTGAAGATAAATTTTCAACTCAGATAGCAGTTCATAACCCAACAGAAGTTCATTGCAGCGTTGTTAATTGGGACGGTAATAAGCTTAAAGTATGGGATTCCACTCAAGGCATTTTTGCAATTAGAAATACTATTGCCGAAAGTTTGAATATGCCCGAAAGTGAGGTCACCGTAATTACAAAATATATGGGCGGTGGTTTTGGAAGTAAACTTGAAGCAGGAAAATATTCTGTTATTGCAGCATTACTCGCAAAAAATATTGGTCGACCGGTTAAAATAACTATTGATCGAAAACAGATGAATTTAATTACAGGTAACAGACCTGACTCAATTCAGACTTTAAAGGCAGGAATTAAAAAAGACGGAACTTTGACTGCATTATCTCTCCATTCGATTGCTGCTGTAGGTGCATACCCTGCTGGAGGTGAATGCAGCGGTCCGATTAAAGGAATTTATAAATGCCAAAACTTAAAAACTACCGAATATAGTGTAATGACTAATACCGGCAGAGCAAGAGCTTTTAGAGCTCCAGGACATGTGCAAGGTACTTTTGCATTTGAATCCTTTATAGATGAATTAGCAGAAAAAGTTGGAATGGACCCTCTTGATTTTAGATTAAAAAATTACGCTGAAGTGGATCCTATATCGGGCAACCCTTACACAACAAAATTATTAAAAGAGGCTTACAAAAAAGGTGCTGAAGCTATTGGCTGGTATAAAAAGAGAAAAGCGCCTGGTTCGGATAAAGGACACATTAAACGCGGTATAGGGATGGCTACACAAATTTGGTGGGGCTCGGGAGGACCGCCGGCTTATGTTACTTTAAAATTAAATAACGATGGTAGCGCAATTGTTCTTGCCGGTTCTCAAGACCTTGGAACAGGTACTTATACTATCATGGCTCAAGTAATTTCAGAGGTACTTGAAATACCATTTGAAAAAATACAAGTTATTCTTGGCGATACATCAGCAGTTCCCTATGGACCAGAAAGCGGTGGAAGCACAACAGCTCCTTCTATGTCGCCCGCTGCACGTGATGCTGCTGAACAAATGAAATCTAAAATAATATCTGCCGCATCTGCGATTTTGGATATTCCTGAGGAACAGCTTTTTTATAAAGAAGCTGTGGTTTATGCAAAAAATGATCAATCAAAATTCATTTCGGTTCCAAATTTGATGAATAAAATGCACGAGCAAATGTTTATTACCAACGGAGCCCGTAATGAAAATCCCCAACACTATGCTATAAATTCTTTTGGTGCTCAGTTCGCAGAGGTTGAGGTTGATACTGATACCGGTCAAATTAAAGTTTTAAGAATTGTAGCTGCACACGATATTGGTCGTGTGCTAAACAGTAAAACTTTAGAAAATCAATTTCACGGTGGAATAATTCAAGGATTAAGTTACGCATTAATGGAAGAAAGAATTTTAGATGACAATACTGGTAAAATATTAAACACTAATCTTCATACATATAAAATTCCAGTAATAAAAGATACTCCGGAAATTGAAGTTTACATAGTTAGCCATGGTGATAACCTTATAAGTAATACCGGAGTTAAAGGTATTGGCGAACCGGCTATTATTCCTACTGCCGCTGCAATTGCAAACGCTGTTTATAATGCAATTGGTAAAAGGATAAAAAGTGCACCAATGACCCCAGATAAGGTTTTGAATGTTTTGTATAGTTAGTATTTCAAGTTAGATTTTAAGGAATATGCCATGAATAATTTTAAATATCTTCAACCTAAATCCTTGCAAGATGCAAGCAAATTAATGATGCAAAATAGCAGCAAAGCCTTATTATTTGCCGGTGGTACTGATGCTTTAGGATTAATAAAAAATAATATTATTGTTCCGGATAATCTTGTGAATATAAAATTATTAAATGAACTTGATGGCATTAAATACACATCAGGAAAAGAGCTTAAAATTGGTGCTTTGACAAAGCTTGTAGATATTGCCGAACATCCTATAGTCCAAGAAAAGTTTACTGTTCTTGCTCAAGCTGCTAAAAGTATAGCTTCACCACAGTTTAGAAATATTGCTACACTTGGCGGTAATTTATGCCAAAGACCAAGGTGTTATTATTTCAGAGGAGACTTTCATTGCATTCGAAAAGGTGGGGATATTTGCTATGCATCAGTTGGACAAAATAAATATCATTGTATTGTTGGTGGTGATCCTTGTTATATCGTACATCCCTCTGATTCGGCGGTTGCTCTTCTAGCTCTAAATGCAAAGATTTCTATTTATTCTAACGGAAAATTAAAAGTGGTGCCTGCAAATGATTTTTTTATTCTGCCAAAGGTTGATCCCACAAAAGAAAACATTCTTAAACCTGGTGAAATTTTAGAAAGTGTAATTATTCCTGAACCCTCTTCCGGCAGTAAGAGTATGTATATTAAATTTATGGAAAGACAAGCATGGGATTTTGCAGTGGTTAGTGTAGCAGCAGTTATTAAAAAGTCCGGTAACAAGATTACCTCTGGAAGAGTTGCCTTTGGTGGGGTAGCACCAAAGCCATGGCAAATAGAAGAACTTAATAGTAGTCTTCCAAATTTATCTCTTTCCGATGAAAATATTGAAGCATTTTCTATTCAATATTTTAAAGATGCTTCTACACTTGAAAAAAATGGTTATAAAATACCCTTGGTAAGGAATTTATTAAAAAGAATTTTAATTGATTTAAGCGCGTAAAAAAGTTTTTTAAATTTACTTTATGCTCTAAGAAAAATCCCTTTTTATTTTTGATGTAAGATAAAACTTTCCTAAAGAGTTTTGCATTTCAATTGTATTCTCAAGTTTCTTAAATTTTTTTAACCTAATAAAAATTATTATTTAATTTCAAAAATTAAATTAGAAAAGCAAAAAGTTTTTATATTTAAATAACAGTTTGAAAAAATTTTTTTATATGAAAGAAAGCATCCAAACACGCTCTGCAATATTGCTTATATATTGTGCAGATAGAAAAGGGCTCATCGTTTCTGTTACAGAATTTATCCTTAAAAACAACGGCAATATTTTATATTTAGAACAGCACGTTGATCTCGAAAAGAAGGTTTTTTTTATGCGTGTTCAATGGAGCCTTGAAAATTTTTCTATACCAGACGAGAATATTAATACTGCATTCGGCCAAGCAGTAGGTATTAAATTTCAAATGAATTGGGAAGTCCATTTTTCAGATGAAAAGCTGCGTATGGCTGTTTTTGTTTCAGAAATGCCTCATTGTTTATACGATATAATTTCCAGATGTCAGTCCGGCGAGTGGAAAGTTGAAATACCGGTTATTATTAGCAATCATCAAACTCTTAATAAAGTTGCGGATAAATTTGGGATTGAGTATAAATACTTCCCAATAAAAAAAGAAAATAGAATTCAACTTGAACAAAAAGAGCTTGAGTTGTTAAAAGAATTAAAAATTGATTTTATTGTACTTGCAAGGTATATGCAAATTTTGAGTGAAGATTTTATTAAACATTATCCGAATAAAATTATTAATATCCATCATTCGTTTTTGCCGGCTTTCCCAGGGGCAAAGCCTTATCATTCTGCTTATGAACGAGGTGTGAAAATTATTGGTTCAACAAGTCACTATGTTACTCCAGAATTAGATGCGGGACCTATTATCGAACAGGATGTCGTACGTGTTAGTCATGCCGATTCAATTTCTGATTTGATTAGAAAAGGGCGTGATCTGGAAAAGGTTGTTCTTTCAAGAGCAGTGTGGCATCATATACAAAGAAAAATACTTGTTTATGATAACCGCACGGTTATATTCTCTTAATTTCATATTTTTTCACTGTTTCTTTACTTCCGCTGAAACATTTAACTTTCCTGCTTTCTTAAAAAAAAATGTAAAATTAATTTTGGAACCTGGCTTTAATTCTTCCTTTAATTTAATGAGCATTACGTGATAGCCCCCCGGTGTAAACTTAACTATTTGATTAGCAGGAACCTCTATGGAATTAATCTGTTTCATTTCCATTAAGCCGTTATTATTAATTGTTTTGTGAAGCTGAATTACCCAAGCTATAGAAGCTTCAACTTTGTAAAGTTCATCGGATTTGTTTGTTTGATTATTTATTGTAAAATATAGAGCACTATTCATTCCTTTTCCGGCGGGTCTTACCCATGCATTTTCAATGTTTATGTTGGGATTAAAAGAATTTAACATTGCAAGTAGTGAAAAAAATAAAATCATTTTTAATCTCCTAATTTTTTAATATCGTTTATAACGTAGGCAATGTTTGCTGTGCTTCCGCGGTATTCATTTCTAATGTAACCATTTTTATCGATCAAAGTAATTCTGTCAGTATGTGTAAAAAAATAGATTTTCTTCCCGTCTGCAATTGTAGTATCTCCGGGGATAGCAATTACATCCATTTTGTGCAGAATGGAATCTATTGATTGTTTGTTTCCAGTTAGGAATTGAAAATTACTGTAGTCAACACCTCGAATATCTCCAAATTCTTTTAATTTAGATGGAGTGTCACGCTGCGGGTCAAATGAGAGAGCCAATATTTGCAAATTTTTTATTCCGTCTTCTTTTGCTTTTTGCTGAATCATCTGCAAGTTATGAGTTATAAGTGGGCAAATATCTGGACAATTTGTGTAAATAAACCCGATAGCTATTATCTTACCGTAGAAATTATTGGGAAAAGTTACCTTGCTGCTATCCTGGTTGAAAAGAGAAAAAGGTCTATCTCCAATAAATTTTTTTTCGGGCATCTTCTTTCCGCAACTTGAGAGTATTAATGAAGCTACAAAAAGAAATCCCATTATTTTATTAAAATTATTTTTGGCTTTCAAAAAAGTTCTCTCAGTTTTTCAAAATTATCTAATTTAATGAAATGAATAAAATTAACTTAAAAAAATTTTTATTGAATAAGTGTCTCTTGGAACTCAGAGGTGATTTGATGCAAGATTTTTTAAAAGCAAAGGAAATTATTTTTATAAATAAATTTTATTGTCAAATTATCGGTTGTAAAGTGTATTATTTATTAAAGCCGTCCAAATAATTTACTAATAGTGCGATGCCATTTGTGAACAGATTCAACAGGCGGAGCATACATTAATATACATTTGTTGTATACTAAATTTAATCCTAACCGTTCTGCTGTTTTAAGATTTTCTTTGGACTCAGCACCTTTTTGAAGCCAAATATTTTTTATTCCCACAGAAGCAGCTTCGTTCAAAACAAGATCGACCTTTTCTGGTTTAATTGAAATAAATACGCCATCAACTTTATTCTGAAGAGAAGTTAAATTGGGATAACATTGTTCACCATTGATTACTTTTGCAGTTGGATGAACAGCAAATACCTGATATCCGCGTTTTTTAAGTTCTGAGAAAGCAGAGTTTCCGAACTTGTGCCTGTTCCGGGAAAAGCCAACAATAGCAATTCGTTTGCAATTAATAAATTCATTAATATTACTATGTGAATCGATTGACGATTTATTCATAATTTTTACCTTCTTAATTGTCCGATAAAGATTATTGTTTTACAAAAATAAGTTTTCCGATATCAAAGCCAAGAGCTTTGGCTTTATTTAATAAAGAGGATTTTATTGAGTCGTTTAACTGTGGAGTTCTTGATAAAATCCAAAGGTAAGACTTATTTGGTCCACACACCATTGAGTACGAATAATTGTTTTCGTCGAGAGCAATAATATTATAACTTGCGTAAAATGGTCCAAAAAAGGAGACTTTTAATCTTCCAATATTTGGATTATCAAGAAAGTAGGCTTTTCCTTCGGCATCTTTCCACTTGTTTTTTTCTGAGTCAAATCCTTTGTTTACTACTTTTATTCCGCCGTCGTTTCTTAAAGAATAATTTGCCGTTACCTTTTCAAGGCCTTTTTCGAACGAATGATCAAACCTTGCAATTTCGTACCATGTTCCAAGATAACGATTAACATCAAAGTTTTTTATTACCGTAACATTATCCGGTAAGCCAGTGCAACCGGGTATAAAAACCAGAAGACCGAATAAAAATTTTTTTAAAATAGAATTATTTTTCATCATCATTTCCCTTTGTAAAATTTTTTTTACTTCCTTTATAACTAACAATTTGAAGCAGAACTCCTTCAAGTTTGCCATTCGATAAATGAATTCTCCTTGAGGTTTTTAGTCCAACAGATTTACGAAGGGAAGGCTCGCAAGTAAAAATGAAAGCCGAGGTACCTGTGCATTTTGTTTTAAGAAAATCGCCAAGTTCTTTATAAAGATTTTGTACTTCATTAATTTTGCCGAGTCGCATTCCGTAAGGAGGATTTGTAATAAGGGTTCCGTTTTCAAATTTATTTACTTTTTGAAAGCTTGTACATTTTAATTCAACGCAATCACCATAAGGAAGGCGTGATAGATTTGACTTTGCAACTTTAATTGCTTCAGATGATACATCACTCCCAGTTATAATTCCTCTTGGAAGTTGTCGGATTTTTTTATCGCATTCATTTTTTATGTTGTTCCAATCAGTTAATCTAAAATCTGGCATATTAAAGAAACCAAATTTTACCCGGAGAAATTGAGCTGGAATTTGGGAGTAAAGCATTGCAGCTTCGCAAAGGATAGTGCCAGAACCACACATTGGGTCCCACAGAACATTGCTGCCGTTCCAGTTGCTAATTCGAATTAAAGCCGCTGCAAGAGTTTCCTGCATAGGGGCCTTTCCAGCAAGAAGCCTGTATCCTCTTTTATGCAAAGCTTCGCCTGATGTATCGAGACTAATAAGTGCAGAATCCTTTTCAATATGAAGGTTTAACCTAACGTCTGGATTTATTTTATCCACATTAGGTCGTTTGCCGAGATTTTCTCTAAAATAATCTGCTATTCCATCTTTTAAACATAGAGCTGCGTATAAGGAGTTATTAATATTGCTGTTGGAAATTGAAGCTGTAATTGCAAAAGTTTTATCAGCAGATAATATTTTTTCCCAAGAAATTTTCTTAGCAATTTTTTTAATAGCTTCGGTATTGTGGCAAGAGAAAGAAAATAAAGGAGCCAACACACGAGACAAAAGTCGGGATGTGTAATTAATTTTGTAAAGAGCTTGGGTACTGGCATTAAAAAAGATACCTCTATATGTTTTCTTTGTGTTAATAGCGCCTAGTTCAATCAATTCTTTTTCACAAAGCTCTTCCATCTGTCCAGTAACCTGTGCAAAGAAGCTATTATGCTGCTGGTATTCAAACATAAAGCAGGTATCCATTTTAATTTTTTATTAGCTAACTAAATATAGCAATTCTAATTTTAACAAAAATTAAAAAATTATGAAGGCGGATTGAATCTTAAATTTGCCAAACAAATTTTGTTTAACTTTTACCAGGCTTGAGAATAATGCCTTTATTTTTATGTCCGTTAATTTTAACGGTAATTGGTTCATCAAAATAAAGATGTTTTGTGTAAGATAATTCTTCAATTCCTTTACATGAGGAAAGCCAATTCCAATCAATAAAGCCGATATTATTTGTTGAATTTATAGTGAAATATCCGACTTTAAAAGAGGTAAGATTCTGGAAAAAATGTGAACCTTGAGAAGGAACAACGTTTAAGTCCTTAAATTCGGATTCCACTATAACACTTGCGCCGGAAATTTGGTCCCAAGTAACAGGAATACCAAGCCAGTGGTCGAGACTGCCCCATCTCCCGACACCAATTAAAATATAAGGTTTTTGTTGAGATAAAAGTTTACTATTGAGTCGACTTATTTCGGAAGCGACTTCCCGGCTTTTTGACCTATCAAATTTATTTATATCAACAAAAACAATGTCATGAATATCATTAGTAACACCATTGCCCAGAACTTGTAAACTTTGGCAAATTAAATCTTCGTGTTTGTAGCTATCCACGTCAAGTTCTTCAAGTTCGGTGCTAATAACAAGTGGTCTCATTTGAAGCAAAGCAAATTCTTTTAATTTTCCTTCGGGAACATCAAGGTTGACAGCAAATTCTATTTCGACAGGTACACCCATTCCCCATGTGCCAGTGCTTAAAAGGAGATCTAAAATTTCTGCAAGAGGGAAGACTTTGTGTTTTAGAATAGGTGCAAATGTAATTATTCTTTTGCCTGGGCGCGAAACTCCATCGTAAACAGCTTCATTATCGGCTGAATAAGTTGAAGCCACATACTGAAGGGTTCCATCTTCTTCAGCATATTGAATATCGTATTTATTCACAAGTTGATCCGGAGGATTAGAATAATCCTTGCTCAAATGTCCGTATAAATCTAATGCAAAAAAATCTTGTTGGCTATTGCGCAAGGTTTCTTTGGCAGAAAAAAATTGTAAAAGATGATGCGGATATTTGGGGCAGAATCTTACAGCATTTCCTCCATCTACAACTTGCTTTCCCAATCCTAAAGCTACCAGGGCAATTCCGTCTGTAGCTTTTTGTGGAGGTATAGGATAAAAATTATAAGATTTAGCTACTCCAGCAAAATTGGGATAAAATTTATCATCTCTCTGCGTTCCAACCAGCCTTTGAACAATTACAGCCATTTTTTCTTCTTCAAGTCTGTAAGAGGTTGCTCTCATATAATCTTTTGCCTTTTGATAAAATGTTGAGGCATAAACACCTTTTATACAATGAAGGAGTTCATCTAAACGGACATTTATATCGGGATCGTTGTTTGGAATCATAAATGTTTGATACACACCTGCAAAAGGCTGAAATTGAGAGTCTTCAAGGAGACTTGAAGAGCGAACTGCAAGCGGTTCTTTAATAGTCTTTAAAAAATCTAAAAGTTTGTTTATAACATCCTTTGGAAAGTTTGGAGCTTCAACAAAGCGTTTTGTAATTTCAGCATCATTTATACAGCTTAAAGCAAAAACATCAAGCTGGTTAGACTCTAGAAACTGGTCGAACACATCTGTTGCAATAACTATTGCAGAAGGAACTGAAATTTCTACTCCATCATAATTATATTTTATCTTATTGTTGTTAATAAGAGTATTTATAAATCCTAATCCTCGTGCCTTACCACCTAAAGATCCGCCACCTATTCTTGCAAAACTGTTTTTAGGATCGAAAGATTCTTTATCAAAATCTGTAATTGTACCTCTTTGCCTATATTCAAGGTATAGTTGAAGTGAAGTGATTAGATCCTGCCTAAGGTCTTCAGGGGTATTAAATTCGGATACCTTTCTCGGTCTAAGTTTATGAGCAAGCCAAAATTCGGTACGGGCTTTAAGCCATTTAGAAAAATGGTTTCTTTCGGCGTGATATACAAGGCTTTCCTCAGGCACGATTTTAAGCTGTTCTGCAAGAGTTTTTAAATTATTTGCTCGCCCAACTGCTGTACCATTTGGCATCTGGAAGATGAAATCTCCAAATCCGAAATTTTCTAACATAAAGTCTCTTAGCTCATGAAGAAGCCTTGGTGAGCCTTTGAGTAAGAATGAAGCGCCAGCTTCTTTTGCCTTTTGTTCAAAATCTGGATTGCTTGACTGAAGAAGGATAGGAATGTCTATATGACGAGATTTAACATTCTTAGAAAATTTAATTCCTGCTTCCGGATCCCGTATTCCATAATGCCTGAAGTTGCTATCCGTAATAATTCCAAGAATAAATTCTTCATATTTGGTAAAATATTCCCAAGCTTCTTCATAAGTGGTGCAAAGAAGAATTTTTGGTCTTGCCCGCATACGAAGAAATTTATGTGTAAGATTTATACCTTCGGAAATTAGTCTTTGAGATTGATTAAAAATTTCCGTGTAAATAAGTGGAAGATAAGTTGAATAAAATTTAACGTTGTCTTCAACTAAAATAATCACCTGAACACCAACAATGGAAGTATCGTGTTCAACATTCATTCTATCTTCTACGTATTTGATAATACCAATTAAAAGTCGGTAATCTCCTTGCCAAATAAAAATTCTATCAAATATCGATGTGTCATAATGCGAGACCAATTCTTTTCTTTCGCGGTTATCATAGGCAAGAAGAATGATTGGAATATCGAAGCCAGCCTGCCTTATCATTTGAGCAAATTTTACGCAGTGCATGTCTTCGATGTGCATGGTTGTAATGATCAAATCAAATTGATCTTCCATCAATGCTATTTCAAGGGCTTCAGTGCCGGTTGTAACGTGGGTAATTTCGGGAGCTTGGCTTAAACTTAGCACTTGATATTCCTGACGAATTAATTCATATAGCCTTCCATCTTCTTCAAAAAGATAATAGTCATACAAGCTTGAAACTAAAAGAATTTCCCTGATCTTATATTTCATCAGTTTCTGAAATTCTTTTATTCTGCTGCTAAAAATATCTTCGCTACTAAGAAGGTTGAATTTTTCCATGGGAAAAAATTAATTCTATGATATTAAAATGTCATGAAGGTTTTACAAATTCGATGCCGGATAATTTAAATTTTATCCGGCATAAATAGTTTATTACTATGGATTATGAATTTAAAAATTGGTTTAACCAAAGGACAAACTAAAATAAATTAAATTAAACTAATCCTTGGTCTAACATAGCATCGGCAACTTTCAGAAATCCGGCTATGTTAGCACCGCTTACATAATTTCCCTTTGCACCAAATCTTTCTGCTGTAGAAAGACAAGTATCGTGTATTTTTGTCATGATTTGATGCAAACGGTGGTCAACTTCTTCTTTAGGCCAAGGAAGGCGCATACTGTCCTGGGACATTTCAAGCCCCGAAACTGCAACACCACCGGCATTGGCAGCTTTGCCGGGAGCAAATAAAATACCTGCTTGTTTAAATATTTTATAAGCTTCTAATGTCGTCGGCATGTTGGCAACTTCGCAAACACATTTGCAACCATTCTTAATAATTTCTTTTGCATCATCTTCAAAAATTTCATTTTGGGTAGCACATGGCATAGCTACATCAGCTTTTATGCCCCACGGTCGTTTGCCGGGGAAAAATTTAACTTTAAATTTATCTGCATAGTCCTGAACTCTGTCGTTTGCACTTGCACGCATCTTCAACATAAAATCAACTTTTTCACCTCTTACACCATCTTCATCATAAACAAATCCATCCGGTCCAGATAGCGTAACTACTTTTCCACCAAGCTGATTAATTTTTTGAACAACTCCCCAAGCGACATTCCCAAATCCGGATACGACAAAAGTCTTGCCCTCAATGTCCATGCCTTTTGTTTTTAACATTTCCTGAGCAAAATAAACACCTCCATATCCAGTAGCTTCGGGACGAATAAGCGAGCCGCCCCAATTTAATCCTTTGCCGGTTAATACACCTGTGAATTCATTTTTTAATTTTTTATATTGACCAAATAGATACCCAATTTCTCTTGTGCCAACACCAATATCTCCAGCTGGAACATCAGTGTCTGGTCCAATGTGGCGAAATAGTTCGGACATAAAACTTTGGCAAAACCTCATTACTTCGTTATCGCTTTTTCCTTTCGGGTCAAAATCAGAGCCACCTTTTCCCCCGCCCATTGGCAGGGTTGTTAAGCTGTTTTTGAAAACCTGTTCGAATGCTAAGAATTTTAAAATGCCAAGATTAACCGAAGGGTGAAATCTTAATCCACCTTTGTAGGGACCAATTGCGCTATTCATTTCAATTCTAAAACCACGGTTAATATGAATTTCTCCCTGATCATCCATCCAAGGAACACGAAACATAATTACTCTTTCTGGCTCAACCATTCTTTCTAAAATTTTTGCAGAACGGTATTCTGGGTGTCGCTGAAGAACAACATCTAAAGATTCTACTATTTCTTCTACTGCTTGATGGAACTCTGGTTCAGCAGGATTTTTCGCCTTTAAATCCGCTAACAATTTTGATACGTATTCAGACATATAAAACTCTCTGATTTATTTTTTCTTAAATATGTGTTTATAATAATGCTAAAAATTTTGATTTTGAATTTTGTAATTCAGAAAGTAAAGTAACAATGGAATTTGTTCGCTTAATCCGGTGGGTATTATAAAGGGAAAAAGCTGGAATGCTTTTACTTTCCCCCAATATCTGAATTCACAATCTATCAAAATCATTTTAATTTTAGACATCAATTAATCTATTGATGGTAAATTAGTAATTTTTAGATAAAAAACATTAATCAATATTCCCCATCTTCGAGTATATTGCTCTAAATAAAATTGAAGTTTTCAAATTATTTATGTGGTATTTCAGTAATTTTAAAGGTTATTCTTTTTTACTTCTAAAGAAATTTAGAAAAATAACAAATTAAACTAAATAGAATGTTTCAGACATATTTGCTACATTCCTAAACAAAAATTTAAAATATTGTGAGAGAATTATGAAAACAGACATTTTTAAAGAAAAAATAGAGCAATCGATCGATATATTACAAGAAAAGAATATTGATTTGTGGATGACTTTTGTAAGAGAAAGTGGAACACTTAGCGATCCTGCTATGGATATTGTAGTTGAAACCGGCTGTACATGGCAATCTGCATTTATTATTTCAAAAGACGGAGATACTACTGCAATTGTGGGAACCCTCGATGCAGAAAATTTTGAAAGAAGAGGATTGTATAAAAATATTATTGGGTATGTTAAATCCGTGAAAGAGCCTCTTGTAGAATATTTGAATAAAAAAAATCCTAAGTCAATTGCAATTAACTATTCTAAAAATTCCAACCTTGCCGACGGATTGACCCACGGGATGTATTTAATTTTAATGGATATTCTTAAAGATACCGAATTTAACGATAGAGTTATTTCTTCTGAAGAAATTATTTCTGCTTTAAGAGGAAGAAAATCCGCAACGGAATATTCTATTATGAAAGAAGCTGTTGATAAGACTTTGGATATTTTTGATGAGATGACGAAATTTATAAAGCCGGGTAAATCTGAAATAGAGATTGCACAGTATGTAAAAAAAATCACGGAAGAAAGGGGCTTCGGATTCGCGTGGGAAGAAGACCATTGCCCTGCAGTGTTTACCGGTCCCGAGGCTCTAAGTGCACACGCCGGTCCTTCTGAAAGAAAAGTTGAAAAAGGTCATCTCGTAAATGTAGATTTCGGAATTAAGTATAAAGGTTATTGTTCCGATTTACAGAGAACATGGTACGTTTTAAAAGACGGTGAGGATAAAGCACCCAAAGAAGTTATTCACGGGTTCGAGACTATAAGAGACTCCATTCAAAAAGTTGCTGACAATTTAAAGCCTGGTGTAATGGGCTGCGAGATGGATGACATCGCAAGAAATTATATCGTTGCAAACGGTTATGAAGAATTTCCTCATGGACTAGGACACCAAGTAGGAAAAGTTGCACATGATGGCGGTGGCGGATTGTTTCCAAGATGGGAAAAATACGGCAATAGCCCTTTTATGAAAATTGAAAAATCACAAGTTTATACAATTGAGCCGCGCTTGTATGTAAAAGGATTTGGTACTGCAACAATTGAAGAAGAAGTTTTTGTTACAGAAAACGGTTGCGAGTTTATTTCTAAACCACAGAAGGAATTGATTATAATAAAATCTTAAGTACCCATACAAACAGGCAAGAATTAAAATACTAATTCTTGCCCGCATGTAATTTATAGATTTTCTGAAGTTCTTAAAATAATCTGTTCGGTATCTTTATTTGTCAACATTCAATAATACTCATCAAAACGTACATTCTTTTTTGTGAGCAGCTTTTAAAAGAATTTTATATTCCTCAAAAGAAATTTCTTTAGCGCCGAACATTTTTAGATGCTCAGTCATGTATTGAACATCAAGCAAAAGAAATTCATTTTCAATCAAATGATTTATTAAATTTACAAGAGCAAATTTTGATGCTTGCGGAACATAAGAAAACATAGATTCTCCGAAGAATGCTCCTCCATAGGTTATTCCATATAATCCACCGACTAGTTTACCGTTCTGCCATGTTTCAACTGTGTGAACATAGCCAAACTTTTTGAGTTCCAGATATGCGCGAATAATTTTGTCTGATATCCACGTTTTTTCTCTATCGGCACAACCTTTAACAACAGGAAGAAAATCAAAATCAAATTTGACCTGAAAATTGGTACCTTTAAGAAATTTTTTAAAAGAACGCGGAACATTATAATTGTTTAAGGGAATAATAGTTCTGATTTCAGGCAAGTACCATGTAATTTTTTCAGTATCTTCGTCAGCCATTGGAAAAGCACCACTTGCATACAGCTTAATCATGTTTTCTGGTTTTAATAAATCATCAAAGTTTATTTCATGTTCATATTTCATAACTTATATAATCGAACGTTGACATAGCTCTAATATTTTTATTCTTCAATTTTAACTTCGAGCCGGATTATTTCATAACCTTTTATGGTTTCGTAAGCAGAAGATAAAACCCCAAGAAGTACCAAAAACATTCCGATGAGAAATAAAATTGTAATTATAAAGCTAAAGTTTTCTAAGCCTGAAAAATATTGTAAGCCGATAAATAAAGAAGTCAATACAAAAAAGGCGACTGCTAATGTGTAAGCCAAAACAGCATTTCGTACAAGCTTTACCCTAAAATGCAGTTTCTTTAACTGCATCGAGATGCTTTCAAGGCGAACATTCTCTTCATATTGTAAATCTTTTTCTCCAACCTTGCTAAAAAACTCTCTTTTTTCTTCATTTAAAAGACGAATTCTATTTACAACTAAAGAATATTTATTATTCATTGCTAATAAAAGCAAACCACAAGCAGAAATCATAAGACCAGGTGAAAGCATTAATTGAATCACTTGTACTATTGACATTTTCTCTACCATTTTTTAAAGTCCTTATCAAATTTTTTAGATTCATTTTATTTAAATATCTATTTTATAATTATAAAATGACGCTACAAATTTAGTCTAAATAATAAATTTTAGCCACGATAAATAGATTTAAATAAAAATTTTGGTCAGCTAAATAAAATAATTAAAGATTTGTTAATTAGATTATACAAAAAAATCCCGTAAACGGACACAAGCACATAAGCAGTTCGTACATACATCATATCTTTCCATTTACGGGTTTGTAAGTTGAGAAGAACTTTTTTAAGAGTAGTCAGGTGTGCTCTTTCCAAGACTAACCGCTTTTAAAAATCATAACGAAGTATAAATATTATTTTATTCATCTTATGTGATAAACATAAAAAGGAACGTAGTTAATAAATTCTAAGGATTCAATAATCAGTTAAATATTTACTAATCCAATGAAAATATAATTATAAATTTTCTCAAAATATTTTTATTGTTTCTTTTTTCTACGATACAGATTAAGAGAAAAGAAGACAAAAAAATAAAATATTTTTTGGTATATTCGGTCAAATTATTTTTTTATATAAAATTATCTTAAGAAATTATTGAAGTACAAAAAGCGCACTTAGTTGCTTTAATAGGAACTTTGGATAAACAATAAGGACATTCTTTTGTAGTTGGTGCAGGTATTTCTTCCGGTTTTTTTAATTTCTGAAATGCTTTTACAATCATGAAAACTGAAAAAGCAACTATTAAAAAGCTAACAACATTATTAATGAAAACTCCGTAATTCAATGTAACAGCGCCTGCCGAAGCAGCATCTTTAATTGTAGTATAAGGACCGGATGCTTTTGAACCTTCTTTAAGGACAATGAATAATTGAGAAAAATCCACATTGCCAAGTAACAAACCGATTGGAGGCATAATAACATCATCCACGAGTGACTTTACAATTGTACCGAAAGCTGCACCAATGATTATTCCTACAGCCATATCAAGAACATTTCCCTTCAATGCAAAATTTTTGAATTCCTTTAACATAAAAAGCTCCTTTTTAGTTTTTGAAAAACACTTAAAACAGAAACATCTCGCCTGAAAGTTTTGTTCCAGACGTTTCTAATGATTTTCCAGGCATTTTAGAAATGATAAATTTTTAGTAAACCTTAATGAAAATAAAGATTTATCTTGTGAATTGCCACTGGCACACTTTTTTAGTTCATAATTAAAAAGTTTTTTAATAATTCATTTCATAAAATATACATGGAGTATAGTAATGAAAAGATTCATGATTTATGTAAAAGGTATGTTTATTTTAGTCTCATCGTTTTTCTTGATATTTGTTGCTGGCTGTAGCAATTCTCCTACAAGTCCACAAAGTGCGTCAACTTCAGTACAAAGTACTTTGTTAAAAATAGCCCAGTCAGATTCTTCGGTAGCTTCGTTTCAATCGAATTACAATGAAGATGACGCAATGACAATTTATGAAGACGAGTCAGATACAAAAATTTTTCCCATAAAAGAAGGACAAAAACTAAGAATTGTATCGCAAAATTTTACATATACTACTTCTGGAGATACTGCATACGGTACTTATGTTCAAACTTTCGAAGGCACGCTTTGTGTTCAAACAACAAATTCTAATGGAAGAGATACGGTTATTCAAAAACCTTACTCAACCACAGTAACAAGAAATTTAATTTTTGTTAAAGTGGGGAGTGATACAAATAACCCATTACATAATTGGAAATTAGTTGCAGTTTCGCTGCCAGAAGGTGGCACTGCAATATCAAATGTAAAGATTACATCAATAACTGTTTATCTTTCTAATGGTGATACTCTTCAGGTAAATAATCCTAATTCATATTTTATCTCAAGAGCAACGGGCAAAATGTATGAAAGATGGAAAGATATGCCGTTTTTCCACGCAGGTCAGTCAATGACTGTAAAAGTAACTATTAACAGTGCCTATGCTGATACTGATTTTGTTACTATTACTCATGATGCTGATATTAATGGTTTGCATCGTACAAAGCAGAAATTTAACCTTATTTCATCTAATACCTCTGGAAATGGATATGTTAAAGTTTATCAAAAAACTTTTACTACCGGTCCATGGCATGGATATTTTAATGCTGTGATAAACGCATTTTCAAATGCTTCTGTAAGCGACAGTTCTTCGCCGGTGGAAGAAAGCTCATGGGGTGTGCCATATTTAGTTAATTAAAATTAAAGTCAGGAAATTGTGTTAAAAATTTTTTTGAATTGGTTCTTTCTGGTAAAAAAGCGGAGAAAAAAGGTTTAATAAATAAGAATATTTAATAATGCTATGAAGCTGCTTATATTTATAATTAGATTGAAAATGTTCTGGCGCAATGTTAAGTTATAATATATGAAATTCGTAATAATTTATATTATTGTTTTATTTACCATCTTAATAAGTAACGGATGCGACACTCCTGCGCCAACAGAACTGGTACAGGATTCTAATGCGAGCCAAACTCCTATCTCAGTTCAGGTTGTTGCAAAAGATACCGGCGATACGTATTACAATAATGGTTTTGATACAACAGGCGTTGCAGATCAATCTACACAAAATGGCAATATTGTTATTAATGTAAGTGGTGTAAAAGTTTCAAGAAACGGATTTACTACTTCTTCTGCTTATGCTCAGGCAATATTCTATGATACGTCTCATCAGGTAAGATTTCCCAATGGAAAAATGGGATATTTAACTCCCGGGTTAAATTACCTTGGAAACATATCGGTAAAATTTAATAATTATTCTGCCAATTTAGTTCCGTATAACATTAATTTTTCAATGGATGGAATGAACCACGATACTACTCTTGGTTATCAATATATCCTAAATGGCAATGTAGAAGAAGGCAATGGTAGTGGATTATCGTTTCAATATAACTCTGCAGTTCATTTTCAATTTATGGATATGAATATTTCTTCTTTGCATTCAAAAGGAAGGGAAATTAGCTTTGATATCCCAACACCAAAGGAAATTATCGGCAAAATAAAATTGACAGGTTCACTTTCAAACAAAACGTTAAATGCTGAAATTGATTGGAACAAAGCTAGCACGAATAATATTTCAATTTTAATAGGAGCGGTTACAAAAGAAGATAATAAAAAATATCCATTATATAGTATTGTTTCAGGCGATAATGGAAGCCTTGTTGTACCTTCTAAATTGTTAAATGAAATTCCTAAAAACAAATATAATAAATTAGTGTTTACCCTTGTTCGTAAGATAGAGAATAATATTTCTGCACAAAACACTAAATTTTTTATTCGTTCGCAGAGCATTCACAGCATAATTTTAGATATTCCTTGAAAAAAAGAATAAAAATTTTTTACATATTAATTTTTTTAATGTTGGTAGTTAATAAAATGCCGGCTCAAAGTTCTTTTGGGGTGGATGGCTTTTGGGCCCCCCAAACAAAGATTGGTTATACCATTAATAGTTTAGAAAGTAATCCATCAAATTATTCCTTGTTAAAGGATTGGGGGCTTTCTTTGTCTTATGGTGGCGATTTTGGCGGAAATACTACAACAAGTCTTTATCAATTATCTCTTTCAAAAAGAATAGGTGAGCATTTTATTTCAGTAAGATATACGCCTGGTTATGAAAAAGATTTTTCATTTAGTAACGGGCAGTCAATCATACTTCAAGACTCGACCACTGAATCGCTCGATTCAAAATTTACTTATAAAGAATTATTCGGAATGGGATATTCTTATAGGTTTTCTGATAAATTTAGTGCAGGATTTTCACTTAGATACTTCAACCAAACCTTTAACGAAGATGGCGTCTTTCCCGTATTTTCTGATACACTTTACTTAATTAAACAAAGTCAATCATACAAAGCTAACTTTTGGCGTGGAGATTTAGGAATTAATTATTCTCCAAATCGTTTTTTGTCCTTTTCTATTTCTTCTATTAACTTAATTGACGCAAACGACAATGCAATTGCTTCTGAAATACAACAATATTTAATGAAACAAAATAAAGCTGCTTTGCTCGGTTTTTCTACCAATCCTTTCGGAAAGTTTAACTTCAATCTTCTTTATGAAACCGATAATGCTTGGCAAACTGGAATAAATCAGTTTACTGATTTAGGAAGTGGAAGTTTAGGGTTTGGAGTAACTTTGTTTCATGATAAATTTCAAACTCCGTATGTTGCTGGTATTATACCTGCAATTTCGTATTCTAATAATTTATTTGGTGTCTCAATTTCTGGCGTAAAATATTTTTCAAATAGAAATCTTCCGCAACCTTTGTCAATTTTCCAACGCGAAGGAATAAATAATGTAATTAATAACAGATATAGTTTTGATAAGGCTGTATTATCGGTTTCTTTTACATTAAATACCATAGCCGAACAATCAGTTAAATTTTTAGATGTTGAAGTGCTTGATGAAATTTATCCTACTTTATCAGATAATTATCTTTCTTATCCTTTCGCAAAGGCTAAAGTAATTAATCTTACCAATCATCTTGTAACTGTAAAACCTTCGAGCAAAATTGAAGGTCTTAATAATGGCAAGATTGAATCTCCACTAGTAAATATTCCTCCTAAAGATACGGTTGAAATTCCTTTTTATACAATTATTCCCTCAAAATATGAAAAGGAAAAAGCAGGCATTTCTTACGCCGATTTTTATTTAACTACTTCGCAAAATAACGAAGATGATAAACTGCAAAAACCAATTTTGATTAATGGAATTAATGCGTGGGATGGCAAAGTCTATAACTTACGTTATTTTGTAAAACACGATTATGAGTATTCAATGAACTTTGCAAAAGAAATTGTAAGCAAATATAAAAGCGAGCTTGATACTTTATCATATGTGCTTTCAATTTTTTATAAATCGAAAATTATTTTTAATGATTTGGTAAAAAACCTTGTGTATACATCAAGCCCGCGCTCTGCTCAAGATTATGTTCAGTTTCCGCATGAAACTATTTCTCTTAAAGGAGGTAATTGCGACGACCTTAGCGTTTGCTACAGCTCTTTGCTTGAAAGTGTTGGCATTCAAACTGCTTTTGTTGATTACAAACCAATTAATGGAATCGGTCATGTTAATGTTTTAATTAATACACAGCTTTCTCCAGAGCAAGCAAAATTAATTACAGATAACGAAAATAAATATATCGTTAGAAAAAACGAGTTAGGTATTTCTGAAGTTTGGATTCCTATCGAAACAACTTCACTTACCAATTTTAGTACTGCATGGAATCTTGGAGCAGAAAAATTTAACGACGATGCAATTAACAATTTAGGCATTGCCAAAGGTTTGGTACAAATAGTAGATGTTTATTAAAAAATAAAAGAAAAATTTGGGATATTCTTTTAGAGGATTTTATTATGAAAAAAATTATTTTGTTTTTGCTAATAATTTTTAATTTAGGGTTTGCTCAAACATTTAAAGCCGTTCATGTAAATGGCGATGTAAAAGCGCAAATTGGGACTAATGAAAATTGGGTAAAAGTTAGCGAAAATTCTCAGCTACCGGCTAATTCTATCATTACAACGGGAAAAAATTCTTCTGTAATGCTTGAAAGAAATGGAATTAAATTTTCTCTTGAAAGCTACTCAGCCCTACCTCTATCAAGCATTAAGAAAATGTCAATAAATGATCTTCTTCTTGCCCTTGCAATGGAAGACATGCTTAATGCTCCAAAGAAAAAAGAAGATGTGAATACTAAAAATACGGCAGTTTATGGTGCGGAAATTAATGGTGTAAAAACCCCAATGTTACAGTCTGATAACTTTGGAATTAAAAGATTGAATGGTGCTGTTCAACTTGCAGAAAGCGGCTTTAACGAATCCGCCGTTATTGAAGCAATGGTTTCTTTCCGGAAATATCCGGAAACTAAAAAAATGCCGGCTTATAGGATTTATTTTGCTAACATTCTTTATGGTCTTGGTTTGAATGAAGAAGCCTATGATGATTTTAAATCGATTAATTCTTTACAGCTAAGTAATGAACAAAAAACCGAGGTTCAATCAAAGTTGGAAGTATTATCTAAAAAATTAATGAAAAATTAAGTGTATTTATTCCTTATAAAGAATAAAACTTTTGTGATTACAAAAAATAAGCTGTTCCTTATTAAGATTTTTTACTTCCTCAAAGATTTGTTTCAAACCTTTTTAGAATTTTATAAGTAAATTATAAAAACTAATTAAAAATTGAGGGAAAGTATTTATAATTATGTGATTATTGAGTGAGCTATTAGCGAAAAATAAAAATTGCCTAAAGGTATTATTTCTATTTCTTGCGTATTGGTTAAAATAATAGTATTTTTGTACACTAGTTCGCCCTTATGAGGGCGATTTTTGTTTCTATGAATTTATTAGAAGAAAAAATAAAACAAATAGCTGAAGAAGAAGCCGAAAATAAAAATTTATTTCTCGTAGATTTTGTTATACGCGGTAGCAGCAATGCAAAAATTATAGAAATTTTTATTGACGGCGAAAAAAATATTTCTGCTGAAGACTGTGCGGATTTAAGCCGTAGGTTAAACTATAGGTTAGACCAACTTCCGGATTCCAATAAAATTTTACGCCTCGATGTTTCTTCTCCCGGTGTTGATAGGCCTTTGAAATTTCTGAAACAATTTCCAAAACACATTAATAGAAAAATGGAAATTGAATATTTAGAGAATAACGCGACAAAAAAAATTACGGCAAAACTTACCAGTGTTGAAAACGAAAACCTTTTTTTTTCAGCTAAAAATTCAGAAATAAAAATAAATTTTAACAGTATTATAAGTGCTAAGGTATTAATAAGTTTTTCTTAATGGAGGAATTAAGTAATGAACTCAGATATCGTTGAATCCTTTGCCCAAATGGTGCGCGAAAAGGGTGTCGATAAAGATGTATTGGCAAGTATTATTGAAGAAATATTCGGTGTGCTTGTGCGAAAAAAATATGGCGAAGATGCCAAGTATGATGTTGTTGTAAATATGGACAGAGGAGACATCGAAATATTTTTGGAAAGAGAAATTGTCGAAAAGGTTGAAAATCCAAATCTTCAAATCAGTCTCGAAGAAGTTAACCGGCGCGGCAACGATGACGAGCTTGATATTGGCGAAGATTATGTTGAAAAGATTGAACTCTCTACCTTCGGGCGAAGACTTATTACGTTAGCTAAACAAGGGCTTAATCAAAAAATTAGAGAAATTGAAAAAGACCTTATTTATAATGAATACAAAGAACTTCTGGGAGAAATTGTTGTCGGCGATATCTATCAAATAAGAAAAAATGATATTTTAATAAATCACAACAAGAACGAATTACTTCTTCCTCGACATGAACAAATACCTTATGAGAAATATAAAAAAGGCGAAACTATTCGTGCTATTGTAAAAGAAGTTAAAAAAACCACAAGTAGTCCTGTTATTATCGTTTCAAGGGCAGATAATATGTTTTTAAGAAGACTATTTGAAATTGAAATCCCTGAAATATATGATGGCATTATAGATATTAGGGCTATTGCTCGTGAACCTGGCGAAAGAGCCAAGGTCGCAGTGGAATCCCAAGATGCAAGAATAGATGCTGTTGGAGCTTGTGTTGGTATGAAAGGTGTTAGAATTCATGCAATTGTTAGAGAACTTAGTAATGAAAATATAGATGTTATTAATTATTCTGACGATCCGGTTGTCTTTATCCAAAAAGCCCTTGCTCCGGCAAAACTTAAAAAAATTGAAATTGATAAAGAAGCTAAAAAAGCAATTGTATCTGCGGATAGTGACCAAGTGTCTCTTATTGTGGGAAGGAATGGTGTAAATATAAGGCTTGCAATGAAACTTACCGGATATGACATCGAAGTATTAAGAGAAGAAAAACCTTTTGAAGAATACGATGAAGATATTGAGCTTATAGATCTTAAAGACGAACTTGGTGCTGATATTTATGAGCTTCTAATCAATCACCGTTATGATACTGCAATTGAAGTCCTTCAGGCTGGTCCGGAAAAATTAAAAGAAATTGAAGGACTGGATGATAAAAAGATTACTGAAATAATTGAAATAATTAAATCTCAATTCGAAGAAGAAGAGTAGCTTAAATATAGGTAATAGAAAATGTCTGAAACAAAAGACAAAAAAATAAGACTTTACAAGTTAGCATCAGAATATAATTTGTCTGTAGAAAACCTGGTGGAATTTCTGCGCAAAAAAGGGCATGATGTTAAATCCCACATGTCACTAGTTACAGAAGAGATGATTAAAGATATAAGTGATCATTTCAAAAAAGATATAGAAAAAGCAGAAAGGCACTACAAAAAAGTTGCAGAGTTCAATAAGAAAAGAAGCGAAAAAGCTGAAGAAGAAAAACAGGAAATTGTAAGCAAGGAAAAGGAACCTGTAGCTCCTGTAATTGAAGAAGCAAAGAAACAGCCGGAACCTATGCCCCAACCTCCTGTTGAAGAAGTTAAAACTGTTGAAGAGGTTCAACCAGTAGTTGAGGAAATTCCTCCAGTTAAAGAAGAAACATCACCACCGGTTGAAGAAATTCCTATAATAGATGAAGTTGTTACAAAACAGCCAGAAGAAAACAAAGAAGATAAAGAAAAAGAGGAAGAAAAAGTTTTTATTTCACCTAAAGATTTGGAAGCTTCCAAGAAAAAAGGTCTTAAGGTAATCGGGAAAATGGATCTTGAAGAAGAAATTAAAATTACAGAAGAGCCGGAAATACTTAAGCCTAATAAAAATCTGACACAGTCTTCTTCAGAAACTGTTAAAAAGAAAAAGAGAAAACCAAAAGCTAAAAAGAAAGCTGCAGATGCAGCAGATGAGCCGGTTATTGCTAAAAAGAAAAAACGAGTAAAAAAATTCGAAATAGATCAAAAGGAAGTCAAAGAAGCAATTAGAAAAACACTGCTTAGCATGGATGACTCTGTAATATCTGGTCGTGCAAGTTTTAGAAAACGAAAACGAAAAGAAAGAGAAGCTGAACAAGAACGAATACTTGAACAAAAAGCCCTTGACGAGACTAAAATATCAGTTACAGAATTTATTGCTGTAAATGAACTTGCAAACTTAATGCATGTTCCAGTTAGTGACGTAATTTCAAAATGCATAGAGCTTGGCTTAATGGTATCGATTAACCAGCGCCTTGACGTTGAAACTATAACGCTTGTTGCTGATGAATTTGGTTTCGAAGTTGAATTTCAAAAAGAATATACAGCCGACGAGTTGCAGGATTCTGAAGATCCGCCCGAAACTCTTAAATTTAGATCTCCAGTTGTTACTATAATGGGGCATGTTGACCACGGAAAAACATCATTGCTTGATTATATTAGAAATTCCAATGTAGTGGCTGGTGAAGCTGGTGGAATAACACAACACATAGGTGCATATAAAGTTGATGTTGGCAACGGTAAATTTATTTCTTTTCTCGATACTCCCGGCCACGAAGCATTTACGGCAATGCGAGCAAGAGGTGCACAGCTAACTGATATTGTTGTTCTTGTTGTTGCTGCCGATGATGCTGTGATGCCACAAACAGTAGAAGCAATTAACCATGCACAGGCTGCAAATGTTCCGATTGTTATTGCAATAAATAAAATAGATAAACCAGGGGCTAATTCAGAAAGAATTAAGCAGCAGCTTGCAGAAAGAAATATCCTTGTCGAAGATTGGGGCGGTAAATACCAATGTGTAGAAATATCTGCAAAAAGCGGTCATAATGTAGATCTTCTCTTGGAAAAAATTTTATTAGAGTCAGAAGTTTTAGATTTAAAAGCTAACCCAGATAGAAAAGCAAGAGGCGTGGTTATAGAATCCCAGCTGGATAAAGGAAAAGGAATAACCGGAACAATTCTTGTACAAAAAGGAACTTTAAGAGTTGGAGATCCTTTTATAGCTGGAGTTTATCAAGGTAAAGTTCGTGCTATGTTTGACGAAAGAGGTAAAAAGGTAAGCGAAGCTCCTCCTTCAACCCCGGTACTTGTTCTCGGATTTGAAGGTGCACCTCAAGCTGGGGATACTTTTGTTGTGGTTGAATCTGATAGATTTGCTCGTGAAATTAGTATTAAACGCCAGCAACTAAAAAGAGAACAAGATCAAAAACAGGTGCATCATATTACCCTTGATGAAATTGCAAAACAAATCAGTATTGGCGGCGTTAAAGAACTTCCTTTAATTGTTAAAGGCGACGTTGATGGTTCTGTTGAAGCATTGTCGGATTCTTTGATGAAACTTTCAAACCAGGAAGTTATTGTAAAAGTAATTCACAAAGGCGTAGGAGGAATTTCCGAAAGTGATGTCCTGTTGGCTTCGGCTTCAGATGCAATTATCATAGGTTTTCACGTAAGACCTAACTTAAATGCTCGCAAACTTGCAGAAACTCAAAATGTAGATATTCGTCTCTACAACGTAATTTATGATGTAATTAACGAAGTTAAATCTGCTCTTGAAGGTCTACTCTCGCCTGTTATTTCTGAAGAGATTGTTGCTACTATTGAAGTAAGAGATACTTTTAAAGTACCTAAATTTGGAACGGTTGCAGGGTGTTATGTTCAAGATGGAAAAATTGCAAGAAGCAATAGAATAAGATTAATTAGGGACGGAATTGTTATTCATGAAGGTGAAATTGCATCGCTTAAAAGATTTAAAGACGATGTCCGAGAAGTTGATTCCGGTTATGAATGCGGCTTAAGCATTGCGAACTTTAACGACATTAAAACCGGCGATACTATTGAAGCTTTCAAAATTGTTGAAACAAAGAAAAAGCTGGTCTAACTAAGTACATGGAATTTTTATCCAAATTTTCCGATTATACTCTCGTTCAATTTTTGTCCTTTTAGTTCAATGAAGGAGATAATGTTATGACTAGAAGAATTGATCGTGTAGAGCATTTAATACAGCACGAAATTAGTTGGATTTTTTTGTATAAACTGCAGGATAAACTAATGGATTCATCTATTGGTTTTATTACAATTACTTCTGTTCGTGTAAGCCCCGACCTAAAAATTGCAAAAATTTATCTTTCTGTTTTTGAAAAAGACAAAAGAGACTTCGTCCTGGAAAAAGTTAAAGCTTCTTCAGGATATATTCGCTCAGAATTGGCATCAAGAATCCGCATCAAGTTTATTCCAGAATTAAAATTTTTTCTTGACGATACTATTGACTACGTTGAAAAAATTGAAGGCTTAATTAAGAAAATCCATCAGGATGATAACAAAGACAACAACTGATTTTTCAAAATTTGATTTTCATTCTGGTGAAATAATTCTTTTAGATAAACCATTTGGATGGACCTCTTTTAAGGTTATTTATAAAATCCGTAAAGCAATTGAAGTCAAAAAAGTCGGGCATGCCGGTACACTTGATCCTCTTGCTACAGGTTTGCTAATTGTGTGCACTGGGAAAAAAACTAAAGAGATTGCTTCGTTTCAAAATCTTGAAAAAACTTATACGGGAACTATCTTGCTCGGTAAAACTTCACCTTCGATGGACCTCGAAACTGAAATCTCATCTGAAATGTATTTAAAAAATTTTTCAGAAGATGAAATATTTAAAGTTAGGGATAGTTTTTTAGGAACTATTTCACAAGTTCCGCCCATGTTTTCAGCAATTAAGAGGAATGGAAAAAATTTATATAAGCTTGCCAGAAAAGGCAAATCGGTAGAAAGAACTCCAAGAGAAGTTTTTATTTCAAAATTTGATATTGTCGTTAATCTACCAGAAATTCATTTTGAAATAAAATGCTCAAAAGGTACATATATTCGAGTGATTGCGGATGATTTCGGTAAAAAATTAGGCTGTGGAGGTCTTTTAAGTTCTTTGAGAAGAACGCAAATTGGTGATTATTGCGTTAACGATGCCTTTGAAGTTGACGAATTTATAACAAGAATGTCTCAAACCCGCTTTTTGCCTTCAGAGCAATAATAGTTATGCTTAGAAATGATGTGTTTCGTTTTAGCCTGAAAAAACTTATATTTACAGGCTTATGTTTGGATTATATTAGATTATGGATGTATTTTATAGCTTAAAAGACGTAGAGAAGGATGTTAATACCGTCTTAACAATTGGCACTTTTGACGGGCTGCATTTAGGACATAAAAAAATAATTGAAGAAGTTCTTAAAAAATCTACCTCTTTCAAAGCCAGAAATTTTGTAGTTACATTTGATCCACATCCAAGAAATATTATTTCTGGTAGTAACAGCGTAAAAATTTTGAGTACACTTAACGAGAAAATTGAAGTTCTTCAAACCATTGGAATTCAAAATCTGCTTGTAATAAAATTTACGAAAGAATTTTCTCAGCTTTCATCAGAAGATTTCTTTAAAAAATATATTCTGGAAAGTATTGGCTTAAAAGAAATTGTTATCGGTTATGACCATCATTTTGGAAAAGGTAGAGGCGGAGACAAAAATACCTTGACTGAGATGGGTAAGGGATTTGGTTTTAATGTTACATCAGTTGAGGCTGTTTCTGTAAACAATTTGACTGTTAGCAGTACAAAAATAAGGCACGCCCTTGCGGAAGGTAATATTGGACTAGCTAATTCATTGTTGGGTAGATATTATTCATTTTGCGGGCAGGTTGTAAAAGGTGATCAAAGAGGACGAAAACTTGGCTATCCAACCGCCAACATTAGACTCGAAGATGATAATAAAATGTTGCCGCTAATCGGTATTTATGCGGTTGAAATTTTAATAAATGAACATAAGTATTTTGGCTTAATGAGTATTGGAAAACGCCCAACATTTTATAATGATGGAAACATTATCACAGAAGTTCACATTTTTGAGTTTGATTCCAATATTTACGGTGAAAACATAAAAGTAAATATTGTTGAAAGAATAAGAGGTGAAGAAAAATTTTCTTCTGCTGAAGCTTTAATTGAACAAATGAATAACGATAAAGAAAGGGGGCTTGCTATTTTAGGCAAGCTTGCGTAGTTAAAAAATTTATAAATAATTAACCCCGGTATAACTGTAAAATGAAATTCTGGGATTATATCGTAAATAATAAAAAGGATAAATAAAATGACAAAAGAAGAAAAGCTCGAAATAATTAAGCAATTTGGAAAAACCGAAAAAGATTCTGGCAAAGCTGAAGTTCAAATTGCAATCCTAACGAAAAGAATTAATGACCTTACAGAACATTTTAATGTTCATAAAAAAGATCATCATTCGAGGAGAGGCTTAATGATGATGGTTGGAAAAAGGAGAAGATTGCTTGATTATTTGTCTGAAAAAGATATTGAAAGATATAGAACAATTATTAAAGAATTGAATATTAGAAAGTAAGGAAGTGTTTAAATGATAGTTAAAAAAGAAGTTGAAATCGGCGGTAAAGTATTTTCAATAGAAACCGGAAGATACGCAAAGCAGGCTAATGGCGCCGTAATGGTTAGATATGCAGACACAATGGTTCTGGTTACCGCAGTAGCTACTAATGAAGCTAAAGAAGATCAAGACTTCTTTCCCTTACAGGTTGAATACAGAGAGAAAACATCTGCTGCTGGTAAATTTCCCGGTGGATATATCAAAAGAGAAGGACGCCCTACAGAAAAAGAAATTTTAAGCGCAAGATTAGTAGATAGACCGATAAGACCTCTTTTCCCAAAAGATTTCAAAAACGAAACCCAAATTATTGCATTCGTCTTTTCTTACGATGGCGAAAATGACCCCGATGTTTTAGCTGCTGTTGGTGCTTCGGCTGCACTTTCTATCTCAAACATTCCATTCGATGGCCCAATGGGAGAAGTTAGAGTTGGAAGAGTAAATGGTGAGTTTATTGTAAATCCTACTATGCAGCAGTTAAAAGAAAGTGATATAGAACTTGTTGTTGCCGGAACAGAAGATTCTATAATGATGGTTGAGGGTGAATCCAAGGAAATTAGTGAAGATGAACTACTTAATGCTCTTAAGTTTGCTCAGAGTGAAATAAAAAAACTTGTTCAGCTTCAAATTGAACTTAAAAATGAAGCTGGCAAACCTAAATGGGAAGTTGTAGCTCCAATCATAGATGAAAATCTTAAAAATGATGTTATTGCTTTTGCATCTGATAAAATGAAGGCAATTGTTTATTCAGTTCTTTCAAAAGAAGAACGAAACGAAAAAAATAAAGAACTTAATGCTTTAGTTCATGAAGCAATTGCTGCAAAATATCCTGAGTTGCCTGCTGAACAGAAAAAAGTAATTGACGAAATTCTTCATGATCTTGAAAAAGATTTAATGAGAAAGAGAATATTAACTGAAGGAATAAGGCTTGATGGCAGAAATACCAAGCAGATTCGCCCTATTACAATTGAACTTGGAGTATTACCGAGAACTCACGGTTCTGCATTATTTACACGCGGGGAAACTCAAAGTTTAACAACTGTAACTCTTGGTACAAAAAACGATGAACAGATTATAGACGGTTTGTTAGAAGAATATTCTAAAAAATTTATGCTTCATTACAACTTTCCTCCTTTTAGCGTGGGCGAAGTTGGAAGAATGTCTGGTGTCGGGCGCAGGGAAATTGGTCACGGCAATCTTGCCGAAAGAGCACTAAAAGTTTTAATGCCACCGGAAGATATTTTCCCTTATACTGTTCGTGTAATCTCGGATATTCTTGAATCGAATGGTTCTTCTTCAATGGCGACTGTTTGTGCTGGTTCGCTAGGTTTAATGGATGCCGGTGTTCCATTACCAAAAGCTGTTGCTGGTATTGCAATGGGCTTGGTAAAAGAAGGTGAACAATTTGCTGTTCTTTCAGATATTCTTGGAAATGAAGATCACCTTGGCGATATGGATTTTAAAGTCGCAGGAACAAAAGACGGCATTACTGCTTTTCAAATGGATATAAAAATTCAAGGTATATCTTTTGAAATTATGGAGATTGCTCTTCATCAGGCGAAAGAAGGTAGAAATCATATTTTAGGTATAATGAATGATTCAATTAGCCAGCCGCGTCAACAGCTTTCGCCTTTTGCGCCGCGTTTAATTACTATGAAGGTTGAAACAGATCAGATTGGATTAATTATCGGGCCTGGCGGAAAAACTGTACAAGGAATGCAAAGATTATTCGGGGTTGATATAAACATCGAAGATGACGGAACAGTAAACATTGCCTCGCCAAATAAGGAAAATGCTACAAAATGTAAAGAATATATTAAAAAATTAACCGCTACTCCCGAAGTTGGTGAAATTTACGATGGTGTTATTACTAAAATAATGGATTTTGGTGCCTTTGTGGAAATTCTTCCTGGGAAAGAAGGACTTTTGCATATCTCCCAAATTGACAACAAGAGAGTGAACAAAGTTACTGACTATTTTAAAGAGGGTGATAACGTTACAGTTAAACTTCTTAAAATTGAAAATGGTAAATATTCACTAAGTAGAAAAGAATTGTTAAAAGAAAATAATAATCCAGAAAATAATCAGGAAAATAACCAGGCTAATTAAAGGCTAAAATACCGAAAAATTTTTTGTTTCAATATTCTTAATTAAATCTTAAATAGTTTCTATTTATACGGCTTTCTCCTAAATAGAACTGTGGCATTAAGTTAATTAAACGCTAAGCAATGGAAAAAATATTTTTAAAATTTAATTTGTTTATGTTTATGCTTTTGCTTGCCGGATTTAAAATTGCAAAATCGGATTGCTTTGATGAAGAATCCTTTAGCATCCAATTTTTAAATTTCCATGGCTTGGGCTTAGGCAATTTTGAGTTTTTCATTATAAAATGTAAAATTTTATTTAAAGAGTTTTTTATTTATGACAAAAGAAATTATCATCAACTCGACTACTTCACAAACACGAGTAGCCATCACCGAAGACGGAAATTTAGTCGACTTTTTTGTTGATTATCCCGAAAACAGAAGAACTGTTGGGGACATTTATTTAGGAAAGGTAGCTCGCGTTTTGCCTGGTATAAAAGCTGCCTTTATTGATGTTGGAATGAAACATGACGCTTTTCTTCATTTCTCAGATATTGGTGCAAGAACACAACAGCTTCAAGAGATGCTTGGGGAAGACGATGAAGTTGAAGAAGATGATGAAGATGAGCCAGCAATAAAATCTTCTGAAGAAAACAATTCAAATCATCATAATAACAACAACGGTAAAAAAGAGGATGTCGAATCTCTTATCATTCCTAAACTGCATAAAGGAGAACACATCCTTGTGCAAATTACTAAAGAGCCGGTAAATAACAAGGGAGTAAGAGTAACTTCTTCAGTATCATTGCCGGGCAGGTTTTGCGTCCTTTTACCTTTCGATAATAAAATAGGTGTTTCAAAAAAGATATATGAATATAAAGAAAGACGAAGGCTTAGACACATTGCGCGGGATATTCTTCCAAAAAATTTTGGCTTGATAATCAGAACTGTTGCCAAAAATCAATCTGAAGAAGCATTAAAAGACGATTTAAAAAATTTATTAAATACCTGGGAACAAATTCAAATAACGGCAAAAAGTGAAGAGCCGCCCGCTTTAATTCATCAGGATTTAAATACCACTTCTAGTGTTATTAGAGATTTATTTACTTCTGATGTTTCAAAAGTTTTTATTGATTCGAAAAAATTATTTAAACAAATTAAAAATTACGTTCAAGTTGTTCAGCCGGGGCTTGCTGATAAAATAGAACTTTTCAAGTCAGACATCCCTATTTTTGATGCTTTCAAAATTGAAGAGCAGGTAAAAACTTTAATGGGAAGGAATGTTCCTCTTCCAAGCGGCGGATATTTGATTATAGAACATACCGAAGCTATGGTTGTTATAGATGTAAATAGCGGAAGATATGCAAAAAATAAAGAGCAAGAATTAAACTCACTAAAAACTGACCTTGAAGCCTCTCGCGAAATTGCTCGTCAACTAAGATTGAGAGATATCGGCGGAATAATAGTTGTCGATTTTATTGATCTTGAAGATGAAAAAAATAGGAAAAAAATTTATGATGAATTAAAAAAAGAATTTCGTAAAGACAGAGCAAAAGTTTCTATCCTACCAATGTCAGATTTCGGGTTGGTTCAGATTACAAGACAGCGAATAAGACAAAACATTATGCAAGCGATGAAAGAAGTCTGCCCATATTGCTTAGGTACTGGTTTGCTTACAAAACATTCGCATCTTGTTTATGACCTTGAAGGTTGGCTTAAAAAATTTAAAACTGTTTCAAAAGAAAGATCCTTTATAATTAAATGCCATCCTGTGGTAATGGCAAAATTAAAAGAAAACAAATCGCTTTTTAAACTTCAACTTAAATATATGGTTAGAATTAAACTTGAAGAAGATGAAACTGTGCCGATTGGCAAAATAAAATTCTTCTCAAAAAAAACTCAGCAGGAATTAACTGATGAGATAAATTAAAAATTTAAAAATCTTTAACTTTAATTAAAAAATAATAGAGGACATATATGAAATTCTTTATAGACACTGCTCAAATAGAAGAGATAAAAGAAGCTGCATCACTTGGCGTCTTAGATGGCGTTACTACAAATCCATCTCTTGTTGCAAAAGCCGGTAAGGATTTTAGAAAATTACTTGATGAAATTTTAGCTATTGTTGACGGACCGGTTAGTGCAGAAGTTATCTCTACCGATTATGAAGGTATAATTAAGGAAGCAAATGATCTAGCTAAAATTCATAAAAATATTGTTGTAAAAATTCCTTTAATTAAAGAAGGTTTAAAAGCCGTAAAAACCTTAAGTGATAAAGGAATTAAAACCAATGTTACACTTTGCTTTTCACCCGCTCAAGCTCTTCTTGCTGCTAAAGCTGGTGCAACTTATGTTAGCCCATTTGTCGGCCGCCTTGATGATATTAGTACCTACGGAATGGATTTAATTTCGCAAATAGTTCAAATTTACAATAACTATGATTATTCCACCCAAATTATTGTTGCAAGCATACGAAATCCTCTTCATATTGTTGATGCAGCATTAATGGGCGCGCATGTTTGTACAATACCTTTTGATGTTATTAAAAAATTATTCAATCATCCTTTAACTGATATTGGTTTGGAAAAATTTCTTGCCGATTGGAAAAAGATGGAAAACAAATAAACTTTAAATTTTTCTTATTTGTCTCCGGGCAAAAGCCGGAGACAAAAAATTAAACAGTCATAACAAAAAATCTAATATGAAAAAAACAAAATTTTTTAATGTGCATGAAAAACTTAGAGCAAAAATAGTTGAGTTTGCTGGATATCTCATGCCTATTCAGTACACTTCGATTATTGCAGAACACAAAACTGTTCGCAATTCGGTCGGTGTATTCGATGTTTCACATATGGGTGAAATTTTTATTTCAGGTAAAAATGCTCTGGACTTTGTTCAATATATAACAATAAACGATTCTTCCAAGCTTATTCCCGGTAGGGTTCAATATTCAGCAATGTGTTATAATGACGGCGGAATAGTAGATGATCTTCTTGTTTATAAAATTTCTACCACAGAATTTATGCTGGTTGTTAATGCGTCCAATATTTCAAAAGATTTTGAGTGGATGTTAAAAAATAACACCTTCGGCGTTGAAATAAAAAATCTTAGTGATGAATATTCTTTGTTAGCTGTGCAGGGTCCAAAATCTAAGGAAGTTATTCAAAAACTTTGCGAGAATACTTTGGATATTGATTACTACCATTTTATCAAAACAAAAATTTGTGGGTATAACATGATTGTTTCGAGAACAGGCTATACCGGCGAACTTGGTTATGAATTATATTTTAAAGGCGACGAGGAAATTGCAGAAGATGTATGGAATAAAATTTTTGAAGCCGGAAAAGAATTTGACATTCAACCAGTTGGACTTGGTGCAAGGGATACTTTAAGATTAGAAATGGGATTTTGCCTTTATGGTAACGATATTGATCAAAATACTAATCCGCTTGAAGCTGGCTTAGGATGGATTACAAAATTAAATAAAGATAATTTTGTTGGTAAAAATGCTTTGTTAAAAGTTAAAAAAGATGGGCTTAAAAGAAAACTTGTTGCTTTGCTTAGCGATGAAAGATGCTTTCCAAGGCATGGTTACGATTTGACCGTAAGCGGAAATAAGGTCGGTGTTATTACAAGTGGAACTGTAAGCCCTGTGCTTGATAAAGCAATTGCACTTGGATATGTCGATTCTAAATTTACTCAAGATGGCAGCATAATAAATTTTTCAATTCGTGGGAAGGAAATTCCAGCAAAAATTGTGAAGCTTCCATTTGTAAAAAAATAAGGGAAGAAAAAATATAAGATGAAAATTAACGTACTATTTTCACCCGTAGCTGTTGATGAATTATATTTTACTGGAAAAACAACGGTTGTAATAGATGTTTTAAGAGCAACCACAACCATCATAACCGCACTGCAAAATGGTGCTAAGGAAATTATTCCGGTTGCAACAGTTGAATTTGCAGTTAAAGTTTCTGGTGGTATGTTTGGTGGTCAAACATTACTTGGTGGCGAACGTAATACAAAAAAAATTGAAGGCTTTGCTCTTGGAAATTCACCTTTTGAATATACACCTGAAATTGTTGCGGGAAAGTCCATAGTTTTATATACTACAAACGGAACAAAGGCAATTGCAAAAGCAAAATTTTCTCAAAACTTGTTTACTTGTTCTTTTCTGAATGTTTCTTCTTTAGCTGCACATTTGGTTACGCTTGATAAAGATTTAGAGATTGTTTGTGCCGGAAGAATGAATAATTTTTCTATGGAAGACTCAGTTTGCGCAGGCAAGCTAATATCTGAAATGCTAAAATTGAATGAAAATATTTCATTATTTGACTCTGCTTCAGCTTGCCTTGCTTTAAACAAATCTTTTGGGAAAAATCTTCTTAAGATGTTAAAAGAAACCGACCACGGTAAAATTCTTATTGAAAACGGTTTTGAAAATGACCTTAAGTTTTGCAGCAAACTGAACAGCTCGTCAGTAATACCGCATTTTACAGGAAATGTTCTTAAATTATATACTGGTAATAATCAAGAATAATTTATTTTCAATACCGGCTAAAGTTTTAGTGCAGGTTAATAAAAATATTTTTATAGTTTATAATAAAAAAAGATTAGAAAACCAGAGCTAATAATTTAATTATGGCAGCAAAGAAAAAAGCCAAGATAAAACCAGAAAAATTAGAAAAAGGAAACAAATATTTTTCATTATCTACCGATAAAAAGAAAAAGATTTTAGGAGTTGTTCTTATTCTTTTTTCTATTATGGTTTTATTAAGTATTCTTTCCTATTCCAGGTTTGATAAGGCTGAACTCCATTATCAATTTTCCGATTTCTTTAAAATTTCTGGCGGTGCTAATGATATAAATCAAAAAGCAGACGAAACACCACAAAATCTTCTCGGAATATTCGGCGCTTATATTTCGGACTTCTTTATTAATTCTACGCTCGGTGTTTTTTCTTCCGTCTTTCCCATAATATTTTTTATGTGGGGAATTTTTTTCATTCGCAAGTATGATTTTAGAAAGCTGATTCATACAACTAACTTTTTAATAATAAGCGGGTTAATCCTTTCTGCATTGTTCGGAGTTTTAGAAACTCATTATAAATTTTTATCTGATTTTTATGAATTACCTGGTTCAGTAGGTAATTATCTTGGCGAAACTTTTAGCAGACTTCTTGGTGGAATTGGAAGTATATTATTTTTATTGGCGGCTGGTGTTATTACACTTATCATAGTTTTTGATATAAAGATTGAAAAAATATTTTCTTTTATGAAAAATCTTTTTTCAAGGTCCGTCAATTCTTTAAAAGAAGAATTGGAAAATAGCAAAGAAGGAGAGAAAGAAGAAAATTCGAATCTAAAAAAAATAAAAGAGCTTAGCCAGGAAAAGAAAAAATCAAAGGGAAGAGTAAAAGAAAGAACACTAACTGCTGAAGATTTGATGAAAGAAAAAACAAAAACTGAAGAAGAAACTAAAATTAGAATAATCAGAAAGGACGAGCAACAGTTAGAACAAGAAGTCAATGAAGTACAAAATGAAGAACACAAAAAAGTCGATTTGGAAAAGACAGGTGAAATTTCGTCAAAGGAAATAGATAGAGAAAAGGAATCAAGCCTTCCAAATAATTGGGAGGAAAAAATTAATTATAAAAATCCTGGCTTAGATTTACTTGAACCTATCCCAGAAGAAAATTTTAAGGTTGCAGAAGAAGAACTAAAACGGAATGCAGAGCTTCTTAAAGAAAAATTAAAACTGTTTGATATTGATATACAGGATATTTCCGTTACACCAGGACCCGTTGTAACGCTTTATGAAATAGTTCCTGCGCCGGGAGTAAAGATCAGCCGGATAGTTGGACTTGAACACGATATTGCTCTTGCGCTTGCAGCAAGAGGTATTAGAATTATTGCACCAATCCCTGGTAAAAGTGCAATTGGCGTAGAAATTCCCAATGCTGAGTCATCTCTTGTTAATGCACGGTCGGTGCTTGGTAAAATTGGTGAGTCAAAATTTGAACTTCCCTTGGCTCTTGGTAAAACCATAAACGGAGATGTATACATAACAGATTTATCAAAGATGCCTCATCTTCTTATTGCTGGATCAACTGGTTCTGGAAAGAGTGTTGGTATAAATATGATAATAGCCAGTCTTCTGTATACTAAACATCCTTCCGAAGTAAAGCTGATTATGATTGATCCAAAGAAGATTGAGCTTTCATTTTATAATAATCTTCGTAGACATTATCTTGCTGTTTCACCAGACCTTGAAGAAGAAATTATAACAAATCCACAAAATGCAGTATTGCTTTTAAAATCAGTTGAATTCGAAATGGAAAAACGTTACGATAAACTTGCTAAAGCAGGAGTTAGAAATATTGTGGATTACAATCTTAAAGTTGTAGATGTAAAGAGAAGACCAAAAGATACTGACGAAGTTAAGCATCATCCTATTCCTTATCTAATTGTTATTATAGATGAACTTGCGGATTTAATGATAACAGCAGGCAAAGAAGTTGAAGAGCCGATTGCACGGCTTGCTCAGCTTGCAAGAGCAGTTGGAATTCATCTTGTACTTGCAACTCAACGTCCTTCTGTTAATGTTATTACTGGCGTTATCAAAGCTAATTTTAGCGCCAGGATCGCCTATCAGGTCGCTACAAAAATTGATTCGCGTACGATTCTCGATATGAACGGGGCAGAACAATTACTTGGCAAAGGCGATATGCTCTTTCTTCCTTCTGGCTCGCCTAAACCTATAAGAATTCAAAATGCTTTTATTTCTACCGATGAAGTTGAAAGGATAACAAACTATATCCACTCGCAACAAGGATATTCCAAACCTTATTTTCTTCCTTCGTTGTACGATAAGAAAAAAGATACAGCAGGTAATTTTTTGTCAGATCTGGATCCTATGTTTGAAGATGCAGCTAGGATAATTGTTCGTCACCAACAGGGCTCTGTTTCACTTCTGCAAAGAAGGTTAAAGCTTGGTTACTCAAGAGCCGCTCGCATAGTTGATCAACTTGAAGAAGCAGGGATAGTAGGACCTAATGACGGAAGTAAAGCACGTACCGTCCTTATAGAAAATGAGGAACAACTTGAAACTATTTTACGATCGTTGTAGTAGCTTAAATACCATGTTGTTGTATTCTCTTTTTTAGTAAAAATTGAGATTTAACTGATAAATTCACATTTATTATCTCTTTAAATATTTATAAATTGCACTTCAAATTTTTATAAGAATTTTATGAAGATTAATATTTTGTCCTTCAAAACAAGCTTTTTTATTTTATCTTTTATACTATGTTCCTTATTAAAGGCTCAGATAAATCCACAATTAAAGATTCTTCAAAATAAATTTAATTCGTTAGATAATATCTCTGCGGATTTTGTAGAGTCTTCTAACGGGAAAGAAAATTTGTCCGGTAAATTTTATTATCAAAAAGAAAATAAATTACGCTTGGAATTAAAAAACATAACTATTGTTAGCAACGGAACGGATACTTGGAACTATAATAAAAAAGAAAAGAAATTAATTATTAGCAGTTTTGATAACAATGATCCATCACTTCTATCCATAAAAAATATAGTAGATATATATCCATCTAAATGTAAAGTAGAAAATGAAACAGCCGGAAGTTTAAACATCCTTATTTTTACACCAAAGGGAAATGGATTACCTTTTAGCTCGGTTAAATTATGGCTTAATAACCAAAACTTGATTTCGAAAATGATTATTATTGATAATGGTGGTCGCACAATCCAAGTTGATTTTTCAAATTATAAATTGGATGAAAAGTTGCCAAGTTCTCTTTTCAAAATTAATCCCCCAAAAGGAAGTAAAATTATTGACCTCAGGTAGCAAACAAAAATCTTACTGGTTAAGGCACAGTATCAAATATATTCTATCATTCGCTTTAAGCGGAGTGTTTTTATATATTGCCTTTTATAAAGTTAATTTTAATAAGGTGGTTGAAATAGTTTCACACGCATCTTTGTTGTGGATATTTGTCTCCATTATCGTTTTAATGTTTGCACACTATTTAAGGGCTATAAGGTGGAAGATAATTTTAAAGTCCGTAAAGCATAACCCTTCTGTCCTTAATTTGATCGGAGCTTTAATGGTGGGTTATGGAGTAAATTGCGTTGTACCAAGACTCGGCGAGGTAACAAGAGCGGTTTTAATCGGCAGATGGGAAAAGTTATCCCGTTCCTCCATGTTCGGAACCATTGTTCTTGAAAGAATAATAGATGTAATTTTCCTCGGCTTATCGGTAGTTGTTTCTGTATTAATATGGAGTACAAGTTTGTATAAAAGTTTTCCATGGTTAAAGACAACCTTATATTTAACACTTCTTATAATGGTCACCTTCTTTCTATTTTTGTTTTATTTAGTTAAGTACAAAGAAAAATTTTATGGTGCTATAATTAAAATGATAGGGATTTTTTCAAAGAGGATTGCAAATAAAGCTGCATACGTTTTTGATATGCTCCTTCAAGGGTTTACAAGCCTTAAGGGGACAAAAAATTACTTTTTTGTTATAATTCTTAGCTCTTTAATTATGATGCTTTATGCCCTTAATTCTTATATCGGTTTTTTGATGATAGGAATGGAAAACATTAAACCAGTAACATACGGAATGGGCTGGGTGCTTATGAGCATTAGTGCAATTGGAGTTGTTATTCCTACTCCGGGTGGAACCGGTTCTTACCATGCTCTTGCTAAAGCAGCTCTCGTTCTTCTTTTCGGATTTGGCGAATCCATAGGATTTGCTTATGCGTTTTTAACTCATATTGTAACGTACATTTTATATATTTTGACCGCTATATTCTTTTTCTTTATATTAAATAAGCAGCACGATAATATTATTGAAATAGTTGAAACTGGAGTAGAGGAGTTATGAAAAAAGTTCTTACGGTTTTATTTATTTTAACACTTACCTTTACCACATTTGCGCAATATAGCGTTCGAGGAGATATGGGGATTGTTTTTTTAAATACATCTTCTCTTGTTGATTATATTAACCAAAATTTTGCTTCTTCAAACCAACAATTAGGGGTTTTCGGTAGTGCAGTTGTCTTTTCAGGAGAATTTGATTATTCGCTTAATAATTCACATCAACTTGGCTTGGAAGTCGCTTATCTCATTAATTCTTACAACTTAAATTTACTTGGTGGAATTTATAAGTTGGATTATAATATTGTAATGCCTTCGTTAGTTTATTATTATGTTATTGGTGGCAACGGTTTTAATTTTAAATTTGGTGGAGGTGCTGGTATTAGGCTTGCGAATGTTAATGAACAGCTACCTGCAACTCAAGGGCCTCAAACTTTTCATTCCACTGGGTTTGGTCTTCTTGCCCGTGCCGATGGTAATACTATTATCAGCGAAAATCTTTATGTAAACGTTGGGCTTGATTTGCGGTATGATTTAAACGGTAAACCAAAAAATGGTAACAGATATATTGTTAATTACTCAAGCAATACCGATGTTAATCTTAATGCTCTTTCTGTTGGATTAAGGTTAGGACTATTATATTCATTCTAGGAGATGTTTTTGAACTTAATAGAAGCTATTGTTTTGGGGATAATTCAAGGGTTAACAGAATTTTTACCAATTAGCAGTACTGGTCATTTGACAGTTGTAGGCAAATTAACAAATTTAATTTCTACCCAGCATCCGGAAGAATGGACTTCCTTCATTGCAGTAATACAACTTGGTACTTTAATGGCTGTTTTAGTTTATTTTAAAAATGATTTAATTCAAATTATTAAAGATTTTTGGATTGACAATTTTTTAAGGCGAGTAAAATATTCGGAACAAAAATTGAATTCCCAATTAGGCTGGCTTATAATAATTGGTTCGATACCGGTAGGCATTATTGGGCTTTCTTTAAAAAAAATTATTGAGGGTGCATTAACAAAAAACCTATGGGTAATTGCAACTAGCTTAATCGGCTTAGCGATTCTGCTTGCTTTTGCTGAAAAAATTGCTGTGCATAAAAAAGAAATGAAAGATATTACCATAAAAGATGCATTCATAGTTGGAATAGCGCAGTGTTTTGCTCTTATTCCTGGTTCCTCAAGATCTGGTACTACGATTACTGGTGGATTATTTCTCGGAATGAAAAGGGAAACAGCAGCAAGATTTTCTTTTCTATTAAGCATTCCTGCTGTACTGGCAAGCGGACTTTTAGAGTTAAAAGAATCCTTAAAATTTATAAATTACTCTATGGCTCTTAACTTATTTGTTGCTACTGTTGCTGCAGCTTTTTTTGGTTATATCTCAATTGATTTTCTTCTTAAATATTTGAGGAATAATTCTACCTTTTTGTTTATTTATTACCGGATAGGATTAGGAATAATTATTCTGTTTTTGCTTTTTAAGCATGTAATTACACCGTAAAATTTTAATGTAACATTTTTCTAAAAAAACGGAAAAATTTTTAAAACCTCTTGTTAAGAGTTTAAATATTTACAAATGGAAATGGATTCAAATAATGTACGAAAAAACAAAAACTAACTCCGAAAATATGTCTACTATTGCAATAATGCAGACTAACTTGGGTACCATTGAAATCGAATTGTTCCCGGAACTTGCACCTCAAACCGTTGAGAACTTTGCCCGCCTTGCAGAAAGTGGTTATTACAACAGTATAACATTTCATCGTGTAATTTCAGATTTTATGATTCAAGGCGGTGATCCAACTGGTACTGGACGCGGAGGTGAAAGTATTTGGGGGAAAAGTTTTAAAGATGAAATTGCTCCTCAATTAATCTTTGATAAACCAGGAGTACTTGCAATGGCTAATGCCGGACCAAATACAAACGGCAGTCAATTCTTTATTACTGTAGCTCCGGCAAAATGGCTGAACGGAAAACATACAATTTTCGGACAAGTTATTGCCGGCATGGATGTCGTTGATTCAATAAGTAAGACTGCAACAAATCGTTTGAATGATAAACCGCTCAAAGATGTTGTAATGGAAAATGTAACGATAATAAAAAAAAATAAATTTTAAAAGAAAAATTAATTAATAAAGTTGAGTGAAAATATTTTTTCATGCGCTTTCGTTTATAAAATTCTTTAAAACTTTATGCTTGAGATAAACTAAATTGTTATGGACAAAATTTTCTAAAGGAAAGGATGGCAAAATCTAAAATCAACGTGCCTCCTCTTACTGAAGCAGTAAGAGGATTAAAAAAGGGTGAATTGCTTCCCATGTATCTATTCTTTGGCGAAGACTCTTACAGTATAGAAAATTGTGTTAAGCTTGTTGAAGAAAAAGCTGCCTCATTTATAACGAACGATTTTGATAAGGAAATATTTTACGGTGAAGATAAAACTATACTTGACATAATTGATTTTGCCTCATCATTTCCATTTGGCTCAGAAAAAAAACTTATTATTGTAAAAGAATTTGAAAAAACGAAAGACAAAAAAAATCTTTTATCTTACGCAAAATCACCAGCTGATTTTTCGATACTTGTTTTAATTAATAACGGCTCAATATCTAATCTTGATTCTGAGCCATTTAAAACTCTTATTAATAATGGCTTTGTTTTTGAAGCAAAAGAATTGAAAGGCGGTAACTTAATAGAATGGCTGATATCATTTGCTAAGGAAAATGGCAAAGTACTCACACCCGAAAATGCACAAATGCTGGTCGATATTTCCGGTGAGGACCGTACAATTCTTAACTCCCAGCTCGAAAAGATTTTTACTTTTATGGGAGAAAATAAGGAAGTTTCTCTTGAATTAATTCGTTCGCTTTCAACAGCATTAAAAGAATATAATATTTTTGACCTTCAGAGTGCACTTGGGAAAAAAGACAAAGCGCAGTCTTTAAAAATAGCTTATAGCCTAATTGATCACGGCGCAGAACCGTCTTTTATTATTCATATGCTTACAAGGTATTTTACTGCTCTTGCAAGAATACGTGAACTGCAAGGGAAAAAATTGCCAGACCAGGTTGCTGCAAAAATAGTGGGAACGATTCCTTATTATTATAAAGATTACATAAATGCAAGAAACTTATATTCAGATAAAGAATTATACCGAGCCGTACAATCTCTTCTAAAAGCAGATGTTTCAATTAAAACCACTTCTGCCGAAAATAAATCTATAATTGCTCTTCTTATAGCAGAAATTTTTAACTGATAGTAATATTTTTTCTAACACAATTTCCTTCTCTATCTGGTCAAATAATTTTAAAAGAGATCCTCGTTTGTTATTTATGCAGATAGCAATTTTTAGGAATAAAAACAAAATTAAAACTAATAAAATAGTTGATGCGTTTATCTGAATGAAAAGTATCAATTTAATTTTAACTAATTAATTATAAGCTATCATTTATAAATTATTTATAACTATAAAAGTATTATTTATGATAAAACTCACAAAAAATTCTTAAAAATCTTATAGCGAATGATTAAATAATTTGGAAAAAGAAGAGAAAATAATTAAATTTCGACCGTTCAAGTAAATAAGTCGAAAATAGGAAATAAAAAATGTCAGATGAAATTGCAAAAGATAAGGAAAACATCATTTTGGATGCGGCAAGAAAAAGATTTGCCCATTATGGTTTTTCAAAAGTAACAATGGATGAAATTGCGAGTGATGTTGAAATGGGAAAAGCTTCCTTATATTATTATTTCCCGACAAAAGAAGATCTTTTTCGGGCAGTAATTTTGCAAGAACAGAACGAACTTAAAAAGAATATTGAACTTATTTTAGAAAAATCTGTCTGTGCATCAGACAAACTTCAGGAGTTTGTTGAATTGCGAATGAAATTTTTTCAAATTTTATTAAACCTTGGTACTTTAAGCGTACATTCTTTTTTAGATACTAAATCGCTTTTTAAAAAGTTATTCTTTGATTTTGAAAAAATTGAGTTAGGCTATATCCAAAAAATAATTGAAGAAGGAAAAAATAAAAATGAATTTTATTCAAATTTGCCAGAAGAAACCGCCCAGATTTTTCTTCATATTATTCAAGGTTTAAGATGCCGGGTTATTCGTTGGTCAAAAGGACAAGGTTTAGATGAAGAGGCTCAAGTAAGTTTACAGAAGGAAATGAAGATTGCAACAAATCTTTTTATTAATGGTATTAAGAATAAATAATTATAAAAATTTACAGTTAAGGAAAGTATAAATGGCACAAGAAGAAGAATTAAAAAATAAAAATAATACAAAAACTTTAGACAACGGAGCTGACGAAAATATTGAAGAAATTCCTATATTCAAAAAGAAACGCATGATAATCCCAGTACTTTTATTGCTAATTGCTGCGGCTGTTGGTGTTTTTTTTTGGTATATAAATATGCAGGACTATGTTTCCACTGATGATGCCTATGTTGATGGAAATAGTGTTTCTATTAGCTCAAAAATTCTTGGAAGAATTATTTATTTGGGAACAGATGAAGGTGATACCGTAAAAGCTGGCCAAATACTTGTAAAACTTGACGACAGCGACCTTAAAGCACAGGAAGCAGCAGCTCAGGCGGATCTTGCCTTGGCTCAAAACAGTGTTCCACTTGCAGAAGTTAACGTTAGCAAAGCCCAAGAGGATTATAACCGAGGTTTAGAACAATATAAAAGTGGCGTAATTACAAAAGAACAATATGACCATCTTCAAAAGGCTCTTGAAGCAGCTAAAGCAGAATACAAAATTGAAGAAACAAAAATAATGACAGCAAAGAGTCAAATTGGTGTAATAAAATCTCAATTAAATAATACAATAATTACTGCCCCAATGAATGGTGTTGTTGCAAAACGTTGGGTACTAACCGGCGATGTGGTTCAACCAGCACAGCCGATATTTACAATATACGATGTTAATAATATTTGGGTAACAGCAAATCTTGAAGAAACAAAGCTTGGTCATGTTCATTTAGGTGATCCAGTAAAAATAAATGTTGACACTTATCCTGATATTAATTTCTCAGGAAAAGTATTTGAAATTGGGAATTATACTGCTTCAGAATTTTCACTTATCCCACCAGATAATGCATCGGGTAACTTTACCAAAGTTACACAACGTGTACCAATAAAGGTTTCAATTGATGATCCGGCAAATTCCAAAGATCAGAAACCAATATTAAGGCCTGGAATGTCGGTGGAAATTTCTGTTAAGGTGAAATAAAAAATGGCTAAGTTTAAAGCAAAATCTATACATAACTCCGCAGTCAGTAATATTTCTGCGCTACATCATGAACATCCTTCTTACAAATGGTTAGTTCTGTCTAATGTAATGATAGGTACATTTATGGCAGTTCTTGACTCAACTATTGTTGATGTCTCACTAGCAAAAATAATGGCTACATTTGGAATCGGAGTAGATACGGTTAAGTGGGTTGCAACTGCTTATCTTCTTGTATTTGCAATCATGCTTCCCACTTCGGGCTGGATTGCAGACCATTTTGGCTATAAAAAAACCTATGCAACTTCTCTTGGTCTTTTCACTATTGGTTCACTTCTTTGTTCGTTATCGTGGAATGAAAATGCTTTAATTTTTTTCCGTGTAATTCAAGGAGCTGGTGCTGGATTAATGATGCCTGTGGGAATGGCAATTGTGATGAGAGAATTTCCAGTAGAAAAGCGGGGAGTTGCTTTAGGATTTTGGTCAATTGCTGCGGCAGCCTCTGTTTCACTTGGGCCTACCTTAGGAGGTTATCTCATTGATAATTATGCATGGCACTCCATTTTTGACGTAAATGTTCCCGTTGGAGTTGTCGGTATTTTTGCAACCATAGTTATTCAGCGAGAATATAAAACTATAAAAACTCGTTCCTTTGATTTAATTGGTTTTATATCTATGGCAATTTTTCTTAGTTCCCTGCTTATAGCTTTGTCCGATGGTAATGCTGAATGGAATACAGGCGGCTGGACTTCACCATTTATAATTACATGTTTTGCAATTTCTGTTATAGGATTTGTCATATTTCTGATTGCCGAATTAAATACTCGTCACCCTTTAATCGACCTCAGCTTATTGAAAAACTTTAATTTTGCTATTGCTAATATTGTATTATTTATTTTTGGAATGGGTATGTTTGGCAGTACTTTTCTTTTACCACTTTATTTACAAAATGGACTTGGTTATACAGCATTTCAGGCAGGGTCCCTTTTTATACCAATTGGTTTTTTACAAGGAATAATGGCTCCAATTGCAGGTAATTTATCAGATAAAGTTAACCCAAAAATTTTATCCTTTGTCGGGATTATTTTTTTAGCGGCAAGTCTTTTTGTCAACCATTTTCTTTCTTTATATTCTGAAACGTCATCGATTATGATTTCACTTTATTTGCGCGGTTTAGGAATGGGTTGGATTTTTACTCCTCTTAGTACTATGGCTCTTTTGGAAATTCCAAAGGAAAGAATGGCTCAAGCTTCTGGTCTTTATAATGTACTGAGGCAAATTGGTGGTAGCTTTGGTGTTGCAGTTATGGGAACTCTTTTAACAGATAGAACTATTTTTCACAATACATTATATGGACAAGCAGTAAATCAATATGCTCCCGTAACGAAAAATATTCTTTCTGGTTTAGCAAGGTTCTCACAACATGCTGTAGGCGGTACTAATGCTATTTCTGCTTTAAGAGCTAATGCTTTAGTTGTCTATAATATTAGTCAACAAGCTTTTGTATCTGCTGTTGATGATGATTTCTTTATTGCTGCTTTGATAACTTTTGCTTGCGTTATTCCAATTCTATTTTTGAGATACAAAAAGAAAAAAGAGTCCGGCGAGAAAATTGTAACTATGGAATAAAAGTTTGTTAATTGAAGAATTGAATATTAAAAATTTGTAATTAATTTAAGAATAATTTTTAGGCGATGAAATAATGAAATTTTCTTTTAATCTTTTCTCAGCAATAATGATTTTTTTGATGGCTGCAAATACTTTTGGTCAACAAGTTCAAAAAGATTCTCTCTCTTTGAATGAAGTTGTTAAATTAGCATTGACAAATCAACCACTACTTCAGGAAGCACTTCACCAGGTTGATGCTGCGTCGGCTAAAATTAAAGAACAAAAAAGTTATAACTATCCAAATATTGCAGGTGATGTTTCTTATGTTAGGATTGGTCCTATTCCTGTTATGGAATTTGGCGGAATGGGTTTTACTTTAGCACCAGCTAATAATTACGATGCTCATATATCCGCATCGGACTTGCTATATGACTTTGGGAAAAGAGATGCTTTAATTGATCTTGCTAAATCCTATAAGTTGTCTTCCGAAGATGAAATTAAACTGATAAAAAATAATTTAACTTATCAAACTATTGCGGCATTCTACACTGCGTTATTTTTGGAAAAAAGTATAGATGTGAAAAATGAACAAATAAAAACTTATAAACAGCATCTTGAAGAAACAAAGAAAAAAGTACAAAGTGGCTCCGCTACAGATTTTGACATTTTGACTACCGAGGTTAGAGTTGCAGCCGTTGAAAATCAGAAGATTGATATTGAAAATGCTCTTGCAAAAGAAAAAATACTTTTGAAAAGTCTACTTGGTTGGCCTGCCGGTAAAGAACTTAATTTATCCGGTGAACTTAAAATTGATTCTTCATTTATAAATTCTAACGCTTTGCTCGAAGAAGCTTTTAATAAAAGACCCGAAATGAAACTTGCCAGAGATGCCGAAAATAGTGCAACTATTGCAAAACAAGTAGCATCGTTAGAAGATAAGCCGACTTTGAGCATAATGGCTGCTTATGGCTTTAAAAATGGGTTCGAACCAAACCTTGATGTTTTAAGAGGAAATTGGTCTGCTGGTCTAAATGCTTCCTTTCCAATTTTTAATGGTAATTTAAAAGATGCTAAAGTTGAAGAAGCAGAAGCTAATCTTCAAACTTCTTCGGTTAAAATTTTGGAACTTGAAAGAAATATTAAAGCGGAAGTGGAACAAGCTATTGCCGATTTAAATGCAAGTAAATCAAAAATAAGAACCTCCGAAATTCAAGTTAAGCAAGCTAAAGATGCTGTTGCAAGAGCCGAAGTTCAATATAAAGCAGGTGTAATTACAAACTTGGATTTGCTTGATGCTGAAACAGCTCTTTCCGAAGCCGAACTGCAATACATTCAAGTAATTTATAATAATATTGTAAATTCTTACTCTCTTGATAAAGCTGTAGGAAAAGATTTTCACTACTAAAATTTTAATAGGATAGGGAAAAGTTTGACAAAATATTTTGAGCTTTTCCCAGTCTTATTCTTCAATATAATAACATGCTTCTTTTTGTCACTTAAAATCAAAATTAAATAATTCTGCCAGTTAAATTTTAAGATGAAATAATTAAACAAAAATGAAACCTTGGAAATAGTTATATTTACCAATGTCTTTGTAAAATTATTTAGGATAACTTATAAATGGGTTTAAGTATAGGAATTGTTGGACTGCCTAATGTAGGTAAATCAACTTTATTTAATGCGCTTACAAAAGCTCAAAATGCGGAAGCTGCTAACTATCCTTTTTGTACAATCGAACCAAACAAAGCTATTGTAGCAGTACCGGATGAAAGGATAAATCAATTAGCTAAGCTTGTCAATCCCGCACGATTGGTAAATTCGACTGTAGATTTTGTCGATATTGCCGGACTTGTAAAGGGCGCAAGCAAAGGTGAAGGGCTGGGTAACCAATTCTTATCGAACATCAGAGAAACAGAAGCCATCCTTGAAGTTGTTAGGTGCTTTGATAACGATGATGTTGTTCATGTGGACGGCAGTGTAAATCCATTAAGAGATATTGAAGTAATTGAAACAGAATTAATCCTTGCCGATGTTCAAACTCTTGAGAGAAAAATTGAACGGCTACAAAAAACATCTAAAGGAGATAAATCCGCGAAGCTCATTCTGGAAGATGCTGAAGCACTTTTGAAATTTATGAATGAAGGAAACGTTGCTTTGTCTTATCCCGAAAAAGATAAAGATACTCTGCGGGAACTTTTTAATGAATTAAGACTAATGACATCAAAAAAAATTATATACTGTGCTAACGTTGATGAAAATGGTTTAGCAGAAGATAATGAGTACGTTAAAATTGTTAAACAGTATGGTAATTCCAAAGGGGCAGATGTTGTAAAAATATCTGCAAAGGTTGAAGAAGAACTACTCGGACTTGAAGATAAAGAAAGACAAGAATTTTTAGAATCATACGGCGTAAACGAAAGCGGGCTTGAAAAAATAATTCGTACAGGTTTTCATACTTTGGGATTAAGCAGTTTCTTTACAGCTGGTCCAAAAGAAGTTAGAGCCTGGACAATTCACAAGGGCTGGAAAGCTCCACAAGCAGCTGGTGTAATTCACACAGATTTTGAAAAAGGTTTTATCCGCGCAGAAGTTATCAGCTATAATGACTATATTAAATATGGTTCTGAAGCTTCATGCAGAGCTGCTGGTGTATTACGCATTGAAGGCAAAGACTACCAGGTAAACGATGGTGATGTTATGCACTTTTTATTTAATGTTTAAAGTTTGAATCATATAAATTTTTATTTTTTCAGATGAGTTTGATTCTTAGCTCGCCGTTATTTTTAGCAGAACTAACTTCTTTGTTAAAATAAAATTTTGCTACTCCAAGTAAATATAGATAAACTCCGCTTGCTAAACCAGCCGCATTAAATCTCACTTTATAACTTCTGGGGTTTTGCTCCTGGTCAACAAGTTTTAATACATCTCTTCCGAGCATATCATAAACTTTCAAAACAACTTTGCCCTGTTGCGGAATCTTTAATCTAATTGTTCTATAAAGATTTAAAGGATTTATGTAATTTTGAACGTTGATTGCTAATAATTTTATTTGAATAAGTAAACATCCGGTCACTTTTTCATCAATAAAAAAAGTGATGCTTAATAGGAAGCGCAGTAATTTTTCTTACAGCCTTAATTACTTTATAAAATTATAATGAGTGTAATTCATAATTTATAAAATTACTATTCTATAGTTGTCCATTTAAACTGGATTTCTTTTTATATTTGTGTAATAACAATTCCTTAAATTTTGCAGAGGGAAAAATGAGGTCATTTGACAGTTTAAGTGAACAGGAAATTCTCGCTCTTGCAATTTCTCTTGAAGAAGAGGACGCTCGCATTTACGATGATATTGCTGAAGGCTTAAGTGCAAACTATCCCCAACAAGCTAATGAATTTATTCAAATGCGTAAAGAAGAGGACGGACATAGACATCGTTTGCTCGATCTTTACCGTAGCAGATTCGGTGAGCATATTCCACTTATAAGACGTCAGGATGTTAGAGGATTTGTAGAGCGGAAGCCTATTTGGAGGATGCGCCCTTTAGGTATTTCTTCGGCAAGAAAATTATCTGAACAAATGGAATTTGAAACAAGGCAGTTTTATGAAACAGCTGCAAAAAAAACTACCGATGCAGGAATAAGGCAGTTGCTTGGCGATTTAGCTGCTGAGGAAAGAAAACATATTTATACTGCCAAAGCAATGGAAGCTGCTGCAGATGTTGATGCTGAAAAGGATGCACAAAATCGTTTGTTCCTTTTACAAGTCGTTCAGCCTGGCCTTGTCGGATTAATGGATGGTTCTGTTTCCACACTCGCTCCTATCTTTGCTGCTGCTTTTGCAACACATAATAGTTTTTATACATTTCTTATTGGGCTTGCGGCTGCAATTGGTGCTGGTATAAGTATGGGTTTTGCGGAAGCTCTTTCAGATGATGGCTCTCTTACAGGGCGTGGACACCCTTGGATGCGCGGAACTATTACCGGAATGATGACTACCTTGGGAGGATTAGGGCATACTTTACCATATCTTATTCCTAACGTCTATACTGCTACTACGATTGCTGTTATTGTTGTTATTGTGGAGTTGTTTGTAATAGCCTGGATACGAAATAAATATATGGATACGCCGCTTGGAATGGCAATCTTTCAAGTTGTTGTTGGAGGTATTCTTGTTTTTTTATCAGGCATTATCATAGGAATTTCTTAGTTAAATATTTTATTCCACCTATATTGCAAATTTATCGTTGATCTCTGCTAAATTTTTTTAATTCATTGAAAATTGACATGTGAACAATCTTAATTTTGGGATTCAATTTAACTCTTCTTAAATACAACGAAATTTTACAATATACTTTTTTGAAAAGACTCAAACATTAAATAATAATTTCGATTAAGTTATAATATTCAAATATCAGTTAAATGGGTAAGTATGTCGAAGTATAGTCTGAAAGAATATTTTTGTTGAGGAGTATCAGAATACTTTTCATAGAATTGTTCAAAAAAAATAAAAATTTGAGATTAAAGCAGTTAGAAAACTTTGGTTTTTTTAAATGGTAAGCCTTAATTTTTAATGCGATAATAAGCATCCCTTTGAATGAAATAAATTTGATGAATTAAGTTTGGAAGTATAAGCTAAATTGGTAAAGATGTTTTTATTGAGCTTTCAAATTTAAATTTTGTAAAAATAAAGCAGGTTAAATAATGAGAAAGATAATATACATTACGGTATTAGTAATGATATTTGCGTGGACAAAAAACGGTTATGCGCAGTTAAATCTTGGTATTGATGCCGGGGTAAGAATTCCATCAACAACTACATATAACAATACGCTTTATACAGGTTATGGTGTTGCTGCAACTGGTGAATATGTTATTTCTTATACTCCTCTTTCAATTACACTTTGTGCAGGGTATGATAATTGGGGATACAAGAGTTCGGCCTTCTATGTGGTATCAAATAGTGGGGTTCGATATACAAACCTTGGTAACGTAAATATGTACTCTTATATTTTAGCAGCAGGTCCAAAATTATTTATTCAAATTCCGGAAACAAGTCTTTCTGTTTATGCGGGAATAAGCGCAGGATTTATGTCCGCCACATCAAGTTTGCAGGATGCCTCATATGGAACGGGTTTTATTTATTCGCCATCAGTTGGTTTTAGGTATAAGTTGAGCAGTAGTAGGAAGACCTCCTTAGATTTAAATGTTACACAATCAAATTTTAAGCAAAGCGGTACTCCTACTTTTTCTTGGATTGAAGTAAATGCGGGTTTATATTTTTCTTTATAAGTAAAAATTTTTACTGGGTAAAAGACATCGAGGTTAAATTACTTTAGATTTAGCATTTCGTTCCACATCGTTTTTTATTATTCATACCCAAATTGAATGATTTTTATGTTATTGAGAATCGATGAAATCGGGCGAAGCAATCTCATACACTGTAAAGAGACTGCCACTCACTCTTCGGGTTCTCACAATGACAGTAAAAAAAGACGTTGTAAGAAAAAGTACGTGATAAATAAATTTATTTTCTTCAGCTTTATTAAAAGGGCGACCATAATAATAATTTTTTTTCGAGTACTGATTCATCTGTACATCCGGTAAATTTAATTCCTTAACCGGTTTGTGTCTTGTATGTTAAAAGTGTAAAAAAGTTCTCTGAAAAATTGAATAAGTTTATTTCCTTTACGGAAGAGAAGGTTTGTGTCTTGGGCTTTGAGCCCGTCGCAAAGTTTTTTCATTCCGTTCAGGTAAAAGTCGAGGAATAACTTGGCTCAATTGAAGCCGGATCTTACAAGACTGATGTTACCTGAAAATATTTATAGCACAATTTTGTAAAAGGTACATTTATGCAACAAAACTTTTATTTAGGTATAGATGTAAGCAAAGGTTATGCTGATTTTATTATCCTCGATGAAAATAAAAAATCTGTTGAAGATAATTTTCAGCTTGACGATACCTTTGAAGGACATCATCAGTTCTACAGAGTAATATCTGGCTTCTTAGCCAAGCATCCCGACTCAAAGATCTTTGCATCAGTCGAATCAACCGGTGGATATGAAAACAACTGGCTAAAGTTTCTCAATAAAACACAGAGCACAATCAGTTTATCTGTGGCAAGAGTAAATCCATTTGGAGTAAGCTATAACAGCAAAGCATCTCTGAATAGAATTATTACAGATAAACAAAGTTCAAAGAATGTTGCCGAGTATATCATTAGTCACCCGGAGAAAGTCAAGTATAACGATGAAGACTATTATTCATCTGTAAGAAGACAATGGACATTTATCAAGATGTTGACAAAACAAAAAGTTCAGCTTCTTAACCAGTTAGAGTCTTTGTTATACATAGCAAATCCGGAATTATTAAGCTACTGCAGCAATAAGGTAAATCTCTGGACACTTAAGATGCTCAAGCAATATCCAACGGCAAAACAGCTATCAAAAGCCAGAGTATCAACACTCAGCAAGATACCATACATAACTGAGTCATTAGCAAAACAGTTAGTTGAAAATGCAAACAAATCAGTAGCTTCAAGTGTTGATGATACAACAGCTGAAATAATCAAAGCTTTAGTAGATCAGATACTTCAACTCAGAAAGCTGATTTACTTACAAAGAAAACAGCTAGAAAAAAACTGTAATCTAGCTGAAGTTGAGCTTCTAAAGAGCTTCAAAGGTATAGGTACATACTCTGCAGTCGGGCTTATGATAGAGATTCTATCAGTTGAGAGATTTTCTTCTGTAAAAAAGCTGGCAAGTTTCTTTGGCGTTCATCCAGTATTTAAGCAAAGTGGAGATGGTCTGTCTGGCTTCAAGATGAGCAAGCAAGGAATGCCAAAGATGGCTGCATTAGGTGCTGTTATGTACAAGATATTAAGGATTGTCTATGGTATGCTGAAAAACAACAAACCATTTGCCCCGGAAATTGACAGAGCAAAACATAACAGAGTTGATAATCAGAATAAACCAAATTACTCAAGAAGATATCAGCCGATGGACATTAAAGCTCCTATATCCAGAAGACAAATTAAAAAGAGAAAAGAGCAAGAGAAGTCCCAAATATTAAAACCGCTAAATGCGGAATCTACTAAAGAGATTTTTACGGGATCAGACTCTCACTCTTTTCCAGAAGAAAATTAAGGAAACTCATTCAATATGTCAAAGAACTATTTACATCTAAACAAAAATTGACATAACCATAAGTCAATTTTTTCTATTGACTTTTAACGGAATAACTTTACGGTTAAATTTAAAACTAAGAATGATAACAAATTTTATTTTTAAGAAAATCTTTGGTCAGAATTTATTAATTTTAAGCCAAAATTTTTACAATCATCCAAAAGAATGGAGGAAAGAATTTATGTCGAACGCATATTTTAAAGTACCGATGCCAATAAATGAGCCAGTGCTCTCGTACGCTCCAGGCACACCAGAAAGGGAAACTTTAAAAAATAAGTTAAAGGAACTTGGTTCAAGAGAAATTGAAATTCCATTAATAATAGGTGGAAAAGAGATAAAAACAGGGAAAACCGCTGTAATAACAGCGCCGCATGATCATACAAAAAAACTTGGCGTATATCATAAAGCAGGTGCCAATGAAGTTAAGATGGCTATTGAGGCTGCACTTGAAGCCCGTAAATGCTGGGCAGAAATGCCATGGGAACATCGCGTTTCAATATTTTTAAAAGCAGCAGAGCTTCTATCGGGCTCCTGGCGAGCAACATTAAATGCAGCAACAATGCTGGGGCAATCGAAAACAGCTTATCAAGCAGAAATAGATTCAGCATGCGAACTAATAGATTTTTGGAGATTTAATTCTTATTATATGTGTCAACTGATGGGTGAGCAACCCTATTCACCGAGAGGAATGTGGAACCGGGAAGAGTATCGTCCTCTTGAAGGATTTGTATTTGCCGTTACTCCATTTAACTTTACATCAATAGCAGGGAATTTACCCACAGCTCCAGTTATAGTTGGGAACGTAGCACTATGGAAACCTGCGTCAAGCGCAGTTTATTCTGCTTATTATTTAATGAAGCTTTGGGAAGAAGCAGGCTTGCCGGCAGGTGTAATAAATTTTGTCCCCGGCTCTGGAGGTGAAGTTGGAAATCCAGTACTTTCAAGCCCAGACTTGGCAGGGATACATTTTACTGGTTCAACTGAAGTATTCCAGGGAATGTGGAAAACTATAGGCGAAAATATTCATAAGGCAAAGTATTATCCGCGTATTGTTGGTGAGACCGGAGGAAAAGATTTTATTTTTGTTCATAGCTCTGCAGATATAGATGCACTTGTAGTGGCGGCAATTCGAGGTGCTTTTGAATATCAAGGGCAGAAATGCTCTGCCGCGTCAAGAATGTATATCCCTAAATCTATCTGGAATGACTTTAAGAAAAAATATGTAGAAGAAGTAAGTAAAATTAAAATTGGCGACCCAGAAGATTTTTCTAATTTTATGTCTGCAGTAATAGATAAAGGCGCTTATACTAGTATTAAGACGTATATCGATTATGCGAAGAATTCCTCCGAAGCTGAAATAATAACGGGTGGAACGTGCGATGACACAAAAGGATATTTTATACAACCGACAACGATAGTTACTACTAATCCGCATTTTAAGACAATGGAAGAAGAAATTTTTGGTCCGGTTCTATCAATCTATGTTTATGAAGACAATAAATTTGAAGAAGCTCTTGAACTTTGCGATACTACTTCACCTTATGCTTTAACGGGATGTATTTGGGCAAGGGATCGCATGGCAATTTCTCAAATGTCTGATAAGTTAAAAAATGCTGCTGGTAATTTTTATATAAACGACAAACCTACTGCCGCGGTAGTTGGCCAACAGCCGTTTGGCGGCGGAAGAGCCTCTGGAACAAATGATAAGGCAGGTAGTGCTATGAATGTTCTAAGATGGATGACCGCACGAGCTATAAAAGAAACGTTTGAGCCGCCTAAAGATTGGCGTTATCCGTTTATGAATGAAAAATAAATATGAATATTTTTGAAAGCCCAGAGCATTCTTTGGGCTTCAACTTTATTTGTTTTATTTATGGGACAAAAGTCACGATCGTCCTTTTTACTTCAATCCTATCATAAATGGTGAAACAATTTAATCTTAATTAAATCATAAAGATCAAAGTGGTTTATATTATTTGAAAAGAAATTTTCACAAAAGCTCTATAGTTTATTTTTATTCAGATAACTTGATTAAAGTGCACTTAGCTCGAAAATAAAATATCTGCAAAAATTTTTTTTTACATTATTATTTTTAACCATGAAAAGAAACACTGCTACTTTTTTATTATTATGTCTTGCAATAACTAATTTTACTTTTGCACAACAAAAAGATTCTTCTTTAGTTAATCAAATGTTGGAGACGTTGCAAAAAAAATATTTCAGCTTTAGTGTTATTGTTAGAAATGTAGCAGACTTTCAACCTGAAAGAACTTTCACGGGTAATAATGGGTTCAGTGTAGAAAATTTTAGGCTTAAAATTTCTGGCGATCTTGATAATGGGTTTGGTTATGACCTGGAGGGGAAATTATTAAATTCTCCTGTTATTACAGATACAAAATTATATTATAAACTTTATCCAGAATTAAGAATAGATTTTGGAATGTTTAAAGTCCCTTTTAGCGGGGAATATTTATTAGGAGAACAATATATAGATTTTGTATTTCGTTCTCAAGCCGTTGTTCAATTAAACCCTGGGAAGCAAGTTGGAGTGCAATTATCGGGTGCGCCGAAGGACAGTGTATTTACTTATGCAGCGGGAATTTTTAACGGGAACAAGTTACCAAACGAAAATGACAACAATGATTTTTTGTACGTCGGTAGGGTCACATTTAGTCCAGGAATTAGCAGCAATAAATCTAATATAATAACTTTTGGAATAAATGCAGCAATAAGTAAAGACAAGTCTGTTTCAATTCTTGGGTCTAATTTTGATGGCGACAGATTTTTAATTGGAGGAGATATCCTTTTCCGATGCAATAAATTTTTGTTTAATACGGAAGCAATTTATTCTAACTTAAAAAATATTTATGGAGTAAAGACAGAGCCATTTGGCTATCAAATAACAGCTGGTTTTATGATGTCTGCAAATACTCAGCTTTTGGGAAGATGGGATAGTTTTAGAAGCGACACTTCTATACCTTTTAGAAATCTTGGGATATTTGGATTTAACATTTGGCCTACAAAAGTTACCGAAGTTCAAATTAATTATATAGTTCCAACTAATGATGGAAAACTTAAACATCATCAATTGTTATTTAATCTTCAATTTTATTTTTGAGAGATTTTTTTGTAATTGTTGAGTAAAGTTGAACATTGTAATTTTCAAGTAAATAATGGTAAAATGGATTAAAAATTAGCTCGTGTGAAAATATAAATTGATAATTTAAAATATAATATAAAGAATTGTACTTTTTCTTTCGATGATTTATTATAATTTGTACAAAAGATATTTTGAAAGAACGAAATGACCGAAACTAAATATTTTACGCGGGAAGACGCTCAAAAAACGCTTCCTCTAGTAAGGAAAATTGTTCAGGACATTCTAGCGACAACGAAAGGAATACGTTTACTTGCCGAAGATATTGAAGGTAGAATTGAAGATGATCCTGTCATACTTAAAATGGTAAGACAAGTCGATGGCTTTCTTCGAGAATTAGAAGAAATTGGTTGCCAATATAAAGATTGGAATTTTACAATAGGCTTGGTTGATTTTCCTGCGATTATTAATGGAGAAGAAGTGTTATTATGCTGGCGAAGTGATGAAGAAGAAATTAAGTATTATCATAACTATGAAGATGGATATGCGGGTAGAAAACCAATTCCATTAGAATATTTTTCAAATTAATTTTTTCTGATCTAGCTACAATAGAAATACTCGTGTATGTTATGCAGCGTCTTGTAAGTAATTAAATTAAAAATTCTTACAATATCTCTTTGTCTTTTATTTACTATTCGGACTTTTAATTGATAGAAAGAGAGTTGAATTCTATTTTTTTTTCGATTACATTTCAATTAATAGATTTTGGGGAGTTTTTAGATTAAGAAAAATTTCATCTTATTTACTAAGCCATTCGGAATATTCCGCTCCCTTTAATCGGATGTTTATAAAGTTATTTTGTATCCCTGTTAAAATGTTCATGTAATTATCCCTTTTAAGAAATCTACTCTGCAATATTGCAGGAAGAAAAGATAAATAAATTTTAAGGAGGGAAATCATGAAAACAATCATTCTTTTTGCATTAGCAACATTGTTAGGTGGCTGCAGTCTTTTCAATCCACGAGAAGACGAAATTACGCCACCAAAATTATTAGAATCTTACAGACTTCCAGTTGTTCCAATAAGTATATCTGATAACTATTTTGAATTACGTACTCAAATGACAATTGAGAAAGATGGAACAGTCTATAATGTTAGTTTGTTAAATTCAAGTGGTGACAAGTCCTGGGATTCGGCAGCAATTGCATCAATGATGAAATGGAAATATTCGCCAGCATATTTTAATGGAAAGCCGATAAAAACCATTGTACATCAAACAATAAAAATAAAATTTGCCGATCCTATTTACATGCTTCTTGGTGAAGTACTTTGTAATTCAATTAATGAGGCAGACTCTGTATATAAAGCACTTGAATACGGAGAAGATTTTAGTAAAGTAGCTTTGAAGTATTCGATTAGCTCAAGCCGCAGCAATGGAGGGATAATTGGGAAAATAGATATTCGTCGTTATCCGGAAGAAATTCAGCATATACTTATGAATCTTGGCGAAAACAGATTTACGCATCCGATAAGTTATGGTGATAAGTATATTATTTTTAAGAGGCTTTAAATTTTTATAGTTGTTACAAAGCTTTTCAATATTTTTTGTGTTCAAGTCCATAAGTAGTTTTCTAAATAAGGATTGAAAAAACTTTGAAAAGATTATTTTCAAAGTTTGTGAAACCTGTTTAAGAACTAAATGGTGAAAATTATTTTTCTGTTCTACAAATTTGGAATTATTAAATTGGCTTTAACCTTGCAGTTAATAATATAAAGGTCAAGCCAAATAATCAGGTTTAGTTATCTTTAGTTTATTCCTTGAAAAAGACCAATTGTATTTCCATCTGGGTCATTAAATAAGGCATAAGAACCCATAACAGGTATTATGGTCTTCTCTCTGAAAATCTTTCCGCCTAAAGATTTTGCTTTGTTTAGATATTCTTCAATATCATTTACACGGACGTGAAAAATAGTTGATTCCCCCTTTTTTATTTTTTCAACTTTTTTTAATCCAATTGTAAAGCTTTTATGAGTATTAAATAGTAAATAACCATTACCGAAAGGTTTAAACTCCCAACCAAATAATTTTGCATAAAAATCTTTACTTCTATCTAAATTGGTAGAGGGAATTTCTGCATGAGCTAATAAGTCTGATGCCATTATTGAATTCCTAAAAGAAAGTTTTGTATTATAATCAAATAATTAAGTGTATTAAAATAAATATAAGTTACATAATAATAAATACAAAAATAATTTGTTATATTCCAAAGAAACATTATCACAAAAAAGAATTAAAAATTAATCAAAATAGTTAATGAACATAGCCGCTAAATTGAGTGCTAGCCTGCCCGTTTGCACCAACAGATTTAATTGTTATAGTACATTTGTTATTTTCGACAACAGTATCTGCAGCATCAAGCACTGTAAAATGGAAGCGTGTCCATCTTTTATCTTGAGTATCTGGAAGAGTTATATTTACATCACCTTGAGTTGCAACATTTTTACCATCTACTGAAACAGTAATTTGTGTGCCCGAAGTAAGAGGATTGCCGTTATCATCAGAAACAGTGTAGCTATAATCTTTTGAGCCGCCGTTAGGAATATCAAAAGCGGAAGTATCACTTACCGTAATATGAGGATACATGGAAAACAAAACACTTGTACTTGTTGTAATATTATTTTTATTTTCGTCAGCAGTTGTTGCATAAATTGTAGCAAAACCTTTACCTAAAATTGGGTCGACAGGGGAATTGGGATTGGCCACAATAAAATCTGCACTTGCTATTCCAGTTTTATCAGTAATTGCCGAACCCTGAATAATTCCACCAGTTGAAGTAAAATAAACAGAAGTGCCAACTCTAACAGGATTAGCATATTTATCACCGACAAAAGCTGTAACAAACGAAGAATATTTTTGAAAGATAATGCCAGGAATGTTAACCAAATTAGTCGCAATGCTAAAATGGTTATAATCTGGTAAACCGCCCGTAATAGCAACAGCAACAGGATCTGAAAAAATAGTTTTACCATTAGGTAAATCAATTTCAGCTCTAATTTGTACCGTACCAGCTTTAGTGCCGCTTGTTAGGTTAACAGTTGCTTGTCCTATGTCGTTAGTAAAAACGGAAGTTGGGCTTAAAGATTCGCCACCATTCGGTTGAGCCTCAATAAAGAAATTAACTTTTACAGTATGGTTAAGATCTATAGGCATACCCGCAGAATCTAAAACGACAAATGTTAGACCCGCAGTTTCAACAGAGCCGCTTGACTGAACGCCGATACTTGTAGCAGTTTGCGATAATAAGGCAATACTGATTGGATTTCCCGAAGGACCTTGACTGCCAGTTCCGCTTGTGGGGTAATTCATTTTAATCGGGTCTAATGTATTAGAACTGCCTGGCACAATAGGAAAAGGAACGACAGTCGTATCAATTACATATCCAGATTTTGTAACAAAAATTGTAAAATTTGTATTTGTCGATAAATTAAATTTGAAAGAGAATTTTCCTTGGCTATCGGTAGAAGTAGCTAAAGAAGTAGAACCTCCGATAAGCAACACATGAGCGCTATCGATTGGAATACCGGAGATATTACCAATTACTGTTCCACTTATAATTGTAGTATCAGAGGTAGATTGATTTGGAGAAACCGGATTCGAGCTAAAACCAACGCTACTGCCAGAACTTTCCACGGTGGTATCGGTTTTACAACTGGAAACAAAAAAGGAGAAAAATAAAATAAATACAATAGCAGAAAAAGAAGTAAACACTTTACCTGCAGATAAAGAAGTATTTTTTTTTAACATGGTTGGAGCTCTCTTTCAAGTTTATAAACTTATTGATAAGAAAATTAGTTTGACATATTTATAATGTCAAGAAAGTTAGGTAATAATAATTTATTCATAAAGCCTTAGTATCACCTTTAATCATCTGCCAAATTGTTGATAAAATGATTTGCAAATCCAATCCGAAAGACCAATTTTCGATATACCAAATATCAAATTCGATTCTTTTAGCTGTTCTTCTTTTGTTTTCTTCAAAGTCAGGCACATCGCCTCTCAACCCATGAATTTGAGCCCATCCAGTAATGCCAGGTTTAACCCAACCTCTAAGTTTAATTTCTTCAACAATTTCTTTATAAATTTCATTATAAGCTACAGCATGAGGCCTAGGACCTACAAGCGACATTTCACCCTTTACAATATTGAAGAGCTGAGGAAGTTCATCAAGATTAGATTTTCTTAGGAACTTACCAAGCTTTGTTATTCTTGGGTCGTTTTCAACTGTGGGAATATATTGATTTGTGCTTTTATTGCCCGAATGCATCGTTCGGAATTTATAGCATTTAAAAATTTTATCTTTCGCACCAACTCTATCCTGAACAAAAAACACGGGACCTGGAGATAAAAATAAATCTAACAAAAAAACCAGAGGTATAAACCATGATAGAATTAAAATTATTCCTAAAATAGAAACTATAAGGTCGAAAACCCTTTTTGCTATTTGCCAATGAATCTCAGCAAGTGGTTCACTTCTAACAGTAATAATAGGGAAATTGCCAATCATGCTAATTTGATATTTTTTTGATATAAATCTAAAATAGTCTGGAATAATATGAACTCTAACAGCATGTTTGTTACAAGTTTTAACAATTTTATCAATTTCATTAGATGCTTGTATTGGCAAAGCAATAATCACTTCTTCTATGTTTTTACTTGTTATAATTTTATCCAAAAAATTTATCTTACCAAGTATTATGCCGCTGTCATCGTTTTCATTATTATCAAGAAAACCAAGAATATTATAACCAAAATCGGTATGTCTGGAAATAAAGTCATAAAAAGTTTTGCCAATTTTACCGGCTCCGATAATAATAATATTTCTTGCATTTTTCCCTTTGCTGCGAATATTGGTAAGTATTATTTTAAGCAACTGAACTCTAACACTGATGAGGGTTAGTATTAGTAAAGTATAGTACAAAATAAAATTTCTTGTAAATAAATTTTCTTTTGTAAGAAAAATAAAAAGCACGGCAGTAATTAATTGTGCGATTATATTTTTCAAAATTTTAGGAAACTGATATGTAAAAGATCTTACATTAAAATCTTCATAAAAGTCAATTACGTTAGAAATAAAATACCAAATGAAGTCCAGGGACATCATTAAGCCAAACATATAACTACGGGATAGCAAAATCTTTAGCGATTGTGCTAAGGAGGCAGCAATAATAAAAGAAACATTTAAGATGATTAAATCTAAAAAAAGTCTAAGGTAATAAGATGATTTTTTATTCGTAATCATAAATGAAGATTAAATAATTAAACTGTAACCTAAAAAAACAGAGAACATTTTTCTTCAACAAAGCTTTTTATTTTTTCTTCGAAAAGATTTCTATCAAAATTTTTGGCAAAACTATTTAAGAAAGAAGGAGCAAATTTATCTTGTAATTTTTCGAAACGAATTACTGCTTCTTTTATAGATTTAGGTGACTGTTCGTTAAAAAGAATACCAGTTTGTTCATCTAAAACAGTTTCTGCTGAGCCACCTTTGTTAAATGCTATGACGGGCGTACCACATGATAAGGATTCTACATTCATTATCCCAAAATCTTCTTCAGCAGCAAAAATAAATGCTTTTGCCTTTTGCATGAAGTCTTTTAATTTTTCAGAAGTTTGGTAGCCAATAAACTCAATATTATTTGTTGCTTTTGATTTAATCTTTTGCTCATCTGGTCCATCTCCAATTACAATCAGGCGCTTGTCTTTCAACTGAGAAAATGCTTCTACAATTAAATCAATTCTTTTATAAGGAACAAATCTGGAGGCTGTTAAATAGTAATTATCTTTAGTGCTGCAAACAGGGAAATTAATTGTATCTACCGGTGGATAAATAACGATCGAATCACGGTGATAAATTTTCTTTATTCTTTTTGCAATATAATTTGAATTTGCAATAAAATAATCAACACGGTATGACGCGGATAAATCCCACATCCGTAAATAATGAAGAATAAACTTTGCCAAAGTTCCTTTTAAGCCTTTTGTCAAATTTGCTTCAGTAATGTATTGGTGATAAAGGTCCCAGGCATATCTAATTGGAGTATGACAATAATTTATGTGGAGCTGATTTGAATTTGTTAATACACCCTTTGCTACAGCGTGAGAGCTTGAAATAATTAAATCATATTTTGATAAATCGAACTGCTCCACTGCAAACGGAAAGAATGGAAGAAAATTTCTGTAATTCTTTTTTACTTTCGGCCAATTTTGAAGAAATGAAGTGTAGGGAATTTTTTCTTTGACTATTTTTTTTAAATCTTCTTTATTCATAAAATTAAACAGGACGAAAATATCTGCATCATTCCAAATATTAGTAAAAGACTCTACACATCTTTCCGAGCCAGCATAAGTTGTAAACCATTCGTGAACAATTGCAGTTTTAGTCGAATTCAACTATTTATTCTCCTATATATTTTATATTGATAAATGAGTTCCTTCTAAAAAGAATAACAGCCATTTTCTGAATTTTAATTTGACAATAAAAAGCATTTTTATCGATTAAAACTTTTTAGGGCAGACTCAAATTATAAAAGATTATTTTCTTATTCTTAAATTTATTAAATATCATGTAAAGAAATAAGTTTTATTTATATTTGATTTAAGCTCTTAAATTTTTCAATAATATTTACATTCTAATAAATCATTTGTAAAGAGAAATCTATTTATATCACATTAAAAGATGATTTCGGTTATAACAATTACATATAATAATTTTAACGAATTAATTTCCACATTAAATTCTTTACCCAATGCAGATTTTATAGAATCTATAGTAATTAATGGAGGAAACGAAATTGAATCATTTAATTATTTGAAAACTTACAGTGGTATTGTTGTGAATGAAAAAGACAATGGCATAGCAGATGCGTTTAATAAAGGAATTCAAAAATCTTCCGGCGATGCAATAATGTTTTTAAACAGCGGTGATATTTTGATTCGCCCAGAATATTTAATTGAAGCAGAAAAGATATTACAAAGTTTTCATGATGTTTCATTCGTCCATTCCAATATTATTTTTAATGATTCAATAGCGGGAGAAATATTTATGCGCCCTCAATTAAAAAGTTTTGGACGTGGGCTTCCCTTTCTTCATCCAACTATGATTGTACGTAAATCGGTTTTTAATAAAATTGGGATGTTTAATACTAATTTTAAAATTAGTATGGATTTTGATTTTGCCCTTAAGTTACATAAAAATGGTTTTATAGGTTATTATTTAAACGGACCAGCTGTAATAAAAATGGATGGAAGAGGAAAATCGGCCGAAAAAGAATTTACAGCGATTATAGAATGTTATAAATCCTTAAAAGAAAATGATTGCTTGAATTTGAAAAATAAAGCTGGGTTTTTAATAAGATTAACTTTGTTTCTGGCAAGAAAATTTATGCTGATGATTGGTTGGTTTAAGATGTTAAAAAAAATAAAAAGGCTAAAACATTCTGCTTGATTTTATTTAACAAATGCCGCTTTTATAAAGCCATAAATTCTTCCTGCAAGTGAAGCCATGTGTGTAATTGTTAATGCCGGTTTTAAAGTTACAATTCCTCTAACCATCTGAAATGGTGGAACGATAATCATCTCCAAAAGCTCATATGTTACTTTTAATTTTCTATTTTTTATAAGCCACTTCCAAACCAAAGCTCCTTTCCCTACTCCATAACGAAATGATTTTGTAAATCCTTTTTTTATGGATTCATGAAATGGCGGAACATGATAGACAATTAGCTGAGGGAAAAATTCTATTTTTCTTCCGGAAAAATATGCCTTCCAGCAAAAGTCTGTTTCTTCTCCGCTTTCCCAGTAAGAACCAACTCCAAAATTCTCATCAAATCTTTCAAGTTCATCAAATGTTTTTACCTTAATCACGAAATTTGAACCCATTAACTTTTTGGTATTTCGAAAATGTTTTAAAGTACCCCACTTCCTTTGACGAAAAGTATAATTAGTTTTTGTGTCTTCACGGATAATACTGCCGGCTAAAATTTCTATATCTGGATTTTTTTCAATTATATTTTGTAAGATATCTGAATAATTTTCGTCAGGAAATGCATCATCATCGCAAAAGAAAATCCACTCTATTCCCTCTGGAATAATTAATGAATTACGTGCTGCTGAGACAGAATGATATTTTATTTCTTGTTTTTGAAATAATTTATTTTCTGCAATATCTGGTGGTAAATTAATAGGTGGGATATTCTGATCTAACAGAATTACCTTACGGGGCACAACTTTTTGCTTAAGTGATGCTCTTATACATCTTGTAACTAAATCAATTGACCGTTTGTAGGTGTTTGTTACTATTATATAATTTAAATTCTGACTCAAATTTCTCTTTCAAATGATTTAGTAATATAATATTCGTAAAACAAATTTCGTATTTTTCTGGTTAAAATTAAATTGTAGTATATTTCTTTCAATAAAAACTGGATTTAGATTGTTAGCATTTTCAATCATCATCAAATTTTAATGCATTATATTTTTAACAAAATAATATCTTTATTAAGATATAATAATGATTCCCGTTCCCAAAAAGCTAAAAAAAACATAGTCATTTTGTTTTTTTTAAACGGTTTCAATTTTCTCTCTACACTTTTATTGGTACCCCTAACAATTAAATATTTGGGACCAACCGAATACGGTATATGGCTGACTCTTAGTTCAATCTTTTTATTTTTTGGATATATGGATTTTGGAATAGGGAATGGCTTGAGAAATAAACTTGCAGAGTCGCTTGCAAGAGGTCAAATTAAAAGAGCAAAAATGTATGTGAGCAATGCATATGTTATTTTTGGGGCTGGTATAATTTTTTTGTGGTTAGTATTTTTTGCAATCTTCGGTTTTATAAATTGGCAAAAAATATTTAATGTGCCTGCATACTTAACTACCGACATAAACAAAATAGTTTTTTGGGTTGTTCTTTTTTTCTCGATACAATTTCTATTAAAGCTTATAAATTCTATTTTAAATGCAGACCAAAGACCTGCGGTAAACGGATTTATTAGTGCCTTATCTAATCTATTTACTCTTGCTCTTGTTTTTATCCTTTATTTAACTACTAAGGGAAATTTATTATTTGTGGCAATTGGTTCTAGTTTTGTCCCCATAGTGATTTTACTCGGTGTTTCAATTTTTCTTTTCTCCAAAATGTATAAACCTTTTTCCCCATCTTTTCGTTATGTAAATTTAAAATATTCAAAGGACTTATTTGGATTAGGTATTCAGTTTTTTGTAATACAACTAGCAGGTTTAATTTTGTTTGCTACAGATAATTTGATAATAACACAGTTGTTTGGTCCTAAAGATGTAACTGTTTATAATATTGCCTTTAAGTATTTCAATTATATAACATTGATTTTTAATATCATCCTTGCTCCATTTTGGTCGGGTTATACAGAAGCATTTATTAAAGACGATATTAAATGGATAAAAAATGTTACTAATAAAATTATAATGATTTGGGGGGCACTATCGATATTTGTTATAATAATGGTTATTATTTCAAATTTTATTTATAGAATTTGGATAGGCTCAGAAATAAAAGTGCCATTTTTACTTTCGATTATGATGGCATTGTTTGTTGTATTAGCTAACTGGAATAACATTTTCGCCTATTTTATAAACGGCGTGGGAAAGATAAAACTGCAATTCTATATCTCTATTTTTGTAGCTGTTATAAATATTCCACTGTCAATAATTTTTGCTAAGAATTTTAACATGGGCATTACAGGCGTAATTACTGCAACTTGCGTTTGCGTTTTTATTGGAAGTATTTGGACTCCTATTCAATATATGAAAATTATCAACAAAACTGCAAAGGGAATTTGGGCGAAATAAAAAAATATGGGAATAAATCTTATATTTCATTTTATATTTATATGAATTGATCAAGATGCTTAATAACATTAAAAATCTTTTAAGTTTTCTTACTTTCTTAGTAATTAATTTTTTCTTTTGTCGAAAAAAAGTGAATTTAAAACCTAATACTTTGTTACTTATCCGGCTTGATTCAATAGGTGACTATGTATTATTTAGAAATTTTATTAAAATTTTGAAAGAGGATGAAAAATATAGAAATTATAAAATTACACTCTGCGGCAATAAGGTATTTAAAGATTTGGCAGAATCTCTCGATTCGGAATTTATAGATGATTTTATCTGGATTGACCGCGATAAATTTCTTCACGACATTAAATATAAAATTAAAATATTAAAATTAATTCATAACACCGGCTTTGAAATAGTTATTAACCCGACTTACACAAGAGAAATTTTATTTGGAGATCAGATTGTTAAATCCAGCAATGCAAGAGTAAGAATTGGCTGTACCGGCTCGCCGGATAAGCAAAAAAGAATAAGAATTTTTACAAATAAGTTTTATACGGAATTATTAAACTCGAGTGATAATAATTATTTTGAGTTTTACAGAAACAAAGAATTTTTTGAAAATCTTTTAAGGAAAAAATTAAATATACAACGTACCTCGTTGACTGTTAAAGGCTTTTCTCTTAAAGGAATCCCGGGTAAGGATTATATTGTATTGTTTCCAGGTGCAAGTTCAAAAAAACGACGATGGGATATTTCAAATTATTATGTTGTTGCTAATCATATAATTGGAAAATTCGGGATGTTTGTTATTGTTACCGGTGGAGAGGGTGAGAAGGAATTAGCGGGATACTTTTTTAAGAAACCCGGCGGTGAAAAGATAATTGATTATACGGGTAAGACAAACCTTCTTCAGCTTGCTTTTCTTATTTCTAATTCCAAGTTGCTTATTTCAAATGAAACCGGTGCCGTACATATTGCCGCAGCAACTGGCATTCCATTTATTTGTATTTCTAACGGACAACATTATCGGAGATTTCATCCGTATCCTGAAGAAATATTCTCTAAAGGGTACTATCTTTATCCTAAAGGTTTTGAAACTAATTCAAGTGAATTTAATGGAATTGCAGAGAAATACCGTTACGGTTCCAGATTAAATATAAATTCTGTATCTCCACTTGATGTAATTAAATTATGCGACCAAATACTTTTGTAATAAAATAATGAATACTAGTCTAAAAATCTCTTCCATAATAATTGCAAAGAATGAAGAGCAGAACATAAAACGCTGCATTGAAAGCCTGTTGAACTGCATTGATGAAATAATCGTTCTAATCGATTCTTCAACAATAGATAAGACATTGGAAATTGTTAAATCATTCGAAAAGATAAAATATGAAGTAGTTACTTGGCAAGGTTATTCAAAAACTAAACAATATGGGATTTCACTTGCATCTAACAACTGGATTTTTTGGATTGATGCGGATGAGGCGGTTACACCAGAGTTAAATAATGAAATCAACGAACTAAAAACTTCAAATCCTTCTTGCAACGCATTTTCCATTCCGCGCAAAGCATACTTTCTCGGTAGATGGATTAAACACGGAGGTTGGTACCCAGCAAGAGTAACCAGACTTTTTAATAAAACCAAAATTAAATTTTCAGAAAAAGGTGTTCACGAAGGTCTAATTGTAAATGGTAAATCTTGTGAATTAAAGAACGATCTTCTTCACTTTACAGATCCATCAATCCGTCATTATTTTGAAAAATTCAATAATTATACTTCTTTGGCAGCGAAGGAGCTTGATAAAGAATTAAAAAAATTTTCGGTGAGTGACATTGTATTTCGTCCCGCTTTTATGTTTTTCAAAATGTATTTTTTGAAAATGGGATTTTTAGACGGAATACAGGGCTTTATCTTAGCTGTTTTTTCCTCTGCATATGTTTTTACAAAATATTGTAAATTATGGGAACTGAAAAATAAACATGAGCTAAATTGAATAGGATTTAAATGACTATAGGAATAGTTGCAAACATAAATAAAGAAAATGTTCTAAAAGCTATACCAGCTTTATTGAAAAAATTTCAAAATAGTGAAGTGGATTACCTTCTTGGAAGTACACTTTATGAAAAAAAAGAATTTTTTGATATAAAAATTAATAAAACATGTTTTATGGATATTGATAAGCTTTGCAAGCAATCCGATATTATTATTTCAATTGGTGGGGATGGAACAATGCTTGCAACTGCATACAAAGCTCATTTACATGATAAGCCTGTGCTGGGAATAAATTTAGGCAAACTGGGTTTTTTAGCGGAAGCAAATTTTGAGGAGATTGATAAGGTTATTGAAGAAATAAAAAAAGGACGTCATAAAATTGACAAAAGAATGGTAATCGAAAGTTCTTGCTGCATGCATAATGTAGAAAAACTTTATGCGATTAATGATATTGTGATTGACAAAGGTGGCTGGCCTAAAATGATTGAGCTTACTATTATGGTAGACGGTGAATATGTTACAACTTTTTCTGCTGATGGTTTAATAATTGCTACACCAACTGGTTCAACAGGATATTCAATTTCAACCGGCGGTCCAATTGTTAGTCCAAAAGCTGATGTAATTACTTTATCGCCAATTTCGCCGCACAGCCTAACTATTCGTCCGCTTGTACTTTCGGGAAATCAGACCATCTCCATTCGTGCAGAATCACTTCACAAAGAAATTCATGTTAATTGTGATGGACAAAGAGTATTTGCTTTTCCGCCTCCACTTGAATTAAATATTAAAAAATGTGATCGTCCACTTAAGCTCGTTCACACTTCTTTATCAAATTATTTTGAAACTTTGCGTAATAAACTTTTATGGGGAATTGACTTAAGAAAAAATTCTCTTAATAAAAAGGATATATTATGAAAAAACTATTTGTTTTATTTGGGTTGCTATTTTTTACAAGTATATCATTGGCACAAAAATCAGATTCAATTTGTATTGTAAATAAGGACACGATAGTTACGGATTCACATACCGGAGCGCCAATTTTAATCGGTTATTGTAACAGACAAGCTTTTAACGATACTTCTTTTTCATGGTGGTTTGAATCTATGTATGATTTGTACAACGTAGATTCGTTAGTTGCAAATGAATGCGCACCTAAGTTAAAAAAAGTTGATATAACTATCGTAATGGGAACTTGGTGCAGCGACAGCAGGCGGGAGGTACCAAGATTATTTAAAATTTTGGACTATCTAAAATATCCCTCGGATAAAGTAACTATTATTGCAATTGATAGAGACAAAAAAGGAAGAGGAGACGATATTAAGAATTTAAAGATTGAACTCATTCCTACAATTATTTTTTACCGTGATAAAAAAGAAATAGGCAGAATAGTAGAATCGCCCAAAGTAAGTCTCGAAAAAGATATGTTAAAAATATTAGAAGGATGAAAAAAAACAGGGATTTGATTATTCAAATCCCTGTAATTATAATCGATTAATTTTCTACTTCTTCCAGTACGGGCAATTCAATCCTTTTTATTTCGAGTTCTTTCAGTTTTGTCTTGCCATTTTTCCCATTTCCGTTTTTATTCGTTTTGACCGGTTTTTTCTCGGGATTATTTTTATCGTGATAATTTTTATAAGAAAAAATTTTATTTTGATAATTTCGGAGAATAATTCTTTCTTCGTCATGATGGATAACGTAATTTGGTAAAATAGGAATTTTTCCACCACCACCAGGGGCATCTATTACAAAGTGCGGGATAGCAAGTCCGCTCGTATGTCCTCTTAAATTTTCAATAATGTTTAACCCCGTCTCAATTGATGTTCGAAAGTGATTTGCACCTTTAGTTTCATCTGCCATATACATATAATATGGGCGTACTCTAATTTTCAAAAGTTTCTGCATTAATTCTTTTACAACAGCTGGGTCGTCATTTACGCCTTTCATCAACACCATTTGATTACCTACTGGAATGCCGGCATCGGCAAGCATTTGGCAAGCTTTTGAACTTTCTGGGGTAATTTCCCACGGGTGGTTAAAATGCGTATTAAGATATATTGGATGATATTTCTTAAGCATGTTACAAAGCTGAGGAGTGATTCTTTGAGGTAAAACGCAAGGCATCTTTGAACCAATTCTGATTATTTCAATATGTGGTATGGAGCGCAGCCGTTTGATAATTTTTTCAAGCATGGTATCCGTAAGCATTAAAGGATCCCCGCCGGACATAATTACATCTCTTATCTCGGTATGCTGTTCGAGATATTTGAAAGCACTTTCCAATCCTTTCATGGATATTTTTTCGTAGTCCCCAACCTTTCTTTTACGAGTACAGAAGCGGCAGTATAAACCGCATTGGCTTGTAACAAGGAATAACGCTCTATCCGGATAACGATGTGTAATATTCGGTACGGGGCTCATCGCATCTTCCATAAGAGGGTCTTCTTCACCATCAAAGTCTTCAAGTTCCATCTTATCTGGCACACACTGACGCCAAATAGGATCGCCTGGGTATCTTATCAAGCTTAAATAATACGGGTTTATTCTTGCCTGGAAAAACTCATCAAGATCTTCTGCTACTTTTCGGTCTAAATTAAATTTTTCCACCAGCTCATCGATAGTGTGAATACTATCTCTAACCATTTGTTGCCACAGTTCCATGACTTAGCCTTTGTTTGTTTTAGTTTAAATACTTTCCGAATATTATTAAATGATCGCCTACTGAATAAAAATCATTAATTTGAGCAACAATTGAGAAATTATTCCTTAAATAAAAATTTCTTGTTCGGGAATAACTTTCTTTTGAAGAAGTTTCGGCTAAAAACCATCTTCCATTATTTTCGGTAACAAACTTTTCTGCATGATCAAGCAATCGTTTTCCTATTCCTTTAATTTTTGATTCCGGATCGGCAACTATCCAGTATAAATCAAAAACTGAATCGGTAAGAGGGCGCTTGCCCGTACAATGATATCCTAAAATCTTTCCTTTTTCTTCAAATACAAATATGTTATAATCATTTTGTAAAGGATTATTAGCTGCAATATTTACAAGTTCCATTGCAACGCTAACTTCTGTTTCCGTAAAAGTTGAAATTTTATTTAACACTCTTTCAATTGAAACTGCATCATCCGGCTTTAACTTCCGAATCATATTGTTTCCTCTCTAATGCAAAACCAGCGATTTTATTAATTAATTCCGTGTAAGATATTCCAGCAGCAGCTGCAGCTCTTACGAAACCGGAGTCTGAAGATATATCTGGATTTGGGTTTACTTCAATTATGAAAGGAATATCTTCTTTACTTACACGAACATCTACTCTTGCATAATCTCTGCAGCCCATAACATTGTAGGCAAGCAAAGCCAAATCTTCTATTTTCTTTTTCAATTTCTTATTTATTTTTGCGGGACATTCGGGTACGGTATTTTTATAATAAAGGCTATCTTCTATCCATTTACCATCGTAAGTAACTATTTTAGGTAAATTTTCCGGCAATCCATTAAATTTAATTTCTGATATTGGAAGTATATTGTCACCAAGTATTGCAACATTAAGTTCCCGACCGTCAATATATTCTTCTATTATAACATCCTGCTTATATGTGTTCTGCAAAAAGTTTAATTGTTTTTTCAAGCTGTTAAAGTTATTAACCACAGATAATTCTGATATTCCTATGCTGGCATCTTCGCGTAGAAGTTTTAATATAACCGGATAATTAAGTAAAAAATCTTTTTGGGTAAATTTATTATTCAACCTTACAATCTGTGAAGAAGGTGTATTTACACCCATTGAACGAAGTATATTTTTGGTTCCTTCTTTGTTTAAACAATTTCCAAGGCAAATAGGAGTATTGCCAGTAAAATGGTAGCCCATTAATTCGTAAACTCCAGCCATACAATATTCGTACGAAGCAACTCCTTCTACCGATTCTACAAAATTAATAATAGCGTCTGGAGAATATCTTTCGATGACATCGATAGCTTTTTTAATATTTCTATCAACCGCCAAGGTTTTCACTTCTGAAAAATTGTTTAAAAGAGCATTTTCAATTTTTTTAATTTCCTTAGAGAATGCTGTTTCAGATAGATCATTGCCTAATTCATTTTGGGAGGTAGGTCTTCCATTATAAATAGAAAAGATACTTGCAGGAGAGTTATAGCAGATTAATATCTTCGAATTATTTTTCATATCAATTTGTATCTCTTTGCTGCTTCGTAAAGAACTTTATTTATCATTTCCGTATAATTTAATCCTTTTGTTCTGGCTGCTTTTGGAAAGCAAGAATTCTCTTCTGGATTTGGCAGTATACCTGGCAAAGGATTTATTTCTATTATATTCGGTTCGTCGTTTTTATCAAGCCTAACATCTATTCTGCTCCAATCTCGGCATCGAAGTACATTAAAAGTTCTTAAACAAATGTTTTTAATTTTTTCTTCAAGTTCTAAAGGAATTTGTGCTGGACAGGAAAAAACATCCAATGGATTTTCTTTCGTATCCAATATCCATTTTGCTTCATAAGAATAAATAGGAATAAAATCCTCTGGGAAGTCACTGTACTTTATTTCTACGATAGGAAGAATTTCGGCTTCTTTTCCATTCCCTAGAACTGCAACTGTAAATTCTCTTCCAGGCAAAAATTCTTCTATTAATGCAGATTGATTATATTCTGTTAAAATTCTTTCTATTTCTTTTACAAGTTCATTTTCATTTTTTACAAAAGAAGAAGAAAAAATTCCTTTACTCGATCCTTCATAAACGGGCTTAACAATCAATGGAAACTGCAAGTCAGCATTTTTTATTTCTTCGATGTTGTCGGCAATAATAAATTTTGCATTTGGAATTTTATGATAAGATAAAATTTCCTTAGTACGCGCTTTATCGAGGCAGGTAGCAAGCGTAAGAGGATCCGAACCAGTATAAGGAATCTGAAGCATGTCTAAGATTGCGGGCATTTGGGCTTCTCTACTTGCGCCGTTAAATCCTTCGGCAATATTAAAAACAATATCCGGATTAATTATCTTCAATTTTTCAAACGCATTTAAATCAGCTTCAATCAAAGTAACGTTATGAAATGTTTCGAGAGCAGTCTTTACAGCGTTAATAGTATCCCACGTATCCCATTCGGCATATGTATCCACAACCTTTTGAGTTCCATCTGATGTAAAATTCAAATTTGGGGATACTTCTTCAAGGAAAGTTTGACTTTCAGGTTTGGCATTAAAAGTTAATGCAACGTTCAATCTAACATTGAACAAAGAGGATAAAATAATTTCTCCTTCGTAAAAATTTTTTAACAAATATAATTAATTAAATTTGTTTGTCAAGATTTATCTATCACTTTTTAAAATTTTGATGAACTATTTTTTTCTTTTTAAAAAATTTTTTTTCGTCAAAATTTTTTTTACAAACAAAATTTTTTTTACACGTCAAATTTATAACAAAAAAAAATTATTAATCAAATTTTTTTCGTCATATAGAAAAAAATTTTTTATTTTTTTTGTTAGATGTGTTTTAAAAAAATCTTCAAGCAATTTTAGCATATTGAAGATTGTTTGAGTAATGTGTTAATAAATTTTTTCTTACCACGAGGTTACTTGTTGTTAGTAAATGAGGATCGTTCTGAATTATGTTAAATGCTTCCTGTTTTGCGTTTACTATCGTTTCAAGGTCTTTTGTCATATCAATAAATTTTAATTCAGGGAAACCCGTTTGTTGTGTTCCGAATATATTCCCTGGACCGCGCAGCTTTAGATCGATTTCAGCGATTTTAAAACCGTCGTTGTATTTAACCATTGCCTGTAACCTTATAGATGATTTATATCTTTCAAGCTGAGATGAAGAAAGGTATTCAAGATTAAGATCAGATTTATGACTGAAAGCAACATATTCATCTTTAGTAACAAGAATGCAATAAGCTTGCCGGTTGCCCCTTCCGACACGCCCTCTTAGCTGGTGAAGCTGCGATAGCCCAAATCGGTGTGCATCGTTAATAAGAATAATATTTGCATCGGGTATGTCAATACCAACTTCGATTACCGTAGTTGCAACCAGTACATCATATTTTTTTTGCAGGAAGAGAAGCATTGTTTCTTCTTTTTCTTGCCAGCTCATTTTTCCATGAATTAGTCCGACATTTAAACTCTTAAAATAATTAGACCTAAGTTCTTCAAAATAAGTTTGGGCTGCTTTCAGTTCAAGTTTTTCTGATTCTTCAACAAGAGGATAAACAATGAAAGCCTGGTTTTTCTCTTTTACATTATCGAGAATAAATTTATAAATCTCTGGTAATTTTTCTTCACTGCGCAAAATAGTTTTAATTGGTTTTCTATTCTTTGGCATTTCATCAATTACAGAAACATCAAGATCGCCGTAAAGAGTTAATGATAGCGTTCTTGGTATAGGTGTTGCACTCATAACAATTACGTCGGGGGCACTTCCTTTGCTTTGAAGCTTTGCTCGTTGTTCTACTCCAAAGCGATGCTGTTCATCTACAATTATTAACCCAACATTTTTAAATTTTACGTTTTCTTCAAACAAAGCATGAGTCCCAATAATAATATCAGCTTCCTTCATTTCTATTTTGCGAAGAGTTTCTTCACGGAGAGATTTTTTCTGACCTCCGATGAGCAGTGTAAGTTTAATTTTTCTTTCAAGGTTAATTTCGGAAAGTTTATAAAGCAGCTTAGAAAAATTTTTTGCATGTTGATCTGCAAGAATTTCAGTTGGTACCATCATTACCGCCTGAAAACCATTATCCACCGCTATAAGCATAGCTATTAAGGCAACAATTGTTTTTCCACTGCCAACATCCCCTTGAAGGAGTCTGTTCATTGGTTGAGGCGCTTGCATGTCCTTTCTAATTTCCCTTAGGACTTTTAATTGTGCTTCTGTTAGCTTGAAGGGAATTGTTTTTAGGAAATTAGAAACAAGGTTTGTTTTAACTGGCATTGAAAATCCCGGCTGTACAGTTTTATAATTATGCTTGCGCAGAGCAACAAGAAGTTCAAGATAGAAAATTTCTTCAAATTTAAATCTGTTAACGGCTTTTTGAATATCGCTTTTATTTTCGGGGAAATGAAATTTCTTTACAGCATCAATAATATTAATCAAATTATGTTTTTCCAGGATACCTTCTGGTAAAGTTTCTTCAAGAAAATTTGCATATTCTTCTACGGCATGACTAATTATGCGGCGTAAGCTAAGATCGCCTATATTTGTTTTTTTTAATTCTTTGGGAATTTTATAAAAGGGGATAATTTTCCCCGTGTTAAGAAAACTATTCGACTCGTCTTCGGATATTCTATCAAAATCTGGATGCACAAATTGTAAACTGCCATATTTTGAAATTGAAGGTTTGCCAGAAACAGCAAGAATTTCCCCTTCTTTGAAGATAGAAACAAAATATTTTACACCTTGAAACCAAACGCATTCAAAAAATCCGGATGAATCTCGAAGTTGAATCTTAAATATTTCTTTTTTGCCGAAATATCTTTTTTCCAAATTGATAACTTTGCCAATAACCGTTATTTCTCCGTCAAACCCGCTTTCAATATATTCAAACGCTTTAGCAGATGACAAAGTTGTTGTTCTGTCAAGATGACGTGTTGGAAAATAAAAAAGTAAATCACGGATAGTTTCTATGCCGATTTTTTTAAAAGATTCTGCGCGTTTTGGCCCAACTGATTTTAGAAATTGAACCGATTGATTTATGATTTTTTCTTTTTCAGATTTCATTGTAGTTAAAATAATTTAACCTTAATGAAATTACAATATTGTATTTATAAAATGTTATTAATAAAAAGCGGAGAAAAATTCAGATAATGATTATGCGATAGTTAACTGATCAAGTTCAACTTTTAAAACATCTTTTACTTTCTCGCCAAGAAATAGTTCCGCAATTTCTTTAAATTTAACAGGAAGATCACTAACATAATATTGGTGATTACCAAAGGAATTGCTATTAGTGTTTAAGTTAATTCTATCGAGTTCCTTTCTTACCACTTCGGCACTTGAAATTCCCGAATCAATTAATCTAACGTTATTACCGATTACTTCTTGAATTACTTCAGCAAGAATTGGATAATGGGTGCAACCAAGAACAAGCGTATCAATTTTTTTTTCTCTAAGTTCCTTTAAATACTCTTCGGCAATATCATAAGTTGCTTTGTGTTTAATCCATCCTTCTTCTGCAAGTGGAACGAATAATGGACAAGCTTTTTCAAAAACATCAATTGAAGAATCAATTTTATTTATTGCATGAGAATATGCTTTGTTTCGAATAGTAGCTCTAGTTCCTATAACACCTATTTTCCCATTTTTTGTTTCTTTTACTGCAGACTTCGCACCAGGTTCAATCATACCTATTATTGGCAGGTGGAAATTCTTTCTTAAAACATCTAGCGCAATAGATGAAACGGTATTACATGCAACAACAATAGCTTTAACACCTTTATTTATAAGAAACCTCGCATCTTGAAGTGCATATTCGGCAACAGTTGCATTTGATTTATTACCATAAGGCACGCGTGCAGTATCACCAAAATAAATAATGTTTTCATTTGGAAGAGCAGATGAAATTCTTTTTACAACAGTTAATCCACCAATTCCAGAGTCGAAAACTCCGATCGGTTGTTCTTTTTCCATAAAGTTCAATTTTAATTTCCTACAACATTTGATTAATAGCTATCAGCAATTCGGTTTTAATAAATTCATAATCATTGATTGAAATTTTTTTGTTTTGTCTATCAAGAACATAAAAGGAGTCAACAATGTCATCGGCTTTGGTAGAAATTTTAGCAAAATATATACTTAACCCCAATTCGTTCATTTTTGTTGTAATTTGATAAAGGAAACCAAGCCTGTCGGGTGAGAAAACATCTATAATAGTATATCTTTCATGCTGTTCGAATTCAATTTTAACTTTGCCGGTTCGTTTAAAAAATTTACTTTCAATTCTCCACCATCTTGATTTCATTCTTGCAAATTCTTGATTAAGTTGAAGCAGTCCAGAAACTACAGATTTAAAATCTTCCTTAATTTTAGAATATCTTTCCTTATCGATCTTTTCATGAGTTCTAAAATCAGTAACGTTAAAAGTATCAATAACGATTCCATCTTTTCTGGTAAAAATTTTTGCATCATGAATGTTAGCATCGTTAATGGAAAGAACTCCACAAAGTTTTGAAAGAAGCGAAGGGAAATCCTTAGTAAGGACGGTAATATTTGTAAAGTCTTCAAATTCTTTGAATAGTACGGAAATATTAGTTCCTTTTTGAATTTCTTCAACATGTTTAGCAATTTCTTTTTCTGAAAATTGGTGAATATAACCAATATCGTTAATTGAATCGATATGTTCTTGGACGTGTGTTTCTGATATAATCGGTGAGTACTTGCTAATCTTTTCGGTAGAAAGATAAATTTTAGAGATAAGCAGTTCTTCACCGGTGATTTTTTCTTCTATCATGGATTTGGCTTTTTGATAAAGTTCTGCAAGAAGATCACTTTTCCACGTAGTCCACACTGCTGGATTAACTGCAGATAGATCTGCATAAGTAACAAGATATAAAAGATCGAGTTCGGAGGTGGAATTAAATCTTGAAACAAAGTTATTAAGAGTTTCTGGGTCATTAAGATTTCTCCTAAAGGCAACTTGTTCCATTACAAGATGATTTCTGACAAGAAATGTTACAGGCTCAATTTCATCTTCGCTGTAGCCCAATCTGTTCATTATAGACGAAGCCATCTCAGCGCCAATAATTTCGTGTCCCGAAATATTTATAGGCTTGGCAATATCATGAAAGAGCAAAGCAAGATGCAGAGTTTCTCTATTTTTAAGTTCGTTATAAATTCTACCAAGAGGAGACGTATCTTTTTCAAGTCTTTCAAGATTTTCAATTGTGATAAGAGTATGTTCATCAGTAGTGTAGCAATGATAAACGCCATGCTGCAAAAATCCTATCAGATCGTTAAACTCTGGAAGGAATGCTTTGAGAACGCCAAGTTCATTCATTGCCAATAAGGTTTGCCCAACGTTTTTTGGAAGGCGCAAAATTTCTCTGAAGAAGACGGAAGATTCAGCTTCATGATGTTGAGTACCATCGTAATCTTCAACAATTTCTATAATTGTTGAACGAAGATTCTCATCAAAATGAGCGCTGTAAAGTCCCCTGTAATAAAATGCTCTTAAAATATCTGATAATGAAAGATTACTTTTGTCATTTAATGAGATTGTTTTTCCTTTCATTTTAAAATCGTCATCAAGTTCTATAGCAAGAGAATCGGGGATTGGGTTTGATGTTTCTTCTTGGAATTTTTTTATCATAGATTTTGAGAAGCGGTTTATAATATTTGAAGCCTTAAAATACTCGTGCATAAATGAAGATAAAGCATCCTTTTTATGAATTAACATTGATGAGATTCTTTTTTGGGCAGCAAATTCAAATCTATCATTCTTTTGTTGAGAAATTAGATGGAGGAGATTTCGCACTCCCATTATAAGCTTGTAGCTGTCTAATAATCTTTTACATTCATTTTTGGTTGTATAATTTTTGCTAATCAACAATTCGATAAAAGTTTCAGCTTGTGTAACCTCGCTTTGTTTGTTAATCAGCATTTTGTTCATTAAGATGAACATCCATTCTATAGTTTGGAAATCTCTTAGTCCACCTGCAGAGTTTTTAACGTTAGGTTCAATAACTTTTGGAGATTCACCATATTTAGCATATCGTTGCTTAATATCATTCTGTAAATCGTTCAAAAGGCTTATTTGAACATCTTCTGTAAGATAAGAAAATAGTATATTGTTCCATTCGTTGTATAATTTTTCATAGCCAAGCAAGAAACGGGTTTCGAAAAATTGTGTAAAAGTATGAAGGTCGGTATCGAGATATTTTTTAATGTCGCTAAAATCCCTTACAGTATGTGAAGCTTCAAGGCCATTATCCCAGAGAGCAGTAATAAGCTCTGCAATAGCTGCTTTATTTTCTTCAATAGATTCAGTTATAAACATCAGGTCGATGTCGGAATAGGGGGAAAGTTCTCTTCGGCTAAAACTTCCAGCAGATGCAAGGACAAAATTATATTTATTTTCTCCGGCTAACTTTCTTATAAATTCTTCAACAAGAAGGCTGTAAGAAAGGCTGAAATGCAAAGGATTATTCTGCCTGTAATCACTTTGAAAAAGTTTTTCTCTGTTCTTAATAAATTCTTTTTTTAAATTTGAACTGGCAGTCATATTCTCTCGGTTTATAATTAGAAAAAATTTTATGATAATTTCTTTTTCTTAAATTCATCACTTACATATTCAACTTCCACAACGGAGGAAATTCCCCCTCTTACGCTAAATTTAGCGGTCAATTTCATATAACGTGGCTTGCAAACTTCAACTAGATCATCCAATATTTTATTTGTTACGCTTTCAAAATAAATTCCGTCATTTCTGTAAGAATTTAGATAGAACTTTAACGATTTTAGCTCGATGCATAATTTATCTGGTATATACTCAATAATCAAAGTTGCAAAATCTGGCTGACCTGTTTTAGGGCAAACGGATGTGAATTCCGGAGCGGTGTGTATTACGTTATAATCTCTATCTGGGTAAGCGTTATTAAATACCTCAAGAATTTTTATTTTTTCGTTCATGTTTTTTTATTTTCCATTCAAATTTATAATGATAAATAGTTTGGTCTAATTTTATAGGGGATCGGATCTTCTATTCCGGCTTGAGCAAAACCTCTAAGCCTAAGCGCACAGCTATCACAAACGCCGCAGGCTTCTTCTTCATTTTGATAGCAAGACCAGGTTAAGTTAAGTGGAGCTCCAAGTTGAATTCCTTTTTTGACGATTTCCGCTTTTGAAAAAAATATTATGGGAGTTTCAATTTTAATTTTAGTTGAAGGTTTTGTCCCTGTATCTACCATCTTTTCGAAAGCAGAAAAAAAATCGGGACGGCAATCTGGATATCCAGAAGAGTCTTCATAAACAGCTCCCATAAAAACGGCATCGGCTCTTAACACTTCTGCCCAGCTTACACAAGCTGACAGGATATTAGCATTTCTAAAAGGTACGTACGAGGAAGGGATTTCTTGATTGCTTAAATCAGCCAGGCTTACGGCTATGTTTTTATCTGTTAAAGATGAGCCACCTATTTTAGAAAAGTGTGTAAAATCTATAACGAGTCTATTCTTAACATTATAAAAATCAGCAATATCATTAAATGCTTTTAACTCTCTACTTTCAGTACGCTGCCCATAATTGATATGTACAAATGCAAGTTTATAATTTAAATTTGCAATTGCGGCGGTAACGCAACTATCCATTCCTCCACTAACGGCAACAACGGCGGTTTTTTTAATTTCACTCATCTAATAATTCCAAAATTTTGTATTGCAAAATAAGAAAATGGGTTGACACAATGAAGAGAGAAACTTTGCTAATAAATGAATAATTAAATTATCAAATTTAGAATTCTATTTTTAACAACTCCTTACAAGGATTTTTCCAATTGAAATTAACAAATTTTTTCACAATATACTTTATTATTTCTTTTCTTATATTTGTAGCAGTATGGAACAATTTAAATAGAGATACAAAATGAAAAATTTTATTCTATTTATTTTATTCGGTTTTATTTTTTCTGGAGGGGTAAGCTACTCGCAAACAGATTTTTTATTAACTAATGTTGAAAATCGAAGTATGGTTAGCCTTAATGGACTTTGGAAAATTATTATCGATCCTTATGAAAATGGATATAATAATTTTGATGGAAAGTTTAATGAACATGGTTATTTTGAAAACAAAAAGCCAGAAAGCAAAAGCGATCTTGTAGAATATGATTTTGACAAATCAGAATCTCTTTACGTGCCAGGTGATTGGAATACGCAAAAAGAAAAATTGTTTTTTTATGAAGGTACAATTTGGTACAAAAAATCTTTTGATTATAAAATAAAGAATAATACACGTGTTTTCCTTTATTTCGGTGCTGTAAATTATGACGCTATTGTTTTTTTGAATGGTGAAAAATTGGGCGAACATATCGGCGGGTTTACTCCATTTGATTTTGAAATTACTAATAAAATTAAAGATGGTAATAATTTTATTGTTGTTAAGGTTGATAATAAGAGGCTTCGCAATGGCGTTCCAACTGTAAATACAGACTGGTGGAACTACGGCGGAATAACAAGAGATGTTGAACTGATTGAAGAACCAGAAACGTTCATAAAAGATTATTCTTTACAGCTACAAAAAGGTTCGTTAAATCAAGTTTCAGGTTGGATTAAAGTTGACGGTAAGAAAAAAGAACAAACTGTACAAATTAAAATTCCAGATGCTAATATTGAAAAAATAGTTAAAACAAATAGCAACGGCTTTGCGAAGTTTAATTTTAAAGGGAACTTTAAATTATGGTCACCAGAAAATCCATTTTTATATAATGTAAATATTATTGCCGAAACAGATTCTATTGATGATGAAATTGGATTTAGATCAATTGATGCTATAGGACATCAGATTCTATTAAATGGTAAGCCAGTTTTTTTAAGGGGAATTGCTATCCACGAAGAGGCTCCTTTTAGGTCGGGCAGGGCATACAGCAAAGAAGATGCACTTACATTGCTAAATTGGGCAAAAGAACTTGGATGTAATTATGTTAGGTTGGCTCATTACCCGCATAATGAGAACATGATAAGAGAAGCTGAAAAAATAGGACTTATGGTGTGGTCTGAGATTCCTGTTTACTGGACTATTCAATGGGAAAATGCTCAGACTCTTGAGAATGCTCTTAATCAACTTAAAGAAATGATCACCAGAGACAAAAATCGCGCCCCAATAATTATTTGGTCTATGGCTAATGAAACTCCTGTAAATGAAGCAAGAATGAAATTTTTATGTAGTCTTATCGACAGCGCTAAAAATCTCGATCCAACAAGATTAATTTCTGCCGCTACCTTAATTCAATATGACGGAGATAAAATGATAATCAATGATCCGCTTGGGAAATATCTTGATGTAATTGGAGTTAATGAATATTTAGGTTGGTATAATGGTAAACCGAGCGATGCTGAAAACCGCGTCTGGAAAATGAATTATGATAAACCATTAATTGTTAGCGAATTGGGCGGAGGCGCTTTGTATGGTTATCATGGGGATAAAGATACACGCTGGACGGAGGAGTATCAGGCTTATTTATATACTGAACAAATTAAAATGATTAAAAAAATTCCTTTTCTAAGTGGAATTAGTCCGTGGATACTTATGGATTTTCGTTCGCCCAGAAGACCTCTTCCAGGAATTCAGGATTTTTATAATAGAAAAGGTCTTATTTCGAACAAAGGACAAAAAAAAGAAGCATTTTTTGTTTTGCAGAAATTTTATAGAGAATTAGCTCAAGAAAAAAAATAATATCCTTAAATCTTTTGAGTCTAAATTTTAAATATAATTATCTTTGCCTTCTATCATGTTCAGAAGTAGTGTCACGTCCATTATTATTTTTAACATCTTTACCTTTTTGATTTTGGGGAGGTTTGTTTTTAGGCTGAGTAGTTTTCAAACTAGCACCTCTGCTACCTGAATTTCTAAGAATATTTTTGTGTGTAGAACTGGACTTTCTTTGCTGAGGTTTCTCTACTGTTCCTTTGTCGTTTTTTCCCTGAGGTTCATTTTTCCTTGATGGAGGTTCTATGCCCTTGACAGGAGGAATAATTTTAGGTGGCTCAGCATTTTGTTCTGGAGGATTGTTCCTTGGTTGTTCTATAGTTCTTGCTGGTGGAGTAAAAGTAGGAGGTGTTAAAGGCTGTGCCGGAATTCTTGTTTCATTATTTTGATTTTGTCCTTCCTGTCGGCCTCCATTGTTGCGAACTCTAATTAAATCTCTATTGCCGGAATGAACTTTATCAGAAGAATAATTATATGTTTCAACCTTGTGATTAGTAGCTCTTTCAATATCTCTTAAATCTGGAGCTCTTCCGCCCGTTTGATTCCTTAGCGCTTGAATATTTTCATTAGACCTTGTTCTATATTTAGTAATGTCATTACCTACAAAGTTTCTTTCAGGAACGACAACCCAAACTTTTCTATAATTTTGGTTATAGTATGCATTTCTATCTGAAACAAACGGAGGAGGAATGGGAGCCCAACCAACATAACCGTTTGTATAAGTCCAGTCAACCCTTGCTGGTGCCCAATCGTATGACGGAACCCAGATCCAGCCGTATTGATCGTCAAAATCCCAATATCCATAATGATAAACAATCCAACCAAATTGTTCGTCAGAAATCCACATCCATCCATCGTTGGTCCATTCCCATTGACCATAAGTGTAAGGCTGCCAATCTGGCGGAACATTTGGCCTCCAGACATGACCGAGCTGAGGAACGAAAATCCAGTCTCCATATTGATCAAGCATGGAAAATGTCTGTTCCGGTCCGTAATTATCCATGGTTTGAATACTTACTCCGCAACTCCAAAATAACAAAGAAATAAAAATTAATGTGATTAAGATTATTTTTTTCATAGTTTATTATACAAAATTTTTTTTACATACCATCATACATCTCAATATTGTTGTGACGTATATTCTTCCCGCATTTCCTTTGTCAATTCTTAAACAAAATTATGATAGTGTTTTTATAATGTCAATTTTCAAAGTGTTTTTAATGCTATTTGAGAAAAATCCAATTACAAACAACTTAAATCCTTTTGGATTAGATTTTAAATATCTGAGCATTTCCAGATGGATCACCTTTCACACTTTTTGTAATTGATTCTTTCATTTCACCAGGATATGGGCCGCCGGAAGTATTTTTAGCAATCACCCTCTCAATTTTAAGTTTTTCCCTAATCTTCTGGAATTTTTGAAGAGCTGCCTGTTGTTTTTGAATTTCTTCATTTAATCGTTTTTTCATCAACAAAAGTTTAGAAATATTGTTTTTGTATTCTTCTGCTTCAATTTTATGTGTACCTATAGATTCTTGAATTTCAACAAGCTCTTTCATAGAATTATTAATTTTTTCTTTTATATCGTTTAATTTGTCATCGTATATACGAACATCCTCTTCGAGTTTATGTTTTCTTTCCTCGACTTTATAAAAGTTTTCTGTAACCATCTTTAAGAGTTCTTGCAGGCTCTTTTCGAGATTGCTTCTCTTTTTCATTAAAAGTTCAGTTTCAAGTTTCAGTCCCTCGTTTAAGTTTTTCCTTTCAGCAACTTCTTCATCATTTTTTATAATTTCTTTTTTAATAGATTCCTTCTGTTCATTAAGTCGTTTAATGGTGTTATCAAAAGATTCAATTTCAGCTTGGCGCATACTTAAAATGCGTTCGCTTTCTTCGAGAGCTGCAATTTTTTCAAAAAGAATTTGGTCACGCTCGTCAATATCCTTTTCTTTTTTAAGAATAATTTGTTCTAGCACGCTGCGTTTTTTGGTAATTTCATTAAGCTCATGATTAAATTTTTGGAACATTTTAGTGAAACGATTTTCAAGCTCTGCATTTCCCATCTCTATTTCCTTCTTCCTTTTTTCAAGAAGAGGAACAAGTTCTTCTAACTTTTTATATTCTTCATTCAATTTTTCGTAATATTCTTTTTCGTCAACATATTTTGAATTTAATTCACTTTTCAATTTTTCATAACTGTTAATCTCTTCTTTTAGGCTTTTGCTTCTATTATCCAATTCTAGAAGATCAAGATTAATTTTTGATACCTTTGAAGCTTTTATTTGAAGAGTTTGGTCTAGTGCATAAAGCTCCTTTTCTTTGAATCTGGAGTCATCCGATACTTTTCTCAGTTTTTCTTCAGCCTCGTTTATAAGATTATTTTTTTGTTCTAATTCTTTATCAACATTTTTAAGCTTTTCTACAAGTTCCTTTTTCTTGTTTTCTTCAGCTTCAAGATTATTGAGATTAAATTTAAGTTCTTTCTCTCGCTCCTTTAATACGGAAACATTTTTTTCGGTAAGAATAAATTCCTTTTCAACCGAATTAAGTTTTTCTGTGTACTGGAACAATTCTTTTTTCTTGTCTTCAATTTCTTCTTCCAACAGAATTTTCTTCTGCTCAAGTTGAGATATTTTATTATTCAACTCATAAAGTTCATTATTAACTTCTTCCTGCCGTTGTAAAAGTTCCGCTTCCCTTAGTTCTATACCGGATAATTCATCCTTTTTATTTTGAATACTTTCAAGAATCGATTTTTCTTCACTATAAAGATTTTCCAATCTTTTTCCGGCTTCGTTTAAATTTTGTTCAGCATTATTCTGCCTTTGTATTAAATCATTAATAGTTTCGACTTGTTTAAAAGAATTGGGATCTAATTCAGGTTCTTCTTCCTTCTTTAGTTTGATTGTATTTTCTATTTCTTCTACTTGATTTGAATAATTTAGAACAGTATTCTGAAGTTCCTCTTTCATTTCTTTAAGATGTAAAATGCGCTGTTCAAGCTCGTCAATCTGTTCTTTTTTCTTTTTCTCTTCAGATTCCAAGTCGCTAATATTTGATTTGATAGAAGTTCTTTTTTCATTTAGTTCAGCAACTTCAAGCCTAAGTCGACGCAAAACTTCTTCAAGCTTTTTAGCATTTTCTTCCTTTTCGTACATAAATTGGAACTTAGTTTTAAGTTCTTCATTTTCTTCCTTAAGATGCTGAAGCTCTTTTGAATTAAAAATTCTCATAACAAAACTCCAATACATAAAATTCTACTTCGAAAATCATGTCAAAATAAACCTAACAATTATTTTTAATATATAAAAAGACACAAAAAAAACTTACCTTTTTACTTTTGGATATAAATTAGTCAAAATATCAATTAATTATCGATATATTATTGTTGAACTTAATTATAAGCTGGGTAAGTGTCAATTTTTTTTGGTGTTTTAAAGAAAAAGCCGCTCAAAATAGCATAAATTTGCATTTTTGAAAGGCTAAAATATTAAACGATTAGATGGAAAAGCTAACAAAATGTTTATTTATGATTTGAAGAATTTGTTCTAAAATATTTTACTGCAGAATAGCATCCATAAGTAACAAAAGGTGCGACCAAAACATCAACAGTATAATGAACATGTTGAATAAGTACCGAAGCAGCGACGATAATTGTTAAAGATATCAAAATTTTTTTTATTTTTTTCGATTCTGCTACAAGAAAAAATAAAAACATTATAGCCGTATGACCAGAAAAGAACAAATCTTTTGTAAGCATTTGTCCGGTTCCAAAAAATTGTACAAAAGGATCATTCAACACAAGCATATTTTTAGGAGGGTTAAAAGGAACCACGTACATCATAACCATTCTTACAACAATAATTAAAACATAAGTTTGAATTGTCAAAAGTATAGATTCTGGTTTTTTAGCTAGCAGAAAAATTGTCATCAACAAAGAAAAGTAAATTATTCCAAATGTAAGCCAAGTTAAGTCGACTGGTGGGAAAAGCCTTAATAAAGGATCTGGAAGTATTATTCCGTTTCTTGTTTCGACATAATTTAAAAAGTTTGCAAGTAAAAAAAGAGTAGCAACTAAAAAAAGAAAAGATAAGATGGTTTCTAATTTTCTTTTAGGATTTTGAAAATATTCTTTCCACGTCATAATAGTTTTTTGAAAATTCTTTTTTCAGATTATTAAATTTTATAAAAATGCTACACATTTATATTTTGTAAAAAATATGGAAGCATTTTATGCCAAGTAGGCCAATCATGGTGCATGTCGTGCCCCCATAAATCGATCCAGTGATTGATACCTTTTGAATTTAAAATGTTTGATAAGTTAATAGATTCGTTCGGTTCTTCAAAATTACCTTTTCCACAGGCGATGATAATGCTCTTGTTCCGCATTTGGTTAAGAGTATTTTCGTCATTTAAATTGGGAAGATAATCTACCGGAGAATTAAAGTAACAATTATCGTCATAATAACCATCAGAAAAAGGTTTTAAATCATAAACACCGCTAAGAGTTATTAAGCCGGCAAACAAATCTGGTCTTCTAAAGAATGCATTAGCGGCAAGCAAAGCGCCCAAAGAAATACCACATGCAATAATAGGTACGTCTGAATTGCTATCTTTTCGAATAAATGGAATTACTTCATCCTCAATGTAGGCGTTATATTGCTGATGACGAACACCTTTTTCGGCAGGGTGCATGTGTTTGTTAAGCCAACAATTCATATTTAAGCTGTTAACAACATAGCTTTTAAGTGTTCCGCTGTTTATAAAATTACTAATACTGTCAATAAGTCCAAACTTTTCGTATTCTGAATAATCTGAATCAGCAGTTGGAAACATCAAAAGAGCATAACCATAATAACCATAAACGCCAATTTTCATTTCTTTTTTAATGTTGGGACTTAACCAAGAGTAAATTTCTTTTTTCATGTAATCCTCCTTTAAGGGAATAAAGTTAAAGTGGAATAAAATTATGTTAACAAAAAACATTTAAAGAAATTACAATAAAAATTTTTCATTGCGTTATGGTTTTTCGCAAAGCTCGGTAAGAACGCCGAACAATGATTTAGGATGAAGAAAAGCAATGTTAAATCCCTCAGCTCCTTTTCGGGGTTCTTTATCAATTAATTGAATTCCTTTAGAATCTGCTTCATTTAAAGTTTTAGAAAGATTACTAACTGAAAAAGCTAAATGATGAATACCCTCGCCATGCTTTTCAATAAATTTACTAATGGAGCTGTTAGATTCAGTAGCTTCTAACAATTCGATTTTTGTTTGCCCTACTTTAAAAAAAGCAGTTCGCACTTTCTGATCGTTCACTACTTCAACGGCATAACATTTTAAACCAAAAAATTCTTCATAAAATTTAATTGATACATTTAAATCTTTAACAGCGATGGCGATGTGTTCAATTGATTCGAGCTTCATTTGGGTCCTTTAAATTTTTGGCAGAAATATTAGTATTTTTTTGTTAAGAAAAAAACAAAATATGATTTCTTTTTAATGAAAGTAGTTGAAGAATTTAAATAACCACTGTTTCTTTATACTCACCAAAAACCTTTCTTAAAGTGTCACAAATTTCTTCAACGGTAGCATATTCTTTTACAGCGGCAATAATAAAAGGCATAAGATTTTCATCGCTCTGAGCAGCAGCTTTTAATCTGGTTAAAGAGTTTGTTACTTTTTCATTATTTCTTTTTGATTTTACAGAATTTAAAAATTTTATCTGTTCTTCCTGCGTTTTAAGGTCGATTTTTAAAAGTTCTAGATTATTATTTTCTTCAGTTTGAAATTTATTAACACCAACCATAATACGCTTTCCGCTCTCAACATCTTTTTGAAAGCGGTAAGCAGCTTCTTGAATTTCCTTCTGCACAAAACCGCTTTCAATTGCAGCAGCCATTCCGCCAATAGAATCTATTTTTTTTATATATTCTTCGGCATTAGCTTCTATTTGCTCTGTCATTGTTTCAACAAAATAAGCGCCCGCAAGAGGATCGATTGTATTAGTAACTCCGCTTTCAAAGGCAATTATTTGCTGAGTTCGTAAAGCAGTTAAGGCAGACTTTTCGGTTGGAAGAGCAAGTGCTTCATCTTTGGAATTAGTATGAAGACTTTGGGTTCCGCCAAGAACTGCAGCCAGTGCTTGAATAGTAGTTCGAATAATATTATTATCAATCTGCTGAGCAGATAAAGTTGAGCCGGCAGTTTGAGCGTGAAAGCGCAGCATCATCGAACGAGGATCTTTTGCACCAAAGCGCTCTTTCATAATTTTAGCCCATAATTTTCGGGCGGCTCTAAACTTAGCAACTTCTTCAAGAAGATCACTGTGTGAATTAAAAAAGAAGGACAGCTGTCCTGCAAAGTTTTCTAAATTTAATCCTGCGCTTAAAGCCGCTTCAATGTAAGCAATACCGTTGGAAAGAGTAAATCCAACTTCCTGAGCCGCCGTAGCACCTGCTTCTCTTATATGATAACCGGATATTGAAATTACATTCCATTTTGGAATATTTGCCGAACAATATTCAAAAATATTTGTAATCAAACGCATCGAAGCCTTTGGTGGGAAAATATAAGTTCCTCTTGCAATGTACTCTTTTAGAATATCATTCTGAATTGTGCCGCTTATTTTTTCTTTAGGAATTTTTTGCTTCTCAGCAATGACGACATACATAGCCAAAAGAATTGCAGCCGTAGCATTTATTGTCATCGAGGTTGAAATTTTATCAAGAGGTATTCCTTCGAAAAGAATTTCCATATCTGCCAAAGTATCAATTGCAACTCCAACTTTGCCAACTTCGCCATAAGAAATAGGATTATCACTATCATAACCAATTTGTGTAGGAAGATCAAAAGCTACCGACAGACCGGAAGTTCCTTGTGAAATTAAATATTTGTATCTTATGTTGGAGTCTCTTGCGCTACCAAATCCTGCATATTGCCGCATTGTCCACAGTTTTCCCCTATACATTGTAGGATAAATTCCGCGTGTAAACGGATATATCCCTGGGAAACCAATTTTTTCTATATAATTTTCATTCCTCAAATTTAGTGGAGTGTATAAAGGTAGAACTTTTGAAAAAGATGAAGTATAAAACTCTTTTTCTCTTTCAGGATTATTTGACAGAGCATTCTGGTAAGTGTTAGCAGACCAATCTTCATAAGCTTTTTGGACTTTGTTCTTAAGCTCATCCAACTCGCCCATATTAAGTTCCTAATTTATAAAATTTAATATTACCAGTAAGAAAAGTTCACAATTAATTTATAATTTACAGAAATTTATTTTGAATTGAAATGTTAGCAGTTTTGAAACAAATTAGAAATTATTTTTTTCAAAAGCTTTTAAGATTTCACTCTTAGAAAATGGTTTTACAACAAATTTATCGATGCCGATATTATAAAGTTCATCAATTTTATCATCAACAAACTCGTTGGATAAAATAATAATCTTTCTTTTTTTCATATTATTAGTTTGAATATTGCGGCAAAGATTTATGGATTTTTCCCACATTGTTGGATTTACATCTATGGCAATAATATCTGGATTTACTTCTTCAAGGATTTTAAGATCGAAGTTTTTAAAGTTGCAGGTTTCAATTTCATATAAAGATTTTGTAAATGCTTTTAACAATGCGTAGGATTCACTCAGGTCGTCAATCAATAAAATCTTTTTGGTGGAATGAGCATAACTTACAGCGGGTTTCTCAGCTACCATGCTAATTTTGGTAGAAAGAGGTAAAGTAAAAGTAAAAGTAGAGCCAATGCCTTTAATACTGTCCACCAGTAGGGATCCGCCCATATGCTCTAAGTACCTTTTAGCGAGCGCAAGCCCAAGTCCATTGCCTTCAAAATTTCTTCCTATATTTAAATCTTCCTGACTAAAAGGTTGGTAAAGATGATCAAGGTATTGAGGTGAGATTCCGATACCAGAATCCTTAATTCTGCAAAAAGCAAGTTCTTTTCCTTCAAGAATTCCAGCTTCTACTTCAACAAAGCCCTTAATAGTAAACTTGACAGCATTACTAATAAGGTTGTTAACAGCGTTTTCAAGGCTTTGCAAGTCAACGTCTACCCAAATTGGTTCGTCTTTGAAACGTATTTTTAAGTTTATATTTTTTTCTGCAGCGCTTTTGCTATTTATATCGATACTATTTTTAATAACAGAAATAAGATCATTCGGTTGTATATTCATTATATAATTACCGGCTTCAATTTGAGCAAACTCTAACATTTGAGTTATGCTGTTATAAAGCCTTTCGCTTCCGCTGTAAAGATTATCAAGGTAGACCATATCTTCTAATGAAATTTTATCTTTCATTGTATCTTTAATTATGGAAGCGTAACCGAGTACAATGTTTAGTGGAGTTCTAAGTTCGTGAGAAAGCACAGTTAAAAAAGTATTTTTTAGTCTTTCGGCTTCTTTATTATTTTCTCTTGCTTTCTTTACTTCTGCTTCAGCAAGGATCATTTCGGTTTGATCTTCGTGAAATAGAATTATAAAATTTTCATTATCAAACGAAGCGTGAAATATTTTAGTACGAAAAATAGGAGGTACTATTTCTTTGTTGATAAGAAGTGAATCTGAGTAATTTGTAATAGTTTTAAAGTTTTTTTTCTGGAAGACTTCGCGAATAATTTCCAGAACATTATTCTTTTTTAATTCCGAATCGTTAAAAATAGAATATTCATCTAATTCAGTTAAATCATATCCCCATTGAAAAGAAAAAGCTTCATTGACAAAAACAACCTTTCCCTCTTCATTAATTACTTGAATAGGAAAGTGAATTGGGTTATAAAGTAACTGAAAATATTTAAGTAAGGATTCTGTCATGCTTATAAAACCGGTAATGAAAATTGAATTTTAACTCCTTTTTCTCTTTCAAGAATTTTTATTTGCCCATTATGCCTATCAATAATACTTTTACATAAGTAAAGACCATAGCTCGTTTTTTTTGCGGCTACAACTTCATTAAAAGGATTTACAATATCGGCTGGAAAGCCGGGTCCATTGTCTTCAACTTCTACAAAAATTTGGTTATCGTAAAAATAAGATCTTGTAATAATTGTAGCGTCAGGTCTGGCTTCAACGGCATTATTATACAGATTGACAAGCAGGTGTTGAATCTGTTCGGTGTCATATTTGCACAAAGGTAACGAACCAAACTCTGTCTTGAAAATAATCTTGTAAAATTTTTTCATGGGTGAAAGGTATTTAATGACAGATTGTATCGTTCTATTCAAATCACCTTTATCTTTATTTAAATTTAGAATTGAAGTTTCAATTAAAACTTGGGCATATTTCTGAATATTTCTAATGCTATCTATAGCCACTCTTGATTTTAGTTCAAGCCTATCTAAAAGAGTTGTATCAGCGTCCTGATTTTGAGTTTGAATATCTTTTTTAGTTTTTTCAATTATTCTCATCATGCTTTCTGTTTCAAGCAGGGCAAGATGAACAAGCCCCTGCAGTGCTTGTCCTATTTCAGCATCAATGGTTGATTTTAATGCTTTTCTTTCAGCCTGAATTAGCTGTATATTAGCTTCATTAAGAGCATTATAAGCATTTATTTGTCCATTATATAATTGAGCATTTCTAATTGCAGTGGCAGCCTGTCCGGCAAGAATTTCAAAAGTATCCGTAATTTCTTTATTGCTAATTTGGTGAAGGCTGCGGCTGTCGAGATAAACTACACCAATTTTTTTATCTTCAGTAATCAAAGGAGAGCACATTATAGTTTGAAGTTCCAATTTTAATATGCTTTTGCTAGTGTCAGCATTAGTGTCACTTTGAGCACCTTCAATAAATCTAGACTGTCCGGTATTAAAAACATCTTGGACAACTGTCGTACTTATATCAAACATGCTTTCCGGAAGAGAATTGCCATTAGAATCCAAACCAATTTTATACTCAAGCTTGTCGGCAGAGTTTCTAAGAACAATAAATCCTCTGTCGGAACTAGTAAGCTGAATTGCATTCTTAAGAACAAGCTCTAAAACATCTTCTAGAATTAAAGTCCTATTTATACTTTTAACAATATCAAGTATTAACTCGAGATTTTTTTCCCTTTCAGAAGAATTATTATTTGAAGAACGGTTTTTATTAACTTCTTCTAAATTTTTCTTGAACTCTGAAAATTTCATCTAATTACTACTTAAATTATTATAAAAACTTTTTAGTGCACACCTTCAATATAAGATTTTAGTTATAAATTAAAAACTGATGAAAGCAGTTTTCCGAAATCAAAATTTAAGTTAAATAAAATTATTTTAACTTGTTGGAAATATAAATTTCGATTTTATTGATAAAGGGACAAAATTCAAAAGTAATTAGCCTTAATTTTTCCTTAGCATTTTTGTTTCGTTCGTTTTATTTATGCAATTATTTGTTGCATTTTAGCAAAGAAGACCATTAAAAGAAAGAACAAATTCAGCATATTTTTACGGCATGTCTGTTGTTGCAAGTTTATGTTTATAATGTGAAAATGAATCGGTTGTTTGTTCTTCACATCTAATTATAATTTTCATAGTTCAATAACAATAAGTGAGTTTGTAAAATGGGAATTATTTTATGGAATGTATTGCTCGATACCATTCAAATTACTTTACTCGTTACAGTAATGATGATCTTGGTAGATTTAATTAATGTTTGGACAAAAGGTAAAATAGAGGCATTTCTTAAAGGTAAGGCAAAAGGAACTCAATATGTAGTGGCTGCTTTTATTGGTACTGTACCTGGTTGTATAGGTGGTTTTACAAATGTATCACTTTATCTGCACGGTTTAATTAGTTTTGGCGCATTAAGCGGTTCTATGATTTCAGTATCTGGAGACGAAGCTTTTGTGATGCTGGCTTTATTTCCCAAATGGGCAATGATTTTATTCGCGGTACTTTTTGTGGTCGGTATTTTTGGTGGCTACTTGACAGATGTTCTTGTCAAAATATTTAAAATGAAAGTCTGTTCATCGTGTAAGGATTTAGTCATTCACCCTAAAGAAAAAAGTTTAAAGCATTATTTAAGAGAACATATATTAAACCATATTATTAAAAAACATATTTGGAAAACTGCATTATGGACTTTTGGTGCATTGCTTGTTGTTGCCTTAGGGCTAAAATATGTCCATTTAGAAGAATTTACTTCGCAATATAAAATAGCATTTCTATTTTTGGGCGCTTTAGTTGGTCTTCTTCCCGAGTCTGGTCCTCATTTAATTTTTGTTACACTTTTTGCCAAGGGTCTTGTTCCTTTTTCTGTGCTTTTGACCAGTTCTATGGTGCAAGATGGGCACGGTTTGCTTCCGTTGCTTTCTTATTCGGTTAAAGATTCGATAAAAATAAAAGCATTTAATTTTATTTTTGGTATTGCTTTAGGATTAACTTTGTTTGCATTTGGATTTTAATTCATTTTAAATGTATGAAAAGAATTTTAGTTTGGATCATATTGCTGTTTGGCGGAGCTGGTTTAGGAGTGTTCCTTGATAATTTCTTATTTAAGGAAATTCGTACAAGCTTAATTTTTCACATTATCAGTTTTGTTATTGGTTTATTAATTCTGTTATTAGTAATTAGAATTAGTAAAAATACGGGTCGAACTCTTGCTAAATATGGACGTAAAGGAAACATTCCCAAGATGGATACTAATGTGCTTGTTGCTCAAGGGGTATATAAATATATGAGGCATCCCATGCATCTTGGATTGCTTCTATTTCCTTTAAGTATAGCTTTTTTAATTGGCTCTCCTTCGTTTATATTTATTATTGCACCGGTAGAAATTATCTTAATGCTTCTTATGATAAAATTAATAGAAGAACCTGAAGCCATTAAAAAATTTGGCAGTCAATATATTGAGTATAAAAATCATCTACCGTGGTTCTGTTTTAAAATACCCTGTCTTAAAGAACTAATGAAAAAAGTTTAAAATAAAAAATTGGAGATAAGTATGAAATTAAAAGCAATTCAGGATTATTATCCTGATGAACTTAGTTATTGCTATGGATGCGGTAGATTGAATGAATTAGGTCATCAAATCAAAAGCTATTGGGACGGCGAAGAAACAATTGCTCATTTTATCCCAAAGGAATATCATATCGCAATTCCAGGTTATGTCTATGGTGGATTAATTGCTTCTTTAATTGATTGCCATGGAACGGGAACCGCTGCTCTTGCTTCATACCGCGCAGAAGGTAGAGAACCTGATACTCAACCTCCTTTCCGTTTTGTAACCGCTTCTCTTAAGGTTGATTTTATAAAGCCAACTCCACTTGGTGTTGAACTTGAACTTCGCGGAAAAGTAATTGAATTAAAAGCACGCAAAGTAATTTCTGAAATTTCTGTTGCAGCAAAAGGCGAAATTACTGCACTAGGAAAAGTTATTGCGGTTCAAATGCCAGATAGCTTTATTATGAAAAATAAAAACTAATTATAGTTTGTTTATTTGGGAGTTAAAATTTATTTATTCACTTTTGACACTATTAAATTATCCCATTGTTCGTTTTTTTTTAAACATGAAAATAATTTATTATGAAAATTGCAATGTTATTCTTTGGATAAGCTAATATTTATTGTGTTTCTTTTTTGCTTTCAGTTTAAAATATACTTCTTCTAGCGAAAAAATTCCCGCAAAAAAATATACATGATGCTGAAAAAGGGATTATAATTACTGTTCTAACAAAAAACCGTAAAAGCCCTATTAATACGGCAAAAAATTTAAAATAGATTTCTTTACATTATGGAGTGAGATGAAAAAATTAAATATAAAATATTAGATCATTTTTTTTCTTTTACGGCTTTAAGTTTAAAGTATACTTCCTCAGGAGAAAATATACCCACAAAGAATCTTTCATAAATAACAGGTTCAATGTTCAGGATATAATCCATCCATTTAAGTGGAACGAAATGCGAAGTGATAAATTTCTTTTCTAAAATTTCAAATTGAGCTTTACCCTCGTAGTTGGTTCTGTGGTTAAGTTTCCATTTTTCATAAAATTTTAATTTACGGTTACCAAGATATTCATAATTATCAAAACTTCTAATAGAAAAAGGGATTTTATGATCAGGCTCGCCAAAATATTTTGTGTTAAGAAAAAATGGTACATAAACAATCAATAACCCATCCGGTTTCAAAATTCGATAAAGTTCTGTTATGGTTTTATGAAAATTATTTAAATGCTCAAGCACGTGAGAAGCAAAAATTTCATCGAACGTATTATCTTCAAAGGGATAAGGAAAGCTGTTGATATCGTGAATCATATTTCCTCCGTAATCAACAATATCTAAATTTATATAGCCTTCTTTTAAATCTTTGCCACAACCGAGATTAAGTTTTTTCATATTTCTTGAGAGAATTTTATGTTAAGAAGTAATTATCAAATATAAACCTAAATTGAGCGATTTATTTGTGCGTACAAAAAGCTACGCCACAAAAATCATTATTTAAAGATTTCTCATGGGAATTTATTTAACTTTTAGAGAAATACAAAACTATTATCAAAAATATTTTAATTTAGCTTCAGCCGTTAATACTCTTCGACAAATTTATAAGCCTCCGGCTTAGAATATCGTTTTCTAAACATAGTCATCCCAGCGACTGATTCTCTTTGAAGTAAGTTGTCCTTTTTTCTCTCTGAATTTCAAATCTCAAAC